>ENA-UOJP01000011-UOJP01000011.1-human-gut-metagenome-genome-assembly--contig:-C102-NODE-11-length-456264-cov-60.438672_pt1 | contig 456264 bp, 423 predicted proteins | sample MGYA00242353_ERZ723900 | MGnify/ENA metagenome assembly ERZ723900 | reverse complement strand
AACGCCGAAAGTACTTGGCTGGAGACGGCCTGGGAGGATAGGAAGCCGCTGATTGACTAAAAGAAAAAGGTCTACCTAAAGGTAGGCCTTTTTCTTTTTGCTAGTCTTCGACTAGCTAACCCTACTAGAGCAGCCTCCAGCCAAGGTTGTAGAGGTTGTATCTATGTACGTGTCCGTGTAAGACGGCCCTGGGAAAAGCAGGGCAGTAGAAGATGGAGGAGTGAAACGACGACAGATTCACTGCATCGCTTTCTTCCGAACGTAAGATTTACCGAGCTGCGAAGCAGAGAAGGAAAATCCACAGTGAGGAAGCAAGTAGGGCAACCGAAGAGGTCTTAGAGCTAAGCGACGCAGCCGAACCATATGAGTGCTTCCGAACGTAAGATTTACCGAGCTGCGAAGCAGAGAAGGGAAATCCACAGTGAGGATTGATAGGAAGCCGCGGCTAATGGTAGTATCTAACTAATCCATACGGTAACGAGGCACAACGTGCCAATGTTACCGAACCGTAAAGCAGTTGAGCTACTTTAAATATATGTAAATAAACTTTATCTAATCGATACCGCGGTGCGCAGCACCAATGGTATCGAACCGTAAACTAGTTGAGCAACTCCATATTTATGTAAATAACAAGCCCCATGATCACAAAATCATAGAGCCTATATATTAATAACAACTTATTAGGAATTTAATATATATACAAAAAAAGAGCTGCCTAAGCAGCTCTAATTCTTTATTATTCTACACCAACCATTACGCTAGTGGATTTGATAACAGCGACAACTTCTTTGCCAACTGCTAAGCCTAATTCTTTAACGGATTGAATAGTAATGTCAGCAGTAACAATATTATTATTACCTACGTTGATTTTTACGATTGCATTTACAGCGCCTTCTTGGATCTCAACGATAGTACCTTTTAATTGATTTCTTGCACTTAATTTCATGGATATCTCCTTAAAAAACAATACAAAAAGTATATATATTATAATATTTTGCATATAATTTGTGATATACATTACATCACAAATTATATGGAGCGGGCGAAGGGAATCGAACCCTCCTCTCAAGCTTGGGAAGCTCGCATTCTACCGATGAACTACGCCCGCACGATGTAAATATTGTATCATATATTTACATATACATTCAAGTAATCATAGATATATCTATGATTATACCTATAGTAGTAAATGTATTGAATTACTTTCAATCTAGATGTATAAAATAATAGAAAAGGAGGAATTCGTATGTCAAAAGTATATAAAGTTCATAAATGGTTATCTATCATTTCCTTAATTTTCTTCTTAATGTTTTGTATTACAGGATTAGTACTCATGTTTCGAACTGAGTTAAATGCATGGGCTCAAGGTGGAACAACACATCATTCATCAGCTATAATGTCGATGAATGAACATGAAGAATCTATATTTAAGTATGCTGATCAGGGGGCACTACTTGTTAAACAGAAATATCCATCAAAAGATATTTTGAATATATCCCCTGCTATGGGGGCTACACATATTTTACGGTATCGTATTATTGAATCTACGGCTACGGTAGCACCTCCAGCTCGCATGGGAATGGGTGGGGATTATGTTTTATATAATCCTATATCTAAAGAACTGATTACTTCACATAATGAGCCTCCTGTACATCCTTGGATTCGTAGTATGTTACATACTCTTCATCAATTACATACACGATTAGATTTAGGTAAAATTGGCATATATATTGTAACATTCTTATCATTTTTATGTAGTCTCACTATTATTTCAGGGATTTTTTTATATGGTCCATTTCGTAAAAGTTATTCTAAAGCCTCTGTTTTATCTAAGAAAATGAAAATAGGTGCATTACATCGTGAATTCTCAATAGTTGCAACGGTCTGGGGATTTATATTATGTATAACAGGTGTATGGATTGGGGGCTTTTTTATTGCAAATGATAACTATAATGCCGATGTACTTCATAATGCTAAACAGGAACTTTCGATTGGACAATCTGAAATATTGCAACCATCAGAAGCAATTTCTCGTATAATGAAAGTATATCCAGATCGACAAGTTATTTCTATGGATTATCCATCTAAGTTTAACAATTACCATTATGCATTTTATTTAGGTGCAGAAAATGATGATGATCCAGCTATGTTTCTTGGACAGCCTGTATATGCTAACTTGTATGTCGATTCTAGTAATGATAGATTTTCTACTAAAGCAGTTCCATGGTATTTTACAGGTATGACGACTATGATTAACCTACATATTCATAATCATAATACGATGGCTCTGAAGATATTGTGGGCTATATGGGATATTGTTCTCATTATTGGTATCGTGACTGGACTTATGATGACTATTATTAGAAAGTATAAAAAATTAGATGTAATTCTATCTAAAGTATCGGTAGAGGAAAAGCATATTTGGCGTACACCATTATTTTGTAGTATATCTGTTCTTATAGGATTGCTTCTACCACTTTGGCAAAATCCTGTTATGAATACGATTGCTGCTATTTGTTTAACTGTATCACTTATTGTATTTTTTATCTCTTTACTTAAAGAAAGTAAACAATATTGATTATTTTCGAACTGAAATGATATAATAATAAATATAGTTGTTTTTATATACATAAAAATACGTATTATTATTTATGACTCAGAAAGTGGTAGTTATTATGAATTTTATAAAAGCATTTTTCCAGTCAGAGTCTGCTGGTGGGATATCCTTGCTGTCCGCTGCTATTTTAGGCGTTCTTGTGGCGAACTCACCGATTGCAGCACAGTATTTTGCAGTCATGCAAATACACCTTGGTCCAATGACTATACTGGAGTGGGTAAATGATGCCTTAATGGCTCTTTTTTTCCTTTATGTTGGTATAGAGATCAAGAAGGAAATGATTTCTGGGGAGCTTGATACGAAGGCGAAACGTGTGCTTCCCGTATTAGCCGCATTTGCAGGTGTTATTACGCCAGCTATTGTGTATTATTTTGCGGCTGGATATATGCCAGAATATAGACATGGTTGGGGGATTCCTACCGCTACAGATATCGCTTTTGCTATAGGCGTTATTACAATGCTTGGTAATAAGGTATCTACAGCGATGAAAGCCTTTCTAGCTGCATTAGCTATTATTGACGACTTGATTGCCATAGTCGTTATTGCTCTCTTTTATGGGGCAGGCGTTAATTTTATGGATTTAATAGCTGCTGCGGCTGTAACTGGTTTACTGATTTATACTAATAAGCAAGGCTATTTAAGACCACTTCCGTATTGTGTTCTAGGATTAGTTCTTTGGTATTTAGTTTTAAAATCTGGTGTGCATGCTACCATTGCTGGTGTTGTACTGGCTATGACAATTCCTTTTAAAGGTAAAGTTATAGATAAGGTAGTATATCCTATGGAAGAATGGGCCCATGCTTTACGCAATTGGGTAAACTTCTTAATTATACCATTATTTAGTTTTTTAAATGCTGGTGTATCCTTTGCTGATTTTTCCATAGATAATTTATTCCATCCTGTAATCATAGGTGTTTCATTCGGTTTAATCTTAGGAAAACAATTAGGTATATTCTCTGCCGTCTACATTTTGGTTCAATCTAAGGCAATTAAGATGCCTACAAAAACGACGTGGCCTGAAATTTATGGGACAGCTATTTTGTGTGGTATTGGCTTTACTATGAGCCTTTTTGTTGCTACACTGGCTTTCCCACCAGGTATAACACAAGAAATGGCTAAGGTAGGTATCTTTATAGGATCAATCACGGCAGGCTTGCTAGGTGCGATTGTCCTAATTTTAGCTTATCAAATACGCAAGATGCGTGGTAAAATTTAATAAAATAATCTTTTGTAAGTATAGAAAGGATTCAAATGGAACGCATTTTTGTTTTCTTACGTTCTCCAGGTGCAGCTACATCTGTACTCCTAGGAGCAACAGTACTCGCTTTAATTTTAGCGAACTCTCCATCATCTGAACAATACTTTCAAATCGTTAATCACCATATAGGTAATCTAACAATTTTAGAATGGGTTAATGATGCATTGATGGCAATCTTCTTCCTTTTTGTAGGTCTCGAAGTTAAGCGTGAATTAGTATCAGGTGAGCTTAATACTAATGCTAAGCGTGTGATGCCAGGCATTGCCGCATTATTTGGTGTTCTAACGCCCGCTTTTATCTACTACTTAATTGCAGGTTTTCATTCTGAATATATACATGGTTGGGCAATACCAACTGCTACGGATATTGCATTTTCCATCGGTATTATATCTGCATTAGGCTCTAGAGTACCGAATTCAATGAAAGTATTTCTAACAGCTCTTGCCGTTATAGATGATTTGATTGCTATCATCGTAATTGCAATCTTCTATGCGTCAAGTATTCACATGATGTATTTAGGTGCAGCTGTCGTAGTTGTAGCTGCTTTAATCTATTGTAATAAGCAAGGATATGTACGACCTTTACCATATATCATTCTAGGGTTTATCCTTTGGTATTGTGTATTAAAATCTGGTTTACATGCAACTATGGCTGGTGTAATCTTAGCTATGACAATTCCTTCAAAAGGCAAACGAGGCCGTAAGTATGTTCGCCCAATGCAACATTGGGAACATTTATTGTCCAATTGGGTTAGTTTTTTAATTGTACCAATATTTGCATTCTTTAATGCTGGTGTAGATTTACGTAATGTATCTGTTAATGACTTAACGCATCCTGTAGTGCTTGGTGTTGCATTAGGCCTTATTATAGGGAAACAAATAGGTATTTTTGGTGCAGTATTTGCGATGGTGAAATGTGGCCTTGTACCAATGCCGACAGAAGCTAATTGGAAGCATGTATATGGTACTGCGATTGTATGTGGTATAGGCTTTACAATGAGTATCTTCGTATCTATCTTGGCATTTGAACCCGGTCACGCTCAAGAAATGGCAAAAGGTGGCGTTATACTTGGCTCATTAATCTCTGCATTATTCGGCTACATCTTCTTAAGACTTGTTGGTGCAAACCGAAAAGAATGTCATATTGGTGTATACCATAACTGCTAAAATTGAATAAAACTATTAAATCTCCATTATAGACTGAAGAGTATTTCCGACTTTAGAAGTAATCTAAGCGAATATTCTTGCAGGATATAATGGAGATTTTCATTGGTATCTTATAATTTTATGATATATATGTAATACACCCTTAAAACTATACTATAACTATAATTTAATATATATGAATTATTGATATTAATAGAACTTTTATGGTTTATAGATTATTTAAAACTGTATAGTATACTACTTAATGTAAGGTGAGGTGTATATGATAAAAAAAATAATTATTACATGTACGCTTGTTTGTATGATTGTAATGGTATCCTCTGTATCATTAGCAAAAACTATTGATCGGGGGCAACGAGGGCATCACGTTAGTAAGGTGCAAACCATGTTAAAGCATCAAGGTTTTTTACATGATTCTATAGATGGCATTTACGGTCATAATACAGAACAAGCTGTTCGAAAATTTCAAAAATCTAAAGGGCTCCCTGTAGATGGTCGTGTTGGTCCTGCTACGATGAATGCTTTGGAAAAGATGGAGACTCGTTATGGAGGCCATGGCACAGAACGCAATCATAATGGAGTGCCTAATAAATACTCTAAAGTTTTAACGATGGAGGCTAGTGGCTATTCATCTCAAGATCCTGGCAACGGAAAATATACAGCTACAGGTAGTCGTCTACGGAAGGGACTTGTGTCTGTAGACCCTAAATTAATTCCTTTGGGAACGCGATTATATATTGAAGGTTATGGCTATGCTGTAGCTGACGATGTAGGTGGTGCTATTAAAGGGCATCGCATTGATTTAGCTTTTGATTCTCGTGCAGAAGCATTACAGTTTGGACGTCAATCTGTAAAGGTTTATATTTTATAATGATAACTCTCTAGTTTTATATGATTATATGATAGATGTATAGACTACAATCATATTCTTGTATAAAATGCTAGAGAGTTTTTCTTTTACCGAATTATAATGTATTCAAAACCTCGAATATTCGGAAATTATGGTATAATAAATAATAGATATATGATGATGACTCATGATGTTAAATTAATGAGCATACTCAATAGTTATATGATGAATAGTAAAGGATAATCCTATGGATAAAGTACGGCGTGTAGAACGAATGGTGGCAATGACAAAACTGTTAGTTGATTCACCGCAAAAATTGATTCCTTTAAATTACTTTTGCGACTTTTTTGGCATGGCTAAATCAACGGTTAGTGAAGATTTGACATGTGTAAGGCAGTCTATGGAACACTTTCAACTGGGGACCTTAGAAACGGTGGCCGGTGTAGCTGGTGGGGTACGATTTATTCCGCATCGTAAGGGAACACAAGCGAACGATATTTTACGCGATGTACAAGCTCGTTTAATGGAGCCAGATCGCATCATTCCAGGTGGTTTTATTTATATGTCTGATATCTTATATGATTGGCACGTAATGACACGTCTGGGTGAGATTATTATGACTCGTTTTGTGAACCGTGAACCAGACTATATTTTGACTGTAGAAACAAAGGGGATCCCTTTGGCTGTAATGGTAGCGAGAGCTTTCAATAAACCACTTGTTATTGCTAGACGTGATAGTAAGGTAACAGAAGGTTCTGCTATTAGCATTAATTATGTAACAGGTTCCTCTGGGCGCATTCAAACTATGACACTAACTAAACGGGCAATTCCTCCTAATGCGAAGGTGTTAATTATCGATGACTTTATGAAAGCTGGCGGTACTGCTAAGGGGCTTAAAGAATTAGTTCTTGAAATGAGTGGGGTCGTTGTTGGCACAGGTGTTCTTGTAGCTACAGCTGAACCAAGTCCGAAATTGATCGATGATTATGAATCACTATTTACTTTTTATGGTATCGATGAAAATACAAAGAAAATTAGTATAGAGCCTGTGTTAGATGAAGAGTAAATCATTAATATTAGGAAGATTATAGGCTGATATAATGGTTTATATTGAGTATTAACCTATGGGCTAAATAATGACGTAAAGAATATTTAAAATGGTATAGAGATATAAGAGATAACAGATAGGAGATTACTATGAATATTGCAAGCCTTATTTTAGCTGCTGGTAAGGGCACGCGTATGAAGTCTAAATTGCCAAAAGTGTTACACAAGGTCGGCGGTAAGGCGATGGTAGAACGCGTTCTTGAAACGGTTCAATCCATTGGTACCAATCGCGATGTTGTTATCGTTGGTTTTGGTGGCGATGCAGTACAAAATTACTTGGGAGAGCGTGCTGAATTTGTTCGTCAAGAAGAACAAAATGGTACAGGTCATGCAGTTAAGATGGCTCAACCAGTACTTGGTGATTATGATGGTACAATCTTATTGTTATGCGGTGATACTCCCCTGGTTACAAAAGAAAGTTTAGAAGCACTTTTAGAAGAACATAAAAATTCCGGTGCAGCAGCTACAATCTTAACTGCTCATATGCCGGATCCAACTGGTTATGGACGTATCATTCGTAATGAAGCGGGTTCTGTAGTTCGTATCGTAGAACAGAAAGATGGTAAACCTGAAGAATTAGCGGTTCAAGAAGTAAATACAGGTATGTACGCTTTTGATAGTAAAAAATTATGGCCTTGCTTAGATCAATTATCTGATGATAATGCCCAAGGTGAATTGTATATTACTGATGTAGTTGGTATTCTCGTAAATGGTGGCGACAAGGTAAGTGCATACATGACTAAGGATTTTGAAGAATCTTTAGGTGTAAACTCACGTTTGCAATTAGCAGAGGCTGAAGCTATATTAAAACATCGTAAAAATGTTGAGTTAATGACTGCTGGCGTAACAATTATTGATCCTGAAAATACCTATGTGGCTCCTGAGGTAACAGTAGGTGCAGATACAATTTTGCATCCTGGTACAATTCTTGAAGGTGATACCGTGATTGGTGAGCGTTGTGAAATTGGACCACATACTCGTTTGACGAATGTAAAAGTCGGCAATGATACGATTATCCATTTTACTTATGGTCATGACTGTGAAGTAAAAGACGGTGTAGATGTAGGTCCATATGCCCATTTGCGTCCAAATACAGTTTTAGGTAATAAGGTTCATGTAGGTAACTTTGTAGAGGTTAAGAACTCTATTGTTGGGGAAGGTACCAAGTTTCCACATCTCTCCTATATCGGCGATAGTGATGTTGGGGCCGGTGTTAATATTGGCTGTGGCACTATTACCGTAAATTATGATGGGAAAGTTAAGCATCGTACGACTATTGGTGATGGTGCATTTGTTGGTTGTAATAGTAACTTAGTAGCTCCTGTAACAATAGGTAATTATAGCTATGTAGGTGCGGGCTCAACTATTACTAAAAACGTACCAGATAAGGCCTTGGCGGTAGGTCGTAGCAAGCAAATTGTGAAAGAAAATTGGGTAACAGAGGATACTTTCAAAAAGAAATAAAAAAAATCTCATATTTTTTAACACAATTAGGTCAAAATAGTATACAATAAAAAGGCAATAGTGTGTATCTGTAATGTATGGATTATGGATAAGTAACCAGTATAGGAGCAAATGAAAGGGTAACAAAATGGCATTTGAAGACGGCAAAAAACTCAAGATTTTCACAGGTAATGCAAATCCTGCATTGGCAAAGGAAATTTGTGATTATTTAGGGTTGCCTTTAGGTGAAGCATTTGTAGGTCGTTTTAACAATGGCGAAGTACAAATAATGATTGATGAAAGCGTACGTGGCAAAGATGTATTTATCATTCAACCAACTAGCTATCCTGTAAATGATAATTTAATGGAACTCATGGTTATGGCTGACGCGTTAAAACGAGCTTCTGCACGTCATATCACTGCAGTAGTTCCTTACTATGGCTATGCTCGCCAAGACCGTAAGACTCGCGGTCGTGAGCCGATTACAGCTAAATTAGTAGCTAATTTGATGCAAACGGCAGGTATTACACGTCTTGTAACAATTGATTTGCATGCAGGACAAATTCAAGGTTTCTTTGATGTGCCTGTAGATCATTTGTTTGGCGCATCTATTTTGGCTAAATACATTAATGAAAAAAATATGGAAGATGTTATCGTTGTATCTCCTGACCTTGGCGGTGTTACAAGAGCTCGTGATTTGGCTGACCGCATTGGTGCACCGATTGCAATCATTGAGAAAAAACGCCCTGAACCAGGTGTGGCTAAAGTTATGAATCTCATCGGTGATGTGGCAGGTAAAAACTGTATTATTATCGATGATATCGTAGATACGGCTGGATCCTTGGTTGAAGGTGCTAAAGCATTGGAAGAATTCGGTGCTAAATCCGTTACCGCCGCTGTTACACATGCAGTGTTGACAGATCCGGCAAGTGAACGAATTGCAAATTCCAATATTAAGGAACTTATCGTTACTAATACTATTCCATTGCCGGAAAATTGCAACTTACCAAATATTACGCAATTATCCGTAGCTCCATTGTTGGGTGAAGCAATTATGCGTATCTTCCATGAAGTGTCTGTAAGTAATTTATTTGATAAATAATAGGTGATTCTTGAAATTAGTAGTAGGCCTCGGTAACCCCGGCAAGCAATACGAAAAGACAAAACATAATATTGGATTTATGGTTATTGATGCCATAGCCGATAGTGTCCCTCACACGCCTTGGAGAGAGGAGCAACGTGCTGAGGTATGCAGTATTACCGTAGATGGTGAGAAAGTATTACTTGTAAAGCCGCAAACATTTATGAATCTAAGTGGTGAGTCTGTAGGACCGTTAATGCGGTACTATAAAATTGATCCATCTGATGTGTATTGTATCTATGATGACATGGATTTACCTATAGGTAAGTTGCGTATTCGACCAAATGGTAGTTCAGGTGGACATAATGGGATTAAATCTTTAATTTCCCATATAGGAACAGAAAATTTTCCTCGTTTCCGCGTAGGAATTGGACGTCCATTGCCACAATGGACTGTCATTGATCACGTTTTAGCACCATTTAGTGAAGAGTCGCAAGAGAAGGTACAAAAAGGTATTAAGGATACGGTAAAAGCCGTATTAGGCACCTTAGAGGTAGGTATTGATAAAGGCATGAATCAATTCAATCCTAAACGTCGTCCACGGCGATAAATACATGCATAAGGGCATGAGTCTCATTGAGATTCATGCCCTTTTTACGAGGTACATATGAGTAATCAAGAAAAAATGCCTTTTGTAGAGGCTTTAGAATCATATAAAGAACAACATTTTGTGCCCTTTCATACGCCAGGTCATAAGATAGGTGTTGAAGCACCTCAACTGTTAAAGAATTGGATGGGGCCAGCGTTATCCTATGACTTAGGTGTTATGTATGCTTTAGATGATTTACATGAACCTGAACGGGAATTAAAAGAAGCGCAAGACTTAACAGCCGAATTATATGGAGCTGATTGTTGTTGGTTTTCTATTAATGGTACTACAGCTTTGATCGAAGCCATGATCATGGGCACTGTAGGGCCTGATGAAACCATTATCATTCCTCGAGAAGCACATCGTTCTGTTATTAGTGGACTTGTTCTCTCAGGAGCCAAACCAGTATATATGGGCTGTGATTTTGATGAACGCTGGGGGATTCCACTAGGAGTATCATTAGAAAATGCTATCAAATCAATGGATGCACATCCAGAGGCAAAGGCGATTCTTTTAGTGTATCCAAACTATTATGGCGTGGGCATAGATATTGTTAATATCATACAAGAGGCTCATAAGCGGGAACTTATTGTACTTGTTGATGAAGCTCATGGGCCTCATTTGCCGTTTTCTGAAAGTTTACCTATAGAAGCTACAGAGGCTGGAGCAGATTTGGTGGCTCAAAGTACACATAAATCTGTTGGCTCTTTGACACAAACATCTTGGCTATTAGGGCAAGGTAAAAAAATTGATAAGCGGCGTATTACGCAAATGCATCAAATGTTACAAAGTACGAGTCCAAACTATATTTTCCTTGCTTCCTTAGATATGGCGCGCCATCAATTAGCCACAGCAGGTAATGATTTAGTAAGTCGTGCAGTAGAGTTGAGTATGTACTTACGTGAGGAACTCAATAAAATTTCTGGTATTGCTGCTATGGAATACACGGATATTCAAGAGCGAGTAATAAATTATGATTGTACTAAGGTGCTGATTGATGCTAAAGAATTAGGGCTCACAGGTGTAGAATTTGAACATTTATTGCGCAATCATCGTATCGAAGTGGAGTTAGTACAGGCAAATCATGTGTTAGTGCTTATTACCATAGGTGATACAAACGAGTCTGTAACTGCTCTTATTAAGGCTGTACAAGCTGTAAGTGAAAAGGTGTTACGTACATTTAAAGAATTTAATAATACAGAGGAAGAGCAATTGCAAGACATTAGTAAAGATTCTGCGCTGCTGCCAGCGCCTATTGTGCGCATAACCCCTCGTAATGCTATGTATGCAAATCGTGAGCAAATACCGTTAAAAGAAGCACTTCATCGTATTGCAGGGGAGACAATTGCTTATTATCCACCGGGGATTCCCTGTGTAGCAGTAGGTGAAGAGATTAGTGCCTCTGTGTTACAATATATAGAGAATCGAAAGGCTCTAGGTTATGTACCTAATGGGTCTGATGATATGACATTGGAAACAATTTGGGTGTTACAGGAGTAATTATGGGGACTTTGATTATATTAGAAGGCGGAGACGGCAGCGGTAAGGCTACACAAACTAAACTCTTAGTAGAACGCTTGACCAAAGAAGGGCATGCCGTTAAGTCTGTGAGCTTTCCAAACTATGATAGCGGCGCCGCTATGCCTATTAAAATGTATTTAGCTGGTGAATTTGGTAAGAATGTACATGATGTAAATCCTTATGTGGCAAGCTCCATGTACGCTATCGATCGATTTGCTTCCTTTAGAACTGATTGGGAACAGTTTTACAAAAATGGGGGAATCATCATTGCAGATCGTTATACAACGTCTAACATGGTGCACCAAATGGTAAAATACGATAATCCGAAGGAACGCACTGCATTTTTAGATTGGCTTGAAGATTTTGAGTTCCAAAAATTTGGCTTGCCTAAACCTGATGCGGTATGCCTTTTAGATATGCCCCTTGAAGTGAGCGAAGCCCTTATGGCGGAGCGCACTGGTAAAACAGGAGGCAATACTGGTGATATTCACGAAGGAAATCATGCATATTTAGTAGCCGTTCACGGTGCGTATGAAGAATTAGTAAAGCGTTATCAATGGCACCGCATACCTTGTGCTTATAAAGCTAAGTCTAGTCAGTATACGTTGCGTACTATTGAAGAAATTCATAATGATGTATATAGTGTAGTAGAAAATCTACTACCTTAGAAAAAGGCGACTCTTTTAAAAGTCGCCTTTTTCCTATATAATATTAATATTGAGCATGTATTGATAGGAGGCGCTATGACATATTTTGATTCTATAATTGGTCAAGATTCGATTAAGGCACACCTATCTGAACTTGTAAGTCGTAATACATTACCTCATAGTCTCTTGTTTTATGGCGAATCTGGTCTTGGCAAGCTAGATATGGCCATAGGCCTAGCGTCTTTATTACTAGGACGTCAAGTATTCTCTCAACCTAAGGGGGAATCTTATTTAGCAGAGGTTAAGGAAGCCCGTTTAGCAAATGGGGATACGGAAAAGCGTATCGAAGCCGAAGGATTACCTATCTATATGGATAAGGGTGATGCCTTTTGGATTCGCCCTATGAAAACAACCTTAAAGGTAGAGCAGTGGTATTCATTATTACAAGATCATCTGTCTGTGGCGGGCAATGGGAACCGCGTTGTCATTGTGGAGGACTTTCACACAGCCAATGCAGTCATGGCAAATTCTATGCTAAAAACCATTGAGGAACCGCCCGAACAGGTGTACTTCATCATTATTACGAACAAGATTAACACCGTATTGCCTACCATCATTTCTAGATGTATGGGCGTTGGTTTTAACAGTGTTGATGTAGATACGATTCGCACCGCTTTTGTAGCGCGTGGAATTACCGGTGATATAGAACAGGCTTTGTTAGCTGGTCATGGTAATCCACAATTGGTGGAAAAACTGGCGACACAAGATTGCATTGAAATGCTAGAGTTAGCCGTTAAGGTGATGGACATATTAGCTTTTGAAACGCGATGGTTTACTATGATTTCCTTAGCTTGTGAAAGCTTATCTCGTGAAAGCCTAGCGGAATTGATGCACTGGCTACGCCTTGTAAGTAGAGATATGATGGCTATTAAAATGGGTGCTCAAGATACGCAATTACAAGTACCTATGTACAAAACTCAATTATTACGATTATTACCGCGCTGGTCCATGCAAGCATTGGCTAAGGTTATTACCGAAACATTGCAAGCAGAACGGGCTTTGCGCTTACATATAAAAACCGCTCTCGTGGTGGACGGTCTTAGTATCGCCCTTCATGATGCTCGGGAGGAGGATTAAATGCTAACCATAGTTGGCGTACGCTTTAAAAAGGCGGGAAAGATTTATTATTTTCAGCCTGAACAATTAGAACTATCCGTTGGGGATGGGGTTATCGTTGAAACAGCACGTGGTGTAGAATACGGCACGGTTGTGATTGGACCCAAAGAGGTCTTTGAAGATTCTGTTGTTGCCCCTGTGAAACCTGTTATTAGACAGGCAACTTCTAAGGATTTGAAACAAATTGAGAAGAATAAAGAGCGCGAAGAAAAAGCCTTTGAAATTTGTCTCGAAAAAATTGAAAAACGCAAGTTACCGATGAAACTTATCAATGTGGAATACACATTTGATATGAATAAGATTATATTCTTCTTTACTGCAGATGGCCGTATTGACTTCCGTGAGCTCGTTAAAGATTTGGCAACTATATTTAGAACGCGCATCGAGTTACGCCAAGTGGGTGTCCGTGATGAGGCTAAAGTACTAAATGGTATTGGTGCTTGTGGTCGACCTTTGTGTTGTTCAAATTTCTTAGGTGACTTTACGCCTGTATCGATTCGCATGGCAAAGGATCAAAATTTGAGCTTAAATCCTACGAAGATTTCTGGTGTATGTGGTCGATTGATGTGTTGCCTTAACTACGAAGATGATTTATATAAAAAAGGTGGCGACCTATATGTGAAGAAGGAACGCCCTCAATCTCCTCAAGATATAGCACCTCCTGGCATTGGTAAGGAGGTTGTTACCGATGAAGGTATTGGTAAAGTTTTAAAGGTAAATCATCATAAACATACTGTAAAGGTACAGCTCGAAGCGGGCCGTACTATCGATTTGAAATGGTCCGAGGTGGCATTGCCTGATGAATGATCAAGAACGACTTGATGATTTAATTATCGATGGCTTACAGATTTATCAGCGTTCTGATATGTTTCGCTTTTCCTTTGACGCCATAGCACTCATTCATTTTTGTCGTTTTAATGGTCGTCATACCTATGTTGATCTTGGAACGGGGTCAGGGGTTATGCCGCTTATAGGTACGTCATTAGGGGCAGGTCATATTACAGGTATAGAAATTAATGAAACTCTCGTTGAGTTGGCTAAGCGTAGCGTAGAACATAATCGTAAACAAGATGTGGTAAATATATTATGTGGCGATTATCGACATATGACATATCGCGATATACAAGATAAGCCTTTTGATGGTGTTATTGTTAATCCCCCTTTTTATGATTGTGAAAGCGGTGCAAAGCCTACATCTGAAGAGCGTACTTTAGCACTTCATGATGGACATACAACTTTATGTGATGTTCTGAAATCGGTACAGTCCTTTATTAAATGTAAAGGTCGCTTGTGGATGATTTATAGTGCTAGTCGCTTGCAATATGTATTACATGAACTAGAAAAGTTTAACTTCCAAGCAAAACGAATTCGGTTTGTTCATGGTATGCTAGATAAACCAGCAAAATTAGTTTTGATAGAGTCTATTTTTCAAGGTCAGGCAGGTCTTGTACTTGAGCCACCACTCATCGTTTACAAAAAAACGAATGTGTATACGAAGGAGGTGTCCTCTTGGTATGAACGATAATGAATGGGGCACCTTATACTTGGTGCCTACACCGATTGGTAATTTAGAAGATATGACGTATCGATCTGTTCGTATTTTGGGTGAGGTAGATGCTATCGCGGCTGAGGATACGCGTCATACGGGCATATTGTTAAAACATTTTGATATTAAAAAGCCTTTGATTTCTTATCATGAACATAATAAGGAGGAAAAAGGTGCTTATATTTTGGAGCTTTTGTTAGAAGGACAGTCGATTGCTTGCGTTAGTGATGCGGGGATGCCGGCTATTTCTGATCCAGGGGCAGACCTTGTAACAAAGGCCATTGAAGAAGGCATAACTGTAGTTCCATTACCAGGAGCCAATGCGGCGTTAACAGCACTCATTGCATCAGGTTTAGATACTAAATCCTTTACCTTTGCAGGGTTCTTGCCTAAACGGGGGAAACATCGTATTGAAGAATTAAAAAGACTTTCACAAGTGACGGGAACCTTGCTGTTTTACGAAGCCCCGCATCGACTACAAGAGGTTTTACAAGATATGTATGAAGTCTTTGGTAATCGCTCCATAACGGTGGCAAGGGAACTGACGAAGAAGTTTGAAACCTTTGTACGCACGGATCTGGAAAGCCTTGTAAAGGATTTAGAACAGCTCACCTATAAAGGTGAATTTGTCCTCATCGTAAGCGGTGCTGATACAGTGGAGCCCGATACTAGTGAAGTGGTGGATGAACTAATATCTTATGAAGATGCTGTGCAAGCCCTTGTAGATACTGGGGTACCTAAAAAAGAAGCTATTCGCCAGGTGGCAAAGCGTTTTAACGTTTCCCGCCGGGATGTATATAATATTGTAGAACGTTAAACCTTCCCATTCGAAGGTTAGAAGGAGGCTCATCATGGGAGACACAAAGAAAACGTATTATATTACGACACCTATTTATTATCCAAGTGCTAAGTTGCACATTGGTCATACGTATTGTACATCTGTAGCCGATACAATCGCACGTTTTAAACGATTAGCAGGATATGATGTACGTTTTTTGACTGGTTCAGATGAACATGGCCAAAAAATCCAACGTGCTGCAGAAGCACAAGGCATTACTCCTCTTGAATATACTACAAATATTGTAAATGGTTTTAAAGCATTGTGGGAAAAAATGCATATTTCCAATGACGATTTTATTCGGACTACCGATGAACGTCATGAAAAGGTTGTTCAAGCGTTATTTACAAAAGCTTATGAGAAGGGCGATATTTACAAAGCCGAATATGAAGGCTGGTATTGTACACCGGACGAAACTTTTTGGACAGAGCAGAAGCTAGGACCTAATCATACTTGTCCGGATTGCGGTCGCCCTGTAGAGCGTGTTAAAGAGGAAAGTTATTTCTTCAAACTCGGTAAATATACGGATCAATGGCTTAAGTTTATTGAAGAGAATCCTGACTTTATTCAGCCTGAATCTCGTCGTAATGAGATGATTCAATTTGTAAAGCAAGGTCTAGAAGACTTGGCGGTGTCTCGTACATCCTTTGATTGGGGAATCAAGGTCCCATTTGATCCTAAACATGTAGTATATGTTTGGTTCGATGCATTAGTGAACTATATTAGTGCACTCTCACCATTTGATGGTGATGGTGAACTATATAAAAAATACTGGCCTGCAGATCTTCATTTAGTGGGGAAGGAAATCGTACGTTTCCATACTATTATTTGGCCTATGATGCTCATGAGCCTTGAGTTGCCATTACCAAAAAAGGTATTTGGACACGGTTGGATGATTGTAGATGGTACAAAGATGAGTAAATCCTTGGGGAACGTAATCGATCCAATCCCATTGATTGATACATATGGTGCAGATTCTTTGCGTTATTACTTATTAAGCGAGATTACGTTAGGTAATGACGGAAACTTTACGTTACCTAACTTCGTTACAAAAATTAATGCAGATTTATCTAATGATTTAGGTAACTTATTAAACCGTACTATTGCGATGATTGAAAAATACCATGGTGGTGTGATTACAAAATGCGATGATATGGATGATTTGGACCGTGATGTATCTACATTAGCCGTTCAAACTGCAAAAGATTTTGAAGCGGCGATGGAAAATATGGAGCTTAATAAAGCTATCAAAACTGTATGGTCCTTTATTGGTCGCATGAATAAATACATTGATGAAACAATGCCTTGGGTATTGGCTAAATCTGAAGATGCTCATGATAAAGCGCGCTTGCAATCTGCTATGTATCACTTGGCAGAGGCATTGCGTATCATTGCCATCTTAGTAAGCCCTGTAATTCCTGTAGGAGCTCCAAAAATCTGGGAACAATTAGGGCTTACAGGTTTTGAAGCGGCTACGTTGGAAGATGCTAAAACTTGGGGATTATTGGCAACAGGTACTAAAGTTGTAAAAGGTGAGCCTATCTATCCACGTTTTGAAGTTCCTGAAATGGTAGATGTAGTTGTTACAGAAGAAGTTGAAGAAGCTGTAGATACATCTAATATTCCACCATTAAAAGAAAATATTACCTATGATGACTTTGAGAAACTCGATCTTCGTGTAGCTAAAGTTATAAGCTGTGAAAAGGTGCCTAAGTCCAAGAAGTTGTTGAAATTTGTATTGGATATCGGTATTGAAGAACGTACCGTATTAAGTGGTATTTCCCAATATTATGAACCGGAGACTATGGTTGGTAAAAAGGTAATCTATTTGTCTAACTTGGCTCCTAAAAAGATGATGGGCATTGAGTCTTATGGTATGATTTTGTCCGCCTCTGATTGGGAAGAACATTTAGAGGTAACAAATATCGAATCATTACCGGCAGGAAGTGTGGTTAAATAATGAAACTTTTTGATACACATGCTCATGTAAATGATGGGCGCTTTGATAATGATCGTAATGAGATGTTACAAGCCTGCTTTGATACAGGTGTAGAATATATTATGATTCCTGGTGTTGACAGAGGTACCGTTGAGTCTGGTTTAGCTTTGGCTAAACAGTACGATCAATTATATGCTGCTGTAGGGACTCATCCCCATGAATCAAAGGACTTTACAGAAGAAGACTACGAGTTTTATAAGGAACAAGCTCTTAACAATGATAAGGTACGTGCTATTGGTGAAATTGGACTAGATTATTACTATGATTTTTCTGACCGTGAAACACAAAAACGAGTATTTATTCGTCAGTTAGAGCTTGCTCGTGAAGTAGATCTCCCAATTATTATCCATGACCGCGATGCACATGGTGATATTATGAATATCTTACGCAATGAAGGGAAGGATAACTGGGGCATTTTCCATTGCTATTCTGGTAGCTGGGAGATGGCAAAAGAAGCCATTAAAATGGGCTTTTATATTTCCTTTGCAGGTCCTGTAGTATTTCCTAAGTCTACAAATCTTAAGGAAGTGGCAAGACAAGTGCCATTAGAACGAATACTTATTGAAACCGATTCACCGTATTTGACACCACCACCATTTAGAGGCCGTCGTAATGATCCAAGTAAAACTCAGTTTGTGGCAGAAGAAATTGCAAGCCTTAAAGGGCTTGATGTAGATGAGTTTTGTGAAATTGCTTTTAATAATGGTAAACGAGTATTTGGTATCGAGTAAATGTAGAACTAGTTCATAAGATTATTAGCGAATAAAATATCTGTTGGACTTTAATTACTAAGTTTTTGCGTATAAAGTATTAGAATACATGATAAAACTAAATTAGAATTATAAATCATAAAACGCGGTTCTCCCTTATCGATGAGAATCGCGTTTTTCTATGGTATACTAAAGTATATTCAGACTGAACAGAAGTAAGATGAGGATAGCAACATGAAACGTATTGCATTTATAGATTTAGGCTCGAACTCAGTTCGTTTTGTCATATATGAAATTTCTAAGACTGGTAGTTATCGACTGATATATCAAGAGAAAGAAAGTGTACGTCTCAGTGAGAATATGTGGGGAACTCACGAATTGACTAAAGAAGCTATGGAACGCTCTTTGCGTGCTCTAAAAGGTTTTGTACACATGGCTGATGCAATGGAGGCAAATACGATTAAAGCTGTTGCTACCGCAGCAGTACGTTTGGCTAAAAATGGGGATGCTTTTATTAAATCCGTAAAAGAACGAACGGGTTTGGATTTAGAATGTATTGCTGGTGAAGAAGAGGCTCGCCTGGGGTTTCTTGGCGTTATCAATACCATTGGACTTAAGGATTTTATTATTTTTGATTTAGGTGGTGCCAGTACCGAGATAACCCTTGTACGAAATCGTCATATTACAAAATCGGTGAGCTTGCCGATAGGGGCCCTTACCTTAACAGGCACCTATCAGAAGGGGGATGAATATACTCCTAAAGAACTTGATAAACTGACGAAAGTTGTAAAGAAAACGATTAAGGAACATGCATGGCTTCGCAATGTGAAATTACCGCTCCTTGGTATCGGTGGCACTGCTCGTAATATTGCTAAAATGGATCAACGCAAGTTATCTTATCCCATTACAAAGCTACATAATTATGAAATTCCATATCATAGATTCCATGAAATTTTGGAAGAAGTAAAAGGCAAAACTCTAGAGGAGCGCAAAAAGATTAGTGGTTTATCATCAGAGCGCGCTGATATCATTATTGCAGGTCTCACTATCGTAGAAGAATTATTTAACTACGTAAATACTAAAACACTCGTTGTTGGTGGTTGTGGTTTGCGAGAAGGTTTATTTTACGACTATTATGGAGCGCACTACTTAGGTGGTAACTCTATTATTGATGATATTTTAGTACATTCTGCAGAGAATGTATTATTAGGTATGACTAAACATGAGTTAGTTCATGCTAAATATATTACAGATTTAGCTATTAAACTGTATGATGAATTAGAACCACTTCATAGAGCTGATAAAAATACAAGACGTTGTTTGATTGCGGCTAGCTTATTACATGATATTGGTAAACGGATTAATTATTATAGTCATGCCCGACATGGCTGTTATATGCTTGTCAATAGTAATTTATATGGGCTTTCCCATATTGAACAAGCTTTTAGCGCGTTCCTTGTTATGAACTCTCATGGTTTGACGCCAAAAGAGTATAAAAACTTCTTATACGGTAAATTGTTAGATCAAGAACAGCGTTTGTTGGGACAAAAAATATCTATTATTCTAGCCTTGGCTGAAGCTCTTGATGAAAGTCATGAACAATTCATTCGCCATTTATCCGTGAATCTAAAATATACTAGTGTACAATTAGTAGTAACCTATTTGAACGGTCGCGATATAAGTGTCACAAAAGCGGCTGTAGAGAAATTAGGAAAATCTTTTAAAAAAGAATTCAAGAAAACATTAGAAATAGAGTGGAAGGAAGCTCGTAAGGAGGCATAATGGCATTACCAAAAGCGTTACGATATGCAGTGCTACATGTAGGCTCCAGTAGCATGAGTATTACTATTTTAGAATACAAGGGCATCGATGATGTACGCGTTATAGATTATGCAGCTAGGGAGGTAACCTTTGGGGAAGAATTATTCCAAACCTCTCGTTTAAGTTTTGAAACGATTGAGGAAATTTGTCATATATTAAAGGGATATAAACAATTAATGGCTGATTACGGTGTGAGTCGCTCTAGATTATATGGTACTACTGTAATACGTGAAGCCGCTAATCGTCGTAGTATTCTGGACCAAATTTATATTCAAACAGGTATGCGTGTTGAGGTTATCGACATGCCTAAAGAGGTGTATTACAAATATGCCTTACTATACTACAAGATGACTAATCAGTACCGCTTGACGGATCCTACAAAGGCAACATTATTCCTTGATATTACTTCTGGTGGTGTAGGTTTAACCGTTTGGCGTGGTGAAAGCTTATTATTCCAGCGCAATATGCATAGCGGGTCATTACGTGTTATGGAATCTTTTAATCGCAACCAACGTTCCTCTACATCGTTTCCAATGGCTATTACTGAGTATTTACATCGCATGATAGGCCCATTACGGGAGGAGCTTAAGACCTTCAATATTAATAGTGTTATTTTATCAGGCGATGAAGCTCAATATATGGCGCGTCTCATGGGAGATGGCAGTAATAAGGACGATATTATTACAATTGAACCAGAACGTTTTAAGGGCTTCATCAAATCCTTTGATGGTGTAACAGCCACTAAGTTGATCAATCGATATAAACTACCTGAATATAAGGCGAATATTTTGATGCCTACTATGATTTTATTTAATGAAATTATAACAGCTATAGAGCCTAAATCGTTGATTTTTAGTAGCTTCTCCTTCTCTCAAGGAATAAGCTGGTTCTATGGCGTTGAGGCGGAAAATAATCCCTTTATGTACCAATTGCGTGAGCAAAATGCTCAATTAGCTCGTGCTGTTGCCGCTAGATATCATACAGACAGCATTCATGATGCTGAGGTGGAACGTTTCAGTTCTTTATTTTGTAAAACATTACGCCATAAAGGTTTACCGGAGCGGTGGGGTTACTTATGCCGCATTGCAGCTATATTGTGTTCTGTAGGCAAGTTTGTTAATTTACGAAACCATGGAGAGCATGCGTATCATATTGTGATGGGCACAGATATTTTTGGGCTTTCAGAAGAAGAAAAACAAGTAGTTGCAAATGTCGTATTTTATCACTATAAGGGAACTCCATCTGATGATGATACATATTTTAATTCCTTAACAGAATTACAAAAGATTCAGGTTACAAAGTTAGTAGCTATCATTCGTGTGGCCTGTGCTCTCGACGCAGGGAGTAACCAAAAAATCTCAGATGTTATATTGGAAGAGCGCGATAATGTATTGTATGTATTCTGTCGCACTAATGAGGATATTTCTCTAGAATGGTGGACGTTTAATCGAGATGCTGAATATTTTACAGAAGTATTTGGTATGGAACTTATGCTTGTAAGAGGAGGTGACCGCCATGTTCAGTAATGCTAAATATTATTTTAATCGTGAATTATCTTGGCTAAAATTTAATCAGCGTGTACTATTAGAGTCCATAGATCCAAATACTCCGCTGTTGGAGCGGTTGCGTTTTATTGCTATTGCTAGTTCTAATTTAGATGAGTTTTTTATGATTCGAGTGGCTGGCTTACGTCATCAAGTTGTGAATGGCATTGTTAAATATGATGCAGCCCATATGGATGCAAAAGCACAATTAAAGGCGATTGATGAATCTGTACAACGTCTTGTTTCCATGCAAAGCACGTATTTAAATAATGTACTGACTGAACTAGAGGCTCATGGCTTTTTCTTTACCCATCCTGATACACTAGATGTAAAAACAAAAGCCTGGCTACGCCATTATTTTGAGGAACATATATACCCCGTAGTAACTCCATTGGCTGTTGACTCGGGGCACCCATTTCCATTTTTAACAAATCATACCATTAATGCAATTGTACGTATCTTTCAAATACAAGAGGATGGGACTAAGGATTACAAGATTGCTATCTTGCCAATACCATCTGTATTAGATCGAATCATTGAAGTTCCAAGCCGTGGCAATAAGGAACATCGATTTGTTTATCTAGAAGATGTCATTACTTATTATGCAAATCAATTTTTCCAAGGTTATGGTATTGAAGATTATATGGTTTTCCGTATTACTCGTGATGCAGACCTTGAAATAGATGAGGAAGAAGCAACAGATTTGCTATCTGAAGTAGAGGCATCCTTGCGGCGTCGCCGTCGTGGTGATGCGGTACGTCTTGAAGTTTGTGGAGAGATAAAGGATCACTTATTAGATTTTGTCCTTACAAGTGTAGAATTAGAGCAAAAGGACGTATATCGCATTGATGGACATTTGGATTGCCGTATGTATTTTGATTTCTGTAATTATCCAGGTTATGATAAGCTCCGATATGAACCGTTTGATCCTAAGATTCCTAGTGAATTAGTTGATTATGAAGGTGATAGCTTATTTTCTATTATTGGGAAGCAAGATCTTTTTGTTCATCATCCCTTTGAATCTTTTGCTGTGGTTGAGCAATTTATTGCACAAGCAGCTATAGATCCTGATGTATTGGCCATTAAACAAACATTATATCGCGTTAGTGGGGACTCTCCGATTATTGCGTCCTTAATAAAAGCGGCAGATAATGGAAAACAAGTAACCGTGCTTATGGAGGTTAAGGCACGGTTTGATGAAGAAAACAATATTCATATGGCTCGACGACTCGAAAAAGCGGGGTGTCATGTTATTTATGGTTTAAAAGGTCTTAAGACACACTCTAAAATTACTATGGTGGTACGCCGGGAAACGGATGGTATTAGGCGGTATGTCCATCTAGCAACGGGAAACTATAATGGTAAAACAGCTCGCATGTATACTGATTGTGGTATATTTACTTGTAATGATGAGTATGGTGATGATGCGTCACGTTTCTTTAACTTGATTTCTGGATATTCTGACCCACCGATTTGGAATAAGTTTATTGTAGCGCCTTTAAATTTACGTGAAAAAATTATGGAACTTATTGACCGTGAAATCGAGTTTGCTAAGAATGGGGAAGAAGCCTATATCATCTGTAAGATGAATTCTTTGCTCGATAAAAAGGTCATTGCCAAGTTGTATGAAGCTTCTTCTGCTGGAGTTCGTATCGATCTTATCGTGCGTGGTATTTGTACGCTTCGCCCTGGCATTGCCGGTGTTAGTGATAATATCACAGTACGCTCTATTGTGGGGCGTTTTCTTGAACATCATCGTTTGTTCTACTTCCGTAATGGAGGGAATGAAAGTCTGTACCTATCTAGTGCAGATTGGATGCCTCGAAATTTGAATGAACGTGTAGAGCTTATGATTCCTATTGAAGATAAACGCCATAAAGAACGGGTAAAAAGTATTTTAGATTTATATTTAGATGATACATTAAAAGCTCATTTTATGAGAGCTGATGGTTCGTATCATAAAATCAATGATCGAGAGAATCCTATATCTGCTCAAGAGGAGCTAATGAAAGCTGCTATTGAGCATGAACACAGAGAGTCAATGACGGTCATTGAACGGTTACAACCAATGTTAAAAATGAATAGATAATGAAGAAACCTTAATATATTAGGTAATGAATTTTAATACAATTACATAACATATAAAAAGCCCATTATATGGGCTTTTTTACTTTCTTATACATTTAAAAATGAGGATAAAGTGAAGTTTTGAGCATTCTAGAAAATGTTGGTAACAATTGAAAAACACATAAAAATACAAATTTAGTAATAAAAAATCTGTATATACTATATGTGGTATTAGTGTTGTATATATGTACACAATTCGGAATATATTGTATAGTATTTAAAAATATCGATATGTACGCATACAGTGGATTTTTATTAAAAAATACAAAACACAAACTGTTATAAATTCAGTGTTTATAAATGGTCTTGACTTATTGTTAACTTACGGCGTTTGACAGGTTGTATCTATCTGTAGTAGAATAATACCATTACAGGAGGGATTACAACATGAGAATTCATAAGACACACAAGCGATATATTTCGTCTGTTGTTGCCGGATTGATTGTAACAGCTGTAACCATGACCGGTTTTTCTTATAATGATAAAACCGTTACCGTTATGGTAGATGGTGCAGCACACACTGTTAGAACGCATTTAAATTCTAACGAAGGCATTGTACGCGATGCTGGGGTTAAGTTAAATCCAAATGATAAAGTTATTTCTAGTTCATCTACAGTTCAAAATGGAACAACCTTAACGGTTGTTCGTGCTATTCCAGTTTATGTAACTGTAAATGGTAAAACAAGAGCTGTATTCACTACAGAAACAACTGCTCAAGGTGTTGCTAATGAGCTTGGTTTCAAAGCACCTAACTATGTAGTAGTGGGCGATGAAAATGGATCTGTTTTAAGTGGTACACGTATAACAATTGCTCAAGTAACAAGCCGCTCTCTATCTACAGTAGATCAAGAAGTTGCTGTTGAAGTGGTTCGTCAAAAAGATGATACTATGGCTAAGGGCGAAGAAGAGGTTGTTCAAGTTGGTCAACCTGGCTTAGAACGAGTACAACGTGAAACACTATATAGTAATGGTACCGTTATTAAAACTAATGACGTATCTAAAGTAACACAACGTGCAATGATTCCTACAATTATTAAAGAGGGCACTCGTGAAGTGACTACATCTCGTAATGTGGCGGGTCGTGCATCTCGCGCTATCGTAATGGAAGCATCTGCTTATCTTGCTGGCGATGGTGATGGTGCTGGTATTACAGCTACGGGCTTACCTGCAGTACGTGGCATTGCTGCAGTTGACCCAGATGTTATTCCATTGGGAACACGTTTATTTATTCCTGGTTACGGTGAAGCTATTGCTGCCGATACAGGTGGTGCTATAGTAGGTAATAAAATCGACCTTGTAATGGACTCTTATGGGGAGGCTATGGACTTTGGTCGTCAAGACGTTACAGTGTACGTTTTAGATTAATATAATAAAAGGACGCCTTACATATGTAAGGCGTCCTTTTATTTTAACTAGTCTTCAATATATGGAATTAAGTATTCGTATTTGGTACCCTTTAATTCTTCTTTAGGGATAAATCTTAAAGCTGATCCATTGATACAGTAGCGAAGAGAGCCATTAGGCCCATCTTCAAATACATGACCTAAATGAGCATTACCGATGCGGCTACGAACTTCTATGCGATTCATACCATGTGAGTCATCTTGGTAATATTTGATAACATCTTTAGCTATTGGCTTAGTAAAGCTAGGCCAGCCACAATGAGAATCGAATTTATGGGATGATACAAAAAGGGGTTCTCCAGTTGTAATATCAACGTAGAGACCTGCTTTGAACTCATCTGTTAGTTCATGACTGAAAGGTGCATCAGTAGCAGAGTTTTGAGTTACTTCAAACTCTTGCGGCGTTAAAGCCTTTAAATCTTCCTGGGAAGGTTTAGTATATACATTGTCATCGATGAGTGGTTCATCAGATAACCCCAATGGAATGTGACAATAGCCATTAGGATTTTTGTCTAAGTAATCTTGATGGTATTCCTCAGCAGAGTAGTAATTCTCTAAAGGCAATACTTCAATAGCAAATGGTTTGCCTTCAAAGGCTTGAGCACGAGCTAAGGTGCTTTCAATAATGGCCTTATCTGTTGGATTAGTATAATAAATACCCGTACGATATTGAATACCTACGTCACCACCTTGTTTGTTGATACTAAAGGGATCAATAGCACGTAGGAAATATTGAATTAAGTGATCTAAAGATAATATATCAGCATCGTAAGTGACCTTGAGGGCTTCTACGTGCCCACTATTGTGGCATACATCTTCATAACTTGGATTTTCTGTAGGACCATTAGCATAACCTACTTCAGTAGTAAGGATACCGGAGATCTTTTTGATATACCCCTGAAGGCCCCAGAAGCAACCCCCGCCTAAATAAATAGTATGTTTACTCATTTAATCACCCCAAACTTCATGAGCTATTTCTTTGACTAATGCGAGTTTAGCCCATTGTTCTTCCTCGGTCAATTGGTTGCCAATTTCACAGGATGCAAAGCCACATTGAGGGGATAAGCAAAGTCTTTCGAGAGGGATATATTTTGTTGCTTCTTTGATACGTTCTTTGATGACTTCTTTATCTTCTAACTCAGGGCGTTTAGATGTGATAAGGCCTAATACAACTTTCTTATTAGGAGAAACTTCACGCAATGGCTCAAAACCTCCAGAGCGATCATCATCAAACTCTAGGTAATAAGCGTCTACATTTTCCTTGGCAAATAGGATAGGGGCAATAGGTTCGTACCCACCACTAGCGGCCCATGTAGAGTTATAGTTACCACGACATACATGTGTAGTAAATGCTAAGTCGTGAGGGCGACCTTCAAGAGCTAAGTTATTCAAACGTAAATATTTAGCGGTTTCACCTTCAATGGTTACACTTTTATCCTTTTGACGACCTGTCCAGTAAGCATGGTCACAACACATACCCCAAGTACAATCATCAAATTGAATATTGCGACAACCCGCATCGTAAAGGTCTTTAATTACTTGGCGATAGGCGGCAGCAATATCTTGAATCAATTCTTCTAAATCTGGATAGAAGGAGCGCGTTGTAATGCCATTGTCTTCACGGAATAACTCTGCCAAAAACTGAGAGGGAGCAGGAATCGTTTGACGCGCCGTAGTATTTTCGTCTTCAAATTGTTTTACAAATTTGAAATGTTCAACGAATGGGTGGTTTGTCCCCTTAATTTTACCAGTAAGGGCGAGGGAGCCAGGCGCGGTTTCTTGACCATGGAATTTATAACCGTGTTCTAATTCAATTTCTTTTACGCCGTTAAAGCCCCACATGAAGTCTAGATGCCAATAGGCACGACGGAATTCGCCATCTGTAATCACTGGTAGGCCAGCTGCTTTCTGTTTTTGAATGAGGTCTGTAATAAGACGATCTTCAACGGCTGTTAATTCTTCTCGAGTAATATTTCCCTTATTAAAAGCTTCGCGTGCTTCTTTTAATTCTGCTGGGCGTAGGAAGGAACCTACGATATCAAAGTGGAATGGTGCTGTATGTTTAGCCATAATAATCCTCCTTATATAAACAATTAAACCGATAATTTTGATAGGTTAATTATAGCTAAGTATGATTATATATAAAAATATCAATATGTTTGAGTTGTGTATAGTTTGAAGTTATGTCTATGAGTGATTTTATTCTTTAAGTTATACCTAAGAAGGCACTCTCTAAAATAGAGAGTGCCTTCTTTATGGATTATCTGATACATCTAAATTGAACAATAGTGTTGTATCGTTCTATAAATAATATGATATATAATTATTTTTTGTTTTCCGGTAATTGAATATGTCTACCGTAATTACTAACGTATTGTTCTAGGGCGTGGATATATTCTTGACCTAAACGGCTACGTTGCATTTTATTATTAGTAATATAGCCAATGTGCATTAAACCTTCTTCGGCAAGTGGAACGGAAATGATATTTTCACCATTTACCTCTTTATCGATTACACCACTAGATACAGTGTATCCATCAAGGCCAAGTAATAGGCTAAATAAAGATGCTCTATCGCGAACACGGATATGTTTTGGGCGCACTACGGTACTGAAGATTTCTTCAGAGAAGTAGAAGGAGTTGTGATCGCCTTGCTCAAAGGAAATATATGGATATTCCTCTAATTCGTCCATAGAGACTACCTCTTTATGGGCTAATGGATGCGTTTTACCAATAAAGATATGAGGATGGGCCGTAAATAATTCAGTAAAGGTTAATTCGTTAGTGTGAATTAATTTTTCTAATACAGGACGGTTGAAATCATTATAATAGAGCAAACCAATTTCACTCTTCATATGAGCCACGTCATCGATAATTTCATAGGTTTGTGTTTCTCGTAAGGATACATCATATTGATCGATTTCAGCGCCTTTTAAAAGCTCTACAAAGGCATTGACTGCAAAGGAGTAATGTTGAGTAGACACAGAAAATTGTTTTTTACCACCGCTTTGGCTCTTATATTGCTCCTCTAAAAGGGCTGCTTGTTCTAACACTTGGCGCGCATAGCCGAGGAAGCGTTCCCCTTCTTTAGATACGGTAATTCCTTTATTAGTACGATCGAAAATGGTAATGCCCATTTCTTTCTCTAGTTCTTTAATAGCCTTGGTGAGACTTGGTTGAGACACAAATAATCTCTTGGCAGCTTCGCTAATGCTGCCTATATTGGCAATTGTTGTTACATATTTTAATTGTTGTAAGGTCATGATTGGCCTCCTTTTATATATTACACTATTAATACTACTCGATTATAAGTATTTAAGCAATGTTATATATATGTTACAATGTACTAATAGAATAAAAGGGGGATTTATGCTAAAACAAGTCATTGTGGTAGAAGGAAAATCTGATATCCAGCGTATCGCTCAAGCTGTAGAGGCTGATTGTATTGCTACAGAAGGTTTCACTCTTCGAAAAGGTGTTATCGATATGATTCGCGTTGCCTATGAAAAGCGTGGCATTATCATATTAACGGATCCTGATACGGCAGGGGAACGAATTCGACGTGTCTTGACGAAGAAATTCCCTAATGCACAACATGCTTTTGTCCCTCGCGACGAAGCGTTTGCAAATGATGATATTGGCATAGAACAAGCCTCTCCTGAGTCAATCAGAAAGGCTCTATCTACATTACACGTAGAATCTCTAGAATCATCTAACGAATTTACTATGGTGGACTTAGTGTGTCACGGATTGTCTGGTATGCCTGATAGTGCAGCTCGTCGAGCGGTTATTGGTGCTAAATTAGGTATTGGATACGGTAATGGAAAGCAATTTTTATACCGTTTAAATCATTATGGTATAACCCGAGATGCTTATGAAGAGGCAGTAAATTGTTAAAATAGGAGTTAAGATGTTAGAATCAGTAATTGCAAGCCCAGAGGTTGTGCATTATATATGTAAGCGCTTTGATATTAAAATGAGCAAAAAGCTAGGACAAAACTTCCTTATTAAGCGAGGTATAGTTGATGAAATTGTACATGCTGCGGAATTAACCGCGGGAGAACCTGTTCTTGAGGTCGGCCCTGGTATTGGTACGTTGACACAAGGTTTAGCTCAAAGTGGGGCAGATGTAACGGCTATCGAGCTAGACCGTCGCTTGTTAGAGGTACTAGATACGACATTGGCATCTTATGACAATGTACGTATCATTCATGGTGATGTGTTAAAGCTTGATGTGCCAACGATTATGAATCATAAATCATTTAAAGTGGTTGCCAATTTGCCATACTATATTACAACACCTATTATTATGTCTTTGTTGGAAAGTAAACTACCTATTGAACGTCTAGTTGTGATGGTGCAAAAAGAGGTGGCCTTACGGATGATAGCAAAGCCCGGTACAAAGGACTATGGCGCATTATCTGTTGCTGTTCAGTATTATACGGAACCAGATATTGTTCTTGATGTACCACCTAAATCTTTCTTGCCAGCTCCAGCGGTGACAAGTTCTGTTATCCGTTGCGTATTGCGTGATAAACCACCTGTAGATGTGATTGATGAGAAACTATTTTTTCGCGTTGTGAAAGCTGGTTTTGCGCAACGCCGTAAAATATTCTCTAATACGATGAAGACAACGGGTTTAACAAGAGATAGAATTGAAGAGTTATTAGCAAAAGCAAATATTGATGGTCAACGAAGAGGTGAGACCTTTACACTTCAAGAATTTGCTGATGTGGCCAACGCATGGGCAGCTTTAATCAAATAGTATAATACATAAAGAGCTTATTGGACTGATAAAATATCATTCCAGTAAGCTCTTTTTCATGAAAAAAGGACCCGAATGGGTCCTTTTTAGTTAGTAAAGAATGCCAGCCATGGTTGTAATGAGGAAAGCATTCGCAAAGTCAATTAAGAATGCACCTACTAAGGAGACTACGAGCCAAGCACGAGGAGATGGGCCGTGTTTACTTGCTAAGGATAACATGTTAACTAATGCGTTTGGTGTAGCACCCAATCCGAAACCGATAGCTCCGGCACCAAGCATAACTGCATCGTAGTTGCGACCAAAGAGGAAGTAAATAAGGTATGCAAATACACAGATAAGTGCCATTTGTACAACTAAGATTGTAATAAGCGGTAAAGCAAGATCAATTAATTGAACTAATTTCAAGCTGTTGATAGCCATTGTTACGAATAAGGATAATGCTACATTAGATACTGCATCAAGAGCTGCATCGTTGATTTTGTATGCTTTAGTAAAATCACCAAAGTTACGAATTACTGCTGCACAAATCATAGCGCCAATATATGCAGGTAGTGGAGTAAGAACAGATAATCCAGCACTTACGATGGTACCGATACCTAATGCAAGGCCAATCCACATACAGATTGTTAAAAGATCTTGAGAGTTGAATTGTTTGCCACCGCTCTCAACGTGATCTTCAATTATATCGATGCCTTCATCCTCCATTAACTCAGGATTTTCATAAGGTGTTTTAACTTTATGCATTTTAATAATGCGTTCACCTACAGGCGCGCCGAGGATTGTACCAGCTACCATGCCGAATGTTGCAGCTGCAACTGCTGCAGAAGCGGTACCAGGGATACCAAGTAATTGCTCGTAATATGGACCAAAGGCACCAGCTGTACCAAGGCCGCCAATCATAGATACAGAACCTGCCATGATGCCGATAATCGGCTCAATTCCTAATGCTTTGGCAATCATAATACCTGCAGTATTTTGTACTACAATCCACACTGCACAAGCTAAGAAGAAGAAAATAATGAAGATACCGCCCTTTTTGAGGACTTTTAAGGATGCCATTAAACCAATCGTGGTAAAGAAGGCAAGCATTAAAAATGTTTGTAAGGAACCTTCAAAGGTAATGTTTAAGATCTTATAATAAGATAAAATAGCAGTTAAAAATGCAAAGGGTAGAGCACCTACCGCTGGTGCAGGCATACACATACGTTGTAAGAACTTGGAATGCTTATTGATCCAAGTACCGATGAATAAGGTAATTACGGCAAGACCTACAGTTTGAATCATGGACAGTTTTAAGGTCCATACATTGTTGACTAAGGCTAAGTCAATAAGTGGCATAAAATCACTCCTTTAAAATAAAAAATAAATCTGAGTTTTATGGTATCATGAATGGTCAAAAAATACTATAGAATATATAACGTATAAAAAGTTTATATTTTTATCTTTAAACACTCATAACAACACAAAAAACAATAATATTAATAAAACTAATTTTATGATTATACATATAAATATAGAAAAGTAATAATATATATTACTTATGTACATAATCATACTATATGTATTCGACTTAAATCTGTGATTTTCCTTCTTGTTATAAAAAAATAAACTGGAATATATTTTTTATATTTATAATCATATAAAATATACTCCAGTTCTAAAACTTAATATTTTTATGTTGATTTAGTAAGACTCTAAATTATATATGGCGATAAATTCGCTCTATAAATGCATGTTAAGATATAACTAAAATGTATAGACCTAGCAATAAGTTAATTAGAAGTTATAACTCATGGTGTAATTTAGGGGTCGTTAAGAATGTTACATCCGGATTACGCTCTTGAACCCAACCCATTTGCCATTCGTTAGAGATAAGAACTACGGTGCGATCGCGATTATCTTTTACAATCATCGCATTATCTATACCTTTCAAGGATGCAATATCAACTTCGCCGTCAATCCAACGAGCAACACCATATGGCAAAGTATGATTTAATAAATCTACACCATATTCATTTTTGAGGCGGTACTCAAGAACTTCAAATTGAAGCATACCTACGGCACCGACTACGAAGGAATCAAGGGCGCCTGGTTGTTCAAAGATTTGAACAGCTCCTTCTTGAGCCAATTGAGTCATACCTTTTTGGAACTGTTTACGTTTCATAGTATCTTTTGGGGATACGCGGGCAAAGAATTCCGGAGGGAATACAGGGAAGTCACCGAAAGTTACTTTGTGTTTTTGTGCACAAAGTGTATCGCCTACCCCCATAGTACCTGCATCAAAAACACCGATAATATCGCCTGGGTACGCATCTTCTACGATGGTACGTTCCGTAGCCAAGAATTGTTGAGGCTGAGATAGGCGGATTGTTTTATTAGATTGGCGGTGTAATACGGACATACCTTTTTCGAATTTACCTGAGCAGATTCGCATAAATACGATACGGTCATGGTGGTTCGGGTCCATATTTGCTTGGATTTTAAATACTAGAGCAGAGAAGTCTTCGCTAGTGGGTTGTACCATTTCCTCTATCGCTTGTCGTGGAGCAGGGGATGGAGCTAGTTCCAAGAATTTTTCTAAGAATGGTTTTACCCCGAAGTTCGTCATAGCAGAACCAAAAAACATAGGGGTCAATTCACCAGCACGAACCTTATCGAAATCGAATGGATCGCCAGCAACGTCTAGCAACTCAATATCGTCGAGCAATGCTTGGTATACATCGTCACCTAATAGCTCTTTCATGCGCGGATCCGTTAAAGCACCTTTTTCGGATGCAAGTTTTTCTTGACCATGAGTTTCGTCTTTTGCAAAGAGTTCGATAGTTTCGTGCTCTCTATCGTAGACGCCTTTGTATTCGCCGTTGATACCGATAGGCCAGTTCATAGGGCACGTACGGATGCCGAGAACATTTTCGATTTCTTCCATTAGATCGAATGGACTGCGACCGAAATGGTCAATTTTGTTAACAAATGTAAAGATAGGAATACCGCGTTCTTTTGATACAGCAAATAGTTTCTTTGTTTGGGCCTCTACGCCTTTTGCTACGTCGATAAGCATGACAGCACTGTCAGCAGCCATCAATGTACGGTATGTATCTTCTGAGAAGTCCTGGTGACCAGGGGTGTCGAGGATGTTTACGCGGCAACCGTCGTAGTCAAATTGCAACACGGAGCTCGTTACAGAGATACCACGTTGTTTCTCAATTTCCATCCAGTCGGATACGGCGTGTTTTGTAGTTTTACGAGACTTTACGGACCCGGCTAAGTGAATAGCACCACCATATAATAGTAATTTTTCCGTTAATGTTGTTTTACCCGCATCCGGGTGAGATATGATAGCAAACGTACGGCGACGTTGTACTTCTTCTAAAAATGTCATGTTTCACCTCTATTAATATGTTGTGAAAGCAGATAAATCTTTAGTTTTTACTTTCACAGTCTATATATCGTAAAAATTATACATGATTTTTCTAGTTATGACCACTAAATTGTAGTATAATGAGATTTCATAGAACGGCTTGGGGTTAGCCGTTATCTTCAGGTTAAGGAGGGGACCCATGCGGTTATTTATTGCAGAAAAGCCATCCATGGCTCGCGAAATCAGTAAATGCTTACCAGAAAATAAGAATATCCAAAAACGGAATGGTTATTTTATCCAAGGTGATGATGTGGTGACTTGGGTAGTAGGTCATGTATTGCATCAGGCTGAGCCAGGAGATTACGATGATAAATATATCCGTTGGCGCCCTCAAGATCTTCCTATCGTGCCCGATGAGTGGAAATTGCTTGTCACAGATAGCAGCCGTCAACAGTTTGAAATTGTAAAAGACCTTATTAGTAAAGCAGATGTCATTGTCAATGCAGGTGACCCGGATCGAGAAGGTCAACTTTTAGTTGACGAAGTTTTGTACTATGTAGGTAATACAAAACCAGTGCAGCGTATTCTATTAAATGCCCTCGATGAAAAATCTATTCGTTCTGCTCTTGATGATTTGAGAGATAACAAGGACTTTCACAATCTATATCGATCTGCATTGGCAAGAGCGCGAGCAGACTGGCTCATTGGGATGAATTTATCTCGGGCTTATACATTATCTGAACGTTATAAAGGTCATAAGGTAACATTGCCAATTGGTCGTGTAAAGACGCCAACGTTAGCTCTTGTTGTACGTAGAGAACGAGAGTTAGCTGCATTTAAACCAGTAGACTATTTTACTGTAAAGGTATTATATAACCATCCTAATGGGGTGTTTTGGGCGACTTGGCAGCCTACAGACGAACAAAAGGGGCTTGACCCAGATGGACGACTCATTAATAAAGCTATTGCTGATGAATTAGTAGAACGTTTACAAGCTGGACCAGACGGTTTTATTAAAGGTGTTACAAAGTCTAAGAAAAAAGATGTACAACGATTGCCTTTATCCTTATCATCCTTACAAGTATTGGCAGGTAAAGCCTTTTCTTATGATCCACAGACTGTACTTGATACAGCGCAAAAATTATACGAAAAGAAATTAACTACCTATCCACGTTCTGATTGTGAATATTTACCACCCAATCAATATGATGATCGCAATGCAATCCTCAACAATCTACAAAATGCAGGTGATGAGAGATTAGCACAGTGGGCTGCCGATGCAGATCGTTCTATTAAGAGCCGTGCTTGGAATGAAAAGAAAATTACCGCCCATCATGCTATTATTCCTACAACGGTGGCCTGCAATATAAATAGTTTGTCCCAAGAGGAGCGAAATATTTATTTCCTCATCAGTCAAGCTTATATTGCGCAATTTTATGGGGAGCATATTTACGAGCAAACTAAAATTGTAGTAGAACAATGTAAGGAAGAGTTTGTAGCTAATGGTCGTGTAGTTATCGAAGAAGGATGGAAATTGCTTTATAAACGACATAAGTCTAAATCTACGACAGACAATGACGAGCCTGATCTAACCGATGAGCGTGGGGCTGAATCAGACCCTAAAAAAGAGGTTATTGAAGAAACGGACCACTTGCCAGCGGTTAAAAAGAACGATACTGTTTTATATACGGATTCTTCTGTAGAGGCTAAACAAACAAAGCCACCATCCCGTTTTACGCCGTCCACATTACTACAAGCGATGAAGGAAATTCATAAATTCGTAAAAAATGAAGACTTGAAAAAGCAATTAAAGGCTGTATCTGGTATTGGTACAGAAGCAACTCGGGCAAACATAATTGATGAGCTTATCAGTCGAGGCTTTATGAAAACGTCAGGGAAGAAGCAAGTCTTATCTCCAACGGAAACGGGCTATCTCTTAGTAGATGCTCTGCCAGAAGAGCTGCTTTATCCTGATGAAACAGCTGTTTGGGAAGAACGCTTAGCACTCATGAGTGAAGGAGCGGATACGTTAGATTCCTTCTTAGCGGATCAAATTAAGTTTTTACAATTATTAATTGATAAACTTGATTTTGATAAAGTAATAAACTTTGATCAAATGATGCCAAATGTGGTGCGAACTATAACGAGCCAAAATCGTAAACGCCCTATGGATAATGAAAGCATAGACTTGTCTTCATTGCCTGTATGTCCTAAGTGTAAAAAGGGCCGTTTGCAACAGCGGAATGGTAAATTTGGTGCCTTTTTAGGGTGCACGAATTATCCTAGGTGTAAACATACGCAGCAAGTAGAAGGGGATACTTCTAGTGTTGAAGGTAATATTGAAGTATCTGATGAAGATAAACAATATAAATGCCCTAGATGTAAAGTAGGTTACTTTGTGAAACAAGAGGTGAGAGGTCGAACAAACTGGATTTGTAGTAATCGATCTCAATGTAAGACCCAATGTTCTGATGTAGATGGGGTACCGAGTATTTATGTTAACAAATCTAACATTACTTAGAAATGATTGTTTTTATTGTAAATAATAAAAAGACGCGTACAGCTTAGCTGTACGCGTCTTTTTTGAAAATGTTCTTGTAGAAGAAAAATTGTTTCATTTAGTTTAGGATATTAAGCCGAATTTTATCTGCGTTTGCCACGACGCCCCGTTTGGGAGGTAGAAGCACGGCGTTGGCGTGTATTGGAGCCTTTGTGGCCTCGTGCTTTGTGAGCTTTCGCCTTAGTGGATTGGTAAGTGCTTGTAACCTTAGGTTTACTAGCTGATTTTGTGCGTTTTGGCGCAGTACTGGCGTTGCCCTTAGTCTTAATCTGACCATCTTTTGTATATTTGGTAAGCGTAGCTTGAATAGCTCGTTCAATACGTCTTAACCAAGCCTCATCCTGTGGAGTTGCAAATGTTACAGCAATACCTGAGTTACCAGCACGACCTGTACGTCCAATTCGATGGATATAGTAATCTACATCGCGAGGTACGTCGTAATTATATACATGTGTGATACCTTCAATGTCGATACCGCGAGCCGCAATATCGGTAGCTACTAAGATTTGTGTTTTCGCTTTTGCAAAGTCTCGTAGAATTTGTGTGCGACGACCTTGTGTCAAGTCACCGTGCATTTCTGCAATATTAAGCCCTGCTGCGGTTAACTCGTAGGATAAACGAATGGCACCTTCCCGTTTATTACAGAATACAATTGCTAAGAATGGATTGTCATCTTCAATCATTTTGATGAGACGTTGTGTTTTTTCTTCAGGATTCATCATATACACTCGTTGATCAATTGATTCGAGCGTGATATGGTTGCCTTCTGCTGTTACAGAAATAGGTTTAGACATGTATGCCTTTGCGAGATTTCGGATTTTATCTGGAATTGTTGCAGAGAATAGCAACAGTTGCCTATTAGCGTCTGTTTGGCTAATGAGATTTTCAATATCTGGTAAGAAACCCATATGCAACATTTGGTCTGCTTCGTCTAGTACAACACGGCGAATACAATCTAAATGTAGGGAACCGCGTTTTGCGTGATCTAATAATCGACCAGGTGTACCTAGAATAACTTGAGGACGACGTCCCAGTTGCTGTAGTTGGGCTTCAATAGTTTTACCACCGATGAGAGGGAGGATATCTACATTTAAAATAGAACCTAGTTCCTTCGCTTCGTCGGAAATTTGTTTAATTAGTTCCCGTGTAGGTGCAATGATAAGCACTTGTTCTTGATGAACATCAGTATGTACACGTTGTAAAATTGGCAGTAAGAAGGCTAGTGTCTTCCCCGTGCCTGTTTGAGCTTTTGCTATGACATCATTCCCTTTAAAGACGACAGGAATGGATTGTTCTTGAATTGGCGTGGGCTCCTTGATACCTTGTTTTTGTAGGGCTATGATGAGCTCATCACAAACACCTAAAGATTTAAAAGATTTCATGGATTGTCCTTTCTATAATACATATTATATTAATTATACAGTATGCACATACTAGGGGCAAATGAATTGAACTTGGAAGATTTATAGTCTTAATATATTCTAGACTCAAAAAAATATTATAGTACTTTCGAATATATTTTTTTGATAATATATAGAAAAATATTGATATAATTAAGTGAAATGAGAAATGAAAACATTAAAATAACTACATTTAAACTATTTATAAACTGTTAATTGAGAATGTGTTAGCATTTGTAAATGATAATCTTTGTAGTGTTTATTGATTACTGTATCTAAATATATAGCCATGAAATATTAAATTTCAGCTAGTATTCAGTATTTTATTAGATAATCATATAAATAATCTCATATTAAATATGATAATAAAATATAGATATGAGATAAAAATAAACCATAAAAATGATAATAATTGTTGAAATTAATGCTTGATTTGATATAATAATTTAAGATATTAATACGCATTATTATTTTGTGTGGTTAATATGAGGTTGTTAGGTACAATAATTAGGAGGTGTCGTATGGCTATCAAAAAGTTGAAAGACATGAAGCCAGGTGAGTCTGGTCTTATTGTTGCACTACATGGCAGTGGCAATGTTAAGCATCGTCTAATCGACATGGGTCTCGTACATGGTACAAAAATCCATGTTATGAAGTTTGCCCCTTTGGGTGATCCGGTGGAAATCAAAGTAAAAAACTTTGAATTAGCACTTCGTACAAGTGAAGCTGGCATGATTGATGTAGATGTTCAATAGGAGGTTCAAATGGCAGAAAATGGGCAAATTCGCATTGCCTTAGCAGGTAACCCTAACTGTGGTAAAACTACAATGTTTAACAATATCACAGGAGCGAAGCAACACGTTGGTAACTATCCAGGTGTTACAGTAGAAAAAAAGGAAGGCCATACGAATTTTGATGGCCAAGAGTTATTGTTTATTGACTTACCAGGTACATATAGCTTAACTGCACGCTCCTTGGATGAGTTGGTGGCGCGTAATGTTATCGTAAATGATAACCCAGATGTAATCGTTAATGTTCTTGATGCATCTAACTTGGAACGTAACTTGTATTTAGCGGCTCAACTATTAGAATTAGAAAAACCTATGGTTATTGCCTTAAATATGTCCGATGTTGCGGAAGAAATGGGCATCAAATACGACCTAAAAAAAATGGCAGAAATGACAGGGGCTACAATTGTTAACACAGTAGGTCGTACAAACATTGGTACAAAAGAGTTGTTAGAAGCAACAGTTAGCGTAGCTGCTTCTAAAAAAGCTTCTGGTGTAACAATTAACTATGGTGATTTACTAGAAGGCAAAATTGCTGAGCTTGTAGACTTGCTAAAAGAAGCTGGTACTGTTACATATCCACTCCGTTGGATTGCTGTTAAGTTGCTAGAAAAAGATGCTGACGTTATTGGCAAAGTTATGCGCTTTAATAATACAGAAGCAGTTATTCAAAAAGCGGAAGCAATTCGTGAAGAAATTAAGAATCAAGTCGATCTTGATGTAGTATTCCAAGAATATCGTCACCGCTTCGCAGTAGAAGTATATAATACATGTTTAACACAGGCTCCTACACAATTAGAAACGCGTTCTGACCGTTATGATAAAATTTTAACTCACCGTATTCTTGGTTTGCCAATTTTTATGGTTGTAATGTGGTTACTATTTAACTTTGTAAATACTGTAGGTGCTATTCCTCAAGGTTGGATTGAAGATGGCTTTACTGCATTACAAGCATGGGTTGTAACAGTTATTCCAGAAGGTCAGTTACAATCACTTATTTCTGACGGTGTCATCGCTGGTGTAGGTGCTGTATTATCCTTCGTACCATTAATTCTATTATTATTCCTTGGTATCTCTTTCTTGGAAGATACAGGGTATATGGCACGTGCTGCCTTCGTTATTGACCGTGTAATGCGCGCTTGTGGTTTACATGGTAAATCGTTTATTCCTTTATTATTAGGTTTTGGTTGTTCCGTACCATCCGTAATGGGTGCACGTATCCTTGATAACTACAAAGATCGTATGGTAACAATCTTAATTACTCCATTCATGAGTTGTTCTGCACGCTTACCTGTTTATACTTTGTTTGCAGCAGCATTTTTCCCTCCTGAATGGGCTGGTACTGTAGTATTTGGTGTGTATGCATTAGGTATTGTATTTGGTATCGTATTTGCTAAAATTTTCCGCAAATATTTATTTGCTGGCGAAGCAGAACCATTCGTAATGGAATTGCCTCCATATCATTTACCAACTTTAAAAGCTACATTAACTCATATGTTTGAACGTGGTATTATGTACCTTAAAAAAGCAGGTACTTTCATCCTTGCTGCTTCCATCCTCGTATGGTTCATCACAACATATCCAATGGATGTGGAATACTCCAAAGATTATGATGCATTGCATGATCAAGTAGCTCAAACATATGAAATGAAAGGTGCTGAAACTTTGGCTCATTTTGGTATCACTACAGATGACCAAAAAGACGCAGTTGATAAAATTGTTGAAGATATGAAATCCACTGTACAAGATGCCACTGATGCTGCTAAGGCCGCAGGAGAAGATGAACCTGAAGTAGCAGTAGAAGAAGATTCTGAAGCACCTGAATTATTCAATGATATTAAAGATGAAAATAAAGACTTGTTCCCAGCAGCATGGGCAATGTATAAAAACAGTGCTAACTTAGATGCTGAAAATGACAAACTTGATAAAGAACAAGCTTCTGAAAAAATTGAACAATCCTATGCAGCATCCTTTGGTAAAGCTATCAATCCAGTGCTAGAACCATTGGGCTTTGATTGGAAAATGGGCCTATCATTAGTAGCTGGTTTAGCGGCTAAAGAGGTAGTAATTTCTACATTGGGTACTATCTATGCTGTAGGTGGTGATGATCAAAATCCAGCACCGTTGACTGAATACCTACAAAATGATCCACACTTTACACCATTGATTGCATTAACATTAATGCTATTCATCTTGATTTACCCTCCATGTATCGCAGCACTAGCAGTCATTAGACGCGAAACTGGTTCTTGGAAATGGATGTTATTCATGTTCTTCTATGAAAATGCTTTCGCATGGATTGCATGCTTTATTTTCTATAACATCGGTTTAGCATTAGGTTTCTAATTAAAGCGTAGCTAATCACTATGATTTACATTCCTTAGATACCTAGAACTAAATTGTATTGACATGATGTAATTTAATTATAGAAAAAATTTAAAATAATTCTTGCCAATTATCATTATTTATGGTTAAATGATAATGAGAAAAGGGAAATATCCAAATATATTGCTTTTAACTCATTTATCACATATCAATTTATGATAAGTTGGTGGATATTGAGAAAGAAGGAATTATAATGGATAATCTTGTTATAGGACTCATAGTGATATTAGCATTGGCTTATCTTGGTACAAAAATTTATAAACAAGTGTCTGGTAAGGGTGGCTGCGGCTGTGGTAGCGGTGGCTCCAATTCTGGCTCTAAAAAATCTTCTGGTTGCGGTGGTAGCTGTAGCTGTGATGGTTCCAATAAAGCACTAGGCATTAAACGTACCGCTAAGTAAGCTAATACGAATTCTGAATTTGAAAGAGGGGTCTCTATAATGGGCTCCTCTTTTCAAATATAGTAAGTAAATTTTTATATATTTAGTAGAAAGGAATATTATCATGTTCAACTTCAACCAAAACAATCTTAAAAACGCTAATTTATTCGCAGCAGGTCTTGCATTGGGTACTGTAGGTCTTAAAGTATTAACTTCTAAAGACGCAAAAAAAGTATACGCTGGTATCTTGGCAGCTGGCCTTCGCGCTAAAGAAACTGTATTAGAAACTGCTGAAAAAGTACAAGCATCTGCATCTGATGTATTGGCAGAAGCTCAAGAAATCAACGAAGCACGCAACGAAGAAATCTTTGAAGAAAACAAATAATTGAGGATTTAACTATGTTACAATTTTCTGTTGTACGAAAACTCAGAAATCGCTTACACGTTAAGGTATCTGGGCATCGCTTTACAGAAGCAGAAGCTGCTTATGTAGAGGATACATTGCTCCTTAATGATGCAATTGTAGATGTAACCTTCTACACTCGTAGCAGTCAAATCGCCATTAAACATAATGGTGATTCTGATGCTGTGCGTGATGCAGTACTTGGTCTACGCGATTTAGATTTGTCCGAAGCACCAGCTTTGAACGAATACTCTCCACGCTTGGTAAATAAAAAATACCGTGAAATGATGATTAACCGCACAGCAGTTTACTTAGGTAAAAAAGCAGTGTTACCTGCACCAATTGCGGCTGCATGGGCATGGTTTGATGGGATTAAATTTATCGGTAAAGCGATTAAAACATTGTGGCAACGTAAGTTAACTGTAGAAGTACTTGATGGTGTAGCTATTGGTGCTGCATTACTTCAAAAAGATTATCCTACAGCAAGTGCCGTAATGTACTTACTTGGTATTGGTGATATCTTAGAAGAATGGACTCACCGTAAATCCGTATTGAATCTCGCTCAAAGCATGTCCTTGAACGTAGATAAAGTATGGGTATTGGTGGATGATATTGAGGTAAGCAAACCTGTTAACGAGGTTGTAGCTGGTGATCAAATTATCATTCGTCAAGGTGAAGTAATTCCTTTGGATGGCACTGTAATCGATGGTGTTGTTCTTGTTAATGAAAGCTCCATGACAGGGGAACCAGAAGCGGTTCGCCGTGACAAGGATACTTCTGTATATGCAGGTACTGTTGTTGAAGACGGTAAAGCTATTGTAGAAGTACGTAGTACATCTAAATCATCTCGTTACGAAAAAATCGTCAACCTTATTGAAGAGTCTGAACAAATGAAATCTGGTATGGAACAACAAGCATATCGCATGGCAGATAAATTAGTTCCAATTAGCTTCATTGGCGCTGGTTTAACATACTTGTTGACTCGCAATGTGATGAAAGCATTGTCTTTCGTAATGGTTGACTTCTCTTGTGCATTAAAATTATCTATTCCTTTAGCAGTACTTTCCGCTATGCAAGAAGCATCTAAACGCGGTATCACTGTTAAAGGTGGTAAGTTCCTAGAACAAATTGCACAAGCAGATATGATTGTATTTGATAAAACAGGCACTCTTACTAAAGCTGAACCTGAGTTTGAACAAATTATTCCATTTAACGGTCATGATGCAGATGAAATGTTGAAATTAGCTGCATGTATTGAGGAGCATTTCCCTCATTCCATGGCAAAAGCAATTGTACGTGCTGCTAAGGATCATGCATTACCTCACAAGGAAATGCACTCTGACGTAGAATACGTTGTGGCTCATGGTATTGCATCTAAGGTTGGCCGCTATCGTGTACGCATTGGTAGTGCTCATTACATCTTTGATGATGAAAAGACAAAGATTCCTGCTGATGAACAAGAAAAATTCAATAGTTTACCAAATACATCTTCACATATTTACCTCGCTATTGGTGGTACATTAGCAGCGGTTATTTGCATTAAAGACCCTGTACGTGAAGAGGCAAAACAAGTTATAGCTGATTTGCATGCATTAGGCATTAAAAAGGTTGTTATGATGACTGGTGACTCTAAGCGTAATGCACAACGTGTAGCTGATGAACTTGGTATTGATGAAGTGCATGCAGAAGTATTGCCAGAAGATAAAGCAAGTTATGTAAAACAAGCTAAAGCTGATGGCTATACTGTTATGATGGTAGGGGACGGTATCAATGACTCCCCGGCAATTTCTGAAGCTCATGTTGGTATCGCTATGAATGAAGGCGCTCCAATCGCTCAAAAGATTGCGAATGTTACTATTTCTTCCGACCATCTACAAGCTCTTGTAGATTTGCGCCGCATTTCTATTGCATTGATGAAACGTATCAAAGCAAATTACAATGGTATCGTTGGTTTCAATGGTGCTCTTGTAGGTGGTGGCGTACTCGGTATTATGCCGCCAAGCCAAACAGCATGGTTGCATAACCTATTCACATTGGGAATAGGGCTTGAAAGCATGACCCCATTGTTGAAAAAAGATGAACCAAAGGAAACTGTTCCTACAATTGATGTAACAGCTGATTCTGTAGTAGCTTAATCAAAGAACCTCCATATAGGTATTGATTTACCTGTATGGAGGTTTTTCTTTTTTGATGACATTTATCTATGATTATTGTAAAATACAAGGAGATTACATATTGTAGGAGATTTATATGAACATTTTGATAGATATTTGTAAACGTTCCTTCTATTTGAATCTATTTATTGTGGTAATCCCCATTATTGCATATATGATTCATAATGGATCGAGTGCGACCGTAGCACTAGTATGGTATTTGTTGTTATCCTTATGTATGCCTTGGGCCTATTTATCATTTAAAAGCAGTACCTTTGATGATGGTAAATCTATAAGTCGCATTGCTTATGTAGTGAGTTGGGTTGTCGTTCATGGTATCAGCTATAAAGGTATTTTTTTAGGTGTTGATTTATCCATGTTATGGGGATGGCCAACAGTAGGTCGTGATATAGCCTTTTTATTAGCTATGTATTTAAGTGTCACATTTAGCTTGCTTATAGCTTATGGCTTAACTCGATTAGTGGGAGGCTATAATGAATAAAAGTTTTTGGCTATTTACGTTAATTTGTTCACTTTTTGTAAGTGCTATTACAACAGTACTTTCATTAAGTGGGGCACTATCATTATCCATTTTAGTGTTTCCAGTTTTGTCGCTAGTCATACCAATTATGGTGCGACGACTAAAGAATGCCAAGTTTAACGATGATTTACCGCTAAGCATGGGGTATCATGCTTATAGTTGGGCTTGGTGGACGGTATTTTCGTTTCTTCATACACCATTTAGCTTTAATGTAGATAATGGATTAGCAAAAGCGTTACTTTTGTTTGTAATATATTTTATCGTTCAAGTTCTTATTGAGTTATGTGGTTTGTTAGCCACAAAGTATTTCAATCGTACTCATCGATGGGGAATGATTGATGAAGCGTTAGATATAATTGCCTATACTATACCGATTCCGTTCTTGTATATTGCTTCAATCTTATATATAGATTTACAAGATCCGATGGTATATTTTATGTATGCATCATCCATGAATGTAAATATATTATTTGCTGAACTTGTATTATTATTAGTTTCTTTATTGGTCTTTGTATTCTATTTGTATCCAAGAGATTTAGCATATAAGGGTGTACGTTTGTTTCGTATCATTATTACTGCAGGCATATGGCTTGCTATGAACGCCCATATCTTGTATGGTGGTTATATTCCAGAATTTATTTTATCTTTAGTTCCCACCGTTTTTCCAACGTACCAAGGTAATCCACTAGTGTTTGTAACTCCAACTTTATTAGAAGCTGGTATGACCGGTGGCGCAGTGATTATAGGTGCATTGGTAGAGCGTGGTATTATTTCACGACGCCGTGAACGTATTTAATTTCTAGTTTCGACTTATATCCGTAAGGAATGAGAGCGAAGGAGGATCTATGAACAACATTGAACGTCCATTGGATGATAACTCAACTGTATCAATCCACGACAATGAAAAACTGAAGCAAGTTGAACGTAAAGAGGCCAAAAAAGAGAAGAAAAGTGGCATTACGATTCGAGAATTGACAATTATTGGTCTACTAGCAGGTATCACTATTGCATTAGGGCTTTCTGGTTATGGTATTATTCCATTAGGACCGCTAAATGTAACAACTTTACATGTACCAACTCTAATTGGTGCTATTGTAGAAGGACCAAAAGTGGGGGCCTTTGTTGGCTTTATCTTTGGTTGCTATAGTTTGTGGCAAAATATTACAGCTCCTAATATTTTATCCCCACTATTTATTAATCCAATCATTTCCGTATTACCGCGTATACTTTTCCCAGTATTAGCATATTTGGTATATCTATTATTGTGGAAAGCACCGCAAGGTCCGCGTATTATTGTTTCTGCTTTTATGGGGACTGTATTTCATACGATTATGGTTATGGGATTAATCTTCTTACTCTATGCAGATATGTTTGCTCTTAAAATGAATCTTAGTCCAGATCAAGTATTAGGCTCTATTGTATTCTTGTCTGTTACACATGGTATTCCAGAAGCAGTTTTTGCTGCTGTAATTGTAACACCAGTGGCAATGGCTTTACGAAAAGTATTGCGTAAGGATGCTCCTAAGAAAACTAAAGGTGAAGCTATGCGAGACGCAAAAGTTACAGACCATCAATTAGGAGAAACTGAAGTGGTAGAAACCAAATAAGCTGAAGTTGTAGACGAAAATATAACGAAATAGTATTTTACAGGCTTTTTATAAATATGATAAAATAAATATCATTCGATAAGTATTGAGGAGGATAATCATGGCTAAACGTATTCGTACTATCAACACTGAATCCTTACAAAAAACTGCTAAAACTGGCGGTTGTGGGGAATGTCAAACATCTTGCCAATCCGCTTGTAAAACAAGCTGCACAGTTGGTAACCAAGTTTGCAAACAAAAATAATGAAGAGGCTCGCTTAGCGGGCCTTTTTTATTTATGTTTTAAAGACATACATTGTATAGTATATCTTTATGACTCTTTTTATAACGTTTAGTGTGGAAATGTGGTACAATTATTTAGAAAGTTCTATATACTAGAGCTTTTACCATACAAATCAATTGGAGGTACCATGTTAGAATTAAAACCAATGATCCATAAGTTTCGGATGAAGGATAACTATTACTGCTTAGACGTAAATAGCGGTATTATCCATGTTATCGACGAACTCATCGATAGAGTTCTTGACATATATGATGGCACTAATCGCGATGCTGTACATGCTGCGTTAGATGCTAAAGAAGATGCAGTAGAACTAGATGAGATTATGGACGAGTTAGATGAGCTCATCAAAGCGGAGCAATTATTTGCACCGATGAGTAAAGAGTTTAAACTTGTAGTAGGTGAGAAACCTATTGTTAAGGCATTATGCTTAAATATTGCTCATGATTGTAACTTAGCATGCAAATATTGCTTTGCTAGTCAAGGTGATTACGGCGGTGTTAAACGAGAATTGATGAGCTTTGATGTAGCAAAACGAGCTGTGGACTTTCTTATTAAAATGAGTGGACCTCGCCAACATTGTGAAATTGACTTTTTCGGTGGTGAGCCATTGTTGAACTGGGATGTTGTTAAGCAAACGGTTGAATACATTGAATCCATTCAAGAAAAGCACAATAAGATATTTAAGCTTACATTGACTACGAATGGTATGCTTTTAACACAAGATAAAATCGACTATGTAAACAAACACAAGATGAGTTTAGTATTGTCGTTGGATGGTCGTGAATCCGTACATAATGCAATGCGTCCAGTAGCAGGTAGTGGTGCAGAGTCTTATAAATATATTGCTAAAAATCTTATCAATGCAGTAAAACAACGTCACGGTCTTGAATATTATGTACGTGGTACATATACTCATAAAAACTTAGACTTTACTAAAGACGTTATGGCAATGTCTGATCTTGGCTTTGAGCATTTGTCCATGGAGCCTGTTGTCGGTGAAGAAGGGGATTATGTGCTTCGTGAAGAAGATTGGCCAGCTCTAGAGAAAGAATATGAAAAATTAGCAGATATTTATTTACAACGCCAGTTAGAAGGCTGGGGTGAGAAGTTTAACTTCTTCCACTTCCGCATGGATTTATATCGTGGGCCATGTATGGCGAAACGCCTTCGCGGTTGTGGGGCAGGTCATGAATATATGGCGATTGTACCAAATGGTGATATTTATCCATGCCATCAATTTGTAGGCAAAGATGGATACGTGCTTGGTAATGTGTATGATGGTTTACAAAATACAGAGATTCCTAAAGATTTCCGCAATACACATGTATTCTCTAAGCCAATTTGTGCTGAATGTTGGGCGAAATTCTTCTGTTCCGGTGGCTGTCATGCTAACAACATTACATTGGGTGGCAATCTAGAGACACCTTATGAATTTGGTTGTCGTTTACAGAAGAAACGCATCGAATGTGCTATTATGATTCAAGCCGAATTAGAACAAGCTGGTATTGATGGAAGTATTCCTGTTGCATTAGGTTAATTACACTTGATTCTCCGAGTATAGTAGGAGTTTATATGAAACAAAATAGTAATCAAACTACAGAACGCTGGGGAATTCGCTATACCGGTATAGTTCAAGGGGTCGGATTCCGACCCCTTGTTTCTATGTTGGCCCATTCTCTAGGATTAACAGGTTTTGTATATAATGATAGTCAAGGCGTGTATGTTGAAGTTCAAGGTTTTCTAGGTGAATTGCAGTTATTTTTAGATGCTGTTCAAGAGGAGCAACCTCGTTTATGTCGTATTACTAGTCAAACTGTACAGCATCTTACACTTAATATGCATGAAAGTAATTTTGTTGTGCAGGCATCCCCTTTAGGTGAATCCGTGAGTACCTTTATTAGTGCTGATACTGCGCCTTGTAATGATTGCCTTAAAGAGTTACAACAAGATAAACGTAGAAAGGAATATCCTTTCATCAATTGTACAAATTGCGGACCAAGGTATACGATAATCAAATCTTTGCCCTATGATCGGGAGCGGACGACGATGAATGAGTTCCCCATGTGTGAAGATTGTAAGGCTGAATATGAAGATATAGAGGGGCGTCGTTATAGAGCTGAACCAAATGCATGCTCTTATTGTGGGCCTCGTTATACTTTATACAAGCCAAATCGCACGGCTGTAGATACGGTAAATGTATGGAATACTACGCGGGAATTGATCAATGAAGGTAATATTATCGCCATAAAAGGTGTAGGAGGGTATCATCTTGTTTGCGATGCTAGAAATGATGCTGCTGTACAACGATTACGTAAGCGGAAGAATAGACCGCATAAACCATTAGCAATAATGGTGGGATCTCTAGATATGGCGATTGAGTTAGTACATATTAACGATGTAGAACTAGATGTATTAACGGGGATGGAACGTCCTATTGTGTTATTAGAAAGAAATCATAATAGTTCTGTTCGGTTAAGTCCTCATGTTGCACCTGACAATCATATGTTGGGTGTGATGTTGCCTTATTCACCGATGCATGAGGTGTTATTGCCCTCTGATGCAGCCTGGGTTATGACCAGTGGTAACAGAAGTGGTGATTCCGTATTATATAACGACGACCAAGCGTTTAATGAACTAGGTGAGGTAGCAGATTATTTCCTCGTTCATAATCGTGAAATCTATGCTCCTCTTGATGATTCTGTGGTGGTGGTCATCAATAATAAACCTCGATTTATTCGTCGCAGTCGTGGTTATGTACCTGAGCCAATTCATTGTGACGGTTTAGAACAAACTTCGATATTAGCTATGGGCAGTGATTTGAAAAATGCGTTTGCTGTGAATAAAGGTAGTGAAGTTCTTGTAGGGCCCCATATTGGAGATTTAGAAAATGCATCTACTCATAAAACCCTAGAATGGACTATTGAGCGATATAAGAGTTTATTTTCTATACAACCAGAAAAGATTATTATAGATAGTCATCCCCAGTTTTTTTCTTCTCGGTTAGGTGAAAGAATAGGTGAAAGTTTCCATCTTTCTGTAATACCTGTTCAGCATCATCATGCTCATATAGCGTCTGTTATGGCAGAACACAATTTAAGGGGGCTGGTACTAGGAATTGCTATGGATGGTACTGGCTATGGACCAGATGGGACTATATGGGGGGGAGAATTTCTCCTTTGTAAAGGCAATCAATATCAGAGATTGGCACATATTCATGCGGCTCCATTGCCTGGTGGAGAAAAGGCTGTTTCTGAACCCTGGCGACAAGCCTTATGGTATATTCGTAATTATTATGGCGATGATATCCCTTTTGTATATAAAGAGTGGATGAAAGAACTTCCAAAGGGATGGGAAATTTTAGATAAAGCATTACAATCTACGATGCCCATGATTCAAGCTACAAGCTGTGGGCGATTATTTGATACTGTAGGGGCTTTATTAGGTCTTGGTATGGTCCATAGTTATGATGCACAAATTGCCATTTCCTTAGAAACTCTATGTGGTGATGAAAAAGGATCACTACTTGCTTACAATTATGACGGACATATTCTTGATTTTACACCTACAGTTCAATCTATTATGGATGGCGTTGTTCGTGGTGAATGTCGAGCTCATTTAGCCGCTTCATTTCATAAAACAATGGCAATCGCACTATGCGAAACAGCTGCAGACTTGATGGAGCGATATAATATTAGTGATGTGGCTATGTCTGGTGGTGTATTTCAAAATCGTAAACTATTAGAATTTATATATAAGACGTGGCATATAGGTAATTTATATATGAATGAAGCGGTTCCCTCTAATGATGGTGGACTTGCTTTAGGACAACTGTGGTTAGGAAATCAATTATAAATTGTCATATAGCTCTTATTCTTAGATAAATTTATTTAGTAATGTCCTGAATATTGTTTAATCTATGTGAGTGCCATAGCTAGTTTAAGTTCTAGTTGTTTGTGCACACTATCACTAAATAATGAGTGTAACTGTGATACAATAATATTAATTTTATTCATATATTTCGGAGCTGTTTTATTGAAGTAAATGTATATAAAACTTGTTATAAATGATATAGATAAGGAGATAATATGTGCTTAGCTGTACCAGCGCAATTGATTGCTGTGAATGATGCTATTGGTACCGTTGAATTGACAGGTGCTACCCGTGACTGCAGCTTGCTCCTCGTACCAGATGCAAAGGTCGGGGACTGGTTGTTAGTTCATGCAGGTTTTGCTGTACAAATTGTTGATGAAGAAGAGGCTCAAAAAACATTAGAGGCCTTTAAGGAGTTAGAAGAACTTGAAGAAGCTTACTTTGCAGGAAAAGCAGCACACAGCTGATGCTTTGTTAAGGCGCATCAATGCGCTTCATAAGCCCGGTGAAACTGTGCGGCTTATGGAGGTTTGTGGTACGCATACAGTATCGATTTTCCGAGAAGGTCTTCGTCAATTATTGCCAAGTGGCATAGAACTTGTTAGTGGACCAGGATGTCCAGTATGTGTAACTGATCAAACCTATATGGATAAGGCTTTAGCCTATGCAGAACGTGAGGATGTTATTATTGCTACCTTTGGGGATATGTTAAAGGTTCCAGGTAGCTATAGTAGTCTCAATGAAGCTCAAACAAAAGGAGCTCATATCCATGTTATTTATACGCCTTTAGAGGTAATAGAACTTAGCAAAAAATATCCAGAAAAGAAAATAATATTCTTAGCTATTGGCTTTGAAACGACTATTGCGATTATATGTGCTACTGTGAAAGCCGTTCACGCAGCAGGACTTAAGAATGTATTCTTCTTAGTATCTCATAAATTAGTGCCTCCAGCATTGCGTGCACTATTAGATAAACAAGAAGGTCATATCGATGGATTTATTTTACCTGGCCATGTGAGTGTTATTATTGGTGAAGAACCATACCGATTTTTGCCCAAAGAATACGGTATTCCATCTTGTATCGCTGGCTTTGATGGCTTAGAAATATTGTCTGCCATAGCTAATATTTTAGAGCAACGTGAGTCTGGTAATATTGTGGTGGGTAATACGTATCATTCTGTAGTTATGCAGAAGGGAAACCCTGTAGCCCAAGCTATGATCGAGGAAGTATATGAAGTATGCGATGATGTATGGCGTGGTATTGGTGTGATTCCTAACTCTGGTTTAGCATTAAAGGGTGAGTATGCAGCTTATGATGTAGAGCTTGTCCTTCCTATTAACTTGGATAAACCATCTCTTGATCCTAAAGGCTGTCAATGTGGACGTGTTTTGCAAGGCCTTATTAAACCGAGTGAATGTCCGTTATTTGGTAAAAGCTGTACCGCAGATCATCCGGTGGGTGCCTGTATGGTATCTGTAGAGGGTAGCTGTGCTGCATGGTATAAATATGGTTATTCTAGTGGTGGATCGACGTGGGAGGATTAATATGGAACGAGTTCGCTTAGTCCATGGTAATGGTGGACGATTTAGTCATGAGTTGACGGACCGTTTTATTTTGAAATATTTTACAAATGATTTATTGGCGCCCCTACACGATGGTGCCCAGTTTCCTGTTACAGCCGGGCGCATGGCCTTCTCTACAGATTCTTATGTGGTGCAACCTGCGTTCTTTCCTGGTGGTAATATTGGCAAGTTGGCTGTTTGTGGAACTGTGAATGATTTAGCCATGAATGGCGCGATACCTCAATATTTAAGTTGTGGTCTTATTTTAGAAGAAGGTTTGGCCTTTGAAGAGCTAGATGAAATTCTTCGCACTATGTCAGAAATGGCAAAAGCCGCAAATGTTCAAATTGTTACAGGTGATACAAAGGTCGTTAAAAAGGGCGAAGTAGATAAAATCTACATTAATACTGCTGGTATTGGCATGATTCCAGATGGAATAGATATTGGTCCACATCGTGTGAAAGCAGGGATGGATATCATTTTGTCAGGTGCTATTGGAGATCACTCCATTGCCGTTATGGGGCAACGGTTTGGTTTAGATTTATCTGACTCCTTAACAACTGACTGTGCACCACTAAATAAGATGGTTCAAGCAGTATTAGATAAAGTAGGAACTCAAGTTGCTTTGTTGAGAGATCCCACTCGTGGTGGCCTAGGTACCGTTTTAAAAGAGATCGCTGATCAGAGTCAAGTAGGCATTAAGGTTGAAGAAACGGCTATACCAATTCATGAAGAGGTACAGTCAGTATGTAATATATTAGGGTATGACCCTTTATATTTAGCGAATGAAGGGAAAGTGGTTCTTATTGTAGAGCCATCTATTACGAACGAAGTCCTTAAGATTCTTCATAGCTTTGAAGAGGGCAGTGAAGCTGTTTTAATTGGTAAGACTATAGATAAAAATATTGGTAAGGTTGGTCTACAAACGGCTATTGGAGGTGTTCGTCTGATTGATTTATTAGGCGAAGATCAGGTTCCACGAATTTGTTAAATTTATAATTAATAAAAGTAATTAAACTATATCATTTTGTTAATCTTTTTATTTCAATTTTTGAGCTTTCTAGATGTAGCTTGTATTAGATGTTGACACGATTTATCGTTGATGATAGCATTAAATTAAGTTGCGTAAAATTCATTAAGAATTCATCGAAAATCTATATTATGTTAGTATCTTTATGTGTAAGTTCTTATACTTTCACTAGAATCTATGTATAGAATTTGTTAAAATATAAGTATCTATAGGAGGCTTATTATGAAAAAGAAGATTATTACAGCTGTTCTAGGGATTTGTTTAACTACAACTGCATTTGGTGGTATCTTGACAACTCAAGCTGGTGGACTTAGCAGCATTCTTGGTGGTGCAGCTAAAATTGGTGGTATCGGCATTGTTGTTAACAAATTTGGTCCACAAATTGACTCTTTCCTAAATAAATTATTGAAACAAAATAACTTGAGTACTGAATATACAACTAAAGTAGTTCCTATTATCAGTATTGGTACAAAAGGTTATATCGGGGCTGCTCAAGTTACTGGGCCTGCTTCTAGCATTGAAGAAGTTAAAGCTGTTGCTCAAGTAGAAGGTAGCTTTAATGGTATGGTTCGTGTAAAAGGATTAGTTCCTGTTAATAGCACAAACCCAGTTGGTGCATCTCGTGTTCAAGGCGTAGGTGTATCTGCGATTATTGATTTGAAAATTTAATGGCCACTGAGCATATAAATTGATAGACTCAGGGAATAAGCACGGTCTTAGGCCCGTGCTTATTCTGTTGTATAACAGTTATACATTAGATACATTGTGGAGGAATTTATGAAGAAACAAGTACTTACACTTTTAATGGCATCCCTAATTTCAGGCACTGCATTTGCCGCTCCTGGCACAGTAACTGAAAAAACAAATGTTTTAGAAACTACTGTATATGGAGCCGTACAAGATGGTGCTGTTGTGGACCGCATTAATCAACTTGATGAAACCGTGTATGGTACTGGTTTCAATGGTAATTCCGCAACATTGAGTAAACGTGTTGACTCCCTCTACAATTCTGTAGAAGGCAGTGGTACTAATATTTCTTTGCGCGAAGAAATGGATGCATTGGAATATACATATCAAAATAGCATTAACGCAGGATCTCTTGTAGACCGTGTAGAAAAGATGGAACGTAGCGTTAATGGTCGCATTGGTAGCGGTTCCTTACAAAAACGTATTATCTCTTTGAAGACAAAGGTATATGGTAGCAATGTGGCTCTTACTAACCAAGTAGGTACATTGTCTGGTAATCAAGTGTTCAAAGTGACTCTAAATGAAGCGGTTTCTTCTAAAACTAGTCATGAAGGTGACACTATATCCTTTACTGTTGCAGAAAATGTAATGGATGGCAATGTCTTATTAGTACCTGCGGGCACTGTAGGTTCCGGAACAATTACTTCTTTGAAAAAGGCTCGTTCCTTTGGTCGTAATGGTGCGTTAGATATTACATTTGATACAATCCCAGCTATTGATGGTACAGAATTTACTGCTGTACAAGGTAAAGAGGCTAAGGATAAAACCCGTAGTGAAGTTAAAGCAGCAGGTGCATCTGTAGCGGGCGCAGTTCTACTCGGTCCTGTTGGGCTTGTAGGGGGCGCTTTCATCAAAGGTAAAAATATTGAGTACCCAGCTGGTGCTACTGTATATGTACAACCTCAAGATTCCGTAACAATTCAAGGTCTTGTTATTGGTGGTGATGGTTTAGCTCATAGTGATGATGAATTAGCTGATGCTGTAACTGTACCTAATACAACAGGTGAATCTGAAGAATATGTAGAAAATAATGATACTGATGAAAATGCAGCTGTAGCTGAAGATACTACAGCAGTTGAGGAGCCAGAAGAACCTGTAGAAAATGTTTCTCAACCTATCGTTGTTGTAAAGCGTAATCAATAATTAACAAATTCTTAAAGTAATAGGAGTTCTAGTAACCATGAGGAAACGTAAAGTACAATGGCTGGCAGCGGCATGTGTTGTTTGTTTAGCACAACCTGTATGGGCCGCCACTGAGTCAACTATTGTATATCAAGATACATTGGATAGCGTAGGTCAATCCTATGCAGGAGAAATTTCTAAAGCATCTACACCTGAATATAGTAATATCCGTGTTGTACGTCGTGGTGAAAAAGCGAAATCTGCTGCTCCTGCTGAACAGTTGCCTACACGTATCGATGCTAATAAAATGTCTTATACTGGCTCTACAGGTGATGTATATGCTCAAGGCGATGTTGTGGTGTCTCAAGGCAATCAAACTTTGATGGCCCCGCGTATTGAAGGTAATACTAAAACTACAGAATATCGTACTGTTGGGGGCTATCGCTATTTGGAAGATGGCGGTAAAACAAAAGATATTACAGGTCAAAATATGACGTATCGCACTAGCGATCGTCACTTTGAGGCAGACCAAGCCATGGGATGGAGCGATCCCTATTATGTAAAGGGCAATAACGCCACTTTTGATGGACAAATAGGCCATATGGAAAAGGGCATGGTCACTACAAAACATGCAATGGCTTTTGTTCATACTCCAGATTATCGTGTGGAGGGTCAAGATATTCAGGTATATCCTGGTGATAAAGTCGTTATTAAAAAACCATCCTTTTATATTAAAAACTTTAAAGTATTATCCTTGCCATCTTATACGACTTCATTGCGTCATGACAAAGAAGGCAAATTTAGTATTTTTTCCTTAATACCAAAACCTACGTATAGTAACGATGATGGTATTGGCTTACATGGTAGTACAGAATATCCTATCGGTAAAAATGGTGAAGCTTATATTGACTATCGTTGGTATTCTAAATCTGGTTTTAAACCACAGGTGGGATATCGTCATTATTTACCTTGGGGGACTGCTTCTGTTGGTTATAGCAAGGAATCTAATGAATATAATGATGAAACAGTATGGGTAGAAAAAATAGGTGAAGCTCGTTTGGATACTCATACATATCATGTAGGAAATTCTCCAATTACTGTACGTGGTGGAGTTAATGCTGGTTATTGGAAAGAGGGCTCTGTAAAAGGTTCTCATAAAGAATATTATGCAGAGGTTTCTCATGATCCGATTAAGCTTGGTAAAAATGCTGATTTACGCTTCTTAGGTGGTTACCAACGTGACTACTATGGTTATGATGGTAGTATCCGTAGCATGCCTTATTGGGGTGCTAGATTCCAATCTAAAGTTGGTAATCGTGCTAATGTATGGGTTAGCTATAATCAACGAAATATAACCTACAATAATTCCCCTTATCGTTTTGACACGACAGAACTTCCAAAAGAGCTTATTTATGGCGGTACGTATAAATTGACTCGCCTAGATGATATTTCTGTAAGTGTTAAGAATAACATGATGAGTGGGGATATTGATTCTGTCTATTATACATGGCATCGTGATTTACACTCCTTCGATATGTACTTAACATATAAAGATGGACATAAAAATAAAAATGATCAATGGAAAATTAAATTTGTAGGTAAAGACTTTTAGTTAGGAGAATACTATGCAACGCATTAGAAAAGCTGTAATTCCAGCAGCTGGTTTTGGTACACGTTTCTTACCAGCTACCAAGGCACAACCAAAAGAAATGCTTCCTATTGTCGATACACCTGCTATCCAATACATTGTAAAAGAAGCTTTAGATTCTGGGATTGAAGAAATTCTAATTATTACAGGTCGTAATAAACGTGCTATTGAGGACCATTTTGATAGTAGTGTTGAATTAGAATTGTTATTACAAAGTCAAGGTAAAAATAAACCATTGGCTATGATCAAGGATTTGGCGGACATTAAAGTTCACTTTATTCGTCAAAAAGCACCTCGTGGACTTGGTGATGCTGTTTTGTGTGCAAAAGCATTTATTGGTGATGAGCCATTTGCAGTATTACTTGGTGATGATATTGTTTACAATCCAGAAAATCCATGCTTAAAACAGTTGATTGATTGCTATAATGAGCATCCTGGTATTATTTTAGGTGCTCAATTTGTACCGGAAGATAAAGTTAGTTCTTATGGTATTGTATCTGGTGAAGCATTGGCTGATAATTTATATCGCGTTGATAACTTGGTGGAAAAACCTAAGAAAGAGGATGCTCCATCTCAACTCGCTGTATTAGGTCGTTATATTTTAACACCAGATATTTTTAATATCTTAGAAGCTACTAAGCCTGGTGTAGGTAATGAAGTCCAATTAACTGATGCATTGGCAGCCTCTAAAACGGATACGTATGCATTAGCATATGAAGGTATTCGCTACGATACAGGGGATAAATTGGGCTATTTAAAAGCCACTGTTGAGTATGCATTGCGCAACGAAGAATTGGGTGAAAGCTTTAAAGCTTACCTAAAGGAATTGGATCTAAAATAGATAATCTATGAGACTTCCACGTGAAGGGCCTATGATATGTGTCATAGGCTCTTTTTGTTTATAGTTTCAAACTCATTTGATATTTGTTAACATATGAACAATGCCTTTTGTTGACGAATGAAATAATGTTGATTATAATCAAGATATTGAATAAATAAAAGGACTGTGATTATATGAGAACATTATTTAAAGCATTATGTAATAATGATTTGAACCTACCGGGACATAGCGTTATTAAACATATGCATTATGATTCCTCAGGTAGTGATAGAACCGTATGTGAAATTGTATCGAAAGTAGCAAAAACCACCACAATTGGTATTATGGATACGTCTGGCTTCTTAATGGTCGATTTACGACCAGTGCCAAAACAATTTAACATTCGTTCTATTATAAATCAACAGGGAACAGATGGTGCTATATCTTTTTCTAAGGAAGAGGTCATACGATTTGTAAATGATATTAATGATACGAATTCCATCCATCGTGAGAATCCTTATGTTGTTCCTGGCTGCATGATTTTAGAAACGATGTGGGATTTTTGGAATATTAGTAAATCTGCTCTGCAAATGGCAATTTATTTTCATGCACCAGTTATTGCAGATGACAAGGTAACTTTGGTGGAATATCCTGAAGATGCTCATGTAGAAGGTTACATTGGTGATACATTGGCATTTTCGGCTACGTTTTTCGGTGAAAATGAAGATTCATCATCTTTGAAACAAAGATGTATTAGTTAGAGGTAATTATGGAAACAAGACGTTTAACAAAAATGGCTTTATTAACAGCCTTATTATGTATTTCAGCATATATTTCTTTTCCCTTACCATTTAGCCCCGCTATGGTAACGGCTTTGACTTTGGTAGCTACATTGACCGGCTTATTGTTACAGCCTAAAGATACACTTATCGTATTTATTATTTATATTTTGCTTGGTGCAGTAGGTTTGCCAGTATTCGTTGGAGGAACGGCTGGTCTTGGCAAATTGTTGGGACCAACAGGGGGCTTTATTTTTTCTTGGCCAGTTGCATATACATTACTAAGTATATTTAAAGGTTCTAAAAAAAGCTTTTTCTCTTATGCCTGGCGATCTCTTGTGATTACCATTCCTGTAGTGTATCTCTTTGGTGTAGCAGGATTTATGATTGTAACAAAAACAGAGCTTTGGGCGGCCTTGCCTGTAGTCATGTTCCCATTTATTCCTGGAGATATTGTAAAATGTCTGGTTGCTTCTTGGTTAGCAACTAAAGTTAAAATTTAGAATACAATTAAAGTGGCATTCTGCGGGATGCCTCTTTTTTGCTTTTAATAGAAGGAGCATATATGTCAGTATATATTCATGGTGGGCTTAGAAGTCCCATCGGCGTTTTAAATGGACAATATAAACATATGAGACCGGAGATGTTAGGTGCGCAACTCATTGATGAGTTAATCAATCGTCATAGTATTTTGCAGGTGGACGGATTATTTTGTGGCAATGCAGTTGGTACCGGTGGTAATATAGGGCGTCTTATGGGACTTATGTGTAATTTACCAAATTCTGTGCCTGCTATTACCGTTGATATGCAATGTGCCTCAGCTTTGATGAGTATTGAGATCGCCTATGCACATATTGTGTCTGGTATTATGGATTCCGCTATTGCAGGCGGTATTGAAAGTTCGTCGTTACAGCCAGAGCGGGTGTATGCATCTGGGGATGACCGAGAAGGTCCCTATAAGGTAGCTCAATTTACGCCCCAAGATCAATCGCCTTTAGCTATGCTCAAAGGGGCCGAGCGGACTATTCATAAATACAATGTAACAAAGGAAGATTTATATCCGCATATTATTGGCAGTCATCAAAGAGCATCAGCAGCTTTAGATAACCCATATTTACAGTCATATATTATGCCTATTACTATAGATGGTAAAAGATGTATAGATGAATGTATTCGACCTACGATGAACGAAAAACTCTTGTCTAGGATGAAACCTTTGTTGGGAGCTGACTCTATTACAAATGCAGGCAATGCGTGTTTAACTCATGATGGAGCAGCCTTTGTATATTTATCTAATAAAAAAGGGCCTTTTAAAATTCATAGCGTCAAACCTTGGGCAGGAAATCCCCAGTTTAGTCCAGAGGGTGCCCTTGAAAGCACAGAAGCCATTTTAAAACGTACAGGTTTAACTATGGATGATATTGACGTAGTGGAATGGAATGAAGCCTTTGCCATTATTGATGTTCTTTTTGATAAGACTTATCCTAATCATATTGGGAAATATAACATGTTTGGTGGAGCGTTAGCTTATGGGCATCCCTATGGATGTTCTGGCGCCATATTAGTGCTTCACTGTATGGCTGCTTTAGAATCTTGTGGTGGTCGTTATGGTTTATGCGCTATTGCTGGTGCAGGAGGCACAGGATCGGCTTTAATTATGGAACGTATGTAATATGACAATTATTGAACGCTTACAACAGAATAAAGAGTTAGAGCCCCATAAAATTGCCCTAATCGTAGATGACATACAATATACATATGGTGAACTATATGATGCTATTCTATCGGTAGATATTAATAATACAAGTCACATTGTAAATTTTACTCAGTCTAAAGAGACATTAAAAACTAAGGTTCTTTTAATTAAGGAATTGTCGTTTGTTGAACAACTTACACAGTGGCTTGGGGCAATATATAAAGATAATATTCCTATGGTATGTCACAATGAGATGGATAAGGCTTATGTAGATGAGCTAGCTCGTATTATAGCCTATGAAGGTGTACCGCCATTAGCTGATTTTGGAGTACTTACATCGGGGACTACGGGACGACCAAAACCTTTGTGGAGACGAGAGAGGTCTTGGCGTGATTTTTTTGATATTCAAAATAATATTTTTCATATAAACAAAGATGTTAAAATCTTTTTACAAGGGAGTTTTAGTTTCACAGGTGTTAGCAATATGGTTATTGCCGCTTTATGGGCTGGAGGGACCGTTGTTACTACGAGTTCATTGCGTCCTAGTAGATGGATACAACTCATAGAGGAATACAATGTAGACCATATATATGCATTACCAACAAAACTACGATTATTGGTACGACACTGTAAAAGTAATTTATCATCTATTAAATATATAATTGCAGGATCTCAAGTTCTAGATCGACAATTAATGGAACAGTTACAACATATATGTCCTGATATGGAGTTTATCTTGTACTATGGCGCATCAGAGCTTAACTATATAACGTATTGTACAGGTAAGGAATGGCTAGAGCGAGAAGGTACGGTGGGGAGACCATTCCCAACCATACAGATAGCAGAGACTGATAATGTTATTTATGTGACCACAAAATATCATATTGAAGGGATTCCTAATACATATACTGTAAATGATTGTGGATATATCGATAGCGATGGTTATCTAATGTTTAATGGGAGAGCAGGCGACGTAATCAATAAAGGGGGATATAAAATTTCTATTCCAGAGATGGAATTGTATTTACAATCCTTACAAGGGGTTTCCGAGGTTGCTATAATTGATATTACTGATGAGATACGAGGGGAAGACTACGTAGTTTATATGGTGCTAGATGGTGAGGCTAGATTGAATGAAGTTATAGACTTTATTCATAATAAAAGGCCTTCTGTGGAGTGGCCAAAAGCTATAATAGAAGTTCCTATGCTACCCCTTACGGAATGCTCAAAAGTAGATAAACGAAAGCTAAAAGAGTGGTATAATAAAGGGTAAACATTTTTTGTACTACAAGGAGGCATCATGCAGATTAATAAGGCGGCGCTAGAGATTTTCGACTTTACATCCTCGTTAGCTGTATATTCTGAACATGAATTAAAGGTTGGGGATCAAGCTATACAAGATTATATAGCAAATCATGTAGTTAAGGCTTTTAAAGATCCAGGGGCTAGAACCGGAACCTTACATGATGCGAGCCCTGTGGGCAAACAATTATTAGATTATAAAAATGGAGCGCTTAAGTTTATTGATTTATGTAAGAATTTAGGTGAAAGCTTATTTTCATACATGAAACAAGCTACTGATTCTGTTGTTATTGATACGATTATCTGTGAAGCCGTTACGGATACGCCTTATGTTTGTATTCTTCTGTGCCAAGCTCATGATGCTTTTACCCATCAACTATTCAGTGAAGATGATGGTACATTGGCTACAGAACTCGTTTCTCATAAGGCAGTATTACCTATGCCGTCACAAAAATTACGGGCCTTTGCATCTATTAATCTCAATGATTTTAGTGTTCGTGTTTTTGAACCTAAAGGTGAATTTGATGGTGAGGTATCCTATATCCTAGCAGATAAGGTCTTGCAATTAGGGACTAATCAATCCTCGCGAGATACGGTGAGAAAGGTAAAAGCTATCGTAGATAAGGTGGCTCAAGCGCACGAGTCTGATGGCGTCATTGAACTGACAACGGCTAAATCTATGATTGCTAAAAATGCAGAAGTATCAGATACCGTTGATCCTGTTCGTATTGTAGAAGAGGTATTTAAAGCGAATCCTATTCAACAAGAGGCGGCAAAGAAAGAATTAGCTGATGTGGATATGTTGCGTCCTTTGCCAGTAAATCGTGAGTTTGCCACGAAGGTTGGAGAGCATCATAAGATTAAAACAGATACAGGTATTGAGATTTCATTTCCTGTGAAATATATGAAAAATCGTGAGTTTATTGAGATAAAAACTAATGATGATGGTACTTTGCGTATTGAATTAAAAAATATTAATAAAATCGTAAATAAATAGTAATGAAAAATTATATTTGTCTATAGAAATATATTATGTAATATGTAATGATTAAATTTATTTGCTATGCTAGTATATGGAGGTTATGATGAGTAAAGAAAAACATAAAAAAACAAACGCATTACGTATTTTAGATACTCATAAGATACCTTATAGTATTAGCGAATATGAGTGGTCTGAAGAGCGTGCCGCTGGCCTTCATGTAGTAGAAGCATTAAGACTCGATGAGAAACAAGTTTTTAAAACATTAGTTGGTAAAGGTGACAAAACTGGATATGTAGTATTCTGTATTCCTGTAGCTGAAGAGTTAGATATGAAACAGGCAGCACGTGTTAGTCATAATAAGTCTGTAGAGCTTGTTCATGTTAAGGATTTGTTAGGTATTACAGGTTATTTGCGCGGTGGATGTTCTCCAGTAGGCATGAAAAAAGCATTTCCTACCTATTTTGATGCTACTATGGAACCCAAAAAGTTTGTATATGTAAGTGCAGGTTTACGCGGTATGCAAATGAAGGTAGATCCAAAGAATTTGGCATCTGTTGTAAATGCTGAATTTGTTGAACTGACAATGGACCATTAAGGGGGACGTATGGCAAAAAAGTTTTATGCTGTTCGTCAGGGCCGTGTACCAGGAGTTTATACTACATGGTCTGACTGTGAGAAACAAGTAAAGGGCTATGGTGGTGCTATCTACAAATCATTTTCGACAGAAGTAGAAGCACGTGCTTTTGTAGAGAATTCAGGTTTGTCTTTAAGTGATTTTATGAGCGCTAAAAAGAGTGAACTTAAATTGCCACAAGAAGTGAAGTTTAAATCTATAAATTCTAGGCCTATAGGTTCTAGTTCTAGTATTCAAGGTAAAGTATCAGCAAGTGTTGTGAAACCAGATTTTACTATTCCAAACTATATGGTTGCGTATATCGATGGTAGTTATAATAAAGAGACTAATACTGTTGGTGCAGGTGGGGTTATCTTTTTGAATGGCAAGAGGAAAACTTTTTCTTTTCCCTCTACTGATGAACGATATACATCGTTTTGGAATGTAGCTGGCGAGTTGTTGGCTGCTATGCATGTTATGAAATATGCTGTTGATAATGGAATTTCTGAATGCTCACTTTACTATGATTATATGGGCATAGAAATGTGGGCTACTAAGAGATGGAAACGTAATAATGAGCTAACCAAAGAGTATTCAGCATTTTATGATTCTATAAAAAATCATGTGCGAGTATACTTTCACAAGGTGGCTGCTCATACAGGCGATACATATAATGAAATGGCTGATGCACTAGCAAAACAAGGTGCAGGTATTTAAAGATATTAGAAGGGAGGGCGCTATGAATATATGTGTTACTGGTGGGGCCGGATTTATTGGGTCCCATTTAGTTGATAGATTAATTGAATTAGGTCACGATGTACTCGTTATAGATAATTTATCTACAGGTATGCGCTCCTTTGTACATGAAGATGCTCAATTTATTGAGATGGATGTACGAGATCCAAAATTACTATCTGTATTTGAAGAGTTTAAGCCGTCTATTGTTTTCCATGAAGCGGCGCAAACAATGGTACAATCCTCCATGGAGAACCCAAGTTATGACTGTGATGTAAATCTAATAGGGCTTATTAATGTTCTCGATGCTTGTCGTAAAGTGAATGTTGAACAATTTTTAATGCCTTCATCAGCTGCTGTATATGGCGACTTGGCAGTATTGCCATTGACTGAAGACTTGAGTGGTATGCCTTCGTCTTTTTACGGCTTAACAAAGCTTACTGCAGAAGGCTACTTGCGAATTTATCATGAAGCTTTTGGATTAAATACAGTATGCTTTAGATATGCTAATGTATATGGACCACGTCAAGGTGATGGTGGTGAAGGTGGTGTTATCAGTATTTTCAACCGCTTGATTGTCGAAGGGCAACCATTAACTGTATTTGGTGATGGTGAGCAAACTAGAGATTTCATTTATGTAGATGATGTGGTAGATGCTAACATTAAGGCTATGGGGAATGGTCAATGCACAGGTATTTATAATATATCTACCAATAAGGGAACATCTGTGAATGAGTTGATTACGCGATTCCGGACTATTAGCGGGACAGATTTTATGGTTTATTATGAAGATGAGCGTATAGGAGATATTAAACATTCGCGCTTAAGTAATGTGAAAGCTGAACGTGATTTTGGCTTTACTGCTACTACAACATTAGAGGACGGCTTACAAAAGACATTAGAATACTTTAAAGCTCATCATAAGTAAGGGGAATAAGGTTTGGGGATATGAGTGATACACAATTTTGGGTAACTGTAGGTGTCTGGAATCTTATCGTATTCAGTATGTACGGATACGATAAATTATGTGCCATTAATGGATATGATCGGATTTCAGAGTTCACATTATTATTTTTAGCGTTTGCCTTTGGTGGTGTTGGTGCTTTATTAGGTATGGTCCTATGGCGTCATAAGACATTAAAAATTAAATTTAAATTAGCCATCCCTTTTGCATTGCTTTGGTCTGTATATGCAGTCGGATTCGGTTATGGCTTGTGGGTAAAATGATTGTATAAACTAATATTTTATTCATTCTTTTATGATATAATAAGAGAATATTGTACATAAAATGTCAGTGAAGGAGATATTTGATGTTGCGATTACAATCAGGTTTTGAGTTAGATTATGCTAATATATATAATGAAAGTTGCATACAAGAACGCGATGTGAATAATTTTGAACGGGCTATACAAAATGTATGGCGTCATACAAATATTTTGCGTTCTACAGGCTTTGAAGAAGGTCATGTTTCTAAAGATGGTTTACCTGAACCTGTGTTGTTTTACCAACTTCCATATATTTCAGAAGATGGTATCAATACACCAGATATGTTAGAGCGGCTTTACGAATTACGTGACTATGCACGCCATAATATTGATACGGTTGTATCTGTAGGTATTGGGGGCTCCTATTTGGGAAGCAAAGTTATTTTTGATGTGCAATGTGGAGCATTTTGGAATAACTACAGTGCAGAGGAACGCGACGGCTATCCTAGAATGTACTTTGCAGGCTTTAATGTGGATGGTGATTACTTAGTAGGGCTAATTCGTACGTTAGAGTGTCAAGCTCAGAAAAAAGGTCCTGATTATAAGGTGATGCTCGTTATTAATTCTAAGTCTGGATCTACCATTGAACCTATGGCTAACTTCATGATTTTGGAGAAGGCTTTACAAGATCGTAATATTAACTACGAAGTGATAGCTGTTACAGATGTATCTGATGATGAACATCCTACGATTTTACGATCTATGGCGATAGAAAATAATTGGAAGACCTATAGTATTCCTTATGGCGTAGGTGGTCGTTTCTCTGTATTTACAGAAGTTGGTTTTGTAACGGCCGCTCTTGTAGGATTTGATATTGAAGGATTTTTAGCTGGTGCTGCATCTATGGATGCAGCATGTCAAGAAGAAGACATTTTTAAAAATCCAGGCCTTTTAAGTGCATTATTGAAATATATTGCATCTGAACGATATGGTCGTATTATAGAGGTGTTTATGCCTTATAGTGAAGCACTCCACTCATTATCTGATTGGTATGTGCAGCTCTTATCCGAATCTCTTGGAAAAATGAGTAATACTTGTCTGCCATATGGACGTACGCCAGTAGCTGCAGTAGGTACTATGGATATGCATGCCCAAGTTCAAGAACATCAAGAGGGGCGCCTAAATAAGGTAGTTCAATTTATTAAGGTTAAGGAATGGAAACATAATCTCATTGTTCCAGATTCTTATAGTCAATATGAACGTTTACACTCTCTATCTGATGTAGGCATTTGTGATATTTTAAACATTGCTTTAGATGCTAATAGAGAAGCCTTGTCTAGTGACAATCGTTTTAACATGACTATAACTGTACCAACATTAAACGCATTCCATTTAGGGGAAATTATGTTTATGCATTGTTGGGCCGTTTATTTTGAGTCCATTTTTGCGGGCGTTGATGCTTTTGATCAACCAGGGGTAGAGGTTTATAAGCGTCTCATTGGGCCCAAATTGGCTCGAGCAAAGGATGTACATAATTCATGAGGGGGAACTATGAATATTTTAGTAACAGGTGGTGCTGGTTATATTGGGAGTCATACTGTACGTGCTTTACAACAAGCAGGATATACACCAATCATTGTAGATAATTTATCTCGAGGGCATGTAGAATCTATTCCTGAAGGGGTAAAGTTCTACAATATGGATATTGCAGATCCTAAACTAGTAGGCATTATGAAAGAACATAACATCCTAGGTGTAATGCATTTTGCTGCTCACTCACAAGTTGGTGAATCCATGCAAAATCCAGCTATTTATTATGAAAATAATGTAGTTGGTTCCTATCACCTTATTGAGTCTGCTCGTACCGCAGGTATAAAGCATTTTGTATTTTCTAGTACGGCTGCTGTGTATGGTGAGCCAAAGGTAGTGCCTATTCGTGAGGATGCTCAACTGCAACCAACAAATGTATATGGTCGCACTAAATTGATGATAGAAGAAATGTTGTCTGATTATAGTTCTATCTATGGCTCTACATATGTTGCGTTGCGTTATTTCAATGCGGCCGGTGCAGATCCGTCTGGTATGATTGGAGAAGACCATCATCCTGAAACTCATTTGATTCCACTTGTGTTAGATGCGGCTCGTGGTAAAAGAGAGCATATAACTGTATTTGGTACTGATTATGATACGGCTGATGGCACATGTGTACGCGACTATATTCATGTCAATGATTTAGCAACTGCTCACGTATTGGCTATGGACTACTTACGTAAAGGCGGAGAATCTCAAGTATTTAATCTTGGTAGTGGCAATGGATTCTCTGTAAAGGAAATCATTGAGACTGCAAAAGAGGTTACAGGTATCGATATTCCTGTTCAATATGGTGATCGCCGTGCTGGTGATCCAGGAACATTAATTGCGTCCTCTGAAAAAATTAAAAATTTACTTGGTTGGGATCCTAAATTTAGTAATGTTGCTGATGTTATCAAAGATGCATGGCATTGGCATACATCTCATCCAGATGGGTTTAGTAGTAAATAAAGAACAAATAGTTTTGATTTGTCAATATAATGAATGACTCTATTAGTCACCGTGGTGACTGGTAGAGTCATTTTTTTGTAGGATTTTAAAAGAGCCTCCTAGAATATGTCAGCAGGAGGTGGATTATGAATTTACGAGACTATATAGAACGTATGAAAATGTGGATTGATAAGCAGCATTTTATTATGCGCCACTATAAGTTTGCACTTGGTATTTTCCTTATCATTACGGTGGCCCTTTTAGGTATTGGTATTTTTTATCCTCATGAGGAGGAAAATGTTCATATTAGTTTAGATCAATCTAATGGTAGAGATGGTAATCAAAATGAACGAGGCTCAGAGAAATTATCAAACGAAACAACACATGGTAATAGAACAGGGAAAGAAAAGAACTATTTTAAAGATGAAAGTGATATAAAAAATGTAAAGGATAGAGAGGTAAAAAGCAATGTTCATGGACGATTATTATATGATATTACCGGTGTTGAGCGAGCAAATCCTTGGCGAGAGGTTTTTAAAGATATTCCTATAGATGATTTACTTGGTCAGAATAAGATGACTAAAGATAGTAATGGCAATTTCGTTGATATAAATAATAATTTATATGAGTCCGATGATGAAAAGAGTACTTTTGGAAAAACGGAAGATAAAAGTCGTAGAAATGGAAAATATCAACAAATAAGAAATAATAAAAAGCATAGTGGTAATTATATTGAATTAAAATCTAAAGATACTAGTGCTAGACGAGTTGAATCTAGTATACAACCTACTATAAGTAATCCTATCAAACAACATCCCATAGAGCTTATAGGTATTATTGAGGGCCAACAGAATATTGCCATTTTACGAAAAGGTACAGAGGAACAAATGGTTAGTATAGGAAGTGTGTGGAAAGAAATATCAGTATCTAAGATAACTGCAAGTGGTGTAGAAATTATTGAAGGAGGTTCATCACGGTGGCTAAGAATCGAGTAAACTTTCTAGGTCTAAAATATATAGATAAGATTGTAGTGATAGTTATATTGCGAATAAGCTTATGGATGGTCGTCATGCTTGTAACTCCGTTCATGGTATTTGCTAATAGTACTGATAGGATAGGTACTAATAGAAATGATAGAATAACTGCTAGTAGTTCTGAAACTATCGTAAATAGTAGTGAAGTAGATAAAAATGAAAAAAAGGTTGGGAACGAACTCATAACGATTTCTGTACGCAATGCATCCTTAAAGGAGACCGTCTTAGGCATTTGTCGTAGTTATGGTATATCCGTAATTGGTGTAGAGTCGTTAAAAGGGAGTATTACGGCCACTGTAAAGGGAGAATCACCAGAAGCAATTATTAATGAATTAGGTAAGTTATATCATTTTTCCGTATCGAAGGAGCATAATACCCTTCTTATTGATTCTGATGATGAAACACTTGAAAAAAGAGAGCTATATGTTATATCACCTGAACATTTGCCGGCTGAGTCTTTGAAAAATGTGGTAGGCACAGTGGTAAAAAACGATAAAATGGCAGTGCTTTCAGAACAAAACGAAGTAATTATGCATTTGACGAGTGGAGAAAAGCGACGTGTAGAAACCTTAGTACGTGCTATCGACAAGGAACCAAAACAAGTGCAATTAGAAGCTACCATCATTGCTATGGAACAATCCTATGCTAAGGAACAAGGATTTAGATGGTCTTGGCTTAGCTTGACCGGCCATGGAGAAGATAAAACACATTCCTATGGTGCCGTTACCTTTGGCAAAACTCCGACTGGAGAGGCCTATAAGTTCTTTGTAAAACCAGAGCTAAGTCTTATGGAAAGCTCAGGTAAAGCCGTTCTAATTGCAAAGCCATCTATTATGGCTCTCAATGGTGAGACTGCACATATCTTGATAGGTGAAAGAATACCAGTTATAGAAGAATCGGAAGTGAATGGAGAACGAAAGCGTTCTACTCGTTATGAAGAGGTGGGCATTAAGTTGAATTATACTCCTATTATTACTGCTGATGATGGTGTAGATGCTAAAATACATGCAGAGGTGAGTACACCTATTATGGTATCTGAAATGAAAGCCTATAAAATAAGCACACGTCAAGCACATACAAGAGTACGATTACAACCAGGAGAAGTGCTGGTTATTGGTGGACTCATGGACAATCGAGATCAACATCAAATACAAAAGATACCTATTTTAGGAGATATCCCTTTGTTAGGAAAATTATTCCGTCATAGTCGAAAAACAAAAGATTCTATAGAAATGTTAATGTTAGTGAGGGCAACTGTGGTATAATGAAGAGTAAATGATTAGGAGGTTGTGAATGGAACGCATTCGAATGATAGGCCTTGGAAAATCGTTTGGAGTGCGCCAAGTATTTTCCAATGTGTCCTTTGAGTTAAAAGAAGGGGATCGACTCGCCTTAGTAGGCCCTAATGGGGCTGGGAAATCTACCTTGTTAAAGTGCATATTAGGCTATGAAGAGCTGGATGAAGGTAATGTAGTCAAGTCGCCTGTTGCTAGTATTGGCTATTTACAACAAGATGTAAATCTGGGGGATGATAGCCTTGCTACGGAAATAGAAAAGGCTTGGGCCGATGTTCATGCATTGGAAAAACAATTAAAAGAACTCACTAGTCGATTGGAATCTGAAGAGGCTAGCGAATCGGATTTACAACGCTTAGATTATTTACAGAATCGTCTAGAATGGTTAGGCGGGTATGACTACGAGCAAAAGACAAAGCGCATAGTCTATGGTCTTGGTTTTACTGACGATGACTTAGATAAGCCGGCTAATGCATTTTCAGGTGGTCAAAAAACACGTATTAACTTAGCTAAAGCATTAGTACGTAGTCCCGATTTTTTATTCTTAGACGAACCAACTAACCATTTAGATATGGATATGCTGGAGTGGTTAGAGGGGTACCTATCTGCCTATCAGGGTGGAATTCTCATTGTAAGTCATGACCGGTATTTTTTAGACCGTATTGTCACAGGTGTTGTAGAGTTAGATAATCATAAGGCTACAACCTATCGCGGTAACTATAGTCGGTATATTCAACAACGGGATGAACGCTTAAAGGCAGATATGGTGGCTTATGAAAAGCAACAGGAGTATATTAAGAAAACAGAGGCTTATATAGATAAATACCGTGCTGGTATCAAGTCTAAAATGGCTCGTGGTCGTCAGTCCCAACTCAATCGATTAGAACGTCTAGAGGCACCTGTTACTTCACATCATTTACAATTTTTGTTTCCTCCCGCAGCGATGAGTGCTGACAAAGTTTTAGTACTAGATCATTTATCTGTAGGATATGGTGAAAGTCGTATTATTAATGATATCTCTCTTGTTGTTCGACGTGGTGAATCCGTAGCACTTATCGGGCCTAATGGAGCTGGTAAGTCTACACTGGTGAAAACTATTGTAGGAGAATTATTCCCTGAAAACGGTCATGTAGATATTGGCAATCGGGTACAAGTCGGTTACTTCTCACAAGAGCACGAAGAGTTGCACGATTCTTGGCAGGTAGTAGAAGAGATTATGAATCACTTTAACTACAGTGAGGATAAGGCGCGTAATGTGCTTGGGTCGTTTTTATTTAAAGGGGATGATGTATTCAAGCTAGTAGGTGAATTATCGGGTGGTGAGCGCGCTCGTTTAGCTTTGCTTAAGTTATTTCTTCAAGGCGATAATTTCCTAATTTTAGATGAACCGACAAACCATTTAGATATTCCTACACGAGAAATCGTAGAAAGAGCATTACAACAATTTGAAGGGACTTGCTTTATTATTTCTCATGATAGATACTTCTTAGATCAAGTTTCTACAAAAACAGTAATTCTAGATGAAGGTAAAATTACAGAGTACCTCGGTAATTATTCATACTATAAGGAAAAGCTGAAAGAGCAAGAAGACTTATTAGCATTAGCTAATGAGAAAAACTCTGAGAGCAGTAAGCGTGATAGTACAGCTACTCCTACTAATGAGTCAATGCTTTCAGCATCAGAAACTATAGAGGAAAATCAGAAGAAGCCAAATGCTTATATGGTAGAAAAACAATTAGCTGAGGTAGAAGCTGAAATTGCTCGTTTAGAGGCGACGATGAAGATGTATGAAGTGCAATTAGCGAATCCTGTAGTACAACAAGATTTAGAGGAAATGTCTAAAATTTCCATACAAATTGAAGAGACTCAAACTGAGTTGGATTCATTATATGAGAAGTGGGAACGGCTATGTGAATAGCTTTTTAATGTATATATTATTAAGGAATTAAAATCATTTTCTTTTAATTGACAAAAGATTGAAATTTCTCATAATATAGGTATAGAATCAAAGTTTTATGTTTCAAAGGAAGGGTGTAGCATGAATAAATCCATGTTAAAAAAAGCAGCCATTTTTGGCCTTGCTGGTGTAATGGCAGTTGCTGCTGGTTGTGGCAGTAATAAAGATGCAGGTAATGCAAATAGCAATGAAGCTAAAATCGCATTGTTGACAACAACAACTGGTGGTGCAGCCGCATATGGTGAGTCCATTAAAGCTGGTGCAGAATTGGCAGTAAGCGAAATTAACGCTGATGCAAATGCTGTAAAAATTAACTTATTAGTAGAAGATACTAAAGGTGATAAAAACGAAGCAATTAATGCAATGAATAAAGTAATTTCTAAGGATAAAGTTGTAGCTGTTATCGGCCCAATGTTATCTGGTGAAATGATGGCAGCTGGTCCTGTAGCAAACAAAAGTAAAATCGTAGCTCTTGGTACATCTACAACTGCTGAAGGTATTACAGATATCGGCGATTACATTTTCCGTAATGCTGTACCTGAATCCTTGGCAGTAGATACTGCAATTAAAGAAGCACATAAAACTTTAGGCTTCAAAACTGCAGCTATTATGTACTCCAATAATAATGACCAAATGGTATCTGTAAATAATACAGCTCGTAAAGCATTGGAATCTGAAGGCGTACAAATCGTTGATACTGAAACATTTGCAGATAAAGATACTGATTTCTCTGCACAATTAACTAAGATTCAACAAGCAAAACCTGATGTTATCGTAGTTGCTTCTCTTTACCAAGAAGGCGCATTAATCATGAAAAAAATGCGTGAAATGGGTATGAATCAACCTGTAGTTGGTTCCAATGGCTTCAATAGCCCACAATTTATTAAAATTGCTGGCGATGCTGCTAATGGTGTTATTGTTGGTACGCCATGGTTCCCTAATAAAGACGATCAAAAGGTAAAAGACTTCCGTAAAGCTTATAAAGATAAATACGGTAAAGAACCAGACCAATTCGCAGCTCAAGCTTATGATGCGGTATACCTCTATGAAGCAGCTTTGAAAAAAGCCGGCTCCACAACAGATCGCGAAAAATTCCGAGAAGCTTTGAAAAATATTGCTGACTTCGTTGGTGTAACTGGTCAATTCAAGTTCAACGAAAAGCGCGATCCTTCCATGGAAGTTCAAGTATTACAAATTAAAAACGGTCAATTTGACGCATTAACAAAATAAGTTGAGGTAGTATAGTGTTTTTACAACAATTAGTTAACGGGTTAACCCTCGGTAGCTTATATGCTGTACTCGCTATTGGCTTAACACTAGTGTTCGGTGTTTTGAATATTATCAACATGGCTCACGGAGGCATCTTTATGATAGGTGCCTTCGTTGGTCTTTTTATGGTAACTGTTTTTGACGTTAACATTTTTGTAGCCCTTATCGTAGCTATGGCTGTCGGTGCTATCCTTGGTTATCTTTTAGAATTTGTGGCGCTTCGTCCACTTCGTAAGAAAAAGGTGTCTCACTTGGCACCACTTATTAGTACCATTGGTGTTTCTATTTTCCTTGAAAGTTTGGCATTATTGCTTTGGGGCCCTCAAACTAGATCGTTCCCACCAGACTATATTGGTGGCCTAATCGACTTTGGAGCTTTCAAAATTTCCATGGTACAAATTATTGGCTTAGGCGTTTCTATTGTTTTAATGCTGATTCTTAATATAGTTATTAAGAAAACTAAGATTGGTAAGGCTATTCGCGCTGTATCTATGAGTACGGAAACAGCAGCTCTCTTGGGTATTAACCCAACAATGATTATATCTGTTACAGTTATGATTGCATCTGCTTTAGGTGCTGCTGCAGGCGTGTTGGTAGGCTTGTCCTTTAATGCTATTGAGCCTACGATGGGGGTTATTATAGGCTTTAAAGGCCTTGCAGTACTTATCTTAGGTGGCCTTGGTAATATTACAGGTGCCATGGTTGGCGGCTTCATTTTAGGCGTAGCAGAAATCTTCTCTGTTGCATATGGCGCATCTACATTCCGTGATGCTGTGGCCTTTGGTCTCATCATCCTATTATTATTCTGGCGCCCACAAGGCTTGTTTGGATCTAAAGATAAAGGGGGGAGACCATAATGGATTTATTGAACCCGTATTATCTACAGATCGTGATGTTTTTCATCATCAATGCCATCATGGGTATTTCAATTTATTTCACACTTGCAAGTGGTCAGCTTTCTTTAGGGGCTGCTGGCTTTATGAGCGTTGGTGCATATGTAGGCGCTATCCTTTCTTTGAAAGCTGATTTGCCTATCGTTTTAGGCATTATCATTGGTGGTTTAGTTGCTAGCCTTGTAGCCGTTATTATCGGTTTACCAACAACACGTCTTCGCGGATTATATCTTGCCATTGCTACTCTTGGTTTTGGCGAAGTTGTGCGTGTTATTTTCTTGAATTTGGATATTACTAATGGTGCATTAGGCCTTTCTGGTATTCCATCCATTCCTCAAGAATTAACAAACTTAGCCTATGAACTTGATATCGATGGTTTAATGGGCATTGATGCTGTTGCATGGGGCAATCTAATGGCTATCATTATTTTGTTAGCTATTTTAGTATTGATTATTGCCTTTTGTGTACGAATCAATAATAGTCGTGTGGGCCGTGCCTTTGCAGCGATTAAGGCTGATGATCATGCAGCAGAATTGATGGGGATTAACGTTGTATACTATAAGATGATGGCCTTTATCATTGGTGCTTTCATCGCTGGTATTGGCGGTGGTTTGTATGCGCATATTACAAACTTTATCAATCCTACAGACTTTAGTTACCATAAGGTAGTACAAATCTTATTATTCCCTGTATTTGGTGGTTCTAATGTAGTATGGGGTTCCGTATTAGGTTCCTTTATTCTTACATTATTGCCAGAAGTATTGCGTTTCTTATCCGATTATCGGGACATCATCTATGGTGCATTACTAGTCATTTTGATGGCAGTTCGTCCAGATGGTATTCTGACAGAATCGATGGTAGACAAAATTAGTCGCAAATTAGGCTTTAAAAAGGCTCCATATATTCCTGAATCACAAGTATTGACAGAACGTTTTGAAGCATATAAACGCAAACAACAAGAAGAAAAACAAGGATAGGAGGGAACTGAATGCTATTAGAATTAAATGACGTAAGTAAAAGCTTTGGTGGCGTTGCAGCCCTCACAGGAGTATCTTTTGGCGTTAAACAAGGTGAAGTATTTGGTGTTATTGGTCCAAATGGTGCTGGTAAGACGACACTGTTCAACTTGATTACAGGTGTATTCCCAGTAAGTTCGGGCGAAATTGTTTTTGATGGTATGTCTGCTGTAGGGATTAAGCCTCATAGAACTGTTGAAATGGGTATTGCTCGTACATTCCAAAATATTCGTCTCTTTGGCAATATGACAGCTCTTGAAACTGTATTAACCGGTATGCATTGTCGCACTGGCTCTGGATTCCTATCTAGCTTCTTGAAAACAAAACGTCAACGTATTGAAGAAGAACGTTGCCGTGGTATTGCCTATGAGTTTTTAAAGCTTGTAGGGCTTGAAGAAGATGCGGAAGAGGTTGCCACATCATTACCGTATGGTAAGCAACGTCGTCTTGAAATTGCCCGTGCCTTAGCGACACATCCTCAGTTAATCTTGCTTGATGAACCGGCAGCCGGTATGAATGATAGTGAAACTGAAGTTTTGCGTCAATTGATTGGCAAGATTCGTGATCTAGGTATTACCGTTGTGGTTATTGAACATGCCATGGAATTGATGATGAATATCTGTGATCGTTTGGTAGTACTTAACTTTGGCAAGAAAATTGCCGAAGGTACACCTCAAGAAATTCAAAATAATGAAGCTGTAATTGAAGCATACTTAGGTAAAGAAGAGGTGTAATATGTTAAAACTAGAAAATATTGTGGCTGGTTATGGACATATTACAGCCCTAAAAGATATAAGCCTAGAGGTTCCACAAGGTTCGATTGTATCTCTTATTGGTGCTAATGGTGCTGGTAAGACTACTACGATGAAGACTATTATGGGACTTGTAAAACCCACATCTGGTCGAGTGATTTTTGAAGGTCAAGATATTACGAGTCGTCAAACTCATCAAGTTGTACAGAATGGTATCTCTTTAGTTCCTGAAGGGCGTCAAATACTACAAGATATGAGTGTTTATGAGAACCTTGAAATGGGTGCTTATACACGTAAAGATAAAGAAATCGAAGCAGATATCAAAAAGGTATTTAAACGATTCCCTATTCTTGATGAACGAAGCTATCAATTGGGTGGTACTTTATCTGGTGGTCAACAGCAAATGCTAGCTATTGGCCGTGCACTTATGGCTCGTCCAAAGTTGTTATTACTAGACGAACCATCTATGGGGCTTGCGCCTTTAGTAGTAAATGAGATTTTTGAAACCATTAAAGAAATTAGTGCCGATGGAACAACAGTTCTTTTAGTAGAACAAAATGTACGTCAAGCATTGAAGATTGCTGATTATGCGTATGTTTTAGAGACTGGTAAAATGGTATTATCTGGATCTGCTGATGAAGTTCGCCATAATCCTCGTGTTATGGAAGCTTATTTAGGCGGTCGTGTTGAATAAGTAATTATATAAAGCGATCATTATTGTCAAAACTTTGAATAAGGTGTATATACTAGATTTCTAGTATATACACCTTATTTTTTATCACTAATTCTGATAGAAATAGCAGCACTATGTGAGCTGATAATGAAGTGAGTTTATAAATTTTTTATTATTTTTAAAATAATCAATAATAAATCTAGTGAATTAAGAATGAAAAAAGCAAATAATAATTAATGAACATATATTGAAAATACTGTATTTTTAGGGAATTGTTGTTGAAGATTATATGAAGTTCGCCTGGAAGATACTAGATTTGTAGAAGTATATTTAAAAAAATGATAAAATAGCATGACTGATTTTTTAGATATAAGATACATCAATAATTAAGTGATGAATTAAATAAGTTGAATAAAAAAGAGGTAAGTATGAAGAAGAAACAGTATATGATGATGGCTACATTCTTATGTACTACAACAATGGCTATGGCTGCACCAGTTAATATAAATACTAATCAGCCTTATAATGCTAAGAATGGACAAATGGAAGGCCATGCACCATTGGAAAATAGTGCATCTGTAATTAGCTCTGATAAAGAATATCGTCTGCGTCAAGGCGATGAACTGAATATTCAAGTGGTTCAGCAGGCAGAGCTTGGTACACGTAATGGTAATGACATTGTGTATACCGTCAGACCAGATGGATATGTATCGTTTCCTATGGTTGGTGCTGTAAAAGCAGATGGCTTAACTGTAGATGAATTTACAGCTGAATTACAGCAAGGTTTGTCTCGTTATATCATTAATCCTGATATCACAGTAAATGTATCGAAATTGGGCGGTGTTCGCGTATATGTATTTGGTGAAATTAATAAGCCTGGCGCCTATACGTTGACTAAATCTAGTACAGTTATTGATGCGATTGGGGCTGCAGGTAGTTTTAACTGGGATACAGCAAAGAAGAAAATTTACTTGATTCATCAAGATAATCCAGAGAAACCGATTCCTATCAATTTAAATCGTATTTTACAAACTGGAGATATGTCTGAAAACTACATCATGCGTGAAGGTGATATTCTTTACTTAACTAAGAATAGTCGTATCAACTTTGCTCGTGATATTGCTCCAATCTTAACAGGGGCTTATATGGTATCACGAATAGGTAAGGATTAAAGATAAGGCGATATCTATCATATAAGGGGGCGTTTTTTTGCGTTCATATTTATTACCATCCATATTGTTTATTACCGATATTGTGACGATTGTAATCGTTGCTTTTATCAGTCTTTTTATTCGATTTGATGGACACATAGAACCTCAATATATTAATCAAATGGTGGATGCACTTCCGTTATTACTTATTTCGTATATGTTGATGTTCTTGATAATGCATTTATATACACGTATTTGGCGCTATGCAGGGATGCGAGAGGTATTAGCAGTATTTGTAGCGACTACAATTGGTACGGCTTTATTCTATTCCTCTATGTTTGTATTTGGTAAGTCATTACCACGTTCTGTCTATTTTATTACATGGTTCCTCACTACAGGTGCTGTTGGTATGGGACGTATGTTGCTTCATTATGTGGCACTTCACTATAGCAGTGGGGACGATGGTGAAAGTGGCCAAGTGAATACATTGATCATAGGAGCCGGTGATGCAGGTGCAACTATAGCTCGTGAAATTGAACGATATCATAAGCGTTCTCGTCGAGTGATTGGTTATGTTGATGATGACATGTTTAAACATAATCGTCTTATGAATGGTTTTAGAATTCTCGGTAATCGTGAAGATATTCCAGCATTAGTTGCTAAGTATAAGGTAGAAGAAATTATTATTGCCATGCCTTCCGTGAAACGAGATATTATTCAAGAAATCATGGAAATCTGTTCTCCTTTAAAATGTAAAATCAATATTTTACCGGGGATGTATCAATTACTTGATGATGAAGTTCTTGTATCTCATTTACATCCTGTTTCAATCGAGGACTTGTTGGAGCGTGATGAGATTCAGCTCGACACGTCCAAGGTTGAAACATATCTTAAGGATAAAGTGGTTTTAGTTACTGGTGCAGGGGGATCTATTGGTTCTGAAATTTGTCGTCAAGTTTTACGTGTAAAGCCTAAAAAGCTATTGCTTCTAGGTCATGGTGAAAATAGTATTTATCTTATTCATCAAGAATTGCGCAATATTGCGCCCCAAGATACCTTGGTTCCAATCATTGCAGATATTCGCGATAAGAATCAATTAGAACAAATTTTCAAAAACTATAATCCTGATGTAGTATTTCATGCGGCAGCTCACAAACATGTGCCTCTTATGGAAATCCAGCCAATTGCTGCGGTATTAAATAATATTTATGGTACTCGTAATGTTGCGGATGTAGCCGGAGCTCATGGGGTAGATCGATTTGTTATGATTTCCACGGATAAAGCGGTGAATCCAACTAGCGTTATGGGCGCTACAAAACGGGTTGCTGAAAAAGTTGTACTTGGTATGAATCACACATATGATACTAAGTTTATAACAGTTCGTTTTGGTAATGTACTTGGTAGCCGTGGTTCAGTTATTCCTTTATTCCGTAAACAAATTGAAGCAGGCGGTCCTGTAACCGTTACAGATCCAGAAATGACACGTTATTTCATGACTATTCCTGAAGCCAGTCAATTAGTACTTCAAGCTGGTGCCATGGGGAATGGAGGAGAAGTGTTCCTTTTGGACATGGGTGAACCGGTTAAAATTGTCGATTTGGCTAAGAATATGATTCGCCTTTCTGGCTTTGAGCCTAATAAGGATATTCGTATTGAATTTACTGGATTACGTCCAGGTGAAAAGTTATACGAAGAGTTATTGACTGCCGAAGAAGGTACGAATACTACTACGCATAAGAAAATTTTTGAAGCAGCTCTAGAAGATGTTGATCAAGAATGGCTGAGTCGTGAAATAGAGCGCTTTGATACGTGTAAAACCGATATAGATGTAATTAATGTATTGCAGGATATCATTCCTACATACGATCCAAATCATAATGTATAGGTCGTGGACGATACATTTATTACCCGATATATGTATAAGACTATTTTAATTTTGATACATTGTGCCTTTATTGAGAGGGTTAGGTACAGTTAATATTCTATAAGTAGGAGAGACCCTGTTGTTTGTATACTTTTACAGAAAGGGGTATATGGGTGGAACAAATTATTGATTTAAAAGAGGTGGGCAGAGTCCTCATTAAAAAACGCCGTAAAATTATTAATATTACGGTAGTATGTATGGTTTTAGGTGGTGCGTATGCCTTTCTTGCACCATCTACATATCAATCTACATCGATGTTGCGCATTAAACAAGCTCAAGGTTTGAGCAATTCTGTATTATCTAGTGCTAATGCCTATTCTGATTCTATGTCTCGTCAATTGATGAATACAGATGCAGAAATTTTAAAAAGTCGTAATGTAGTAGAGCCAGTAATTACTGCTATAGAAGATCCTGAAGGTACTGGTAATGCGCCAACATATGAAGATTTTGTTAAAACTCGCATTGAAACTAAACCGTATAAAGAAACCGAGTTATTACAAGTAAGCGTAACTGGTAAGAGTCCTGAGCAAGCACAAGAAGCTAATCAATTACTTATTGATACCTTCTTAAAACGTCTTGCCGAAATTTCTCATGTTGAACAACGAACTACTCGTGAATTCTTACAAAAACGCGTTGTTACTGCGAAATCTGAATTAGAGCAAGCAGAAAATAAATTGCAACAATTCCAAGTAGATAATAAGGTGTACTCTACAGCTGATCAGATGAAAGGCTTAACTGATAAGATTACTCTAATTGATCGTGAGAAGGCTCAAAATCAACTCGATTTAGAAACGGCACAAGCTGCACTTGGCAGTATCAATGAGCAATTAGGTTCTGCAGGTAAAAGCATCGCTGATAGTGCTACGGTTCAAGCCTACAAGGGTCAGTTAGCAGATTTAGAATCTCGTAAAGCTTCTTATATTGGTAAATATACTGATGAACATCCTGCGATGAAAGAAATTAATCAACAAATTGAAGAAGCTAAAAGTGGTCTAAATGCTGAAATCAACGCTATTGCCTCTCAACAAGCACCTTCAAGCAACTCTGCACAACAAGGATTGCTAGCGGATAAGTTCAAAAATGAAGCTGCGTTAGCTGTAGCTCAAGGTAAACAATCTACATTAGCTGAGTTAGATAAAGCAAACGAAGAAGCTATAAAGGGATTACCTGAAAAAGAACGCGGTTATATCCAAGCAAAACGTGATGTAGATGTGGCACAAGATATCTATCAAATGCTATCCACTCGCTTAGAAGAAGCGAAGGTAGCAGAGGTTATGGTACCAAATGAAGTTCAAATCGTAGATGCTCCAACATTACCAGAAAAAGCAATTGCGCCGCGTAAAGTACTTATTTTATTAGGCGCTGCCATTTTAGGGGTCCTCTTTGGTTGTCTCTATACATTGGTCCAATTCTTCGGTAATCGCAAAGTCCAATCTGTACAAGAGATTAATGACATCCTTGGCATTCAAAACTTGGGCGTAATTCCAAATCATAAAGAAGTAGAATACGAAGAGCCTAGTAATCGTTTCGTAGCATTGTTGCGCAGAGTGAGAGGTTAATATGATTAGACTAATTTCTAATGAACGTGGTGATACACCACTTGTGGAAGCATACCGTACATTGCGTAGCAATCTTCAATATGTATGTAACCAATATAAGTGTAAGCTTATTTGTATTACTGCAGCCACTAGTGGTGAAGGCACTTCTGAGGTGGCTGCTAATACTGCATTAGCTTTATCTAAAAATAATAATAAAGTTCTTCTAGTAGATGGTAATCTACGTAATCCAACACAACATATAGCCTTTAATGTACAAAATAAGGGCCTTACAAATGCGGTGGTGATGGATGAAGATTTGACGATTCATCGTAATGTAGTGCCTCATTTGGATGTTCTTACGGCGGGTGAAGTTGTTGAATATCCATCTGATATTGTAGATTCTAGCAAATTACCTGCGATTTTTGAGTATGTACGTGATGAATATGATGTGATTATCATAGATACACCACCCGTATTGTCTGTTACAGATGCGGTTGTATTGGCAGAAAAATCAGATGGTGTTGTGTTAGTTGTTAAAAATGAAGTAGCTAGTCCAAAAGATTTGATTGAAGCTAAGAAACGACTTTCACAAGTAGGCATTCCTCTTTTAGGATCTATTGTGATTGACACATAATATAACTGTTTTAATCAGTATTCTATGTGATAAATCAAACGTATCAATATGGTACAGAAAGTATTGAGGTGATTTATATGAGAATTAATTTTTCTCCTCCAGATATTACAGAGTTAGAAATCAATGAAGTCGTTGAAGCCTTAAAAAGTGGGTGGATTACGACGGGTCCTCGTACTAAAGAATTAGAAAAAAAGATAGCTCATCAGTTAGGTACACCTAAATCCGTTTGTTTAAACTCTGCTACGGCAGCGCTTGAAATGTCTCTTCGTGTATTGGGGATTGGACCTGGAGACGAAGTCATAACTAGTGCTTATTCCTATACAGCTAGTGCAAGTCCTGTTGTTCATGTCGGCGCCACATTAGTGCTTGTTGATACACAGAAAGATGCTTATGAAATGGATTACGATGCAGTAGCTCGCGCTATTACACCAAAAACAAAAGCAATCATTCCCGTTGATGTTGCAGGTGTACCTTGCGATTATGATCGACTACGCTCCATTGTGGATGAAAAGAAATCTCTCTTCACACCGGCTAATGATATTCAAAAAGCATTAGGTCGTATTTCTATTGTGGCTGATTGTGCTCATTCCTTTGGGGCCTCATATAAAGGGGTACAAACAGGTAATGTTGCAGACTTTAGTAGCTTTTCCTTCCATGCAGTAAAAAATTTTACTACTGCTGAAGGCGGCTGTGCTACATGGCGTCATATAGATGGTATTGATGATGAAACTATTTACAAGCAATTCCAATTGCTATCTTTACATGGTCAAGATAAGGATGCTCTTGCAAAAACAAAAGCTGGTGCATGGGAATATGATATCAAGGGCACATATTATAAATGTAATATGACGGATATCATGGCGGCTATTGGGCTAGCTCAATTTGAAAGATACCCAAAACTTTTGGCACGTCGTAAAGAAATTATTGAAGCTTATGATACAGCATTTAAGGATTTACCTGTTACATTGTTGAACCATTATACAGATGAGCATGAAAGTAGTGGTCACTTGTATTTAGTCCGTTTAGACGGCCGTGATGCGCAATACCGCAACAAGGTTATTGAAGCTATGGCTGAGGCTGGCATTGCGACGAATGTCCATTATAAGCCAATTCCAATGCATACGGCTTACAAAAAATTAGGCTTTACAATCGATGATTATCCAAATGCTTATGACCAATTTAAAAATGAAATTACATTGCCACTTCATACGCTCCTTACAGATGAAGAAGTGCAATATATCATTGAGCAGTTTAAAAGGATTATTACCGAATGCTAGTAAAGAACTTTCATGATCTACCAAAAGAGCTTCAGTGTGAAGCGGTTCGTCCCTATTTTGAAATATTAAATCAAAGGCGTATAAGCCTTTTTTGTAAAAGCATTTTTGACCGCGTAATGGCAGCGGGACTGCTTATTACATTAAGTCCTGTATTTTTGGTACTAGCCATCATGATTAAACGAGATAGTGAGGGAGAGGTTTTTTTCCGTCAAACTCGAGTGACACAGTACGGTCGTACCTTTGGCATCTACAAGTTCCGTACTATGGTAAAGAATGCGGAATCTTTAGGTGCACAAGTGACGTCGCAAAATGATATGCGTGTCACTAAGGTCGGAAATATGCTTCGCAGCTGTCGCCTCGATGAATTGCCTCAGCTTATCAATATCCTTTTAGGGGATATGAGTTTTGTTGGTACAAGACCTGAGGTTCCACGTTACGTGTCTGCTTATACAGATGAAATGAAAGCTACCTTATTATTACCAGCTGGGGTTACCAGTATTGCCAGTATTACTTATAAGGATGAAGATCAACTTTTACAAAATGCTCAAAATATTGATGACGTCTATATAAATGAGGTTTTACCGGGCAAGATGGCTTGGAATTTAAAAAGTATTAAGGAGTTTTCTTTTTTACAAGATATAAAAACGATGATTGATACAGTATTAGCTGTATTACGTTGAAAGAGGTCCCTATGAGTACATCTATGACAAAGGAAATACAAGAAAAAGAGCTGAATATGTTGCTGTACTTTAAAGAGTTCTGCAATAAACATAATTTGCGCTTTTATCTTTGCGGCGGTGGTCTCATTGGGGCTATACGGCATAATGGATTTATCCCTTGGGATGATGATTTAGATCTATTTATGCCTCGTCCAGATTATGAAAAGCTAGCTGAATTATGGCCGGAATATGCTGACACTGAGCGATTTACGTATTGTCGTACTGATCGCAATCACATCTATCATGATGCAGGTGCATCTATAAGAGATAATAATACGACCTTTATCAATCGTCATAGTATGCATGAAGATGTTTGTCATGGTTTAGCACTTGAAATTATGCCTATTGATGGCTGTGCACCCGGCAAAATTAGTCGTGCATTGCAGTTGGTGTGGGCCATGACGTTTGCACTCTTTAATGCACAGCGTTTACCAGATAACAAAGGGCCTACATATCGTGCTTTAGCTGGGTATATTTATAAAATCTTTTCCAGCCAGTCTATACGCTATCATATTTGGCGATTTGCAGAAAAGAGAATGACTCAATACGACTTTGATACCAGTGATGAATGTACGGAGTTAATCGGCAGCTTAAAAGGTATGAAGCTACGTCATCCTAGAGAGGACTTTGCTTCTGTTGTATATAAAGACTTTGAAGGTTATCAAATACCTGTTATGAAAGGGTATGAGAGATATTTGCGTCTTATTTGGGGCGACTATATGCAATTACCACCTATAGAGCAACGTGTGGCAAAACATGATGCAGTATTTGCTGATTTACATACACCTTACAAGGAGTATAAAGGCATACATTATGCCAAGAAAGAAGCTCAACCATAAGGAGGGCCTATGAAACGAATAGCAGTAATCTTTGCGGGTGGCGTAGGTGCTCGTATGAAAAATAGCAAGACGCCAAAACAATTTTTAGAATGGAACGGTAGACCAATTTTGATTCAAACCTTAGATGTGTTTGAACAAACGGAGACAATTGATGGGATTGTTCTTGCCTGCAAAGCAGAATGGATTGATCATACAAAACAGCTCATCAAAAAGGCGGGGCTACAAAAGGTATTATCCATTGTGCCTGGTGGTGAAAGCGCTCTGGAATCCCAATATAATGGACTCGTAGAGGCTAAGCGTTTATTTCCTGATGATGCGGTGACTGTATTGATTCATGATGGGGTTCGTCCACTTGTAGATAATTCTACTATAGAGAGAAACATAGAATCTGTTGAATCAAAGGGGTCTGCCATTACTGTTACTCCAGCTATAGAAACGGTTATGGTTACCCAAAATGGTTCTATTAAGCATATTTTAAATCGTAATGAATGTCTCATGGCTAAAGCTCCTCAGAGTTTTAGATTAGATGATATTATATCAGTTCATAATCGTGCAAAAGATGAGGGCATTCATGACTTTATTGATTCCGCATCGATGATGATGCACTATGGATATACTCTATATCCTGTATTAGGGGAAACTGAAAATATAAAGATTACAACTCCATCTGATTATTATATGTTCACAGGGATTATTAAAAATCGTGAGCTAGGAGGATTAAAAGATGAGTAATTCCGTTATTCAACGTGAGTTAACGGCTTTAGTATATGAAAAAAATTACTTTCATTTCCTCCGTCATCAACGCATTCTTATAACAGGTGCAACGGGGCTTATTGGATCGATGTTTATAAAATTACTTATACTTGCCAATGAGACTCATGACCTGGATTTAAAAGTGATTGGTCATGTACGAAGTCATGAAAAGGCAAAAACCATTCTCGGTGAGTATTTAGACAATAAGTCGTTAACCCTAGTAGATGGCTCATTAGAATCTATTGATGTGCCATGTGATTATATTTTGCATGGAGCCGCACCAACACAATCTAAGTTTTTTGTAGAACATCCAGTAGAAACTATCCGTACCTCTATTTATGGTACGGAGGCCATGCTCGAGTTAGGCCGTCGAAAAAAGGTAAAGAAAGTAGTTTATTTATCTAGTATGGAACAATATGGTGTACCTTATGAGTCTGGTCAAGTTATGACTGAAGACCGATTAGGGTATCTTGATCACCTAAATGTTCGTAGTTCCTATTCTGAAAGTAAGAGACTATGTGAATGTTATTGCAAGTCCTATGTTGTGGAATATGGCGTGCCTGCTGTAATAGCTAGACTAGCTCAAACCTTTGGACCTGGTGTTCCGGTATCAGATAACCGTGTATTCATGCAGTTTACCAAGAGTGCTCTTAAACATGAAAATATTGTTCTTCACACAAAAGGCGATTCTATGTCGAACTACTGCTACATTACCGATGCATTAACTGGTATTTTAGCCCTTATGAAGGTGGGCGAAGCTGGCGAGGCCTATAATGTATGTCATGATGAAGAGACTCGTTCTATTGCAAGCATTGCTCAATTAGTGGCAACTCATGTGAGCAATAATAAGAGTAAAGTTGTTTTTGATATTCCAGAAGATGTACAAGGGTTCGGCTATGCACCGACAGTACACATGTTCTTAAGTTCTAAGAAGTTAAAGTCTTTAGGTTGGAAACCTAAGGTATCAATGGCACAAGCCTATGTAAGACTGGCAGAATATATCCAAGAGGAAGGCTTATGAAAAAGGAAATAATAATTGTCACCATCTCCCTTGGTAACGATGGGGCTGAACGAATCTTAACAGAGTTGGCTCGTCAGTGGGTACATGATGGTCATCATATTACAGTTATCCAAACAAGCCCTAATCGATATGGTAATGAATATGCGTTAGAGGAAGGTATTGAACAAATTGAAATTCATACTACAAGCTCTAATAAAGTCATTCGCTTTATGCAAGAAATAAAAGAACTAATCAAAATCTTAAAGACTAGGCCAAATGCGACATGCTTATCTTTTTTGTCTGCATCGAGTTTTATCTTAGCGATTAGCTCTTGGTTTATAAAAAATCGCATTGTTTTTTCTGAACGCAATAATCCACGCAAAGTTCCTATTGGTTGGCATCAACAAGCGTTGCGCGACTTTGCCTTTAGATTTGCAGATGCACTAGTATTCCAAACGGAAGATGCTCGTTCTTATTTCCCAAAATCTGTGCAAAATCGCGGTGTTATTATCCCCAATCCTATTAATGGTAAATTGCCACCACCAATAGAGGGGGAACGAGAAAAGACAATTGTTACAGCTTGTCGTTTGCATCCGCAAAAGAATTTGCCTATGATGATTAATGCCTTCAGTATGTTGGCAGACGAGTTTCCAGAGTATAAACTCGTCATTTATGGACAAGGTGTATTAGAGGATGAACTACGAGCTCAAATTAAGTCTCTTAATTTAGAGAATCGCATTTTATTGCCTGGCTTTGCTAGTAATATTTTAGAAAAGGTAGCCCCTTGTTCTATGTTTGTATCATCCTCTGATTTTGAAGGTATTTCAAATTCCATGCTAGAAGCATTGGGTATGGGCTTACCTGTAGTAGTCACAGATTGTCCTGTAGGCGGTGCTCGCATGGTAATTAAAAGTGGAGAGAATGGCATTCTCGTACCTGTAGGTGATACGCAGGCTATGTATGAAGCTATGCGCAGTGTATTAAAGGATCCTGCACTAGCGGCTAAACTTTCACAGAATGCCATCAAAGTACGCGATGAATTTCCATTATGGAAAATCGCAAAACGTTGGTTAGAAGTTTTATGAGTTGTAAGGAGGAGAACCATTGAAGTTAAATATTACGGCTCTTGCTGATCGCATGATATGGTTCATAACTCTAATCTTTTTAGTGTTGTCGTTGACCATTTCCTTTGCCCTTGGCGAAGCGAACTATGGTGCGTATGTATTATTTACATGCTTATTTGGTCTCATCATTTTTTATCTTATACGAGAACAGGGTGTTATAAAACTGCGGTTTAATTGGATGCATGCTTATATGTTGATTTTTATTGGTGCTTGTTATCTAAGTGCGATTAATGCCACAGATGTTTCCGTAGCTATGAGCCGAAGTTTTGATATGGTCAAGATATTCTTTATGCTCATCATTTTATACATGTGTTATCAAGATAAGAAGTCGGTGGATACATTATTAAAGATTGGCATGTGGACAGGCTATATAGTTTGTTTCTATACTGTTTATTTTTACGGTTTAGATTATTTTATTACTGTTTTATCATCCTCAGCACGTATTGCTAATGATGCATTGAATGCGAATACGGTAGGGCTATTGGGTGCCAATGCTATTGTTATGACCTTGTATTATATGCTATACGATCGTCCTCGTTGGTGGCATATTATTGCATTACCAACACTTGGAATTTTAGCGGCTACAGGTAGTCGTAAGGCCTTAGTTTTTGTCGGTGTTGGTACAGTATTACTCTTTATTTTTAAAAGTTTTCGTAGTGCTAATGCGGTCAATTCTATTGTAAAAGTTATTGGTTCCTTATTAGGTCTTACCATTATAGGTATTGCGGTCTTGCAATTGCCGATGTTCTCTGAAGTATTAGACCGAATGTCTAACATGGTAGAAGCCTTTACAGGCACAGGGGGGGACTCATCCACTATTATTCGGTTAGCTTTGGTAGATATTGGATGGGACTTATTTTATCAATCTCCCATAACTGGTGTAGGTATCAATAATCCATCTGTATATACTTTTTTCGTGTATGGCAAAGATAATTACTACTTGCATAACAATTATATTGAGTTATTAGCTGGCACGGGTGTCATTGGTTTACTAGCCTATTATTCAATGTATCTCTATGTGGCTTATAATTTAATTCGCTATCGTGATATCCATAGTAATGAATATATAATGGTACTCATTCTATTCCTTTCACAGATTGTTATGGATATGGGTATGGTTTCTTATGAAAGTAAGAGCACTTATTTTTATATGATGTTGTTTTATTTAGAAGTGCAACTGCTTCGGAAAGGACGAAAACATGAAGTTCAGAAAATTGTGTAATGTTGGCATGTCCTTTCTAACAAAACCTTACTATCGTACGAGGGTATTAATTAAATCGGGTTATTATGACTCTTTGTCTGATGAAGACTTTTTGAAGAAGGTATTTCCTAAGTATATGGGATACCCTTTAGATCTAGAAAATCCAAAAACTTTCAGCGAAAAGTTACAATGGCTTAAGGTTAATTTTAGAGACCCAATACAAACAGTGATGGTTGATAAACATGAAGCTAAACATTTTATTGCTCAACGTGTAGGTAATCAGTATATAATACCTACGATTTCCGTATGGAACTCTGTAGATGATATTGATTTTGATAGATTGCCTAATCAATTCGTTTTGAAATGTACACATGATAGTGGAGGCATCGTTATTTGTAAAGATAAATCAACACTTGATTGGGAAGCAGCAAAAGTTAAATTAAGAACATTCTTAAAACGGGATTATTCACGTATTGCTAGAGAGTGGCCTTATAAGAATGTTCCTCGACGTATTATCGGAGAGGAATATTTGTCGGAGTTAAGTAGCAATGACATATTAGATTATAAGATGTATTGCTTTCATGGTGAACCAAAGTTAACAGTAGTATGTTCTAATCGTTTTTCTAAAACAGGAACGCGTATGAACTTCTATGATATCGATTGGAATCCTATGGGAATTCATTTTGGACATTATCCACCGTTACCTACAGAGTTTCCAAAGCCAGATACATATGGTGAAATGCAACAGGTTGCGATGGAGCTTAGCAAAGGGTGTCCATTTTTGCGTGTTGATTTTTATGAAATTAAAGGGCATCTATTTATTGGAGAATTAACATTTTTTCCTGGTGCTGGATTTGAAAGATTTCGTCCTATGTCAAAGGATTATGAATTAGGAGAGTGGTTACATCTTGAGAATGTACATCGGGGCTGATTTAGTTCCTACGGATATTAATAAAACATTATTTGAAAACGGTAATGGAGAAGCTTTTGTAGGAAAAGAGCTTTATGAAATTTTGAAGCAATCGGATTTAAATGTTTTCAATTTAGAGGTTCCTCTTACTGATATAGAGACACCCATCGTAAAATTTGGTAATAATTTAATTGCGCCTACAAAAACAATTAATGGATATAAGGCATTAGAGCCGTTATTTTTAACACTGGCTAATAACCACTCCTTAGATCAAGGGGTGGAAGGGTTGACGACAACATTAAATTTGTTGAAGCAGCATAAGATTGCTCATGCTGGAGCTGGAGCTAATTTGAAAGAGGCTAAGAAGCCATTTATCTTTGAAAAAGATGATATACGTATTGGATTCTATCTTTGTACAGAGAACGAGTTTACCATAGCTACTTGTCATTCAATGGGAGCCAATCCCTTTGATGTATTAGAAAGCTTTGATGAAGTAGCAGCTTTAAAAGAGCAATGTGACTATGTAATTGTTCTCTATCATGGTGGTAAGGAGTTCTATCGTTATCCTTCTCCAATGTTACAACGTTATTGCCGTAAGTTTGTCGATAAAGGTGCAAATCTTGTTATATGCCAACATAGTCACTGTATTGGGTCTCGAGATGACTATAATGGTGGCTCTATTATCTATGGTCAAGGCAACTTTATCTTCAATTCTGATTTCTTTGTAAACCATCAAGAATTTGTAAAAGATGCGATGTTAGTTACAGTAGAGGTTACTAAGGATGATTTTGTGGTGTCTGAATTGCCTATTCGTAGAACCGACAATGGTACACGTCTTGCCACAGAAACTGAAGCTACAGAAACATTAAAGGCTTATAGAAAACGTAGTGAAGAAATTAAAGACCCTCACTTTGTGATTCAGTCTTATAAGGACTTTGCTGATACTCATGTAAAACGTTATTTACGTGAATTTTTAGGTAGATCATTTATTGTACGCGCTATTAATGCTTTATTGGGTCGAAAATTGGTAGAACTTATTTTGGGCAGAACAAGTTATTTAGCAATACAAAACTATTTGGAATGTGAAGCTCATCACGAACTATTCTTGAGAGGCATTAAGAATATTAATAAGAAATAATGGATACTAAAATTGTAGCTGCTGCTAAATGGTCTGTTATTACAGAGGTTCTGGCAAAGCTTATTACACCACTGACAAATATAATATTGGCCCATATGTTAGCACCGACCGCATTCGGTATATTGGCGACGATTATGATGGTTATATCTTTTGCGGAAATGCTTGCTGATGCAGGTTTTCAAAAATTCCTTGTTCAGCACGAGTTTGAAAGCGCCCAAGAGAAGCAAGAGGCCACAGATGTAGCCTTTATTGCCAATCTAGTGTTTTCTCTAGCTTTATGGGGCGCTATCATAATCGGTCGTGATGAATTGGCTGTATTAGTAGGTAATGATGGCTTAGGTATACCTTTAGCCGTGATGGGCGCTATGATTCCTTTATCTGCTTTTAGTAGTGTCCAAATGGCATTGTATCGAAGAGATTTTAATTTCAAGTTTCTTTTAAATATTAGGCTCATAACAATTCTTACACCTATATTGATATCTATACCAATGGCACTTATGGGGTACGATTATTGGTCTTTAATTGCTGGTATGCTAGGGTCTCAGCTATTTACGGCGTTGGCATTATTAAAGAGTCGGAAGAATCAAATTCATCTGTTTTTTAGTAGTCGCGTCTTTATGAATATGTTTAACTATAGTGCATGGTCTTTAGCTGAAGCATTTTCTATATGGCTCACTGCTTGGGTGGATACATTCATTATTAGCCGTTTTTTAGATGCTTATTATTTGGGTATATATAAGATGCCAATGGCTATTGTTACGACTGTAATGGCTATGGCTACAGCATCTTTGGCTCCTGTATTATTCGCGGCTTTAAGTCGTGTGCAAAATAATCAACAGGCCTTTTCGAATACATTCTTTACATTCCAACGCTATATGGCTCTATTTTTGGTACCTCTAGGTGTAGGCTTATTTGTATTTCAAGACTTTGTTGTTCAGCTTTTACTAGGGCCGCAATGGACGTTAGCAGGCATTGTATTAGGTTCCTGGGCATTGAGTTCGGCTATTATGACTGTAACAGCTAATTTGATTTCCGAAATATTTCGTGCAAAAGGGATGCCTAATCTATCATTTTGGACTCAAATATTACATCTAGTAGTTTTAATACCAGTTATCTATATTTGTATTCAATATGATTTCAGTACCTTTGTATATGCTCGATCATTAGTAAGAATGGAAATGCTAGCGGCTTCTATGTTGCTACTGGCTTTATTTGTCAATATGAGTGCATTTCGCATAATATCTAATATCAGTGTATATCTCATTACAGCATCTATAGTTGGGTTAATTGCCTATAGTATTTTACATCTCTATGATGCAGTATGGTGGACCGTCGTCTGTATGCTTTTATGTGTTGTATTATATGTGGCTATTTTATACGTCATTCCATCTGAGCGCATAATTATTGCTTCTGGCTATAAAAAAGTCTTAAGTAAAGTAAAACGACATAATTAACAGAACTATGAAAGGAGTACATATGCTTTCAAAAAATGTAGATTTAAACAACACGGTAATCCTTGTAACGGGTGCTGCTGGATTTGTAGGGGCTAACTTAGTTATGTCTCTCTTATCTGAAGCAGAAGGAACTCAAATAATCGGCATAGATTCTGTTAATGATTACTACGATGTAGCATTGAAAGAGTATCGTTTGCAACAAATTGACGAGATTAGCAAAGACAATAAAAATACATGGATTTTTAAAAAAGGGAATATTGCAGATAAGGCTTTTATTGATGAAATCTTTGATGTATATAAACCACGAGTTGTAGTAAATCTAGCAGCTCAAGCAGGGGTTCGTTATTCCATTACTAACCCTGATGCTTATATAGAGGCTAATATTATTGGGTTCTATAATATTTTAGAGGCTTGTCGTCACTCTTATGACGATGGTGAAAGAGGTGTAGAACATTTAGTGTATGCATCATCTTCTTCTGTATATGGTGCAAATAAACAAATCCCATACTCTACAGATGATAAAGTAGATAATCCTGTATCTCTTTATGCAGCTACAAAAAAATCAAATGAGTTATTGGCTTATTCGTATGCTAAATTATATAACATCCCTAGCACAGGGCTTCGTTTCTTCACTGTATACGGTCCTGCAGGGCGTCCAGATATGGCATACTTTGGTTTTACAAATACATTACGTAATGGTGGGACAATTAAAATTTTTAACTATGGCAATTGTAAGCGTGATTTCACCTATATCGATGATATTGTAGAAGGCGTTTCTAAGGTTATGTCTACTGCACCAGAGCGTCGCAATGGTGCGGATGGCTTGCCGGTTCCACCGTACGCTATTTATAATATCGGCAATAGCAACCCAGAAAATTTACTTGATTTTGTGCGCATTCTTTCAGAGGAATTGGTTTCTGCTGGCGTATTGTCAGAAGATTATAATTTTGAGGAGCATAAAGAATTAGTACCTATGCAACCAGGGGATGTGCCTGTTACATATGCTGATACAAGTGCGTTAGAAGCAGATTTTGGCTTTAAACCTAATACAACCTTACGAGAAGGGTTAAAGCGTTTTGCCATATGGTATAAAGATTTCTATATGATGGAGGGCAAATAAATGAAAATTGCAATTGCTGGTACAGGCTATGTAGGCCTTTCCAATGGTGTGTTGTTAGCTCAGCATAATGAAGTAGTAGCCCTCGATATCATCCCAGAAAAAGTAGATATGTTAAATCGCAAAGAGACACCTATTGTAGATGCTGAATTGCAAGAGTATTTAGCTACTAAGGAGTTAATCTTCAAAGCTACACTTGACCCAGTAGAAGCTTTTAAAGGTGCAGATTATGTTATCATTTCGACACCTACAAATTATGATCCTCAAAAAAACTTTTTCGATACATCTTCTGTTGAACAAGTTATTAAAACTGTGCTAGAGATTAATCCTGATGCAGTAATGATTATTAAATCAACTGTACCGGTAGGCTATACGGTACAAATGCGCAAAGAATTTAATACGGAGAATTTAATTTTCTCGCCAGAATTCTTGCGTGAAGGTAAAGCCTTATACGATAATTTACATCCATCCCGTATTGTTGTGGGCGAGGATTCTGACAGAGCACGTCGTTTTGGACAATTATTAGCAGACGGTGCTATTAAAGAAAATATTCCACAATTATATACTGATTCTACGGAAGCGGAAGCAATTAAATTGTTTGCTAATACGTATTTAGCATTACGTGTAGCGTATTTCAATGAGTTAGACTCCTATGCTGAAGTACGTGGCCTTAGCACAAGTCAAATCATCAAGGGGGTTTGTTTAGATCCTCGTATTGGAGATTTTTATAATAATCCTTCTTTTGGTTATGGCGGTTATTGCTTGCCAAAAGATACAAAGCAATTATTAGCTAATTATAATGATGTACCACAAAACTTAATTTCTGCCATTGTCGATGCGAATAGAACACGTAAAGATCATGTGGCAGATACTATTATTGCTAAAAATCCGAAAATTGTTGGTATTTATCGCTTGACCATGAAAATGAACTCTGATAATTTTAGAGCATCAGCCATTCAAGGTGTTATGAAACGTATTAAGGCGAAGGGTATTGCTGTGGTAGTATATGAACCTACACTAGATGCAGAAGATTTCTTCAACTCGCCAGTTATTCGTAACTTTGAAGACTTTAAGCGTGTCAGTGATGTTATTGTAGCTAATCGCTGGGATAATAGCTTAGAAAGTGTAAAAGATAAAGTTTATACGAGAGATATTTTTGATAGAGATTGATGCAGCTATATGTATTGTGGCGTTTAGGAGAGTAGTATGAAACGTTGGATCCTATATATTGTGTTATGTCTAATTGTGTTTTTTATATGGGATAATTCCCTGCAAAATGGAGGATCCTCTGATGGATTTAGTCTTATGTTTGCGGAGTGGTTTGCACCTGTAGCTTATAAATTAGGCTTTCATGGAAATATATGGGCCTTAAATAGGATTGTTAGAAAGCTAGCCCATCTCACAGAATTTACAATTCTTGGCGGTGTTTTATATGCAATTCTACGTCGCTATATTGAATATGGTACAGTAGCAAAAACTATAGGAGTAGGCGTAGCAATAGCTAGTTTTGATGAATTTATACAATTATTTTCACTAGGTCGCAGCTCTCAATTTTCTGATGTATTGATCGATACAATTGGTGTAATCATTGGTATATCGATAGTAAAATTAGCTTATTATATTAGTCATGATAAAAGATAAAGGTACATTTAAAAATTAAAAAAATATTAATATAATAATGTGTAAAATATGACTCATAATTATAGAGATTATGAGTCATATTTTATGAAGGAAAAATGAATATATAAAAATTGTATTAAATGAACATATAATAATTTATTTATTTTTATAGAAAAACCACTGTACAAGCGACTACTCCCTTGTTATAATCGTGAATGTAAAATGAATTATAAACTTAAATGAGAAGAACATGAACTTTATGAAAGAGGTCGATTTTTGAACAGAGAATCGAAAGTAGAAGGGAAAGATTATGAGTCGCGTGGTTGATTTACATGGTTGCATTTTGCCAGCTGTGTTAGGTCCACAAGGGCCTCAAACAATGGCAGAATCAGTAAAAATGATTAAGTCCTTGTCTGAACAAGGTATTACAGATATTTTTAGTACGCCTGATGTAACAGTATCTATGGATCTGAACACATGGAATGCTATGAAATCTTTAGTTAATGAAGTAAAAGTTGCGCTTAAGGAACAGCTAGTAGATGTAACTATTCATAGTGGAGCTCGCGTAATGCTTTGTGATGAAATGATTGAATATATAGCTTTTCATCGCAATCAATATAAATTGGGAGATAGCCCTTTTATATTAGTTGCTCTTCCACAAAAAAGCAAAGTGCATCATATTAATGCATGGTTGTTAAGTTTACTAGATATGGGTATTGTACCTATTATTAGTGAAGTAGAAACTTATGGACAATTATTTACTAAACCTGAACAACTATTAGAATGGGTTGATAAAGGTATTTTGATTCAATGTAATATGGCATCTTTTGATCATGGTAACGCTAACTATGATAGGGCTATTGAATTATATCGCAATGGTTTAATTCATTTCTTTGGCACTGGTTATAGCAATGGATGTGATGTCGAGGCGTACCAAGGTTATGTGGAAGCAATTTCTAAATTAGACAATACGTATAAAAAAGATTTGTTACCAAATATCCATCTTAATGAACGCGACCTCTTAGCTAATCGCACATTTTATCCCTCTGTCCCATCTAGTTGGGTAGGGAAAAAGGGTAATTTCTTGACTCGTCTATTTGGCTTTGCATTATAATTTATATAGGTTCTTTTATCCATGTCATAATAGGTTCTTTTATCCATGTCATATTGGCATAGAGAGGAGAGCCTATTTTTACTTTATGTTGTATTTGGGGTTGAAAACAACCACCATATATAGTATACTGAGAAGGCAGTAAAAATAGAGGGTTTTTCTAATAATTCTTCACATTTTTACATATAAATTTATAAAAAGTGTGATTTGCCATACTTTTTATACGTCTTAACATATATTTTGGCAGTAACAAGATGGGGAGGTTGCCAATATGTTGCAGGTCATTAAGCGTGATGGCACGAAGGTACCATTCGACAAAAACAAGATTGCTTTGGCTATTGAAAAAGCTGAACATAGTAGTACAGGGTTGTACGAAGAGGGCTTGGCACAGCGTATTGCAAATGAAATTGAGGAATATGCTACTAAGCTTCAAAAAGATATGACAATTTATGCTATTGAAGATCAAGTGTATTATAAGTTGATTGAGTATCATAATCCTGCAACGGCACGTGCCTATGAAGGTTACAAAGCTGTTCAAGCTTTTAAACGTCGTCAAAATACAACTGATGATGATGTAATTGGTTTATTAGATCGTAGTAATATCAGTGTTCTTGATGAAAACTCTAATAAGGATGCTGCTATTGTATCTACCCAACGGGATTTAATTGCTGGTGAAGTATCTAAAGATATTGCTCGTCGTAAATTGATTCCTACCGATATTTTGGAAGCCCATGATAGTGGAGCCATCCACTTCCATGATATGGATTATATTATTCAACCTATGTTTAACTGTTGCTTGATTAATTTGGAAGACATGCTTACAAATGGCACAGTAATCAATGGTAAGAAAATCGACACACCTAAGTCTTTCCAAGTTGCTTGTACTGTAACAACACAAATCATTGCACAAGTAGCATCTGGTCAATATGGTGGTCAAAGTATTAATGGTATTGACCGTATTTTGGCACCATTTGTACGTAAATCTTATGAAAAAATCCTCAATAATGTTATTGAAGAGCAAGTTGAGATTTACGGCATGGAGCCTAATATGGAAAAGGCTCGTGAAATTGCGTGGAAACGTACGCGTAAAGAGGTTAAAGATGGTATTCAAACTATTCAATACCAAATTAATACATTGATGACTACAAATGGTCAATCTCCATTTGTGACATTATTTATGTATTTCCAACCAGATTATGAATACGCGAAGGAAGCGGCTCTTATTACAGAAGAAATTTTGCGCCAACGTATTAAAGGTGTAAAAAACGAAGCCGATGTATATATTACACCAGCCTTTCCTAAGTTGATTTATGTTCTTGATGAGCATAATGTAACACCAGATAGTCCATACTATTACTTAACTGAATTGGCAGCACAATGTACAGCTAAGCGCATGTACCCTGACTATATTTCTGCAAAAAAAATGAAGGAAAACTACTCAGGTAATGTCTTTAGTCCTATGGGCTGTCGATCCTTCTTATCTCCTTGGAAGGATGAAAATGGTGAATACAAGTTTGATGGACGTTTTAACATTGGTGTAGTAAGTTTAAACTTACCTCAAATTGGCATTCTAGCCCGCGGTAGTGAAGAACGATATTTTGAAATTTTAGATAAACGACTTGAGTTGGCAGAAAAAGCACTAATGCTTCGTTATGAATTACTTAAGGACGTAGTGAGTGATGTGTCACCAATCCATTGGCAACACGGTGCTATTGCAAGACTTAAAAAAGGCGAGAAAATTGCCAAATTCTTGACTGGCGGTTATGCGACTATTTCCTTGGGATATATTGGTATTTATGAAGCAACTCGCTTAATTACCGGTGAATCGAATACAGGCGAGAAAGGTCGCGTTTTTGCGATGAAGATTATGGATCGCTTAAATGCAGCTGTTGATGAATGGCGAGTTAAACATAACATGGGCTTTGCATTATATGGTACACCTGCTGAAAGTTTAACCCATCGATTCTCTTCTTTGGATCGCGCTCGTTTTGGTATTATTGAGGACATTACGGATAAGGGTTATTATACTAATAGTTATCATGTAAGCGTACGAGAAGAGATTAATGTATTTGACAAGTTCTCCTTTGAATCTGAGTTCCAAAAGAAATCTACAGGTGGCTGTATTTCCTATGCAGAAATTCCTAATATGACTAATAATATTCCAGCTGTTTTGACGATGATTCAATATATTTATGATCATATTTCTTATGCTGAATTTAATACCAAGTCTGACTATTGTCACGAATGTGGCTTTGATGGAGAAATTAAGGTAAATGAACATAACGAGTGGGAATGCCCTCGTTGCCACAATACAAATCGCGATAAATTAACTGTTATCCGTCGTACTTGTGGATACCTTGGTGAAAACTTCTGGAATGAAGGGCGCACAAAGGAAATTAAAGATCGTGTAATGCACATTTAAGACTATTAGAGGTATAGTTTTAATAATTATCCTGTATATTAAGCATATTAAGATAAACTGTTATATAGATTAATATAATTATCATAGACATCTAATGATATGGATATTTTAATAGATATGATTTTAGTTCTAAATACGATAGTTTTAAATGGTAAAAGCTGTGCCTAAGGCACAGCTTTTACTGTATATATGAGAAATTGAAATATATCTATATAGTGTTGATCAAAGTTGATAGGCACTACTATGGAGGTTATGATGAGATATGGGCAAATAAGACAATATGATATTGCCAATGGAGAAGGGATTCGTACATCTATATTTGTAACAGGTTGTACACATTGTTGTTATAATTGTTTTAACGAAGAATACCAAGATTTTAATGCCGGCAAGGTGTGGACGCAAGCTGAGACAGATTTAGTGGTTTCCTATGTGAAGAATCCTACATGTTCAGGCTTAACATTATTAGGTGGGGAGCCATTTCAAAATGTACAAGGCTTATTACCGGTGGTGAGAGCTGTTCGTGCAGCGGAGCCAGAAAAGAAGATTTGGGCCTATTCAGGCTATGAAATAGATGATATCTTAGAAGATGAGTTACGAAGTGCCTTATTACAAGAAATTGACATTCTCGTAGATGGCCGCTTTGTAGATGAACTTAAGGACCCTGCATTGCGCTTCAGAGGTTCCTCAAATCAGCGCATCATTGATGTTAAAAAGACATTAGCGACTGGGGAAATTGTATTAGCAATGGAGTAAATATGATATTTGATAAACGATTTATAGGTCTCATTATTATAGTTGGCTTTATAGCAGGGTTAGTAGGAGCTTCCTATACGCATTTATTACATGGAATTCAACATTTCGTATATAATTATTCCTCTTCTGATCATTTGAGCTTTGGTGCAGCTGTGGCCCGAGTATCACCGGTAGAACGATTGATACCTTTAATCGTCTGTGGCGTGATAGGTGGCGTAGGTTGGGTTTTGATTCACAGATATGGTAAAGGCGTTGTAGATATAAAAACGGCAGTTTCTGGTAAAATGAATATGAATCCAATTACTACTGTTTTACATGCAACACTGCAAATAATTACGGTAGGTATTGGTTCTCCATTAGGTCGAGAAGTTGCACCACGTGAGGCTAGTGCTGGTATTACCACCTTTTTAGTTAAACATTTTGATATAAAACAAGAAGATCGTCAATTATTAATTGCATGTGCTGCAGGCGCTGGTCTAGCTGCAGTTTATAATTCACCATTATCTGCGGCAATTTTTACATTAGAAACTTTGCTTCTTACTTGGAATGTACGCGCTATGAGTGCAGCCCTTTTATGTTGTGGATTGGCTACATTTGTGACGCGACAAGCTGGCGTAGGAGATGTCATTCAATATACAATGGCACAACCCAGTTTAGGGAGTCATTATGTAGAGTTTTCTATCGTTTTAGGCGCTATTATTGCAATTGGTGTTGTTTTATTTAATATTACACAAAGTAAGCTACCTGCCATTCATCGTAGTAGTCCTGTAATGATTCCTATTTCTATCGTAGCATTTACACTAATTGGTGTCTTAGCTATGTATTTTCCTGAAATTCTTGGAAATGGTAAAGCAGGCAATGAGTTGACTTTTACGAACGATATCACATGGACATATGCATTAGGCCTATTTGGATCCAAATGGGTAGCTGTTTTACTTGCCTTGGCCGCTGGTGCATATGGTGGTCGTATTACACCATCTATGATGTTAGGTAGTACTTTGGGAATCGTATTTGGTACCGTATGGGCTATTGCTATAGCACCAATATCTTTGGGGATGTCTGCTTTTGTAGGGGCCGTAGTATTCTTAGGCCTTGCACAAAAAATGCCGATGACATCTTGTGTATTTATGCTTGAATTATCTCGTTTCTCTGTAGAGCTGTTGTTTCCTATAGCTTTAACAATGGGGACTGCTCTTATGGTAGAGCAAATCATTCAATCAAAATTAAATAACACTAAGTAACGCTAAATAGTAGTTAATAAAAGTGAATATAATATATAGAAAAGAAGCGGATAGTTGAGTTAATCAACTATCCGCTTTTAATGTATATGTAATTATACAATTTTTGCGTTCTTATCGTATTCCTCGCCACCCGCATCAGGAAGCATGCCATATTCTACAGTCCACAAGTGTTTATATTTTAGTGCTTGATTGTGAATACGTTCGATTTGCGTTTCATCTGTACGAGCTATGCGAGCTGGGATTCCAACAACTAAAGAATTAGGTGGGATTACAGTGTTCTCCTTTATGACTGCACCAGCAGCAATAATAGAGCCAGAGCCAATATGACAACCGCTCAATACAATAGCGCCCATTCCAACTAATACATTATCTTCGATAGTACTAGCGTGTACTATCGCACCATGGCCAATTGTTACATAATCTCCAAGAATGCAAGCCTTGTCGTCATCAACGTGTAATACAGAGTTATCCTGTACATTAGAATAGCGACCTACTACAATTTTATTTACGTCACCGCGAAGTGCACAGTTTTGCCAAATGGAAGCATATTCTTTTAGTTCAACATCACCTGCAAGTTCTGCACCAGGCATAACACAACTTTTAGGATCTAATTTGGGGTATTTTCCGTGAAATGGTAACATAAGGAACTCCTAATTTATTAATTATACGATTTCGATAAGACGTTGTGCTTTACGAATAGACATGATAGCTTCGTTCATTACTGTTTGCACTATAGTGTGAGCAGGTTCAATAGTAGTAAGTCGGTTCAAACCCTGTCCAACTTGTACGGCACCATTTACAACATCACCATCGATAGCAGCACGTTTGTTAGTGCCTTGGGACATTTTGGTGCGTTCTTCAGGCGTAGTAACACCATCTGTTTCGGCAGCTAAGTAACGCGTAGTGAATTCGTTTTTTAAGCTACGTACTCCACCGTGGCCGGAGAGCAGACCTGTTACAACAGAGTCTGTATCTGTGGCTTTGATAATTGCTTCTTTCATATTTATGTGGGCTTGGCATTCTTCAGCTAACAAAAAACGGGAGCCCATTTGTACACCTTCAGCACCCATCAATAATGCTGCTGCAATACCACGACCATCTACGATAGCGCCTGCTACAACAACAGGAATGGAAATCTCAGGTAAAATATTTTCCATTAAGGACATGGTTGTTTGGCTACCAATATGTCCACCAGCTTCCATACCCTCAATAATAATTGCATCAGCACCAGCTTCTTCAATACGTTTAGCAAGTTTTAGAGATGGGACAACAGGGATAACTTTAATGCCTGCATCTTGCAATGGTTTAATATATGGTACAGGATTGCCTGCTCCAAGTGTTACAAATGCAGGCTTTTCTTCAATGATAATATCCACTAATTCGTCTTTATTGGGAGCCATTAACATGAGGTTGACTCCGAAAGGCTTATCCGTTAAGTTTTTACATGCACGAATTTCGTTGCGCGTCCATTCTGCATCACGACCACCAAGAGCAATTACACCTGTAGCACCTGCATTAGCTACGGCAGCAACTAGTTTGTGTTCAGATACCCAAGCCATAGCGCCTTGGATAATAGGATATTCGATTTGTAAAAGTTGTGTTAATGCTGTTTGCATAAAGCCTCCTATAATAACAATTAAATTTACTGAAACTTTATTAAACTTTTATACGAGAATTTTATATAAGAATGATTTTATTTTCTTATATAAAATTAGAGTATTAATAAAGTCAAGAATATTCATCAGTATATACTTATATACTAAAGAGATTAAGCGTAATATTATTTGGAGATTATATGTAATCATATAATCTCTTCTCTATATAATAGTATAATATAGTAATTATGTACACCTTAGATAAGGTTATTATAGTTATTTATTTAAACAATATGCTTTCAAAATTAATTTCCAATTATTGGATTAAAATAAAATATTCAGCAGTAGTCTAAAGATAAAAAAACTAAATGATAATATATTTCAAATGAGTTAAGTAGTAGAAAACCGCATAGTATCTATGATTATTAAATATTATAAAAAATGAGAAAATAAGAAAATGAGTATTGAAAAGTTTCGATGTCTTTGATATACTACATTACAGATAGAGTATCTGAATTAATTAAAGATAAACATTAAACAATAATTTTCAAGTGAAGGAGGAAATACACATGGAAAAATATGTATGCGTAGTATGTGGTTGGGTTTATGACGAAGCTGTTGAAGGCGTAAAATTCGAAGATCAACCAGCTGATTATGTTTGCCCAATTTGCGGTGTTGGTAAAGACCAATTCGAAAAAATGTAATTGACTTACCAAAAGGCTATCTTGAGTCCACTTGAGATAGTCTTTTTTATTTGACAAAGCACCATGTCATGTTTATAATATTATGAGTCGAGGTAAGATTATGAAACTGCAAGTAGAGCAAGCAAAAGAACATATAGGAAAGAAATTTCCTTATAGCTATACGATATCAGCCTCTGAGCTTGGTGACGTAACTGCTTTTCCTTGGAGCCGTCATGATATAACCATTAGTGGTGAGTTTTGGTTTGATGGTCAAAATTACATCGTTCAAGGTTCGATTCAGTCTAAAGGCAATTATGATTGTTCCCGTTGTTTAAATACAACAGAACATTATCGAAAAGATTTCTTTGAGGAAATCTTTGGTGATTGTCGAGATGCTGCGGATGATGTGAATTCTTTTGATGGAGAAGAAATTGACTTAACTGAACTAATTAGGGATACATTAATCATCAATGAGCCCTCTCAAGTGTTATGTCAGGATGATTGCAAAGGATTGTGCGTTCATTGCGGAGCAAATTTGAATGTTTCACCTTGTTCTTGTGAATCCTTTGTGGTGGATCCTCGATTTGCAGAGTTACGTGCTTTGCTTGATGAGAAAGATGATAGATTATCCTAATGATTGTACTAAGGAGGTGCAGATAATGGCAGTACCTAAACGTAGATTGTCTAAATGTCGTCGCGATCGTCGTCGTGCTAATTGGAAATTAGAAGCTCCTGGTTATGTAGCATGTCCACAATGCCACGAACCTAAGATGCCTCATCGTGTTTGCCCTACATGTGGTCACTATAAAGGTGAACAAGTAGTAGCTAATGCTTAATATGTGAGCGGAGAGAGACGCCTACTTTGTAGGCGTCTTTTTTATATAGTTTTATATGTTTTATTATCAATAGCGAGTGTCATTATTTTATAGTAAGATTATTCTATAAGATAGTGACACATTTTTATTTTTTATAAACAAAAATACTAAAATATAAAAAAACAACTATATTTTGTATATGCTATGAAAATTTCTTACTATATGTATGAAAAGTCTTGCCAATAAGGGAATTATTGTATATACTTAGGATGTAATATTAATACTAGGTCATAAAAGGTGGTCCCATGAGTCGGTTAAAGAAGCAAGAGCGCCAGAAGCAGTTACAAGAAAAACTGAATATTACGCCATTTCTTACTGATGAAGAATTGGCAACACACTTTGGTGTAAGTGTGCCAACAATTCGTCTCGATCGACTAGAATTGGGTATTCCTGAATTGCGTGAACGCATTCGTGTTATGGCTACAGGTCAATCACATGAAATGGTAGAACATGTATCATATGAAGTGGTTGGTGAATTGATTGATGTCACCGAGGGGCACCAAGCATTATCTATGTTACGTACTACGGCTGATATGGAAGATCAATTCGGATATGTAGAACCGCAGTATTTATATGCTCAAGCAAATTCCCTTGCAAAAGCGGTTATGGGGACGACTGTTTGCTCTGCGGAAGTTGGAAATATAAAATATAAGAACCCAGTAGGATCTGGTACTAATTTGGTAGCGAAAGCAGAAATTATTCGTCGCCGAGGTAATAAGTTCTTTATTTGGGTTATAATAAGAGATAAAATAAAAGAAGTGTTTCGCGCAAAATTTATTATGGAATCCGTAGAGAATAGGGTGTAAATTATGAAAATTGCAATAGACGCCATGGGTGGCGACTTTGCTCCAATGGAGACTGTACTTGGATCCATTGAAGCCGTACGAGCAAATCAACACATTGAAGTGGTGCTCGTCGGCGATGAGCAGCAAATTTTTGATATATTAGAAGCTAATAATGAAGCTAAGAATCCACGTATTTCTGTACATCATGCTAGCCAGGTAATCGGTATGGATGAACATCCAGGTCAAGCATTGCGCAAGAAAAAAGATGCATCTGTTGTGGTCGCTACTTCGTTGGTTCGGGATAATCGTTGTGATGCTGTAATTGCTCCAGGTAGTACGGGAGCTGCTGTTGCAGCGGCTTTATTTGGGCTCGGTCGCATTAAAGGTATTGATCGCCCTGTCATTGCAACTCCAATGCCAACGGTAAGTGGTATAACAGTTATGTTAGACTCTGGTGCAAATTCTAATTGTAAACCTAAACATCTTGTACAAGGAGCTTTAATGGGCTCTGAATACGCTAAGCTTTTATTAGGAAAAGAAAATCCTACTGTGGGATTGTTAAATATTGGTGAAGAGGCCACAAAGGGGAACGATGTCGTATTGGCGACGTATCCGATTTTGGAGGGTATGAAGACTATCAATTTTAAAGGAAATATTGAAGGTCGCGATATTCCTAAAGGTGCCGTTGATGTTGTCGTATGTGATGGCTTCGTAGGCAATGTGGTACTTAAATTTGCGGAAGGGTTAGTAACAGGTCTTACGCAATTAGTAAAGGATAGCATCATGGCAGGAAGTATTTTCGCCAAGATAGGAGCTATGCTTGTAAAGCCAGCTTTGAAAAAGATGGCAAAACGTTTGGATCACACAGAAAATGGTGGTGCTCCGCTCTTAGGAGTTAATGGGGTATTCATGATTGCTCATGGTAGTTCTAAAGCAAAAGAAATAAAAACTGCTATTGAAATTGCTAGTGATTTAGTAGAGCGTAAAATTATTCAACACATAAGAGAAACGATGGATATTGAAGGAGCCTTAAAGTATGACTATGATGAATAAACCTGTAGGAATCATTGGTACTGGGAGCTTCCTTCCTGACAATGTAGTAACAAACTTTGATCTTGAAAAAATGGTTGATACCAATGATCAATGGATTAGAGAGCGTACGGGTATAGAAGAACGACGCATTGCACCGGAAGGTATGAATACATCCTATATGGCGACCGAGGCAGCAAAAAAAGCTATGCAAATGGCTAATGTCTCTGCAGAGGATATCGAGATGATTATCTTTGCTACTCTAACACCAGATATGATTATTCCTTCGGCAGCTTGTGTATTGCAAGCAAACTTAGGAGCTAAAAACGCTGCAGCCTATGATTTACAAGCAGCGTGCTCTGGGTTTGTATATGGATTGATTACTGCCGCTAGTTATATTAGCTCTGGTATTTATAAAAAAGTACTCGTTGTGGGGGCAGAAATTCTTTCTCGTCGAGTAAACTGGAATGATCGTGGTACATGTATCCTCTTTGGTGATGGTGCTGGGGCTGCAGTAGTATCTGAAGTACCTGAAGGCTATGGCATTAAAGGTATTGACATGGGCGCCGATGGCACTGGAGGATCAGCGCTTTGCATTCCTGCAGGTGGCACTGCTGTAGTAGCAAATGATCAACGCGTAGAAGAGGGCTTAACATTTATTCATATGGATGGCCCTGAAGTATATAAATTTGCCGTTAAAACGATGGGACGTACGGTTTTAAAATCCTTAGAACGTGCTGATATGGAGTTAAATGAATTAGATTACTTCATTCCTCATCAAGCGAATATTCGTATTATTGATTCGGCAGCCAAACGTTTACATCTGCCGATGGAAAAAGTTTTTGTTAATTTACATAAGTATGGTAATACATCTGCCGCGTCTGTAGCGATTGCACTTGATGAAGCTAATCGCGAGGGACGTTTCAAACGCGGTGATAATGTTGCGTTTGCAGGATTTGGTGCAGGCCTAACATGGGCGAGCCTGGTCTTGAAATGGTATTAAGGAGGACACATCAAGATGATTAAGACTGACATTTGTGATTTATTGCAGATTGAGTATCCAATCTTTCAAGGTGGCATGGCTTGGCTCGGTACTGCAGAATTAGCGGCAGCCGTTTCTGAAGCTGGTGGACTTGGGATTATTGGTGCTGGTCATATGCCTCCTGATATTTTCCGTAATGAAATCCATAAATTAAAAGAGCGCACTAGTAAGCCTTTTGGCTGTAATATCATGCTCATGTCTCCATTTGTAAAAGAGGTTATGGAAGTAGTCGTGGAAGAACGTGTTCCTGTTATCACTACAGGTGCAGGTAATCCTGGTGTTTATGTTCCCGCTTTGAAAGAAATTGGTACAAAAGTTATTCCTGTAGTTGCATCAGTATTACTAGCAAAGCGCTTATTACGTGGTGGTATTGATGCAATTATTGCTGAAGGTACAGAGTCTGGTGGTCACGTAGGTGATATTACAACTATGGCATTAATTCCTCAAGTAGTTGATGCTGTAGATGTACCAGTTATTGCTGCCGGAGGTATTGCAGATGGTCGTGGTATGGCTGCGGCATTTGCATTAGGTGCTAAAGCGGTACAAATGGGAACACGATTCGTATTATCCGAAGAATGTATTGCCCATGAAAATTATAAAAATGCTGTATTGAAAGCAAAAGATCGTGCTACAGTTATGACTGGTTTAACAACAGGTCATCCTGTACGTATTATAGATAATGCGTTAGCTCATAAATATAAATCCCTTGAATTCAGTGGTGGCTCTAAAGAGGAATTGGAAGCATTAGGTGCTGGTACACTTCGTTTAGCTGCTATTGAGGGTAATGTAAAAGAAGGTTCTGTAATGATCGGTCAAATTTCTGGTATGTTAACAGATGTTAAACCATGTGAAATTATCATTAAAGATATTATGACTGAAGCTGAAACTGTGATTAAGAATCTTCAAGGTCTTAGTAAATAAGGAGGCCCCTAATGAAAACGGCATTTGTTTTTCCTGGTCAAGGTTCTCAAAAAGTAGGCATGTTACAAGATTTGTATAATGCGTACCCTATTGTGAAACAACGTTTTGAAGAAGCTGACGAGGCACTTGGTTATTCGATCAGTAAATTATGCTTCGAAGGTCCTGATACAGAGCTCGTTAAAACAGCAAATACACAACCAGCTATTTTGACTGCATCCGTAGCTTGTTATGAAATTCTAAAAGAACAAGGCTTTACGCCTGACATCGTAGGCGGGCATAGTCTTGGTGAGTATAGTGCTCTAGTAGCAGCCGGTGTATTGAACTTTAAAGACGCAGTATATGTAGTTCATAAACGCGGTGAATATATGCAAGAAGCTGTGCCATTGGGTAAAGGCGCTATGGCAGCAATTTTGGCATTACCTCGTGAGCAAGTTGTAGAAATTTGTGAAGATGTAAATGCTTCTGTAGGTTCTGTACAAGCAGTTAACTTCAATTGCCCTGGACAAATCGTTATTGCCGGTGAAACTGCAGCGGTGGAAACAGCAGCTGAAAAAATGAAAGAAGCAGGTGCAAAACGCGCAGTAATGCTTCCGGTAAGTGCTCCATTCCACAGCCGTTTGATGGAACCAGCAGCTCTTCGTTTAAAGGAAGAGTTGGATAAGATTCAAGTGAGTGATGCACAAATTCCTGTAGTTGCAAATGTTACTGGCAAGATTTTGACTAATGCCAATGACATTAAAGAGTCCTTAGTTACTCAAGCCGCTAACCCTGTTTTATGGGAAGATTGTGTAGCTGAAATGGTAAACTTTGGTGTTACTCGCTTTGTTGAAGTGGGGCCTGGGAAAGTACTTACAGGTTTTACTAAAAAGATTAACAAAGATATGGAATTAGCCAATGTTGAAGACATTGCATCCTTAGAGAAAACGCTTGAATTTTTGAAGGGGGTTCGATAAAATGCATTTAGAGGGTAAAGTAGCCATTGTAACTGGCGCATCCCGTGGCATTGGTCGCGCTGTAGCTATCAATCTAGCACAATCTGGTGCTGATGTTGTTGTAAACTATAGCGGTAGCGAAGGTGCAGCGCAAGAAACTGTTGAAGCTGTACAAGCGTTAGGCCGCAAAGCCATTAAAATTAAAGCTAATGTAGCCAATGCTGATGAAGTTGCTTCCATGGTGGAAGAAGCTCATAAAGAATTTGGTCACATTGATATTCTCGTGAATAATGCGGGGATTACGCGTGACGGTTTGTTAATGCGAATGAAAGACGAAGATTTTGATGCTGTTATCGATATCAACTTAAAAGGTGTTTACTTGGTAACTAAAGCAGTATCTAAAATCATGATGAAACAACGTTCTGGTCATATTATTAACATGACATCTGTTGTTGGTGTTATAGGTAATGCTGGTCAAACTAACTATGCTGCTTCTAAAGCGGGCGTAATTGGTTTTACTAAATCCTGTGCTAAAGAATTGGCTAGCCGTGGTATTACAGTTAATGCTATTGCACCAGGCTTTATCAATACAGATATGACTGATGTATTACCAGAAAAAGTTAAAGAAGCTATGGTTACTCAAATTCCGTTGGGCCGTATGGCTGATGCCGAAGAAGTAGCAACAGTAGCAACATTCCTTGCTAGCGATTTTGCTAATTATATTACGGGTCAAGTCATCAATGTTGATGGTGGCATGGTAATGTAGTTGTAAAATTAGACTATATATAAATACACTTTGAAAGGAGGTGAACCACTAATGAACACTTTCGATAAAGTTAAAGCAATCGTTGTGGAACAATTAGGCGTTGATGAAGCTGAAGTTACCATTGATTCTACATTCATCGACGACTTAGGCGCTGACTCCTTAGATATCGTTGAATTGATCATGGCATTTGAAGAAGAATTCAATGTTGAAATCCCTGACGACGTTGCAGAAAAAATTAAAACCGTTAAGGATACAGTAGAATATATTGATTCTGCTAAATAAGCTGTAAAGCTAACAATTCAACCGAACGGGAGGCCGAGTGGCCTCCCAACCGGTTTTATTTACAGGAGGATTTGATAGTGAAGCTCCCTGAACTTCGCATTGGGAATCTAGTGGCCAAAGTACCTATTATTCAAGGTGGTATGGCGATTAGATTGTCTACAGCTCGCTTGGCAGCAGCCGTTGCAAATGAAGGTGGTATCGGCCTTATTGCGGCATCGGGCTTGCCTTTCGATGAATTACGATACGAAATACAATTAGCTAGAAAATTATCACCTACGGGTATTATTGGTATAAATGCGATGGTAGCAGCAACTCAATTTGCTGGCTTAGTAAAGACTGCCATCGAAGAAGGCATTGATCTTGTAGTAGCAGGTGCTGGTTTTTCAAGAGATATGTTCGCAATGGGCAAAGAGTCTGGTACTCCTATTGTACCAATTGTTTCGTCCGCAAAATTAGCTCGCATTTCTGAAGGTTTAGGTGCTGCAGCTGTAATCGTAGAAGGCTGTGAAGCTGGTGGACACTTGGGGACGGATCGTTCCGCTCGAGAAATCGTTCCCGAAGTTGTAGCAGCGGTAAAAAACATTCCAGTAATTGCTGCTGGTGGTGTTCTAGATGGCCATGATATCGTTGAAATGTTAAAAATCGGCGCTAGTGGTGTTCAAATGGGTAGCCGTTTTGCTGCTTCTGATGAATGTAATGCATCTGATGAATTGAAAAAAATGTATGTACGAGCTACAAACCCTGAGGATATAGTATTGATTCAAAGTCCTGTTGGTTTGCCTGGTCAAGCAATAAAAAACAAATTTGCTGAATCTGTTTTAGATGGTACTGTAGCGCCTCCAACGGTGTGTGATAACTGTTTAAAACATTGTTCCCATAAATTCTGCATTATCCGTGCTCTTTCTCGCGCACAACAAGGTGATGTGGAAACGGGGTTGGTGTTCTCTGGCAATAATATGAGAAAAGTCGATAGGATTATGCCAGTTAAAGATATCTTTGCTCAATTAAAACAGCAAGTAGCAGAGATTGATTAATTTAAAGGGCTGTATAGCTATAAGAGGTGGAATAATTGGAAAAACGTGTAGTAATTACTGGCTTAGGGGCAGTGACTCCTGTAGGTATCGGTAAAGAGAACTTCTACAATGCGTTATTGGCAGGTCAATCTGGTATTGGGCCGATTACACGCTTTGACGCATCTGACTATGCAACACGCATTGCGGGTGAAGTAAAAGACTTTGATATTACAAACTATGGGGTAGATAAGAAAGAAGCTCGTCGTATGGACCGTTCTGTAGAATTTGCTATCGGTGCAGCTGTTCTTGCTTGTGAAGATGCTGATCTTGATTTAGATAAAGCAGATTTAGATCGCTGTGGTACTGTAGTTGGTACAGGTATAGGCGGTATTGACTCTATCCATGAGGTGTATGAAACATTATTCGAAAAAGGTCCTGGCCGCGTAAGTCCATTTGCAGTACCTATGATGATTGCAAATATGACATCTGCACGCGTATCTATTCGCCTTGGTCTTAAAGGTCCAGTTATTACAGACGTAACTGCTTGTACTTCTGGTACAAATGCGATTGGCGATGCATTCCGTATCATCCAACGTGGTGATGCTGATGTGATGTTTGCTGGTGGTACTGAAGCTGCGGTATCTCCGGCTGCTGTAGCTGGTTTTGCGGCTATGAAAGCTATGTCTACACGCAATGACGAACCAACAAAAGCGTCCCGTCCATTTGACCGTGACCGCGATGGTTTCGTAATGGGTGAAGGTGCTGGTATCGTAGTTCTTGAAGAATTAGAACACGCAAAAGCACGCGGTGCGCATATCTATGCTGAAGTTGTGGGCTATGGTAGCAATGGTGATGCTTACCATATCACTGCACCAGCTCCAGGTGGTGTTCAAGCTCGGAAATGTATGGAATTAGCAATTAAAGATGCAGGTATTGATCCTAAAGACGTTAACTACATCAATGCTCATGGTACATCTACTGGCCTTAATGACCAAAATGAAACATTGGCTATTAAAGAATTGTTCGGCGATCACGCTAAAAATATCGCTGTTAACTCTACAAAATCCATGACAGGTCACTTGTTAGGTGCTGCTGGTGCTATCGAAACTATCGTAATGGCGATGGCTATCGAAACTGGTAAAGTTCACCCTACAATTAACTGTGACAATCCTGATGAAGGTTTGGATCTGGACTATGTTCGTGAAGGCGCACGTGAACTTCAAGTAAAATGTGCACTTTCTAACTCTTTCGGTTTTGGTGGTCATAACGGTACACTTTGCATTCGCCGTTATGAAGCTTAATGGTTACTATCGAAACGCATAAGAGTAAGATAACACAAGCTCGTGAAGAATCTCTTCATGAGCTTGTTGCTCGTTTAGACATACCTGTGTCAGATATATCCATTATAGATTGTGCTTTTACACATACTTCTTATGCGAATGAACATAAATCAAAGCATATTCATCACAATCAGCGATTAGAGTTTTTAGGCGATGCTGTTTTGGATCTTATTATTGGGGAATACCTATTTAAGACACATCCAGATATGGCTGAAGGTAATTTAACGAAAATTAAGGCCGCTACAGTGTGTGAGGATTCTTTAGCATCTGTGAGCCGTTCTTTGCAACTAGGACAATATTTATTGCTCGGTCATGGAGAACGCGCTTCCGGTGGTAACGATCGAAACTCTATATTAGCGGATACCTTTGAGTCTCTCATCGGTGCCATTTATATTTCTACAGATTATCAAACGGCTATGGCCTTTGTTTTAAAGCATTTAACTACCTATATCATGCAAGCCTTAGAAGGTAAGCGGGGCAAAGATTATAAGACATTATTACAAGAATATGTGCAACGTGATGGGGATAAACATATTGTCTATCATTTGCTCAGTGAAAGTGGTCCCGATCATGCTAAAACCTTCCATATGGAGGTTGAAATTAATGGTGTTATTTATGAGGCCGGCTCTGGTAAAAGTAAAAAAATTGCAGAACAACATGCGGCTCAATTGACTTTAGAAAAGTTGATGGCTGATAAATAGAAAAGCGCCGAATGGCGCTTTTTTTTGTATAATAGTATGTGAGTAATATATAGTATGTGAGTAATAATCTATATAATGGTAGATGAATAATGATCTATATAATGATAGATGAACAATAATCTATATAATAATAGATGAATAATAATTTTTACATAAGAAGAGGAGGTGTCTATGAAACCATTTGGTATGATTCCCTTTTTTATACCTCACGTAGGTTGTCCCTATGTGTGTACATTTTGTAATCAATCTCGTATTACAGGCCAATCTGGTATTAGTCACCTAACTCCAGAATATATACAACAAACAATCAAAGACTATGTAGGAACAAAGCGGAATGAAAAGTTTTGGGAGGTTGCCTTTTATGGTGGATCATTTACGGCTATTACTAAAGATTTACAACATAAATTATTAATGCCTGCCTATGAAATGCTTCAACAGGGCCTCATTGATGGCATACGTTGCTCTACAAGACCTGATGCTGTAGGTGATGAAGCGATTACATTATTACAGTCTTATGGAGTAAAAACTGTAGAACTTGGTGTGCAGTCTATGAATGATGGTATTTTAGTCGATGCTAAGAGGGGGCACACGGCACAAGAGGTAGTAGAGGCTGTTACACGATTAAAACATCGTGATATGACCGTTGGGGTTCAACTTTTACCAGGACTAAAAGGAGAGACATGGCAAACCATAATAGAAACGGCCATTACGGTAGCTGCATTACAACCTGATTTTGTACGTATCTATCCCGTACTAGTTATAGAAAATACAGAGCTAGCCGACCAGTATAGAGCTGGAGAATATGAACCACTAAGTACTGAGCTAGCTATACAGTATTGTTCATTTTTAAAAGATTGGTTTGAACAGCATGGTATTGAAGTCATTCGCACGGGGTTACAAAGTACAGAAGAATTAGATTCCGGCAATAGCTTAGTGGCAGGTCCATATGAGCCCGCTATGGGAGAGCTGGTTGTGAACGAACAGTATAAGCAGCGAATTGAACGTTGTATTGATGAGCATGTATCTCAGTTTAAGTACTTAATAAGTAATGATTGTTTTAGTTTAATTGAAGATGCTACTTATGGAAGCTTAAAATTAAGTAGAGTTAATGTTGATAATAGTGGATGTATAGATAACACTAATAATGATAGAACAAATTATATTAGGACTAATGGTATTCCTGTAAAGCATAATATTGTTATTTCTTATCCGAGATGCTTAACATCTAAGGTGCGAGGCCTTAATAATCGAAACGTTAAATACTTTCAGATTCAGTATCCGCAGTATGCATTTGAATGGTGTGAAGAACGCACGAGAAATACCGTTCGTTGCTGTATTGATGGCCTGCAATATGTGTTATAATAAAAGATATGATTATTTAGGGTTGTTGGTAGAAAGGAGGCAGTCATGCAATTACTTCGGTTGGAATTAAAGGGCTTTAAATCGTTTGCGGATAAAACGATTGTAAAATTCTCACCAGGAATGACTGCAGTTATTGGTCCTAACGGAAGTGGTAAAAGTAATATTACGGATGCAATGAAATGGGTTTTAGGGGAATCCAATGTGCGTAATTTGCGCGGACAAAAAGCAGAGGATATTATTTTCTCTGGTACGGAAAAGCGCAAACCTATGAGCGCTGCTGAGGTTACACTTGTGTTTGACAATAGTGACCAACAATTAGATATAGATATGGCTGAGGTAGCCATTACACGCCGTATATACCGCACTGGTGAAAGTGAGTTTCTTGTCAATAAGCGATCTTGTCGTTTAAAGGACATACATCTTTTACTAGCAGATACCGGTCTTGGTAGAGATTCTATGGCCATCATTGGTCAAAATCGAATTGATGCTATCTTGAATTCTAAGCCTGAAGAACGGAGATTGATTTTTGAAGATGTAGCAGGTATTTCTCGCTTTAAGATCAATAAAGAAGATGCGTTGCGTCGTATTGCTAGCACAGACCGTAATATGGAGCGTGTACGAGACGTAATGGCTACCATTGAAGAGCAATTAGGACCTTTGTCTGAAAAAGCGGAAAAGACTAAAAAGTATATGACCTTAAGCCGCACAAAGCGCGATTATGATGGGGCATTAGGCTTTCACAATTATAAGACCTCTGATCGTCTTTTAACACGTTTTGAAAACGATAATATTGCCTTTAAAGATGAAGAAATTGAGCTTCAAACTGAATTGTCTAAATTAGAGGCTCGTCGTCACGAATTGCAATCGTCCTCGTCAAAAGAGCAGGAACAGCTTAAGTTGTGGGAGGCTCAATATACTGAAAAGCAACGCGATGAAGAACGCTTATCTGGTCATTTACGTCTCTTAGAAGAGCAACTAAAAACAGCGCGCCGTGAATTAGATGAAACGTCTATGCGCATTAGCGAGCTAGAGGCTACGCAAAAGGGCGAGGAGCAACAATTGCGCATCTTAAATCAATTGATTCAAGATGAAAGTGCTCAATTAGTAGAAAAAGAGTCTAATCTAGAAGAATTAGAAGCGAGTTACAAAAAGGCTGTTGAAGATGTAAGGTCAGAACAAGCTAAGTTCCAATCCTTGCAATCCAATCGAGAGGCTTTTGAGAAACGTCAATTAGAAGTTGTGAGTGCTATTGAAACGGCTAAGGCTAGTATTCGGAGCTTAGAAGCTCGCAAGGGGGAAAGTAAAAATCAATGTGCTATTCTAGAATCTGAAATAGCACAGGTAGATAGTGAACTACAAGTCGCTCGTTCTGAATTTGAAGCGCTAGGTCAAAAGTTTAATGCCTTATCTGCTCAACGACAAGCCCTCGTTGATGATGCTAAGAATGCGGCTATGAAAGCGCGTGAAGAGCGTAAGGAGTTACAAAAGCTGCGCACTCAAGAACAACGTGCAAAAGGTCGTTTAGAACTCTTAGCACAGTGGGAGGAACAGCACGAAGGCTATTTAGAAGGTACTAAGAATATCCTCAATGGTAAAGGTTCTTGGCGCGAACAAATCACGGGCGCTGTTGGCGATCTCTTTACGGTAGAGGACAAATATACTACGGCTATCGAAACGGCCTTAGGAGGAAGTGTTAACCATGTTGTGACTACTACGGCTCGCGCTGCTGCGGAGGGTGTCAATTATTTGAAATCTATCCAAGGTGGTCGCGTAACCTTTTTGCCGATGGATTCTGTTAAAGGTAAACCATATGATACACCGGCTTTACATGAAAGCTGTGTATTAGGCACTGCTGTTGATTGTATTTCCTTTGATAATAAGTACGCCCATATCTTCCAATACTTATTGGGTCGCACCTTGGTAGTATCTTCCATGGATGATGCCATTGGATTACAGAAAAAATACAATCAGCAATTGCGCATCGTAACTCTTACGGGGGAACAATTTCAACCTGGTGGTTCTTTAACCGGTGGTGCCACAAAGCGCAAGCGTGCTTCTGTATTGAGCCGCAAGGAAGAGGCTGCTAGTCTTGAACAAGAACTGGTACAAATCGAAGGTCAAATTCGTTCCTTAATAGCTAACTTAGAACACCTTGAAAAACGGGTTGAAGAGGCTGAAAAGGAACAAGTGACCCTTGATGAAAGCTATCAGCATACGAACTTATTCTATGTGGCTAGCGAAACAAAGGTACAAAATATACAAAATCAGCTGGATCGTAAGAAACGTGTTCTCCACGAAGAAGAGCAACGTTTAGTACAAATTGATATTGATTTGGCTACTACAACAGCTAACTTGAAAGATCAAGAAACAGCATTAGCTTCCTTGCAAGAGAATCATGGTGTGGATGGTAATCAAGGGGCGTTGATGGATCGATTGACCGTGTTGCAAAAGGTACAACAAGAGGCGTATGAAGCTTTTACAGAAGCTCGCCTTACTTGTGATACCTTGCGACATACCATTCGGGAACGGGAATCACAACGTGAACAGCGTAATCAGTCTATTTCTAGTATTATTGAGCGCTTAACACCACTTCGTAATTTGTTAGTGAGTACTACACAACGCTATGAAGAGGAAATACCTAAGGCTCAGGAAGTTGCAGAACAAGAGTTGGCCTCTGCTACGGCTGAGGTTGAACGATTACGTGCTCTTCGCGATGAAGCCTATGATAAAACATCTACGGGGCGCGAGGAAATGGAATCTATCCTCAGTGAGCAAGACCGATTAAATCAACGCTATAAAGTGGTGCAAGGTCGTCTTGTTGATATGGAAGGTAAAATTACACGTCATCGCATGGATTGTGAGCGCTTTATAGAAGAATTACAAGAGCTAGGCTTTACATTGGAAGATGCTCAAGCCCTTCGCATTGAAGGTTCCGTTAATGATTGGAAGGATGAGCAAGCTCGTTTGATGGCCGAAATTGCCGAATTGGGTCCAGTCAATCCAAATGCCGTTGAGGAATATGAAGAGACTAAAGAACGCTATGATTTCTTAACCACACAATTAGCTGATTTAGATACGGCAAAGACGCAATTACAGGCGGTTATTGCCGAAATGGATAAGGCTATGAGTACACAGCTATACGATGTATTGGATGTGGTAGGCCGTAGATTCCAAGAGGTATTCAGCCAATTGTTTGGCGGTGGTACTGCGCAAATTGTACTGACTGATCCAGATAATATTTTGACGGGTGGTATCGATTTCTATATTCAACCACCAGGGAAAAAGCGTCAACAATTGACACTTTTATCGGGTGGTGAACGTGCTCTTACGGTTATCGCTTTATTGTTCTCATTCCTCGATTATCGTCCAGCTCCGTTCTGCGTGCTTGACGAAGTTGACGCGGCGCTTGACGAAGCCAATGTTGAACGATTTAGTTCCTACTTAAATCGAGTAAATAAAGAAACACAATTTATCGTTGTATCTCACCGTAAAAAGACGATGGAAGCTGCCGAAGTACTTCAAGGGGTAACAATGGTGGAACGCGGTGTATCGCGATTATTAACAGTAGCATTTGAAGATGTGAAGGAGGATCTAGCATAATGGCATTTGGATTCTTTGATAGAATTAAAGACGGTTTAGAAAAAACTCGTAAGTCTTTTGTAAAAAATGTAGAAAGCATCGTTATTGGTTATGCGCAAATCGATGATGATTTTTTAGATGATTTAGAAGCAGTTATGCTTACTAGTGATCTAGGCCCTAAGACGACAGAATACTTGATGAAAGAAATTCGTCGTGGTGTAACAGAAGGTATCATCAATCATACAGGCGATGTAATGCCGTTCATGGAAGACCGCATCACGGAAATGCTCATCGATCAAGAAGATGAAATTACTTTGCACCATCCTGAGGTCATCCTTGTAGTTGGTGTAAATGGTGTCGGTAAAACAACGACAATCGCTAAATTGGCTAACTATTATACTAAAGAAGGTAAAAAGGTTATCATTGCTGCAGGCGATACATTCCGTGCTGCTGCAGCTGACCAATTATCTATTTGGGCTGATCGCGTTGGTGTGCCGATTGTTAAACATAAAGAAGGTGCAGATCCTGCTGCCGTTGTATATGATGCAATGGAAGCTGCGAAAGCTCGTAATGCAGACCTTGTTATCGTAGATACGGCTGGTCGTCTACATACTAAGGTTAACCTTATGGAAGAGCTTAAAAAGATGGGGCGCGTAGCAAATAACCATGTAGAAGGTGCGCCGCATCAAACATTGCTCGTTTTAGATGGTACTACGGGTCAAAATGCAGTAAGCCAAGCTAAATTATTTGGTCAAGCTGTACCAGTAAATGGTATTGTAGTAACTAAACTAGATGGTACGGCAAAAGGCGGCGTAGTTATCTCTATTAAAGAGGAACTGGGCGTACCCGTACGCTGGATTGGCGTTGGCGAAGGTATGGATGACTTGCGTCCATTTAATGCAAAAGAATTTGCTAATGCATTATTTAATAAAGGAATGATTCAAGGTGACAAATAAATATAACCGGGAATTCTTACTTGAATATGTAGAATCTGAAAATAAAAAAAATGAATGTAATGTTAGCCTAGAAAATATGAATAAGATAGTTAGCTTAATCGAGTACTTCGGTATTGAACTATATCGCCCCATTACGAGATTGCTACTTTCAAACTGGGAAGAAATTACAGAACGTATTAATAACTATACTGAATCAGATTGGATGATGGCTGATGAAATCCAAAAGACCACACCTACACTAGATCGCTTTTCTATTGCTATGCTCATCGAAGTCTTAGAAGGTGAGGATACGTTGAATCAAGCGGAAAATGTAGGTCGTCGTTTGACGGATGAAGAAATGAAAGCCATCCGTAAACATCAGGATGAACAGTAATGAAGCATAGTACATATAATTACGAGGGGGGCCAACCATTTAAAGTGGAGGCGCCCTTTACGCCTACAGGTGACCAACCTACCGCGATTCAATCTTTAACAGAAGGTATTGAACGTGGTGAATGGGCGCAAGTTTTGCTCGGTGCCACTGGTACTGGTAAGACCTTTACAATGGCTAAGGTTATTGAAGCAGTTCAAAAGCCGACCTTGATCATTGCTCATAATAAAACCTTGGCGGCTCAATTATGTAGTGAATTTAAAAGTTTCTTTCCAAATAATGCGGTAGAATACTTTGTATCTTACTACGATTTTTATCAACCGGAGGCCTATATTCCTTCTAGTGATACATATATCGAGAAGGATGCGTCTATTAATGATGAAATCGATAAACTGCGACATAGTGCTACGATGAGCCTTTTTGAGCGCCGCGATGTCATTATCGTTGCCTCTGTTAGCTGTATTTATGGCTTAGGTGACCCTGAGGACTATTCTGATCTTGTATTGTCCTTGCGCTTAGGTCAAACTAAATCGCGCGATGAAATCTTATCTAAACTCGTAGATATTCAATATACGAGAAATGATATGAACTTTATCCGCGGTACCTTCCGTGTACAAGGGGATACAATTGATATTTTCCCTGCCGCTTATAGTGAAAGAGCCATTCGTGTGGAGCTCTTTGGTGATGAAATCGACCGCCTCGTAGAGGTAGATTCCTTGACGGGTGAAGTTATTGCGGAAAGAAAACACGTTGCTGTCTATCCAGCATCTCACTATGTAACGACGAAAGAGAAGATGAATATTGCTGTAGAGCGTATTGAAGCCGAACTAGATGAGCAGTTAGCGAAATTAAAAGCTGCTGACCGTCTATTGGAGGCTCAGCGCTTAGAACAGCGTACGCGTTATGATATAGAAATGATGCAAGAGATGGGCTATTGCTCGGGCATCGAAAATTATTCACGTCATATGTCTGAACGCAAGGCTGGGGAAGCACCGTTTACATTGATTGATTATTTTCCAGATGATTTCCTTATCATGGTGGACGAGTCTCATGTGACGATGCCTCAAATTCGAGCTATGTACAATGGTGACCGTGCGCGTAAAGAATCTCTTATAGAATACGGGTTCCGTCTTCCATCTGCACTCGATAATAGACCACTTCAATTCGATGAATTTGTAGAGCGTATCAATCAAATTGTTTACGTATCGGCAACACCTGGCCCATACGAAATGGAAGTTGAAACGAATATTGCAGAGCAAATCATTCGTCCTACGGGCTTATTAGATCCATCTATAGAAATTCGTCCTATAAAGGGGCAAATGGATGACTTGCTTGGAGAGATTCACAAGCGAGCTGCCAAGAATGAGCGTGTTCTCGTTACGACCTTGACGAAGAAGATGGCTGAGGATTTAACGGAATTCTTGAAGGAAATGGGCGTACGAGTTCGTTACCTTCATTCCGATATTGTTACTATTGAGCGGGCTGAAATCATTCGAGATTTGCGGGCTGGTGTATTTGATGTACTGGTAGGTATTAACTTGCTTCGTGAAGGTCTCGACATGCCAGAGGTTTCTTTGGTTGCTATCTTAGATGCGGATAAGGAAGGTTTCTTGCGTTCCGATACGGCTATGATTCAAACTATAGGTCGTGCGGCTCGTAATGTGAATGGTCATGTTATCATGTACGCAGATCGTGTAACAGGTTCTATGCAACGGGCTATCGATGAAACTGACCGTCGTCGTGCCGTGCAAGAGGCTTATAATATTGAACATAATATTACGCCTAAATCTGTATCTAAAGATGTAAAAGAGCTAATCGAATTAACGAAAATCGAAGAAGATATGGTAACCGATGGAAAGGGACTTTCACCGAAAAAAGGAAAACAAAAAAAATCCTCAGAGAGCATGGATCATGGACACGAATCATATGTTCAAGATACATCAGCACCTAAAGTGGCAGATATAACACCGGAAGAATTATACAATAAGATTGAAGAGCTAGATCGTCAAATGAAGGCTGCCGCCAAGCAGCTTGAATTTGAAACCGCTGCTAAATTACGTGATCAACTGGGCGTATTACGTCAACAATGGTCCGATATGCATAGTGCAGGAGATAGCAAGTTGAAGAAGCCTGCTTCTGCCAAATCTAGAAAGCGGACGAGTCCAAAAAGTAAATCTTAAGAGCAATTTTAAAAGATTGTAAGAAAACACATAGATTATATAGACTATATGTGCGATAATATACATATATTATTTCATGTTAGTAATCGGAGAGATGATGCCGTTTGGTATCATCTCTTTAAATAGGAAAGATAATGAAAGATCAATTGATTGTAAAAGGTGCGCGTCAGCACAACCTAAAAAATATTGATATATCCTTGCCACGTGATCAGTTTATCGTCTTAACTGGCCTCAGTGGTTCTGGTAAATCATCCCTAGCATTTGATACGATCTACGCAGAAGGGCAACGACGTTATGTTGAGTCCCTATCTGCGTATGCACGTCAATTTTTGGGACAAATGGATAAACCCGATGTCGATTATATTGAAGGTTTATCTCCCGCCATTTCTATCGACCAAAAGACTACCAGCCGTAATCCTCGTTCTACAGTGGGCACTGTTACGGAGATTTACGACTATTTACGTCTCTTATTTGCACGTGTAGGTCATGCACATTGCCCAGAGTGTGGTAAGCCTATTACCCAGCAAACAATACAACAAATGACAGATGATGTAATGAGCTTTCCCGAAGGTTCAAAGATTTTAGTGCTGGCCCCTATGATTCAAGGTAAAAAAGGGGAACATAAATCGGTGTTTGAACAACTTCGCAAAGAAGGCTTTGTTCGTGCTCGAGTAGACGGTGTAGTACGTACCTTGGACGAAGAAATTGTATTAGAGAAAAATAAGAAGCATTCCATCGATATCGTTGTGGACCGTCTCGTTGTAAAAGAAGGCATTGAATCTCGCTTAGCAGACTCTATGGAGACCGCATCAAAATGGGCAGAAGGCATTGTAGTTATCCAAGAGGTAAACGGACCTGAACACATGTATAGCCAACACTTTGCCTGTCCAGATTGCCATATTTCATTACCTAAAATTGAACCGCGTATGTTCTCCTTTAATAGTCCGTTTGGTGCCTGCCCATCTTGTTTAGGGATTGGTTCTACTATGGAGGTTGATGAGGAGCGCGTTATTCCAGATGGATCTATTAGCTTTGCCGATGGTTGCGTGCAAGCCTTGAGCTCCAATCCTAATGCTTGGTTTATGCGTCAAGTAGAAGGTCTATTAAAAGCTAATGGATATTCCTTAGACTCCACCTATGATGAATTGCCGAAAGCATTACAGAAAAAGGTGATGTACGGTACGACGGATAAGGTAAGTTTCACCTATGAAAATATGAGAGGTGAAATAAAGGAATTCTTTACTGAGTACGAAGGTATTTTACCGATGGTTAAGCGCCGTCATAGTGAAGCCTCTACAGACTCTATGCGTGAAGAATTTGAAAAGTTTATGTCTATTAAGCCGTGTACTACATGTCATGGGGCTCGTCTTAAACCTGAAGTATTAGCTATTACTGTAGGGGATAAGAATATCAACGAAGTAACGCAGTTAACTATTAAAGAAGCACTCGATTTCTTTGGTCATCTGCAATTAACTGAGCGTGAACAAGTGATTGGTGCTCAAATTTTGAAGGAAATCAATGCTCGTCTAGGTTTCCTTAATAATGTAGGTCTCGATTACCTAACAATGAACCGTAGTGCAGGCACATTATCTGGTGGTGAAGCACAGCGTATTCGTCTAGCTACGCAAATCGGCTCTGGTTTGGTAGGTGTATTGTACATCCTAGACGAACCGTCCATAGGTCTACATCAACGCGATAATGATCGACTCATCGATACCTTAAAAGGCTTGCGGGACTTAGGTAATACCTTGCTCGTTGTAGAACACGACGAAGATACGATGCGTGCGGCTGACTATCTCGTGGACATTGGTCCAGGTGCAGGTGAGCATGGCGGTCAAATTATTGCCGCTGGTTCTGTTGACGAAGTTATGAAGGTAAAAGACTCTATTACTGGTCAGTATTTGAGTGGTCGTAAATTTATCGCTCTACCAGAAGAACGCCGTAAACCAGGTAAGAACTGCATTGAAATTCGCGGTGCGAAGGAAAACAATTTACAAAATGTAAATGTAAAATTCCCTATTGGCTTGTTTAATGTTGTTACTGGTGTCAGCGGTTCTGGTAAGTCTACCTTGATTAATGAAATTCTCTACAAAGGTTTAGCTAATCAATTATATCGCTCTAACCACAAAGTAGGGGCTCATAAAGAAATCCGTGGTCTTGAACATATCGATAAAATCATCAATATAGACCAAAGTCCGATTGGCCGTACACCTCGTTCCAATCCAGCTACATACACGGGTGTATTTGATGCCATACGCGAACTATATAGTCAAACGCCAGAAGCTAAGATGCGAGGTTATAAACAAGGTCGTTTTAGCTTTAATGTAAAAGGTGGTCGCTGTGAGGCCTGTCGTGGAGATGGTATCATTAAAATTGAAATGCACTTCTTGCCTGATGTGTATGTGCCTTGTGAGGTTTGTAAGGGAGCCCGTTATAACCGAGAAACCTTAGAGGTTAAATACAAAGGTAAATCTATTGCGGATGTACTAGATATGACGGTAGATGATGCGGTTGAGTTCTTCAGCGCTATTCCGAAGATCAATCGTAAAATGGTTACCTTGCAAGAGGTAGGTCTTGGCTATATTCGTTTAGGTCAAGCCGCAACAACCTTATCTGGTGGTGAAGCACAACGGGTTAAATTAGCTACTGAATTAGCTCGTCGCAGCACAGGTAAAACGCTATACATCCTAGATGAACCTACTACAGGTCTTCACGCCGAGGATATTCGCAAGTTATTACACGTATTGCAACAACTCGTAGAGGGTGGCGATACAGTTGTCGTTATCGAACATAATTTAGATGTTATTAAGATGGCTGATCACATTATTGATCTTGGTCCTGAAGGTGGTAATCGCGGAGGCACTATCGTGGCAATTGGTACGCCTGAGGAAATTGTTAAGGTGAAAGAAAGCTATACCGGGAAATTCTTAGGTCCTGTATTGGAACAGACTAAGAAATTTATGAAAGCTGCAAAAAATAAGAAATAAAACATCTAAAAATCTACAAGGAAAGGAGGAAATATGCCGTCTGAAGAATTACTGGAAAAGGTTAGCCATTTGCCAACTACACCAGGCGTATATTTGTGGCGTGATCAATATAACCGAATTATTTATGTAGGTAAGGCTATTAACTTGCGAAATCGTGTGCGTTCCTATGTGCGTAACGATGCAAATCGCGCACCAAAGGTTACGGCCATGATGAAACGAGCCGTCGATGTGGAAGTCATTCAAACAAAAACGGAGATGGAAGCGCTCATCTTGGAGAATACACTTATCAAGGAGCATGAACCGAAATATAACATTAGACTTCGTGATGATAAGACATACCCATATGTAAAAGTCTCTGTGCAAGAGGATTACCCACGCGTATATATGACGCGTCGCCTAGAGCGTGATGGAGCCAAGTACTTTGGCCCTTTTACAGATGTCACATCTGTTCATGTGGTACTGAAATTAATACGACAGTACTATCCATTGCGTACCTGTAAGTCTATGAAGGTAGAACGCCCATGCTTACAGTATCATATGCATTACTGCGAGGCGCCGTGTTTTAATAAAATATCGGTACCCGATTATCGGAAGTATATTGACGAAATCATAGAACTTTTTGAAGGTAAACCTATACCATTGCTAAAGGAAATTAAATCAAAGATGGAGGCTGCTGCAGAAGATTTGCGCTTTGAAGATGCTGCACGTTATCGTGATCAATTGTCTAGCATTGAAAAGATACAAGAAAAGCAACGCATGGTTACCCAACGTGGCGACTTAGACGTCTTAGGATTGGCTGTAGATACATCGATGGCCTGTGTACAGTTGCTATTCATCCGCGGTGGTCGTCTGTTAGGCCGTGAGAATTACTTTGTGCAACATGATGGGGATAGTTCAGAAACCATTATGACAGACTTTATCAAGCAATACTATGGAGATACAAACTTTATTCCTAAAGAGTTGTTACTACCTATGGAGAGTACAGATAGGGACTTATTAACGGAATGGTTTACACAGCTCAAAGGCCAACATGTAGATGTATCTGTGCCGCAACGTGGCTATAAGATGGATATGATTAAGATGGCTCATGAAAATGCGGAAACCTTCCTTGAAGAACGTCGTCGTCAGTGGCAGCACCAAATCGATAAGACTGGTGGAGCGATTAAGAAACTAGCCGAGATTCTCGACTTACCACGCTTACCGGAACGCATGGAATGTTTCGATATCTCCCATACACAAGGCTCTGAAACCGTGGCTTCCATGGTTGTCTTTGAAGGTGGCAAGCCAGCGAAAAAGGAATATCGTCGTTTTAAATTGAAAACTACGCAAGGTAAACCTGATGACTTTAAGTCTATGGCTGAAATTATGGAACGACGCTATGGTAATGAAACAGACTGGCCTATGCCAGATCTTATTATCATCGATGGTGGTAAAGGTCAGCTCAATGCGGCCTTGCCGTTAATCCGTGCCGTTGGTGTTACAGATGTGCCAGTTATCTCCTTGGCTAAGCGTATTGAAGAGGTCTTTGTAGAGGGGCAATCTGAAAGTATCATTTTGAGTCATCACACGCCGGAGCTTCAATTACTTCAACAAATTCGTGATGAAGCGCATCGCTTTGCCATTACCTATCACCGTAAGTTGCGGGGCAAGCGAAATCTTGAATCTATTCTTGACCATATTGAAGGAATCGGGCCTAAACGCCGTAAGGCCTTATGGGCTCACTTTAATAGTTTAGAGGCCATGAAAGAGGCATCTATTGATGAACTTGCAAATGTAGAATCTATGAATTATAAGACGGCAGAAACACTATATAATTTCTTCCGTATGTCCAAAGTAGAGAAACAAGAGGCTCTAAAATAAAAAAATCACCTATTGATTACTTACACTTGAGCGTAATCAATAGGTGATTTTATTATTCTACAATAGTTCTAGGTTTGTAATGTTGTATGTAGTATGTGCGAAGTGTAAATAATATACCCGCAACTACTACGCTAGCCAACAAACCAATCCATACGCCAAATGGTCCATAATTAGGATTTTTAGCAAGGGTATAAGCTGTTGGGAAACATACGCCCCAATAGGATATGAGCGAGATGTAAAGAACTATTTTTACATCCTTGTAGGCTCTTAGAATACCTTGTAATGGAGTACCTATGGCATCAATAGCTGCAAAAAATACGCCATACCCAAGGAAGTGATAAATAAGTTCATATACTTCATCATCGTTTGTAAATAGATTCGCAATATTATCCATATGAGTGAATGTAAAGGCACAAATGAGAATGGCTATGATGATGGCTAATACACGAGAAATATAAGAGTACTGGATGGCTTCCTTTTTTCGTCCTGCACCGAGTTCATAAGCAACGGCAATGGTAGAGGACATGGCGATACTTAATGGTAAGCAGTAGAATACATTAGTAAAAGAAATGACAGATTGATGAGCTGCTACTACAGCAGATCCAAAGTGAACCATTAAGAGCCCAGCAATGCTAAAGATACTAGCTTCAAAAAAGATAGAAAAACCTATGGGAATACCAACTTGTAATTGTTCACGGATATAGTGAAAATTCGGGCTATGGAAATCTTTATAGATGCGATAGCCTTTTAACTTAGGATGCAATAGAATGACTAAGCTAAATAGAACGAAGTTTGTCCAACAGGCACCAGCAATACCGTAGCCAGCACCAACACCACCAATTTCAGGAAAACCGTAATGACCAAAGATGAGTGCATAATTTAAGAATACGTTAATCACAAAGCTTGTAAAGACGATGGCCATGGAGTAATGCGTTAATCCGTGAGAATCGACAGTGTTACGCAAGGTATTTACCCAGAGTAATGGGAATAAACCGAGTGCAAAGGCTTTCAGATAACTAATACATACCTCGGTGGCAGCCGGCTCAAGATTTAAATATGTCAATAAAGGGCGTAAGCCGAATATACCGATTAGTAAAATTAAAAATGCTAGTCCTGTACCGATGAAAAGACCTTGATGAAAGATTATTGGAATATCATCTGTTTTCTTAGCTCCTAATAGTTGAGAAATAATTGGTGTGATACCCATTAATGTACCTTGTGCAAAGATATAGAAGAGGAGCCATAAATTATATCCCGTAGCAACACCAGCTAAATCAGTCGTACTATATTGCCCCGTTAAAAAGATGGCGATAAAGGTCGCCCCAATCAGGGAAAATTGAGTGATGCACATTGGAGTAAATAGTTTTATAAACAACCATAATTTTTGCAGTATAGAATATGTTTGATACATACTAACCTCCCAATTAACGATATACTATACTATACCATAAAGCAGCTTAATTTAATAGCCAAAACCTAAGGGAAAAAGGAATTAAATTTATAAAAAAAATAGAGCCCATATTGTGATTATGTAAGGGGAGAAATGACCTTATATAAACTATCTTATTTAATAAGAAAGAATTATGATAAAAACGTATATATATGTTGATAATTGAATTTTACACTACTTTACTATATCGATTATAATATATATACTATTGTTTTATTCTAAGGAGGATACATTGGACATCTTAACTGTACAAGGCTTATTAGCGATGCTTCAAATCATCGTTATTGATATTTTATTAGCTGGTGATAATGCCATCGTTATTGGTATGGCGGCTCGCAACCTACCCGCACATTTACAGAAGAAGGCGATTTTCTGGGGCACAGCTGGCGCTATTATTTTACGTCTTGTTATGGCATTCCTATTTGTAGAGGCCTTGAACAATATTCCTGCTCTTCGTTTAGTTGGTGGTATCCTTCTTTTATGGATCGGTTACAAGCTTGTTGTTGATGATGATAGCGAGCACAATATCGAGGCTAAAGATAACTTGCGCGCTGCTATCATGACTATTGTTATTGCAGATGGAATTATGGGTATTGATAATGTTATTGGTGTAGTTGGTGCCGCTAGTGGCAATATGATATTAGTTGCTGTCGGTATGCTTATTACAGTACCTATTATCATTTATGGTAGTACTTTATTTGTAAAAGTTATCGAACGCTTTCCAATCATCCTTTACGTTGGTGGCGGTATCCTTGCCTGGGTGGGTGCAGCGATGAGTGTGGAAGATAAATTAATTTCACATACCGTAGAACCGTATGCATTACTCATTAAAATTGGTGCTGTTATTCTCGTAGTAGGGGCATCTTTGTTAGTAAAGAAACTTAAGAAATAATGTAATATATCTCTTCTTCTAGTCATAGGAGGAGAGATATTTTTTCGTAAAAGTATAGTTATTATAAAGAGCCTTATAGGCTAATCTTAAGAATAACAGTAGTAGTCTAGGAGCTTTCTTTTAGATGAGAAAATAGAGAATTTGTGGTATAGTTAAGGGATAGTTATAGAATCAGCTGAGTGAATTGAGGTAAGTATAGAATGGAATTTTTAGAAGCTGCAACGTGGATAACGATTAGTAAAATTATTTTGATCGATATTTTATTGGCAGGAGATAATGCCGTTGTTATTGGTATGGCAGCGGGTAAATTGGCACCAGAATTACAAAAGAAAGCTGTTATCTGGGGTACAGTGGGGGCTATTGGAATGCGCCTTGTATTTGCCACTCTTTTAGTAGAAGCACTTACTTTAATTCCTCTTATTCACTTAGGTGGTGGCCTTGTACTTGTATGGATTGCCATTCAACTCTTAAAAGGTGGAGATGAAGATGCACATATCGAAGCTAAGAATTCCTTAATGGGAGCCATTTGGACAATCATTGTGGCTGATGCGATGATGAGTATCGATAATGTAATTGGCGTAGTTGGTGCCGCTAAAGGACATTTAGAGCTCGTTATTGTTGGTATGTTAATCACTGTTCCAATCATTGTTTTCTGCTCTACACTATTTGCTCGTATCATTAATAAGTTTCCAGTCATCCTTTGGGCTGGTGGAGCTTTATTAGGTTGGGTTGCTGGTGAAATGATTGTGGAAGATCCACTTCTTATGCCATATATTCAAGGTGAAGAATTACTCGTGAAATTTGGCACTGTATTCTTCGTACTTATCGTAACTGGCATGATTAAAATTTGGAAGAAAAGAGACTCGTAATGAACGGTACAAGTTGTACATCTCGTAAAAAGAAATCTAAACAACAACGTAGAAATGGTAATCGTGCGAATACAGGTCAATCAGTTACTAGTACATTATCTAAAAAGCAACAGGCCATACTCAATGCTCCAGTTAAGTTAGGTGATGAAGTATTAGTTACTATTCATGGTATCGGTAGTAGTGGTGAAGGGGTAGGTCGTGTAGAGGATTTTACAGTCTTTGTTCCCTTTGCCTTGCCTGGAGAAACCGTGAAAGTATCCATCAATATGGTGAAAAAGACTTATGCTACAGGACGACTATTAGAAATTGTCACTATGGCTCCTAATCGTATCGATCCACGCTGTGATCTCTATGGCTTTTGTGGTGGATGTCAGTTGCAACACATTACCTATGAAGGACAGCTTTCACTAAAAACACAAAAGGTGAAGGACGTTATCGAACGCATTGGTCATCAAAATCCAGATCTTGTTAAGCCTGCTTTAGGACCTAAAGACCCTTGGTCCTATCGGAACAAAATGCAAATGCCTGTAGGCGGCACTAAAGGTGATATTCAAATGGGATTCTATGCGATGGGATCTCACGATATCGTGCAAGGTACGAATTGTCCTATACAAGATGAGGGCAATAATATCATTGCTCAAGCATGTTATCAAATTGCTAAAGAATTTGATATCGAACCGTATGATGAACATACTGGTAAGGGTGTACTACGTCATGTCATCGGTCGTATCGGACAATCTGGATGGATGATTATCCTTGTAACCGCTACAGAACACTTGCCACATCAAGAGAAGTGGGTTGAAAAATTAACTGAACGAGTTCCCCAAGTGGAAACCATCGTTCATAACGTAAATGGGAAGCGTACTAATGTTATATTAGGGCCTAAAAATAGTGTTCTCTATGGGGATGGAACAATTACAGACCATATCAAAGATTTACGATTTACCTTATCTCCACATTCCTTTTTCCAAGTTAATCCTGAACAAACTACGGTGCTTTATGATCAAGCACTAGCGTATGCAGACCTAAAAGGAACCGAAATCGTTATCGATGCGTATTGTGGTACGGGTACTATTTCATTATTCCTTGCGCATAAAGCAAAACATGTTATCGGTATAGAAATCGTAGAACCAGCTATTACCAATGCTCGTGAAAATGCCCGACGCAATGGCTATGATAATACAGAGTTTATCGTCGCCGATGCGGCCGTAGAAATGCCAAAACTCTATAAAGCAGGCGTACGACCTGACGTTATCGTATTCGATCCAATTCGCGCAGGCTGTAAAGAAGAAGTACTAACCTCTGCGGCTGGTATGGAACCAAAACGCATTGTCTATGTATCCTGTAACCCTGCAACCATGGCACGAGACATTGAAATCCTCACACACTACGGCTATGAACTCAAAGAAGTTCAACCTGTAGACATGTTCCCAATGACCGCTCACGTTGAGGCCGTGGCTTTGCTTACTAGGAAATAATAAAGATGAATATAAAATATATAATTTTATTAGTTAATCATTCGTAATATAATGTTGATTATAAGAGGTAAATCTTAATTATCGCTTGATAGATAAATAAATGTAAAAGTATTCTATGGAGAAAAAATGAAACAACATATTTTAATAGAAAAGGCAAATTATTATCCTGAACCCCGTCAGGACTCGGAACCTGATAATTGTACTTTTATTCATAAAAGTGGCTATTGGTGGAATAATTCTAATGGAGAGATTATGATGTTAAGTAATAATCCATGTAAACCTCAAACTAAAAAAGAAGATATTGAAACAGGTGAGGATCAAAAAGGTGAATGAAGTTAATCATTTAGTAATTTCTAGTACCTTAGATTATTCTACGGACTTAATTTGTGCGGAATTTGAAAAAAGAAAAGTAAGTTATCTTAGACTTAATCGTGATATTTTTGAAGACTATGAAATTATATATAATCTTCAATCTGATGCTTATAAGATTAAACTAGATGATACACTATATACATTAGATCCTAAGTTTATAAAGTCTATTTATTTTAGAGCTCCAGTATTTTTACGAACTACTGGCAAAGCACGTTCGGTTACTGATCAGTTAAAGCGCAGTCAATGGAGCTCTTTTTTAAGAAATTTGATTGTTTTAGATGATGCCAGGTGGATGAATCATCCTGTATCTACATATAAAGCTGAAAATAAACTCTATCAGTTAAAGACAGCAAAAGCATGTGGTTTAGAAGTTCCAGAAACTTTTGTAGGGAATTCGTTACCTAGTAATATTAAACCAAATAAAATATACATTATTAAATCTTTAGATACTGCACTTTTTTATAAAGATGGTAATGAAATGTTTACATATTCAACAATGATTAAAGGTCGAGAGTTGTTAACTTCCGAAATCAAGTTAGCACCAATAATTTTACAAGAGTATCTGTCTCCAAAATTAGATTTGCGAGTTACATATGTAAAGGGGAATATGTTCCCTGTTGCTATTATGAATCAAGGGAAAGTGATAGATGGTGATTGGAGAAAAAGCAATAAAGATTATCTTTCATATACGCCAATAGAATTACCAAAATTAGTTAAAAATCAGCTCATATTGTTAATGAAACGCTTAAATCTTACATTTGGTGGTATTGATTTAGCCCTAGTTGGAGATAAATTTTATTTTATTGAAGTCAACCCTACGGGAGAATGGGGGTGGTTAACAACGTGTGCTGATTTGCCAATCGATAAGGCTATTGTTAATACTTTGATTAATTGAGGTATATATGAATAGAATATTTGATATTATTTTTCCGTTTCATGCGAACTGTAAAGCAAATGCAATAATCAAATCAAGAATGCTCCCTAAAGATGAGATAGAGGAAAGTATAATACCTTCTGGCGTTTTACAAAGGGTAGATTGCCCTGATAATATCAGGAATGAAGTTCTTGAAGATTTATATGAACAAACATTTAAAACAAAAGATAAACTTGAAGATAAAGCCAAGTCTAACGTTATGGGAATTACAATTTCAGTTTCATTAATTGTTGGTTCAACAAAGTTATTATCATATGTGAATTCGGAGGCTGAACGAGTATGTATAATTATTTTACTCATTACAAGTGTTTTCTACATGATCGTATCAGGCTGGCTTCTTATACATATGCTCATAGATGAAAATGAAACTTATGTTATTAAGCTCAATAGTTTAGCAGAAGGTGGGGGCTCACTACGAGCAGACTATGATCAATGTATATTGCTAAATCAATACAAAAATCTTATTCGAGATAACTATTTATTTGCTTCATATGCTTGTATACGAAATGCTTTAATTTCTTTATTTATTATGTTTTTACTTATTGTAATATCTAATAATTAAAATAAATGCTTAATTGTAAAATGAAATTGAACACATAAAAAATCCATAGTGAACCTTGTGTTATGATTTAGGTGTCTAATCAAAATATAACCGAGGTAATCACTATGGACTACAATAATCATAACACGACATTACGCACAAATACTTAAACTTCGAAGAACGATTTTATTTAGAAAAGAGAATTGTTCTTGGAGATAGTATTACTGCAATTTCACGTGCACTGGGTCGTTCTAGAACAACTATTTATACAGAATTAAAACGCGGTACTGTGATTCAAATTCGACAAGGTAAATCGCAACTTGTATATTTAGCTGATTCTGGACAGGCAAACTATGAAAGACAACGTATGGGCTCCTTTAATACCATGAGAGTTGGTGCTATAGAATCTTTTATAAATTGGATTGAAAGCAAAGTTCTAAATGATCATTGGTCTTTTGATGCTGCTGTTGGATATGCTAAACATAAGGGTTTGTTTGTGCGTAATGAAATGGTTTGTGCTAAAACTTTATATAACTATCTTCACAAAGGTGTATTGGGGATAAAAGCAATTGATTTACCATTGGTAGTACGGCGTTCCCAACGAAAATCTATTTCTAGAAAACATAAGCGAGAACTTGGTAAATCCATAGAGCTTCGTGATCCTAATATTGAAACGCGCGAGGAATTCGGACATTGGGAATTAGATACCGTCCGTGGAATAAAAGACAAGACAGACCATGTTTTAATCTCTTTACTTGAACGTAAAAGCAGATTGTATGTGGCTTTACGATGTCCATCAGCACGGGCTACTGATGTAAAAGAAACACTGCATGTATGGTTAAATACGTTTAAAGATGTTAATCTAGCCTGCTTATGTAAAACAATAACTGCAGATAACGGTTTAGAGTTTTCAGAGATATCTGATTTAGAAAATGAAACTTTGTCTATTTATTTTGCTCTATCTTATTCTGTTTGGGAACGTGGATCGAACGAAAGGCATAATGGTTTACTTCGTAGATATTTATCTAAAGGAATGCCAATAAAAGCCGTTTTAGAAGAAAAAATTAATGAACACTTCAATGGTGTAATAATTTGCCACACAAGCTTCTAAATTATAGAACCCACTTGGATGTCTTTCTTGAAGAAGTTAATAGAATTGTAGATTTGTATAATGTTCAATTTTATATTGCAATTTAAGAATCAAAATGATTATACATTTGATTTTGTTAAAATATAAGATGGTTTTACATCTTTAGCACTAACTATACAAATAGTTAGTGCTATTTTTATAGCTTTTTCTTATAAAGTAATTTTCTACAGCTTTGTTGAGTAAATAGATTTTCAGAAGGTTCAGTTTTTTATATAATAAGATTATAAATATAAGTTCAGAATGTAACAGGGATAATTAGTTCAGAGGTAAGGGGTTAACTGATGGATGTAAAAATTTTTGATAATATTAATGACATTGTTCGTGATGATATGATTTCTACAATAAATAAGGGGAGTAAGATATCAATAGCTGCTGCTTGCTTTTCAATCTATGCTTATAAAGAATTGAAGGAGCAGCTGGAACAAATAGATGAGTGTAGATTTATTTTTACAGCACCAACATTTATCAAAGAAAAAACAGAAAAACAAAAGAGAGAGTTTTATATTCCTAGATTAAATCGTGAAAATAGCTTATATGGTACAGAGTTTGAATTGAAGCTACGTAACGAAATGAACCAGAAAGCTATAGCAAAAGAATGCGCAGATTGGATTAAACGAAAAGCTACATTTAAGTCTAATATTACAGGGGAAAATATGACTGGCTTTCTAAATGTAACTAATTCTAACTCCGCTACTACTTATATGCCTATTAATGGCTTTACTACAGTTGATATTGGTTGTGAACGTGGTAATAATACCTATAATATGGTTAATCGTTTTGAATCCCCGTTTGCTGATTCGTACATCAATTTATTTGAGAACCTATGGAAGGATAAAAATAGGCTACAAGATGTTACGGATATAGTTATAGATAATATGACATCTGTTTATAATGAAAACTCCCCAGAGTCTATTTATTTCTTGATTTTATATCATGTATTTAGTGAGTTTCTAAATGATATCTCCACTGATGAATTACCAAATGAAGCTACAGGGTTTAAACAAAGTAAAATTTGGAATATGCTATATGACTTTCAACGAGATGCAGTACTTGCCATTATAAATAAATTAGAACGATATAATGGTTGTATTCTTGCTGATAGTGTTGGCTTAGGTAAAACTTTCACTGCATTAGCTGTTGTGAAGTATTATGAGAATCGAAATAAAAGTGTTCTCGTTCTTTGCCCTAAAAAATTAGCAGAGAATTGGAATACATATAAAGATAATTATGTAAATAATCCAATTGCTGGAGATCGCCTTAATTATGATGTCTTATTCCATACGGATTTATCTAGACCTTGTGGTTTTTCAAATGGTCTTGATTTAAATCGCTTAAATTGGGGAAACTATGATTTAGTTGTTATAGATGAATCTCATAATTTTCGTAACGGTGTTGGTACGCATGCTAATACGGTGGAGAATCGCTATGTAAAATTGATGGATAAGATTATTAGAGCTGGTGTAAAAACAAAAGTATTGATGCTTTCAGCGACACCTGTAAATAATAGATTTATTGATTTGAAAAACCAATTAGCTATAGCTTATGAAGGTGATACGTCATTAATTGATAATAAATTAGGTACAAACAAGTCTATTGATGAAATATTTAGACAAGCACAACGAGCATTTAATGCTTGGAGTGACTTAGATATTGCTAATAGAACAACTGATGCTTTGTTAAAAACATTGGATTTTGATTTCTTTGAATTATTGGATAGTGTCACAATTGCCCGGTCAAGAAAGCATATTGAAAAGTATTATGATACTGCTGGCATTGGTAAGTTTCCTACAAGAAGGAAACCTATTTCTTTAAGACCAGTACTTACTAATTTAGAATCTGCTACAAATTATAATAGAATTTATGAAGAGCTAAGTAAGCTTTCCCTTTGTATCTATACACCATCTAACTATATTTTCCCAAGTAAAATTCAAAAATATATTGATCTAACACATAATAAAGGAAATGAGTTAACCCAAACAGGTCGTGAGCAAGGTATTCGCAAGTTAATGAGTGTTAATTTGTTGAAACGTTTAGAAAGCTCTGTTAATTCTTTTCAACTTACATTGCAACGTATTTATAGTTTAATTAATGATACTGTAGATAAGATAAACCGATTTGAGCAATACGGTGCAAGTAGTATTGATATGTATGAATCTGCTGATACAGAGTGGGATATAGATGATAGTAATACAGAATATTTTACTGTCGGAAATAAGGTTCAAATTGATTTATCTGATATGGATTATAAAACTTGGCGAGCAGAGCTTAATTCAGATATTGAAGTTTTAGATGATTTAATGAATATGTTGAAGGTAGTAACACCTGAATATGATGGTAAGTTACAATCTTTACTCAAGGTAATCTCTGATAAAATAGAAAACCCAATTAATAGTAATAATAAAAAGGCTCTGATTTTTTCTGCTTTTTCAGATACTGCTGAGTATTTATATGAACATGTTAGTACTTATACAAAAGAAAAATATGGACTTAATACTGCTGTTATAACAGGTTCTATTGATGGTAAAACCACTATTAAGAATTTTAAGGCTACTCTTAATAATGTATTGACATGTTTTTCTCCTATTTCTAAAGATAAAGCAGTTCTATTGCCAGATAGTAATGATGAAATTGATATATTAATTGCCACTGATTGTATATCTGAAGGTCAAAACTTACAAGATTGTGACTGTGTTATTAACTATGATATCCATTGGAATCCAGTACGTATCATCCAACGATTTGGTCGTGTAGACCGCATTGGTAGTAAAAATGAAAGTATCCAACTTGTTAACTTTTGGCCTGATATGGATTTAGATGAATACATCAACCTTAAAGGTCGTGTAGAAACAAGGATGAAAATTTCTATTATGTCTTCAACAGGAGATGATGATCTTATTAATGCTGAGGAGAAGGGAGATTTAGAGTATAGAAAGCAACAGCTTAAACGTTTGCAAGAAGAAGTAGTTGATATAGAAGATATGTCTACTGGTATTTCAATTATGGATTTAGGTTTAAATGAGTTTAGGCTTGATCTTTTGGAGTATATTAAAACTCATGGTGACATGGATACAAAACCTAAAGGTTTACATGCTGTTGTTCAATCATCCGAAGAACTTCCACAAGGTGTAATATTTGTATTGAAGAATGTTAATAACTCTGTAAATATTGATAATCGAAACAGGATTCATCCATTTTATATGGTTTATATTGGTATGGATGGAGAAATTATTTGTGACTATTTAAATCCAAAACAATTGCTTGATGATATTAGATTATTGTGTAGAGATAAAAAAGAACCGATATTAGAATTGTGTCAAAAGTTCAATGAAGAAACTAATGATGGCAAAGATATGCAAGAATTATCAAACCTTCTTCGTGAAACAATTCATTCTATTATTGATACTAAAGAAGAAAGTGATATAGATAGCTTATTTACAGTTGGTGGAACCTCTGCACTTATTTCAGTAGTATCTGGCTTGGATGACTTTGAGCTAATTTCTTTCTTGGTAGTTAAATAAGAAGGAGCTATATGATGCTAGGTTTACCAAAAGCTACAGAATTTAATCGGCGAATTACTAAAGCTAAGTTCTATGAGAATATAAATATTACGACTTCTTTAAAACGATTGTTTGTAGATCAGGTAAATAATATTTATTGGAGAAATAAAATTGCGTCTACAACTGCTAATTTGTCTGAAGGACAATATGTAACCGAGATAGAAGTATTTGAAATCAATCTTAATAGTCCACAAGTTGATATTGAGTTGTTAAAATTTATTGATGGTGTAATTCCCTATCATATTCTTTATATCTTAGAATACAAGGGTAAGTACCAGGCTTGGATTGGATATAAAGAAACTACGGATATAGAAAAGAAATTATCTAAAGTAGATAGATACTATCATACAAATTGGTGTGAAGAAACAGAATTAATAGTAAAACCTGAAGGTCTTAACCTTGATGATGTATATGAAAATTTAGTACGCCAAATTGCTGGTGATAAGTTACAATCTGATAACTCTATTGAGAGTTTGAAACAGTCTGTAGAACGTGATAAAGAAATAGAAGTTTTAGAAAAGCAAATTAATACATTACAAAATAAAATACGAAAAGAAAAGCAACTAAACAAACAAATAGAAATGAACACTGAGTTGAAGAAGTTAAAAAGCGTATTGGAGAAATTATAATGGAAAAAATGAGAATGGAATCAGTAGATATGTCTGAAAAAAATATAGAGAAAATTGAATCATTATTTCCTAATTGTATTACAGAAGCTTTAGATGAAAATGGGACACTTAAAAAAGTTATAAATTTTAATAGTTTAAAACAGATTCTTTCTAGAGATGTAATTGATGATAATGAAGCATATGAATTTAACTGGAGTGGTAAAAAGGCTGCTATAGTTGAAGCTTATAAGCCAACTAAAAAAACTTTGAGACCTTGTATTGAAGAGAGTGTTGATTGGGATAAAACAGAAAATATATATATAGAAGGTGATAATTTAGAAGTATTAAAATTGCTTCAAGAAAGTTACCTTAATAAAGTTAAAATGATATATATTGATCCACCTTATAATACAGGTAATGATTTTTTATATAATGATGACTATACAATAAAAGATGATGATTATCTCATTGAAGTTGGAGCGAAAGATAATGATGGAAATAGAATGTATAGAAATACTGATAGTAATGGGCGATTTCATTCAGCTTGGTGTTCTATGATATACTCTCGTCTAATGGTTTCACGTAATTTATTAACTAATGATGGGGTAATCTTCATAAGTATTGATGAAAATGAGGTTCATACATTAAGAGCTATATGTGATGAAGTTTTCGGTGCTAAAAATTTTGTGGCCGAGTTAGTTTGGTCTGCTGGTAGAAAAAATGATTCTAAACATATATCCGTATCACATGAATATATTTTATGCTATTTTAAAGATGCTCTATTTATTAAAGAGCATAAGATTTTATGGAGAGAAAAAAAACAAGGATTATCTGAGATATACAAAGAGTATAATAGATTAAAAAAAATATATAATTCTGAATACAATCTAATAGAGAAAGATTTAAAAAAATGGTTTAAAAGCCTTCCTGACGGACATCCAGCTAAAGATCACGCCCATTATAATCATGTTGATGAAAAAGGTATATATTTTGCGGATAATATCTCGTGGCCAGGTGGTGGTGGCCCAAAATATAATGTTTATCATCCTATAACAAATAAACCTGTAAAAATTCCTTCTCGTGGATGGCTTACGACTGAAGACGTAATGAAGGAATGGATAGATCAAGATAGGGTTTTATTTGGTAAGAATGAAGATAGTGTACCAACATTAAAATGTTACCTTAAAGATAGAGAATATGCTGTCCCTTATAGTGTATTTTATAAAGATGGTAGAGCTGCATCTAAACGTTTGGTAACGTTAATGGGAGATAAAGTTTTTCAAAATCCAAAAGATGAAGAAGTTATTCAACGAATTATACAATTTTGTAGTACTAATGAAGGTGATATAATCATGGATTTCTTTTCTGGCTCTTCATCTACAGCACATGGATTATTTCTAGCTAATATAAATCAAAATATAAATAGACCATTTATTCTTATTCAGATACCAGAGATAATTAATCCTCAAAAAGAAACCACAAATAAAGGGAAAAAAGTTGCAGAAAATGCTATAAAACTATTAAATACCATTTCTGCACCACATAATATATGTGAAATTGGGAAAGAGCGAATTAGACGAGCTGGGAAAAAAGTTCAGGATTTAATCATAAATTCTAAAATAAAGGTTGATGTAGGGTTTCGAGTATTTAAATTAGATGAATCTAATATGAATGATGTATTTTATTCAGTAGATGATTATTCACAAGATTTACTATCAAATTTAGAATCAAATATTAAGTCCGATCGTAATGATCTTGATTTACTATTTGGCTGTTTACTTGAATGGGGTTTACCATTATCATTACCATATAATTCAGAAGAGATAGAGGGATGTACTGTACATAATTATAATAATGGTGATTTAGTGGCATGTTTCAATGAAAATATACCAGATTCAGTCATTAAATATATTGCAAAAAAACAACCTCTTCGTGCGGTCTTTAGAGATAATAGTTTTTCAGATAGTCCATCTAAAATTAATGTTGGAGAGATTTTTAAATCATTAGCTCCAGATACAAGAGTAAAGGTTATTTATGGAGGTCTAGTCATGAAACTACAATTTAAGCATCAAAAATTTCAAGCTGATGCTGCGAAAGCCGTAGTGGATGTATTTGCTGGGCAGCCCTATTTAACCCCATCATATATGATGGATAGAGGTTCTGGTTATATTCAACAATCGCTAACAGAGAATAGAGACTTTACTGGTTTTAGTAATCAGAAAATAGTAAAAGAATTAAATGATGAGTTAATTCTTAATCGAATAAAGAAAATACAAAAAAAAAATCAAATACAACCATCTAATAAGTTAGAAGGACGATATAATCTAACTATTGAAATGGAGACTGGTGTGGGTAAGACTTATACATATATAAAAACAATGTATGAGCTTAATAAGCATTATGGTTGGAGTAAGTTTATTATTGTTATTCCTAGTATTGCTATACGTGAAGGTGTTTATAAAACCTTTCAAGTTACACAAGAACATTTTGCAGAAGAGTATGGTAAAAAGATCCGATTTTTTATATATAATTCTGCTCAATTAACTGAAATTGATCGGTTTGCATCGGATAGTTCTATCAATGTTATGATTATCAATTCTCAAGCATTTAATGCTAAAGGAAAGGATGCAAGACGTATTTATATGAAGCTAGATGAGTTTAGATCTCGTCGCCCTATAGATATTATTGCAAAGACTAATCCAATTCTTATAATTGATGAGCCTCAATCTGTAGAAGGTAAGCAGACCAAAGAGAGTTTAAAGCAGTTTAATCCGTTAATGACTCTTAGATATTCTGCCACTCATAAGAGTGATAGTATATATAACATGATTTATCGGTTAGATGCATTAGAAGCTTACAATAAACATCTTGTTAAAAAGATTTCCGTTAAAGGGATAACTGAATCAGGAAGTACAGCTACTGAAAGTTATGTTTATCTCGAAAGTATTAATCTTTCTAAGTCGGCACCTACAGTAACTATTCAGTTTGATTATAAAGGTGCTAAAGGTATTCGAAAGATAACAAGGGTTGTTTCGGAAGGCTATAACCTCTATGATAACTCAGGCCAAATGGAAGAGTATAAAGATGGTTTTGTTGTATCTAGAATTGATGGCCGTGATGACTCGGTTGAATTCATTAACGGGATAAAAATCTATGCTGGTGATGTAATTGGCAAAGTAAATGAAGATCAACTTCGACGTATTCAAATAAGAGAAACGATTTTATCTCATGTTGAAAGAGAACGTGACTTATTTTATAAGGGAATAAAAGTATTATCTCTATTCTTTATAGATGAGGTAGCAAAGTATAAGCAATATGATGCTTCTGGAGAGCCTATTAATGGTATTTATGCAGATATGTTTGAAGAAGAATATAGGGATGTTGTTGATAAACTTCAAACAAAATTTGGTGAAGATGAGTATTTAAAGTATATTAATGCTATTTCTGAGTCTTCTACACATGCTGGTTATTTTTCCATCGATAAAAAAGGAAAAATGGTCGACTCTAAACTAAAAGATAAAAAAGAAAAAACATCTGATGATGTTGATGCTTTTGATCTTATTATGAAGAATAAAGAACTACTTTTAGATAGAGATCCTATAAAATCACCTGTTAGATTCATCTTTTCTCACTCAGCGTTACGTGAAGGCTGGGATAATCCAAATGTCTTTCAGATTTGCACATTAAAACAAAGCAGTAGTGATGTGCGTAAACGTCAAGAAGTAGGTCGAGGCCTTCGTCTTTGTGTCAATCAAGATGGAGAACGTATGGATACGAATGTACTTGGTAATGATGTACATAATGTAAACGTTCTTACTGTAATAGCTAGTGAAAGTTACGATAGTTTTGCAAAAGGCTTACAGGCTGAGATTGCTGAGGCGGTTGCTGATAGACCTAAATCAATCACGCCTGAATTATTCATTGGAAAAGTAATTAAAGATATAAATAATAATGAGCAGGTTATAGATGACACGTTGGGACGTGCGATTCATTTTGATCTTATTGTAAATGGCTACATTGATAAAACTGGTGCTCTTACTGATAAATATTATGACGATAAGTCTAGTGGTCTAATACAGGTTGCTGATGAAGTAGTTGACTCCAGCGATGCAGTTATAGGAATCATTGACTCCATTTATGATGCTAAATCAATACAATTTGAAAATGCACGCAGTAATAATGTAGAGCTACACTTAGACGAAGATAAAGTTTCTATGCCTGAATTCAAGGAATTATGGAAAAAGATAAACTCCAAATCAGTGTATATCGTTGATTTTGATACTGATGAGCTTGTTAGAAATGCAATTTCAGCTTTAGATAGCAAACTTCGAGTTTCAAAACTTTTCTATAAAGTTGAATCTGGTACAATGAAGCAGATTAAATCAAAAGAGGAGTTAGAAACATCAGGTTCTTTTGTAAAAGAATCTGCTTCGACTTATGGAAGTAAAAATGCTGTAAGCTCAAATGTTAAATATGATTTAGTCGGTAAACTAGTAGATGAGACAGGACTTACTCGTAAAGCAGTTATACAGATTCTTCAAGGTATTGAATCTGCAGTATTTAATCAATTCAAAGATAATCCAGAAGAGTTTATTATTAAAGCTGCATCACTTATAAATGATGAAAAAGCAACAGCAATTATTGAGCATATTACATATGATGTATTAGATGAAAAATACGATACTAATGTATTTACAGATCCAACAATTAAAGGTCGTTTAGGCACGAATGCAATGAAAGTTAATAAGCATTTATATGATCATATTGTTTATGACTCAACAAATGAGAAAAACTTTGCATCTGAACTAGATATAAACTCTGATGTAGCGGTATATGTAAAATTGCCTGATGGATTTTATATATCAACACCTGTTGGTAGATATAATCCGGATTGGGCAATAGCTTTTTATGAAGGTACTGTAAAACACATTTATTTTGTTGCTGAAACAAAAGGATCTATGAATTCAATGCAACTTCGCTTGATTGAGGAATCTAAGTTACATTGTGCACGAGAACACTTTAAAGCTATCAGTAAAGGGGACGTTGTTTATGATGTAGTTGATAGCTATAAGTCACTACTTGATATTGTAAGTAAGTAAATTAAACGTATATTTTATAGGGAATATAATAGTGGGAGTTAGTAAGTTGGTTAATTATAAATGGAGATGATTCTTTGGCCAATTATGCATATAGAGATAAAGAAAGACGAGATATAATATTAGCAAGTGAGGCTCTTGAAGAAGATAGGGATAAGTCTTTTTATTGTCCAAATCCGCTATGTAATAGTAAATTATTTATATGTGCTGTTGATGGCTCTCGGAAAGCATATTTTAGAGCAACTAAATCTGCGTATAAACATATTGCTAATTGTCCTTATGCAAATAGTTCAGTCGTTTTTGATGACAATAAATTTAATCAGTCAAATTTTTCTTTTGAAAATGCAATACAAGATCTTTTAATTAAGAATAACTCGAAAACTATAAAGAGTGAGTCTAAAAGCTCTACTTTAGGTGAACATGCTAATCATACACTAAGAACAATAAAACAGATATATTCAATGTGTAAACAGTTTCCTCCTAATTACTCATATGGAAATGAGAAGATTGGAAGAATGATTTTAGATGATAGAACTACATACTGGTATCCTAAAGGTATTTTTGGCTTTAAAATAATTGAGTCATGTGTAAAAGGTCGCTTTTACGATAATGATAAAAATGAGATTTATTTAGTAGCCCCTGTAGCAAATCCTAATTATTATTTTATATTATCTATTTCTGATATAAACCTTTATAAAAAAATAAGAAATATGGTATTTGAAAATCAAGATAAATTTATTATAGTTGCTGGAGATTGGAAACCTTCAAATTTAGGTTATGGTTACTTTGAAACAAGAATATATAGTGATAGACAAATATCTATTTTAAATTGATATTTTATAAACTATTATGAGATTATTTCTTTTTGTGGATAAATAATATAAGTCGTATCTTTTATAGGAGTAAGAAAATGGAGCTTCGATTACTAGCTAGGATATCTTTACCTAAGGACGAGTATGTTTACTTGTTGGGGATGGCTATTTCAGTATTTATCTCTAATAATGGTTTTATTATAGAGAACATTATTAATACAGATAGTGATTATTCTTGGTATGACTTGATTGATAAAGAATCAGGCCAACTTAAATCGCCTATTGCTCAAACAATTACGAAAAATGCTGGCGCAGAAATAGCCGAGTTATTTTCAGATATTGTTTATATGCGCAATCGAATCATTCATAGTTTCATATGTACTTCGTCTAAAGAAGAGCAAATTTTAGCTACAAAAGATAGAATTACTAATCAACAATTTTATATAGATGAGCATTATTTGATAAATTTTATAGAGTTGAATAATAAATTATCTTACTTATTGCATGAATATCGTGGATATTAAAATAATCAATACTGATATTTGGTTGTCTAGACTAAAAGCCCTTTGCTTTTGCGAAGGGCTTTTACAATATAATCATATATAAATATAATATAATTAGTATAAGTAGTTAAATTGTGTTGAATGAGGTATGTGGTATGGGACTAATTTTAGATATTGATAAAATAATGTACCAATTGAGTAAATGGCGACCCATATTTCATTCTGAAGCAGACTTTCAATTTAGCTTAGCTTGGATGATTAAAGAACAATATCCAAATTGTGATATTAGACTAGAGTTTGTACCTGAATTTAATCCTAATTTACATCTCGATATTCTTGTTATATTAGATGGTAAATGGATTCCTATTGAGCTTAAATATACGACAAAAAAATGTATTAAAACTATAAATGATGAAGTGTATATGTTGAAGGAGCAAGGTGCTAAGGACCAAGGTTGTTATAACTACTTAAAAGATATAATGCGTATAGAGGAATTTAGGGATAAGAGTAATAACTTTATTGAAGGTTATACTATTAAGATAACTAGTGAGATATCTTATCTAAAGCCTCCGACAAAAGTAAATTGTACATATGCCGAATTTTCTATTGAGGATGGTTCTATAAAAACTGGGTGTATGAATTGGACCGCTAATACAGGAAAAGGAACAATGTGTGGAATGGAAGCACCTATAGAATTAACTGGGATATATCCTATAAATTGGAAAGAATATTCTAAAGTTGATTATACTAATAGTGGTACTTTTATGTATCTTGTAAATAGGATAAGTAAATAAAATTAGGAGATATATTATGTTTAAACCTATTCGTAAAAAGATAAATGAAATAGATCGTGCTGCTATAGAAGCTTTATTACGATCTAATCGTCGAGGTATTTTAGCCATGAACGGCGATAATGGGTACCCTTATGCTATTCCTATTAATTATTTTTATGACTGTGATAAGAAGAAAATTTATTTTCATGGAGCTAAAGCTGGTCATAAAGTAGATGCATTGAAAACTTCAGATAAGATATGCTTTACCGTATATGGTAATGAGTGTATTGATGAATCTGAATCTTGGGCGCCGTATGTACAAAGTGTAGTCGTATTTGGAAGATGTCGTTTGTTAGAGGCCGGTTCAGAATCTATAGATCGATTAAAAGAATTTGCTATGAAGTATTATCCTGATGAGACTTTAGCTGATGAACAAATTACTCGTAATGGGCGAGCAACACAAATGTTTGAAATTACCATTGAACATATGAGTGGTAAACAAGTACAAGAGAAATAATAGATTAGCCCTTCGTATATGCGAAGGGCTTTTACTATACACTCATACTTATAAATGTAGTATAATGTAATTAGTGAAGAATGCAGTGGCTTTGCTCACCAGAAATGAAGCATCACTTTTATATTTTGTCTTATAAGTTTATGGAGTGAACTATAATGGTATGGCTAAATCCAGTGGATTATAAAAAACAAGAGTATATGGAGCTTAGGCTTAATGCACTATTAGGTGAGCACATACGATTAGACTTTAATCCTTTAAAAATTAATGATATTTCTAATTCTTCACCAAGCTGGAAGAATTGGCACTGTTATAGAAAGCCATTACGTGTTTATAGTCCAGATTTTGATATCTTAGTTTCTTATTTTAATAAAGTATATCCTATTATAGATGCATCAGATAATTTGGTAAGAGAGAGCTTTGATGTTTGCTTTGATAATTGGATTAAGCAAGACGACTGGGTTAAATTTATTAATAATATTGAAGCTGATCTTATAAACTTTAGTAAATTAGAGCAAGAGTTTTTAACATGTATTGCTTGGATTAAGGAAGCACTTCAACATACATCTGTTATAGTAGTTGAGGGAAATCTATAAAATAATTAACCGTATAATAGTGGGGGAGTACTTTTATAATCATGAAACCTAGAGAATTATGTGAAAAAGCTTGGCAAGAGATTGCAAGTAAATTCCCAGATTTTAAGGTAGTTAGTAAAGGTCAGAAGTTAAAGAAATTATCTAAAAATAAAGACCTTACTTTTGAGATATACTTTCAGGCCAATAGAAATAACTATGCATATAGCGTAGAATTTGTTCCACATATTGCAATCCACTCTAAATCCATGACAAAAGCTAAAATTCATAACGGTTTTGTTTATGGCGGAGAATTGGGGCGTTTGTTAAATCGAAATGAGTGGCACTGGTATCAATTAGCAGGTGCAAGTTATCAATATACGGTCGATGAAGTTAGTAAATTGCTCGAAGAACATATCATACCATTATTTGAGGCTTTTGAAGATATTGAACGCAATATTGAAAAGCTTATAGATGGAGATTTAATCAATCATAATCTACTGTATTATATTTATCATTTTGGTGGAAAAGCCAAAGCGCAACAGTATTTTAATAAAATAATTCAAAAGGATAAGTTAAAAACTAGATATATTGGCTTTTATAATCAGTTGAAAGACATGCCAAAAGAAAATATTTTATTAGATAAAAGTGAGTTTTATGGCTCTGCTATGATTAAATTTGCATATCTTAATGGAATTGAAATAGAAAAATAATAATTAAGGCCTTCGCTTATTGATATGTACCCCCTTTACTGGACAACCAGTAAAGGGGGTATTTTCATAAGATATAGTTATGAATTTAAAAGAAAAGCAATTGAATTATTCTATCAAGGTAAATAGCCCAAGACACCTAACGGTGTGAGGACAGATACATTTCATAATCTAATAAGAGACTGGGTTAAATTAGAACGACTTCATGGTTCGGACATTAATAAATGTCAAAGAACTAATAAGTATTGGTCTCCAGAAGAAAAATATGAGTTGGTATGCCAAGCTCTTTTTGGTCAAGGATTAAGATCAGTAGCTATTACTATTACAAGAACAGAAGGATCTAGAAAAAAACAAAATGGATGCCCCCTGTAAAATACAGGGAAGCATCCATGTGTTTAGGCTAGTAAATAATATGTGTCCAGGAAAATGGGTACATATCAATATGCGAAGGGCTTTTACGTCGTATTTAAATATTGGTAGATATAAGTTACTAAAGAATATTAATTAATATTTCTAAAAAAGATCACTAGAATTTAAATTTCATACTTGCAGAGTAAGTACGTCCTGCTGTGGCTTCGTCATTATAAAAAATGCGATTAAATACATTTTGAATACCAAGCTGTAATGTCGCCTCTTTAGACCATATATAATTCACAGCTACATTAGAAATAAAGTAGCTATCTTCTGAACCGTATTGACCGGTAATGTCATCTACAGATTGACGACGACTTACATATTGTGCGTCCCAAAGGGCATTCCATTTGCCACTAGTATATTCAAGCCCTGCATGGAATATATGTTTAGGAATATCATAATTTATTTCTGTATATTCGTTAGTATTTGTATTAGGAAGTTCTTTGTGTTTAATACGGCCCATTTGCCAAGTATAATTTCCAAATACAGACCATTTTGATGATAATTTATGTCGAACTTCTAGTTCTATACCACGGCGAGTTTCTAGGTCCACATTATTATACATTTTATAATCTACATCACCATTACGATCATAATAGGTTACATATTTTATTTTGTCTTTTGTTTTAACATAGAATCCAGATACATTTAATGTTGTTTTGGTATTCCATTCTTTTTTTAGACCAATTTCAAATGAGTCAGACCGTTCTGGATCTAAGTTAGGATTAGCTTTTACAATATCACTATATCGATACACTTGACTCAATGGAGGTGGGTTAAAGGAGTGACCGTAAGAAGCATACACGTTCAAAGAGTCATTCAAATAATGTTCAATAGCCAATCTAGGACTCAATTCTGTATAGGTGCCTTCTCCATGATTTACGGTGTCATATTTTTTATTAACCTTATCATAAGTAACGTGTTGTCCATGGTACTTTTTAAATCGGTCTATACGAAGCCCTGTATAAATTGCCCAATCATTATTAGGTCGATAGGTATCTTGTATGAATAATGCTAGATTGTTAGTAGCGCCTTTGTTAATTTCATACAATCCACCTGGATATGTTGTAGAATCAAAAGAGGAATGATTTCTCCAATTTGTTAGTTCTCTTCGTTTTTGATCAAAATTTTCTTTTTTCCAGTTTAATCCAGCAACAAGACTATGTTTACCCATACGGTCCCATATTTTTTGTGCATCTAAGTTAATTGTTTTTCCAGGGTAGAAGGAGTCATCGCCAGGTCCATTATAGTTTGGTGTGTTTGGACTATTAGGGCTAGAGAATCCGTCTTTCTTGCGATCCAATACATTAAAAGTAACTTGTAATTTGCTCTTGTCATTTTTATATTGTAAGTTATGAGCGTGATATTCTTTCAATCCATCATAGCCTAAATATCTACTTGTTCTAAGAGCCACATATTTTTGATCATTTATTTTGATGTTTCCTGAGAAAACTGGTTTACCATTTACCGTAATCGTACTCATAGGATTTTCATAGGCATATCTATTTTTTGTGTATAGATATGAATATGTTAAAGATTCCTTGTCACGTAGATTCATCGTTATATAGGTGGAAAGACTTTTATTATTATATGACTTATTACCACGACTACCTAATAGGTAGGCACCATCTTTGGTTTGTGGTACAGGATTATCAGGTGTAACTGTTTTTGTATTAGGTTTAATTTTTGTTGCTTTGCCAGTAATGAAGAAACCTGGATATCCATCAGTACGTCTTTGTTCAAAAGACATACCAACAGCAACACGATCTGATACACGCGCGTCAAAGCCTAACTCGTTATTCAGTGTTCCATGAGAGCCATATCCAATTTGACCATGCCAATGAATGTCTTTTACGGATTTTTTTGGGTCTGATTGTTTCGTTTGTATGCTGATAACACCTGCTACACCTCTACCACCATATAAAGAAGAGCTAGGACCACGTACTAACTCAATTCGTTCAATTGAATGTACCGGTATAGCTTCCCAATCAACACTATTATTAAATGTATTATTCATTGGTACACCATTAAGTAGTACTAATGTATTGGTAGAGTCAAATCCACGGATTTGTAAGCCGCCATTGGCTTTTTGGCTTTTATAAACACCAGGCAACATTTGTAGAGCATCTGCTACAGTATCAGCTCTTCGTGCTTCAATATCTTCCGCTGTTACAACAGAAACAGAACTAGGTGTTTTTACAATGTCTTCCATTGTTCTTGTAGCGGTCACAGTCACATTATAAGTTGGTAATGTCACAGGTTCATCTGTTACATTCTTGTTAATCGCATTTACAACTTGACCACTCATAGCCGTTAAAATCATGGAAAATAATAGAGCTTTCGATGTAATGGTTTGATTCCAAGCGCTGTTTTTTTTCTCATATTTACTGTTTCTCATACACACAACCCTTTTTAAAAATAAATAAAAATACACTATTTTAAGTATAGCATTGGAATATGTTTCTGAATATTATCATATTATGAATACTACTTATATTAATATGAATATTACTAATAGGCTTGTAGAGATATGTAAGTAGGTTAAAGAGTTTAATCCATCTTTTATTGATTATGTGTTTTTCTAATATATTTGAGGTGATTATTATGGCAGTGTCTAATATGAGAGCTACATTACTATATCCAATAGAAGTAGTGTGGGATACAGTGACGAATCTAAATGATTTTTCCTGGAGAAGTGATTTAAAAGATGTAAGAATTATAGATGAGAATAACTTTATAGAGATTACTAAGAATGGAGTTGAAACTTATTTTAGAATCACAGAATGTATCAAATACCAGTCATGGATATTTGAGATAGAAAACAAAAATATTAAGGGGACTTGGGTCGGAAAGTTCTATGTGGAGGATGATAAAACGATTCTAGATTTTACAGAAAATGTTGTCTCTAAAAAACTAATATTTAAGCCCTTTATAAGTTTGTATTTGAAACGACAACAAAGAATATATTTTGAGGATTTAAAAGTGAAACTAAATTGTAAAGAAGCTAGTTTTATTTAGAGCGCACTAAATAAATATAACCATATATACTAGAAATAATATTATTTTTAGTAAAAATAAAAAAATATCATTATTATAACTTATTAATTTGGACTATTTTATCTATTATTTTTTTTAATAGTAACATATAATATAGTTGATTTGTATTATTATGTATGGTTTTGAAAGGATTGATAAGTTTCATGATTATTTTATTAGGTTTTATTGTTTTATTAGCCTGCTTAATTGTAGGTGTTAGATATGGTGGCCTAGGACTTGCTGCTATATCAGGTTTAGGTCTTGCCTTTTTTGTATTTGTAATTGGTTTGGTTCCAGGAAAACCACCTATTGATGTAATGTTGACTATTATGGCAGTTGTTACATGCTCTGGTTTTTTACAAGCTTCTAAAGGTTTAGATGTAATGCTAGTTTATGCTGAAAAACTTTTACGTAAAAATCCGAAGCAGATTACAATTTTGGCACCTATAACAACTTGGTTTTTGACTGTTCTTTGCGGTACGGGTCACGTTGTATATACAATGTTCCCAATTATTTATGATATTGCAATCAAAGAAGGTATTCGTCCAGAACGACCTATGGCTGTATCATCTATTGCTTCTCAAATGGGGGTATGTGCTTCACCGGCATCCGTTGCAGTCGTATCCGTTGTTGCTATGTTGGTAGCAGCTAACTTCCCAGCTAGTGTAGTAACAATCTTGGCAATTACAATTCCAGCTACTTTCTGTGGTGTTATTGTTGCTGGTATTTGGAGCATGCGTCGTGGCAAAGATCTTGCAAATGATCCAGACTTTCAAGAACGTATTAAAAATCCTGAGCAACGTGCGTACATTTATGAAGAAAACAAAGAAGCAAGTGTTAAAACTGAACTTCCACATACTGCATATTGGGCAACAACAATTTTTCTACTAGGTATTATTATTATTGCTCTCTTTGGTAGTTTCCCTGAACAATTGTTACCACTTGTTCCAAATGCTAAAGGCGTATGGAAACCATTATCCATGACACCAACTATTCAAATTTCTATGCTTGTAATTGCTGCGATTATTCTTCTTGTGTGTAAGGTAAAAGTTAGTGATGTAACGAATGGTTCTGTATTTAAATCTGGTATGATTGCAGTTATCTCTGTTTATGGTGTAGCTTGGATGGCAGAAACATATTTCGGTGCTTACATTCCACAATTTAAAACTACATTGTCTGGTATCGTTGTAGCGTATCCATGGACATATGCTTTTGTGCTATTCTTGATTTCTAAACTGGTAAACTCGCAAGCGGCAGCACTTGCTATTGTAGTACCAATGGGCCTTAGTGTTGGAGTAGATCCTCTCATTATTTTATCCTTTGTGCCAGCTTGTTATGCTTACTTTATTTTACCAACTTATCCATCAGACCTTGCATGTATTGGATTTGACCGTTCTGGTACAACGCGCATTGGTAAGTTCGTAATTAACCACAGCTTTATACTACCTGGTTGTATTGGTGTATTCACAAGCTGTGTGGTGGGTTACTTTATTGCTCATGCAATGTTTTAAGATATATTATAAATTTATATATTATTCGATTAAAGCCCTTCGCTTATGTGAAGGGCTTTCACTATACAATCGTGCTTACAAATGTAATATAATTAGAATAAATAGTTGTATTGTAGTTAATGAGGCATATGCTATATATTAACGGGAATGTATCCTATAAATTGGAAAGAATACTCTAAAGTTGATGATACTAATAGTGGTACTTTTATGTATCTTGTTAACACAGTAACTAAAGATAAGAAATAGAAAGTAATATACATTTATGATCATAGAAAAAGCAATTATAGAACAATATGAAGCTGTTAGGGCTTTTTATCATTTCCTTATAGATGGATTACAAGACTCTATTTACGATATAGGTTGGAAAAAGGATATTTATCCTGAGCCTGAATATCTAATGTCTTCCATTACTAAGGGAGAATTATTTATAGGCTTAATTGATAATAATATTATAGCAGCTATGGTTATTAACCATGAATCAAATGAAGGGTATCAGAATATTGACTGGCCCACAAAAGCCAATGTAGATGAAGTTATGGGTATTCATGCTCTTGGAGTTCATCCTCAATACGCTGGACATGGTTATGCTAAAGAATTAGTTGGATTTGCCATTAAATATGCTAAATAAAATAAGCAAAAGTCAATACGTCTTGATGTCCTTAAAGGCAATGTTCCTGCTGAAAAGCTATATTCTAGGATGGGGTTTAAGTATCTTTGCACATTACCAATGTATTATGAGGATACAGGTTTAACGGATTATGAGATATACGAACTTAGTTTATAAGATGTATTAAATGTAATTAGTAATAATCATTTTAATACTATAGTTCATGGGAGAGTGACATGATACAGATAAAGGATTTAGGTACATTTGAAGCTGTGCCTGAAATAGTAATAGATATCGTAAAAGGAAATATCAAAGCTTTAGAAAACGCATTAGTAGATGGTTGGGATATTCATAAACCTATACAATTGGATAATTATAGTGAGTATTCCCCTCTAGAATTGGCGTTAGTAATAAATTGTTTACCAAGTGTTCAATGGTTAGTTGAACATGGTGCAGATCTAAATGAAGAAGAAAATCCAAGTTTCTTATTAGTCGTACGATATGGAACAAAAAAGATTATCGAATACGTTGTGTCACATGGGGCCAATATACATGCTTTAAATTGTGTGAAAGTAGATGCTTTTGAAGCTGCCTTATATGGCAATAAATATGAGAACCTACAAATTATTCATGACTTAGGCCATACCGTACAGAAATATGGCGGTAAAGCTTTCAGAAATGCTATTACAGATAGAAATTATAAGGTCCTAGATTTCTTTATCAATAATGGTGTAGATATTAATTATAATAAACCAGATTCGGTATATCCTTTTAAACCAACACCACTATGTGTAGCGGCTCGGTATGTTGATTTACAGATGTGCAAATATCTAGTAGAACATGGTGCCGATGTGACCATCACGGAAAAGGATGGTATGCGTCCTTATAGTATTGCTATCGAAAAGGGCGATATGGAGATGGCAGAGTATTTTAAATCTTTAGAGCCAGCCGAATATCATGATCTACAAAATAAAATGGATCAATTGAAACCTTTTAAACTACCAAAAGCATTAGTTGCATTTTTAGAGTCGGATAATCTTTATTTTGAATTGCCAGATTCTGATTTTATATCTATAGAGTTTTTACCTTTACTTGATACGGTTTCATTTAAAGTAGGCCGTCGTAACCTATTGCGTTTATCTAAAGAGCTAGGCGAGTATAATGATTGGCAAATTGTATGGGATCCTAAGTCTAAAAACATTGGTTGTTATGATACAGAACATCAAGAGTTACGAGACCTTTGTAAGTTTGATAAGTTTATGGCAGATATGGCAGGTCAATTAGAAAACTTATTCTAATGTACATTGTAAAGAAGAGGTGAAATAGATGACAGATGTCTTTGAGAAAACATATACAGATTGGTCAATCGATATGGGTGAGTACAAATATGAAGGGATTACATTGAATGAGGTTGAGCAAAATCTATATGCTATTGAAGATCAAGAGCAAGATTTTGTAGTTATATCACCATTAAATGCAATCTTAATAGATAATAAAAAGTATAACTTTGTACAAGTTTGTAGTGATCAAGATACCGATTTATTACATATAGAGCTTAGTGTAACTAATGATGGTGAGCAGGGTGCTATCATATACGGTAAAAATGAGCTGGGACATCAAGAGACATTCCAGATCATAGAAGAATTTATTGCACATCATAAGGCTCCATCATTAGATGATTGGGAAGTCGTACTAGATTTAAGACCGAAGATGGAAAGCTATGTAAAGGGTACAAACGATGACTAATTCTGTAATGTATGATGAACAGTTAAGGCAATATACCATATCCTACGAAGGAATACAGTTTTGCTGGGATGAGAAACCAACAGATGCTAATTTAGATACGGCAAAGCTATTAGCTGTTAATTACCATAAAAATATAGATGCAATTGCAACTTTCATTTATAACGAAATACGAGATTGGTATGGTGATGTAACTATTGATGACGTGAAAATACGCATTGGTATGCCTGTTATTGAACCAGAACGTGATGCTGTGACCTATTGCGAGCAAACCTTTGATGATACTCATATCTTTTCTTTTACATTTTGGGATGATAAATTCAATGATTTACATTATTTTGCCATAGATGGATGATATATTTTTCATGATTTTGCTAGTATGACTTATGTGTGGAGTCTATTATGTTATATACACCTAATAACATTTTGTATAAGTATATTCGCTATCGATTTAGACGGATTCAGATTCAGTGCAATATGTTATATGAAATAGCACCAGAGGAAGAAGATGAGATTTGTCGTAATCTATTAAAAAAGAGGGCGAAGATATTAATTCCAACTGGCATATTATATTTTTTGCTTTTTGGGGTTATCTTCGCTTGGCTAGTAGGAACAAGTGAGGAATTAAATCCATTAATGCAATGGGAATTAAGAGTGATAGATTATGTTATACCCATTTTAAATACCATAGATATTAAGTGGTATGCATATCCTCTAGATCTATTATGGGTAGCAATTATATTAGCGCCTATAGCGATTATAAATGCATCTCCTTATATCATTATTTCCTATATTGTAGATACTATTTTGATACGACATGAGGTAAAAGCTTTAATCAAAACTTATTCTATAAATGAGTAATTAAGAATTTAGATTATATCGGTTTAAACTAGGAGAGGGTATTATGAGTAATCTGAAAGACTTTGATTGGACTGGATTTTGGAACGATGTTGACTATGCATTTGAATCCTATATTGGTAAACCGGTTACTGATAAGGATATTAAAGCAGCTGAAGCAGAATTAGGTTATACATTGCCTGCTGCATATATTGAGCTACTTAAAAACCATAATGGTGGTGTAGTAAAGAAAAATTGTTTTATTAATGATGATGACGATTGTGTATATATAACAGGAATATATGGCATCGATAGAGATAAAAAATACTCTCTTTTAGGTGAGATGGGGAATGAATTTTGGATTTCGAAAGTAAAATATCCCCCTATCGGTGTCGTTGTAGCCGATACGATTTCTGGTGGTCACGATATGATTTTCCTTGATTATCGTGACTGTGGTCCTAGCGGTGAACCTAAGGTTGTACGTGTAGACCAAGAAGGTGATTATTCAATTACTCTCTTAGCAGATAATTTTGGTGACTTTATTAAGAACTTATATATCAGTATAGAAGAAATTACGGATGAAGAGTTTCAATCGTTAAGTGATGCGGAAAAGGTTAAGCTCCTTAATGAACAAGAGGGCATTGATATCAAGCGTGCGATGGAACTGTTAACTAATATGGGTATCGATAATTTGTCTCCTATACTGTTAAGCACCTTAGGACGTATGTATAACAATAATGGCCGCGCAGCAGAGGCTATTGATTTATTTAATCGTATTGATGAGGCATATCGCGATTGGTCTTGGTATTATCGTTGTGGCTATGCTCATGCATTTTTGGGATGTGGTGAAAGCTACGAATCTGAACATGTGCAGCAAGCATTACAGTTAATAGAAGCAGGTATGAAAATGGCGAAAGAGTCCCATTTAGATAAACAGCTGGGCTGGTGTTGCGAAGTTGTAAAATACTTATTAACTCAAATCAAGCCAAAAGATTACAAGGAGGATTACCCTGTGATTTTTGATACCATTAAGAATCTATTTGATAAGAAAAATAGTAAAATTACTACAGAAGGTAAAGCTACTGGAGACATTAATGAACGCGAAGAGGATAACTATCCTACATATGATGTAGTGCATTGGGTATTTAATAAGCAAACATATAGCAGAGAAGAGTTTACCAAAGAATACAATGAAAATGTAAAGAAATATGTAGATAATGAAGCAGATGACGACGATAGATTAGAAGAACCTGAAATTCTAGTAACCTATGAAGCTTGGATTGAAAGTGAAGACCAACTTTTTAATAATGAACGTGTTACCGATGAAGAATTGCTGGAAGAAGATAAAGAAGATGGCATGTGGCAAGTAGAAATTATGGCTCATCTTGTAGCGGATAATGGTACATATTTTACTAGAGAAGAATTACTTTTTAAATTACACAATTTAATGGCCAATAAAGAATTAGGAGATCACGTATTCTTTGAAGGTATTGAATACGAAGGTCATGAATGTGAAGGGTACGGACTTATAGATAATGAAGATGGTATACCTGTATTCTTTATTGTTTGTGGTAGCTAGTTAGTATAGAACATTATAAGACAATAATAGATTAGCCCTTCGCTATGCGAGGGGCTTTTACTATATACGTAGAAATTATATACTTTTGTGCTTCGGGCTACGTTATTTTATAGGGGATTAATGTAGAATATTGAGAAATATGTTAGGTATAATAAAATCAAAGCATTGTTTAAAAGATTACAAGGAGGATTATATTATGATTTTTGAAATGATCAAAAACCTTTTTAACAAAAATGAGAACACGGAAAAGATTGAATATCTTGGTGTTGATAAAGATGGTAATAAAATATATGAAGGTTATTATCATGAGTTTAAGGGAATTCCTTGGGTTTTTAATAAAACTACCTATACTAAAGAAGAGTTTGCTAAGGAGTTTTATACATGCTTAGAAGAGCATAAAGTTAATCCTGATAATTTACCGCCATTAGTAGAGCCTGAAATTTTTGTAAGCTATGAAGCTTGGATTGAAAGCAAAAGTCAGCTTCACCCTAATGAACACTTATACGAGGTAGATGAATTACTAGAAGACGATAAAGAAGATGATATGTGGCAAGTTGAAATCTATGCTCGCCTTAAAGCAGATAATGGTCAGTACTTTACTACTGAAGAGCTTCTTTTCAAGATACATAACTTAATGGCCAATAAAGAGCTCGGTGATCATGTATTCTTTGAAAATCTAGTCTATGATGATCACGAATTTGAAGCTGATGAAATTGAAGATATTGACGATAATGATGAAGGTATTCCTGTATTTGTTGTATGGCTTGGTAGCTAGTTAAATAGTCTTTTTTGTCATAAACTATTATTTTAAAATCTGTAATTTATTGTTTTGTGTTGTTTGTTATTATTATGCTAAGATGAGTTCATATACATATTGATAATATGAGGGGAAGTGTATTGTATGTCTATGACTGTTGAACAGTTTTTATCTTTTTCTGAAAGTGAGCAATTACAAACTGTTAAAGAGCTTAATGATACTGGAAATGTAAAAACTATTATTGATGTGTTAACTAGTGTAGGCATAGAAAACTTATCTATATCTCTGTTAGGTGAGCTCGGTAGAGCTTATAATAATAATGGCAATGAAAAAGAGGCAATTAAGGTATTAGAGTCTATTGATGAAGAATATCGTGATGCGGTGTGGTATTATCGTTGTGCCTATGCGTATGGAGCCATTGCTTCAGACAATAATGAATCGTATACATCAGATATTATGAAACAGATGCTAAGATTAGTAGATCAGGGCGTACGTTTAGCTCAGGAAAAGAATCTGGATGATATAAAATCGTACTGTTTTGAAGTCATTGATATGTGCTATATGCAGATGGACTTTGAACAGTGTGAAGCAGAGTATCCTGAGTTATGTAAAGCTTATAGCAATTATGTAGCAGAGAAAAAGAAGAAACGAGAAGGTGTACCTCGTCATCGGACCATTACTATTGAAGAAATCCAATCTGCAGATGATATGTGGACCATTAATGAGCCCATGTATTGGTCTATCAATATATATGGTTCTTACGATGATTATTTAGAATCTGGAAAACCTTTCACTTTAGAGCAACGATACCTCAATGCAATATGTTGGTATTTTGCCGAGGTCAATAATGGTGGTCATCATCAATTTTTATATAACTCAACAGGCATTGTATGGGAAGATGCTCTTGCTGGCTTACGCCTCTTCAAGATGGATGAGCTAGCAGATAATTTACAATCAGTTATCGATTACTTTGGTGGTTCAGTTCCATTTGATAGAGCTGAACGATGGACTATTTTACAAGACTGGGAAAATGAAGAGGAATTGTTCGATTTTCTCGATAAAAAAGATGATGTAGTGTATGAATATGATGGAATTTATGAAGATACATTCGTACATGAACATCCTGAATTATTTGTATTTGATGGTACCTATACGATTCCAGAATAAGCTTGGGATATATTTAACAAGATATAATCGATGTAACCGGTACAACTGGTACTTTCACTATGTTAATCGATTTTATTATGTAGTAACTTTCACCAAGTAGAAACGATATATTAGAGGTATTACATGTTAGATAAACAAGGCGTATATGATTGTTTACGTGACCATCATATTGATTTTGAAATTACAGATCACGCACCATTATTTAGTATGGACGATAAGCCAAATGTGCAGTTGCCCTATCCTGAGTGGGATGCGAAGAATTTATTTATACGAGATCATAAACGAGAGCATTACTATTTAATTACCGTTCGTGGTTCTAAACGTGTAGATTTAAAGCAATTCCGTAAGGACCACAAACTTAAAAAAATTTCCTTTGGTTCCGAAGAAGAACTATGGGATATATTGAAGATTAAACCAGGTCACGTATCTCCATTCTGCTTGCTTCATGATGAGGACCGTAAGGTCCATTACTATATTGATGCGGACTACGAGAATAATTTAATCGGCATACATCCGAACCAAAATGATGCGACTGTGTGGCTTCAAGGTAAAGAACTAGTTAAACTCATTGAAGAGCATGGTACAATAGTAGAATATATTACATTGTGATTTAGGAGTCTTTTATGAACAAAAATTTGTTAAAACGTATTGTATTAACATCTGCTATTGCCGTATTAGGTGTAAGCACATCTTTTGCAGCTCTTGTTATGGAGCGAGATCAATCTGTAGATACAGCACCTAGTGTAGGCATGTATCGTTTCGAAGTACCTGTAGAGTTACAAGGAACTTATAATAGTGCAGGTGTAGCTAATCTGACAGCATCTATGGAAAAAGAACCTAATACATTGTCCATGAATGTGGCGCATGTAAAAGGTAATCCTTCGGAGTCTTATGTAGTTGAAATCTATAAAGATTTAGCTGCTATTGAAACACATCGCAAATCTGACCATTATCAAGCATTTGTTAATGAAGTCGGTTCTAAATTAACAAATCGTAAGATGTACGATGTACAGTCTGTACTTTTATTTGAAAAGAAAGATGCATTATCTATCGTAAATGATGGTAAGGCAGTGGTGACCTTAACTGAGTTTACTGTTGATAGCAATGAAATCGATACGGTACAACGACAATATCAACTCGATATGGAACGTGCCGTTCGTGATGATGCGGGTTATAAGGCTGGTTATGTGCTTCGTGAAAGAAATGCAAAAAATCGTTGGTACGTCATTCAAATCTATAGCGATCAAGAAGCCCTTACTAAACACTTGAACAGCCCAGGTTATCGTTTTATGATGAGCCAAATCCAAGGTAGTCTACAAGGGGTTACTACTAAAGTATTAGATGGGGATATCCTTGTAAACCATGGTGGTCAATCATTTGTTAGACCTTAGTTTTTGATATAATACTAATCAGTAAAGTTACTGCTAGCATATTATGTGCTAGCAGTTTTTTGCTATATAATAGGTTATAATCTAGTTAATTCTATTTAGGAGTTATATATGACACAACAAGAACGATTGCGCTATCTTTTAGAGGGATTAGTAGCCGAATATAAAGAGAAATATAACGAACATATAGATATTCCCGTAAGTGAAGAAGAACAATTTACTCTATTTAGAGCACTATGTAATATTCGTCCTGCAGGAGCTATGTCCGCAGAGTGGATGAAGATAGAGGATGAATATTTAAATACATTGGCTCATGAAAAAGGCATCGTTACGATTAACGATATGGAAGAGCGAGAACCTCAGATATATTTGTGGCAAGGGGATATAACACGTCTAGCGGTAAAGGCTATAGTCAATGCAGCTAATGAGCAGTTGCTCGGTTGTTTTCTACCGAATCACAAATGTATTGATAATGCCATTCATACTTTTGCTGGTATTGAGTTACGTATGGCCTGTGCTAGGATGACTGAGTATATGGATATGCCTGAAAAGACAGGTGTAGCTCGTATGACCTATGGTTTTAATTTACCTGCCAGTCATGTTATCCATACGGTAGGGCCTATTGTTTATGATACTGTTACAGACTTAGAAAAAGAACAATTGTCATCGTGCTATAGATCTTGCTTGGAGCTAGCTAATGCTTATAGTTTGAAGTCCATTGCATTTTGCTGCATTTCTACAGGTGAGTTTAGATTTCCTAATGAATTGGCGGCCCAAATTGCTATCGATACGGTACGTAGGTATTTAAAAGAAACAAATAGTAAAATCCAAGTGGTATTTAACGTATTTAAGGATATAGATTATGACATCTACAACAAATTATTGGGATAATATAGAACGTGTAAAAGATTTTTTGAATACAGCTGATGCGGTACTCGTAGGTATTGGGGCCGGTATGTCTACTGCAGCGGGTCTGACCTATAGTGGAGAACGTTTTCATAAATACTTCGATGACTTTCACAAAAAGTACGGTATCACAGATATGTATTCTGGTGGATTCTATTCATTTGAAAGCATGGAAGAATATTGGGCGTGGTGGAGCCGTCATATCTACTATAATCGCTATGATATTTCAGTAGGTGAACCTTATATTCGGTTGATGGAGTTGTTACAAAATAAGAATTACTTTGTGATTACCACTAATGTAGATCATCAAATGCAATTTGCTGGAGTGGATAAAAATAGATTTTATTACATGCAAGGTGATTATGGCTTGTGGCAATGCTTTGAGCCATGTCATCAAAAGACTTATGATAATGAAGAACAAGTGCGTCGTATGGTGAAAGAACAAAAGGATATGAAAATTCCCACAGAATTAATTCCTCACTGTCCTAGATGTGGCGAACTAATGACGATGAATTTACGTGTCGACGGTGCCTTTGTGCAAGACGAAGGTTGGTATGCAGCTCAAAAACGATATGCAAGTTTTATAGAGAATTATAAAGATAAGAAAACCGTATTGTTAGAACTTGGTGTTGGCTATAATACACCGATGATTATTAAATATCCATTTATGCGGGTGGCACATGACAATATAGACACACTATATGTACCAGTTAATATTGAAAAACGATCGATTCCATTTGATATTCAGCAAAATACAGTATTGTTTAATAATGACATACAAAAGGTATTGAATGATTTGTTATCTTAAGAAGGAGTTAATGTACTATGAACTATAAATATACCTATGAAAGTCCATTAGGGACAATGATTATGCTTGGTACATTATCATACTTAACAGATTTATTTTTTATTGATGAAGCTCATGCACCTAGTTATGATGATGCGGAGTATATAGAGCAACTAACAGGTCCATTTGAAGTAACAATTATGTGGCTAAATCAATACTTTAATGGTAAAAAGCCCTTTATTACACCGCCTATCCAGTTAGAAGGTACAGAGTTCCGTAAATCCGTATGGTCTATATTACAGACAATTCCTTATGGTGAAACTACAACATATGGAGATATTGGTAAACAAATTGCACAGCAACAAGGTAAAGAGAAATTTTCTGCTCAAGCCGTAGGAGGGGCTGTAGGGCATAATCCAATTTCTATCATCGTTCCTTGTCACCGTGTTATTGGTAGTAATGGCCAGTTAACAGGATATGCAGGGGGCATTGAACGCAAGAAATATATGCTAGACCTAGAGTCGGAGCATAAATAAAGTAATAGTAAATATAAAACATAGATAATAATAAAAGAGATTACTTCTATGTATAGTTAGACATATATAGAAGTAATCTTTTTTTGTGTTTAGATATATTTAGTTGTAATGTAAATAGATATCGTAATAATTAGAATATGAGCAAATACAATACTTTTACAATGTACTTATTTTAAATAAATTTGTTTTCTAAGGTACCAATACCGCTTATGGAAACTGTAACAATATCTCCTGGTTTTAACCAAGAATACTTACTTTCATTTTTACCTAATACTACACCACTAGGCGTACCTGTAAAGATAATGTCACCTTCTTGGAGTGTCATATATGTTGATAAGAAGGCAATAATGTTATAAGGCTTAAAAATCATTTGTTCTAGCTTTGCTTGTTGACGTATTTCACCATTTACTGTTGTCGTAATAGTAGCACTTTCAAAGTCAAAATCATCAGGAGATACAATATTAGGACCAATAGGAGCAAAGTGATCAAGCGATTTGCCAAGGATCCATTGAGAACCTCTAAACTGTAATGTACGGGCACATACGTCGTTACCAATGGTATAGCCTAAGATATGTTCCATTGCCTTTTCAGGAGATATGTTTTTACCAGATTTACCGATGATGATAACTAATTCTCCTTCATAATCGTAATGGAAAGTTTCGTCTTCAATAGTAATTGTATCATGATTACCTGCAAGAGCATTTGATGTTTTCATAAAGATTTCTGGAAAATCATGTGTAGCTAGACTAGTTTCAGCAATATGATCAGCATAGTTAAGGCCGATACAAATGATACTTTTAGGATTAGGAATTAAAAAATTTTTATTTTCGTTCATAATAGGGACCTCTAGTAAAATAAGATAATGTATATCTGAAATTATTATAATATAAATAGGGCGGTAGCTATACTGTAAAAAACAATTTTTATATTCAACGATAGTATAGCTAGGGGCCTATTTGATAATATACATATCTATTAATATGTTACCTATATATAGATGATATATCTTAATAGATACTATATCTGTATATATAATTTATCATCTCTATAGAATCTATTGAAAATACAAGATGATAGTGATAAGATTAAGTGTATATCAATATAAATGGAGGTTATTGTTATGAGCAAGAATATCGATTGGGATAATCTCGGTTTTGGTTATGTAGAAACCGACTACCGTTATTTGACTACATATAAAGATGGTAAATGGGACGAAGGTGGTCTAATTACTGATGCTAACGTTGTCCTTAATGAATGTGCTGGTGTATTCCAATACGCTCAAACTGTTTTTGAAGGTTTGAAAGCATACTATACAAAAGATGGTCACATCGTATGCTTCCGTCCAGATTTGAATGCAGAACGTTTGAATCAATCCTGTGAACGCCTTGTAATGCCTACATTACCTGAAGGTCGTTTCCTCGAAGCTGTAAAAGAAGTTGTAAAAGCAAATAAAGACTTTGTTCCTCCATATGGTCATGGTGCAAGCCTTTATATTCGTCCTTACATGATGGGTACAAACTCCGTTATCGGTGTAAAACCTGCTGATGAATATCAATTCCGTGTGTTTACAACACCAGTAGGCCCTTACTTTAAAGGTGGTGCTAAACCAATCAAAATTCGTATTACTGATTTTGATCGTGCAGCTCCTCATGGTACTGGCCATATTAAAGCTGGTTTGAATTATGCTATGAGTTTGTATGCTATCACTGATGCTCATAATGAAGGCTATGCAGAAAATATGTATCTTGATGCGGCTACTCGTACACATGTAGAAGAAACTGGTGGTGCTAACTTCATCTTTATTACTAAAGATGGTAAATTAGTTACACCTAAATCTGATAGTATCTTGCCATCCATTACACGTCGTTCTTTGATGTATGTAGCAGAACACTACCTTGGTATGACTGTAGAACATCGTCCTGTTCATAAAGATGAATTAAAAGACTTTGCTGAAATTGGTCTTTGTGGTACAGCGGCTGTTATTTCTCCAGTAGGTCAAATCGATACTCCAGAAGGCACTATTAATGTTCCTGCTGGCATGGATGATATGGGTCCTATCACTAAAAAATTATATGACACATTACTTGGCATTCAACATGGTGAAATCGAAGCTCCTGAAGGCTGGGTAGTTAAAATTTGCTAATTATTTAACTATGCAAATATGATTTAATTATGCAAACATGAAAGTATATAAAAACGGCATCTACCGTATGATAGATGCCGTTTTTTATTCTGCTAAAGATATTAGTAAACTAATGATTTTGATTGATAAATATTCTAGCTATATTTAGTTAGCGTTTGCTCTACTATGCACTTTAGCCATAAATTTTTCGTTGTTAATGACAAAGCGTTCATGTGTACCACGACCGATAATACCAATGCCATCAGAAGCTTCGATATCGAATGTGATTTTGCGACCTTCTACGGCGCTTACAATAGCTTTTGCTGTTACTGTTGCACCAAGTGGAGTAGGGGCTTCATGGGTGATGGATAAAGCAATACCTACAGTGCCTTCACCTTCTTCTAAGTATGGTTGTACTGCTGCTTGAGCCGCTTCTTCCATTAAAGCGCACATGGCTGGTGTGGCAAAGACATCTAAAGAACCAGATTTCATTGTTTTAGCAATATTAGATTCTGTAACTGTTACAGTAGCCGTAGCTGTTTGACCTGCTGATACCATATTATACCTTCTTTCATTAAGAAAATTCTCGTTATAATAGTATTATACATCTTTCGATAATTTTTATGCTAATGTAATGATACATATTTTATAGATATATGTATACACCTCTAATGCTATATCGGTTATCAATTTTAAATATATTAAAAAAGCTATTCAAATTAAAGAAATGTAACTAGTTATAACTGTTCTATAGAATACGTGATATAATGAAGCTAGTCTTTTTTATACGAGGTATATATGAGTAAAAGAAATTTAAAACCTTCTGGTGAAGGTTGGGTACAGTTAATAGCAGGCATAGGTTTTATTGTTTTATTAATTATTATAAATATTGTAGATCCTACATTTTATCCGACCATGTGGCACTTAGCAACAAGTGGCTCTATGGAAGAGGTAGCGGAGTATATTCAAAGTTTTGGCCCTATGGCCATGTTGGTGAGTATGGTCCTCGATATTTTTGTTAACGCCGTAGGCTTTTTACCGTCAATTTTCATATCTACAGCTAATGGTTTAGTATTTGGTATGTGGCCAGGGATCATTATTTCTTGGTTGGCTGAAACAATTGGTGTAGTCATTAGCTTTTATATTATGCGTTACTTCTTACGTGATACAGCGGACAAGTTGATTGCTAAGAGTACGGTATTGATGAAAGTAGATGATTTTTCCGGTAAAAATGGTTTTGTGGTCATGTTATTTGCACGATCCTTACCGTATTTTCCATCTGGAGTCATTACCGCCTTAGGGGCCATTAGTAAAATCAAACCTAGAGATTATATATTGGCAAACTTGATTGGTAAATTTCCATCTACGGCTTTAGAAGTAGCTATTGGTACAGATATTGTAAATTTCCAAGAAAATATGGGACGATTAGGAATTATTGTTCTTGTTGCAGGTGTTGTATACTTCATTCTTTGGAAAGTATATAAGAACTATATTAATAAGAAAAATGCGGAACAAGAGCATGATCCTAATGCGTAATATAAAGTCTAATTAGGTAAGCCATTACAAAATAACTAATTAACTATAGGCTGCTTACGTTTTAATAATGTAATATTCTTAATTCTTGATGTTAGTAATATTTTCTACTTAGAAGTGTTTTCTACATAGTATATATGAAAGAGGCGATAGTATGAGCTTTTCTCTTCCTGAACGTGTAACCTTAAAAGGTCCTAATTTTATTCGTGAAGTATTTGAACGTGGTGTAGGCGTGGAAGGCTTTATTAGCTTTGGTATTGGTAATCCTGCGCCAGAAGCGATACCGGTAGAGGTCATCGAAAGGGCTTTTGATGAAGTTGTGCATTCTAATCCTATGAGCCTTTTACAATATGGTCCAATGCAAGGTGATGCACATTTAGCAGAACTTACGTTAGAACGTTTAGTACAAACTCATAAGATGAATTCGGAAGGACAAGGTCTCATTATTTCCAATGGTGCAGGTCAATTATTAGGTCTTGTACCAATTACAGTTTTAGAACCAGGCGATGAAGTGTATATGGATGAATTTACTTTCACCAGTGCTATTAACTCTGTGCGCAACATGGGCGGTAAAGCAATAGGTATTAAAACTGACGAGTACGGTATGATTCCGGGTGAGTTAGAAAAAGCGGCTCAATCTGGTAAAGGTAAATATATTTATCTAATTCCCAACTTCCAGAATCCAACAGGCATTACTATGCCTTTAGAGCGCCGTAAGGAGATTTATGCTATTGCATCTAAATATGATTTATTTATCTATGAAGATGATCCATATGGTGAAATTCGTTTCGCCGGAGAATATATTCCAACGTTCAAATCCTTCGACACAGAAGATCGTGTTCTGTATGCAGGTTCTTATTCTAAAACATTATCTGCAGGCTTGCGTGTAGGCTTCTTATTTGGCCCAACTAAAGTTATTGAAGCTATCCAAGCATTAAAAAATAATACGGCCGGTCAAATGCCATTAGTAACTCAAAAGGTGGTAGCGAAGGTTCTTGATACCATTGATTACGATGCTCATTTAGATAATGTACGAAAAGTATATAAAATGAAATGTGAAGCTTTACTTAACGCTTTTAAAAAGTATGCGAGTTCTAAAGTTCATTTGACACAACCTACAGGTGGTATGTTTGCATGGATGACGATGCCTGAGGATGTAGATTGTGATGTATTCTTTGAAACTTGTATGGACCGCAATGTTGGGATTATTAAATGTGGTGCCTTTGCAGCAGATGGAGCAGGAGCAGGTCATGCATTTCGTTTGAGCTATACGGTACCAACAGTAGAGGAAATTACAAAGGGGATGGAAATTCTCGGCGGGTTAACTAAAGAATTTTGTGGTGAGTAATATATTGATAATTTTTGATATAACGTGATACAATGTAGGCGTAGATACATTGTGTTTACCATATAAAAAAGTTTTTAATATAGATGTGAGGTATAGCCTCAAAGAAAGTAGGTGTTTACTATGGGTTGCGGTAGCAGCAGTGATTGTGGCGGATGCCCATCTCAATCTTCTGGTTGCGGTGGTGGCGCGTCTCAACAACCTCAAGATCTTACAGCTCAATTACACGAGCTTAGTTCTGTTAAACATGTAATTGGTGTAGTATCTGGCAAAGGTGGCGTAGGTAAATCCTCCGTTACCAGCTTGATGGCCATTACAATGGCGCGTAAAGGTTACAAAGTAGGTATCCTCGATGCGGATATTACAGGTCCTTCTATTCCTAAGATGTTTGGCATTAAGGAAAAGGCATATGCTGACGAAATCGGTATGTATCCTGTAAAATCTAAAGGCGGTATTGACGTTATGTCTGTTAACCTCCTTTTGGAAAACGATACAGATCCTGTTTTATGGCGTGGTCCTATTTTAGGTAATGTAGTAAAACAATTTTATACAGATGTTATTTGGAAAGACATCGATTATTTATTTGTTGATATGCCACCGGGAACAGGTGACGTAGCGATTACTGTATATCAATCCTTGAAATTGGACGGTATTATTATCGTTACATCTCCTCAAGACTTGGTATCCATGATTGTTGAAAAAGCAGTTAAAATGGCTGATTTAATGCAAGTGCCTATTATTGGTGTGGTGGAAAACTACTCTTACTTCCATTGCCCAGATAACGGTAAGGATTATCAAATTTTTGGTGAAAGCCACATCGAAGAAATCCTTCAAAAATACGGTCTATTATTGTTGAACCGTTTACCAATTGACCCAACTATTGCAAACCTTTGCGATAAAGGTAATATTGAGTCTATCGAAAAAACAAATTTAGAAGACGTATCTCTACCTGAATAGGATTCATATGATGATGAAAGCTGTGTATTTATAAATGCACAGCTTTTTATCACATCTTTTTATGGTGAATTATGTTATATTTATGGTAGGAAGATAGAATTATATCTTTAATTCTCTTACTACAGATATGCTGAACATAGTTAGTATAGATTTTTATTTTTCTTAACATGATACTATAGGGTGTATTGGCATATATTGGTTTAATTTTAATGTTTTCCTATGTAGGACGTATGTGTATGAAAAAACTATTGAACTGGATCATTCCAGCAGCCTTTGGTTTAGGTCTGTGGTTTGTTCCAACTCCAGAGGGATTAACTCCTCAGTCATGGCATTTATTTGCAATCTTTGTAGCTACTATCGTAGGCTTCATTACTCAGCCGTTACCGATTGGTGGCGTATCTATCGTTGTTATTACTGTTGCTGCATTGACAGGCACATTAAAGATTAGTGAAGGTATTTCAGGTTTTGCTAACTCTGCAATCTGGCTAATTGTAGGTGCTTTCTTATTCTCTCGTGGCTTTATTAAAACTGGTTTGGGGAAACGTATTGCTTATAATTTGATTTCTGCTTTTGGTAGTAGCTCCTTGCGTTTGGCCTATGCATTGGCTTTGTCTGATTTGATTTTAGCTCCCGCAACACCATCTAACACAGCTCGTGTAGGCGGTGTAATCATGCCAATTACAACTAGCTTAGCAAAAGCTTTCGGTTCTGAACCACAAGATGGACCTCGTAAAATTGGTTCTTTCTTGATGCAATCAATTTACCAAGTAAATACGATTACATCTGCGATGTTCCAAACATCCATGGCTGGTAATACATTGGTTGCAGCATTAGCGCTTCAATCTTTTGGTATTGGTATTACATGGGGCGACTGGGCTATGGCAGCTATCGTACCTGGTATTATTGCATTGATTATTATGCCGTATTTCATTTATAAAGTATATCCACCGGAAATCAAAGATGCTCGTGAAGCTCAACAAATGATTCGTGAAGAGTTAAAAGGTCTTGGCAAGATTTCTTTCCAAGAATGGGTAATGCTTGGCGTATTTATTTTAGCATTAGTATTGTGGGCTACGTCTCAATTTACAAAACTTGATGCTACAACTGTTGCATTCTTAGGTATTTCTATTTTACTTGCTACAGGCGTTCTAATTTGGGACGATGTTAAGAGTGAAAAGGGTGCTTGGGATACATTGGTTTGGATGGGTACATTGATGGGCTTTGCCGGATTCCTTTCCAAATTGGGCTTTATCAAATGGGCTACAGTTCAAGTGGGTGGTTATATTCCAGAAGGCTCTTGGGTAATTGCCTTTGTTGTAGCTGTTCTTGTTAATACATATGCTCACTATGTATTTGCATCCTTAACAGCGCATATTTCTGCGATGTTCGTAGCATTCTCTGCAATCGCTATTTCTGCAGGTGCCCCACCTATGTTGACATTGTTGATGATTGCATTCACATCTAACTTATGTATGTCTTTGACTCACTATGCAGCAGGTCCATCTCCAGTAATCTTTAATACTGGTTATGTTCCTCAAAATATATGGTGGAAACTTGGTTTCTTCACATCTGTAATCAACTTAATTATCTTCATGGGTCTTGGCTCTGTATGGATGAAGTTGATTGGTATGTGGTAAAATTTAGTACTGACAATTTTATAGGATTGTAATGGCATGTACTTTAAACCTATTAGACTTAGTGTACTATGCATTTACATCGTATATAAAAAGCCGTCCCGATAGGGGCGGCTTTTTGTGATAAAATATGAGTAGTTAATAGATAATTAATGTAAATATTGTAAAATAATATACATAATAAATTATTCAAGCTAATTGTACAAATTTTATATGATTTGTGCATAGGAGGGACCTATGAAGTTTGATAATGAACAATTATTAAAGTATATTGGCGCTTGTACATCTCCGTATCACACAGTAGATACAAGTTTACAAATGCTATTGGACTCAGGATTTACAGAGCTCAGTTTAGAAGATGAGTGGCAGTTAGACTCTGGTTCTTATGTAGTTAACGTGTTCGGCACCACCTTATTTGCCTTTCATATAGGGAAGAAACCAGAACATACATTACGTATTGCATCCGCTCATACAGATTTTCCTGCTATTCGTGTTAAACCAAACCCTATAACCTCTATGAAAGGATACACAAAGTTAAATGTAGAAATGTATGGCGGTCTTATAGAAAATACATGGCTTGATCGTCCATTAGGTGCAGCAGGTACGGTTGTGTTAAAAGGAAAAAATGCCTTTGACGTAGATTCTGTTCTAGTCGATACAAAACGGCCTATCGCTATTGTTCCAAACCTAGCTATTCATATGAATCGCTCTGTTAATGATGGGGTTAAACTAAATCGTCAAAAAGAAATGCTTCCTATATTGATGATGGAACGTAATAATGAAGATAATCCTACAAAACCTTTAAATAATAGAAATAATCCAAGTTTATTTTCAGAATCAGATACTCAATACGATGAGTGGACAAAGTTTTTAGCTGATGAAGTAGATTGCGATCCTTCCGAAATATTATCTTATGAAATGACTTTATATCCTACGGAACAAGGCTGTGTACTCGGTACGGAAGGTGATTTCATTAGCTCACCTCGTTTAGATAATTTAACATCTTGCTTTAGTGTATTATCTGGTATTATTCAAGCCAAAAAAATGAATGTTAATGGTGTTCGCTGTGCTATACTCTTTGATAACGAAGAGGTGGGCAGTCGTACGAAACAAGGTGGGGCCGGTATGATATTACCAAATCTCGTTAAACGCGTGTATGACGCATTAGGATATTCTAATCAAGAGATGGACAGCTTTATCTCTAAAGGCTTTATGATTTCCTCCGATGTAGCACACGGATTACACCCAAACTATCCAGAGAAAAATGACATTACGAATATTCCTGTACTTAATAAAGGGCTATCCCTTAAGATTGCATGTAGCCAATCTTACGCTGGGGATGCTAAGGCCATTGCTATCGTTAAAGGCCTTTGTGAAGAAGCGGATGCACAGTATCAGATTTATGTAAATCGTTCGGATATTCCAGGTGGATCTACAGTAGGTTCCATTTCATCAGCTATGTTACCAATGCGTACTATTGATGTAGGCTTGCCTCTTTTAGCAATGCATTCAGCTAGAGAATTGATGGGGGCAGCTGATCAAGAGCAATTAAATCGATTAATGAATCATTTTCTAGGTGGTAAGTAATATAAAATGGAATTTATTCGATGTGCATTATTGAAAGACATATGATTTTTTGTAATGAACAGTAAAAAATATATTTTATACTTTCATAATTGGTATAATCCTTTAAATATAATGAAAATATTGTATAATAAGTATATATTATTATGAATATAAAACCTCATCATAAATTTTGATGAGGCTTTCCTCAATATTGATTTATCTATAAGTATAGGAAATATTCATATATTAATAAAAATGAAAGCTGATAGTTCACATTTGTGGAAGCTAGTAGGAGGCAATACATGAGAAAAATTAAATCCGTATTGGTTGCCAACCGTGGAGAAATTGCGATCCGCGTGTTCCGTGCATGTAATGAAATGGGAATTAAAACTGTAGCCATTTACTCTAAAGAGGATACATTATCCTTGCACCGTAACCAAGCCGATGAAGCCTATCTCGTAGGGGAAGGTAAAAAACCAGTTGACGCATATCTTGATATTGAAGATATCATCCGTATTGCAAAAGAACATGACATCGATGCTATCCATCCAGGTTATGGCTTCTTATCTGAAAATGAAGGCTTTGCTCGTCGTTGTGAAGAAGAAGGAATTATCTTTATTGGGCCTAAAATCAAGCATTTGAATATGTTTGGTGATAAAGTAAATGCTCGTGAGCAAGCTAAATTAGCAAAAATTCCGATGATCCCAGGTTCTGATGGGGCTTTAAAAGATTATGCTCAACTAGAAGAATTTGCTGATACACATGGTTTTCCATTGATGATTAAAGCCGTTAATGGCGGCGGCGGTCGTGGTATGCGTGAAGTTCATCATAAAGAAGATCTTCGAGATGCATATGATCGTGCTAAATCTGAAGCGAAAGCTGCGTTTGGCGATGATGATGTATATGTAGAAAAACTTATCGTAGAGCCTAAACATATTGAAGTTCAAATCTTAGGTGATGAACATGGCAATGTAGTTCATTTGCATGAACGTGATTGCTCTGTTCAACGTCGTCACCAAAAAGTAGTTGAAATGGCGCCAGCCTTTGCGTTATCATTAGAAACTCGTAAAGCTGTATGTGATGCTGCCGTTAAAATCATGAAAAATGTTGGCTACGTGAATGCAGGTACTGTAGAATTTTTGGTAACTGCTGATGGTAGCTTCTACTTTATCGAAGTTAATCCACGTATTCAAGTAGAGCATACTGTAACAGAAATGATTACAGATATTGACATTGTTCATGCTCAAATTAGAATCGCTGAAGGCTTTAGTTTACATAGCCCTGAAGTAGGTATTCCTGAGCAGGATAAAATTCCTTGTAAAGGCACTGCTATCCAATGTCGTATTACCACAGAAGATCCTAAAAACAACTTTATGCCTGATACCGGTAAAATCTTAGCGTACCGTAGCTCTGGTGGTTTTGGTATCCGTCTTGATTCTGGTAATGCTTTTACAGGTGCCGTTGTAACACCTTACTATGACTCCTTGCTTGTGAAAGCGACAGCATTTGGTCCTAACAACGAAGAAACTATTCGTAAAATGCTTCGTTGCTTAAAAGAGTTCCGTATTCGCGGTGTAAAAACAAATATTCACTTCTTGATTAATGTATTGGAACATCCTGAATTCCAAAGTGGTTCTTACAATGTAAACTTCATTGAAGAACATCCTGAATTATTCGAATTGAAACCAGATCGTGACCGTGGTACTAAATTATTACGTTACATTGCTGATGTTACAATTAATGGCTATTCTGGTGCAGGGGCTCAAGAGGTTCCTGACTTTGAACCGATTCAAATGCCATCTACTTTGGATGTAAGTCCAGCATCTGGTACAAAACAAAAATTTGATGAACTTGGACCAGATAAATTCAGTAAATGGTTATCGGAACAAAAACAAGTATTCTTCACTGATACCACTTGGCGTGATGCCCATCAATCCTTGTTTGCTACACGTCTTCGTACAATCGATATGGCTCGCGTAGCTGGTCATGCTGCAAAAGGTGTACCTAACTTATTCTCCTTAGAATGTTGGGGGGGTGCTACTTTTGACGTATCATACCGATTCTTACATGAAGATCCGTGGGAGCGTTTGCGCATGTTCCGTCGTGAAGTGCCAAATACATTGCTTCAAATGCTTCTTCGTGGTGCAAATGCCGTAGGTTACACATCGTATCCAGACAACGTAGTTCGTCAATTCATTCAACGGGCTGCTGCTAATGGTATTGATGTATTCCGCGTATTTGATAGCTTGAATAGTCTTGATAATATGCATGTTGCTATCGATGAAGTGCGTGCACAAAATAAAATAGCTGAAGTTGCATTGTGCTATACTGGCGATATCCTTGATGGTGCTCGTACAAAATACAACTTGGTCTATTATGTAAATATGGCAAAAGAGCTTGAAAAAGCTGGTGCCAATATTATTGCCATTAAAGATATGGCCGGCCTTTTAAAACCACAAGCTTCTTATAACTTGGTATCTGCCTTGAAAGATGCTGTCTCTGTTCCAATTCACTTGCATACTCATGAAGGCTCCGGTAACTCTATCTATACATATGGCCGCTCTGTAGATGCTGGTGTTGATGTAATCGACTTAGCATACTCAGCATTTGCTAATGGTACTTCTCAACCTAGCATGAATTCCATGTACTATGCATTGTCTGGTCATGAACGTCAACCAGAAATGAACATTGATTACATGGAAGAAATGTCTCATTATTTTGGTAGTATCAGACCATATTACAAAGGTGTAGATAAAGCAGAAGCATATCCTAATACTGAAGTATATCAACATGAAATGCCAGGTGGACAATACTCTAACTTGCAACAACAAGCTAAAATGGTAGGGCTTGGTGATCGTTGGACAGATATTAAGAAAATGTACCACCAAGTAAACATGATGTTTGGTGATATCATTAAAGTTACACCATCCTCTAAAGTGGTAGGGGATATGACATTGTACATGGTACAAAACAACTTAACTGAAAAAGATATCTACGAAAAAGGCGATGTATTGGATTTCCCTCAATCCGTAGTTGAATTCTTTGAAGGACGTCTTGGTACTCCATATCAAGGCTTCCCTGAAAAATTACAAAAAATCATCTTGAAAGGTGCTCGCCCAATCACAGTTCGCCCTGGTGCTGTATTACCTCCAACAGATTTTGAACATATTCGTCATGAATTAAGCGAAATGGGAGCCCAAACAACTGATGAAGATATTAGTGCATATTGCTTGTATCCTAAGGTTTACCAAGATTACAATAAATTTGTAAAAGACTTTGGTGATGTATCTGTATTAGATACTCCAACATTCTTCTTTGGTATGAAACGGGGCGAAGAAATTCAAGTAACCATTGAAAAAGGTAAAACACTGATTATCAAGATGAATGGTTTCTCTGAACCTGATGAAGATGGTAATCGCATCGTATTGTTCGAGTTTAATGGTCAACCTCGTAGCATTAAGGTTCATGATAAACATGCTAAGACAACTGGTGTTGTTCGTCGCAAAGCGGATGAATCTAACCCTGGTGAAATTGGTGCTACATTGTCTGGTTCCGTTGTTAAGATCCTTATTAAGAATGGTCAATCTGTAACTAAAGGTGAACCATTGATCGTTACAGAAGCAATGAAAATGGAAACAACAATTACAGCTCCTATCGACGGTATCGTAGAAGAAATCCTTGTACGTGAAGGTAGCCGTATCGAATCTGGTGACTGCTTGCTTCGTATTGAAGATGCTTTAAAACGATAAGCTAACAATCATTTAAAATTAAAAATATTATTTCTCAAATATTTCATAAAATGAAAAATTGAAGAATAATGGAAGAATCCCTAGGAAATCCTAGGGATTCTTTGTATTTTCAAGGGTTTCATGGTACTATATAATATAGAGAAAATGGGCGTATTATGCGTTATTTTAGAATGATTAGTAGAAAAGGAGTAGTAACAGATGAGATGTCCTTATTGCCAACACACAGACACGAAGGTAACAGACTCTAGAACGACTGATGAAGGTAATAGTATTCGCCGTCGCCGTGAATGTATCAATTGTGGCCGTCGCTTTACTACCTATGAAATTATAGAAGAAGTACCACTTATGGTATTGAAGAAAAATGGACGACGTGAATTATTTGACCGCGGTAAGCTACTGAATGGGTTATTGCGCTCTTGTGATAAGCGTACAGTTCCTATGTCTGTGATGGAGCAAGTAGTTAATGATGTAGAGCGTGATATTCGGAATGAAATTAACCAAGAGGTTACAACTGATCGCATTGGTGAGCTCGTGTTACAACAACTGAAAGACATAGATCAAGTTGCATATGTTCGTTTTGCTAGTGTATATCGTAAGTTTGATAATATTGATAGCTTTATGGAAGAGTTAAAAGCTCTGAAGAAGTTAGACGCTAAAAAGCCGAAACACAAACCTGTCGTAGAAGAATAATTGATTCTGTATTACTGATTGGTTATACATGGTTTTGAAATTAGCAATGTGTGAGGCTTTATGATAGATTTACATTGTGATACGATGATGCAATTGCTAGATCATCCTGATAGTGGTGATTTATATCGCAATACTTGGAAAATAGATATAGAAAAATTACAAAAGGCTCATAGCAAGATACAAGACTTTGCACTCTTTATTAATATGGGTGAGACGAATGACCCTTATGGCCGCTATGAAGAGATGCGTAATTTGTGTGTATCACAAATTCATCACTATGGAGAGCACATACAACATGTGCTCTCTTATCAAGATGTAGAGTCTGTATACAAGACTGGTAAGATTGGGGCACTTATGTCTATTGAGGAAGGTGGCGTACTAGGTGGCGATTTAAATAAACTTAAACAAGCTTACCAAGATGGAGTCAGACTTATAACGCTAACATGGAACTATCCAAATGGACTTGGCGAGCCACATTGTGGTGAGCAACATAAGAAATTAACATCTAAAGGTGTTGAATTTGTAGAAGCTATGCAAGAGTTAGGGATAATTGTTGATTGCTCTCATCTTAACGATGCTGGTACAGAGCAACTAGGAGATATTTTAGATGTTCCTTTTATAGCATCTCATTCAAATGCACGGGAATTACGGTCTCATACGCGAAATTTGCCAGATAATCTTATTAGACTTATCGCTAATAAGGGAGGTATTATAGGACTTAATTTTGCACAGAATTTTCTCGGCACATCGCCAATTAGTCGCATTGAAGATATTGTTAAACATGGTCTATATCTCATCGACAAGGGCGGTGAAGATGTAGTGGCATTAGGAACTGATTTTGATGGGATTCCACCCGACACAGAGATTGCAGATATGTCTCAAATGAGTCGTCTTTATGATGCATTTAAAGAGGCAGGCTTATCTGTGGAACAGTGTGAAAAGTTATTCTGGAAAAATGCAGATAGACTACTAAAGGAGATTTTATAATGACTGATTTAAATCCAATCATTGCAGATCGTTTTACAGAGCATCTTGAAGTGTTTGGTAAAACGATGGAACATATGGATACCATTCAAGAAATCGGATATCGCTGTAAAGCGGCTTTAGAAAATGGTAATAAAATTTTGTTCTGTGGTAATGGTGGCTCTGCGGCGGACTCTCAACATTTAGCAGCTGAATTGATTTGTCGCTTTAAAAAGGAACGGCGCTCTCTTGCAGGCATTGCATTAACTACTGATACATCTGCATTAACAGCTATTGCGAATGACTATGATTTTGAATCTGTTTTTGCACGTCAAGTAGAGGGCTTAGGCCGTACAGGTGATGTTCTCATCGGTATTTCTACATCTGGTAACTCCAAGAATGTTGTAAAAGCTGCAGAAATGGCCCGTTCTATCGGTATGCATACCATTGCTTTCACTGGGGAAGGAGGTGGCAAATTGGCCGAACTATGTGATATTACGCTGGCTATTCCTAGTAATGTGACAGCACGCATTCAAGAAATGCATATCTTAGCTGGCCACATTATGTGCGAAATTATTGAAGAAGATTATTAACCGATAGGTTTTTACTCATAGATACACATTGTTTCAATTAAAAATTTATTTAAATTAGGAACATATGTAATTTTGATAAGGAATAGGTGGATTATGATAAATACTACCATTAGTCAGTTTTTAACAAAGCAACTGCCAAACTTGAAGATTGCCGTTGTAGGCGATGTAATGGTAGACCGTTATGTTTTTGGTGATGTAAGTCGTATTTCTCCAGAAGCACCGGTTCCTGTAAACCGCGTGTCCAAGATGAAAGAGGTCCTTGGTGGAGCTGGTAATGTTGCATCTAATCTGTCTAATTTAGACTGTAAAGTATATCTTGGTGCACTAGCAGGTAATGACGACCATGGCCATTTATTAAAAAATTTACTTGATACTGATAAAATCGATACGACTGGTTTAATCACTAGTGATGACCGCTCTACTATTACTAAGATGCGCATATTGGGTGATCGTCAACAGATGATGCGCCTTGATTTTGAAACAATTACAAATTTAACCAATCAAGAAGAGCAACAATTGTCTGTTTGGTTGGAAAATCTATGTAAAGCGGGGATTGATGGTATTGTCGTATCTGACTATGGTAAAGGCGTTTGTACACCTACCTTATTGAAGACAATCTTTGGTTTGGCTAAGGAATATGGTGTGCAAACTATCGTAGATCCTAAGGGGGCAGACTGGTCTAAATACAATGGTGCTACATGTATTACACCGAATGTGAAAGAACTTGGTGAATGTGTAGGCCGTACGTTAGAAAATGATGATGCTACTATTGTAGAGGCTGCTAAGTCTGTACTTGCTGATGTAGATTTAGACTATATTGTGGCCACTCGATCTGCTAAGGGTATTACGGTTATTGCAAAGGATGGCCGTACATGGCATAATCCTGCTACTCAACAAGAGGTGTTTGATGTGAGTGGTGCAGGAGATACCGTTGTATCCATGATGATGACCTGTCTTGCAAGTGGTTTATCGATGCGTTTAGCCTTACATATCGCCAATGGTGCAGCGGGTATCGTAGTATCTAAGGTTGGTACGTATCCAATACATCGTTCTGAGTTATTAGACTTATGGCATTCCTATAAACATAGTATTCAATCTAAGCCATTATATACGAAGGAAGAGATGAAAGAACTCGTTTCACAATGGCAAAGCAAAGGTGAAACTGTAGTGTTTACAAATGGTTGTTTTGACATTCTTCACCGTGGACATATCACGTATTTACAAGAAGCTGCGCAGCTAGGTGATCATTTAATCATTGGATTAAATTCTGATGCATCTGTTCGACGTTTAAAAGGAGAAACACGGCCCATCGTAAGTGAAGCGGATAGAGCGGCCTTGTTGAGTGCGTTGCAATGTATTGACGGTGTAGTACTATTTGAAGAGGATACACCGGCTGAATTACTAGCGTACTTACGTCCCAATACTCTTGTTAAGGGCGGAGATTACAAAATAGAAGATATTATTGGACGCGAGTCCGTTGACAATGTAGAGGTTCTTTCATTTAAAGAAGGTTACTCTACATCAGATATTGTAGGGAAAATAGCCACTATGGCTAAGGAGGGCAAATTATGATTATCGTAACAGGTGGTGCTGGTTTTATTGGCAGTAATATTGTGAAAGCACTGAATGATCGTGGTCGTACAGATATTCTCATCGTAGATGATCTTACAGATGGTCGTAAGATTCGCAATATTCAAAATTTAGAATTTCTAGATTACATCGATTGTGATGATTTTGATTGTGCTATTGCTGATGGTACATTCGACGTTGGCCCTATTGAAGTCGTATTCCATGAAGGTGCTTGTGCAGACACAATGGAATATAATGGCAAATACATGATGAAGAACAACTATGAAGGTTCTAAAAATCTATTCCATTATTGCCAAGATCGTCGTATTCCATTCATCTATGCCTCCTCTGCATCTACCTATGGTAATGGTACACATGGTTTCGTAGAAAAACCGGAAGCTGAAGAAGCACTTAACCCATATGCGTATTCTAAATTGTTATTCGACCGTTATGTACGTAAATATGAAGGTGAATATACTGCACAAGTTGTGGGGCTGCGTTACTTTAACGTATATGGTCCTAATGAAGCTCATAAAGATAAAATGGCTTCTTTAGTACGTCAAATGTTCTACAAAAATAAAGAAACAGGTATTATTAACCTCTTTGAAGGTACAGATGGTTACGAAGATGGTGGTCAAACACGTGATTTTATTTATGTAAAAGACGTAGTTAATGTAAACTTCTATTTCTGGGAGCATCCTGAAATCTCTGGTACTTTTAACTGTGGTACAGGTAATGCTCATAGCTTTAACCAATTCATGCAAGCTGTTATCGACTACAATGGTCAAGGCAAAATTGAATATGTGCCATTCCCAGAGGTGTTAAAGGGTAAATACCAAAGCTTTACAGAGGCTGATACTACTAAATTGTTAGCTGCTGGCTATGATAAAGGGTTCCATAAAATGGAAGATGCCGTTAAAGAATATTGTGAACTATTAGATAATAACGAAGGATATTTACGCTAATGCGCAAGGTATTATTTTTAGATCGCGATGGTGTTATTAACAAGGATGTTAGTTATCTAAATAAAATCAGCGATTTAGAGTGGGTAGATGGTGCAAAAGAGGCCCTTGCTTATGCTCATAGTAAGGGCTATGATCTCATTGTAGTGACAAATCAGAGTGGTGTAGCTCGTGGTTATTATAAAGAATCTGATGTTCAGATTTTACATGACTATATGGCTCATGAACTAGATCGCAGTGGAGCACCGATTTTACATTTCTATTACTGTCCACATCATAAAGAAGGTATTGTTCCTCTCTATGCAGTAGAATGTGAATGTAGAAAGCCTAAACCTGGCATGATTAAGCAAGCTATTAAGGATTATGATGTAAATATATCAGATAGTTTTCTTATCGGTGACAGTCAACGTGATGTTGATGCAGCTGAGGCTGCTGGCATTAAGGGGTACCTATTTAAAGGTTCTAATCTATTGGATTTCATTAAAACAATAATTTAATCATTTATTCCATTTAGTCTATTTTTGAAGAATATATTTAGGGTTGTTGTTTTGTATTGGGGAGGCTATATGAAAGATTACAAGAATATACTCATCATCAAGATGAGTTCCTTAGGTGATGTAATTCACGCATTGCCTACCTTGTACGCTGTGCGCAAGAATTGGCCTAATGCGCGTATTACATGGGCTATTCATGAGCAATTCGCTAGCCTCTTACCTGGTACACCATGGGTTGATGACGTGATTATCATTGACAAAAAACAACTAAAGAAGCCTACGTATTTATATCAATTGCGCAAGGAGCTACATAGTCGTCATTTTGATATGACCTTAGACCTTCAATGCATCGCAAAAAGTGCTATTGTTTCCTTATTATCTGGTGCCCCTGAAAAGTATGGCTACTGGGAGCTTCGTGAGGGCAGTAATCTTGTTAATAAAGCATTAGTAGGTGAGCATAAATACGACCATGTTATTGAACGCTATCTGGATACCGTACGCGCCCTTGGTGGTGAGGTGGAGGAGATTGAATTTCCGATGCCAGCTTACGTTGAGGCTGAGAAATCCATAAAACAAAAGTTGAAATGCCATGGTGTAGATGATGAATATATTGTAGTTGTACCAGGGGCACGATGGATTGTTAAGGAGTGGCCACTTCTAAATTTTGGAGAACTTTGTATTCGTTTATGTGAATCTGGTAAGAAGGTTGTTATTGCCGGTGCTCCTGATGATGTAGATAAAGGTGCTTTCATAGAAAATTATGTAAAACATAAGAATCTGATCAATTTAGTTGGATCTACAACCATGCCTGAACTCATTGAGTTGATTCGTCATTGTCAGATTTTTATTAGTGCCGATACGGGACCATTGCATATTGCAAATGCTTTGAAGCGTCCTTTGATTGCCATGTTTGGTACAACATCACCTAAGCGCACAGGTCCTTATGGTGGTAGTCATGTACATCTCATTATTTCACCTACTTCTAAGGCTACACCTGAGCAACCACTAGTAGATGATCCAGATTGTATGGCACAAATTCCTGTAGACGCGGTATGGTCAGTGTATGAACAAGTACTTGGAAAGGAACTATAATGGAACTAGATTATAAGCGCATTGTGGTAACCTTTTTAATGCATTTAGGGGATGTTATATTAACGACTCCGTTTTTAGAAGTGCTTCGCAAAGCGGCTCCTCATAGTCATATTACGTATGTAATAGATGAAAAATTACAACAAGTAATGGAATATAATCCAAATATTGATGAACTTATTGTTGTAGATAAAAAAGGGCGCCATAATAGCATCTCAGGTCTCAATGAAGTGGCTCGTGAAATCAATGCTAAGGGAAAACCTGACATTGTCATTAATTTACATCCTAATGAGCGTACTTCATATTTAGCCTGGAAAATTCATGCAACTATTACAACTGGTATGAGTCATTTCCTCTTTAGACCATTCATGACAAAGTATACGCGCTTAGATCGTAAAACTCGTCATGCTGCGGATATGTACATTAATGTACTAGAGCAATTAGGTGTAACAGATACTTCTAACTCTGGTTTACATATTGAGACCTGTGAAGAATGGCGTCGTCAGGCTCGAGAGTTTTATTCTGGTCATGGATTAACTGATACTGATATACTCATTGGTTTTAATATCGGTAGCGCCGTTCCTGAGAAACGTTGGCCAGCTGAACGATTTGCTCATGTAGCAGATTACTTTGGTCGATTAGGTTATAAGACGGTTTTCTTTGGCGGACCTATGGACCTTGAAATGGTGCAGCCCGTAGTAGAACAAATGGAAACAAAGCCTATTGTGGCTACCGGAAAATTCCAGTTAGGCCCTTTGGCAGCGGCTATGAGCCGTTGTAATCTACTAATTACTAATGACTCTGGACCAATGCATGTAGGAATCAGTCAAGGTGTGCCAATTGTGGCACTGTATGGTCCATCAAATCCATTCTTTTATGGACCTTATCAAGCTCATGCTATCGTTTTAGAAACGATGGATTCTTATGAGATTGGTAAAAGCATGAAGAAAATTATTAAAGAAGGAAATTATAAAGGATTATCTGTAATTTCTGAAGAACAGGTTATTAAAGCAGCGGAAACATTGCTTTTAGAATCGAAATAAACATATGAACTATATTGTATTTGATTTAGAATGGAATCAACCCTATAGCAATGATATTAGCTTTATGAAGCGCACAAAAATGCCGTTGACAGGGGAAATCATTCAAATCGGAGCGGTAAAACTGAATGAAAAGATGGACATTATAGATCATTTTACGATGTTCATCAAACCTCAATATCTGCCACGGATGCATAAACATGTGCGCGAGTTGACAGGGATAACCACCCATGAGCTCAATCATGGTGTGCCATTCAAGACGGCTATGCAGTACTTTCAAAAATGGTGTGGTGATGAATATATGCTGCTTTCTTGGGGATCAGACGATATTCTTATCCTTCGAGAAAATCTTATGCTTCATAAGATGAAAGCATTATCTTATGATCAATGGGTAGATGCGCAAATGATTTATTCTTATCAACGCTATGGAACAAGTCAACAGTATTCTGTGGCGCATGCTATGGAGGATCTCAATATATCGACGGAGCATTTATCTGCTCATAATGCCTTGCATGATGCAGTTTTTACAGCTCACATTTGTCAGACTTTAGATATTGCACAAGGAATTTTGCATTATGATCTAATTCGCAAGGAAAGTAGTAATCCTTTCCTATATCCTCCTATTCTTACCTTTTTTATGTATGAAAATTTTTCTGAGAAAAAACGTATTGTTCATGATAGAAGAGTACGTATGTCCTTCTGTCCGTACTGTCAAACACGTTTAGAAACGACAAGACCTGAACGATTACAAGGGGATAAGCACCTAGCCATTGGAGTATGTCCTAAACATGGCGATTTTGCGGTGCAACTTAAAGTTGGAAAGTATACGATTAAGTCCGGCAGTAGTAAATTCTATGTTACTAAGGTACTGACCCATTGTACGGATGAAATTCGTTCTCTATATACTCAGAAGTCTGAAATCAATCGCGAAAAAGAGCGAAAATATTTAGAGTATCGTAAGGCGGAACAAGAAAAAGTCCGCCAAAAATAGTTATGTAAATTCAAGTTCGTTTTCTGAACTGTACTATATATTAGGATATGAACTTTTAGAAAGGATAGATTATGGAACGTAAATATGCATGGCATAATTATGATGATGCCACTATGGAAAAGGTATATGCTTTAAGTGATACATATCGTCAATTTTTAGATAATGGTAAAACAGAACGTGAATGCGTTGTGCAAGCTGTAGAATTTGCAGAAGCAAAGGGCTATGTAAATCTAAATGACATTATTAAAAGCAATACGTCAATTAAAGCTGGTGATAAGATTTATTACACACATATGGATAAATCTATTGCTTTATTTAATATTGGTACTGATGATATTGAATTGGGTATGAATATTTTAGGTGCTCATATTGATTCTCCACGCATCGATGTAAAGCAAAATCCACAATATGAGGATAGTAATTTAGTATTTTGGGATACTCATTATTATGGAGGTATTAAAAAATATCATTGGGTAGCTATGCCTCTTGCTATTCATGGCGTTGTGGTAAAAACAGATGGTACTCGTATCAATATTAATATTGGTGATAAGGAAAGCGATCCTGTATTCTGTATTACTGACTTGTTGCCTCATTTGGGACAAGAACAAATGCAAAAAAATGCAGCTAAAGTAATTGAAGGGGAAGCTCTTGATTTACTCATCGGTAGCCGTCCAGTTAAAGACGAAGAAAAAGAAGGGGTTACTAAATTTATTAATAGCCTTCTTGAAAAAGAGTATGGATTTATTGAACGTGACTTATTGTCTGCAGAACTAGAAATTGTACCAGCTGGTAAAGCACGTGATATGGGCTTTGATCGTTCCATGGTAATGGCGTATGGCCAAGATGATCGCGTGTGTGCCTACACATCCTTGGTAGCAATGCTTGAAGTGGATAATGTAAAGCGTACTACTTGTTGTTTACTTGTAGATAAAGAGGAAATTGGTTCTGTAGGTGCTACAGGTATGCAATCACGTTTCTTTGAAAATGCAGTGGCTGAAATTTTAACACTTATGGGTAAACCTAACTCTGTAAGTGTACGTCGTACGTTGGAGAAATCTCGTATGTTATCCTCCGATGTAAGTGCAGGCTATGATCCGCTTTATGCATCGGCGTATGAAAAGAAAAATGCTTCTTACCTTGGTATGGGTGTAGTATTTAATAAATTTACTGGCTCTCGTGGTAAAGCTGGTTCTAATGATGCGAATGCTGAGTATATGGGCTTTATCCGTCGTGTCATGGAATCTAACAATGTAACATACCAAACAGCAGAGCTCGGTAAGGTTGATTTAGGTGGTGGTGGCACCATTGCGTACATCATGGCTCTTTATGGTATGAATGTCATCGACTGTGGTGTAGCCGTTCTTAGCATGCATGCTCCTTGGGAGGTTACATCTAAGGCTGATATTTACGAGGCTAAACAATGCTATGTGGCGTTCTTAAATGCAGCTGATGAATCAATCTAAGATAATGGGGCTTTCACCAATGGTAAAAGTCCATTCTTTGTGAGGTGTATATGAAGCAAACAGAATTAGGCGCAGCTATAGAGTCTGCGAAAGGAGAGGCTACAGAGGTCAAGACTGTAAAGGTAGATATTTTTGACATCCCTGAAACGAAGGTTGAAGAATATATTTCTAATCGTGAAGAGGTAGCAGAAGCAGCAGCGCAGGTTATGAAATCATACTGTGTTACTGTAAAACGTGAAACCTTAGATCCTGAAGAAGGGGAAGCAGTGGTTGGTTACTATATAACGGGTGAAATTCTAATGTGCGTCATATTGGATCCATTTGAAGTGCCTGTTATGAAGGTAGCTCTCGACAAAGGGACTCTTAAGGACTATATTTTGGCAGCTAATGATCTAACAGAAGACATGTTAGCGTCTCTTGAAAAGTAAAAGGATTTCGTATCTTAATGTGTTCTATAAATGGACAAATGTAAAATACTTTAACCTGCTACATTGATGTAGTAAAGAAATTTGTTTATAATAGATGTATTATAGTCATTGCAGATAGGAAGGAAATCCCCATGAACTTGAAAAAAGGTATTGCCCTAGCGCTCACGGCGGCAGCATTGTTGGCGTTTACAGGCTGTGGCTCAAATGGAACTACATCGAATGGTGAATATAAAGTTGGTGTTGTACAGCTGGTAGAACATCCTGCACTAGATGCGGCAAATAAGGGCTTTGTTGATGCGCTAAAAGAAAAAGGTTTGGCAGAAAAGATTACTTTTGATCAACAAAATGCGCAAGCTGATCAATCTAATTTGAATAGTATTGCACAGCGTTTCGTATCCGATCGGAAAAACTTGATTTTAGCAATAGCTACGCCAGCGGCTCAATCCATGGCGAATGCAACTCATGATATTCCAATCTTAGGTACAGCAATTACTGATTACGAGGCAGCTAAACTTGTTAAATCCAATCAAAAACCTGGTGGTAATGTATCTGGTACGTCTGACATGAATCCAGTAGAGCAACAAGTAGATCTAATTTTACGAGTAATGCCAAATGCGAAAACAATTGGTACTATCTATAGCTCAAGCGAAGTAAACTCTCAAATTCAAGTGGAGAAGATGAAAGCTTATGCAGCTACAAAGGGTATTAAAGTTGAAGAAGTTACAGTTTCCAATGTAAACGATATTCAACAAGCGGCACAAAACCTAGTATCTCAACGTGTGGATGCAGTTTATGTGCCAACAGATAATGTGGTAGCTTCTGCGATGAGCAATCTTGTAGCTATTACCGATCCAGCAAAAATTCCTGTGTTTGGCGGTGAAGATAACCACGTAAAAGGTGGGGCAGTTATGTCCTTGTCTGTAGATTACTACAAACTTGGTTACCAGACTGGTTTGATGGCAGCTAAAATTCTAACTGGCGAAGCTAAAGTTGAAGATATGCCTATCGAAATGCAGAAAGAATTTAAATTAGTTGTGGGAAAAGATAAATTAGAAAAATTGGGCATCACCTTACCAGAGGATTTGATGAACAAGGCGACTATGATTTAATACATAACTGGTAAGGAGTTATACATGAACTGGAAAAAAAGTATTGCAGTGGCACTTAGTGCCATTGCTGTTATGGCAATGGTAGGCGGTTGTGGTTCCAATACTGCAACTAATGACCAAAAGAAAATTGGTGTTATTCAATTAGTAGAACATCCATCTCTTGATGCTGCTAATAAAGGTTTCGTAGATGGTTTAGCAGCTAAAGGATTTAAGGATGGTCAAAACATTAAAATTGACCAACAAAATGCACAGGCCGATCAATCTAATCTAAATAGTATTGCACAACGTTTCGTATCTGATAAAAAAGATTTAGTATTAGCTATTGCAACGCCTGCGGCTCAGACGATGGCAAATGCTTCTCATGACATGCCAATCATGGGTACAGCTATTACAGATTACGTGACAGCTAAACTCGTTCAATCTAACGAACACCCTGGTGGTAATGTATCTGGTACATCTGATATGACACCTGTTGAAAAAGAGGTTGATCTTATCATAGCATTAGTACCGAATGTAAAGCGTATTGGTGCCATTTATACATCCTCTGAGATCAACTCCCAATTGCAAGTTGAAAAAATGAAAGCGTATGCTGCTACAAAAGGTATTACTGTTGTAGAGGCAACTGTTTCCAATGTAAATGATATCCAACAAGCCGCTACAAATCTTGTGAACCAAGATGTACAAGCTATCTATACGCCAACAGATAATGTATTGGCATCTGCTATGGCTAACTTAGCACAAATTACAGATGCTGCTAAAATTCCAGTATTTGCTGCCGATGAAGGTATGACAATGACTGGTGGTGTAGCAACTTATTCTGTTGATTACTATCAATTGGGTTATCAAACAGGTTTAATGGCTGCTAAAGTTCTTGCAGGAGAAGCAAAAATTGCAGATTTAGCTATTGAGACACAAAAAGAGATTAAGTTAACTGTTAACGAAGAACGTGCTAAAAAATTAGGTATTACGATTCCTGAAGCTCTTCGTAAAGATATGAAACAATAGAGGAGAATTTGATGTTAGATTTAGTGGTAGGCACCATAACCACAGGCCTTTTATGGTCTTTGTTAGCGGTCGGTGTATTCATAACCTTCCGCGTATTAGATGTGGCTGACTTAACCGTGGAAGGTACGTTCCCAATGGGGGCAGCCATTTCTGCTATTTTAATTACAAGTGGTATGAATCCAATCCTTTCCATTTTACTTGCCGGTGTGGGTGGTATGATAGCCGGTGCTGTAACAGGTTGGATTCATACAAAATTAAAAATTCCTGCATTATTGGCCGGTATTTTGACAATGATTGCATTGTACTCTGTAAACCTTCACATCATGGGCAAAGCTAATGTATCTTTGCTTCGAATGGATACAATTTATACGATTCTTGGTGGATTTTTCCATACGCCGAATATGTGGTCTGCAGCCATCGTAGGTATTATCGTTGCTGTAGTAGTATGCTTGCTCTTATTTTGGTTTTTTGGTACCGAAATTGGTACAGCCTTACGTGCTACAGGTGTTAACCCTCAAATGATTCGCGCTCAAGGCGTAAATACTGATAATATGATCGTTCTTGGCCTTTTGATTTCCAATGGTTTTGTTGGTATGTCTGGGGCTCTTATCGGTCAATTCCAAGGCTTTGCTGATGTAGGCATGGGGATTGGTACCATCGTTATTGGTTTGGCTTCTGTAATTATCGGTGAAGTAGTGTTTGGTACGAAATCCTTCGTACGTAGTCTCATCGCCGTAGTACTTGGTTCTATTGTATATCGTATCGTTATTGCTGCAGTTCTCTACATGGGTATGCCACCAAACGATTTGAAATTATTCACTGCAATTCTTGTTGCCATCGCGCTTTCCTTACCTACATTGAAAGCAAAATGGTTGGCTCGTTAAGGAGGACACTATGTTAGAAGTAAAAAATATGGTAAAAACCTTCTTTAAGGGCACAATTAATGAAAAGACTGCATTACAAGGCATTAATCTTCGTCTAGAAGAGGGTGATTTTTGTACTGTCATTGGTGGTAATGGTGCTGGTAAAAGTACTTTGTTAAACTCCATTGCTGGTGTATTTCCAGTAGATGAAGGATCCATTACAATTAATGAGATTGATGTGACAAAAATGCCAGAATACAAACGTGCTAAATACATTGGTCGTGTATTCCAAGACCCTATGGTTGGTACTGCTGGTAATATGCAAATCGAGGAAAACTTGATTCTTGCTATGCGCCGTGGTAAAAGCTTAGGTCTTAAATGGGCTTTCAAAGATAGTGAACAAGCATTTTTCAAGGAACGTCTTGCATTATTAGGCTTAGGCCTTGAAGATCGTTTATCTGCTCGCATGGGCCTACTATCTGGTGGTCAACGTCAATCTATTACATTGTTAATGGCTACTATGCTTCGTCCAGAACTCTTATTGTTGGATGAGCATACGGCGGCACTTGACCCTAAAACTGCAGAAAATGTATTGCAACTAACAGATAAACTCGTTGCAGAACATAATCTAACAACTCTTATGATTACCCATAATATGCGTGATGCATTGCGATTTGGTAATCGCCTCATCATGATGGACGCTGGTCGAATCATCTATGATGTAAAAGGGGAAGAAAAGAAACAATTAACTGTTGCGGACTTACTTCAAAAGTTCGAGGTAGCTGGTGATAATGCACTGAGTGACCGCATGGTGCTAGGTGCTAAATAATAGAAGGAAGTTCTAATCTATCTTTTGTTCAATTACTGTATTTTTGCTTTACAAGATAGGGCAGATACTGTATACTAAATTAGGTCGTAAGACATATCGTAAGCGAAGTATTCGATTCTCCAACGGTTACTTAAGCTTATCGGGATTATAATTTTTTAGGAGGTAACATTAATGTTAACTACAGAAGCTAAATTAGCAGTAATTAAAGAATACGCTACTCATGAAGGTGACACTGGTTCTCCAGAAGTACAAGTTGCGATTTTAACAAGTCGCATTCAATACTTAACTGAACACTTGAAAGAGCACAAAAAAGACCATCATTCCCGTCGTGGTTTGTTGAAATTGGTTGGTCAACGCCGTAACATGCTTGACTACCTTCGTCGTAAAGATATCGAACGTTACCGTTCCCTTATTGAACGCCTTGGTCTTCGTAAATAATAAAATTAGCCGTCCTAAAGGACGGCTTTTTTATTTTGAATTGGCTATTTAGCTTTAATTGATATATAATTAGAAGGTATACATATAAGAAGATTTTTAGGAGGAATAGGAATGGAACAATTCCAAATGGACCTAGCTGGTCGTATGCTTACGATTGAGACTGGGGAACTTGCAAAACAAGCTGGCGGTGCTGTAATGGTTGGCTATGGCGATACTCGTGTACTGGTTACTGCTACAGGCTCTAAAGAGGCGAAGGATATCGACTTCTTCCCACTTACAGTAGACTATGAAGAAAAAATGTATGCGGTTGGTCGTTTACCAGGGGGGTTCATTAAACGTGAAGCGCGTCCACCTGAGTCTGCAATCTTGAATAGCCGTTTGATTGACCGTCCTATTCGTCCATTATTTAATAAAGGTGTACGTAACGAAGTACACGTAGTAGCAACAGTTATGTCTGTGGACCAAGATTGTGATCCAGCCATTTGTGGTATGATTGGCGCTTCTGCGGCATTGTCTATTTCTGATGTTCCTTGGAATGGCCCTATTGCAGGCGTTCGTATGGGACGTATCAATGGTGAGTTTGTTGTAAATCCAACGAAATCACAATTAGAAGAAACAGATCTTAATATCGTTGTAGCTGGTACTAAAGATGCTATTCTCATGGTTGAAGGTGGCGCTGAAGAAGTACCGGAAGATATCATTCTTGAAGTTATCATGGCAGCTCACGAAGAAATCAAAAAAATCGTAGCATTCCAAGAAGATATGACTGCAAAAGTAGGTAAGGAAAAACGCGTATTTGAATGTAAAGATGTTCCTGCTGAAATTAGTGATGCAGTTCGTGCCTATGGTCATGATAAACTTGATGCTGCAGTTCGTTGTGCAGATAAACAACAACGTGATGCACAAGAAAATGAAGTACGTGCAGATGTATTAGCTCACTTTGAAGAAATCTACCCAGATAACTTGGCTGATGTAAATAAAGCATTTGATGCAATGACAAAAGAAATTGTGCGTCATATGATTACTGTTGAAAAAATCCGCCCAGATGGTCGCCAACTTGATGAAGTTCGTCCAATCTCTTGCCGTACAGGCGTATTACCTCGTACACATGGCTCTGGCTTGTTTACACGTGGTCAAACTCAAGTGTTGAATGTCACAACAGTGGCGCCTTTATCTGAAAAACAAACCATCGATGGTCTTGGTGTTGAAACTGAAAAACGTTATATCCATCATTATAATTTCCCATCCTTCTCTGTAGGGGAAACTCGTTCTTCCCGTGGCCCTGGGCGTCGTGAAATTGGTCATGGTGCGTTGGCCGAACGCGCATTGGTACCTGTGATTCCAAGTGAAGAAGATTTCCCATATGCTTTGCGTTTAGTATCTGAAGTATTGGAATCTAATGGTTCTAGCTCCATGGCTTCCGTATGTGGTTCTACATTATCTTTGATGGATGCTGGTGTACCTATTAAAGCACCTGTAGCTGGTATCGCTATGGGTCTTGTAACTCAAGGGGAACACTATACAATTTTAACAGATATTCAAGGCATGGAAGATGCTCTTGGAGATATGGACTTTAAAGTTGCTGGTACAGCTAAAGGCGTAACAGCAATTCAAATGGATATCAAGATTTCCGGATTATCACGAGAAATCCTTCAAGAAGCATTAGAACAAGCTCACAAAGGCCGTATGCATATCATGGGCATCATGCTTGATACAATTGCTGAACCACGTCAACAAATGTCCCAATACGCTCCACGTATTATTACAATGAAAATTGATCCCGATAAGATTCGTGACGTAATCGGTTCTGGCGGTAAAGTAATTCGCAGTATTATCGAAGAAACAGGCGCTAAAATTGACATCGAAGATGATGGTACAGTATTTATCGCTTCTGTAGAACAAGAAGGTGCTGCAAAAGCTCAAGAAATTATCACAAACCTTACTAAAGAGGTTGAAGTAGGGGAAGTATACCTTGGTAAAGTAACTCGTCTAATGGCTTTTGGCGCATTTGTAGAGGTATTACCAGGTAAGGAAGGTCTTGTACATATTTCCAAACTTGCGAAAGAACGCGTTGAAAATGTAGAAGACGTAGTAAGTGTAGGGGATGAAATCATGGTAAAAGTTATCGAAATCGATAAACAGGGCCGTGTAAACTTATCCCGTAAAGATTGTTTAAAATAAGAGGTGTTACATGGATATTCGTGGCTTTGAAGTAGTTTCTGCTTTTGAAGAACAAGATATCAACTTACCAACACGTAAAACAACTGAAAGCGCAGGCTATGATATTGAATGTGCTGAAGCTGTTACATTAGAACCAGGCCAAGTAGTGCTCGTTCCGACAGGTATTAAAGCTTTCATGGCGTACGACGAATACCTTGCCATTCACATCCGATCTAGCATGGCTATTAAACGCCATTTAGCACTTGTGAATAGCACAGGTATCATTGATAGTGATTACTACAACAATGAGGACAACGAAGGTCATATTATGATCGCTCTCTATAATTTTGGCAAAGAACCAGTTACCCTTGAAAAAGGCGAACGCGTTGCTCAAGGTATATTCTCTAAATACCTTATTACAAATGATGATGATGCTACTGGTGTAAGAACTGGTGGCATTGGAAGCACTGGGACTATGTAAATAATATATGGTTTTGTATAAACTAGTAAAAACCGCTCAACTTTGTTGGGCGGTTTTTGTGTGTTTATTTCTCTCTTCAGCTGTAATTATTATCAATAATACTATATAATATTTATTATAGTTAGTAGAACAATTCGGGAGGCTTTATGAAACAGGAGTCAAAACAAAAAAAGAATGTAGGTACATCAGTTATGGGGAATGACATTGAGACTACACAAAATACCATGCACGTTTTGGATGAGAATAAGGTTCTTAAAAAAAGTTATGAAGATGTAGTATATATTTCTCAACCTTTTGGGGCGACCTCGTTAAATACATTAGCAGCGCGAGCTTTGTTATTTGGACTAAATCCTGTATCTTTAAAAAAGGCGCGTGTCCTTGAGCTTGGATGTTCTTTTGGCGGGAACATTATTTCTCAAGCTTTATACTATCCTGAAGCGTCTTTTACGGGTATTGATTTATCGTCTTCCCAGATTAAGATGGGAAATGAACTGATTGCGTCGATGGGACTATCTAATATACATTTGCTTGAGAAGGATATTCTAGATATTGATGATTCATTCGGTACCTTTGACTATATTATTGTACATGGTATTTGGTCCTGGGTTCCGGATGTGGTAAAAGATAAAATTCTATCTATCTGTAATAAGAATTTATCCGACAATGGTGTAGCTTATGTATCGTATAATACGTATCCTGGATGGAAACGATTAGAGCAGTATCGAGAAATCATGCAATATGCAGAGCAAAAAGAGTTAGAGCTACCGTTGATGGAGCGGACTTTATATACGAAGAATATATTGAAGCTCGTAGCGGATACAATGGGATTAGATAATCGGATAAGTCAAAAAGCGAGTTATAAAATTGATAACATCCAAAATGTGTTGAGCTCTAACGATTATTATGTGGCTCATGAATATTTAGAGCCTTTTAATGATCCTGTATATGTACATGAATTTATAAAACGTGCCAATGACCAAGGTTGTGCCTATATAGGGGATGTATTTCTTTCACGATCTTTCATAAGTTGGTTACCGGAGGATATTCACGATAATATAGCTCAATTGGCAAATGATGATTATATTGCAAAAGAGCAATATTATGATTACATTTATGATACGCAGTTTAGAATGTCCCTGTTAACGAAAAATAAACATAGTAAAAAGATTGTTCGTAATGAACGAGTTAGTATAGATGTATTATCAAAATTATATTATTGCAGCGTTGTCAATACTGGTATTCCTTCTAATATGACGGATAGTATCCATATTGCTATTAAAGAGGTTATGGATCGAGGGGATATATTTACTGTTCAGGATATAGTTGATCATATACATAGAAAGTTGCCTGGTTATACTATCGAAATGGACAGAGTTTATTCTCGTTTACTATATTTGATTATTGTAGATAATCTCGATATGTATGCCGAACCATATGAAAGAGTTGCTTTCGAAGATAATAAGGTGTATATACCTCAACGTTTTATAGATTTTATTTCTACTATAGTAGAAAAAGAAGGCAGCTCCTATATTGGTATAGGCGACATGTACAATAAAGTACAACAAGATATAGATAATGGATTTCTCTTTGTAATAAAGCAAATGGTGGAGCCTACAACAAAAGAAAAGATTCTTGCTATTATGGATGACAATATTACAGTTCAGCGTCATACGCGGGATAACATTGATTTTATTGTTCCTAATAAAGTGTACTTAGAGGAAATTTTACAACGTATAAGGATGCTCGGGTTTTTACATAAAATAAAAGATTAGAGGTATATATGGCAATTAGTAAGGAAATTCAGAAATCCAGTGAAATGAAATTTAACGGTAAGTTGATTCAAGTTACCTATGATATAGCCGATGTGAACGGAAAGGATGCATGGCGTGAGGTTGTGCATCATCCGGGTGCTACAGCGATTGTGGCAGTAACAGAGGATAATAAGATTGTTATGGAACGTCAATTTAGATATGCTTTGCAACAGACGCTACTGGAGGTACCAGCAGGAAAATTAGATCCAAATGAAGAACCGATTGTTTGTGCTAAACGGGAGCTTGCTGAGGAAACCGGCTATCGTGCAGCTCAATGGATTTCGTTAGGTACAATTGCTACGAGTCCTGGTTTCTGCAATGAAGTATTACATTTATATCTTGCGAAGGACCTTACCATGGGGGAAACCAATTGGGATCCTGATGAATATGTGGAGCTAGAATACTACACATTGACAGAACTATTGGAAGCTATCAAGAATGAGGCTATTAAGGATAGCAAATCTTTGGCGGCCCTCATGCTTGCTATGCCATATCTTAAGTAATTTTTAGAAATATTATCTCTCAATATAATATGTATTTTATTAATTCATATTGATGATTTTAACTGTAATATGTTATAAAGTATTTTTACATTATATGAGTAACTAATCTCATATAGATTTAGGAGTACATATGTATAATCGAATTATTCTACTAGTAATGGATAGTGTCGGTGTAGGGCATGCAGCCGATGCGATTAAATTTGGCGATGAAGGTTCGAATACATTAGGACATATCGAAGCGGTAGCAGGACCTATTCGCTGTCCAAATTTAAAATCTCTAGGTTTAGCTAATATTGCTGATATATCAGCGTTTGATGAGCCTGTTATTGGCGCTTATGGTCGTATGGCTGAAACGAGTACTGGCAAAGATACGACAAGTGGTCATTGGGAGATGATGGGGCATCCTGTAACGGTGCCATTTCCGACATTTTATGATGGATTTCCGAAGGAACTGATGGATGCTTTCATAAAAGAAACGGGTTATGGATTTCTTGGTAATGAGGTAGCCTCTGGAACGGAAATTATTGAACGCCTCGGAGAAGAACATATAAGAACTGGTAAGCCAATCGTATATACATCGGCGGATTCGGTTTTTCAAATTGCAGCGCATGAGGATATCATTCCCTTAGAAGATTTGTATCGCATGTGTCAAATTACACGCGATAAAGTATGTGTCGGTGATTATTATGTGGGGCGTATTATAGCTCGACCTTTTGTTGGTACACCAGGTCATTTTGTACGCACCTCAAATCGTCATGATTACAGTCGTATGCCTGAAAAGAAAATGGTGCAACAAGAGTTACAAGACGCAAACATTCCAACAGTGGCAGTGGGCAAAATCGGCGATATTTATGCTCATGTTGGCTGGGATGCATCATATCCGACAAAGTCTAACGCGCATGGTATGAACGTAGTTCCTTATCTGTTGGGCCAAAGCTTTACACGGGGGTTCATGATGGTCAACCTTGTTGAATTTGATAGTCTGTACGGTCATCGGCGCAATGTAGAAGGGTATAAGCGTGCTATTGAAGACTTTGATTACCAATTAGGCGGTTTGTTGGACTTGCTTAAAGATGATGATTTACTTCTCATCACTGCAGATCATGGGAATGATCCGACTTGGAAAGGTACAGATCATACGAGAGAAATGGTGCCTTTGCTAGCTTATAGTCCAAGTATGAGTCATTCCGTAGCTTTGGGTGATAGACATAGTTTTGCGGATATAGGCGAAACAGTATTACAAAACTTTGGATTGAAACAATGGGGGATTGGTTCTTCATTTCTTAATTCTTTGAAAGTGTAGCTTTGTATAGAAACTATTTCTTATATATAATTGAATATAATCTTATAATACTGTTATCAAAAAATTGTATGGATAATTTGTTATAATTAAATTCATTTATTTTGTTCTTTTTCATACCTACTAAATCATATACCAATGGAATGTGTACTTTGGGCCATTTTTCCTTAAAAAAATACAGAAAAAATAGCTATTAGTTGATTATATATAATCAACTAATAGCTATTTTTAGTAGTAAGGGACTATTTGGTTATAGTCCCTTTTGCTTTTATCCTTAAAACAGGATGAGTTTATTTAACTATAACAAGCCTTGACTTTCCATCATATCTTTAATATCAAGTATGGTAGATTTACATACTACATCATAATCTAATGAACCAAGGAAGTTTGCAAATTTAGTGTCATCTTCATTTTTACAGTTTTCATATGGAATTTTACCAAATTTTTGATACGGTTCTAGAATGCGATTTCGTCTGTGTTTCCACATATTATAATAAGGCCCTTTGAATTTAGTCATAAAACCATTGCTATCGACTAATACAAAGCCTTCAGATTCATGGCATGAATTTAGTTCCTCATTTATAATGTCTTGGAGCTCATCCATGGTAGAAATTTGTTGAACTGTTTTAACAATGGAAATCAAGTCAGTGTCATATTTTTGTAAAATTGTATATAGTTCAGCTAATTTTTCTCTAGAGAATGGGACATCTATATGCTTACCATTTACGTCTAGAGTATTTTGAATCATATCAAGCACATAGAGATGGTCTTGGTCGTATTTAATGATATGAGTATCCTCTTGACTGATGACTTCAAATATCATGGAGCAGTTATTACGTGCTAATAAATCTTTGATTTCTACTTGTAAGCCTTCAGGTAATCTATGGAAGAGGTTTTTAAATAAATCCACATGTATACCCTCTGTTGTAGATTTAGAGGCAAATACTAATTCTTCGTTGATAACGCCAAGAATGGCAAGGTAACCATTTTCTTTCGTTCTAATTTCAACTGGAAAGGAGAGAGTATTAGCTAGATTATCTAACTCTGTTTCTGGGCGCTCACCAAGATTAAAGAATTTATTATAACTACGTAATTTCACATCTCCTGTAATTCGATCCACAAATAATCCACGAGCTTGTACTGTACTTTCATTCCATAATCGTTTATGAAATACACGAGAGGTAAAGTTCAAGGAATATAGGTTAGGGAAACATTGTTTTACTTTTACTAATTTTGAATTGCCAATAATATTAATATCCTCATTTTGTGTGAAGATGACATGTTGTGTCATATTTTGGAATTCATGGCGCATATAATCTTTATCATATACATCGTTTTTAATTCCATTTTTGGTGAAAGTATTAGCTGTAATATCAATGTATTTTAGTTCTCCACCAAACTCAACTTCTCCTTCCAAACAGAAGGAGTACTTTCCATCTGGAACACCACGATGACCGTGAATTTGAATGAAGTCCTGACACATGTTTTGCTCGTAATTAGTATCATAGATATTAGCGATATTTGTTTCGTAAGCGCCAAACCCATTAATAAAGGTTGAGGTAGCTATGAAGGTCATATTAGGCACATAGGAGATACCACCATGGGAAACTAAATATTTTTTGCTATGAAAGCTAAAAGGATAACATTGACGAAGTGATTTATAAAAGAGTCGCAGTTCTCGTTGAAGTGATTCCACTTCTTTTTTCGTCATATCCTTTACGATAGGTGCTACCACATCTTTTATAAAGCGTTTAGAACGATCTAAATTTGTATGAAATGCAAAGTTTGCAATATGTCGCTCGTGATTGCCTTCTAACATAATTGTATTAGGGAATGCGCTGAGACGCATCATTTCGTACATCATTTCTTTGTTTTCAATACCGCGTTCTAAATAGTCACCGCAGAAGATGTATAATGTTTTTTCATCCCACGGTGTAATAGCTTGTTGTAATGCGGTGTAGCAACCGTGAATATCACCGATAACACGCACTCGATCATATCTATTTGTTAGATTAACCGTAAAGTAATTGTTGATTTCATCAATAGAGTTAATTTTTTTACAAAACTTTGGTAATGTACTTGTTTTAATCATTTTGTACATACGATGAATGACTTGCTCTGGCACTCGTTTGTAATCGACGCGAGCCGCATTACGGGCCAAGCAATCCTCTAAGGATGTATCTGGTTCATAGTAATATACAGTATATTTATATTTGTTAAGCAATTCTTTGTAAGCATTAACAGCTTTAGATGTAGTGTGGGTAGCATCTAAGACGACAAAGTCGCCATTGATCATTCGTTTTTCTAAACAATCTAGTAGGAGCTTCCATGCTGGACCATTATCCTCTTGTGAAATATACCAGCCATTCTCACCAAGGGAAGGGCTACGTAAAAGCATACGGAAATGATCGGCTTCAAGGGTGTAAGCCTCAAGATTGTTATCACGAATCCACTGAGACTTACCACTAGCAGGAGCACCACGCATTAATAATAGTGTTCTCATAGTAATAGTCCTCTAATCTGCCCATAGGGCGTAATAATATATCTGTATAACAAACGAAAAATATTTTATGATTAAATAGAAAAGGCCATAAAAAAACAGTCTCAACGGATCCCCGAGAGACTGTCTTGCTTGCTTTTAAAATTATAAAGCGTTTACTTTAGCTGCAAGATTAGATTTTTTGCGAGCTGCAGTGTTTTTATGAAGTACACCTTTGGAGGCTGCTTTATCAATTACGCTAGTAGCATGAACAAGTGCTTGTTTTGCTTCTTCTACTGCGCCTGCTTGAACAGCTTCAACGGTTTTACGAGCTGCTGTACGAATTTGAGATTTTACAGCGGCATTTTTCGCACGACGTTCAGCATCCGTTTTTACGCTTCTAATACTGGATTTAATGTTTGGCAATTGAGTCACCTCCTTAAAAATCGTTTCTTATACCTGAATGATTATATCATACCAAATATTGATACGCAAGGACTTTTCAGCCCAATATTTTCCTTAATGACATGATTTATAAAACATATTCTACTGTTTATTTATGAAAGCATATATGTGGTTTTTAAAATTAAATTAATCATTCATTTTATAGTGTAACAATATATTAATTTTTATTTATGAAAGTTAAAAGGGTCCTTATGTTATAATGAAGAATAGAATTAAGTGAGGTGTCTTATGAAAAAATTAATGATTATAGATGGCAGCAGTTTGTTATTTCGCGCATTTTTTGCATTACCACCGTTGAAATCCGCTTTAGGAACACCAACGAATGCAGTATATGGCTTCTTAACGATGCTCATTAAATTGTATGAAGAAATTAATCCTGACTATATTGCCGTAGCTTTTGATAAAGGTCGTCAAACATTCCGTACTGAAATGTATAGTGAATATAAAGGAAATCGTCCAGATGCACCTGAGGATTTGCGTCCACAATTTACTTTAATTCAAGATGTATTAAAAGCATTGGGTATTTGTGTCATCGAAGAAGAAGGCTTTGAAGGGGATGATATTCTTGGATCTTTAAGTAAAAAGTTTGGAGCCCCTGAAATGGCTGTCCAAATTATTACAGGTGACCGCGATAATTTACAGCTTGTAACAGAACATAGTCATGTGTTCTTAACTAAAAAAGGTATTTCTGATATGTTAGAAGTTACTCTAGATAATATGGAGGAGCTTTATGGTTATGGTCCTGATAAGGTTATCGAAATGAAGGCGCTTATGGGTGACTCTTCCGATAATATTCCAGGTGTACCAGGCGTAGGTGAGAAAACAGCGCTTAAATTAATTACCGAATATGGCAATCTTGAATCTGTATACGAACATATTGAAGACATTTCTGGTAAGAAATTAAAAGAGCGTCTCGTAGAGAATAAAGAGTTAGCCTTTTTATCTCGTGAATTAGCAACAATAAAAACAGATATGGAGTTATCTTATAAAGTAGAAGATTTTGTACAAAACTTCCATACCTCTGAAGTACAGCCTTTATTTGAAACTTTAGGCTTCACTAAATTAACACCTCGCATTGTTCAAGTAATGGGGGGCGAGGAAGCAGCTTTTGGAGATCCAGGCTCATTATTTGCACCACAAGAGGAGATTTCCTTAGATGATTTAGCAGATGCTAAAGTATTAACAGCCGACTTCTATAAAGATAAAACGGTAGCAGTACATGTTATATTAGATGGAAAAACACCATTTAGAACGGTAACGAATACGTATCTATCTAATGGTGATACTATTGTAAAAACAGACGATACTAAAGCTGTTTTAGCTGTTTTACAAGGTGCTAAAGCCATCGTTACAACTCAGACCAAGGAGATTATCGAAGCCTTTGGTGCAGATGTGCCAGCTGAGATTTCTTTATTTAATGCTGATAAAACTGCTCGTGTTCACGATATGTCTCTCATTGCGTATTTATTAGATCCTACGCGTACTAATCATGGATATCTATATCTAACTGAGCGCTTCTCTGTACCTAGCATTGCTAGCGGTAGTGTAGATGTAGAATGCGTATCCATGGTGAAAGCATTACTCGCCATGAACGAAGCAGCTTGTGAATCTGCTCGTCGTGAAGAGTTATGGTCTTTATATGAAACGATTGAGTTGCCTTTGATTCATACTTTAGTAGTGATGGAAAAGAATGGTATCTATATCGATACAGAGAAGTTAGCGGAAACAACAACTCGTTTTAAAGAGGAACTAGCCCAAGTACAACAAGAGATTTATGAATTAGCTGGAGAAAATTTCAATATCAATTCACCTAAACAATTGGGTGTAATCTTGTTTGAAAAGATGAACTTGCCAATCATCAAGAAAACTAAGACCGGCTATTCTACAGATGCGGAAGTACTGGATATGCTTCGTCACGAAAGTCCGATTGTTGAAAAAATCTTGGCATACCGTTCTGTTGCTAAATTAGTATCTACCTATTGTGAAGGTTTGGCAGTTCTTATCAATGATAAGACTCGTCGTATTCATACGACTTTCAATCAAATGGTTACGGCTACAGGTCGACTTAGCTCATCTGATCCGAACTTGCAAAATATTCCTGTTCGTACCGAAAAAGGCCGTGAAATTCGTGCCTTATTCTATCCGGGTGCTGGATATGATACATTGGTGAGTGCCGATTACTCCCAAATTGAGTTGCGCATTTTAGCCCATTTATCTGGCGATGAAGCATTGATTAAAGCCTTTGTAGAAGGCAAGGATATTCACCGTTTTACTGCTGCAGAGGTGCTTGGTAAAGCTCAAGATGATGTAACTAGCGAAGAACGTTCTCATGCGAAAGCGATTAATTTCGGTATTATTTACGGTATTTCTGACTTTGGTTTATCTCGTGACCTTGGTATTACACGGGGTGAAGCTAAAAACTATATTGATCTTTATTTTAGCCGTTATCCTAAGGTTAAAGAGTATATGGATCGAATGGTTCAAGAGGCTCATGAAACAGGCAAGGTTCGCACTATGTTTGGTCGTCAACGCGAGTTACCTGATATTAATAGTCGTAACTTTAACCGTCGTTCCTTTGCTGAACGAACTGCAATGAATACGCCAATTCAAGGTACTGCCGCAGATATTATTAAGTTAGCCATGAACCAAGTGGAGCAAAAATTAGAAGAACAAAACTTTAAGTCTCGACTTTTATTACAAGTACATGACGAACTAGTACTTGAAGTGGTGAACTCTGAATTAGAAGCTATAGAGGAATTATTACGTAATACAATGCAATCTGTTGTAGAGCTACAAGTACCTCTTATTGTAGACGTACATCATGCAGAAAACTGGGCATTAGTAAAGTAATATATATTTATAATTAATAGAAGGTATATATGTTTAAAATTGGCTTAACTGGTGGCATTGCATCTGGCAAAAGTACAGTTCTTACATATTTTAAGGATAAAGGTATACCGTATATCGATGCTGATATTGTGGCTCGTGAAGTTGTAGAGCCTGGTACAAAAGGGCTAGAAGCAATTGTAGCTGCATTTGGAACTGATGTATTGCACGATGATAGGACATTAAACCGAGAAGCATTAGGGGCTATTATCTTTCACAATGAAAAAAAACGCCAACAACTGAATGGTTGTTTAAAAGAGCATATTCAAAATCGAATCATGGAGCTCACAGCTCATTATGAGGCACTGCATACACCAGTTTTACTATATGACATTCCTTTACTTATCGAAGGAGAGTGGTATACCATGATGGACGAGGTGTGGCTCGTATATGTGAATGAGTCAACTCAAATTGAGCGCTTAATGAACCGCAATGGATTTACCAAAGAGGATGCATTGGCTCGTATTAAAAGTCAAATGCGTCTTGATGACAAACGTCCTTATGCGGATGTAATCATTGATAATAATGGTACACCTCTGGATTTAAAGGAACAATTAGATACCATTTGGAATGAGCGTATCGAATCAGTTTTATAAGAACTTCAATGATAGTCATTTTATGTGTCAAATTTGGTATATAAATAATAGTAATAAATGGTATAATAAGCCCATAAAACTTAGCATAATATTATTTTAGCATTTGTTATATGTTAGATTTTGATGACTATTTTCAGTTTGTATGTAGAAAGGGGGATATATGAAACGTGCAACGGCAACGGCACTATCCTGTGTCGTACTAGGATGGTTTTATTTTACATATCTAGATGACCATTTCGCGCGTCAAATCGCGTATCCCTTTAACTATAAAGAAGAAGTTATAGCCGCAGCTGAGAAAGCGCAGGTACCTCCGTCTTTGGTGGCCAGTGTTATCTTAGCTGAAAGCAAGTATAAAAACACAGCGGAGTCTGAAACCGGTGCGCTTGGATTGATGCAACTCATGCCAGATACAGCTCGTTGGGTGGCACAACAAGTTGGGCATGGCAATTATACAGATCGTCAATTAAAAGAACCTACTATAAATATTGAGCTAGGTACTTGGTACCTAGGTCATTTGCTGAAGGAGTTTAATGGGGATCAAGTACTAGCATTAGCTGCTTATAATGCTGGTCGTGGTCATGTGGAATCGTGGATTCACGAAAATAACTGGAATGGAATGGTTGATACGATTCCGTTTCCTGAGACTCGTAGCTATGTAAAAGCAGTCTTACAGTATCAAGAAAGATATGAGGCATTATATGGAAACGATTATTGAAGCTTGTAAAGCCTTAGACTATTCCTGGTTGCCTCAATCCATTGAAGGTTTTACACTAGTTACCTCTACTGAAAGTGACTATACAAAGTTAGCTAATCGTATTAGTGCTGGTGAAGACGTATTGAAGGTACCTATTTTCCACTATCAAAACGATTTGGGATGGCGTTGGTCTGCCTTGTATGATAAAGAGGTAGAGGACTATACAGTACATATAGAAATGCCACTATTTTCCTTTGTGGACATTTCTTTTGTGCGAGCCGATTTAGAGTCTTTTTGGACAGGGCTACAAGAACGATGTGTAAAAGGGTTAACCAATATGTTAATAGAACCTGCTAATAACTTTACCTTTACTTATCGTCGCCGAGGAATTCCTGAATGGGACTTCTCACAAGTTATGCCTGAGGAGTTAGAAGGTTTTGTACGCGATATTGATCCAGCCCATGCGATTCGCATGATTAATGGGTCTTTTATCATCGGCGAATACCGTAAGATGGACGAGTGTACAGGCTTACTATTGTATTATAATGAATTACGTGATGAATACTTTGCGGAACTTCGGTATAAAAGCTATCCAGAAATTGACCATCATTTAGATGCAAAAAATCTAGATGATTTAGCATTGTTATTGCGCGAGCATTTAGGTGCTATATTAAAAGGTTTGAATGAGCGCATTGATTAAAGTTTGGATAGATTTAACTATGCTATTTTTTGTCATTTGTTTGTTTTTATAAAATGACTTATGTGGGATTGGTTTCTTTAATGCCCATTAGAAAACGTAGAATTTGTATATACGCAGTAAATGTGATATACTATATATGACTTTTATATAATCTTTTAAAAGAGTGGGCGTATGTCCACTCTTTCATTTATGATTAGCTCAATTTTATAGTGTTTTTATCAAGAGATATATACAAGATGTAGTAAGTAAGGAGGCGATGGCTATGAAAAGAGAAGCAGTGGAGGAGTTTGTATCCTCTGTGGTTGAAGGTATTATAGCCGGCACCGATATGGAACTCGTCGATGTAGACTATGTACGTGAACGGGATTGGTATTTACGTGTCTACCTTGATAAACCAGGTGGTGTAGATTTGGATGACTGTCAGTTGGTGAGCGAAAAATTAAGTGCTGTCCTCGACGAAAAGGATCCAATTACGGAAAACTATTTATTGGAGGTATCTTCTCCCGGTCTTGATCGAGTTCTTAAGAAAGACAAGGACTTAGTTCGCTATAATGGCCGTGATGTAGATATTCAGTTGTTTAAGGCTATTAATGGTAGTAAACAATTTACTGGTGCATTACAAGGTTTTACAGACACAACTATCGAATTTACTATCAATGGTGAAAGCATGACATTTGAACGTTCTACCATTGCACAAATTCGATTACATCTTGATTTTTAATATATGGAGGCATACGAGTGAGTCAAGAATTAATTCAAGCGGTAATGGTGCTTACAAAGCAAAAAGGTTTTGCTCCTGAGGTTATTTTTGAATCCTTAGAGGCTGCATTGTTGCAAGCATATCGCAAAGAACCAACATCTAACCCAGATGCGTACGTTGTGATTGACCGCGAAACAGGCGTTTATAAAGTAATGGCTAAAAAACAAGTTGTGGAAACTGTTGAATTACCTGAAACAGAAATCAGCTTATTGGACGCTCGCAAAAAAGATAAACGTTTTGAGATTGGTGATGTAGTAGAAGTAGATGTAACTCCTGCCAACTTTGGCCGTAGTGCTGCCCATACTGCTAAACAAATGCTCATTCAACGTTTAAAAGAGGCTGAGCGGAGTGTAGTATACGAAGAGTATTACAGCCGTGAAGGAGATATCATCACTGGCGTTATTACTCGCGTTGAAGGTAAAAATGTATTTATCAATCTTGGTAAAACGGAAGCGATTTTGCCTCCAACTGAGCAAATTGTTACAGAAACATACCGTGAAGGAGATCGTATTAAATGCTATATCGTAGAGGTTAAGAAAACTACGAAAGGCCCTCAAATTATGATTTCTCGCACACATCCAGGTTTATTGAAACGTCTATTTGAGCTAGAGGTTCCAGAAATCTTTGAAGGCGTAGTAGAGCTTAAGTCTGTAGCTCGTGAGCCGGGGATGCGTTCTAAAATCGCTGTATATAGTCGTGATGAAAATATTGATCCTGTAGGTGCTTGCGTAGGTCCTAAAGGGCAACGTGTACAACATATTGTTGATGAATTACACGATGAAAAAATAGACATTGTAAAATGGGATGAAGATCCAGCAATTTACATTGCTAACTCCTTAAGCCCTGCGAAGGTTGTATCGGTAGATGTAAGCGAAGAAGAAAAATCTTCATATGTAGTAGTACCTGATTACCAATTATCTTTAGCTATTGGTAAGGCTGGTCAAAATGCTCGTTTGGCGGCTAAGTTGACTAACTGGAAAATCGATATTAAAAGTGAAACTCAAGCTGCTGAAGAACCTTTTACAGGTTTCGGCAATGCTGAGGATGGTGAATAGTCATGAAACCAAAATCCCAACCTATGCGTACTTGCGTAGGATGTGGTGAACCTAAGGCAAAACGAGAATTGATTCGCTTAGCCTTGAGTCCTGACGGCAATATCACTATTGATCGCAGCGGTAAAGCACCAGGACGTGGAGCTTATTTATGTGAATCCATGTCATGTTTTGAGCAGGCCTATAAGGCTAAACGATTAGAACGGTCCTTAAAGCATAGCGTATCTAAAGAGATATATGAAGCGTTACAACGTGATTTACAAGAGAATGAGTAATCACTGATATACATGAATGAAGATAAAATTTTAAATCTCTTAGGCTTAGCGCAACGAGCAGGAAAAGTTATTTCTGGTGATTTTATCGTAGAAAAAGCTATAAAGAGAAAGGAACCGAAATTAGTGCTTCTTGCTAGTGATTGTGCAGCCAATAATGAAAAGAAATATACTCAATTAGCAGAAACCCATCACATTCCACTTCACAGTATTGCCGATAAAGAGGCTTTAGGAACGGCCATTGGTAAGGAAGTTCGGGTAGTAGTCGCCGTACTAGATGATGGATTTGCAAAGGCATTACTTAAAGAGATTGATCGATAATAAGGGGGTATGTAGATGTCCAAAAAACGCGTTCATGAAATCGCCAAAGAGTTCGGCGTTGAAAGCAAGCAGGTCATTTCTATCTTGCAACAACATAATATTAATGTTACTAAAGCAGTTAATTCTGTAGATGATTCAGGTTATGAAATTGTAAAAAAACAATTAGGTAAAAAATCTGAAGCTCCTAAAGTAGCACAAAAAAAAGAAAAAAAGGTAGAATCGAAATCTGCTCCAACTGCAGCCCATAAACAGGAAGCTGCATCACATAAACAACAGCATTCAAATCGTTCTAACGAACAGAAAAAAGATAAACACAAACAAGCTGGTCAAAAACAAGACGATCAATCTAAACAAAAGGACCATAAAAAAGGCAATGTCCGTCATGTACAAATCTCTGAGCCTACACGCAAATCCGATGGTAAGCAACATGGTGGAGACCGTGCTAACAATCGCCCTAATAATACCCGCAATAATGATAACCGTAATAACGGTCGTTCTAATGATGTGCGTAACAATGACAGTCGAAACAACGATAATCGTAATAGCGACAACCGCAATAACGATAACCGCAATTCTAATAATGATCGCCGTAACAAGAAAAATAAAAAAGGTGGTAATAACCGCCCCCAATCCTTGTTATCTACATCTATGCAAAAAAAGAAAAATCGCGTAAAACATCGTAACGAGCAGTACCTACAACAAAAAGCAGAAGCTGAACGTAAAGCTGAAGCAGCAATTGCTACAGAAATTGAATTGAGCGGGCCTCTAACTGTTAAAGACTTAGCTGAAAAAATGGGTCGCGAAGTATCTGAAATCATCAAAAAATTGATGCTTTTAGGTGTTATGGCCAGCATTAACCAAGAGGTTGATGTAGATACAGCTACTATCGTGGCTGAAGAGTTCGGTGTAACTGTAACTGAAGTAGAACCTGAAGAAGACCCTACAGATGTTATTGAAATTGAAGATGCACCAGAAACATTAAAACCACGACCTCCTGTAGTAACTATCATGGGTCACGTTGACCATGGTAAAACATCCTTGTTGGACGTAATTCGTCAAACTAATGTAACAGCTGGCGAAGCTGGTGGTATCACTCAACATATTGGTGCGTACCAAGTTCGCTACAAGGATAATAAAATCACATTCCTTGATACACCAGGTCATGAAGCATTTACTGCTATGCGTCTACGCGGTGCGAAATCTACGGATATTGCAGTTCTTGTAGTCGCTGCCGACGACGGTGTAATGCCGCAAACTATCGAGGCTATTAATCATGCGAAGTCTGCAGATGTACCTATTATTGTAGCCATCAACAAAATGGATAAACCAGGTGCTAACCCAGATCATGTTAAACAACAATTGTCTGAACATGGCCTTTTACCAGAAGAATGGGGCGGCGATGTAATCATGGTTCCAGTATCTGCTAAACAAAAACAAGGTATTGATGACTTACTTGAAAATATCTTGCTCGTAGCAGAAGTTATGGAATTGAAAGCGAACCCTAACCGTAAGGCATATGGCGTAGTTATCGAGGCTCAACTTGATAAAGGTCGTGGTGCTGTATGTACTGTCTTGGTACAAAAAGGTTCTCTTCGTGTAGGTGATACAGTACTTGCTGGTACTGCATACGGTAAAGTACGTGCCATGACAAATGAGCGCGGTGAAAAAGTAAAAGTTGCTCGTCCATCTATGCCGGTAGAAATTTTGGGCTTCTCCGAAGTTCCACAAGCCGGTGAAATTATAAATGGTATGGATGACAACGAAGCACGTGCAATTGCTGAAAAACGTATTGCTAAGCAACGGGTTCAAGAATTGCAAGCTACACATAAAGTTACATTAGATGATATTTTCAACCAAATTCAACAAGGCGAGTTGAAGGATCTTAATATTATCATCAAAGCCGATGTTCAAGGTTCTGTAGAAGCATTGCGTCAATCTTTAGAAGGCATCAAAAACCCTGAGGTTCGTATTGTTATTGTTCATGCTGCAGTAGGTGCCATTAATGAATCGGATATCATGTTGGCATCTGCATCTAATGCGATTGTAATGGGCTTCAACGTACGCCCTGATGCTAATGTTCGACGTGCAGCGGAACAAGAAAAGGTTGACTTGCGTACATATCGTGTAATTTATGATGCTATCAATGACGTTGAATCTGCTATGCGCGGTATGTTGGCGCCTCAATTTAAAGAGGTTGTCGTAGGTCGTGCAGAAGTGCGTCAGGTTATTTCCACACCAAAGGCTATTGTAGCTGGCTCTTATGTAACAGAAGGTCGTATTACTAACGACTCTGAAGTTCGTTTAATTCGTGACGGCATCGTTGTATTTGAAGGTAAGGTTGATTCTTTACGTCGATTTAAAGATGAGGTTAAGGAAGTTAAAACATCCTTTGAATGTGGTATCTCCTTAGAAGGATACCGCGATATTAAGGAAGGCGACGTTATTGAAGCTTACTTGATGGAAGAAATTGCACCTCAATTATAGGAGGTTTATATGAGTGATGTTCGTGTCAGAAAATTACAAGAATTTATCAAACAAGAGGTAAGTCAAATGTTGATGCGTGGATTGAAAGATCCTCGCATCGGTTTTACCACAATTACTGATGTTCATGTAACAGGTGATTTGCGTGAAGCTACGATTTATGTTTCCTTGTTTGGTTCCGATAAGGAAAAACAAGATACCCTTATCGCATTAAAGCATGCGGCTGGACATATTCGTACCGAGCTTGGAAAGGTACTTAAATTGCGACATATTCCTTCCATCACCTTTGATAAGGATACGTCCTTGGACTATAGCATGCATATTGAATCCCTTTTGAACGAAATTAAAAAGGACGAAGAAACAAATTAAAACAGAGGATACAGAACATGAGTAAGATTACTATTAATCAATTACATATGGCTCTGTGTGAAGCTAATTCTATTATGCTAACCGTCCATGTTAGACCTGATGGCGATGCTATCGGATCTATGGTTGCCTTTTACGAAGCCCTTGTGGGGCAAGGTAAAACTGTATATATGGTAGTAGATGATGTAGTTCCTGAGAAGTACTCATTCTTACGGTATACGGACCACATCCATGATGTCGCCTATTTTGAAACTAATCCAGTTGATATTGATATGCTAATGGTTTTGGATGCTAGCACGTATGAGCGAATTGGCAAAGTAGGTGCACTCTGGAGTGCACCTATTTTTAATATAGACCACCATATTTCTAATACGGAATTTGCGGATTATCTATATTTAAAGCCTGACTTTGCTGCTACTGGTGAAATTGTTACCGACTTATGTACAAAATGGAATTGGCCTATCACTGAGTCTATGGGTATCGCGTTATATATGGCGATAGCTACGGACTGCGGTTTCTTTAAGTTTAGTAATACTACGGCGAATACCCTTGAGATGGCTGCTAAATGTGTAGCTGCAGGGGCTAGACCAAATGTTATTTCTGAAACCATTGAAGCCGTATCTGCCAGTCGCTTAGAATTAACAAAACAAGTTATGCAAACTATCGAGTTTCATAAAAATAATACAGTGGCCACTATCGAGCTAAATCGTGATACCATGAATATTCTTGGCGATGATACAGATGGTTTTGTAGACATTATTAGAAATGTTGATACTGTAGATGTGGCAATTTTATTAAAAGCAGAAGCTGATAATAGAACACGTGTAAGTTTACGTTCTAAAGGTATTGATGTGAACGCTGTAGCAAGCCATTTTGGTGGAGGTGGTCACATTCGTGCTGCTGGGTGTACTATTAATTTGCCGTTACAAGAAGCAAAACAGGCTCTCATTGAGGTGATTTAATAATGGATGGCATTTTACCATTTTTAAAACCTCCTGGTATTACGAGTCATGATGCCGTTGCTATTTGTCGTCGTATTTTAAAAGAAAAGCGCATTGGTCATAGTGGTACATTAGATCCTATGGCTTATGGTGTATTGCCTGTATTTCTTGGCAAGGCTACTCGCCTTATAGAATACACCGAGGATTTTGATAAAACTTATGTAGCAGAATGTAAATTGGGTACTTTTACAGATACTGAAGATAGCTCAGGACAAACTGTATTGCCAGATACTAATATGGTATTGCGTGATGGCGTTGTATTGAATCAAGCTATTCAATCTACAGAGATCTCAGCAACTATGGTTAAACCAAGCTTTGAAGAACTGGTTAGTATCTTGAAAAAATTTGCAGGTATTCAGGACCAAAGACCGTCTAAGTATTCAGCTATTAAAGTAAACGGCATTCGAGCTTATGAATATGCCCGTAAAGGTATTCCTGTGGAGCTACCATTACGCCAAATTCATATTAAAAATATTGAGCTCATTGCTTATGGATTCCCTTTTTTCACGGTTCGCGTGACATGCACAGGGGGGACTTATATTCGCTCATTATTACGCGATATTTGTATTGCTTTAGGTATTCCTGGCACTATGACTTCTTTGGCACGTACTCAAGTAGGGCCTTTTGACATCGGTTCCGCTAAGATGGCTGAAGAGATAATGCTACATGGTAAAAGCCTTTTGTTACCAACGGATGCGGCGGTTTCTCATCTTTCAAAAGTGACTGTAAATAGTGTACAATTAAGGATGATGGTGCAAGGGAAGGAATTACCTATTGAAAGGGAATTTTCTTTTACCGAGCCAGATAATTTTTATAGAGCCTATGGACCTCTTGGTTTCATAGGTATTATGAGACGAACAAACCACTCATTAAAGGTGGAAAAAAATATTTTTATTGAAGGATAAGTATGAAGCAAATACATTCGTTTGATGAACTACGCCAAATCAAAGATACAAAAGTATATGCCCTTGGTACCTTTGATGGCATTCATCGAGGTCATCAACGAGTTATACGTAAGGCTGTTGAAGAGGCTACATCAGTCAATGGCGTAAGTATTATCATTACCTTTGAACATCATCCGTTGACTATATTACATCCAGAACGAGTACCTAAACGGGTGATTCAAGAAGAGATTATGGATACTGTGCTAGAAGAGCTCAAAGTTGACTATATTTTACGATTACCTATGACTGAAGCATTATTAAAAATGACTGCAGATGAATTCTTACATGATCTCTGCAATGATATGAATGTGGAAGCTATTGTAATTGGTGAAAACTTTACATTTGGTGCAAAGGGGCTTGGCAATCCAGAATATATGAAAAAAGTGGTAGCGGATAAGAATATACGAGTTCTTGTACAGCCTTTACTGCCATGTGATGGTCGTAGTACACCTATTTCTAGTACAGAAATTAGAAAGGCTATTCATGAGGGACGTTTGGAGGATGCAAATCATTGGCTAGGTAGGCCATTCCAGTTTAAAGGAACTGTGATTAAAGGTGATCAACGGGGACGCACATTAGGATTTCCAACATTAAATCTATTACTTCCTAATGAAATGGCTACACCTCCAGATGGAGTCTATGCTAATCGTGTATGTATTGGTGGTATTTGGTATGATGGGGTAGGCAATATTGGAGATAATCCAACCTTTAGAAATCAGTACCATAGATGTGAAGTACACGTTTTTAACTTTGACCAGGATATATATGGAAAAGAAGTGATTGTACAGTTCATTTCTTATATTAGAGGAGAAGTTAAATTTAATAACTTACAAGACCTTATCGATCAAATGAAGGTAGATGAAGAACAGGCTCTAGCTATTTTAGCTAATGCATAAAAAGGGGGTTCTCATGGATATTAAAGAAGCTCGAAAACAGATAGATAGTATTGATTCTGTATTAGTTACGGAGTTTGAAAAGCGACTCACATTGATTAAAGAAATTGGTAAATATAAGGATGAACATCATTTACCACTTATTGATGAAGAACGGGACGAAAGTATCATTGCTTTACATACTCAAAATTGTAAAGATAAAGTTTTAGCACCTTATGTTGAAAATTATATAAAAACCGTCGTTTCTATGAGTAATGAGTTCTTAAAAGAACACATGCATAAGCATATTTTTCTCATTGGTATGCCTGGCGCAGGTAAGACTACTGTTGGTAAGGTTCTAGCTAAAGAGTTGGGGCGAGATTTTTTTGACTTAGACCAAACGATTCAAGACAAAGTGGGTAAATCTGTTCAAAATATCTATATTTACGATGGTAAAGATGCTTTCAGTGAATATGAATATGATACAATTAAAGAATTAATTCATAATAAACCATCTGTCATTGCTACAGGTGGCGGTACGGTTACCTATAATAAAACTGTTAAATTGATGCGCAATAATGGTCTTGTTGTATTTGTTAACCGCGATGTAAATCATATTTTAGATGATTTGGATCTAGAGATTCGTCCGCTTGTAAAAGAAAGTATCGAATATATTTTTAATGTATATGAAGAACGATATCCTTTATATGAAAAAGTAGCACATATTAAAATTGGTAACGAAGGCAGTATTACCGATGCAGTGCAAGAAATTATTGAAGCCTTGCCGAATACGGAGAAATAATGGACGCCATACGAGGATTTGTATACCGAACTATATATGAGAATACACAACGTACATATTGCGTGTTTATCCTAAAAGATTATAATGAGGAATACATTACTTGTACTGGCAAATTTGAGTCTCCTAAAGAAGGGGAAGACATCGAAGTACGGGGCCGCTATGTAGAACATGAAAAGTACGGTCGCCAATTTGATGCGAGCAGTGTTGAAAAGTTAAAACCTGATAATATGGGTGCTGCCAAGACTTATTTGTTGAATCTAGGAATAAAAGGTTTTGGTGAAAAATCCGTAGAGAAGGTACTAGAGTATTTCGGTATTCGTATTTTAGAAATTTTACGGGAAGAACGTCCAGAAGAGATTAAGGATGTTCCAGGTCTCCGAAAGAGTGTTAAGGATGAATTATTTAATACCTTACTTGGTGAAGGTATTTTATCCGATTTAAATCATTTTTTTGAAAGTCATCACATTTCATCGAAATGGAGTCGCATTGTATATACCTATTATGGTGTGCAGTCAGTTGCAGTTATAGAGGATAATCCTTATACATTATTACGTGTAGCACCGGATATGCTCTTTGGTACGGCCGATACACTAGCAGAGCATCTTGGTATTAATGGTAGTGATACACGCCGTTTAGAGGCTGGTTTAGAATGGATTCTACGTAGTTTAGATAATCAAGGTCATACATGTTTACCAGTAGACCAACTTATCGGTCGACTTGACGATTTATTACAAACTGATGTAGATGATATTGCGAACTTTATTGAAAGTTTGCTGGAACAAGGTGCACTGTATAGTACGTATTATGAAGACATCTTATATATCTATCCGCCAGAGATGTATGTTTCTGAAGTGGAAGGGGTCCACTATACTCGTGAGTTTCTATTACAAGCTGATCCAATAGCATTAGATATTTCTAGTTTTATTGAAAAGTTTGAACGAGACAACTATATTACCTTTGGTGATGCTCAAAAAGAAGCTATACAGCTCTCATTTTTTGAAAAGTTTTCTCTTATAACTGGTGGTCCTGGTACAGGTAAAACAACTATCATCAAGGCGCTAGTAAAAGGTTTCCAACTCGGTGGATTGGGGCGCATTATACTTTGTGCTCCTACGGGACGTGCTGCAAAGCGTCTGACCGAGGCCACTGAGTTTGAAGCTACTACAATTCATCGTCTATTGGTACCTGTTCAAGGTAGTGACTCTTATGACTTTACAAAGAATGAAGATGATCCTCTAGATATAGATGTCATTATCATCGATGAAGCATCTATGCTTAATGTGCGTTTATTCTATTCTTTGATGGCTGCTATTCCAAAGGAAGCCCATGTCATTATTGTGGGTGACGTAGATCAATTACCACCTATAGGTGCTGGGTTCGTATTAAAAGATTTATTAGATAGTGATTGTGTGCCCTATACACGACTTAATCAGATTTATCGTCAAAGCTCTGGTAATACTATCGTTGAAAGTGCTTACGCAATTAACCGTGGTGAAATGCCTAACCTGAAAGGTGTGAGCGAAGAGTTTTCTTTTATTCCTGTTAAATCTTATGATATGATGATGAAAGCCATCATTGATGTATATAAACGTGAACAAGAGACGATAGAGGATGAATTAGATATTCAAATTATTTCTCCTATGCGCCGTGGTGAAGCAGGTAGTACATTGATATCACAATATGTACAACAAGCTGTAAACCCTCCAGACAGCTATAAGGGAGAAGTTCGTGTCAATGGCATTACGTATCGCGTTGGGGATAAGGTTATTCAAGTTCTCAATGATTATGAGTTAGAAGTGTTTAATGGCGAAATTGGCGTTATCTATGCTATTACGCGGACCGATATTTGTATTCGATTTATCCATAAAGAGGTTCGTCTACCTATCGATGAAGCACATATGATTATGCCTGCTTATGCTATTACAGTTCATAAGAGTCAAGGTAGTGAGTACGGTGTAGTTATTATTCCATTTGTTCCACGTTATGGTGGCATGTTACAACGTAATTTGTTGTATACTGCTGTTACACGGGCAAAGCGTAAAGTAATCATCGTTGGTACTACGAGCGCAGTTGAACGTGCTGTGCGTACTATTAATGCCGATGAACGTTACACATTGTTTAAAGAACGACTACAAGGGAGATGTGATTCGTAATGAGTCTTTGGGATTTCCTATTTCCACCTGTATGCCCTCACTGTGGTGCACCTGTGGCAACACAAGGGGATTGGTGTAAAGCTTGTTTTACAGATTTATTACATATTCGTCATATACCACATAAATTTTTACACTATGTAGATGATGTATGTGTGTTGGCCGAATATCGTGGTGGTCTAAAGTCTATGATTTACGATGTAAAATTTAATGAAAAAAAGGAGCAGTCCAAAGGGGCCGCTCCTTTTTTAGTATCGTACAACTTTTACATGAAATATAATGAGTCTAACATTGTGAACAGTAATTGTAAAATTATGTATGATTATATTGTTCCCGTACCATCTAGCGAAAAGAAAAAAGCTAAGAGAGGATATAATCAAGTAGATTTATTCTTTCTTGAATGGGCTCATTCTTTATGGGAGATAGATAGAAAAAACTTTAAATGGTTAGATTGTATATACAAGTTTGATACTTCTCGAGATATGTGGGGATTAACAAATAAAGAAAGACATCAAAATATTGATGATGCTTTTGTTATACGCGCCGATTACAAGGATATTGATTTGACAAATAAGAATATTTTAATCGTAGATGATATATATACTACAGGTGCTACAATTGAAGCCGTAGCAAAAGTCTTGCAAAAGCATAACGCTTTACGCGTTGATGCCCTTACGCTAGCTAGTGGTAGTTTCTAATCTTTACTATTAAATGTAGGAATATAATATTTGATTTTATAGTAGCATTATAAAATGTATTCATATCAAATTATGGCGATAATGTTTCTAAAAGAAATAGTTAACTTAGTATATAAAAAAGCGTTCACCTGAAGGTGAACGCTTAATTAACATATTAGCCAAGCACATCAATAAATGCTTTAACTACATCAGGATCAAAGAGGGAGCCAGATGCACTAAAGAGTTCTTCTTTTGCTTTAGCTTTTGTTTTTGCCCAAAATTCAGTAGAAGGATTAACTGTTGTATCATAGTAATCTGCTACAGCAATAATTCGAGCTCCTAACGGAATATTGGCACCACGTAAATGTTTGGGATAACCAGAACCATCCCATTTTTCATGATGATAACGAATATAAGGTAAAATTTGTTGGCAGCAAGGATAGTTTTCAATCATATTGGCACCACTTGCAGCATGTTGTTTATACTTAGACATTTCTTGCTTATTAAGATATGGAGATTTTTGGATTAATGCATTAGGAACCATTAATAGACCCACGTCATGAAGTAGAGCTGCGTGACGAATCTGTTCAATTTCATTTAATGGTAAACCCATTTTAGCTGCGATGCTAACAGCATAGTTTGAAACCTGAATAGAATGTGTATAGAGATGATAGCTTTTCATTTGTATCATCTGTAAAAGTTGTGCGCTTATGGCTTCTAAACTGTCTTTCTCCAGTTCATACAAACCTGATGGTTGCATCAATGATAACATAAACATAATAAACCCCTCTAACTAACAAACTGAACATATGGTACAACCCCTCGTACTTATGTTCATATCGTACAACTTTAGGCCGTTCTAATTTAACAGTATACAAATTATACACCATAAATAATTTTTTGTGTATGATACGTATGTTCTTACAAATATGTTGTATTCATATTTGGCATACAAAAAATAATTGACAATTTAAGAATCCACTAGATATGGTACTTAAAAAATGTGATTTTAGAAATATTAAAATATTATGAAGAATATTTTAGGTTTTCTATTCCAATTTTCTATACATCAACAAATAGGGGTTGCAAAATTTATTCTCATTGTTCTAAGAATTATGCGATAGTATGTTTGGTAAAAAAATTATGTTTGGCTACTTAACTATATAATCAAAATTTTTTAAAATAATAGTAAAACTAGACATGAATACTGTTATTCTTTATAATACGTCTATACGGGTCTGTGGTTGAAAGTCGAGGCTAGTCGCAGGCAAAACGATCCACATAAGCAGCCCAAAGGGTTGTGAGCATGGTGCGGCTTAGGTGTAAGTCCTGCCGATAAAATCGAGAGAGGTAGTAGTGGGGAGTCTTGGACTTATGAGCGAACCTTCCAGCAGGCGAGTGTGGGGGCAAAGACCAGGTCAGCCGTATAGGGGCACATGAGGCTTTTCTCATGTGCTTTTTTTATACAGTTGTATATTATAAAATCTATAGAAAACCACTAACTATGGGAAAGTTTTTATACATAACCGTAATATTTATACAAATAATGTATAAAATTAAAATATAAATATAGCGATTTTGCGATTGTATCTAAAATTATATACAAAATTATTGACATAATTATACTTAATCTATATACTATTATAAAGTAGTAGTAAGTTAAATAATGAGGTTGATAATATGTTAAATAGCAAAGTAAAAAAAATAATTCTTGGAGGTTGTATGTTAGTGATGGCTACTTCTTTAGTTGGTGGATGTGGTTCCTCTAATCAACCTACATCTAATAAACTTGTCGTTGGCACTAATGCTACATTTGTTCCATTTGAGTTTAAAGATGAAAAAACTCAAGATTATACAGGTTTTGATATTGAATTGATTCGTGCGATTGGTAAACGTATTAATAAAGATGTAGAGCTAAAAAATGTAGCTTTTGATGCTTTGATTCCAGCTTTGAACACACATGATATTGATGTTGCTGCATCTGGTATGACTATTACAAAAGCGAGAAGTGAAAAAGTATTATTTTCTTCTCCTTATTATGAAAATGCCTTAGCAGTAGTATATAAAGATGGAACGGCTGTGAATTCTCTTGATGACTTAAAGGGTAAAAAAATTGCAGCCCAATTAGGTACTACTGGTGCAGATTTAGCTCATAAAATTGAAGGTACTACTGTAAAAGAATTTGACCATAGTAATGAAGCTTTGTTAGAATTACAAAATGGTGGAGTAGATGCAACTGTAATCGATTTACCTGTAGCTCAATATTACAGTACTAAGCATCCTGACCAACATATTAAATTTATGGCATATCCAAATACTAAAGAATACTTGGGCTTAGCAATTAATAAGGATAACAAAGCATTGCAAGAAGAAATCAATAAAGCAATTGCTGATATGAAGGCTGATGGTGAATTTAATACATTATATAAAAAATGGTTTAATGTAGATGCACCTGCTGATATGCCAGTAGTTTTAGAATTTAAATAATAGGAGAGATTATGAGTTTTAATTGGGGGTTAATTGCGGATAATTTACCGCTCTTGCTACAAGGTGCTCTAGTGACTGTAGAAATTACAGCCATGTCTGTAGGTTGTGGCTTTTTTATCGGTCTTTTAGTATCTTTAGCAAATTTATCTAAATTTAGATTAGTTAGATTGCTTGCAAAATGTTATGTAGATATCATTCGTGGTACACCATTACTGGTGCAAATTTTCCTAATTTATTTTGCCTTGCCTATGATTACAGGTCAACGGATTGATCCATATATTGCGGCTGTTACCGCATGTAGTATTAACTCTGGTGCTTATGTATCTGAAATTTTCCGTGCTGGTATTCAATCTATTGATAAAGGTCAAATGGAGGCCGGTCGTTCTCTTGGTTTAACTTGGGGACAAACCATGCGTTACATCATTATGCCTCAAGCTTTTAAAGCAATTATTCCTCCGTTAGGGAACGAATTTATTGCCATGTTGAAAGATTCCTCTTTAGTTTCTGTTATCGGTTTCGAGGAGTTGACACGTCGTGGTCAATTAATCATTGCTAAAACCTATGCATCCTTTGAAATCTGGGGTACGGTTGCTGTGATTTACCTTATTATGACAGTGACTATCTCACAATTAGTTGGATATCTTGAAAGGAAATATAGCATTAAATGATTAAATTAGAAAATGTACATAAATCTTTTGGTAAAAATGAAGTACTAAAAGGTATTAATTTACATATTGAACAAGGTCAAGTTGTTGTAATCATCGGTCCTTCTGGTTCTGGTAAAAGTACGGTACTGCGCACTATGAACTACTTGGAGGAACCTACATCTGGTAAGGTTATCGTAGATGGCATGGATCTTTCTGATAAGAAAAAGTTAAATGACGTTCGTGCTGAAGTAGGAATGGTTTTCCAAAACTTTAATTTGTTCCCACATATGACGGTTATGGAAAACCTTACCTTAGCACAAACTAAGGTTCGTAAAACATCTATGGAAGAGGCTAAGAAGATAGGTCAAGCTTTACTTGATCGAGTAGGTTTGGCGGATAAAGCCAACGCATACCCTGATTCTTTGTCAGGCGGTCAAAAGCAGCGTGTTGCTATTGCTCGCGCTTTAGCTATGAAACCAAAAGTAATGCTTTTTGATGAACCTACTTCAGCTCTTGATCCTGAAATGGTTAGTGAAGTGCTAGATGTTATGAAGTCTTTAGCTGAGGAAGGTATGACGATGGTCATCGTTACTCATGAAATGGGCTTTGCGAAAAAGGTAGCGGATAGAGTGTTATTTGTTGATGGTGGCTTGATTTTAGAAGATAATACACCTGAACGCGTATTTGATGCACCTACCAATGAAAGAACAAAATCATTCTTAGATAAAATTTTGTTAGATTAAATAATATAATTATAGGAAGCAAATTCTAGAATTAGAAATTGCTTCCTGTTTTTTTACATTAAATTTAACCTATCTATTTATATTATATATGTATAGCTTAATATCTATTAATATATTTGATAACCTTTAGAGTGAATTTATTAATTATAAAGAGTTTGTATAAAGATTTACAGGGTAGATTAATCTGAAAAACACGATTATTGCTATAAATATTTGTGATATAACAATAATTTATACAGTCATTTTTAAAAACAATAATTTTTAATTCACATATTTTTATGATTATAAAAATATACAATTAATTTATAGGGCTTATATAATTATTTATGACATGTATAGATATAGGGATTTTTGAGATTTACAGCAAATGATATTCTTATTTCTAGTGTTTGTATATTCATTAAAAATGTAAATATTGTTGTTTGATATTTTATACATGCTGTGTTATGATACACATATAGAGCAAGACAGTAAGACAATATATATATTTTTAGGAGGATGTTACCATGTTAGGTAAAGTAAAATGGTTCAGCGCAGAAAAAGGTTATGGTTTTATTGAACGTGAAGACGGTAGCGATGTATTTGTACACTACTCTGCAATCCAAGACGAAGGTTTCAAATCTTTGACTGAAGGTCAAAATGTAGAATTTGAGATTGTTGATGGAAACCGTGGACCTCAAGCCGCTAACGTTGTTAAAGCGTAACTACATACCAAAAAAATTATAAAAACAATATATAATTGGACCCCGATAGTATATACTATCGGGGTTTTTTGATTTTCTATATACATTTTATACATAATTCTACAAAAAATATAAAATTTTTAGATAAAAAAGAAGGAGTTTTACAGTTAGATGTAGAAATACTAAATATAACACGAGAGATAAGGTTATATAATACCACACACTCGCATCTCGTGGATGATTTTTAGAAAGGGTGTTGACTTATGAAAGTAGCAATTAGAGGAAAAAACATTGAAGTGACAGATGCCTTAAGAGCATATATCGAAAAAAGATTGAGTAAATTGACTCGTTACTTCGATGATGAGTTAGATGCACAAGCGGTTTTATCCGTTGTAAAAGATAAATCTACAATTGAACTTACATGTTTTGTTGATAAAATCGTTCTTCGTGGTGTGGAAACTAACGATGATATGTACGCAGCTATTGATTTAGTAGTAGATAAAATTGTTCGTCAAATCCATAAATATAAAACTCGTTTAGCTAAACGTTTCAAAAAACAAGAAGCTTTCCATCCTGAAGCTTTGGCAGCTCCTGTGGAAGAAGAAACTATTGAAGTTGTAAAACGCAAACACTTTGTTGTGCGCCCTATGGATGTTGAGGAAGCGATTTTACAAATGAATCTTATTGGTCACGATTTCTTTATGTTCTTTAATGCTGAAACTGAAGCGATGAACGTTGTTTATCGTAGACATGATGGTTTCTATGGTTTGATCGAGCCAGAACTTCAATAATATATAATGTCGGCTGAACTTAATCCTAACTCCTTTCTACTTTAAATCAGCCGATTATTATATTAAGGTGGATGACTTAAAATAGTCATCCACCTTTTTTGCAAAAATAATACTATAAATAATCTTGAAATGCCTTGAATTCTTTGACTATTCAAGGCTTTTTCGTTATAATAAGTTAGATATGAGATTTAAGCTAATAAGCCTTGATATTATAAGGTTTATTTTTATTTCGTCACAAATTCGTCAAAAATTCATCCAAAAATTTTTGATACATCCTGTGCGGCGTTCTTGCGCATCTCATCTGAATAGTGGACGTAGACATTCATTACAGTATTGATATTGTCACCAAGTAAACTTGCTACTGTTTTAATATCAACACCATTCGCAAGAAGTGTTGTTGCATAGGTGTGACGAAATGCATGGATAGTTTTATTGGGAACTATCGTTCTAATAGCATAATTAACATTACCAGTACTGCTAGTATTAATATTAAATAATCGCTCGGTATTAGAGATTGATTTATACTCTAATAATATATTTGATAGAATAGGTGGAATAGGAAGAGTTCGAATACTATTTCTTGTTTTTGGTTCCTTTACTCCGAATGTGTTATTTGACGTCCTAGACCATTGTTTGTTAATTCGAATGGTATTATAAGCCAAGTCTATATCAAGCCATGTTAGGGCTAAAATTTCTCCATATCTAGCCCCTGTATATCGAGCAATGCATAGTAGGGTATATAGCTTTTTATTATCTATATATGTTTTTAACAATAAATCCATTTCATCCATGGTAAAAGTTGTTAATGATTTATATGTTTTAGTTGTAAAACGTTTAATATCTGCTACAGGGTTAGATCGTATAATTCGATATGGTTTAATAGCAAAATTAAAAACAGACTTTAGAAAAGTGATGTGCATATTCTTTGTACGATTGGCAAATTCAATGTCAGAAAGCGTTTTGAATATCATCTGATGTGATATATCCCTAACACGTTTTTGATGCAATACAGATAGATTTTTAATGATATATTGATATACTAATTTTGTATTTTCTGATATACCAATCTTTTCCCGCATATACAATTCACACAATTCAATAAATGTAATATTTTTAAGACTGTCATCAAGCGGATTGGTGACAGTCTTTTTTAATTCCTCAATAATTTTTTGCCCATAAAGTTTTGCTTCTCTTTGAGTAGCAAAACCCTGTTTGGATTTTTGCTTCCATTTTATACCGTCTTTATAGCTGACAATTATTTGGTAATTGCCATCTTTTTTGCGAACCGTCATATTGCATTGCATAATTACACGTCCTTGCTATTAACCACGTGATAAAAGAATTCCTCATCTATATCTTCATCTAATTCTCTATCATGAGCGATCCGTTCTATTAAATTAATATGTTTTTCAGAATGAAAGTCATCGTGTTTAATATGTCCTAATTCGTGTAGCACACTAACTCGTTGAGCATCAAAAGGCTTATTTAAATTAACCAGTATAGAATGACTGCCATCTTCATTAAGACGTACTACTGCTGTTTGTGTTTTCTTTAATTGCGTATAAATTAAATTAATAGACATAACCATACCCCTCCCCAATAGAATTAGTCATCGTGACAAAATATATAAGTTTATATCACTAATTAAACTATTAATTTTATAAACAACATCAGATAGTTGTCGTTTTATAGATACTATTTCAGCTGTATTATCATCAATATCATTACTTAGAGAATGTAAATCATCACTGAATGATGCTATTTTACTTTCTATTTCGTCTATACGTTTAGATAACTTATCTGAATCATTATTAAAAGAAATATTAGAAACTGCATTGGAAAGATTATCAACTCTTTGCGTGAGTGTAACAATATAAATACTTTGTGCAATAATAGCAATAATCAATACTATAAATAAGGCTATCTGTTTCTTATTCATTTTATTTCCCCTCGCGTTTCTTTAATTTATCAATCAAATCCACAACAAAATCTATATCTTCCTTACTCATATCCTCGGCAGCGTCAAACAGTATTCGCATGCCGGGGTTATTTTTTAGTTTATTTGCATATTCGGATACCTCCGGATCGGTGTAGTAGGTTTCGGATTCTTCCTCATATGGATATAAATCTGGTGAATTGTCGTATACAACATTACCCAATAAAAAATCTATTGATACATTTAGATATTGAGCTACTTGTTGCAATTTATCAACGCTTGGGGATGATTTATCCCAACGAGATATTGTCCCTCGGCCAAAATCCAAATCGCTTTCAATTTTTTGTAGAGTGGTATTCTGACGTTTTGCTAAAACACTAATTCTTTCTTTAATTGTCATAGGTCTACCTCTTTTTGAAAATAATCAAATAAACCTATTGACATTCTGATAATATTCAGATATTATAATATCGAGGTTGAAAATTTTCAGAAAAATAGGCTTGTATTTGTGGAAAAATATTTGATGCCTACATTGTAGAATATTTTCACCTATTTGTAAATGAAAATATTCAGATAAAGAAAGAGAGGTGAATTATGATATTAGAACGCATCCAAAATCTTTGTAACGAACGAAATACTAATATCGCTCAATTAGAAAAAGAATTGGGGTTTGGAAAAAGCACCATTCGCCGATGGAATACTTCTTCACCGTCGGTTGATAATTTGCAGAAAGTCGCAGATTATTTCAAAGTTTCTGTAGATTCGTTATTAAAAAACTAAAAAGGAGAAGTAATGCTAGTACAAAATCAAAAAGACCTATTAGTAGCCAACAAGGTCTATGGACACCAACCTCAAGTATTTGGGTGGGCTGGCCGCAACGCTGACTATGCACAATATTGGCGAAAGATCATTAAAGATTATTTCGCAAAGCGGCATACAAGCAAACTTTATAAAAAATCTATCCACGGCAAAATCAGAGAATGCCGTGAAGCAGATAGAATGGCAAAAGTTGAATCAGGGATGCCAGTATGGAACCCATAGTCTATACAACTAAAAATGTCGCTGAATTGCTCCAATGCAGTGAAAGTAGCGTCAACAATCTTAGGGAACGTGGCATCCTACGTGAAGTAAAAGGCCTTCCGGGCGTCCGCTTCAATAAAAAAGAAGTCGAAGCGCTAGTAGGGATTGTAGATGAATATAGTCCACTACAATACAGGAAGTTAGAAAAGGAGCGTGATGAACTACTAAAAGAAAATGAAAAGTTGAAAACAAGCATAAGAAAAATAACCAGTGATTTACTGGTTATGGTAGGAGGCGATTTAAAGTTATGATTACTGCTTTAAAATGGGCTGCGTTCATATGGATTATTGGATCCATGGGGAGCCTAGAAATTAATAGAATTGGGTTTTCCCAGTTTCTATTACAAGTCATTATTGGTGGACTGATTTGGGTATCCGCCAATGTATACGAAAATGAAAACGCCCGCTAATAGCAAATGGAAAGACTAGCGGGCTAGGTAAAAACCTAAGGTAATTATACCACGGAGGACAAATGAAGCGCATTGAAATCTTAATAGATGAAGCTAATCCAGATAAAAAGATAGGTATTAGCTATAACAAAGACAGTTTTGAAAATAATGAAGAAGTATTGGCAATACTCCTTGGTGCAACAATTGGATTTGTTAAAGAAAATATACCAAATAATAAAAAAGTCTTATATCTTCAAGTTTGCATCGGAACAATGCAAACGTATCAAAAACAAATTATCTTTGACGAACGTTATAAAGATATGGATAGCGAAGATCCTTTTTATGACATTATTCAAATTTTAAAAAGTAAGGAGAAAACAAATGAATGAAAAACAACAAGTTTTAAATCTAACTAATATTTGTGATGGAAAGTTAGAAGCTGAATTTGAGGAAATGTACAAAGATGCATTACGAAAAATCTCAAAAGGTCAGAAAGCTAAAATTACCATCAACATTGAAATGTTACGAGTTCCAGATACTGATACTATCGTAGAACTTGGTTACAATATCAAATCAACATTACCAGCTATCTCACGCCGTGCTATCGGTTCTTATGCAGATGACTTCACCGTAAAAGTTGATGTCAATGAAAAGCCAGAATTGGAAGTCTTAACATTTAATAATTCAACTACAGAAAAGAGAGGTTAACACAATGGAAGAAAAATTTAACTTAAATGTACAAGCAGCAAATGGTGAAGTTATTATTCGTCGTGGTGAAGCCAATGACATATTCCAATATCACGGATTTAGATATGAAATTAGTAGTGCTGAATCATTTGTTAAAGGTGTAAAAGCTAAGGGCGACCCTAAAACATCTGTTATTACATATTCAGACAAAAAGGTCGTAGCAGTAACAGACTGTACCGTAACAGATCGTACGCAAGACAAAATCGTATACGCATTTCAAAAAAGCGAACAGTTTAAAGAATGGGATTCCATCTTTGGTCTAAATTTAACACAAAAAGAAATGCTTGATTTACTCCGAATTCATGAACATGAAATCGAAGATTACGAAAAGCTTTTAATTGCTGTTAGAAATTTCAAATACGTAACACAAACGGAAGGCGATTTTACTCGAACTGATGATGATAACTATGTTATGAGCATCAAAGTAAAAGAAGCTGAAGGTACTTTAAAGATGCCTCGCTTTATCTTTGTAAACATGGTCATTCTTAATGAAAGTCAATTCACTCAAAAAATTGAAGTGCAATTAGACATCATTAAGCCTAAAGATGAAGGGGATAAATTATCATTCAAGTTATCTTGCCCAATTATGAATCGTTACATTAAAGATGCCATCAAATCTGAAACAGATTCAATTAAATCTGAATTAACCAATTACTTGTTATTGGCTGGTACTCAAGAATAAGGAGCAAATGCATGGGAGAATCAATCAAAATTAATTCATTTGAATTAGAAAATGTAAAGCGTGTTAAAGCTGTTTCTTATGAACCATCACCTAATGGGTTAACTATTATTGGTGGAAAGAATGGACAAGGAAAAACATCCATTCTTGATGCCATTGCTTGGGCATTAGGCGGTGCAAAATTTGAACCATCTAGTGCGGTACGTGATGGGAGCTACAACCCACCTAAATTAGAAGTTAAGCTATCTAATGGTCTAGTGGTTACACGTAGTGGTAATAGCAGCACACTAAAAGTCGTAGATCCAGAAGGTAAAAAATCTGGTCAACGTATTTTAGATGGTTTCATTGGACAACTAGCTTTAGACCTTCCTAAGTTCATGGAAATGAGTGACAAGGAAAAAGCAAATGAACTTTTGAAATTGTTGGGCGTAGAAGACGAATTAAATAAACTCGAAGGTAAACACCAAGAGGTGTACGCAAAACGTCATTCTATCGGTCAAATTGCCACTCAGAAAGACAAGTACGCAAAAGAATTAGTAGGATATGACGAAGTTCCATTAGAACCCATTAGCGCATCAGAACTTATCCAACAACAACAAACCATCTTATTAAAGAATGCGGAAAATCAAAAGAAGCGGAATAATGTGTCGGCCATTCAAGCTCAAATGGTCACCATTAACAACTTGGTTGATGAAACGCAAAAGAAGCTTGAAGAACTGCAAGCTAAGCAAGCGCAATTAGCTGAAGATTATGATATTGCAACAACAGCAGCTAAAGACCTTGAGGATGAATCAACAGCTGAACTCGAGGAGCAAATCAAAAATGTAGATGCCATTAATCAAAAGGTACGTGCTAATCAAGAACGTGCAAGAGCATTGCAGGAAGCCGCTGATTATAAAGCAGATTATGACAACTTGACTGGTGAACTTGAAACTATCAGGGAAGATAAAAATAAACTGCTTGAATCTGTACAAATGCCATTATCAGGTTTATCCATTCAAGATGGCGTTCTTATTTACAATGATCGTCAATGGGATTGCATGTCCGGCGCTGAACAACTCAAAGTAGCTACGGCCATTGTTAGAGCTTTAAATCCTAAGTGCGGATTTGTACTTATGGATAAACTCGAACAAATGGATGTAGACACTATGAAAGAATTTGGGGAATGGCTTGAATCGGAAGGCCTACAAGTCATCGCAACTCGTGTTACTAATAACCAAGATGAATGTTCCATCATTATTGAAGATGGACACATTAAAGGTGAAGAGTACAGTAATGTGGCAGCACCAGTTAATGAAACTAAACCTGAAAATGAATGGGGTGATTTTTAATGAATATTACAACAGGTAAACGAAAACGTGCGCAGAAGGTCGTCGTGTATGGCACAGAGGGGATTGGTAAAACAACCTTTGCGAGTCACTTCCCCTCACCTGTATTTATTGATACGGAAGGCAGCACAGACCATTTAGATGTGGCTCGTACAGATAAGCCTACATCATGGCAAATGCTTATTTCTTTTGTTAAGGAATTTGCAACAATGCCGGGTTTCTATCGGACTTTAGTCATTGACACAATTGACTGGGCGGAACAGTTATGTGTTGAGTACATCTGTGCTAAACATAATAAATCTGGGATTGAAGACTTTGGTTACGGTAACGGTTATGTATTTGTCCGTGAAGAAATGGGGCGTTTCTTAAATCTACTTGATGAAGTTATCAATGCAGGTATGAATGTAGTGCTTACTGCTCATGCTCAAATTCGTAAATTTGAACAGCCAGATGAATTAGGCGCATATGATCGTTTTGAATTGAAGCTTGGCAAAAAGACAGGAAGTCAAACCTCTCCACTTATTAAAGAGTGGGCAGACATGGTACTCTTTGCCAATTATAAAAATGAAATCATCACAACTCAGACAAACAAAAAGAAAGCAACCAATGGTAAACGGTTGATGTATGCCACCCATAATCCTGCGTGGGATGCTAAAAATCGACATGGGCTACCAGATATGATGCCATTTGAATATAGTCAAATCGCTCATGTTATTCCAGATGATGTACTACCAACTGCTGCAGCACAAGAATTAGCACAAGCTGCTAATAATGAATATGCTCCAGAAGTAATAAATGCTACCAAGGAACAAGTTGGGGAAGTTACTACAACACAATCTGTAACACCACCACAGGAAGCTGTTGATACCAATAAAAACGAAACACCATTAGTTGAAACAGCTATTCCTAAACCATTAAAAGACTTAATGGTTAAAGATGGTATCACGTTAGAGCAAGTTCAATCAGTAGTTATCGCTCGTGGTAAGTATCCAGTTGGTACCCCATTTGAAAATTATGATCCAGAATTCGTTAATGGATGGATTATCCCATTTTGGCCAAATATTGTTGAAGCAATTAAGAAAGGAAATTAATTATTATGACAACACAAAGCAATTTTGAAACATTCGGTAAAGCAGAAGAAGTATATTTATTTGACCAACCTATTTTAGCGGAAGAACGTGAATATACGTTACTTGAAGCTGGTTCTTATCCATTTGTAATCACTAATGTAGAAAAGAAATTCTATGAACCTAAAGAAGGTAGCAAGTTGCCATCTTGTCCACAGGCTCAAATTACACTCGAAGTAGATGGTGGTGATCAAGGTAAAACAAAATTGATTCACAATTTGTTTTACACAAAGTCAACCATTTGGAAAGTTACAGAATTATTTATGGCCGTAGGTCTTGCTAAGAAAGGTGAAAACTACAATCCTGACCCTGAACAATTATTGGGTAAGTCAGCCATGTGTGAATTGTCACAACAAGGCTATGTGAAAAATGATGGTAATAATGGTACTCGTAATGAAATAAAAAAATGTTTTGCAAACCCTAATGCTCAAGCAAATGGATACGGTGCATTCTAATGGAACTCAGACCGTATCAACAACAAGCTGTAGACTCTATATGGCATGAATGGGAAACGGTTAACAAAACATTGTTGGTTCTTCCGACTGGTACAGGTAAAACAATTTGTTTTGCCAAAGTTGCTGAGGAAGCGGTTCGCAGGGGTAAGCGTGTTCTTATCCTTGCGCATCGTGAAGAACTATTGCAGCAAGCTTCTGACAAAATTATGAGTGCGTCAGGACTTACAACGGCAATGGAAAAAGCTGAACATACATGCCTTGGACAATGGGACCGCATCATAGTAGGTTCAGTTCAAACCTTATGCAAAGACAAACGATTGTCAATGTTCAGTAAAACGTACTTTGATGTCATTATCATTGACGAAGCACATCATGCTGTATCTAGTAGCTATCAAGCTATATTAAATTACTTTGACCAAGCCAAAGTATTGGGAGTTACGGCCACACCAGATCGCTCAGATATGAAAAATTTAGGACGTGTATTTGAAAGTTTAGCATTTGAGTACACATTACCTAAAGCCATTCAAGAGGGATTCTTATCTAAGATTAAGGTACAAACATTACCACTCACATTAGATATCTCATCGGTTAAGATTTCAACTGGTGATTTTGCTGTAGGTGATATCGGTAGGGTATTAGAGCCCTACTTAGAGGAAATAGCCAATAAATTAATGGAATACAGAGATAGAAAAATCGTCGTATTCTTACCATTAATTGCTACCAGTCAACGATTCTGTGAAATTCTTAATGAGCGAGGATTTAAAGCGGCAGAAGTAAATGGCAAAAGCCAAGACCGTACAGAAATTACACAAGCATTTGCTGAAGGTAAATATAACGTACTTTGTAACTCAATGCTGCTCACGGAAGGATGGGACTGTCCAAGCGTTGATTGTGTTATTGTATTACGCCCTACTCGTTCTCGTGCTTTGTATTGTCAGATGATCGGACGTGGTACACGTCTTTCACCGGGTAAAGATCATCTATTAATTTTAGATTTTCTATGGCACGTAGAACGTCACGAATTATGTAGACCTGCTCATTTAATCGCTAAGTCAGATGATGTGGCCAAACGCATGACGGAAATTCTTGAAGAAAAAGGTATGGACCTTGAAGAATGCGAAAGGGATGCAGAATCTGATGTGTTAGCTCAACGTGAAGAAACACTTGCAAAAGAACTCGCTGCTATGCGCAAGAAAAAAGCACAACTTGTTGATCCATTACAATTCGAGTTTTCTATTCAAGCTGAAGACCTTACTCATTATGTTCCAGCCTTTGGTTGGCAAATGAGCGCCATTACTGATAGTCAAAAGAAAACTCTTGAGCAATTTGGTATCAATGGTGACAACATTGAAGACGCTGGCAAAGCATCTATGCTCATTGATAGATTGCAAAAACGTCGTGAAGAAGGCTTGTCTACACCTAAACAAATTAGATTCCTTGAAAACAAAGGGTTTAAAAATGTAGGAACATGGACCAATAACCAAGCCTCTAAGATGATTAGTCGTATTAGTGCTAGTGGTTGGCGCATTCCTAAAGGTGTAGTGCCTGCTACATACAAGCCACCTGTAGAAGAATTCGTTCCTCAATGGTAAGGAGTAAACATGGAAAGCAAAATTGATTTACGAGAACTACTCGAATATATAGACCCTGCCCAATGCTCCTATGAGGAATGGTTAAACGTAGGACTGGCTCTCCATCAAGAGGGCTATCCTATGTTTATATGGGAAGAATGGTCTGCAGATGATGGAGAACGATTCCATGAAGGCGAATGTGCTGCTAAATGGGAATCCTTTGGTCGATATACTGGAAAACTTGTTACCGGTGCCACGATCACTCAAATGGCAAAAGAAAACGGATGGACATCTAAACGTAAGCTTGAAAATAATGAGGCATTAAGTTTTGATTCCATGGTATTGGCCACAACTCCGGAACAATATCAAGTCGTTGATAAGAACTGGATTGAAGAATCAGATGTTACGATTCCTAAATCATATCCATTAGAGCAACGTAAGCGAGATATACTTACCTATTTGACCACGTTATTTGAGCCAGAGGAGTACGTTGGATATGTAGTTAATACATTCGCATTACCGGACGGAAAGCAGTCCCCTACGATGGGAAATTATAGCCGCACGGTACAACAAATCATAGATGGTATTAACGGTACGACACAATTAGAAAATGTGTTTGGCAGCTTTAACAAAGAAATGGGCGCATGGATTCGCTTTAATCCAATTGATGGTAAAGGTGTTAAAAATGATAACGTAACCGCATTTCGGTATATGCTCTTAGAATCTGACAATATGTCACTCGGAAAACAAAAAGCCATTCTTGAACAATTAGAGTTACCAATTGCAGCCATGGTATTTAGTGGCGGTAAATCAATTCATGCAATCGTTAAAGTAGATGCTTACTCCTATGAGGAATACAGAAAGCGTGTTGACTTTATATATTCCATTGCTCAAAAGAATGGCTTTAAACCAGATAAAAAGAATCGTAATCCTAGCCGATTGTCTCGAATGCCGGGCGTTATGCGTGATGGTAAGCCACAATTCCTTATGGCAACGAATATTGGTAAAGAAAATTATAAGGAATGGGAAGAATGGATCGCATCCGTTAATGATGATTTACCGGAACCAGAAGAACTTGACGCATTATGGGATAACATGCCAGACCTAGCACCGCCATTAATTGAAGGGATTCTTCGTGAAGGACACAAAATGCTCATTGCTGGACCTTCTAAAGCAGGCAAATCATTTGCATTAATTCAATTGTGCATTTCCATTGCTGAAGGTAGACCGTGGTTTGGATTTGACTGCACGCAAGGCAAAGTTCTATACGTCAATTTGGAACTTGATAGGGCGTCATGCTTACACCGTTTTAAAGATGTATACGAGGCCCTTGAACAGCAACCAACAAACATTGGGAATATATCCATATGGAATTTACGTGGTAAATCCTTACCAATGGACCAATTGGCACCTAAACTTATCCGTAGAGCTCAAAAGCGTAATTACAAGGCTATCATTATTGACCCTATCTATAAGGTCATAACTGGCGACGAAAACAGTGCTGATCAAATGGCGAATTTCTGTAATCAGTTTGACAAGGTATGTACTGAACTTAAATGTGCAGTTATTTATTGTCATCACCATTCAAAAGGGAGCCAAACTGGTAAGCGGTCTATGGACCGTGCATCCGGCTCCGGTGTATTCGCTCGTGATCCAGATGCATTACTTGACTTACTAGAACTTGAACTCGAGAACATGAACGAGGATAAACTCCAAGATGCTCCTATTGATACTAGCCAATGTACTGCATGGCGAATGGAAGGAACACTCCGAGAATATCCTAAGTTTAAACCGGTGGATTTATGGTTTGAATACCCTATTCACAAAGTGGATACAAACGGGTTCCTTGCAATGGCTCAATTTGATAGCCCGCAACAAAAAGGCGCTAATGTTATAAACAAACGCAAAAAAGCTGCTAAAGAAAAGAAAAAAGAGCAAATTGTTGATGCATTTAATATTGCTGATGCAGAAAATGGATTTACTGGACAAGTAGAAATAAAACGAGTTGCCGAACTTATGGAAGTAAGTGAAAAAACATTACGTCGTTATTTGAAAGAAAGCCCTGTTTATAATATCAATCTGGGTAAACTTATAGACCCTAATTTAGATTGTAAACCAATTAATAAAGATTAAGGTTTACAGAGGGACAAAATTAGGGACAGACGCTCTTATATATATAAGTGTATGTCCTTGTATGTATTTGTCCCAATGTAAGATGGATTCAAGCTAAGGGGGTAAGGAAAAGGATTTCTAAAATCATCCTTTTCTTACCTCTTCCCCTTAGGTTGAACCCTATATTACAAAAGGGCTTTAAAAATTGTATTGGTTATTATCAATTAAATTCTCAATAAAGGAGGATTGGTTATTGATTATTGAATTTTTCATTCCTCTTAAAAAGGTTCCTACTGTTACACATCAAACTAAGCAGGTGAATACACAACATGGTAAGCCTATCTTTTATGAATCCGATAAATTGAAACAAGCTAAACAAATATTTTTAGATGGTTTAGCTGATCATGTTCCTAGTGAACCATTAGAGGGACCTATTCGATTGGTTACCAAGTGGTGTTTTGGTAAAGCGAATTGTAAGGCGCCACATTGGAAAACCACTCGGCCAGATACAGATAATCTTATTAAATTATTTAAGGACTGTATGACCAAGTTGAATTACTGGAATGATGATGCTCAAGTCTGTAGTGAAATCACAGAAAAGTATTGGAATCCAGTTACAGGGATTTGGGTACATATTGAAACGTTGAAAGGTTGATGCTATGAAGAAAAAATTAGTATATGTCGCCCATCCTTATGGTGGCAAGGAAAGCAATCGTAAAAAGATTGATGTGATCATGGGAGATTTGGTTTTAAATGATACCAGTCATGACTACATTTCCCCTATTCATAACTTCGGTTATGTATATCTGACTGGTGACGATTATCAAAGGGGATTAGATATCTGTTTAAGCTTGCTTGGACATTGTGACATTTTAGTGTTGTGTCCAGATTGGGAATCTAGCCGTGGTTGTAAAGGTGAATTTGAGTTTGCTAAGAAACATAGTATTTCCACTTTTACATTAAGTGAGTGGAAGGCTTTAAATCGAATTTGATAAAGGAGACTAAAACATGTACGAATTACAAACAAAAGCAATTGAAGCAGCTCGTAAAGTGTTGATTGAAAATTTAGGCTATCAAACTGTTGAACCAGAAGATATGTTCATTGTTTGGTTTTGTAAAACCTTGCAGAATTGGAAAGCCATTGTTAGTGGTCGGACTATCGAAGAATTTATTGAAGTAACACATAATGGTGATAGCAATGAAACATATGTTGATGTGTATTACAAAACTAAAAATGTGTGTATTAAAGGCGAAAGCGAATTAAAAAAAGCTTATTTTAGCGGTAACAAAAAATGAAACAAATTTTGTATATAATTTATTACGTGTTAATTGTATTCTCTTTTATTACAGCTTTCTCATTTGCACTTGCAACTGTACTTTGGTTAGTTGGCATATTAGACGTAAGTGCATGGGCAGTAGCTAAAACATTTTTGGTTCTTGCAATAAATGTGGTGTTAATTATATTAACAGAAAATAGGATAAACAAATATGAATAAGTTTGGACAGAATTTTAACAATTATTCATTTGATGAATGTGAAGCTGTTATTAAGAAAATCGCAAAGGATTTTGAAGAAAAACGACGTGAAGCAATCGCAAAATTATTTAAAATGCCTTTAGGCAGTGAAGATGTTATTCCTGAAATTTGTATTTATAAAAGGAACATAAGATTTTCCTATAAAACAAAAGTGGCAATCATTGAATATCAGGAACCAATATGTTTGACTGTTGAACGTGGATTATCTGATTCAATGTCATTGGCTAGATTTGTTAGCGATGTAACAAAAGAAATTGGCCGTTTATATGAAAAAGCAATATGTGACATAAGAAAGAGACAGATAAATGTATAGGATTATACGTGAAAGCGAAAAAATAAGACTACAACAAAAAGTTGATCTATGTGGTGCCATTATTGGATTAATAGCTATGAGCATTTTGCTATTGATTTATTTATTGGTAATGTTGGTATATTTGATTAAATGATGTATGGGCGATGAAATATCCGCCCTATCATAAGAGGTGAGTGGATAGAAAATGTTTAGACGATATGAGAAAAAGGTTAATGAAATTCAAGCTGTGCAATATAACGGCACTAACGTTATGGAAATAGTCGATTTTGTTGGTGATGTAATTGGTATTGATTGGTATGAAAACGCATCATTAGAAATCATAACAGATGATGGAAGAATCGAATGTTTTAAAGGTAATTATATTGTTAAAGATCATAAAGGTAAAATTAAAGTTCATGAGGTAAATGAATTCGAAACGACTTATAGAGAGGTAGAAAATTATGATTAGTGATGAACAAGGTAGGGAATGGTTACTTCAAAAGTTATATGATGCTGGATGGCGATATATTGTGGTGAATAATCATAAAGACATGTTTTTATCAATCGAAAATCCGTACGTGTATGATGAATATAAGGTAAAGGTGAGCGATTGTAATATGTGGCTTGTCCCACGTGGATTTAAAGAGGCATTACCTAAACTAAACTCAAATGAGGTTTTAAACATTGCAATGGGATTGGGTATTGTTGATTGGTCTAAAGTGCCAGTTGATACACCTATATTAGTTAGCCAAGATAAGGTGGTTTGGAAACCAAGATATTTTGCACGATATACAAATGGAGTTGTGAAAACTTGGTTGTGTGGATGCACATCATGGAGCGTTGATAGTGCCGATGACACGTGCATTTGGAAATATGCAAAACTAGCAGGTGATACCGATGAATGAAATGGTTATTATTAACATTCTACTGGCGATTTACCTCGTGGTTATTTTTAAAATGTCCTATTACTCGTATCGTGAAGCTGCTGCATTAAAACATTTTATGGTTTCTGATGCATATAGAATGCAACTACAGAAAATTATTAGATCACAAATACGGGATATGGTGATATGTAGTATTCTGTTTGTATTAAATATTGTTTGTGTGGTGGTCCTATGGTAGAACTTAGCAAAAAGGAATATCGTGAACTAGCATATGAGTATCTGCATGAGGCAAGTAAAGCAGCATTACGGATTAAATCGTTAAAGCGTAATATCCAACGCATTAAAAACGATATCACGTCATTACGTGCCGTAAATTATGGTAAAGAACGAGTAGACGGCGGTGAACCATCTGGTATTGAAGATGATATTAACCGTCTACTTGATATGGAAATGAGATACAAACGTCAAATCCATGAATTACTTACCAAACGTGATGATGCTTGTCATATGATAGATTCGTTAACCAATACAGTTGGATCTATTATCCTTATGCAACAATATATCAATGGTATGTCTGCTAAAGGGGCTTACGCATTTGTGGGATATGGTGAATCGCAAGGAAAAGAATATAAGAATTTGGCTCTTCTTGAATTAGGTTATAAACTCCGCCTTAAATCGGCTTAAATCGGCTAATTCCGACCTTTTAAGCCCCCTATATCTATGATATATTGTAAGTGGAAGAACATGAGTTCATCTCCTAAGCATTTAGAGTACCAAACGCAAAAAGGCGCATCTTAATTGATGTGCCTTTTTTGTTACAAAAAAATTATGACACAAATACACTGCATCAAGCACAAATGCTTGAATAATAAAAATGGAATATGCACGGCCAATGAAATATTCTATGATGGCTTATGTCAATCCTATATTACGCATTCAAGTGCTAGTAGAAATTCATGCGGATTATGTGTAAGAAAAAATGGGAAGATGATTCGCAAGGGCGGTAATACATTAAAGTGAGGTGATGATTCATTGCGAGTAAATAGAAAAAACTGGCTAACTGACCCAGATAATTTATTGCGTGCAGAAGGTTGGGCTCGTGATGGCCTTACTGATGAGCAAATAGCAAAAAATATAGGGATTTCGATTAGAACTTTATATGACTGGAAAAAGAGTTCACCGCAGTTTCTGCAGTCCCTTAAAAGAGGGAAAGAAGTCATTGACCTTGAAGTTGAAAATGCATTGCATAAACGTGCTATAGGTTACGAATATGAAGAGAAAACATACGAGAACGGTAAGCTTGTTAAAGTTGTAAAGAAACAACAGCCTCCAGATGTTACAGCTCAGATATTCTGGCTAAAGAACCGCAATCCTGAAAAATGGAGAGATACTAAAAATATCGATGTTAAAGGTGAGCTTACGGTGTCTGCTATGGATAAATTGAAAGCTGCACGGGAGAAGGCTAATGGAAAAACATGACGAGTTAATAGAGGCATTAGGCGCTCTTACACATGATCCGTTAGCATTTGTATACTTTGCCTATCCTTGGGGAGAGCCGGGGACGCCATTGGAGGATATGGAAGGTCCCGATGAATGGCAAATTCAAATCTTAAAAGACATCGGTGAACAATTAAAGAAGGGCAAAGACCTACAAACCGCTATTCAAGAGGCGGTAGCATCTGGCCATGGTATCGGTAAATCAGCGCTGATATCATGGCTTATTCATTTTGCAATATCTACTCATGAAAATACTCGTGGCGTAGTTACTGCCAACACGGAAGGTCAGCTCCGGACTAAAACATGGCCAGAACTTAGCAAATGGCACAATATGTTCATTGCTAAAGATTTGTTTACCTATACGGCCACAGCTATTTTTTGTAGCGATAAAGACTATGAAAAGACATGGCGCATCGATGCCATTCCTTGGAGTAAGAATTCCCCTGAATCATTCGCAGGTCTACATAATCAAGGCAATCGGATATTAGTTCTATTCGATGAAGCATCGGCGATTGATGATGTCATTTGGGAAGTTACTGAAGGGGCTCTTACAGATGCTAACACTGAAATCATTTGGTGTGCATTTGGTAACCCTACTCGTAATAGCGGTCGATTCCGTGAATGTTTTCGGAAGTATAGAAAATTCTGGAATACATATCAGATTGACAGTCGCACGGTTAAGATATCTAACAAAGCTAAGATTGAAGAATGGTTAGAGGCCTACGGTGAGGATTCTGACTTCTTTAAAGTTCGTGTTCGAGGTGTGTTCCCTTCCGCATCAGATTTGCAGTTTATCTCTACTGAAATTGCTGACAAGGCACAAAAGCAAGTCTATAAGCAGGGACAATTTGATCACTTGCCGGTAATCATTGGTGTGGATCCTGCGTGGACCGGTTCAGATTCCTTAGAAATAGTCATGCGGCAAGGTTACTATATGAAGTCGCTGGCGTCTATTCCTAAGAATGACGATGACTGGCGTATGGCTCAACTCATTGCTCAGTTTGAAGACGAATACAAAGCTGATGCCGTATTTATTGATATGGGATATGGAACAGGCATCTATAGTATTGGTAAGCAATTAGGGCGCAAATGGCGGTTAATTGAGTTTGGCGGTAAGAGTAATGACCCTGTATATCTCAATATGAGGGCTTATATGTGGGGACAGATGAAAGAGTGGCTCCGTGAAGGTGGCTCGATTCCACCGAATGACCAAGCACTTTATGATGACATTGTAGGGCCTGAGGCTATTATCGATAAAAATGGCCATATTCAACTTGAAAGTAAAAAAGATATGAAAGACCGAGGGTTGCCGTCTCCAAATAAGGGTGATGCATTAGCCCTGACCTTTGCTGCGCGGGTCGTTAAAAAAAGCGAAACAGGCAATAGGATTGTAGCTAATACAAGTTACAATCCTTTTTAATTGTAGAAAGTGAGGGATAAAGATGTGTATGAAAGGTGCATCTGCTAACTATACACCACCAGCTCCAGCTCCAACTGTTCAAACGAATATGAGTAATCAGACTGGTGAGGAAATGGCAGAAACTAAACGCAAATTCAAACGTGGCTTTGAATCTACTATCTTAGGTCCGACTGCGAGCGGTCAAAAATCGATTTTAGGGGGTTAGCATGGCGGAAATGGAATCTTTACTAGCTAGACAACCTACGGAAGGTGTTAAGCCTGTTAGGCGTGATTATACGAAGTTACGAAAGAAATTTTCGCAATTATTTAACGCACAGCAACGATACGTAAACAAATGGAAACAACTGCGTGACTATCAGTTGCCATTCATTGGTCAATTTGATGGTGAAGAGGACCAGTCTGAACCTTACAATGGCAAAATCCTAAACCCTGTAGCTTGGGAATCCTGTCAGATATTCGCCAGTGGCGTCATGAGCGGCTTAACGCCTCCGAGCCGTAAATGGTTTAAGCTAACCATGGAGAATATCGACGTAGCAGCAAATAGCCAAGTCGCTGAATTATTGGATGAACGAGAGGAAATCCTATATGCGGTCCTCGCTAAATCTAATTTCTACAGCGTAGTTCATCAAGTTTACATGGAACTAACAATGGGGCAAGCACCTATGGGGATATTTGCTGATAGTGAATCTGGTGTTCGTTTCACATCATATCCAATTGGAACCTATGCTATTAGTACCAATAGCAAGGAAACTGTAAATATCTTTGGTCGTAAATACAAAATGACAGTAGATCAGATTGTCGAACAGTTCGGGTATGAAAATTGTCCGGATAACATAAAGAATATTTACGATAACGGAAATAGCTTGCAACAATCATTCACAGTTAATTGGTTGGTTGAACCTAACAAAGACCGTAAGGATAAGTTAGGACGTCGTAATATGCCATACTCGTCCATTTATTGGGTTGAAGGCAGCAATAGTGATGAAGTGTTATATCATGGCGGTTTTGAGGAATGGCCAATTCCAATCGCTCGGCATACGTCGATGGACTTGAATGGTTACGGTAAGGGTGCCGCATGGTTTGCGCAACCAGATTCACAAATGCTGCAGAAGTTGGAATTCGATTATCTAACAGCTGTTGAATTGGGTGTTAAGCCTCCTATGCAAGCACCATCTGATGTCATTAGCACGGTTAACTTATATCCGGGTGGCATTACAGAGATTGAGGGGCAACATAAAGTTGAACCGATGTTTGCTGTACAATCTAATTTACAGGATATTCAGAATAAGATTGCAGTTACAGAGGATTCAATCAAAAGAGCCTATAGTGCTGATTTATTCTTGATGTTAGACCAAATCGATAAGGGGCAGATGACGGCTCGTGAGGTTATGGAGAGAACTCAAGAGAAATTGCAGCAATTAGGCCCTGTAGTTGAACGGCTGCTATCTGAATTCTTGAATCCAATCATTGAACGTGTGTATTCGGTCCTAGATCGTGCCGGTGTATTTCCACCTGTTGATGATGAGGACCTCTTAGACCAATTAAACGGCCAAGAGGTGAAGATTGAATATATCTCACCATTGGCCCAAGCGCAAAAGATGAGTTCGTTGGTAAACATCGAACAGTATTTTGCGTTCATCATGTCTTTGGCACAGGCTAATCCTAACATCGTTAACAAATTTAACTTTGAGGAAGCGGCCAATACATACGGAGTTAACTTGGGCGTACCTGCTAAGATTATTCGCTCGGATGATGAGTATCAAGAAATCTTGGCACAGCAAGCACAAGCACAGGCTGAACAGGAACAGCAACAACAACTTATGCAAGCGGCTCAATTGGCACCGGGAATGGCGCAAGCGGCCAAGCAAGCAACAGACGCCGCCAATGATGGCAACCCTGCATTACAGAGTTGGCTAGGAATGGACGGTGTTTAGATGAAGACAATTAAAGATTATATGCAAGAGCGAGATATGCAGGCTCTTAACCACGTACTTAGCACAGAGCTAGGTAGGTGGTTTTTTTGTCGGTTAATGGATCGTTCAGGCATATTAAAGCAATCTTTCACTGGCAACAGTGAAACATATTTTAACGAAGGAAAACGCAAGGTGGGGCTGTTATTCCATGGGGACCTAAACAAATTAGGCGTCGATGGCGTTAAACAGTACCACCAAGCACAGCTCGAATATATTGGGCAACAAGAATATTTTAATAATTTAGTCGAAAAGGAGACACAAAATGGCTGAAGAAACTATGGGTGCTAACAATAACATGACTGGCAATGAACCGGGCGCAAATCCGGACCAAAATAATCCTACGCCACCTGCTGAACCACCTGCTAAACCAGATGGTGAAGGTAGTAGTCCATCTGTACTAGGCGGTGATAATACGCCACCTGCTGAACCAACGGTTTATGACTTCAAGGATGTATTTCCTGAAGGTACTGAACTTGATGAAACTGTATCTGCTGATTTTAGTAAGTTACTAAATCAAGTCGGTGCTACACAGGAACAGGCTGTTGAACTAGCCAAGTTTGGCAGTCAGTATGCACAGAACATCTTGACTGCTTATCAAGAGCAGCAAGAACAAGCAATTGTTGAAAAGCAACAAGCGGATTATGAACACGCCAAAAAGGAATTAGGCGGCAAATTCGATGAAACTGTAGCTCTTGCAGGCAAAGGCATCGAAGCACTAACTAAAGCGGTACCAGAATTACGTCAATTACTTGTTGATAGTCATATCGACAACAATATCAACATGATTAAGGTATTTGCGGCCGTTGGTGAAATGGTTCAGGAAGACCCTGGCGTTGGTAATTCTAAAGGCAGCCATGAAATTACAACCGAACAACAATTGGCTGAATCTATTTATAGTGATATGAAGAAATAAGGAGAAATTAAATGGCAATTGGAACATTAAATCCTACTCTACTTGATGTAGCGCAACGTGTAAAAGGTGATGGTCATCTCGATAAAATTGTTGAAATGATGAACCAAACTAATGAAATTTTAACGGATATGACCATGCTTGAAGGTAATCTTCAAACTGGTAATATGACTACTATTCGTACTGGTTTACCAAAGGCAACTTGGCGGTTATTCAACAGCGGTGTAAATCAAGACAAATCCAAAACAGCACAAATCACGGATGCCTGCGGTATGCTTGAGGCTTATGCAGTTGTTGACCGTAAATTGGTGGATATTTCTAACAATGCTGCTGAATTCCGCTTGCAAGAAGATCGTGCATTCTTGGAATCTATGAACCAAGAAATGGCATCTACTTTATTCTATGGTTCTAAATCTGAACCTGAAAAATTTATTGGGTTAGCACCACGTTACAATGATAAAACTGCTCGCTCCGCTGAAAACCTTCTTGATGCAGGCGGTACCGGTAATCAATTGACTTCTATTTGGCTTTGCGTATGGGGTTCTAATACTATGTATGGGTTCTATCCTAAAGGTGGTAAAGCTGGCTTCACAATGGAAAATGATGGTGTAGTTGATGCACTTGATGGTGAAGGCAAGAAGTATAAAGCATATCAAACTCATTATTCTTGGGATTTGGGCTTAACAGTCCGTGACTGGCGTTATGCTGTTCGTATTGCGAACATTGATGTATCTAAACTTACAAAAGATGCATCTGCAGGCGCTGACCTTATCGACTTGATGATTGATGCAGAAGAAAAAATTCCTAACCTTGGTATGGGTCGTCCAGTTTGGTATATGAACAAGACTGTTCGTGGTTTCTTGCGTAAACAACTTAACAAAGGTCACCAATATCAAACTGCAGCAGGTAAAGAACCGGGCAAAATCGTTGTTGATTTCAATGACGTTCCAGTACGTCGTACTGATGCATTAATTATTGGTGAACAACAAGTTAAATAATAGGGGGTAACCAAGTTATGATGATCGATAAAGAAAATGTATTTTTCTGGAAGAAGGCTATTACAGCTAACACAAACTCTGAAGTAGTAATGAATGGTGAAGGGGGCGACGCTGTTGTCGCTCCTTGGCTTGTCATTCGTATTGATGCAGATGTAACCGGTACAGGTTTATTCAATGTCTATACTTCCGATAAGGAAAATATGGCTGATGCTAAATTGTTGACCGGTGTTACGCTTCCTGCTAATGCTAAAGCAGGTGAAGAACGTGTAATGCGTATTCCAGCTGGTGCGAAAAAATTCATTAGAATCAATGCTAATAATATGACTGCGGGTACTATTACTGCATTCCTCACATTTGATACGAATATTGCTCGATAAGGTGGTGTAATTATGTTAGTAACAACTAAACAAAAAATGTATCTAACCATGCACGGCCTTGTTGATAAGGGTGAAACAATTGATATTCCAGAAGATGTGATTAATGATTTCGGAAAAGACTGTTTTGAATTTGTAGGTGAAGTAAAGCCTAAAGGTAATGAAACTAAACCTACTGATGAAAATACTGGAGACGAAAATCCACCAGATGAAAATACTGGAGACGAAAAACCTAAGAAAACAAACAAAAAGAAAACCGATACTACGGAAGAATAAGTGACAATATGAGGGGTGCTTATGCATCCCTCTATTACCATATAGGGGGAAATATGACACCTACTGATATTTGTAATCAAGCACTCGCATTAATTAATGCAGGACTGCTTTATTCATTTGAAGAAGAAACTGAGCAAGGTCGCCAATGCCGTATGCAATATGACCCAACTAGACAGTTGGTATTGCGACAATTCGAATGGAATTTTGCTCGAAAAAATGAAAGATTGGTATTGTCCGCTCATAAAATTAATGGGTGGAATTATGTATATGCGTACCCTGAAAAGTGCATCCGCATTTTAGGTGTTATTCCACAAGGCGATCGCTTCCATGCGGAATCGCAACCGGAATACAATATATTTAATATTGGAAATAACAAAAAGTGCATAGTGAGCGATGTGCCACTGGCATTCATTGATTATATATATGATGTAACAGATTTGGATGTTTGGGATTCGATAGCCTTATATATGTTGCAGTGTAAATTGGCTAGCGCATTAGCGATGCCACTCACTGGCGACAGAGGATTGTTTGACCAAGCGTACAAGTTGTATCAAGCGGCAGTTCAAGAAGCTAAAGGCATGAATGCCAAGGAACGTAAGCAAGATACAGTTTATATATCTAGCTATGTGAAAGCGAGGGATTGGTAATGAGTAATCCTATCTATATCTCACAATTAGCATTTACAACTGGCGAGGTATCGCCGGATGTATCGAGTCGCTTTGATTTAGAGCAATATAAAAGTGCTTTATTGGAAGCAGAGAACGTGGTTATTCGCCCATATGGGGCCGTTGCTAAGCGTCAAGGTAGCCAATATGTAGGGCAAGTTAAATATAGCGATAAGCCAACACGATTATTTGAATTTACTACAAACACTAATAATTCATTCATGCTCGAGTTTGGTGACAAATATATTCGTGTGTGGAATTATGGTGTTTATACCGGTATCGAAGTTACGACTCCTTTCACTAGCGATATATTGTTTGATTTGAACTGTAGCCAATCTGGTGACGTTATGTTCATCTGTAGCGGAAAGTATCCAATTCAAACACTATCTAGGTATTCTGACACAGACTGGCGACTCGAAGCCTACAAGTTAACTGAACAGCCGTATGACACAATTAATACAGATGTTAACTCTACCGTAACGGTAACGGGAGATACAGTACGTTCTAGTAAAGATCTATTTAATGCTGATATGGTTGGCATGGTAATGCAACTAGGATATTTCGTTGCAGCTGTTCATACAAAGAATACTGGCGTTGTAGTAGAGAAAAAAGAAAAACGGTCATTTATGGGCGGTGTTCATAAATGGAATGAGTACAACAACATTAATTACAATGTAGAATCCTACTCCACAGACCAAGACCTAGCTTGGAAATTTACAACGCATGGGACATGGACTGGTACCGTAAAACTACAAATCACCACAAATAATGGTGCTACATGGAAAGACTATCGCACGTATTCATCTAATAACGACTACAACGTAACCGATGCCGGAAAGATTGAACCGAATGCAAAATTGCGTATTCAATCAGATATTAAAAGCGGTGAATGTAATGTTGACCTTTCAATTCTTCCATACACCACATGGGGCATTGTCGAATTTAAAGAATTTGTAGACTCTAAAACCATGAAGATCAATATCTTGAATGGCATTGTTGAAAACGAAGCTACCTCTAAATGGAAGATGGGGAGTTGGGGCCGTAGCAACGGTTATCCTAAATTGTGTACGTTTTATCAAGACCGCTTTGTGGTGGCCGCTACCAATAAGAACCCTAATTATATTTGGATGAGCCGGACTGGTGATTATCCAAACTTTGGCGTTGAAAAGGTAGAGGGGACTATCACAGATGATAGTTCGATTACCTTACCGGTGATTAATCGCAAAATGTATGAGATTCGCCACCTTGTACCAGCTAATGATCTAATCATTCTTACAAGCGGTAATGAATGGATTGTTAGCGGCGATAAAACGATTACTCCTACCAACTGTAATTTAAAAACACAGACGCAACGAGGAGCCTTATCGTGTGAGCCACAGTTCATAGGTAATCGCTGTGTATTTGTACAGGAACGTGGTGGAACTGTACGTGATATGGGTTATAGCTATGAATCCGATAACTATACAGGGCAAGACCTCACGTTATTTGTTAAAACACGTGTTAGAGGGTATTTGACTATAACTAGTGCGTATGCGCAGGACCCGGACAGTATTATTTATTACATCAGAAATGATGGGGAGATTAATTGCTTAACGTATATACCAGAGCAAAAGGTATATGGTTGGTCACATTTTGTGACCAATGGTAAATATTTATACTGTGAATCCGTGTCTGAAGGCGAACAGGACAGTTTGTACACACTTGTTGAGCGCACATTACAAGGCAAGAAGGTAAAATGTATCGAGCGTATGGTACCTTTATATTCCGATGATGTGAATGTATTCCTTGATTGCTATGTCGAATTCAAATCGAGTAATGCAATTGATAGTATTAACATTCCTCATTTGAGTGGTCAAACTGTGCAAGTAGTAATTGATGGTAAACAACAACCGAATGTGGTTGTACCAGATGATGGCTTATTACAATTAAACGTCAGTGGTAGCAATATCAAAATCGGATTACCGTTTACTTCTAAAATTCGTGTACCATCGGTAGAAATGCAAATGCAAGATGGAACATTGCAAGGTCGTATAGCTACCGTATCAAGAGTAGTATTGCGAGTGTATAAGTCATTTGGCGGTAAAGTTGGCCGTACATTTGACAAAATGGATGATATTACATTACCACCGAATGAACTATTTACTGGCGACAAGCCTGTAATTTTACCTAAAATGGGGACAAATTATTCAACAGATACATCAATATGTATAAAGCATAGTGATCCATTCCCATTTAGTTTATTGTCTGTTACTCGCATTGTTGAAATTGGCGGAGGACTAAGAGATGTACCGGGACTATAAAATTAATGAAATTGAGCCTACACGGCGAGTTAAATTAATTCATGACCTAGAAGTCAACCTAAGGGCGATAGACGCCATAGAAGTCCAAGAGGTGAATCGTTTATATCCTTTTAAAGATTTCTGTTCCGAGATTTGTAAATCTGATTATGATAGCCATGTCGTCGTAGATGATGACGTGGCTATTTGTGTATATGGAATTGCAAAAGAACCTGTTAATGGAATGTATGGGATTTATTTTCTTGGCAATAAAGTATTAGAAAACGATATGCGGTGGCAGATGCGATTTATCAAGTTAAGCAATCAAGTCATCGCTGAATGGTTAGAGACTCGTGAATGGCTATTCAATTACGTTCACACAACAAATATTAAAACAAAACGATGGCTCGAATCGATTGGGGCCGTGATTCATCCAACTGTAAAAGTTGGTGATTTAGAATTATTTACTCTCAAGAAGGAGGACTTTATATGTGCTTACCCGCAGCGGCAATCTTAACCGCAGTTAGTACGGGCGTCGGATTGATTGCTCAGAACCAACAAACAAAAGCGCAAGCTGCTATGTATAACGCGCAAGCACAAGCGGCAGATGCTAATAAGCGAATATCGGATCGCAAGCAAGAACAAATTGCTATGCAGCAGTTGCAAGAGCTGGACAAGATGGATAATCGCATGCGCTTTGTAGCTGGAACGAATGCGGCCGAGGCTGGTGCAAGCGGATTGCAAATGGCAGGGTCCCCATTACAGTTAATGGCATCCAGTTATGATGAATATAACAAAGACATCTACAACTGGGAACAGAATAAAAATAATGCTATTTACAACGAGTATTTGAACGGTATGAACTATCAGAACGAAGCTAGCGCCGCACGTGCTTCCGCTAAGAATGCACGACGTCAAGGCAATTTGGCAATGGTAGGTAGTATTCTTGGTGCTGCATCATCCATGTACAGTTTGAAACAGCAATATGCAGGTGGCAAGATGAAGACTACATATGGTGGTGACCCTGTAGGATATACAGATAGGGGTCCGGTAGTGACTGTTAAACGTGATTACAAAATGAGGTAGGATATGAAATTTGTTAATTATGATCCAACCCAAAAATTAAATACAATTCAAGGCGGTACACAAGCTACCGGAAATGAAATGGCATATGGTGGTAATCAGCAAGGATTATCAAGCCTTGGTAAAGCGATTGGCGATTTAGGCTCAACTATGCTACAAATCCAAAAGCAAAAAGAATTGGTAGACGTAGTGAATGCAGCTAATGAATATACAGAAGCCATGAATCAAGCTATGTATGACCCTGAAAATGGTCTTATGAACCGTAAAGGAGAAAATGCATTAAATATTCCTACTGATTACAGCGAGATTGAATCTGTTAAACGAAATGGAATTCTTAGAAAATATCATTTTAAGATGACAGATTCGATTAATGCATTTAACAAAATTGTTGATAACGACAGAACAAATACAATTAATACAATTAATCGATATGTTCGTGGCCAATATGAGGATAGTGCCATGAAGGCGTTGAATATGAACATTCAAAACATCGCTAATAACGGCGTTGTAAACAGCAATCCTGATTCATTTGGACAAACTATGCAACAAATAAGCGGTAGCGTTCATGCTCAACTTGCTAATCTTGGATATGACGATAATACGATTAATCTTCAAGTTAAAAAGGCGCAACAAGATACTGCAGTTACCATGATTGAAAAGAAAATCTCTGATGATGATTTAGACGGTGCAAATAAGATGATTAACGCCGTCGCCGAATCCGGATTGATTGACGAAAAGGAAATCATGGGGTACCGGCAAAAGGTGCGGAAGGCAAGTATGGTATTGGCTACGGGTAATGAAAAAACGATTCGTGATGTCATTGGCGAGTTTGATCCATATGATCCGGACCTTTTGAATAAAGTTACCAATAAATTGTTTGAAAGTGGATTTGGTAAAGTTGCGGGTAGTACTGGTGAGGCAACTGTCGAAAATTTAAAAGCGGCTGTAATGGGACAGGAAAGCGGCGGTGATGCTAGCGCTGTTAATGGTCGGACAGGTGCTTATGGTTTATTCCAAATTTTACCAAGTAATTGGCCTGAATGGAGCGAACAAGCAGGTATTCCGGGAGCCGATATGTCTGACCCGGAAGCACAAAAGAAAGTTGCCGCATTCAAATTAGGTGAGTATGCACAAAAATATGGTGTTGAAGGGGCCTTTGCTGCATGGTATGCAGGACCTGTGAACGGGCAACGTTGGAAAGATGGCGCACCGGATGCCATCGATAGTGATGGTAATCATTATTCATGGGATGCACCACAAGGAAATGGTGATGAGCCCAGTGTTCGCCAATATATACAAGAAGTTAAATCACGTCTATTTAATGGGCAGGCCCAAGCAGAAACTCCCGCGCAGGCTCAACAACGTAAAGAAATGATTCAACGTAATGTAGCTACTCAATTGCAACAAATTGCACATAGCCGTGCTGTGGCCTTGGAAAACCAAAAAGCCGAGGTAGAACAAATGGTTGCTGCTGATGCTAAAAACGGCGGAACCGATATAACGGCGTTAAAGATTCGACAAGATTATGCTGCTACTCATCCTGAATATGCAAGAGCTATGCAAGGTCAATTGAATCAAGCGCAAATAGCAGTTAATAAAGCGGCAGCAAAAGCATCACAGGCTAAAGAGGTAAATGTACTAGGCGTGAAAACAGCTATTGCTAACGGTCAATTTAAAAGCATTGATGACCTAAATGATTTTATCGGTCAAATGGGCGTATATTTTAATCCTCAACAATTATCGCAAATTAATAAGGAGTTTGATGAGTACGCTAATGGTACTGGCAAATACTCTCCTAATATGAAAGGTATGAAAAGTAGCATAGAAAGCCTAGCCGGTAGGAAGATTGATGGTGTTGAATGGCAAGGCGTATCTGCTGCTGTATATCCAAAAGTTCAAGAATTCAGAGAAAAGAATGGGTATGATCCGTCACCTGCACAAATGGCGCAATGGGGCGCAGAGGAAGTGGCACAACAGGCAATTGCATCCACTAAAACAGGTGAGTTCTGGGGTGCAGGGAAAATGGCAAATTTCTTTGGCGGTAAAGGTTCTGCTGTTAAATATACAAATGCTCAATTGGCTGCTAACGGTATGTATGGGCTATACAATACTACAGGCGATGATGGACAACCTTATTATGTTTATAAAGATAGTAGCGGAGATACACATACAATTACACCGGAAGAATTGGCAGAAAGGTTAGGTCAATAATGGGTAACTATAAAATTACACCTGAACAAGCGACGAATGGTACTTTTGGCATTCAGTCTAATGCACATACGCCATTTGAAGGTGCTGTGCAACAAGAAACCACAGATAATTCGTATGGTAAAGCCATAAGTAATGCCGCTAGTGGATTCAATAACTGGTTATATAAAGACCCGTCACAAGCTACAGTAGATACTGATAGCTTAAATGCATTGGCACAAACAGATGTAACGCCTGAGCAAAGTGAAAACTTTGTAAATAAAGCTAGCGAAATATTACAACCGGCCATGCATCGTGCTGAACAAATCTATCTATGGAATAAAGAAGATTGGAGCCGGTCCGCTATTGATAGTGGTGAAAAGCTAGGTATAAATCCGGATTTAATTATGGCAAGTGGCCAAGAAGGTATCAGACGTGCTGAATTGGCCGCTGCACAAATGGATAGAGGAAAAACAATTCAAGAGATCCGTGATATGTATCCGGAACTTAATACCATAAATTATAAAAGTTCTGCTGAAGCAATTACTGCATTACGTAATCTTGAATCCATTAATAATACTCACGGCGTATTTGATGCGGTGCAACAGAATGTTTGGTCTATGAATGACCAAATCTTACGCGCCCAAGCCGGATATAAATTATCTCAGGAAAACGATCCTAATAAAATTGCTGAATTAACAGCAGAAATTAATCGGTTAGATGAAAATTTATCTAAATATAGACAGTCTGATGGCAACAGTATTTTAGAAGCTGTTATTGGAGAAACTGCAGCGCAAGGGTATATGATGGCTGTACATGCTATCAAAGGTTCAAATCGTGCTGCAGAAGGTATGGCATTAGGTGCAGCTACAGGCGCTGCTGCTACAGCACCTGTAGGTGGTGAGGGTGCTATTCCGGGTGCATTAGTCGGTTTGAATACTGGCATACAAGTAGGTATGGCAGAACAAATGTATCAAATGTCATTCGGAAGCAAGTACCTAGAACTTATCAACAAAAAAGATGTGAATGGTAATCGAGTATATTCCAATGAAGAAGCAAAAGAGTATGCTATGTCATTCGCCGCAGTAGATGCCGGCATTGAATTTGTGGCGACTCGTGCAATCGGTAAAGCAGCATCTAAAATTGCTCCTAAGTCTGCATTAGCAAGTGCAGTTTCAAGAGGGACTACTAATGCAGCTGAGACATTTAATCGTGGTATTGGTGTTACTGCTGCACAGGTGGCCAAGAGTTCTATTAAGGCGGGCGCTCCAGAGTTATTTGAAGAAGGGTTACAAGACGTCAACGAAAAATTACAGCATAACCTATGGCGCAAATCGAATGATCAAGAAGGTCCATATTCTGCAGGTGATATGTTTGTAGGTGCTGGTGAGGCTATGTGGCAAGCACTACCTGCTGTTATTGGATTTGGTGCAATTGGTGGCGGCATTAGTGGTGTTCGTACCATGAAGGCTTTTAGAGATTTCCAAAAGTTATCACCTGAAGAACAACATATGGCTGTGATGGAAGAGCAAAACCGTAACGGTCATGTTATCATGCAGAACCTTAAAAACGATGCTGCAGTTAATAATTTGGCAAAAGAAAACCCTGAGTTATACGGAAAAATCGTACAAGCTCAGGGGGATAATATAGGCGTATCTACCGCTTATGTTAATGTCAATGAAATGGCTGAAAGCGAAGAAGGTCAAGCGGCCATCCGAAATATGGTAGATGCAGGATTGGTAACACAAGAGGATGTATCCAAGGCAATTACTGCCGACGCTCCAATCGAAATACCTATCGGGTCCTATGCTCAATTAAGCGGTGGTTTATCGGAAGAAACAGTTAAAGCGCTGGAAGAATCCTCTTACTTTACACGTGGTGGTCTTTCCATGAAAACTCTTGAACGTGCTAAAGAAGAAGTTCATGCTATGAAAGACCTTGTTAAGGATGATACTGAAAAACGTGCAGAGCGTGTTAAGAATGATATTATTCGTTCCTACTTTGATGAAACATCTGATGTAGACAAAGAAATGCTCGATGTGGTTCTTGCGGATCCAACACACATTAAACAAACATTTAACAATGTGTATAAGAAATTAACCGAGCAATACCGAGAGCAATATACAAGTGATTTTAATGCTATGGATACCGATTTAGAAACGGCACGTACTAACGGTGTAAATCCTATATGGTTAGGCGATAACAAACCGCCACGTTCTAATTCGGAGCGTAGACGAATGGCTTATCAATCTAGCCTTGCTCGTACGCAAAATGCATTGGCAGATAATCCAGAAGCACTTAATCAGGCAGGTGCCCATTATGCTGATATGGAGCATACACTCAAACAAATTGAATCGCTAGAATCCATGCGAGATAAGTTGTTTGAACTTGCAGATAATGATATCGCTTTACGTATGCAACTATCTAAATCCGGGTATGAAGTGTATCAGTCCTTAAAGTCGATAATGAGCGATGCGAGTGTTGACCGTAAACAACGTGATACGGCGGAAGCTAATGCATTGCTTATGGCACAACATGCTGATATTATGGCTGATATCATGCGACGTGCAGGGCGTGGTAACTATACGGCTATGGATTATTTTAATACTGTTCGTATTGATATGAAAGGCGAACTAAAAGGGCAAAAAGGATTAAATCAAGTTAAACAAAGCGATGTCAAATTGGCAAAAGACCAAGCGGAATGGGTTCACACATTAAAAGAATATAATCCTAAATCCAATGCATTTGTTAAGATAATGGACACACCATTAGTATTACAAATGATTGGAGGTCTTGACTACGACGTTGTAATTAAACAATCTAAAATTGCGGATATACAAGTGAAGCATCCGGAAATTACGCTAAACGAAATGGAACAACTTCCTTTTGCATTAGCTGACCCTGTTGCCATCTTTAAATCAAGCACGGTAAAAGATAGTATTGTGGTTATGGCGGAAATGAAAGCCGATAACGGATTAAATGTTGTGATTCCAATGCAATTAAATAAAACCAAGCGTAATAACACGATTGTGTATAGCTTGGTTAATAGTGTGTATACAAAAGATACGGTAGAGAATAAATGGTATCAAGATTACTTGGAAAATCCTGAGTTTGGTACGCCGTTATATATAAACGAACAAAAAGTCACTAATTGGTATCTGGCAGAGGGGCTCTCATTGCCCCAAGCGAAATACCACATTAGTGACTTCTTTGATGTAAGTATACCAAACGAAAAAGATTTAGACAAGCTCCGAAAACAACATAATTATCAATACTATCAAGCTGCATGGCATGGTTCACCACATGATTTTGATGAGTTTGATTTAGGCGCTATCGGGAGTGGTGAGGGCAATCAAGCACATGGTTGGGGATTGTACTTTGCTAAAGATAAGAAGATAGCAGAAAATTATAGGGATATATTAGGTGCAAATAGCATAGAGATTGTTACAGAGAAAACAAAGTATAAAATAAATGAAGATGCAGAATGGTATGATGAGAAAACAGGAAATGTTATAAGCGATGAAAACCCTTTGTCTATGGCTCTTACTGAAATTGCGGAAGTAGGGAGTAACGATAAGGCAATTAAAAGTTTACATAAATTTATAGACTCAAAGAAAGGGAAAAATACTCAATTTGTTATATCACAAACAAAAAGAGCTGTAGAAGCAATTAAGTTATTAAAAGAAAGTAAATTTACTAAACAAGAATGGAAGTCCATTTTTAAAGTAGAAATACCAAATGAAACAGAGTTATTACCAGAGCAATATCCTATTTCTGGATATAGTCGATATGTAAGAGATAGCTTGAAAAACGGATTACATAAAATGTCAGAAGAACAACTGGAACGTTTTACAAGTCTATTAATTAAATATCACAAAGGGGCTATTATTGGTGATGAATGGACAAATAAATACACACACTTTATGGATGTAGGGTACATAATATCTGAACTACATAACAAAAATAAAACAATAAATGACATCAATAAAATTCAAAAAAGAAATATTGATAGATTTTTGAAGTCAGTAGGTATAGATGAAAATATTGATACCATAGCTGGTAATGAAGGTTTATTGGAAGCTGTGTATAAAAAGTTTAGATATGATCTATATTCACAATACGAGAAAGAAAAACAGTTAGAACGAGAACGTGAAGAAAAAGCTATCTCGAATGTTAAGATTGATGTATATGGTGCATTAGAGAAAACAAATATTGATGGTAAACAGCTGTATTCATTCTTATCTCATGCACTTGGTAATGATGAACATTTTAATCTTCATAATGTGAAAAATGCTAAAAAGGCTAGTGAATTTTTAAATAGTATCGGTATAAAAGGCATATACTACGATGGCGAACAAGACGGACGATGTTATGTAGTATTCGATGACAAAGCAATACAAGTCATAGAAAAGTACAATCAATCTATCAACGGTATGACGACAATTAATAGTCCTACCGACCGCCTTATTCAAATCTTCAAAACGGCTGACCGTTCCACATTCTTACATGAAATGGGACATGTGTTCTTTGATGATATTAAGAACCTAGCAGAAATGGAAAACGCTCCAGAGCAACTTGTAACGGATTGGAACAAGTTGAAAGAGTGGTCTGAATGGGACGATACAGAAGGCGCTGATAATATTAAAGCACATGAAAAGTTCGCTCGTGGATGGGAAGCATACCTTCGTGAAGGTAAAGCACCTACTAAAGGATTGCAACGTGTATTCCGAATGTTCTCAAAATGGTTAACTCGTATCTATCGTGCGGTGACACGACTAGGTGGATTGCCACCAAAAGAAATTCAAGACATCATGGCACGTATGATCGCTACCCAAGAAGATATAGATGCCTTCGCAAAAGAACAGGCGCTTGAACAATTTGAATCTAGCAAGTTATTTAAACAGCTCGATGAAGCTGAACAAGCAAAGGTTCAAGGCTATATTGCCGACGTCGGGGAAATGGCAAAAGAACGTGTCATGAATCGTTATATGAAAGAATTAGAAAGCCGCCCAATCAAAGAATGGAACGATGAAAAAGATTCTATTCAAGCTGACATTGAAAAGCGCTTAATGGAACAGTACCCAATATATAAAGATCATCAACGCTATAATGCATTTGGCAAAAATGCATTAGCCAATACTCGATACAGCACGCTAAAAGAATTAGAAGCTGCTGAACGTGAGCAAACAGGATTTACATTTAATGAAGCTGTTAATCAAGCTATGGAATCTGCTGAACAGACATTCATTGAAGATAACCATATTGGCAAATCTAACATAGAAATTGCTGAAGAGTTGTTATTATCTTCAGATGGTCAAATGAAACTTACTGAAGAGGAAGCTAAAATCATTAAGTCACAAACCAATCGTGACCTTGCTAAAAACTGGGAACTACTCGATAAGTTAAATCGACTTGACCCTAATTCAGAAACAATCGAATCTGATTTAGCACCGATTGAAAAGCAAATTGTTGATGATAACAAAAAGGTTGTTAAAGAATTAGGTGTTGTATCTAAGGAACTTGATTCCGCACAAGATCGTATTGAAAGACTAAAGGCACAATTACAAGAACGCATTAATAATGTACGTGCTATTCGTGATAGTGGCGTAGGTGTAATAAGTGATTATATGAACCGTGCTAAACAGGAATTAGGCGATTTGACCTTATCCCAAGCTAGCCAGTATAAGAAGTATCAAAACCAAGCTATTCGTGAAGGTAAGCGTGCTGATAGGGCATTGGCAGTCAATAAACTGGAAGAGGCACTACAAGCAAAACAGTTACAACTTTTAAATCAAGCGAGAGCTCGTGTTGCGTTTGACAATGCACTCCGCATTAAGAAGTTACGAACTAAGTTACTTGATAATCTAAATAGAATGACACGACCTAAGAATCCTATTGCTATTGAGCCTAACATGCGTTACTTCTACGCACACATGGCATATCAAATGGGGTTAACTAAATATGATGGACTAGAACCAGTAGACGGCTTTAATATGAATGCCGTTATTAATGCATTGGATCCTGATGCGGATATTCTAGGTGACCAAAGTATTACATTTCTTGACCCATGGATTGTGCAGCTATTCTACGGTAAAACACCTATGTCATTTAAAAATCTAACAGTGAGTCAGTTGAACACACTGGAAGAATTAATGACAGGCATGTATAAGAATGGCCGCAATGCTTATGAAGGCTCGACCATTCTTAATGATAAAGGCGAATCCATTACATTTGATGATGCAGTAGATGGCATATTAACGGAAGCAATCGATACTTTTGGCAAGGTTAATGGAAATGTATTTAACGCACAAAACAATCAAACTGGTTTGGAGGCCGTTGCAGGACTTATTAATAAAGGCAATCTATCATTACTCAAAGTTGAAACATTCTTGCGCCGGCTAGGGCCTAGTGCAGTTAAATACATCTATGATCCGATTAGCCGTGCAACACAAGCCTTTAATGAACGTAAGGAAGTATCTATGCGCCGATTGGCCAAGGATGTATCCTCTGTGTATGGAAAACGTGAATTATTTAACATCCGAAATAAGCATATGTACGATGTTGGGGAATTGCGGAATCTAACCAAAGAGCAAGTCATTGCATTAGCTTTAAACTGGGGGACAGAACGTAACCGACAACGAGCAATGGAAACGGCCAAGATAACTGAAGTTGAAATGGAAAAAGCCTTTCAAGAAATCCTTACTGATAAAGATTGGGAATTCATTATCAGAACATGGGATCATATTAATTCGTTCTTTACTGAACGTAGCAAAGTCCAAGAGGAACTCTATGGTAATCCATTGAAAAAGGAAGAAGGCATCACATTCACTATTGGTGGTAGAACTATCATTGGTCAGTATTATCCAATTGTGTATAATCCGGAAGTTAATGCAAGTATATCTGATAAAGAAGTAGAAGATATTGCTAAGACTATGGTTAGCAGTAATGCGATATTAGGAACTGGTATGAGTGCTACTAAATCACGGTTAGATGTAGTTAAGGATAAATCATTGTTGTTAGACTTTGACGTTATTCCGAATGCTATTACCGAATCAATCAATCATATAACTATGCGTAAAGCAGTGACGGATGTGAATCGGTTAGTAGCCAATAGAGAGTTTCAAAACTATATTGTTGAAAAATTCGGAATGAACTCTTATCAATTTTTGCGGACTTGGGTTCGTGATAATTGGAAGGATGAAGCGGCTAAGATGGATGATGTTGGTAAAATTTTAATGTTCCTTAAACATAATGCAACAATGGCTATTATGGCTGGACGTGTATCAGTTGCTATCCAAAATGCCTTAAACATTCCTGTTGCTATATATCGTATTGGTGCGGGCAATGTAATTCGTGCTGTTAATCATGCAGGAGTAGGTTTCTATGGTCATGGTACAGAAACCTACAATAATACTCGTGATTTTGTTATGGAGCAATCCATATTCATGAGGGAACGTATTCAAACTTTAGATAAAGACCTTAAAAAGGGATTAACCATCCAAGGAAAGGGGCTCCGCATTAATGACAAGAATATCGGCGGGTACAAGTTTGAAAAAGGTGCTGAAATCCGTGATGAAATTAATAACATGGGATTCCGACTGCTCACGGAAACAGACTTCGCATTATCCGTACCAGTATGGAAATTTGCATATGATCAAAAGGTTGCTGAACTCCAATCCAAGGAAGGGTTAAGTACTGAGTGGATTAATCAACAAGCAATTGAAGCAGGAGACAGAGCAGTACGAGATATATTCGGAAGTGGTGATGTTAAAGATGCAGCATCCATTCAACGTTCACGGAGTCAATGGGTTCAATTATTTGTTCCGTTTTATTCATATGCTAATACTTTGTATAATATCATCGCTGAATCATGGTATATAGGCAAAGACAAAGGGAATTGGATGCCTTTTGCAAGAGTGTTATGGTGGGGGATTATATCACAGGCAATTGGTATGACAATTTATAAAGCTATGACAAATGGTGACGACGATGATCCAGAATCTATTGCGAAATCTTTTACAGAAGAATTTGTACAACAAGGAACCATGGGTATTCCGTTAGTGAGAGATATAGCCACTATGGGTATGAAATTTATTTTAGGAGAACGTCCATACAATAAAGGTAATACCGTAATGGGATTAAGTATCTTTGAGAAATTATGGGATACCGGTCAAGCTATCTCAAGTGACAATAAAGATATCGTTGATGTAGGCCGTTCGCTCAGTCAGGTTTCTAACCGTGTAACTGGTTTTAGTGATACCGTAACCGATGCTTTCTGGACATTGTTGCGTGTAGGGCTAACTGATACGGATGCTAAGATTGAAGATGTATTTATGTCAATCATATTAGATAAACGCTTAAAAACTAAAAAGGAAAAGAAGAAAAAATAAAAGTAAGGACTACCTAATTTTAGGTAGTCCTCTTTATATGCAACAAAGAAAGGCGGGATATTGTGATTCCACAAGTCAACAATCCAGTTGTTCAATATCAATGTGATGGAGTGAATAAGGTTTTTATTTGGCCATATGATTTTAACGACATTAAAGACGTTTCAATTATTCTAGTAAATAGTGATGGTAAACAATTTAAGCAAACAGGAAATATTGCATATGATGCAAAAAATAAAACGTTGACATATCCAAGTACTGGCGATCCATTATCGGCTGATTACAAAGTTATATTGTTTAGACAAACACCAATTTCACAAACAACAGAACTTGCTAATAAATGGCCGTATAACCATATTGAAAATATGAGCGATAAGGTTATTTTGATTCTACAAGAATTAAAAGAACAATTAGATCGCACATTGCAAATTCGTGTAGGCGCTGATGAAGATCCAAATCAAGTTGCACGTGATATAGTCGATAATTCCATTGAGGCGGCTAAAAAAGCAATTGCAGCTGCATCTACGGCAGAGACTAAGGCAAATGAAGTGCAAGATAATGCAACAAAGCTAACAGCTATTAACGACAATATTAATGCATTATCTCAAACGGTGGATGATAAATTAGCGACTGCAAATACAGCTCTTATCAAAAGTGCTGATACATTTGAGAAAACCCAAGTACTTGCAGATAATACGAAAGCATATGCTGCGCAGGCGGAAACCGATAAGAAAAATATTAATGATTTGGTTACAAAAGCAGATGCTATTAAGACTGATATTAACAATAAACAAATTGCTAGTGTAGGCAATGCTAAGAAAGCAGAAGATGCGGCCAAGCGTGCTGAAATAGCAGCATCGAAAGCCGAGGAAATCGCAGTGCCGGGGGGCAAGGGAATCGTAACCAAGTCAGAGGCGGCAGCAACATTTGTATCTAAAAATTCTTTAAACGGTATTGTATCTGTAAAAGACTTTGGTGCAGTTGGTGATGGTGTAGCGGATGATACGGCAGCATTTAAACGTGCTAATGATAATTTAGCTAATAAAATTCTATTAGTGCCAAATGGACAATACAAACTAACTGAACACTTAACCTTTAATACAGTAGGTTCTGTTATGGATATGGGTGTATATACCAATATCAAGCCGTATTACCCAACTGAAACACCAATGCTAAAAGGGGCATCCAATATCGCATTTGTGAAAAACATTACGTATGATGCGGAAGTAAATCAATGCCAAGGGTTTACTTACAATTCTAAAAAGAATGTATTTGTACTTGCCTGTATTAATGGTGAAGGTACTAATCAAATTCTTTACGAGCTTAACCCAGATACATTTGAAAAAGTAGGCACCTATAAATTCACGGATTCTGAACGTCTAGGGCATTGTAATACTATGACGTACAATCGGTATACCAATAAGATTTACCTTACAAATGGGCTTAAAAACGGCAATAATTTGACGGTTATCAATGCCGATACTATGGCAATAGAAAAAACCATTACGTTGCAAGAAAAAGTATTTAATATTGACTATGATCCGATTACACACACCTATGTAAGTATCGTTCCTATTGGTGGCAATCAACGAGTACGCACCATCAATTTGTATAATGATGAGTTCAAAAAACTCAAAACGTACCAAGTAGATTATATCTATCCGGATATGAATAATAATGGCGCCTTCATGCTCAATGGAGCTATTATGTCAGCAACACTAGGCAGTTTGGTTGAATGTACTCCGTTTGGGACGGTTAAACAGATCATTGAAATCAATCGTGAAACTGAAATTGAAGATATTGCGTATTACAATGGCAAGTTCTATTTTTCTGTGCTTACTCAAAAGCCTAACAAACGTCACCAAGTTGATATTTATGTAGGTGACCCAAATTACGATTTTGAAAACTCAATCAATATGCAACGATTGAAAAACCTTGATTATTTAGGGTTGAGTGGCGGCAAGATGAAGGGCCCTATTATCATGCCCAATAATACATCTGTGCAAGTAACAGATACAAACGGCGCAGCACATCATGCGGTTAAGATGTCTACTGGCAATAGTATGGAATTTGGCATGAGTGATAACCGTACCGTATTTCTCGGCACATCGTTAGGCTACTACGACAAGAACAAAAACAAAACTTTTAAAGTATTAACTGAGGACGATGTATCCGGTACCAATACTGGCGGACTAATGTTAAAAGAAGATGCCGAAAAAACGTATGTAAAGAAAAGCGGGGATACCATAAATGGTAATTTAGTTGTAGATATTATTAGTGGGCCTAAATACAACCCTGACGATTTTGTAAAATCTCCATCAAAATTTACTGGACTAAAAGTTGGTGAGGCTAACGAGGTTATGATTGGTGGGAGAAAATGTTGGGGCACATGTATTTCTATTCCTTGGAGTAATTCTAATGATAATCGTGTATTAGGGTGTCAACTATATTTCGCAAATTCAAACGACATGTATATACGGTTTGATAATGATTCATCTGAATTTCCGTTAGAATGGCGCCGAGTTGCTACATTCAAATTAAATGGACATTTATTATTTGCAAACGGTGCAGAATTGTGGGTGGAATAATGGCAGTTATCAAAACCAAGACACCTAATGGGCAAATACAAACATACAATTTAACAGATAATTCTAAGGACACGGGTGGTAATTACATCCGTGTCCGTTTTAATGACCAAGATTTATATGCAAGGGTTTCAGGGAATGTAACACCATTAAATGTTGTTAAGTCAAATGGAGATAGAGGGTATGTGCAATATGACCCTATAGGATTCAATACATGGAAGTGGGAAGCATGGCATGTAGAAAAGTTTAACCGATGGTATGTGTACTTACCAAAAGGTAAATATAGAGTAACAATTACTGCAATGACAGAAAAAGCTTATGAATTAACGATTCCTACATCTAAAGATATTGAAATCACAATTACAACATATAGGAACAATAATAATGATGATTTCATTACGTTTAATATTGACAATCAAATTTCTAGGAAAGAATTCATTGATAAGGGGATTAAGCGTTTAGTAATTGAAAGGACAGGGAACATATGATTGAAATTTTCGCTCCGCCACCATCTATTATGGTGGGATTAAATGAACATGAACTTATACAAATATCATTAGCTATATTTTGTACTTTGATATTGGTATTTGTTGATACGATATTGCGCATCTTAGTCGAGGTGCGTAATTTTAATATCGCAACGAATAGACCTTGTACGGTAACCAATACAATACTTGCCATACTTTGGCGTGGATGGGGATATGTTGAAATCAATGGAAAGAAACATAGGTTCCTAGTCAGTAATAAGTTGCGAGCCGATATGACAAAAAAACTTGTAAAATCATATCCTTGGTTATTTGTATTGTCGTTTATCTTACTTACATTACCAGATGTTGAATTTATTTTCTTAGGCCGACTAGATGTGTTTTTAAGCACAGGGATGTACCTTATCCCAATTGTAATTGAGTTGGCATCCTGTGTTGAAAATATGATTGAACTAGAGTTGGTGGAATCGAGGTGGTTCAAACGTGCGATCGGATTAGTTAAACAGGTAATAACATTCATTAAATCTGTAAAAGAGGCGATTAAATGAAAATCAATTATGAGGACACTATCACCTTGCTTGCATTAGCAGCCGCCTTGATTATGACTATTTATCTTGAACAAAAGGATTTGGCAAGTGTAATAGTCGGTGTATTAGGCGGCTATATTGGTGCAACTGGCGGCGTTAAGCGTTCGCAGTACATGAACGGTGGAAGCAATGACAAAGAAAAGGAGTGATTAGAATGGAAAAACTAGGACAACTAAGTGCGGCATATGAAAGTAATGGGGACCCAGCTATCGTATCAACTGGTGATGGGGACCGTGGCGGTGTATCGTATGGGGCCTACCAATTAGCAAGCAATTGTGGGAGTGTGGATGCATTCCTTGGTTGGGGCTTGCGACAAGAAGATGGGTTTTACAAAAACTATGCAAGAGCCCTTCAAAGCGCAGGACCTATTAATTCAGATGAATTCATAAACAAATGGCAAGAACTAGGAACCATAGACCCTAATGGATTTATGGCAATGCAGCACGACTACATTAAATATGCTTATTATGATGTGGCGTGTAGCGAATTATCCAATCAATTATTTGATGTCAATATCCATAGTCGAGCATTGCGTGATGTTGTATTTTCTGCGGCCGTTCAATATGGTCCCGGTGAAGTTGTTAATCTTTTTAAAGAGGCAATGCAATATGTTCCGGGTTGGGAGCCTGATTGGAACTTATCTTATGTAAACGACATTAAATTCGATTGGGATTTAATTAATGGTGCATATGAACAGCGAAAGTTGCATCCATGGAACTATGAAGGGAATCCAGATTGGTTACGTGAAAATCTTGTTGAACGGTTCGATGCAGAAAAAGCACAAGCATTAGAAATGTTCTCGCAAGAAATGCAAGAAAGGGGTCTATGATGAGCCTTTGGACTTTTAAGGTATTTATGTTACCTAAAACGACATAAAATCCTCATAGGGGGGTTAATTTTAATTATTTTAGCTATTGTAGGGGTGTCGATATATAATTCATATCAAGTCAAAAAGCCTGTGTTATTAAAACAGGAGCAAGTAAAAGATCCTGTAAAATTGGCTAATGCTATTCATATTACCAAAGATGAAGCACAACAAGTTGTTTCAAAAATGGAAACTGCTCAACCGGTAACCACATATTATGTACAGGCCCCTACGGTAGAACAGGCGGCCAAACAAACACAACAGGCTATAAAACATGAGGACCCAGCATTACCTAAAGCAGTGACTGAAAAGTCGGATAGAACTGCTGTTGTTGCTAATACAGACCAGCAAAAGGTGGACGTTTATAAAATTAACCTAAATAAGGCGCATAAGATAAAAGCTGGTGTGACGGTATTAGATAGTAAAGCCTATGAAACGATTGGCTATCAAGCAGGCAAGGTTGAAGTACTAGCACACTTTGACGGACAGCATTTTGAAGGTGGTAGCGTTCTGTATACAGTAAAGGAATGGTGATCCAATTATCTCCGAGTTGCACGGTTTGCAACAGTCAACTATTAGATGATAGTTAATGGGGGTGATAAAATCAGTACACTATATCTCGACGATGACATGATGCCGTATGCTGATATATTTTTAAAAGCAATAGCCAATATCGAGGCATTGGGTTATTCTTTCAAGCCTAATTTGTTAATACATAAATATATTGGAAGAAGTAAAAAGCTATTAGGCATAACATATTGGTATAATGATGATTCTTGCTTGATTGAGTTAAGTAAGGATAATCACGATAAAGATGTTGAATTAAATACAATCTATCATGAGTTAGCACACGCCACTATTGAGTGTCATTTTAAAGGACACGGTAAAGAATTTAAGCAAATACGAAAGAAAATTATTGATGCTTACAATATCGATATTGGCGGCGCAATATTACAATGAGGTGAAAAATTATGGCAAAGACATTTGAATTTAACGGAAAGACTTACAATTTCGCAGAAGATATTCAAGTTCCGGAAGAAGGTTTATTTGAAGCAACACTAGTCGATGAAAACAACCATCGATGTGAAATGCTCTTCAGAAATGGTAAATTGTTTAGACTAACTGAATTAGTTTAGAAGTAAAAATCGCAAATTTTACCACTAAACATAATATTGAATAGTAAATTACAACAAAAGGGGTACCCAATCGGTACCCCTTATTTTTTTGACGTCAAGTAAACGTCAAAATTTATATGTTATTATTGATGATTTTTGCATATAATCGTATTATGTAAAAACTTGGCCACAATGATTATTACTGAAATTTAATTATATATGTTAAAATGCGGTCATATTATGGTATACTAAGTTAGATAAAATAATGTAAGATGTCCCGTAGAGGAGTGATTTGTTTGTTAAGCTTTTTACAAAGGCTATTAGGCAATAATAACGCAAAAGAAATTAAAAAAATGCGTGCTATTGCAGATCATATTAATGAAATTGAACCTAATTATATTAAATTAAGTGATGCTAACTTAGTGGCAAAAACTGATGAGTTTAAACGTCGTTTACAAAAAGGGGAAACGTTAGACGACCTATTGCCAGAAGCATTCGCTGTAGTTCGTGAAGCATCTAAACGCGTTTTAGGCATGCGTCATTTCGATGTACAGTTAATGGGGGGCATTTGCCTGCATAATGGTAATATCGCGGAGATGCGTACTGGTGAAGGTAAAACATTAGTAGCTACATTGCCCGTATATTTGAATGCATTGACCGGTAAGGGTGTACACGTTGTAACAGTAAATGATTATTTGGCGACTCGTGATAGCGAGCAAATGGGACGTTTATATAATTTCTTAGGACTTTCCACGGGTCTTATTGTGGCTAATCTTGACTTTAATCAACGTAAAGAAGCCTATGCGTGTGATATTACATATGGTACAAATAATGAGTTTGGTTTTGACTATTTACGCGATAACATGGTAACCGATGTTGTTCAAATGGTACAACGACCATTGAATTATGCCATTGTGGATGAAGTAGACTCCATTCTTATTGATGAAGCAAGAACACCATTAATTATCTCAGGCCCTGGTCAACGTTCCACTGATAATTATTATAAATTGGCTAAAATTGTTCCTCACCTTATAAAAGATGAAGACTATGTTATCGATGAAAAACAAAAAACTATTGCCCCTACAGATTCTGGCATCGCAAAGGTTGAAAAAATGCTTGGCGTTGAAAACCTATATGATGCAGAAAATATCGAGTTGAATCATTTGCTTGGTGCTTCTTTGCGTGCTTATGCTATGATGCATCGTGATACTGATTATGTGGTTAAAGATGGTGAAGTTGTTATCGTCGATGAGTTTACGGGCCGTTTGATGTTTGGACGCCGTTATTCTGATGGTTTGCATCAGGCTATTGAGGCTAAAGAAGGTTTGAAAGTTGAACGCGAAAGCCAAACTTTAGCATCTGTCACATTCCAGAACTATTTCCGTATGTATGATAAATTAGCAGGTATGACAGGTACTGCTAAAACAGAAGAAAAAGAATTTATCGATATTTATGGATTAGAGGTTATACCAATTCCACCGAATAAGCCTTTAATCCGGATGGATTTGCCAGATCAGATTTTTAAAACTAAAGCTGCTAAATATCGTGCCGTAGTACGTAATGCAGTAGAACGCCACCAAATAGGGCAACCTATTTTGATTGGTACTACATCTATTACACAGTCTGAAGAACTTTCAGATATGTTGTTGCGTGCAGGTGTACCTCATAAAGTATTGAATGCTAAACATCATGAACAAGAAGCAGAAATCGTTGCAGCTGCTGGCCAAATGGGAATGGTAACAATCGCTACTAATATGGCTGGCCGTGGTACTGATATTACTCTTGGAGAAGGTGTGCCAGAACTAGGTGGGTTAGCCATTTTGGGGACAGAACGCCATGAAAGCCGACGTATTGATAATCAATTACGCGGACGTGCTGGTCGTCAAGGGGATCCTGGTTCTTCTCAATTCTTCTTATCATTAGAAGATGACTTAATGCGTATCTTTGGTGCTGACAATATTACAGGTATCATGGATAAACTTGGTATGGAAGAGGATGAACCTATCGAGCATTCTTTGATTACTAAATCTATTGAACGTGCTCAAAAGAAAGTAGAGGATCATAACTATAATATTCGTAAATATGTACTTGAGTATGATGATGTTATGAATCAACAACGTGAAGTATTATACGAACAACGACGCCGTATTTTACGTAACGAATCCTTGCGTGAAACAATTAATGAAATGATTGACAAGCTTGTTACCGAATCTGTAGATGCTTATGCTGATGAAAAGCTCTATCCAGAAGAATGGGATTATGAAGGTCTCTATAAACATTTAAGTCAATATTTCTTAACAGAAGAGATTATGTCTTCTCAAGATATGGAAGAATATAGTCGTCAAGACTTATTAGAACGCTTATTAGAAATTGCTCATGAAGAGTATCAAGATCGCGTTGATATGCTTGGAGAGGCTATGTTTAGTCAACTTGAAAAGGCGATTATGTTGCGCGTTGTTGATAATAAATGGATGGAACATTTGGATAATATGGATATGTTACGAGAAGGTATTGGCCTTCGTGCATATGGTCAAAAGAATCCGTTGGTAGAATATAAGTTTGAAGCTTTTGATATGTTCCAAAACATGATTGCAGCTATTCAAGATGAGACAATCATGGCATTATACAAAATTCGTGCACAATTGATTCAAGAAATCGAAGAACCAGTTGATCACTTAGAAGGTGCACAATCCCATCATGAAGATGTGTTGGAGCCACAAAACATAGATTAAGATTTGTGAATGGCACGTTGCTCAAAGGGATTTCCACTGGGCAACGGCCATTTTTCTATTTTGTTAAGGTAATAGTTTATTGATGTAATAGACTAATTAACTAAAGGTGGTGAACATAAATTGTTAGAAGATCTAAAACCGATTATTTCTAATTTAGAAGAACGTATTTATGGGATGAGGGATTCACTTTAACATCGCTCAAAAGGAAGACCGAATATTTACACTTGATGTACAGATGAGTGATCCTACATTTTGGGATAATCCAGATAAAGCTCGTGAGATTTCTCAAGAGGCCACACAATTAAAAAATGCTGTAGAAAGCTATAAGCAACTTGTTAGTGATATTGAAGATGCTAATGTGATGCTTGAAATGGCTATAGATGAAGATGATCTCTCCATGGAGAGTGAAATCAAGGAATATGTTAAGCAAATAGAAGAAACCTTGGAAAAGCAAGAAGTACTTTTATTGTTAAGTGGTGAATATGATGCAAATAATGCTATTTTAACATTTCATGCCGGTGCTGGTGGGACTGAGGCACAAGATTGGTGTTCTATGTTAATTCGCATGTACTTGCGCTGGGCTGAAAAATCTGGCTTTTCCATCGAGTTAATGGATGAACAACCTGGTGATGAAGCAGGAATAAAATCTGCTACATTCCTTGTTAAAGGTGAAAATGCCTTTGGTTACTTGAAGTCTGAGAAAGGTGTACATCGTCTCGTTCGTATTTCACCATTTGATGCTGCGGCTCGACGTCACACATCATTTGCTGCTGTCGATGTAATGCCTGAAATCGATGATACTGTGGAAATTAATATCGATATGAAAGACGTTCAAGTTGATACATATCGTGCTAGTGGCGCTGGTGGTCAGCATATTAATAAAACCGATTCTGCTGTTCGCATGACACATAAGCCGACAGGTATTGTAGTACAATGCCAAACACAACGTTCTCAAATGCAGAATAGAGAACAAGCTTTACGTTTGTTACGGGCGAAACTATTTGAGTTAGAGCTCGAAAAGCAAGCTGAACTTAAAGAACAGATTGGAGGTACCTACCAAGCAATTGAGTGGGGAAGTCAAATTCGTTCCTATGTATTCCATCCATATAATCTTGTTAAGGATCATCGTACTAGTGTAGAAACTGGTAATGTTCAAGCTGTTATGGATGGCAACTTAGACCCATTTATCGAAGGTTTCTTAAAAAAAGAGGCTAACTTAAGAATTTAGGAGATACTATGAAAAAGTTTTTACTATTCCTATTAGTGCTAATTATTGCTCTTGTAGTGGCATCCCAATTTTTATTACCATCTTTTATTGGCTCTCGTATTGAAAGTCAATTAAATGAAACATTGAAACCAACGGCTCAAACAGTAAATGTTGAGGCTCAACCTGCTTTCAAAATTTTATATGGTGAGGTGGATCGTGTTTATGGCACTTTGGAGAATATTAAACTGGGTAAATTGAATTTTGCTAGCTTCCGATATGATGCTAAACAAATTCTTGTTAATCCAATTTCTTTATTAGCTAGTCAACAAATTGATATCGTTAGTGTTGGGACTGCTAGTATTGATGGGACTATTAATAAAGCTGATTTAGCGACTTTCTTAAGTAATGAAGCAGGTAGTGATATTCAAGACGTACAAGTTGACATTAGTAAAGATAATATCAGCCTAACCGGTAAAATGAATGTAGGCATGGTGTTTAAAGGAGATGTTAAATTAGATGGGAATTTAGAATTAAAGGGCAATACATTATTGTTTTCACCTAAAAAGTTCACCATAAATGGTGCTACAATTCCTGGTATGACATCTAATGTGTTAGAAAGTACTCAAATTTATGACTTCAACAATTTTCCAATTCCTGTAAAAGCGGAAAGTTTGACTGTTGATAATGGTGAAATTCTCATTAAAGTTAAACCTGTACTCAACTAGAAAGGATTTGTCGTGAATCATCGGAACACACAAAAAAGTAAGTACTCATGGATTCTTATACTTTGTATTATTATAGGTCTTTTATCTTCCTTATACTTAGTATTTGAACGCCATCAGATTGAGAAATCTCAAAATCATATTGAAAATATTGTAGACTATGATGCAGTTTTACGAGCCAGCGCCTTTGAAAAGCGTAGTCAACAAGAAGCTTTTGATGCATTACGTAATGCTGGTGTGACTGCTTTTGCTATTTATGATCGCACGTTAGAAAAAGCAAAAGATGCGGGCCAAGTTAAAGTATTAAGCTCTGAAGAGATGGACTCTGTTCGTGTTAATGGCGCTGCGATTAAACCTGGGGCGACTTATGTGGCATTAATTTCAGGTAAAGAAGGTTATTATAAAGAAATTCGAGAGGATTTATACCACCGTATTGGCAAGGACAAGGTGAAAGAGCTTAATACAAGTATTGGTCCTGTTCTTGAATTGTATGGTGCAACAGCAGATAGCTATGCAAAGATGAATCTTGGTATTTCAAAGTTGCAAGCACAAGAGGTTGCAGATCGTGGTTTCAATGTTATCGTTCGTCCAACAAACTATAGAAACGTAACATCTGAAGATATTCAATATGTATTTAAACGACTTGAAGGCATTCCTCATGTAACAGGGATGATTTTTGCTGGTAAAGAAGCTCTAGGTGCACCTAATTTAACGGATGAAACATTAGCATTACTAAATAAAAACCATATTCCACTAGTTGGTATCGAAGCTGTAAATCAGTTGCAGTATGAGCCACAACAAGGTTTCTTGGAAATGGCGGCCAAAAATAATTATAGTGTAGGTCGTGTGTATACTATCGCTAAAGAGGAGTTAAAGAAAATTACCCCTGAAGAAGCGGCACAACGCTTTTACATTAGTGATATAGAACGAAATATTCGTTTTAACTTGTTTCCGATGTATGAAACAGGTATAAATAATGAAACTGTTTTACAGACTACAATCAACTATATTAATATAGCTACAGAGAAATTGGCTGTAAAAGGTTATGAATTTGGTCCAGCGGATATTTATCCTGCTTATACACCAAATCCATTATTAGTAGTTATTACAATGATCGGGGCTATCGCACTTTTTGTATATGTTCTACAAATGATGTTACCAATGTCTAAGCATACGCAACTTGTGGCCTTTTTTGGCATTTCTTTGGCATCCATTGTTGTATTTATTCTTACAAGTGGTACCTTAATTACTCAAATATGGGCTCTATCTAGTGCTATTATGGCTCCTGTAGGTGCTATGATACGCTTGATGGAAGAGTGGCGCCGTTATGATGGTGCACGTCCATTAGGTACCATTAAGTCTACTATTCTTGCCTTATTATACCTTGTAATTGCTGCATTATTTGCTGCTATTGGCGGTATGTATATCGCATCTTTATTGGGCAATACGAAATTCTTTATGGAGTTTGCTCTCTTTAGAGGTGTTAAGTTGACCTTTGTTCTGCCAATTATTTTAGTTATTATTGCGTACCTTCAACGATTCCCATTGTGGAACGGCCGCATGATTAATTCCAAAGAAGAAGCGAAAACATTTGTAGTGGAATTCTTAACTATGGATGTTAAATTATATGTATTCTTTATAATAGCAGCACTTGGTGGCGCAGTATGGGTATTTGTTGGCCGTAGTGGACACACTGCAGGTGTTCCTGTACCAGGCTTTGAACTTATGCTACGTCGTTTTCTTGAAAATGCAATGTATGCGAGACCGCGTGAAAAAGAGTTCATTATTGGTCATCCTGCTTTAATGCTAGCTACCTTTGCGTTCATGCGTAAGTGGCCTACAGTAATTCATTTCTTATTAACTCTAGCTGGTGTTATTGGCATTGCTTCAATGGTTGAAACCTTCTGTCATCTTAGAACGCCAGTGTTCATGTCCATCATGCGTGGTTATGATGGTTTGTTAATTGGCGCCCTTTTTGGAGTGCTTCTTATCATCGCAGTACGGTTTATGATGTACGTAACACAATGGTTCCAAGCTAGGGAGGTTGACCATGAGTAATATTGTTATCTCTGGTTATTATGGCTTTGGTAATGCTGGTGATGAGGCCATGCTTTGTGCTATTATCGATGCTATTCGTAAAGAAGAGGCTGATGCACATATTACTGTAATTTCTGGTAATCCTAAAGAGACTAGTAAAAAGCATAATATTAATGCTGTAGGTACATTCTCTGCATTGGGTATCTTAAAAGCAATTGCTCATTCGGATCTTGTTATTAGTGGTGGTGGTAGTTTATTACAAGATGCTACTAGTATTCGCAATACTTACTATTACTTAAGTATTATGGCGCTAGCAAAGTTGCTTGGGAAAAAAGTAATGCTATACTCTCAAGGTATTGGTCCTTTAAATCGTTCATCAACACGTCGTGCCGTTGGATTTGTATTGCGTTTTGTAGATACTATTACAGTTAGAGATTCTATTTCAAAGGATGAACTAGTTTCTTTGGGAATTGAAGATGTAGAAGTTACTGCAGATGCGGTATTGGCCATGCAACCAGCAGATCTTTCAATTGGCTCTCATATTCTGAAAGGGTATATATCTAAAATATCTGAAGCAGATGAACAACGTAAACGAATTGGTGTGGCGGTTCGTAGTTGGAAAGAGGATACAGAGTATAGAGAATCCTTAGCTAATGTATTGAGCAGATTACAAGAACAAGATAATGTGGAAATTATCTTTATTCCTATGTCACATCCTGAGGATACAAAAGAGGCTAAGATCATTGCAAGCTATATGCCGAATGGCGCTATTGTGCTAGAAGGTCCGTTCTCTACAGAGCAACAAGTGTCATTATCTGGAAATGTGGACCTCATGATTGGTATACGTCTTCACGCTTTAGTTTTTAGTTCTTTAATGGGAAAACCAGTTATTGGTATTTCCTATGATCCTAAAATTACAAGCTTTTTACATATGATTGGTCAAGAGCCTATTGGCACAATGACTCATTTGCGTGAAGAAGCCTTATATCAATGGTGTCATAAATTGTTGAATTCTCGTGAGGAGTATCAAGCATCTTATGACCGCATTGAATCATTGCGTGTAGATTCCCAACGCAATGCAGAAATTGCTATTTCATTACTTAAAGATTATTAATATATTGGATTTTATCCAGAAAGTGAGGTCTCTATGGCTACATTAACACAAGATGTTAAACAATTAGTTCAAGAGAAGGCAAAAGCTATTCGCGTTGGTATTGTACAGTCTGTAACGGCAGCGAAATCCGGTCACCCAGGTGGTTCATTATCCATCGCCGATGTGATGGCCTTGTTGTACTATGTTGAGATGAATGTAGATCCAGCAAATCCAAAAGCTCCTAATAGAGATCGTTTTGTCCTTTCTAAAGGTCATGCAGCGCCTGCACTATACGCTACATTGGCTGAAAAAGGTTATTTCCCTAAAGAAGAACTCTTGAACTTACGTAAAATTAATCATATGTTACAAGGCCATCCTGATATGAAACACACACCAGGTGTAGATATGTCTACAGGTTCTTTAGGACAAGGCATTTCTGCAGCTTGTGGTATGGCATTGGCAGGCAAAATTGATAATGCAGATTACCGTGTATACTCTATTCTTGGTGATGGTGAGCTTGAAGAAGGTCAAGTGTGGGAAGCTGCAATGTTTGCTGGCTTTTATAAACTGAATAATTTGACAGCTTTTGTCGATTTTAACGGTCTTCAAATTGATGGTGATATTACTAAAGTTCTTTCTCCATTACCAATTCCAGAAAAGTTCAAAGCTTTCAATTGGAATGTTATTGAAGTTAATGGTCATGACCTTGATGAGCTTCATAATGCTATTGAAACTGCGAAAGCTTTCACAGAAGGCCCAACATGTATTATCATGCATACTGTAAAGGGTAAAGGCGTTGAAGAGATGGAAGGTCAAGCAGGCTGGCATGGTAAAGCACCAAGTGAAGAGCAAGGTGTAGCCTTTGTTAATGAAATTATGGGGGTGCAATAATGGGTAAAGCAACACGTGAAGCATATGGTAATGCGCTAGCTCGCATTGGTAAAGAGAATACTAATATTATCGTACTAGATGCGGATTTATCCAAATCTACTAAAACAGACACATTTAAAGCTGTGTGCCCAGAACGTTTCTTTAACGTAGGTATTGCAGAGCAAAACTTGATTTCTGTTGGTGCTGGACTTGCAGCGGCAGGTAAGATACCATTTGTATCATCTTTCTCCATATTTGCTACAGGACGTGCATTTGAACAAATTCGCAATGCTGTATGCTATCCTAAATTAAACGTGAAAGTATGTGCTACACATGCGGGCATTACTGTTGGTGAGGATGGTGCAACGCACCAAAGTTTAGAGGATATTTCCTGTATGCGTACATTGCCAAATATGACTGTAGTGGTACCTGCTGATGAGCGTGAAACAGAGGCTGTTATCGAATGGGCTGCATCTTATAACGGCCCAGTATACGTTCGTTTGGGGCGTGCTGGTGTAGATGATGTAACAACAGAAGGCTACTCATTTGTGCCAGGTAAATCTACTATTTTGGTAGATGGTTTTGATGCTACAATTATTGCTTGTGGTGCATTAGTTGGACCTGCTGTAGAGGCATCTAAAACTTTATCTGAATCTAATATATCTGCACGTGTTATTAATATGGCATCTATTAAACCTATTGATGCTGAAGCAATTATAAAAGCCGCTGCGGAAACTGGTGCTATCGTTACAGCTGAAGAACATAATATTATTGGTGGCCTCGGTTCTGCTGTATCTGAAGTAGTAGTATCTAATAAGCCTGTACCTATGGAATTCGTTGGTGTCCAAGATACATTTGGGGAGAGTGGAACACCAAAAGAACTAATGGCAAAGTATGGCTTAACTGCCAATGATATTGTAGCAGCCGTAAAACGTGTAATCGCTCGTAAATAATCAAAGGGGATCCCATGATTGAATTTAAGAATGTTAGTAAAGTCTATGATAATGGTTCTGTTGCATTAGACGATGTGTGTTTAACCATTAACGATGGTGAATTTGTTCTCGTTTGTGGTCACAGTGGTGCAGGGAAATCAACATTATTTAAGTTATTAACGCATGAGGTAGTGCCAGATGCTGGTACTGTCATTGTTGATGACTTTGATGTTACGCGTATGAAGCGCAGTAAAATTCCTAAATTGCGGAGAAAGCTTGGCGTTGTATTCCAAGACTTCCGATTATTGCCTAATAAAACGGTAGCAGAGAATATTGCTTTTGCTCTTGAAGTTATTGAAGAAAAACCAAAAATCATTAAAGAAAAGGTGAGTCATGTATTAGACCTTGTTGGTTTATCTGAGAAGGCTAATGACTTACCAGAGGATCTTTCTGGCGGGGAACAACAACGTGTTGCTATTGCGCGTGCAATTGTTAATCGCCCAACAGTATTAATTGCTGATGAACCTACTGGTAACCTTGATCCTGATACTAGTAAGGATATTGTTGAATTGTTTAAGCATATTAACAATTTCGGCACTACCGTTATTATGGTTACCCATAATATGGATCTTGTTTCATACTTGAATAAACGCGTTATTCGTTTAAAAGACGGCCGTGTTCAAAGTGATAATATGAGAGGTGCAGAAATTAATGAAGCCTAGAACGATAAAATACTATTTTAAAGAAGCACTGAAGTCTATGAAACGTAATGGACTTATGACATTAGCGTCCATTTCTACAGTGGCTTTATCCTTATTTATGCTCGGTGTATTCCTTTGTGGTGTCATTAATTTGAATAACATGGCATCCAGTCTAGAAAATCAAGTACAGTTAAGTATTTACTTAAAGGATGGTTTAACAACTGATCAAATTATGTCAGTAGGAAAGCAAATTAAGGCTATACCTAACTTAAAGCATTTAGAATTTGTTAATAAAGAGCAAGCTATGAAGGAGTTTAAAGAACGCCTTGGTGATCAGCAACAATTGGTAAATGCTTTAGGTGATGTTAATCCGTTGCCTAACTCGTATGTGTTGACCTTTGATAATCCTAGCGATGTAAAAGCAACTGCAAAATTAGCTACGACATTCCAAGGCGTAGAAAGTACACATTATGGTCAAGATATTGTAGAAGAGCTTTTCCGCATTACGCAAGTAATTCGTATTGGTGGAATTGTATTGATTGCTTTCCTAGCAGCTGCAACACTATTCATCATTTCAAATACAATTCGGTTGACTGTATTCGCACGTCGTAAAGAAATTGCAATCATGAAATATGTAGGTGCTACTAATGGATTTATTCGTTGGCCATTTTTGATTGAAGGCATGTTGTTAGGCTTAATTGGTGCTATCATTGCCGTTCTTTGCGTTGGTGAATTTTATCACTTCATCACACTGGAAGTTTCTGAATCATTAGCATTCTTCCCTTTAGTACCAATGTTCCCATTCTTCTATGATGTAGCCCTTTATATCTTAGGTGGCGGCATAGTAGTAGGTGCTATTGGTAGTACTATTTCTTTGAAACAATACATGAAGGTGTAATGTTTATGAATAATAGTATATTTAAATCTCGCTTCGTAGCGGCAATTTTGACTGGTATAGTGGTATTGGGAACACCATTATACATCGTTGCAGAGGACGAAGATTTAACAAATCAACTTGATTCAATTCAACAACAAGTTAATCAACAAAATGCTAAAAAGGCAGATGCTGAAACTGTAATAGTAAGTGTATCCGAACAGTTACGTCAAATCGAAGAACAATTACGTCAGGCTCAGCAACAATTGGATTCTATTCAACAACAACGTATATCTGTTGAAAATGATATTACAGTGAATGAAAAATTACTTGCTGAAGCACAAAAGCGACTAGAAGGGCGAGAAGCCGTATTTTATAAGCGTGTACGTGATATTTATATTAACGGTCGTTTAAGTTACTTAGATGTAGTTATTGGATCTAAAGATTTTACAGACTTTGCTAATCGTTTAGAAATTTTAAAACGAATTATTGATTCTGATATTAAATTAATTGAGGAAATTAAAAAAGAGCGCGCTGAAATAGCGGCTCGAAAGCAAGCACTAGAACAGTCTCGTGCAAAACTAGTTGAGATTGAAAAAGCAGCTGCGGCAAAACGAGCTGAAATAGAGCAAAAGAAGAAAGAACGTGAGGTAGTTCTTCAAAAGGCTCAAAATGATCGTGCTACAGCAATGCAAGCAGTAGAAGAATTAAATGCATCTTCTGCACAGATTACAGCGTTATTGAAAGCACGTCAAGCAGAGCGTGCCGCTGCTCGTGCTGCGGCAGCGGCTCAACAATCTTCACCAACTTACTCTTGGGTACAAGGATCTGGTCAACTTGGGTGGCCTGTAAGTGGTGAAATTACCTCTCCATATGGCTATCGTACACATCCGATTTGGGGCACTACAATTTATCATTCTGGCATTGATATTGGTGTTGATGAAGGTACACCTGTTCATGCTGCAGATGGTGGTACTGTTGCTTGGTCGGGTTGGATGGGTGGCTATGGTTATGCCGTAGTTATCGATCATGGTAATGGCATGTCTACTCTTTATGGACATAATTCTGAACTTGCTGTCTCTGAAGGGCAAGATGTGGGTAAGGGTCAAGTTATTGCCTATGCTGGTAGCACAGGCAATAGTACAGGGCCACATGTACATTTTGAAGTTCGTATAAGTGGGGATCCTGTGGATCCTATGGGATATTTATAATATGAAATTTGATACACGTACGGTGTTATGGAGTCTATTGAAATATATAGGCTCTGGCATCGTTATTATGTGGCTTACATTTTGGTACCTTTCCGGTTCATTCTGGGGTCTGCCAAGATTATTTATAGCCTATTATACTGCGAGTCAAGTTTTTATGACACCTATGGCTAAAAGTATCCTTTATGATGGTATGCTAAAGGGGTTAATTGACTCTTTGGGAGAACCGCATAGTGTTTATTTAAATGCAGAAGAATATAAGTCCATGAAAATGCAAACATCTGCAACATATGCTGGTGTCGGTATGGTCCTTGGTACTGATGATAAAGGTCTATATGCTGTTAGCGTTATGGAAGACCAACCAGCTTTCAAAGCTGGAATTAAACCTGGAGACCACATTATTGCTATCGATGGACAAGTTACTACTGAAATTCCGGTAGAGGAAGCATCTTCTCGTATTCGTGGCGAAGCAGGTACTACTGTAGCTCTTGATATTGAGCGTAATGGTGAAAAGTTGCATTTTGATATCACTCGTGAATCCATTGTTTTGCCTACTGTTAAAAGTAAAATGCTAACTAGCACAGTTGGGTATATTCGTATTAGTCAGTTTGCAGAAAATACCGCAGAAGATTTTGCCACTCAATATAAAGAGCTTCAATCTCAAGGTATGAAGGCCCTTGTCTTGGACTTACGAGATAATCCAGGCGGTTTATTATCTACTACTGAAAAGATATCTAACTATATTATGCCTCCAGGTACACTCGTAACAGTACAAAATCGATCAGGTAAAAAGGATACTTATAAGTCAGATGGACCTGATGTAGCTATGCCATTGGTTGTTTTAGTTAATAAGGGCTCTGCTAGTGCATCAGAAATCATAGCAGGCGCTGTTCAAGATCGTAAATTAGGCACTATCGTAGGTACTAATACATATGGTAAAGGTACCGTTCAAACTATTTTCCCTAGTTTAGATGATGAAGGAATTAAAGTAACTATTGCTAAGTACCACACGCCAAGTGATCGTGTTATTGATGGAACAGGTATTAAACCTGATGTAGAAATCGATTTACCAAAAGGTGTACATCCATCTAGTACATTAGATGATATTCAAATTAAAAAGGCATTAGAGCTATTACAGCAATAATGCATAGGAGTTAAATTATGTTTATAGATAGAGCGCGTGTCTTTGTTAAAGCTGGTGACGGTGGGGATGGTATGTCCAGCTTCCGTCGAGAAAAATACGTGCCAAATGGCGGCCCTAGTGGTGGTGATGGTGGTAAAGGTGCGGATGTTGTTTTTAAAGCTGACAAGAATATTAATACGCTTGTAGACTTTAGATATAAACGTCAGTTTAAGGCACCAGCTGGCGGTAATGGTGAAAGCTCTAATAAGCACGGTCGAGGTTCTGATCCTCTTATCATTCCAGTTCCATTGGGTACAGTAATTAAAGATGAGGAAACAGGAAAAATCTTTTGCGACCTTGTTAACGATGGCGATACCTTTGTTATTGCCAAAGGTGGTCGTGGCGGCCGTGGCAATGCTCGATTCCAAACTAGTGCTAACCGTGCACCAACCTTTGCAGAAAAGGGTGAACCTGGTGAAGAATTCTGGTTACAATTAGAGCTTAAAGTATTAGCTGATGTAGGTTTATTAGGTTATCCATCTGTTGGTAAATCTAGTATTTTGCGAAAAGTATCTAAAGCTCAACCAGAGGTGGCAGCATATCACTTTACTACACTAACACCAGTACTCGGGGTAGTTACAATTTCTGGAGATCGTAGCTTTGTTTTGGCCGATATTCCGGGCCTTATTGAAGGGGCTAGTGAAGGTGTAGGTTTAGGTCACAATTTTCTACGTCATGTTGAACGTACGAATATTTTAATTCATGTTTTAGATGTATCTGGTATGGAAGGCCGAGACCCTAAGGTCGACTTTGATGCGATTAATGAAGAGTTACGTAAATACTCTGAAAAATTGGCTAATAAGAAACAAATTGTAGCTCTCAATAAGATCGATATGGTCTTTGATGACACGACGATTCCCGAAACAAAAAAATATTTTGAAAACAAAGGCTATGAAGTATTTCTCATTAACGCCTTAAGTGGTGAAGGTTTGTCGGAGCTTATGGAACGAGCTTACTACTATGTAGAAAACTACGAACCAGAGCCTGAAGCAAATGATGATACAGTTGTATACGAAGCAAAACAAGATGTAGAATTTGTCATTACTCGCGGTGATGATGCTGCTTTCTACATTACTGGTAAACGTATTGAACGATTAGTAGCTATGACAAATCTTGACGATGATCAATCTCTTCGTAGATTCCAACGCATTTGGCGCTTTATGGAGCTTGATGCAAAATTGAAGGAAAAAGGCTGTAAAGACGGTGATGAAGTTGTAATCGGCGATCAGCGCTTTACTTTCCAAGAGTAGGAGTAATAATGACAGGAAAACAAAAACGGTATTTACGTTCATTGGCGGCTACAATACCACCAGTTGTCCAAATTGGTAAAAATGGTTTAGAGGATAGTGTTATAGATAGTGCTCGTGCAGCGATTACAGCACGTGAACTTATTAAGGTTAAATTACATAATAATAGTCCTGAAGATAAGACAATTTTTCAAGACTTAGCAGATATGCTTGGCGCTGAATTAGTTCAAGTGATTGGCTTTAATGGTGTTTTATATAAAGCTAAAAAAGAACCTAAAATCATTTTGCCAAAATAATTTTATAATCTAGTAAATCATAAAAATTTGTATACATCGTAGTTAAGAATTTCAACCTTAGGAGGTTAGTCTATGCGCAGCGCTATCGTTAATGCAAAACGAATTGTAGTCAAAGTTGGTAGCAGTACGCTTTGTTACACTAACGGACATTTAAATTTGGAGCGTATTGAAAGATTAGTGCGCCAATTATCAGATTTGGCTAACCAAGGTAAAGAGATTATTCTTGTTTCCTCTGGTGCTACTGGTGCAGGTCTTGCCCCTTTAGGCTTTAAAGAAAAGCCTAGAGATCTCGTATTAAAACAAGCAGCTGCTGCAGTAGGTCAAGGTATTCTCATTCATATGTACGAGCGCATGTTCCGAGAATATGGTCGCACCGTAGGGCAAATTCTTTTAACGAAAGAGGATAGTACTGGACGACATAGTTATCTTAACTTGCGTAATACATTACATACTTTATTGCAACTTAACGTTATTCCTATTATTAATGAAAATGACGTGGTTGCTATCGAAGAATTTAAAATCGGTGATAACGATACATTATCTGCTACTGTTGCAGGTATTGTAGATGCAGATTTACTTATCATTTTGTCAGATATTGAAGGCTTATATACAGCTAACCCAGCCACCAATCCAGATGCTACTTTGATAGAGACTGTTTCTGAAATTAACGATGAAACGTATGCTATTGCAGGTGGTGCTGGTTCTAATATGGGAACGGGGGGTATGTATACAAAAATTAAAGCTGCTCATATGGCAACAAATTCTGGTGTACCAATGGTTATCACCTCAGGTGAAGTAGAGGATTCTGTTCGTCGTGTATGTAAGGGTGAACAAATTGGGACACTCTTTGAAGCCCATGATGCAAGTTTATCTGGTAAACATCATTGGTTGGCTTTTGGTAAACGATTAAAAGGAGCCATTACGATTGATGACGGATGTGCTCGCGCTGTTTTAGATAATGGTGCTAGCATTCTGCCCGCTGGTATTATTGAAGTAGAGGGGAATTTTGGACCTGGTGATACAATTTCCATTTATCATGATCATAAGGAAATTGGTCGTGGACTTATTAATTATAGTATTGATGATATGAAGGCGATTAAAGGTCACAATACAAATGATATAGCCGAGATTCTGGGTATTAATACGGCCTATGATGAGGCTGTACATCGTAATAATCTAGTTTTATTACACTGAGGAAATCCTATGAACCAGTATGAAAAAATTTGTAAAGATATGGGCCAGAGAGCTAAAACGGCATCTTTTGAATTAGCCCAACTCGACCAAGAAACTTTAGATTCTGCATTGTTAGCAATTGCTGATGCTGTAGAAGCACAAACAGATGAAATTATGGCGGCTAATGAGTTAGACCTAGAAAAATCTGTTGATTATAATTTACCTCGAACTATGATAGATCGATTGACTTTGACACCTAGTCGCATTGCTCAAATGGCAGAAGGGGTGCGTCAAGTGGCTGCTCTTGAAAGTCCTGTAGGTTCCATTATAGAAACAATCACTCGGCCTAATGGTTTGATTATTGAAAAGCGATCAGTACCTTTTGGTGTTATTGGTATCATCTTTGAAGCCCGTCCAAATGTAACCATAGATGCAGGTGTTCTTTGTTTAAAGACAGCAAATGCTACAATTTTACGAGGTGGTAAGGAGGCATTTCACACGAATCAAATCATCGTGTCTATCATGCGGGATACCTTAGAGTCGTTAGGTATTAATGGTGACTCTATTCAACTCGTTGAGGTGCTTGATCGAGATCTGGTTGGAGTACTTTTACAACAACGGGAATATATTGATGTAATCATTCCACGTGGGGGTGCTGGACTTATTCGTCGTGTTGTAGAAGATAGTAGCATTCCTGTTATTGAAACTGGCAGCGGTGTATGTCATACCTTTGTTGATGAATTTGCTGATTTAGAGATGGCTTTAGAAATTGCAGTCAATGCTAAAGTTCAACGTCCATCTGTATGTAACTCTATGGAAACCTTACTAGTTCATCATGCTGTGGCTTCTGATTTTTTACCACGTCTTGATACAGCACTACAAGAATACGGTGTTCGTATTCATGGTGATGAGGCTGTAGCTCAATATATGGAGAATACAATTCCTTTAACAGAAGAGTCTTTCAGCACAGAATACAATGATATGGACTTAAATGTGCGTATCGTTGAAAATCTTGAAGAAGCTATTGATCATGTGAATCGGTATACTACACATCACTCTGAGGCTATTATCACAGATGAACCTATGCGTGCTAATGTATTTATGAATTTAGTAGATTGCTCTACTGTGTATCATAATGCATCTACACGTTTTACAGATGGCTTTGAGTTTGGCTTTGGTGCTGAGATTGGCATTAGTACACAAAAGCTTCATGCTCGAGGTCCTATGGGTTTACAAGCTCTAACATCTTATAAATACTTTGTATTTGGGGAAGGCCAAGTACGGACGTGAAGAGACTATATTATTTTGTAAGAGCATACTATAGATACATTCAAACACCAAAGGGACGATATGAATGGATTTCCTATATAAAAGCATTGCTCATATTCATCATTATTTGTGTCATTGTCATTAAGGGAGTGACCGCATTATGGTAGATAAACGTCGCATAGGTATAATTGGTGGAACATTTAACCCCATTCATTTAGGTCATCTAATGATTGCAGAGGTGGCTTGTGAAAGTTTTAATTTAGAAAAGGTTATCTTTGTACCTGCTCGTATTCCACCGCATAAGCAACATGATGTGATTGATAGTCATCATCGATATGCTATGACGGCGGCCGCAGTTTCAGATAATCCAAATTTTGAAATTTCTGATGTAGAGATGCTCCGAGAAGGTCCTTCGTATACCGTAGATACGATTCAATATTTTAAAAAACTATATGGTCCTACTGTTGAATTTTATTTTATTGCGGGTACGGATACTATTCGTGCATTACCGACTTGGAAATTTATAGATGAACTTATAGATGAGGTTCATTTTATTGGAGCTACTAGGCCAGATGGATCAAGTGCTATTGATTCTACTTTGGATGAGTTAGGATCTAAAGCACGTGAAAAAATACATGTTATGGAAGTGCCTGAAATGAAATTGTCTGCTACGTATTTACGAGAGCGCTTACGGTCTGGAAAGACAGTTCGTTATATGTTGCCTAAATGTGTAGTGGATTATATAGAAGAAAACCATATATATGGGAAGGAATAAATGATGCTATCGTTTGATGAAATACAACATAGGGTAAGCCAATGGATGGGGAAAAAACGTTTTAAGCATACTCTAGGTGTTGTTGAATCCGCAACTCAGTTGGCTAAACTTTACGATGTTGATGTAGAAAAAGCACGATTAGCGGCATTGCTACATGATTGTGCTAAAGAAATGCCTTTGAAAGAGATGCAAGATTTGGTGAAGGAGAATAATTACAAAGCTGATGAAGAATTATTAGCCAATGGTAATCTTTTACATGGATTAGCAGGCATGATTCGAGCTAAACTTGAGTTCTCTATAACCGATTCAGAAATTTTAGAAGCTATTCGTGTTCATACAACTGGTAAGGTAGGGATGTCTACATTAGATAAAGTTATATTCTTAGCAGATTATATTGAACCCAATCGTGATTTCCCAGGTGTTGATGAACTTCGAACGGTAGCTAAAAAAGATCTAAATAAGGCTGTATTGCTTGGTTTTGACAATACTATTAATCACCTTATTGAGCAACATCTTGCTATTTATCCTTTGACCATTCTTGGTCGTAATGATGTATTAAAATCTTGTAAATAATGGAGTTTTATATGGACGAACGTGAACGAGCAAGAGCTCGCCGACGTAGAAAAAGACGTCAACAAAAGTCATCTGTGAAGTGGCCCAGAGTTATTCTGGCTATTGTTGTAGTTTTTACTTTGCTCGGTGGGATAGGGTATGGCATATATAGTGGTGTATCTTATGCATATAGAGCAATTGTCGGAACTACTGAAGCTACTGAAGCCGTGATAGATAGTGAAAATAAACAGGACGCAAATACTGTATCAGTAGAGCAAAAAGGCTTAGATAAACCTTTATATATTTTGGTTATCGGCACTGATGACAATAATCCTAGTCAAGGTGATAGTCTATTCCTATTATCTGTAAACCTTGATCAAAAAACGATGGACGTTATCGGCATTCCAAGTAATAGTAAAATCGATAATCGTGATCAAACCGATGCGACTATGTTAAATAGTATTTATGAAAAAGGAGGCATTGAACTTACTAAAGCTGTAATTGAGGATATGTTCCATATTTCAATTCCGTATTATGTAGTAGTTAATCAAACTGCCTTCAAGAAAACTAATGATGTGTTAGGGAATCAGCAAATTTATGTAGAACAACCGATGGAACATATTGATGCAGAAGGCAATAAGGATATTGATTTACGACGTGGTTATTAAACATTAGATAGTAATAATGCCTTAGCATATTTACGATATTCTGATCCTAAACACGATACCTTTACTCGTGTGCAACGACAAGAGCGATTCTTAAAGTTGTGGGTGGAACAAGAGCATAATGCATTTTTTATAACAAATGCATGGCATATTTGGCGTATTTGGGAGCATTTTGATAGTAATATCTCCACTTTAGATGCTATTAAACTGGTATATAATGCGAGCAAAATTAATAAGGAAGAGATCCACTTCTATATTCTTCCTGGTGAAAAAGAGCTTATAGGTGAAACGACTTATTGGAAGGTAAACCCTACGGAAGCTCAACGTTTAGTGGGTATTACAATGGGTAATTTACCAGCTAATGAAATGACGCAATTTATATCTGCACCAACAAATAGTATGTCGAAAGTTGCACCTGAATCGGAACATAATGGTGGCACTATTACAAAGCCCACAGAACCAGGTGAGGAGAGCGGTAGTAAGCGATAAGATAAGAGGCAATATAATGAAAAAGAAAGAAGATATTAAACAAATCGTATTAGAACTTGCACAAGCTGCATTTGATAAAAAGGGCAGAAATATTGAAATTCTTGATTTAGAAGGTATTTCAATGTTAGGTGATTATTTTTTGATTGCTAGTGCAAATAATAGTAAGCAATCTCAAAGCATTGCTGATGAAATGGAAGATAAAGCAGCCGAATTAGGTATAACAGTACAGCATAGAGAAGGTTATCGTGAAGGTGAATGGATCTTATTGGATTTTGGCGATATAATTTGTCATGTCTTTGGTGGTGATGAATTGCGTGAATTCTACGGTTTAGAAGAATTGTGGAATGACGCTGGTCGAGTTCCATTTGAAGGAGTATAATATGGCTACAGAATTGTTGGAAAATACAATTGCCACATTGAAAGTATTGCGTACTAGTGACCAAGGTGCTTTTCTAGATGGTCAAACAGGCAATACAAATGATGATATTTTGCTTCATAAAGATCAACAAACTTCACCAGTTACTATAGGAGATGAGGTAGAAGTATTTTTATATCGCGATCCAAAGGGGCGTTTAACTGCTTCTATGCGTTTACCAGCTATGAAGGTTGGACAAATTGGTTATGTTGAGGTCATCAATACGACAAATTTTGGTTGCTTCGTTGAGGTTGGCACAGAACGTGGTATCTTTATGCCTCATGCGGAGATGCGTGGTCGCCCTCAGGTAGGGGAAAAGGTATGGGTTCGTCTTTATACAGATAAATCTGGCCGTTTTGCGGTCTCCATGGATGTAGATGATGAAATGCGTCGTGCCTCTAAAGCTGCTACTGAAGCTACGGTTGGTCAACTTGTAAAAGGTGCTATCTATAACTTAACGAGTGATGGGGCATTTTTTATCACTCCTGAGCGTTGGATTGCCTTTTTACATCGTTCTGAAATGACGAGAAAGTTAAAAGTAGGGGAAATGATTGAAGGTCGTATTACTTTCAAACGCGATGATGGTCGTGTCAATGTATCTATGCGCCCTACAAAGGAAAAGGCTCTTGTTTCAGACGGTGATATTATTATGGAATATCTTTTAAATCGCGGTGGAAAGATGCCATATAGTGATGAGTCTTCAGCGATGTTGATTAAAGATAAGTTCAATATTAGTAAGGCTGCTTTCAAACGTGCCTTAGGGCATTTAATGAAAGAGAAAAAAATTGTTCAGGAGGATGGTTGGACATTGCTTACCGACATAGGTCGCCAATGGACACCTCTTGTTAGTGATGAGTCCCAAGATGAGGAATAAAGACGATGAAAATTGTCATTGTAGGCGCTGGTAAGGTTGGTTATTCATTAGCACAACGTCTTATTCAAGACGATCATGATGTATATGTTATCGATCGCTCACCAGAACGCATTCATAATCTTGAAAATACATTAGATGTTAGCCTAGTTTTAGGGAATGGCAGTGATGTTCAATTATTGAATGAAATAGATATGTCTGATGTTGGTATGTTTATTGCTGTTACTGATTCAGATGAGGTTAATATGCTATCCTGTTCGGTAGCTAAAATAAAAGGTGTGCCTACAACTATTGCACGCGTTCGTGATAATAGTGTGGCGGAACATATGGATGAGGAGATACGAGCTCAATTAGGTGTTGATCTTTTCATCAATCCTGAAATGGTTACAGCTCAAGAGTTACTACAAATTTTAGAAACACCATCAGCTATAGATGTTGAGGAGTTCGGTCAGGGTGCTGTGCGCCTTATGGAATTCAAATTGAATAATGAATTTCCTCTATTAGAACAGCCACTAAAAGAAATTCGCTTTCCTGAAGGTGTTCTATTAGTTGGTATTTTGCGCTATGGTGAAATGATTATTCCGCATGGTGAAAGTCGCTTACAGGCTGATGATAGTGTATTTTTCCTAGGTTTGAAAGAGTCCGTTTCTGAAGTGGAGAAACTTTGGTTCCATAATTATAATACATTCTATAAACGGGCTGTAATCATTGGGGCAGGTCTCTTAGGTCGTAACTTAACTGTATTACTAGAAAAAGCTGGTTTTTCTGTGAAGGTTATTGAAAAAGATTTTGACCGTTGTGAGAAACTGGCAAATCAAGTGGATAAAGCCATGGTTATCAATGGGGATGGTACTGATTTTGATTTGCTCGAAGCTGAGGAAATTGCTGATAGCGATGTAATTATTGCTCTAACAGATGATGATAAACTTAACTTACTTGTAGCACTTGTAGGGAAGCATATGGGCATCCCAAAAACCGTTGTTCGTGTGGGACGGCCAGAATATATTATGCTGATGGAGCAAGTAGGTATTGATGTAGTATTTTCTCCACGTTTATTAACTGCAAGTCAAATTTTGCGCTTTGTACGAAGTGGAGAAGGGGTTGTATCTATTTCCACCTTTGAAGGTGGTAAAGCCGAATCTATCGAAATTGAAATTACCAATGAATCACCTGTAGCAGGTAAACAATTGAAAGATATTCGTTTACCTGGGAAGGCCTTAGTAGGTGTAATTTTACGGGAAAATGAAGCTATCGTACCTCGTGGTAATACTCAAATTTTAGATGGTGATCATATCGTTCTCTTTACATTACCTGAATCGGTAAGCAAATTGCTTAAATATCTTACTTAGTAAGGAGGGGCTATGCGAATTCAAATCGTTATGTCCTTAGTGGGTCGACTACTCTATATATTTGGGGTTTTTACTTTAATCCCTTTTATATATAGTGTCGTATTTGAAACTGCATATTGGTCATTCCTTATAACCACAAGCCTTTCTTTAGTTTTGGGGACGCTTTTATCTTATTACGGTTGTGAAAGTCAAAGCTTTAGTATTCGTGATGGGTTCTTAGTTGTATCCTCTACTTGGATATTTACGGTTATTTTGGGGGCTTTACCTTTTTTGGGGAGTGGCATATTGACTAATGTTTTTGATGCTTTATTTGAAGCCACTTCGGGTATTACTGCAACTGGTGCAACTATTATTTATAGTGTTGATACGTTACCAAACACATTTGTATTGTGGCGTGGTCTTATGCACTGGGTTGGAGGGATGGGGATCATCGTCCTTATCTTATCATTTTTAAAGAATTTAGGAGCAGATGCAGCACATTTCTTTAATGCAGAGGCATCTGTACCAAAGCCTGGTGTTGTAATGCCGCGTATTCAATCAATGGCCACCAAGCTTTGGCAGTTGTATATTGCCTTTACTGCTCTTTGCTTTCTTATGCTGTGGGCTGGCGGCATTGAACCTTTTGATGCGTTAAACTATGCCTTTTCTATTATTGCCACGGGTGGATTTGCACCGACATCAGCAGGGGCTTTTATTTATGAACAAAGTAATTATATTTGTTTCGTATTTATATTCTTTATGTTTCTTGCTGGTGGCAATTTCTCTGTGTATTACAATGCACTTCAAAAAGGAATTCACGTTTTAATTAATGATTTTGAAACACGTATGTACTGGCTTGTAGTGTTTATTGGTATTGCCATTGTATCAATATCTCTAGCATTACAATCTAGCTATTCTAGTCCTTTAGAGATTGTTAGAAATGCTGCCTTTAATTTAGTTTCGCTTCAAACTGGTAGTGGTTTTGCTATTAGTGATTATGATTTGTGGCCTGCTGCAGCACAGATGATGTTATTTATTTGTACATTTTTTGGTGGTTGTAGTGGTTCTACAACGGGCGGTGTAAAAATTATACGACTTATTATTTTGATTAAGAGTTCTATAATTTATTTGCGAAAATCAATTCATCCTGATATGGTTCAAGTAGTACGTATTAATGGCAAACCGATGCCTACTAAATGGATCCAGATGACACATCAATTTTTATTTTTATATTTAATGATTTATGTGGTATCTGTTTTTCTAATGACTTGTACTGGTCTTAATACATATGATTCTATGCAAGTGGTCACGGCCTTTCTTAGCAATGTAGGACTAGGGTTTGGTGGCTTTGGTCCTACTGATTCCTTTAATGTTATGCCGGATACTGCTAAATGTATTGCTATTGTAGACATGTTACTAGGTCGTTTGGAGTTATTTACGATTTTAGTTATGCTTCACCCTCAGTTTTGGGAAGGGTATTTTATTAAAAAAGAGGTTCCTAAACGATATCGTATTCTATAGGAGGGCGGGAACTATATGGAAGTTATAAAACGTCCTCTAGGGCTTTATAAAGCAAATTGTTATGTGCTTATCAAAGAGGGAAAATCTATAATCATTGATCCGGGTTTTCATTGTAACCACATTATTGATATGGTTGCAGATTCTCAACCCATAGCAGTTTTATTGACACATGGTCATTGTGATCATGTGTCAGCCTTGGATGAAGTGTGTACACATTATAATATTCCCGCTTATTTACATCCTTTAGATCAAGAATTGTTACAGTTAATTCGACGGAGACCAAGTGTATATAAGAAAAAAATGTATACACATTGTAATGATTTAGTAGAGGGGCAATTACAGTTAGATCCTTTTAATATAATAGTTCATCATACACCTGGGCATAGTGCTGGATCGGTTTGTTTAGAAATTGAAGGCCATCTATTTACTGGTGATACTTTATTTAAACAAAATGTGGGAAATACAGATAATTATAACAGTAATCCAGCTGATTTGATTAAGAGTTTGAATCATCTTTTAACTTTGTCTAAGGAGTTAATTGTTGAGCCTGGACATAGGGAATCTACTATATTAAAACATGAGGAAGAATTTATTAAAAATATTGTAGTATAGTGTTGACAAAAGTCCTGATAACCGATATACTAAGCAAGTACTTTGGTTACGGCCCCGTGGTGTAGCGGTTAACATGTCGCCCTGTCACGGCGAAGATCGTCAGTTCAAATCTGATCGGGGTCGCCATTTATGCCTCGGTAGCTCAGTTGGTAGAGCAACGGACTGAAAATCCGTGTGTCGACAGTTCGATTCTGTCCTGAGGCACCATTTATATGCGGGAATAGCTCAGCGGTAGAGCACCGCCTTGCCAAGGCGGGGGTCGCGAGTTCGAATCTCGTTTCCCGCTCCAATTTTATATGGCGGCATAGCCAAGCGGTAAGGCAGAGGTCTGCAAAACCTTTATTCCCCAGTTCGATTCTGGGTGCCGCCTCCACAATCGTTACCCATGCCGGGGTGGCGGAACAGGCAGACGCAACGGACTTAAAATCCGTCGGTTGGAAACAACCGTACCGGTTCGATTCCGGTCCTCGGCACCAATTAAGACTAACTTTGGGTTAGTCTTTTTTCTTATATACAATTAAAACGATTTGTGAAAATTATTACTATAAGTTACGTATAAATATATAAGAGATAGATAAATCTATGAATAAGAAACCTAAGTTATTGATTAGTGAATGCCTATTTGGTGTACCCTGTCGATATGATGGCAAAGACAATTATATAGAAACGATAGAGGCTCTAAAGGAATATTATGAATTAGTACCAGTATGTCCGGAAGTGTTAGGGGGACTTAGTACGCCTCGTGATCCTGCGGAGCGTCAAGGTAAACGTATATGTACTGTTAATGGAGCTGATGTTACAGATGAGTTTGTAAGAGGTGCTCAATTAACAGTTGATATTGCACTAAAATATGGTTGCAAGCAAGCTTTGATGAAGGCGAAAAGTCCTAGCTGTGGATATAAGTGCATTTATGATGGAACTTTTACTAGAACATTGAAAAATGGTCATGGATGTACTGTAGAGGCTCTATTAGAAAAGAATATAAGAATTTATACGGAAAATGATATAGAGCTTTTGCTTGCAGAAAAAAAGAGATGAGTTAAACTCATCTCTTTTTGGTTATATTAAGTTGTTTTACTATTAAAATAACTTAATACAATAGAAAAATAATGGCTACAATATCAATTAAAGACTACTTGTTTGCATTAACAGGATCATTTGCTAATGGTTGTTCACCAAGTAATGTAGTTAAGTTATGTAGATTAAATCGATATTGAGCATTACTAAAATCTCGTGTTGCATCATATCGTTGACTTGGAGCATGCATGAGACCAACTAATGTATCGTATAGCAAATCATTAGTAAAGAATTGATGCTCGTGTTTTGCAAGTACCTCAGCAGTCTGTGGATAGGTTGAGCGATATTGTGGAGATAGGTATACCCAGAATGGAATATGTGTCATAACAAAATCAAATGTATCAGGGTTATGCGATTTGTCTAAACTTTCACCGTGATCGGAGAAATACACCATGGCTTGTAAGTTTAATTTGTCTTTGCCATAATTGTAAATTTGTTGTAATAACCAGTCTGTGTATAATTGGCTGTTAGCATATGCTTCTTGACCATCAGGATACGGACCTTGTTTCCACTTGCTAAATTCATGCGGGTAACGATCATTGTAGTAAATATGACTACCCATAATATGTATAACGATAAAGTTGTTCTTGGTAGGATCTACAGTTTCTAATAATGGCAATAGAGCTTCATCATATCGATCTGAGAATGCATAAGATTCATGGGCCCATTTTGTTGTGTCTGCAGTCTTAGCCATTAATGAAATAGCTGTATCATATTCACCGAATACACCTTGATTGCTAAACCAAGAAGTCGTGTATCCCGCTTTTTTAGCAATATCTAAGATATTGGCTGAATCAAGAAATGGTTTATCATCATATTGATTTCGTTCAGATAGTGCACGCTCCAAGGTTGGTACTGTTTGTACGTACGATGAATAGGCATTATCAAAGAAGACGAAGTCTTTATTGTCCGAACGCATATTGCCTTGCCATGGAGTATCGTCATATGGGAAGTTTGGATTATATACTTTCATATAATCTCGAGAACTAGATTCGCCAATGACTAGAATAATAGTACCAGGTGTTTTGTTCACCGCTGTTTCCTTTGTGTCTAAATTAAAGGAATCAAATACTAAGTGGTGATTATCATTATATTGTTGCATTTGTTTTACATAATCGCCTGCAGCAATCCAGTTCGCCACAATACAGGTTTGAGGGAACAAGAAGAATGGTACATATACTAAAAAAGCTACAAGGGATGCGATGAGCATAGCTGACCGCATAGGACGTGTAGTATTTAAGTTTACTACTGCTTTCATTCCTAAGTTAGACCAGTACAATAAATAAGTCCATAAAATAAGACCAATACTCACTGCTATAAGACCAGGTATACCAGCTGCATTCTTTAAAAAACCAAATGCTTCTTCTGGATTGGTCATATATACGGCTAGCAGACTGGCTGGCGTTAAGCAATGCCAAGTAGTCATGTAATAGCCGATCTGTAAGAATGGTATTAAGCTCAGAATCATGGAAATGATAGCCATGATTAAGGATGTTGTTTTATGGAAGCGATTTGTTTGGTTCAGTAAAAACTGAATGCCTGATAATCCCATGAAAATTAATAAGCCAAATAAAAAATCATTAGCAAATTCATAGAAGTATAATGGCTTCACATAGGACCAATGGAATAAAAGAGGAAAGGTAAGTGCCCATAAGATTCCGACTAGGCCATACCCTAAAAAAGGCCTGTGGAAAACAGTACACCCCATAAAATATTGAAATAAAAAGGTACCTACAATTGTTGGTACAGCTAAAATCGTAATATCCTCTACATCAAGCCCTAAGGTTATGGGCTCATAAATTAAAAATAAGATGATATATAAAACAATACCTATAATACCAAAGCGAAAAATTGGATTTCGCCCAATTTGCCTCACACTCGATGACATAATAAATCCTCTCTAAAAGGAATACACAATAACGTATCTTTTTTTAATATAAAATAATTACAATAATAAAGATAGCAGATGAGTGTAAAAAAAACAATTATTTGAAAGTACTACTATAAATGCTTTATAATTATATAGTTAAAAACATTTTTTCTGAGGATTGGGTTTTATGGGAGATTATAACTACAAGTTGGACGTTTTTGAAGGTCCCCTTGATCTGCTCTTGCATCTCATTGAAAAACATAAAATAGAAATTACCGATATTCCTATCGTTGAAATAACGAGTCAATACTTGGCATATCTAGACAATTGGAACCATTTTGATATTCATTATAGTAGTGAATTTCTTGTTATGGCATCTACCTTATTACAGATTAAATCACGCATGTTATTACCTAAGGCTGAACCTGAGCCCGATGAAGCAGAGGATCCACGTGACGAGTTGGTAGCAAAATTAGTAGAATTTAAGAAAATTAAGGATATTACATCTCTATTAATGGAGCGTACCGCTGTATCTGCGAATATATTTAGTCGTCCTGAAGAAACGAGTGTGCTTGGATTAGATAGTGTATATAATTTGGAACTTTCACAGTTATATCAAATTTTTTATCAAACTATAAAACGAGCTAAAGAGTTGTCAGAAAAAGAGACGATTCGTGAGGTAAAGGTTGAAAAGGATACGTATAGTTTAGAGGACATGATTATATCCTTGTCTAGTCGTATACATCGTGGCGAATGTCTATATTTTAGGGAGTTATTAGTAGCAATTGAAACGAAAAGTGGTATGGTAACCATCTTTATGGCTGTTTTAGAATTGTTAAAACAACAAGTTATGGAAATGCGTTATGAAGATGATGATATTATATTCACTGCTATCTTAGAGCGGGCCGTGTAGAAAGGGGGCTATATGAGCTTACCAACAATGCATTTAGAAGCCGTTTTGTTTTCATCGGCAAAGCCTATATCGATAGATATGTTAGCAGAAGTGTTTGGGCTTTCCACAGAGGAGACACAAAAATATATAGAAGAATTACAATGTGAACTAGAAGAACAGAATCGAGGTATTCGAATACGTATATCTGGAGCCGGTGTTGAATTAGTAAGCGCTGTTGAATGTGCTGATTATGTTGGGCATATTCGTAAAAGAGAAGATAAATTATCTAATGCGGCTATGGAAACATTAGCTGTTATCGCCTATAAGCAGCCTATTACAAAGGCTGAAATCGAAGAGGTGCGCGGTGTAAATAGCGATAAAATTATAAAACAATTATTGACTCGATCTCTTATAGCTGAATTAGGTCATAAGGATACTGTAGGTAGACCGATTCTATATGGCACGACTGATGAGTTTTTGAGAAGTGCTGGAGTAGAATCTATTGAAGCCTTACATCAAGAAGTTTCGGAAACAGAAGGATAACATGGAACGATTACAAAAATATATTGCCAGTTGTGGTATTGCATCACGGCGTAAGGCAGAAGAACTAATTACAGAAGGTAAAGTACAGGTCAATGGTCGCAAGGTAACCGAATTAGGGGTCAAAATTAATCCACAAAAAGATAAGGTTAAGGTTAATGGGCAATTATTGGCTCAAGAGAAACCAGTATATTATTTGTTAAATAAGCCAAAGGGGGTCATTACATCTGTGTCTGACCCTCAAGGTCGAGAAACGGTTTTAGATTATATAAAAAATGAAACGAAACGAATTTACCCTATTGGTCGTCTCGATTTATATACAGAAGGTTTGTTACTGCTTACGAATGATGGAGAGTTGGCACAAAATCTAACGCATCCATCTAAAGGCGTGGAAAAGACTTATGAAGTTCGTATCAAAGGTCGTGTTCGCGATGATGATTTGCAAATTATTGCAAATGGTGTAGAGCTTGAAGATGGTATAACTGCACCTGCAACAATTGTAGATTTAGGTTTTGATGATCATAATGGTGTACATGAAGTAGAAATTACAATTCATGAAGGTCGTAATCGTCAAGTTCGTCGTATGTTTGAACACTTTGGCTATCGTATTCATAATTTAAAACGCATTGCGTATGCTGGTCTTACTTTAGGTGGTGTGAAACGAGGCGCTTCTCGTCAACTAACAATTCGTGAAGTAAAAGCGCTAAAAGCATTGGGGACAGATAAGGCATGAAGCAAATCATAGTCATTGGCGGTGGTGCGGCAGGTCTAATGGCAGCTGTTATAGCAGGCCGTGAAGGAGCACGCGTCATTTTATTGGAAAAAATGAATATGGTTGGCAAGAAAATGGGCATTACCGGTAAAGGTCGCTGTAATATTACGAATAGTGCAGATATGGCCGAATTTATAAAAAATACGCCTGGTAATGGTAAGTTCTTGTACGGTGCCTATGAACGCTTTAGTAATGAAGATCTTCTGGACCTATTGCATAGCTGGGGGTTAAAAACTAAAGTAGAACGTGGGGGACGAGTGTTTCCTGAATCCGATTCTGCATTAGAAGTACGCAATATTTTTATGAAAATCCTAAAAAAGTATAATGTTCAAGTTCATTTAAATGAACCTGTTACATCGATTACTGTACAGGAAAATCGTGTAGTTGGTGTTACAACGGATAAGGAACAATATGCTTGTGATGCTGCTATTATTTGTACTGGTGGTGCATCTTATCCATTGACAGGTTCTACTGGTGATGGTTACGTTTTAGCCGAAAAAGTGGGACATACTATTACTGATATTCGTCCATCCTTAGTCCCTATCGTTACAAACGAAACGTGGGTAAAGGAAATTATGGGGCTTAGTCTTCGTAATGTTGAGGTATCCGTAATTTCTAAAAGTAAGGTACAAGCTAAACAATTTGGGGAAATGATGTTTACTCATTTTGGTCTTACGGGGCCTACAATTTTATCATTAAGTCACACGGTAGGTAAGTTGCTTCGTAAGAAAAATCCTCAAATTACCATTGAAATTAATCTTAAGCCTGCTTTAACTGCAGAAGTATTGGATAAGCGCTTGCAAAAGGATTTTGACTTATATTCTAAAAAACAATTGGCTAATGGGATGAGGGATTTACTACCTGTAAATCTTATTCCCATTGTTATAAAGCTTGCTGAGTTAAATCCGGCTAAACCAATTAATCAAATTACAAAGGAAGAGCGTTTGCGCTTATGTCATGTATTGCAACATATGACAGTAACTGTTAAGGAATTACGACCTGTAGCGGAGGCTATTGTAACAGCCGGTGGTATTTCATTAAAAGAATTTAATCCTAAAACTATGGAGTCTAAATTGATTGGTGGTTTATATGGTGCTGGTGAAGTACTAGACATAGATGCTTTTACAGGAGGCTATAATTTACAAGCTGCCTTTTCCACAGGCTATGTGGCGGCTATGCATGCCGTACACGGTGATGAAGAATAGAGGTTATTATGAACACTAAAAAAATTGCCATTGCTATTGATGGTCCTGCTGGGGCTGGTAAAAGTAGCATTTCTAAAGTAGTGGCCAATGAATTAGGGTATTTATATATCGATACAGGTTCCATGTATCGCGGTGTTACATGGGCAGTTCTTGATAGTCAAATCGATGTTAAGGATCAAGCTGCTGTAGAAGCTTTATTACCTTCTTTAAATTTGACTTTAGAGCCTACTGCAACAGCATGCAAGGTCTATATTAAAGGGAAAGATGTTACATCATTAATTCGCCAGCAGCAAATTAATGATAATGTATCGACTATAGCTTCTTATAAAGGGGTTCGAAAATATTTGGTAGAACGCCAACAAGAGATGGCCGCCGTTGGTGGAGTTATATTAGATGGACGTGATATCGGTTCTGTCGTATTACCTAATGCAGAGCTAAAAATTTATTTAACCGCTTCTGTAGATGCACGTGCAAAACGTAGATGGTTAGAAGTACAAGGTACATCAAACGAGCAAACACTAGACGAAATTAAAAAGAATGTTGTTAGTCGTGATGAAATGGATAAAAATCGTGAAGAGTCTCCACTTGTATGCGTTGAAGATGCAGTGGTTGTAGACTCTAGCGATATGAATTTCGATGAAACTGTGGCATATATATTGAATTTAGTGCAGGAGACAATCAATCATGAATAAATTTTCAACCTGGTTATGGCGTACTGCTTTTTGGCTTCGCTATAAGGTAGGGTATGGACTGAAAGTATATGGTCGCGATAATTTTCCAATGGAAGGACCCGTTATCGTGGTGCCTAATCATTTAAGTAATAATGATCCCCCTATCTGTGGCTATGCTTTGCCTAGACATGTACACTTTATGGCTAAACAAGAATTATTTGTGAATCCTATTTCGCGTTTTTTTTGTACATGGCTTGGTGCATTTCCGTTAAATCGCGGTGCTATTGATAAAGTTGCTATTCGTCATGCCATGGGACTACTTAAAGACAATAAGGTTTTAGGCATATTTGCAGAAGGTAACCGTCAAAAAAGTGGTAAGCTTGGTAAATTTCATGATGGTGCAGCATCAATTGCTCTTAGAACAGCGGTTAGCATAGTGCCTGTTGCTATCATTGGCTCTCACAATATGGAACGTAATAAAGTGGCTTGTATTATTGGTAAACCGATTCCAGTTGAAAAAGCTAAAGCGACTCCAGAAGCGATTCAAAAAGTAAATGATAGTGTTAAAAGTGAAATCCAACGAATGATAGATTCTTATCATAACAATTGTATAGAGGAGACTTTATGGAAATAATTTTGGCTAAAAACCATGGTTTTTGCTATGGTGTAAAACGGGCTGTTGAAATGGCAAATGAAGCTGCAAATAACGATGGTAAAAGCTATACATTAGGTCCTATTATTCATAATCCTCAAGTTGTAGGTCGTCTTGAAGACAAAGGGGTAAGCCCTGTTCAAGAAGTGTCTGATATCGCTGAAGGCACAATGATTATTCGCTCTCATGGTGTAGGACCTGCTATTTATGAAGAGGCAGAAGAAAAAGGATTACATGTTGTGGATGCCACATGTCCACATGTAAAAAAAGCACAGCAAGATGCAAAGTCTGTTATAGATGAAGGTATGACTTTGGTGATTTTGGGAGAAAAAAACCATCCTGAGGTTAAAAGCATCAATTTATGGGCAAATAACGAAGGAATAATCATCGAAGATGAAGAATCCGCCCAAAAACTACAAGTTGTGGAAAAAATGGGCGTTGTTGTACAAACAACCTTTTCACAATTCAAATTTAACAGTATAATAGACATATTAGAGAAAAAATCTAAGAATCTTAAGGTTTTCAAAACGATATGCAATGCAACGCAAGAACGACAGAATTCTGCCGTTGATTTAGCACGTAATGTAGATCTTATGATAGTGATAGGCGGTAAGAACAGCGGCAACACAAACCGATTGGCAGAGGTTTGTCGTGACGTTGGATGTACAACGTATCACATTGAAACTTCTACTGAATTACAACTGGAATGGTTTAACCGAGTACAGACGGTAGGAGTAACAGCAGGAGCATCGACTCCCGACTGGATTATTAAGGAGGTCATTGAGACAATGAAAGATTTTGCAGAATTATTAGCAGCCGAAGGTCAAGAAGAATTTAAGAAAGGGAACGTTGTAGAAGGTACAGTAGTTCAAGTCGAAGATGAACGAGCTTATGTATCTTTTGGCTACAAAACTGAAGCCATTTTGAACAGAACTGAAATTTCTTATCCAGCACCAGAATCTGCCAAAGATGTGTTAAAAAATGGTGATGAAATTAAAGCAGTTATCATGAATCACATCAAAGAAGATAATCCTATTTATCTTTCCATGACTCGCTTGGCTAAAGATGAAGATTGGCAATATGTTATCGAAGCACAAGAAAAAGATGAAGCTATCGTATGTAAAGGTATTGATGCTATCCCAGCAGGTTTAGTAGTAACAGTTAAATCCCTTCGTGGTTTCATTCCATTGTCCCAAGGTGATGTTCATTTCGTGAAATCCTTGGACAACTTGGTTGGTACAGAATTTGAAGCTAAAGTACTTGAAATCGATGAAAAGAAAAACCGTTTGGTTCTTTCTCGTCGTGCAGTATTGGAAGTGGAACGTCAAGCTAAATTAGCTGAAGCATTGAAAAATATCAACGTTGGCGAAAACTATAAAGGTATCGTTCGTAAAATCATGCCTTATGGTGCATTCGTAGATATCGGCGGTATTGAAGGTTTACTTCACATTTCCGATATTTCTTGGCAAAAAATCAAAAAAGTGGAAGATGTTCTTTCCGTTGGCCAAGAAATCGAAGTTAAATTACAATCTTTCGACGCTGAAAGCAATAAATTATCCTTGTCCTTAAAAGCTTTATCTAAGAGCCCATGGGACGTTGCTGAAGAAACATTGCATGTTGGCGATGTTATTAACGGCAAAGTCGTTCGTTTAGTAGCTTACGGTGCATTCGTAGCTGTTAATGACGACATCCAAGGTTTACTTCACATTTCTCAAATTACAAAACAACGTAATGCGAAAGTTGAAGATTACTTGAATCGTGGTCAAGAAGTTGAAGTTAAAATCATTTCTCTTAACAAAGATGAAAAGAAATTGGGTTTGGCTTTGACTGAGTTGATGGAATCAAAAGAAACTGCAGAAGACGCTGAATAATTCATTGTCTAATAAAAGGCTAGCCAAGGTTTCCTTGGTTAGCCTTTTTGCGTACTTTACTTAGAATATGATAAAATATAGTAATGTATTAGATTAGATAATGAGGTGAAACTATGGCAAAACCATTAGTGGCTGTTGTAGGCCGTCCAAATGTAGGTAAATCTACACTTTTTAATGCCATTGTTAATAAACGTATCTCTATCGTTGAAGATATTCCGGGGGTAACAAGGGACCGTATTTACTTCGATGCAGAGTGGTTAAATCGTGAGTTTACAATGATCGATACTGGTGGTATCGAGTTCATTACTGAAAATAGTCATGTTATTCCTAAGATGATGCGATTACAAGCTGAATTAGCTATTGAAGAAGCGGATGTAATTTTATTTGTCGTCGATGGTAAACAAGGTATTGTACCTGCTGATGAAGAAGTTGCAAATATTCTTAGAGCTAGTGGAAAACCTGTTGTACTCGTAGTTAATAAGATTGATAGTGTAAATCAAGAGCCGAATATTTATGAATTCTACAATCTTGGTTTGGGGGACCCCATTGGCATTTCCGCTAAAAATCTTATGAATTTAGGTGATTTGCTGGATGATACTGTTAAACATTTTCCACCAGTTGGCACTAATGTAGATGATGAAGATACTATTCATGTTGCCGTTATTGGTCGTCCAAATGTAGGTAAATCTTCTTTGACTAATGCATTATTAGGACAAGATCGTGTAATAGTATCTGATGTAGCAGGTACTACTCGAGACTCCATTGATACGTATTGGACTCATGAGGGCCAAAAATTTGTACTTATTGATACGGCGGGAATGCGTCGTAAGTCTAAAATCGAAGAAGCCGTTGAACGATATAGTATTGTCCGCTCTTTGCGATCAGTGGATCGTGCTGATATTGTAGTTCTTGTACTAGATGCTCAAGATGGTGTTACAGAACAAGATAAAAAAATTGCAGGTTATGCTTACGAAGCGGGTAAAGGTGTAGTCATTGTTGTGAATAAATGGGATCTTATTGAAAAAGATGACAAAACAACATTGCGATTTACTGAAGATATTTATGATGAATTAGGTTTTTTACAGTTTGCACCTATCCTGTTTGCTTCTGCTTTAACTAAGCAACGTATTCACCGTTTAGCTGATATGTTGAAGTTTGTATCTGAACAACAATACCGCCGTGTATCTACTGGGACGTTAAATCAATTATTACAAGATGCACAAACCGTAAATCCTGTACCATCTCGCAATGGTAGAATTCCAAAAATCTATTATATGACGCAAGCTAGTGTTAAGCCGCCTACATTTATTTTATTTGTAAATGAACCAGAGCTAATTCACTTCTCTTATATGCGTTTCTTAGAGAATCGATTGCGTGAGTCCTTTGGTTTTGAAGGAACGCCAATTCGTTTAGTATTACGTGGCAAGAAACGGGATGATGAAGACTAATGGATATTATGATTATTGTATATGCTGTATTATCATATCTTATCGGTTCGATTCCTAGTGGATTAATTATAGGTAAGTTTTTCTTTAATACAGATGTACGGCAATATGGCTCTAAAAATATTGGCGCTACTAATACATATCGAGTTATCGGTCTTAAAGCAGCCTTACCTGTATTTCTATGTGATGCTTTAAAAGGGGCCGCAGGAGTAGTGCTACTCTCACCCTATGGGCCTATGTTTATGATCTTAGGTGGTATTCTTGGGATGATGGGGCACAACTGGTCTGTTTTTCTGGGCTTTAAAGGTGGTCGTGGCGTTGCTACGGGTTTAGGTGTACTTATTGCTCTTTCACCAATAGTAGCATTGATTTGCTTTTTGGTATGGGGTGTTATCGTATATTTCACTAAACTTGTATCTTTAGGCTCTATCATTGCCGCTGCATTAGTACCAGTACTGATGTATTTCACTGGAGAATCCTTCTGGTTTGTTGGCTTTGGCGGATTAGCAGCTTTGTTTGTCATTGTACGTCACTGGGATAATATTAAGCGTCTACTTGCTGGAAACGAGTTAAAAGTAGAGCGCATTAAAAAGGATTAAAGAATGAATGTTGTTGTTGTCGGCTCTGGTAGTTGGGGGACGGCCCTTGCTATTAAATCCGTTTTAGCTGGAAATACTACAACTATATATTGTCGTCGTCCAGAATTTGCAGATAAACTTGCAAAAGACTTAGAGAATAAAGACTATTTACCAGGTGTAAAACTTCCAGAAGAATTACAATATAGTTCTGATTTAGAGGCATGTATTAGTAATGCCGAAGTGGTATTAATGGTTACTCCTTCTGTACATGTACGTACCAGTTTAGAGGCTATTAAACCGTATGCTCATAAAAATCAAGCCTATATTCTATGTTCAAAAGGTGTAGAACGAACCAGTGGCAAACTTTTGACGACTGTGATGAAAGAGGTTCTTGCTACCATAGGGTGTCATTTAGCGGTTTTGTCTGGACCTAATCATGCAGAAGAGGTTGGTCGCAACTTACCTGCTGCATCTGTGCTGAGTACTGAAAGCCTAGAGGTAGCTACAACATTGCAAAAGGCATTATGTAGTCAAAATTTTAGAATTTATGCAAATACTGATATGATTGGTGTTGAACTAGCAGGAGCCACGAAAAACATCATTGCCCTTGCAGCTGGTATTGCAGATGGTTTAGCTTTAGGGGATAATTGTAAGGCTTTACTATTAACACGTGGCCTTCATGAGATGACTCGCTTTGGGGTGGCCTTAGGGGCCCAAAAAGAAACCTATGCTGGTCTTGCTGGTATGGGGGATTTGATTGCTACTTGTATGAGCCCACATGGTCGTAACCGTGCGGCTGGTCAAAAACTAGCCGAGGGTAAGACGATGGATTTTATTGTTAATCATACTAATATGGTTGTAGAAGGATTTTTCGCAACAGAAATTATTTATAAAATGGCTTGTAAACATCAAATTGAAATGCCTATAACGAAGGCTTTATATGAGGTTTTATACGAAAAAAAATCTCCATCCATAGCATTAGCTGAGTTGATGGGGCGTGATATTAAAATTGAAGTATCATAAATAAAAGATACTTTTAATTTGGTTATTTATATACTATAATTAATGAGTATAATCTTGTGAGGGTTGTATGCGAATTATTGGCGGAACTGCTAAGGGACATGTTATAAAAGCACCTAAAGGATTAGATACTAGACCTACACTTGATCGTGTTCGTGAAAGTGTATTTAATGTATTAGCAAATAGAGGTATATTTGGTTCTGATGTACTAGATATATTTTCTGGCACTGGTGCAGTAGCAATTGAAGCCTTAAGTCGTGGTGCAGCACATGCAGTAGCAGTGGACTTTAAAACGGGAAAACTAATTTTAGAGAATGCTAAACATTGTCGTGTGGATGATCGGTTAGAAATTATTCCGAGGAAACTTTCACAATTAAAAAATTATATGGTAGGGCGACAGTTCGATTATATATTTTCTGACCCGCCATATGAAAATGGATTTATACAAGATACCATAGATTTGGTTGTAAACTATGATTTGTTAAAACCTGAAGGTGTTTTATTATTAGAACATCATAAGGATGAGGTTTTTACCTTACCAGAATTATGGGAATGTATAAAAGAACAGAAATTTGGTTATACGGTAGTTTCCTATTTTGTAAAGACAGCCGAAAGGAGCTAAACCTGTGCGTATAGGTGTATGTCCGGGTAGTTTTGACCCAGTTACTAATGGACATGTTGATATTTTTGAACGGGGCAGCCGATTGGTTGATAAATTAATCATTTCTGTCAGCTCAAATCCGAATAAAAATTCCTTATTTTCTATGGAAGAACGGGTTGAGATGATTCGAAATTCTGTCAAACATATTCCTAATGTTGAAATTGATTGTACAGGTGGCTTGCTCAATGAGTATGTTAAATCCAAGAATGCTACTATTATTATTCGAGGATTACGTGCATTGAGCGACTTTGAATATGAATTTCAGCGCGCATTATTTGCAAAATATTTGGATGATGACATTGAAACAGTATTTATTATGACAAATAACAAATACTCTTTTGTCAGCTCCACGGGTATTCGTGAACTAGCTAAATTTGGTGGTAAGCTAGATGGTCTTGTTCCGGATGATGTTAAGGAAAAACTTGAAGAACGCTTTAATACGGTCCATAATAAATAGGGGTGAATTGTATGAAAACAGAAAAATTATTAGAAGATTTAGAGGTTCTTATTGAATCTAGCAGCCGTATTCCTATGACTACAAAACGTATGGTTGAGGAAGACGAAATTATGCGTATTATTGATTCTATTCAGGAATCCTTACCTTTGGAACTTGAAGAATCTCGTCGTATTGTAGCAGATAAAGATAAAGTGTTAGCTGATGCTCAACGTCAGGCTGAAACTTTGATCGATCAAGCTAAAGACTACATTGCTAAATTGACAGCTGAAAGTGAACTTGTAAAACAAGCTCAAGAACAAGCTAATCAAATTATTAATGCAGCAAATCAATCCTCTGATGAGCTGAAAGCTAGCTCTATTCAATATGCTGGTGATGTTCTTAAATATGTTGAAAACAACTTGGAGAAAACATTGGAAAGCTTGCGTCAAAATCGTGAAAGTTTGAAACAAACTGAACAACGTACAGAAGAAAATCAATAGTTTAAACAAAGGCTAGATATCATATTATATCTAGCCTCTTTTTATATTTTAAAGTCCATAGAAAATTTAAGATAAGTAATATCAAATTTCAGATCAATATGTAAAAAATAATGTGAGCAAAATAATAAGCCAGAAATAAAAGCGAAGGGATACCTTCGCTTTTATCATTCTCTATAGTTTTCTGGTTTTTTAGGCTCCACAATCATAGTTTGATGGGTATTAAAAATAACAAATCCCAAAGGAGATCCAGGTGGCTTTTTGATATTTTTAATGTATGTATAATCTACCGGGACCTTACTAGTATCACGAGCTTTACTAAAGTAGGCTGCATATTGTGCTACTTTAGATAAAATCATATCGTCTGGCTCAACATTGAGTCTTAAAATAAGGTGGGAACCTTGGATATCTTGTGTATGGAACCAAATGTCAGTTGGCTTTGCAAATCGGTGTGTTAAATATTCGTTTTGCTGATTGTTACGACCGATAAATATTTCACCTTCATCAATTGTTAAGTGAATGTAGTTAGATTTACCTAGTTTGTAAGATAATGGTTTTTTTGATTTTTTTATAATGCCTGCATCCATACATTCTTTGCGTATTTCTTCTAAACTTTCACGAGTGGTGGCTAAAGAGATACTGTACAGAATGGATTGTAAGTATGCTAGTTTTGTGGTACTAGCATTGAGTTGGTACTCGCCGCTAACCATACGATTTTTTAGTTTTGTATAAAGCTTATAATACCATTGTGCATTTTCCACAATCGTTAAGTTTGGCTTTAAAGGAATCGTTAAGATTTCGTTTTCTTCGGAAAGAAGATTTTGCAATTCAATAGAAGGCTCATATTGCACTTGAAGGTGTGCATTTATCATTAGAAGATCACCATATAATTTATAGGTTTCCATTTTCTTAGTATCTTCTAATTCATCTTTAATCTTTTGATGGCGACCTTCTTCCTTTTTGATGGCTGCTGTTAAGATTTTTTCTAACTCTTTATCAGCTGTATGAATTGCTTTTGTATTATGAATGGATTCTTCTAAGGCTTCAGAAATAGTGTTGTATTCTTTTAATACCTTATAGTTATGTAATAAAATACTTGCGTAAGCTTTTTTATTGTTATCGTTGACTAAAGTAAACAAACCTTTGCTATTTTGGAGTTTTACCTTGAGGTCGTACAAGGCTTTAGCAAGTGTATCTAGTTGGAAAGTATCTAAATCGGTTATGATTTCTTCACCACTTAATTTGGAAATATATAAAAGCTCATCCAATAAAGGTTTACCAAAACCGTTAAAGATAGCTCGAATAGATTGCTGCACAGAGCCATTACCAAAGGAAGTAAGTAGATTTTTTATTTCATTATTATCAAAGTCCATTAAACTTACGCGATTAGCATTAGGTGGTAAATCATACTGTATTTTTGGACTAATAATACGTTCACGGTTCATGAGAGGGGAGACGTGAATTAAGGATTCTAAAATAATACCGTCTTGTACGAAGATACAGTTGGAATATTTGCCCATTAATTCAATATAAATATATGTACTCGTAATAGAACCGTCCATTTCTAGTTTATCCGTTTGGATACACATGATACGGTCACCGTTGATTTGTTCCACCTTTACGATGCGGCTACCTTCAATATGCTTTCGTAAGAACATGCAAAGTGAGCTTGGTTCTTTTGGTAGATCTTGAAGTGGTTGGCTAAGATACATTGCTGGTGTGGCACCTACGGTAATAATTAAGTTTTGGTCTTCGTTAAGTGCTCGAACTTTAAATAATAATGTAGTTTTATCTATTTGATATAGTTTTTGTATTTGACCTGTTTGTAGTCGCTCGTTTAATTCTTTAGCGAGTACAGACATGGTAAGTCCGTCTAAATTCATAGTACTCCTTTCAAATATATTTAGAAGTATAGTTTAGTATACCATAGTGTACATATAATTCTTAGTATTTAAACACGGATTGTGTAATTCGTGGTACAATAATAAAAACTACTAAGGAGGATGATTTATGAAAAGTATGACCGGTTTTGGTTCTGGCACAGCAACCAAAGATGGCATTACCTGTACGGTAGAAATTAAGTCCGTAAACGCTCGCTTCTTGGATCTGTTTATTCGTAGTCCAAAACAAATGAATCCTTTTGAAAGTACTATTCGTGGAATGATACAAGATCGTATTACTCGTGGTAAGGTTGAGGTATCAGTTTCTATTTTAGATACAGGGGAGCGACCTAAAACTTTTACTATTAATAGTGTATTGAGAAAACAAATACAAGAGTTGTTGGTACAAGAAGAATTCTATGATGATTCAAAAAAGGTACCTTTACAAGCTGTAAATTCGATTTCTACCGAATGGGTTCAACAACAAGATACACCAATTGCAGAAGATGTTCTATTAGATATTGTGAAAGAAGCTACGACTCAAGCATTAGATGCTTTAATAGCAATGCGAACTGCGGAAGGTCAACATATCAAGCAGGATTTATTAGATCGTATCGATACACTTGAAAAGATCATTACTAAAATTGACACTAATAAATCTGGTGCTGTAGAAGCATATCGCGAACACATAAAAACTAAAATTCAGGAATATTTAGTTTCTTTAGAAGCGAGTATTAGTGAGGATCGTTTTATACAAGAGATTGCTCTATTAGCTGATAAGACGGATATTACGGAAGAGATTGTCCGATTTACCTCTCATGTGGTACAATTAAGAAATACACTTGCAGATACAAACTCAATCGGTCGTAAGGTCGATTTTATTTTGCAAGAAATGAATCGTGAAGTAAATACAATCGGATCCAAAGCAATGGATTCGATTATTACTGAGCTTGTGGTTCAACTTAAATGTGAGTTAGAGAAAATTAGAGAACAAGTACAGAATGTAGAGTAATAGGAGGTCTATGAATGAGTATTCAATTACTGAATATAGGCTTTGGTAATATGGTATCTGCTAACCGTGTTATGGCTATTATTAGTCCTGAATCCGCCCCTATAAAGCGGATGGTTCAAGATGCTAGAGACAAGGGATTGCTCATTGATGCCACATATGGTCGTAAGACACGTGCTGTATTAGTTATGGATAGTGGTCAAATTGTATTATCTGCAATTCAACCTGAAACCGTAGCACATCGACTTGTGCAACATGATGTGGATGTAGATACAGTGGAATCATAGGAGTGCATATGTCAGACAGAGGATTATTAATCGTTATATCCGGGCCATCTGGCGCAGGTAAGGGTACGATTTGTGCGAATATTCGTAAAGAAATGCCTAATTTAGTTTATTCCGTTTCTATGACAACCCGTGCTCCACGTGTGGGTGAAAAGGAAGGAATTAACTATTTCTTCCGCTCTAAAGAGGAATTTGAGTCTTTACTTAGTGAAGACGCATTCTTAGAATATGCTAAGGTATATGATAATTACTATGGTACTCCAAAACAACATGTAATGGATTTATTAGATGATGGGAAAAGTGTACTATTAGAAATCGATATTCAAGGCGCTATGCAGGTTAAGGAACGTTTTAGCGATGCTGTATTTATTTACATTGTACCGCCGTCACTATCTGAGTTATCTGAACGTTTACATAATCGTGGCACAGATGCTAAAGAAGTCATTGATAAACGATTGTCATTGGCTTGTTCAGAATTGGCCTTAGCTCATCGTTATGACTATATTGTTGTAAATGATGATTTAGCAGAGGCTTCTGAAAAGGTTGCTTCTATCTTGCGAGCTGAGTCTTGTAAGATTAGTCGTAATAAAGAGCAAATTCAATATATTTATAAACAATATCAAGAGTCTAAGGAGAAGTGATAGTATGATGGTAAAACCTCCATTAAAAAAATTGGAAAGCCAAGTAGATAGCAAATATACATTGGTGACTTTAGCGGCTAAACGCGCTCGCGAATTAACAGATGGCGAACCTTGCTTAGCAGAATCTACACATGCGACTGACAAGCCTGTATCTTTGGCATTTTATGAAATTGCTGAAGGTGAAGTGACATATAAACGCACTAAAGAAGGCATTAAATAAAAAATCAATTCCTTGTATCATTGATACAAGGAATTTTTAAAAGGAGAAGAACATGCGCGGAAAACATATCATTGTCGCAGTATCTGCAGGTATTGCAGCGTATAAGGCAATTGAAGTGGTAAGCAGACTTCGTAAAAAAGGGGCTGAAGTAAAGGTTGTAATGACACAAAATGCAACGCATATTGCGTCACCTTTAACATTTGGCGAAATCAGTGGACATCCTGTAGCTCTAGACATGTTTGAACAAGTTCATCAGTGGGATGTAGAACATATTGCACTGGCCACTTGGACAGATGCATATGTAGTTGTGCCTGCAACAGCAAATGTGATCGGAAAAATTTATGCAGGCATTGCTGATGATATGTTAACTACAACAATTATGGCTACCAAAGCACCTAAGTACCTTTGTCCTGCTATGAATACAGAAATGTATAATAATCCTATTACTCAACGCAATTTAGAAGGATTACGTTCTTTGGGCTACCATATTATGGACCCTGCAGAAGGTTGGTTAGCTTGTGGCATCACAGGTGTAGGACGTTTACCGGAGCCCGAAGCAATTGTGGATTGGCTAGAATCTAAAATGTGCAGCACCAATGAGCTTGAAGGTACTACTATACTTGTTACAGCTGGCGGAACACAGGAGAGTATTGATCCTGTTCGGTATATTGGAAATCGTTCTAGCGGTAAGATGGGATATGCCATTGCAGAACAGGCTGTACGCATGGGGGCTAAAGTGATATTAGTAAGTGCTCCCACATCCTTGCCTATACCAAGTGGCGTAGACTTTATTTCTGTAGATTCTGCGGTATCTATGCAGGAGGCTGTTGAAGCTCGTTATAATGATGTTAATGTAGTTATTATGGCTGCCGCTGTTTCTGATTTTAGAGTCCTTCATAAAGCAGAGCAAAAAATAAAGAAAATGGAGTCTATGACCATAGAACTTGTAAAAAATCCAGATATTCTACAAGGGTTGGGCTCTAAAAAAAATCATCAAATTCTTGTTGGTTTTGCGGCAGAAACAGAACATGTAATCAAGTATGGTCAGGATAAAGTGGCTAGAAAAAATCTAGATATGCTTGTGGCCAATGATGTAAGCAAATCGAATGCAGGTTTTAATGTAGATACGAATGAAGGCTATTTTTTATATCCCGATAAAGAGCCTAAAGAAATGCCTAATATGAAAAAATCTGAACTTGCTCGACATATCCTTAGAGAAGTTATTGATTTAGTAGCAAACAAAGCTGACATAAATTAATTCTTGTGTGTGTTGTTTTAAGAAGGGTGTGTTTTTCTTACATGTTTGCTATACAAAAAGCATATTTAGACGGCTCATTAGGAAAAGGAAAATGGAGTAACAATATTATTGCTGGATTGGTCGTAGGGGTAGTGGCTCTGCCTTTAGCAATGGCCTTTGCTATTGCTAGTGGAGTTACACCGCAAGCGGGCATTTATACGGCAATCATTGCAGGTATATTTGTATCCTTGTTTGGTGGCTCCCCTGTTCAGATTGCGGGCCCTACAGGGGCATTTATCGTTCTATTGAGCAGTATCGTTGTCAATTATGGCTTTGAAGGTTTACAAATTGCGACCATGATGGCAGGGATTATTCTGGTTTTAATGAGCGTTGCAAAGTTAGGGACAGTCATTCGGTTTATACCCACACCTGTTATTATGGGTTTTACAGCAGGTATTGGTGTTACAATTTGGGTAGGGCAATGGCCATATTTCTTTGGATTTCCACCGTTGCCTTATATGGCTCATTTCCATGAAAAATTATGGGCTATGATTCAGTCCTTACCATACTCTGACTTACCTACATTGGGGATTGCGCTCTTAAGCTTAAGTCTACTGTTAGTTTTACCTAAAATCCCATATATTAATAAAGTTCCAGCTCCCATTGTAGCTATGATTGTTGCTACGGTTATTCAAGCTATCTACCAATTTCCTACGGTTTTAACCATTGGTAGTGCATTTGGTGGTATACCTCAAGGTTTGCCAGAATTTTCTGTACCAAAATTGAGCTTTGATAAAATCTTATCTTTAATCGGGCCGGCTTTTACAATTGCCATGCTAGGCGCTATTGAATCCTTATTGTCTGCAGTTGTTGCTGATGGTATGAGTGGCACCAAGCATGAATCTAATACTGAATTATTTGGACAAGGATTAGCTAATATATTTGCGCCATTGTTTGGTGGAATTGCATCAACCGGTGCTATTGCGCGAACTGCTACAAATATTCGTCAAGGTGGTAATTCTCCGGTGGCAGGTATTGTTCATGCCATTACATTAGGTGCCATTCTCTTATTTTTAGCCCCATATGCAGTGTATATTCCGTTGGCATCTATGGTAGCCATATTATTTGTAGTAGCCTACAATATGAGTGATGTACCACGTTTTATACGAATGCTTATTCTCGCATCTCGTCCAGATCAAATAATATTATTGCTTACCTTTTTCCTGACTATTTTTACGGATTTAGTAGTAGCTGTAAATGTAGGTGTAGTACTTGCAGTGTTGCAGTTTATGCGCAAAATGGTTAATACAATTGATGTGCATGAAGCAAGTAGTGCCGAATTATCAGCACAGATTAGGCATGAGATTACAATCCATCCAGAAATAATGGTATACACTGTAGAAGGCCCATTATTCTTTGGTGCTATAAGTGCATTTGATAGAGCGTTAAACTCTATACATAAAGATCCTAAATATTTAATCATTCGTTTTGTAAAAGTACCATTTGTAGATTTAACGGGTTTACGTATTTTACGAGGTATTATTGAAGAACTTCAAAAAAGAGGCATAGAAGTTTTGCTTAGTGATGTGAGTTACGATATACGTAGAGAGATGTATAAATCTAATTTTTTGGATATTCTGGGCCGTCATCATATGTATCGTCAGTTTGAAAGTGCCCTTCATAAGGCTGAATATGATTTAGCTTTAAAAGAGGCAAGAGAGGTATAATAATGACTTGCTTTCTCACTGTAAATACACTATAATATTTCTGTAACTCATCAAGAGTAGTGGAGGGATAGGCCCTGTGAAGCTACAGCAACCATTCCAAGCGGAAAAGGTGCTAATTCCTATGACAAATGTCGTTAGATGGGAGGGTCTCTCATGAGTGCATGAGAGACTTTTTTTCGTATTAGGAGGATAAAATGGCTGAAAAACATATGTTTTTTACTTCTGAATCTGTTACTGAAGGCCATCCAGATAAAATAGCTGACCAAATTTCTGATGCTGTTTTGGATGCGATTATTGAAAAGGATCCAACTGCTCGTGTGGCTTGTGAAACTTTAGTTACTACTGGTTTAGTTCATGTAGTAGGTGAAATTTCTACTCACACATATGTAGATATTCCTCGCATCGTACGTGATACAATTCGTGAAATTGGTTATACTCGTGCAAAATTTGGTTTTGATTGTGATACTTGTGGTGTACTTGTATCCATCGATGAACAATCTGCGGATATCGCCATGGGTGTTGATGAAGCACTTGAATCAAAAGATGGCAATGGTGAAGTGCTTGATAAAATCGGTGCTGGTGACCAAGGTATGATGTTTGGCTATGCATCTAATGAAACACCTGAACTCATGCCTTTGCCAATTTCCTTGGCACATCGTTTATCTCGTCGACTTACAGAAGTTCGTAAGGATGGGACCTTAACTTACTTACGTCCAGACGGTAAGACTCAAGTTACTGTAGAATATGTTGATGGTAAACCTAAGCGCATTGATACAATTGTTATTTCTACGCAACATAGCCCTGAAGTTACCCAAGAACAAATTAAAGCCGATTTGAAGCGTTATGTAATTGACGCAGCGTTGCCTGCTGAATTCGTTGATGAAAATACTAAATACTTCATCAATCCAACTGGTCGTTTCGTAATTGGAGGACCTCATGGAGATGCTGGTTTAACTGGCCGTAAAATTATTGTAGATACATACGGTGGTATGGCCCGTCATGGTGGCGGTGCATTTTCTGGTAAGGATCCATCTAAGGTGGACCGTTCTGCAGCATACGCAGCGCGTTATGTAGCTAAAAATGTTGTAGCAGCAGGTCTTGCTGATAAATGTGAAGTGCAAGTTGCTTATGCAATTGGGGTTGCTCATCCTGTATCTATTTTAGTTGATACTTTTGGTACAGGTCGCATAGAGGAAACAAAAATTCAAGAGCTTGTTAAAAAACATTTCGACCTTCGTCCAGCAGGAATCATTGAAATGCTTGATTTGTTAAAGCCTCATTATCGCAAAACTGCAGCGTATGGTCACTTTGGTAGAACTGATGTGGATTTACCTTGGGAACGTACAGATAAAGCACAAATTCTAAAAGAAGAAGCTGGCTTATAATACAAAAGGTCTTGGTAGAATTTCTACTGAGACCTTTTATAATAAACGAAAGGAAAAAATGTATGCGCGTAGCACAAGTTATAATTAACAGACCGGCCAAACAACTTCATAAACCTTTGAGCTATTTAATGCCTGAAAAGTTTGGTAATGTCTTACCTGGTACGCGCGTACTCATTCCTTTAGGACATAGTCGTGAAGAAGGCATTCTTATTGGTTACGACGAGTTAGTTGAGCCACCAGAGTTCACTTTACGAAATATTGTGCAAGTATTAGATAGCGAACCTTGGTTTACACCGGAAATGATGGATACGGCCCGCCGTCTAAATGAGTATTATTTATTCTCTTATGGCGATGCATTGCGATTGTTTACAGTGAATAAGACATTAAAATCTTACGAGGCACCAAAGGAAGAATGGTTAGTAGTCATGCCAGAATTTTCGGTGGCACAATTTAGTGAACGAAAAAAGAAGCAACGAGAATTAGCAAAATACTTACTTGAAGTGGGCGGAGCATCTAAGGCATTACTACTAGCTAAAGGCTATTCTCGTATGGTCATTAAACAAGTGAGTGAAGCTAAAGGTATTGTCGTTGAAGCTCGTTTTAAAGCCACAAAAACAACATTTGATGAGCTTTTAACAGAAGAAGTTAATATTCCTCTTACTGAAGCTCAACAAGCTGTATATGGACCAATACAAGATGCAATGAATAGCCATGAACATAAAACCTTTTTACTTCATGGTGTCACTGGTAGTGGCAAGACTCAATTATATTTACGTGCTACAGCAAGATGTATTAGTCAGGATAAAACAGCTATTATTTTAGTACCTGAAATTATATTGACTGATCAAATTGTGAGACGATTTGTAGAAACTTTTGGTGACGAAGTCGTAGTATTTCATAGTAAATTGACGGTACAACAACGGAACAATAATTGGGAGCGTTTGCGCCGTAAGGATAGTCACATTATTATTGGCGCTCGTTCTGCCGTATTTGCGCCAGCTGAGGATATCGGCCTTATTGTGGTCGATGAAGAACATGATCCATCTTATAAACAAGAGGATATGGTTCGGTATCATGCACGTAACGTGGCATTGTGGCGTGCTGAGGCACATGGTTGTCCCGTTATTTTAGGTTCTGCTACACCATCTGTTACTTCGTACTATAAAGCTAAGCAAGGGGAGTATCATTTACTAGAATTGCCAAATCGCATTTTTGAGCAACCTATGCCGAAGGTTACTATAGTAGATATGAAGGAAGAAATTCTTCATGGAAATTACTCCGTTTTTTCTGATGCCATGAGTCGCTTAATTCAACATACATTAGATGAGCATAATCAAATGATTATTCTGTTAAATAGACGCGGTTATAGTACTTTTGTTATGTGCCGGGATTGTGGGGAAACTATTATGTGTCCTCATTGTGATGTAGCTATGGTTTATCACCAAGCTGGTGAAGAATTGCGTTGTCATTATTGTGAACATCATGAACCAATTCCAACTGTTTGTCCCAAATGTAATAGTAAGAGGATTAAGTTTTTTGGTTCAGGCACACAAAAGGTAGAGGAAGAGTTATGTCGTCACTTTAAATCGGCCCGCATTGCTCGTTTTGATCAAGATGTGACAAAAAATAAGCAATTAGCAGAAGATATTTTACATGACTTTGGGGCTCATAAATATGATATTTTGTTGGGAACACAAATGGTATCTAAAGGACATGACTTTAAAGATGTAACAGCTGTTGGTATTTTAACAGCCGATTCAGTTTTGAATATTCCCGTTTATACAGCTTCAGAACGAACTTTTGATTTACTTACTCAAACGTCTGGACGTGCCGGTAGGGGTGAAAAACCGGGTAGCGTTGTAATACAAACATATAATCCTTTAAATTATGCTATAATAAAGAGTAAGGCTCATGATTATATAGGCTTTTACAATGAAGAAATTCAAAACCGTAAAGCTTTAGGATATCCTCCATTTCGCGAAATGATTCATATGGTTGTGCGTCATCAAGATATGAAAACATTAGAGTCTATAGCAAATCGTATTGTCGATGACTTGGAGTCTTATAAAGGAAATCAGGATATTTTGATTAATGGTCCTTATGAAGCGCCTATAAAAAAAGTGCGCGATATGTATCGTTTAGCTATTATGATTCGCGGTACAGATTTAACGAATTTGAAAGAATATATATATAACTCATGGATTTTCACGCAAGAAGGACTGCTGATTGACGTGGATCCCGTGTAGTGTAGGAGTATCAATGGCTGTATTAGATGTTGTGAAAGCAGGTCATCCAGTTTTAAAACAAGTGGCGGAACCTGTAGAACATGTTAATAAAAAACTTAGAGCCCTTATCGATGATATGGCTGAAACTATGTATAAGACTGAAGGGGTTGGTCTTGCAGCACCTCAAGTGGCTGTAGCTAAACGTATTATCGTTGTAGATGACCAATCTGGTAGTGGTCTTATTGCGCTAATTAACCCTGAAATCACTCATGCTGAAGGTTCTCAAGTTGGACCTGAAGGATGCTTAAGTGTGCCAGGATATTTCGGAGATGTGGAACGATTTAATAAAGTCACCGTTAAAGGTATTGATCCACATAATAAGAAGGTAACTATAAAAGCTGAAGGTTTTTTGGCGCGTATTTTCCAACATGAAATTGATCACTTGGAAGGTCATTTGTTTATTGAAAAAGCAACTAACTTACGATTAATTACTGATCATCCAGAGGAGAAAGAAATTGTCTGATAATAAGCAATTACGCATCGTTTTTATGGGGACACCAGACTTTTCTGTGCCTACCTTAGAGGCTTTGATTCAAGCTGGTCATTCTATTGTCGGTGTGTATTGCCAGCCTGATAAACAAAAAGGGCGTGGTAAACAAGTTCAAATGCCCCCTGTAAAAGTAGCTGCTTTAGAGCATGACTTGCCTGTATATCAACCAGTCACTTTGCGTGATGAACAAGTGAAAGCCGAATTAGAAGCATTAAAACCAGATGTTGTGATTGTTATTGCGTATGGTAAAATTTTACCTCCTTGGCTTATTCGATTGCCGCAATATGGTTGTATTAATGTTCATGCCTCTATTTTACCTAGTTATAGAGGCGCTGCGCCAATTCATTATTCAATTCTTAATGGAGACTCTAAAACGGGTGTTACCATAATGCATATGGATGATGGACTTGATACAGGTGATATCATTGACATTGTGGAGATAGATATTTTACCCGGTGAAACGACAGGACAGTTATTTGAACGTATAGCTGTACTGGGGGGTGAAACTATAGTGCCTGTATTAACTCGTTGGGTTAATGGAGAAATTGTGGCTACACCACAAGATGATTCAATGGCTACACATACTACTAAGATTACAAAGGAAATGGGGCAGATCGACTGGTCTAAGCCGGCTAATGAAATTGCAAATCTCATTAGAGGACTTAATCCAGCACCTGGATGTTATACATATCTCGATGGAAAACGTTTAAAAGTATGGTCTGGAGAAGTGGTTCCCAGTGATACGACTCACTGTTTGATAGATGTCCATGGTAAACATGTACCAATTGCTATATCAGCCACAACTGTGCCTGGTACAATCGTATCTAAAATAGCCGGTTTAGGTGTATTTTGTGGTGATGGAAATATAATTCTATTAACAGAAGTCCAACCAGAAAATAAAAAACGCATTTCTGCAATTGATTTTATAAATGGTCATCAAATAAAGGAAGGTATCGTTTTTGGGGACTCAATATAAGCAGTACGAAACGTATCCGTTATACTTGATTTTATCAACTATTACATGTGCTTTGCTCACAGCAGTACTAGCCTTTCTAATGTATATATTAGAACCAGGACTTTTACAATTGCATCCATTTGCATCAATTATAAGTAGTGTAGTTATATCTATACTTATTGCTATTATATGGATTTTGTGCTTATCTTTAATTGTTGCTAGCACAGGTATTATACGGTTATATCCTATTGTTTTAAGACTAGCCAATCAGTTTATTTATGGATTATTTCCATTAACTTTGGCGATTGGTAAGGTGAGAGGGATTACTAAGGATCAACTCCGCCAGTCTATGATTGATTTAATCAATCATTTAGTAATGCTAGATATGTATACGGTAGATCCAGAACGTATATTATTATTAACTCCTCACTGTTTACAAGAAAGTTCGTGTGTTCATAAGGTTACACATGATGTATATAATTGTAAGCAGTGTGGGCGATGCCAGGTTGGTAATTTGTTGCAAGTGGCTAAGGACTATGGTTGTCAATTTATAGTTGTCACTGGAGGCACCTTAGCGCGGATGAAGGTAAAGGAAGCACGCCCAAAAGCTATTGTAGCAATAGCTTGCGAACGAGATTTAGCAAGTGGAATGGCTGATGTATTTCCCATCCCAGTTATTGGGGTATTAAATGAACGTCCTAATGGGCCATGTTGTAATACAACAGTCGATTCTGAACGTGTTCGAGCAGTAGTAGAACAATTGATTGGTAGGAATAGTAATGATAGAGGTAAAGACTAATCAACAACAAAATATTCGATTGCTCGCTGTAAAAGCATTGAGTGAAATTAATCGCAATGGTGCTTATGCAAATATAAAGTTGCAAGAGTATTTACAGAAATATCATCTATCCGATTTAGATCGAAGATTCTTTACTGAACTTGTGTATGGGGTCATTCGTAGAAAAAATTACTTGGATGCTATTATTGTTCACTTTGCAAAGCGACCCTTAAAGAAACTATCTTCTATGGTTGTGGAAATCCTTAGACTTGGTATTTATCAAATTATCTATATGGATAAGGTTCCTGAAAGTGCGGCTGTTAACGAATCTGTTAAACTCGCCAAAAAGCTAACTAGAGGTTTATCTGGTTTTGTAAATGCTGTTTTGCGTTCGGTTTTACGTGAAAGTGATAGCATTTCTATCGGTGAACTAGCTAAGTCCGAAGCTGAAGAAATTTCCTTTATCTACAATCAACCATTATGGCTTGTCAACTTATGGATAAAAGAAATGGGAAAAGATAAGACCGTAGATCTTTGTTCTTGGTTTAATGAACAACCTCGTTTGACGGCTCGCATAAATACAGTGAAAGTATCTATTGAGGATTGTTTAAAAGAATTAGAAGATTTAGATTGGATTGTAGAACAGGATACATATATTCCTGAAGTAGTTTATATTGATGGACATCAAGGTCATTTAGAAAAAGCTAAACCTGTTTTAGAAGGTCATATTACTTTTATGGATAAAGCATCTATGTTAGTAGCCCATGTGGTAGATCCTCAACCAGGAGAGCTTATCTTAGACTGTTGTGCTGCACCAGGTGGCAAGTCTATGCATATGGCAAGTCTTATGAATAATACAGGAGCTATTATGAGTTGTGATATTTACGACCATAAATTAGAACTGATTAATCAAAATGCTGAGCGATTAGGTGTATCTATTATTTCTACTAAGCTTCAAGATGGTCGTTATCTTCCTGATAATTGGAAAGAACAATTTGATCGCGTCTTAGTTGATGCTCCTTGTTCTGGTCTAGGTATATTACAAAAGAAATTAGACATGCGTTGGCGTAAAACAGAGTCTTTACTTATTGAGTTGCCGCCGTTACAACTTGAAATATTAGAAAAAGCTTCTGAAATGGTTAAGGTTAATGGATATTTAGTATATTCCACATGTACTATGAATAGTGGTGAAAATGAAGCTGTTCTAAATAAATTCTTGGCAATTCATAAGAACTTTATCATCGATCCTGTATCATATAAAGGGGCACCACAAGCTATAGATGGTATGATTACAACCTATCCACCGCGAGATCATATGGATGGTTTCTTTATGGCTCGCATGAAACGCTTATCATAATATAAGAAATGGAGCACCATGATAGAATTATTGGGTAAGTCTTTAGAAGAATTACAATCTATCTTTAAGACCCATAATATACAAAAGTTTCGAGCGAAACAATTAATTGACTATATCTATCATAGATATATTTTTGATTTTGAAGACATGACACAATTTCCGAAAGACTTACGTCAATGGCTAGGTGACAATTGTGTTATTTCTTTACCTACATTAATTACAGAGTCTATTGCCCCTGATGGAAAGACTCGCAAAATACTTGTAGAGATGTCAGATCAAAGTCGTGTGGAAGCAGTTTTGATGGAGCAACACTATGGGTATTCTGTATGTGTTTCCTCTCAAGTGGGGTGTGCTATGGGATGTGTATTCTGTGCTTCTACACAAGGTGGCTTATACAGAGATTTAACAATCGCTGAGATTATTGGACAAGTTGTCATATTTGGGGCTCTTACTAAAGAGGAAATACACTCTGTTGTCGTTATGGGCGCAGGGGAGCCTTTACAAAATTATGATAATGTATTACAAGCATTACAACTACTACATGATCCTATAATTTGTAATATTAGTTATCGTAAGATGACGATTTCCACTTGTGGTTGGGTTCCTAATATTTATAAATTAGCTGATGAAGGTTTGCCAATTACCTTAGCACTTTCATTACATGCTACAAATAATGAAGTTCGTCGTAGTATTATGCCCGTTGGGGCACGTTATGAATTGACGGAAGTATTAGATGCGGTAAAATACTATTATAATACGACACAGCGTCGTGTTACCTTTGAGTATATTCTTATAGATTCTGTAAATGCATCTATAGATGATGCTCATGCTTTGGGGAAAATCTGTAAAGATTTCCCAAATTGTCATGTTAACTTGATCCCAGTTAATGGCAATGAACATATTGAATTATATAAACCATCTATTACGAATATGAATACATTTAAAGACATCGTTAGTTCCTATGGCGTATCAGTAACGGTACGAAAGGAAATGGGCGATGCAATCCAAGCCGCATGTGGACAGTTAAAGGCTGCTCATGGTCGGAAAAAGGAGAATCATGAATAATTTTGTTGGTTTAAGTAAAATTGGGCTTGTACGCCAGCGTAACGAGGACCGTTTTTTCATTGATGGCCATATTTGTGCTGTTACTGATGGCATGGGTGGTTATAGCGGTGGTGAAATCGCAAGTACCTATGCTGTAGATGAAATAAAAGAATATTTGTCCTCCCTTGAAACGATAGGTCAACAAGACTTATGTGATGCTATCATTCACGCTAATCAACGTATTGTAAATCGCGTTGCTTGTGAAGAACGACTTGCTGGTATGGGTACTACCGCTGTAGTTACAGCTATAAATGGTAATCAACTTTACTGGGCAAGTGTTGGTGATAGTCGTTTGTATGTATATAGAGATGGTCATTTACGACAAATTACTACGGATCATTCTATGGTACAAGAATTATTAACAGCTGGAGAGATTACAAAGGATGAAATGCTAAATCACCCTCAACGTAATTTATTAACTCGTGCAGTCGGTGTTGATGAAATCTTAGAGGTTGATAGTGGTGTAGAGTCTATTCTTCCCGGTGATCGTATTTTACTTTGCACTGATGGATTAAGTGGCTATGTATCTGATGATGTAATTGCCTCTGCATTACAATCAACAGATGATGATATGTTGGTTATTGAATCATTGATGGAAGCCGTATATGAAGTCGGAGCAGGAGATAATGTGACCATTGTGGTGGGAACAATCTAATCTAGAAATGGAGAAATAATGAGTACTATGAATATAAAAGGCATACTTCTAGATAACCGCTACCGTATTGTTGATAAAATTGGCGTTGGTGGAATGGCTGATGTATACCTTGGAGAAGATACCTTACTAGGTAGACAAGTAGCAATAAAAGTATTGCATGCTAATTTTGCAAATGATGATGAATTTGTGACTCGATTTAAACGAGAAGCACAAGCGGCAGGTAAATTAAATCATCCCAATATTGTAAATATGTATGATGTAGGTTTTGACCAAAATTTACATTACATTGTTATGGAATATGTAGATGGTGAAACCTTAAAAAAATATATAACTCGTCATGGAAGACTGTCTATAGATGAGGCTGTTAAATTTACTATCGCCATAGCTGAAGGCTTAGAACACGCTCATACAATGGGTATTGTTCATTGTGATATAAAACCACATAATGTTATTATTACCAATACTGGGCGCGTTAAAGTAACTGACTTTGGTATTGCTCGTGCAATAAATGCAACTAACACAGTTATGTATACGAATTCGATTTTGGGTTCTGCACACTATTTATCACCAGAGCAAGCTAGTGGTAAACCGGTAGATGGAAATACAGATATCTATTCATTGGGTGTTGTATTGTATGAAATGCTTACAGGTCGTGTACCATTTGAAGGGGAAACGCCAATTGCAGTAGCATTAAAACACGTTCGTGAGAAGGTAGAACCTCCAACTCGATATAATCCATCAATCCCTCCGCTTTTAGAAGCTGTTGTTATGAAAGCATTATCTAAAAATCCTGCAGATCGTTTTGATTCTATCTCTGATATGATCAGTGATTTGCGGTTATCTCAAGGTTTTACAATGGGGAAAACACAACGTCATGAACCATATGATTTTGCTACACAAATGATTCCTGCGGTTGATCCTGAAGCACTTGAAGATCTAAGTACTATTCAAGAAGAACGTAAAGACGAGGGTAAAAAGAAGAGTATGTTAAGTAAAATTGCATCGATTCCACAAAAATACATCGTTCTAGGTGCTGCTGTCATTTTCTTAGTAGCATTTTTAGGTGCTTTCTTAAGCTACGGAAATTTCTGGAGTAATACAACAGTAGATGTACCTAATGTGGTAGGCAAACAAGTTTCTGTAGCAAAAAATATCTTAGAAGATAAACATTTGCGTGTGTCTACAAGTGAAGTTACGAATCCTGATGTGCCAGCTGGTCAAGTTATTTCTCAAACACCTGGGGCTGGAGAAAAGGTTAAAGAACAACGGACAATTCACCTTGTAGTTTCTAAAGGTGTAGGCGATATTACGGTGCCAGATTTAACTGATTTAACTGTCGATCAAGCCCGTCAACGACTTAAAGATTTAGGTTTAGTTGTGGGGAAAATAACACAGCAATCTGTAGATGGTAAAAAAGATGGTGTAATCATTGCTCAGAGTCCTTCCGGAGATTCTAAAGTGTCTAAAGGGACAACAATTGATCTCGTTGTAAATAAAGCGAAGGCTAAGAAAGTCAAAGTACCTAATCTTGTTGGTATGACATTAAAAGATGCTCGTGATACATTGAGTAATATTCAACTAGGTGTAAACCAAGTATCTGGATCTGTGGAAGAAAAATCTGTGGTTATAGAGCAAAGCATTAAAGCTGGCGATGAAATTGACGAAGGCTCCACATTAAATCTTACGACTGAGTTCAAAGATGATAAAAAGAAATCTGATAAAAAAGATGGAAACAGTGGTAATAAAACAACTGGTACTATAGATGTTACTGTACCAGCTGGTTCTAAAAATCAAGAACTTAAAATTGTCGTAAAAGATGATGAAGGTTCCGCAGTAATTTATGATGATACCAATAAACCTGGAGATCGTATTGTTCGAAAAGTGTCCGGTGTAGGTAATGTACGTATTGAGGTATACCTCAATGGTGCATTAGTGCAAGAAACTGCATTATAAGAGGTACTATGATTACAGGCATTGTTGTCAAAAATATGAATGGGTACTTTTATGTACAAGATGATACGGGCACCATTCATGAATGTAAGGTTCGTGGCAGACTTAAGAAAGGTCGTTATAGTTTACTTGTGGGTGACCGCGTTACGATTTCGGAGGATGGGTTCGTTGAATCCATCCATGGACGTCATAATTCGATGGTACGTCCAGCAGTAGCTAATATTGACCAAGTTGTATTAGTTGTGGCTGCCCATGAACCAGATATTAATGAGCTATTACTTAATAAAATGCTCGTTATGATTGAACATGCGGATATACCTATCGTGCTATGTATCAATAAATGTGACCTGATGGATTCAGAGACGGAAACTATGGTTGATCTTTATAAATCAATTGGTTATAAGGTTTTGATGACATCCACATATAATATGACAGGCATCGATGATTTACGTCATGTGCTTCAACATAAGGTAACAGCTTTTGCAGGTCCATCTGGTGTTGGTAAGAGTAGTCTTTTAAATGCAGTAGACCCAAAATTCGCCTTCCAGACTGGGGAGGTAAGTGATAAGATTAAACGTGGCAAACACACCACTCGTCACGCTTCTTTATATAGTTTAGATGCAGATTCTTTTATCATGGATACACCTGGATTTAGTGCTATTGAATTTAATGATGTTTCCCTTGAAAGATTGCCTACATTATTCCCAGAATTTGGTGAATATGTTGATACTTGTAAATTTAGTCCTTGCTATCATGAACATGAACCCATTTGTGGGATTAAAGCTGCTCTAGAAGCTGGTCATATTCATCAAGGACGATATGATGCTTATATGTCTATACGTAATGATATAGAAAGTCAACGAAAGAGGTTTTAATATGATAAAAATTGCACCATCTATGCTTTCCGCAAATTTTGCGGTGTTAAGCGAGGAATTAAAATCTATTGAAGCAGCGGGGGCTGATTTATTACATATCGACATCATGGATGGACACTTTGTTCCTAATCTAACCTTTGGTGCTCCCATTGTGAAAGCCATTCGTCCATATACAAAATTACCATTTGATGTGCATTTGATGGTTACTAATCCTGGTGATTATGTAGAAGAATTTGCAAAAATTGGTGTAGAATATTTTACTTTTCATCAAGAAACTGTACCTCATATGCATCGTTTGATTCAACATATCAAGCAGTGTGGGATGAAGGCTGGTGTAGCATTGAATCCTAGTACACCTGTATCTCTACTAGAAGATGTAGCTGCAGATTTAGATATGATTTTAATTATGTCTGTGAATCCAGGATTTGGAGGACAATCTTTTATTAAGAATGCCATAAAAAAAGTTAAACAAGCTAAGATATTGTTAGAAGAAGTAGACAATTCAACGGCAGTCATTGAGGTGGACGGTGGTATTAACGATATTACTTGTGTACCGATTAAAAGGGCAGGGGCTACAGTTTTAGTTGCTGGTTCTGCAGTATTTGGTGTTGAAGATCGTGCAAGTATGATTGAATCCATTCGCAATAATTAAATAAATATTTTCATAATATTCTATAATTCAAATTTGAACATAAGATCGTACATCAATAAGAAAGAGAATGTATTTAAAATAAGGAGTGAGGAATACTTAAAGAATTCCTCACTCCTTGCTTGCTTTTGCCATGATTTTTTGTTAGAATTATTAGGTATGAAAAATATGCACGTCAGTGGACTTCGGTACTGTGCCTAATTTTGGGTGACCCGAAGGATGAAGCGGCGGAGGTTAATTAACAGGAGGTGCCACAATGGCAGTAGTATCAATGAAACAATTATTAGAGGCTGGTGTACACTTTGGTCATCAGACTAGAAGATGGAACCCTAAAATGGCGAAATTCATCTTCACTGAACGCAATGGTATTTATATCATTGATTTGTCTAAAACAGTTAAAAAAGTAGAAGAAGCTTACAATTTCTTGCGTGAAGTTGCTTCCCAAGGCGAAGTAATCTTGTTCGTAGGTACTAAAAAACAAGCTCAAGAAGCTATTAAAGAAGAAGCTATCCGTGCTAACATGTTCTTCGTTAACGAACGTTGGTTGGGCGGTATGTTGACTAACTTCAAAACAATTGAAACTCGTATTAAACGTTTAAAACAATTGGAAGCTATGGCAGAAGACGGTACTTTCGAAGTATTGCCTAAAAAAGAAGTTATCGGTCTTCGTCATGAAATGGATAAATTGGAAAAATACCTTGGCGGTATCAAAGATATGCCTAAAATGCCAGGTGCTCTTTTCGTAGTAGATCCTAAAAAAGAAAAAATCGCTATTGCAGAAGCTAAAAAATTGGGTATTCCTGTAGTTGCAACAGTTGACACTAACTGCGACCCAGACGAAGTTGATTTCCCAATCCCAGCAAATGATGACGCTATTCGCGCTGTTAAATTGTTGGCTGGTAAAATGGCTGACGCTGTTCTTGAAGGTCGTCAAGGCGAATCCTTTGAAGAAGCATTAGATAACATGGTAGCTGATTCCGCAGAAATGGTTCGAGACGGTAAAGCTTAATCGTTGTCGTATTAGCATTTGAAAGATAAATCTATAACATATATAATTGGGGTAAGGACTATATCCTTACCTTAATTAATACTAGGAGGAACAAAATAATGGCAATTACTGCTGCTTTGGTAAAAGAATTGCGCGACATGACTGGCGCAGGTATGATGGACGCTAAAAAAGCATTGGTTGAAACTGACGGTAATATCGATAAAGCGGTTGACCTTCTTCGTGAAAAAGGTTTGGCTGCGGCAGCTAAAAAAGCTGGTCGTATTGCAGCTGAAGGTGTAGTACAATCCTACATTCATGCTGGTGGTCGTATCGGTGTTTTAGTGGAAGTTAACTGTGAAACTGACTTCGTTGCAAAAACTGATGATTTCCAAAATTTAGCACGCGACATCGCAATGCAAATTGCAGCTGTAAATCCTACATACTTGAACCGTGAAGAAGTTCCTACTGAAGTAATTGAACACGAAAAACAAGTATTATTGGAACAAGCTAAAGTAGAAGCTGAAGAAGACGTTAAAGCTGGTCGTAAACCAAAACCTGAAGCTGTTTTAGAAAAAATGGTTGCAGGTCGTATTGAAAAATTCTATAAAGAAAATTGCCTATTAGAACAAGTATTCATTAAAGATGGCGATAAAACTGTTACAGACATCATTAATGAAAGTATTGCAAAAATCGGTGAAAACATCAACGTACGTCGTTTTGTTCGCTATGGTTTAGGTGAAGGCATTGAAAAACGCCAAGATGACTTCGTAGCAGAAGTAATGGCATCTGTTGGTAAATAATTAATAAACAATAAGAGAACACCGTACAGTGTTCTCTTATTTTGCAATAGAGGAGTAAAAATATGGCAAAAAGAAAGTTTCGACGTATTGTTTTAAAGTTGAGTGGTGAAGCATTAGCAGGTGAACAAGGTTTTGGTATTAATCCTGATGTTGTTGAAGAATTTGCAAAAGAAATTGCTGCTTTAGCAAAATCCACTGATTTAGAAATCGCGATTGTTGTTGGTGGCGGTAACCTATGGAGAGGTTTAGCTGGTAGCAATCAAGGTATGGATCGTGCTACTGCTGACTATATGGGGATGCTAGCAACAGTGATGAACTCCTTAGCATTGCAAGATGCATTAGAGCAAGCTGGTGTAGATACACGTGTTCAAACAGCTATTGAAATGCAAGAAATTGCAGAACCTTATATTCGTCGTCGCGCTATTCGTCATTTAGAAAAAAAACGTATCGTTATCTTCGGTGCTGGCCTTGGTAAACCTTACTTCTCTACAGATACAACAGCTGCATTACGGGCCGCTGAAATTGAAGCCGATGCTATTTTAATGGCAAAGAAATTTGCAGATGGCGTATATGATTCTGACCCTAAGACAAATCCTAATGCTGTTAAATTTGATGAATTAACATATAACGAGATTATCACAAAAGAATTAAAAGTAATGGATGCTACATCTACAACTTTATGTAAAGATAACAATATTCCTATTATTGTATTTAGCATGGATATTCCTGGTAATATTACAAAAGCTGCTAAAGGTGAAGAAATAGGGACCATTGTTCGAGGAGAATAATTCATATGGAAATTAAAGAATTGTTACAACAAGCAGAAGACCGCATGAATAAGTCTATTGAGGCTTTAAAACATGAATTCGCATCTATTCGTACAGGCCGTGCTAGTGTAGCACTACTTGATAAAGTAATGGTTGATTACTATGGAAGTCCATCACCCATTAATCAAGTTGCGAATATCTCCGTGCCTGAACCTCGCATGATTGTGATTGCACCTTGGGATAAAACAATGATTGGTGCTATTGAAAAAGCAATTTTACAATCTGATTTAGGTTTGAACCCTGGTAATGATGGTGCACAAATTCGTTTAAGTATTCCTCAATTAACTGAGGAACGTCGTAGAGAAATCGTTAAAGTAGTTCATAAAAAGGCTGAAGATGCAAAAGTTGCAGTGCGCAACATTCGTCGCGATGTAAATGAAGCATTAAAAAAAGAAGAGAAAGCTAAAACGATTACTGAAGATGATGCTAAAGACGGTTTAGATCAAATCCAAAAGCTTACCGATGCTAAAGTTAAGCAAATCGATGAGTTAAAAGTAGTAAAAGAAAAGGACGTATTAGAAGTATAATGTTTGATTCTAATAGCCTTATTGGAATACCATGGCAGCTTGCAAAGTCTCGTTTGCAGGCTGCCCATATTCCTTTTAAGGTAATGATTGGTGGATCCTTTAATCGCTTCTTTGAAATTTCAGATAAAGGATTTTATGTGGCACGTATTACAAAGGTTGATGAGTGCTTACATATACTACTATATAGACCAATGATTGCCAGCGACTTCGGAAATTCTATCGAGGTAGACTATGCTAAAGAAATTATTTAACCGTAAACGTTCTGATACGCCTGTCATTGATCGTAATATAATTCCACAACATGTTGCTATTATTATGGATGGTAATGGACGATGGGCTAAACGCAGAGGCATGCCGCGCTCCATGGGGCATCGTGCTGGTGCAGATGTATTAAAAGAAATTGTTATGGCCGCAGATGAGATCGGAATTAGAGCTCTTACGGTATATGGTTTCTCCACGGAGAACTGGAAACGTCCTGAACAGGAAGTTTCTTTACTTATGTCTCTCATAAAAGAATACTTAAATAATAATGTTAAGTATATGCATGAACATAATGTACGCATTCGATTTATTGGTTTTATTGGAGGGCTTTCAGAAAACCTACAAAAAATCATTCAAGATGCAGAATTATTAACTCAGAATAATACAGGCCTCACATTACAGTTAGCGATTAACTATGGTGGGCGTGATGAAATAGTTAGAACTATCCGCGACATTGTAAAATCCGTTGCGGATGGCGTTATTACAATGGACAAAATTACTGAAGAATATGTAAGTTCTCAATTATTCACTAAAGAGTTTAGTGATGTAGATTTATTAATTCGTCCTAGTAGTGATTTTAGAATTAGTAATTTTTTGTTATGGCAACTAGCGTATGCTGAATTTTGGTTTACCGATTTGCATTGGCCAGATTTTACTAAGGAAACTTTACTTGAAGCTGTGGCGGCATATCAGAAACGAGAACGCCGATTTGGTGGCTTATGTGATGAGGAATAAAAAATGTTAAAAACACGTGTTATTACCGCTGTTATTGGTTTTATTATTGCCTTAGGGGCCATTACATTTGGTGGATTAGTATATGATGTGCTAATTACACTTTTAGCTTTATTAGGGTGGCGTGAGTTTGTATTACTTGGTAAAGCTAAACGTGTTCGGATATCCATTATATGGGGATATATTAGCATTTTATTGCTAATGATTGCTCTTGCATGTCATCAGTATATTATAGCTATAGCTATTTTAGTATTAAGTTTATTTGCCAATTATATGTTGTGTACATTTGGTGAAAGTAAGTACTCGATGTCTAGTGTATCCTTTAGTGTATTTGGTTTATTATATATTGGTATGGGTATGACTTCATTACTCTTGATTCGTCATGACTCAATTTACATGGATTTATCAATGCCTTTTGAACTATATAACTGGGGCACTATTACACTTTGGTTATTATTGTTTACTACTTGGGCTAGCGATACCTTTGCATACTTTTCAGGTCGAGCTTTTGGTAAACGTAAAATAGTACCATCCATTAGTCCTAATAAAACACTAGAAGGTTTTATTGGTGGATTTATCGGCTGTATCCTTACAGGTGCAGTATTTTCGTATATCGTTGGCATTCCTTGGTGGATGGGAATCCATGTAGGTATGATTAGCGGTATATTAGCACCATTAGGTGATTTGTTTGAATCAAAGATTAAACGACTATGTAATGTAAAAGATTCTGGTACATTATTACCAGGTCATGGCGGTGTATTGGATCGCTTTGATAGTTTATTATTTGCGGCTCCCATTACATTAGTATATATATTGCTATTTTCGTACTAATTTTATAGAGGTACACTTATGAAATACCTAAGTATTATCGGCAGTACTGGCTCAATCGGTACACAGACGCTTGATGTGGTGTCTCAACATCCAGATCAATTCAAGGTGGTTGCCTTAGTGGCACATCATAATATTGACCTCTTAGAACATCAGATTAAAGAATATAAACCTTTGGTGGCTGGTCTTGTAGATGAAGGTGCTTTTAAAGAATTACAAGCACGCTATACAGGTCCTACAAAATTGATAGGTGGTAAGGAAGCCCTCATTGCAGCAGCTACAATTCAAGAAGCAACAATGATTGTTACTGCTATTGTAGGTGCTGCGGGAATTGAGCCTACAGTGGAAGCTATAAAACAAGGGAAGACTATAGGTCTAGCTAATAAAGAAACTCTTGTTGCTGGAGGTCCATTAATTACGGCTTTAGCTAAAGAACATGGCGTGCAAATCCTACCTATCGATAGTGAACATAGTGCTATATTTCAGTGCTTAGAAGGACAGAAACGTGACAATGTTGATTCTTTAATTGTCACTGCTTCTGGTGGACCTTTACGCACATGGGATTCTAGTAAAATTCAAACTGCAACTGCTGCAGATTGTTTGCGACATCCTACCTGGAATATGGGTAATAAAATAACTATAGACTCTGCCTCTTTATTCAATAAAGGCTTAGAGGTAATAGAAGCTCATTGGTTATTTGGTTTTGATTTTGATCATATTGATGTAGTAGTACATCCTCAAAGTATTGTTCATTCTATGATACGTATGAAGGATGGTGCGATATTAGCGCAAATGGGTAATCCAGATATGCGCGAGCCCATTCAATATGCTTTGACGTATCCCAAACGTGAAGTTTTAAGTATGAATCATCTTGATTTTAGTCAAGCACTACAATTGGAGTTTTTACCTCCACGGTATGACGATTTTCCTGCACTTCGACTTGCGTATGAGGTGGGACGTGCTAGTGGATTTAAACCTGCTGTATTTAATGCAGCTAATGAAACGGCAGTATATGCCTTTTTAGAAGATAAAATCGCCTTTGGTGATATTTATAAAGTCGTTACTTCTGTTCTTGAATCTATGGGACCAGAAGATGATTTTACATTAGATAATTTATTATCCATCGATAGATGGGCCCGTGAAAAGGCAACATCGTTGATGTTATAGGAGAATATATGATTACGGCATTAGCCACAATATTTGTATTTGGTTTAATCGTGTTTATTCATGAATTAGGCCATTTTATTACAGCTAAGATGTCAGGTATGCAAGTTGATGAATTTGCTATAGGTTTTGGTCCAGCTATATTTAAAGTACAAAAAGGGGAAACTTTATATTCTATTCGTATAATTCCTCTTGGAGGATTTAATCGTATTGCTGGTATGACACCTGACGAGCCTCTTAATGAGCGCTCCTTTTATAATAAACCTGCGTGGAAAAAATTTATTGTTATTTCTGCAGGGGCTGTATTTAACTTTATATTAGCCATTGTACTTTTCTTTGGCCTAAATGTGACTGTAGGAAATCTTACATATACAAATGAACCTGTAATTGGTAACATTATTGCGGGTAGTTCTGCAGAGCAGGCTCATTTAGAAGCTAACGATAGAATTATTACGATTGATGGTAAAAAAATTAGTACTTGGGATGATATTCGTCCTAGTTTACAAGGCACAGCAAACCATGGTGTAACTGTTGTTGTAGAGCGTGAAGGAAAAACTATAGAGACTACGGTAATACCTAAAATGGAACAAGATAGTCCTAAGATTGGCATCTACCCTAGCTTTACTCGTGAAACTTATAGTATTGGTGAATCTTTGAGCCTTGCTGTTAGTCGGACGGGGCAAACTATTGTTGCTATGGTCAGTGGGATTTATGATATGATTCGTGGCACACAAGCAGCCGAATTATCTGGTCCAGTAGGAATTTCCCAAATGGCAGGTACTATTGCACAATCAGGATTTGCACCACTATTAAGTTTTGCTGCATTCCTTAGTATTAACTTAGGGGTTATTAATCTTTTACCATTACCTGTTTTAGATGGTGGTCACTTGATTATTATCTTGGCGGAAGCTATAACAGGCCGTAGATTACCTGCTAAAGCTCTTATGTATATACAAATGGTTGGGGTTGCCTTAATGGTAGCATTATTCTTATATGTAACAACGCAGGATATTTTCCGTTTACTATAAGACAGATGGGAGATTACAATGATTGTACGTAAACCAACAAATGGTATCTATGTAGGTACAGTTAAAATCGGCGATTATGCACCGGTAAGTATTCAATCTATGATTACTACGGATCCAGTACATACAGAGAAGGCAATTGCAGAAATTAATCATTTAGCAGAGGCTGGTTGTGAACTGGTTCGTGTCGCCGTTCCTACAATGGCATCTGCAAAGGCTTTAAAGGCTGTTAGAGCGGGCATTTCAATTCCTTTGATCGCCGATATTCACTTTGATTATAGATTAGCTTTAGAAGCTATTGAAAATAATGTTGATGGATTGCGCATTAATCCAGGAAATATTGGTGGTGAAGATAAGGTTTTAGCCGTTATTGAAAAGGCAAAACCTAAACAAATCCCAATTCGCATTGGTGTTAATGCAGGCTCTTTACCAAAGCATATTCTCGATGCTCATGGAGGACATCCTACAGCGGATGGTATGGTTGAAACAGCTTTAGAACACGTAAGAATTTTAGAAAAACTCGATTATCGTCAAATGAAATTATCCATTAAAGCCACGGAAGTACCTCTAATGGTGGAAGCATATCGTAAGTTATCTGATAAGATTCCTTATCCGTTACATTTAGGGGTAACAGAAGCTGGTACTATTAAACAAGGCACTATTAAATCTGCTATGGGGATTGGTGCATTATTGCTCGATGGCATTGGTGATACATTACGGGTATCCTTAACTGGAGATCCAATTCACGAAATTGAAGTAGGTAGAAGTATTTTAAGTAACTTAGGATTAAGAAATTTTGGGGCCACTATGATATCTTGTCCTACATGTGGTCGTTGCCAAGTAAATTTATTTGATATGGCTGGTATTGTAGAAGAACGTCTAGCATCCATAAAAGCGCCTATTAAGGTTGCCGTTATGGGGTGTGTTGTAAATGGTCCAGGGGAAGCGCGTGAGGCCGACTTTGGTATTGCTGGTGGTGATGGTCAAGGTATTATTTTCCGTAAAGGGAAAGTTATTAAGACTGTACCAGAAGCCGAATTAGTAGATACATTGTTTAGAGAAATTGACCAATATTTAGAAAATTTAGATGAGGAGTCTTTATGTTAGCCACTAAATTATATGCACCTACATTGCGTGAGGTTCCATCTGACGCTGATGTAGTAAGCCAACAGCTTATGCTTCGCGCTGGTTTTATGCGTAAAACTGCAAATGGTTTATATAGTTTTTTACCATTAGGTTGGAGAAGTATTAAAAAGATTGAAGCTATTGTACGTGAAGAAATGGATCGTGCTAGTGCTCAAGAAATTATGATGCCAATTTTACAGCCTGCAGAAATTTGGAAAGAGTCTGGCCGTTGGAACGCATATGGCGCAGAAATGATGCGTATCAATGATCGTCATGATAATGAGTTTTGTCTAGGACCAACACATGAAGAGATGATTACAACCCTCGTTAAAAATGAGATTAACTCATATCGTCAATTACCAGTCAACTTATATCAAATTCAAAGTAAATTCCGTGATGAGCGTCGTCCACGTTATGGCTTGATGCGTAGCCGTGAATTCATTATGAAAGATGCTTATTCTTTTGATGTAGATGAAGCGGGTTTAGATGAATCCTATAAATCTATGTACGATGCATATACACGTATTTTTACACGTTGTGGTCTTACATTCCGCCCAGTAGAGGCTGATAGTGGTGCAATCGGTGGTAGTGGTACGCATGAGTTCATGGCCATTGCCGAAGCTGGTGAAGCTGATATCGTATATTGTACTAAGTGTGATTATGCAGCTAACATTGAAATCGGCAAGCCTGGTATCATGAAGCAAGACGAAGAAGTTCTTCATGAGTTATCTGTTGTGGATACACCAAATGCAAGTTCTATTGAAGCTGTGGCAGACATGTTAAATTTACCATTACATAAAACTATCAAAGCGGTAGTATTTTCTATTGATGGTAAAGTGGTATTAGCCATTGTTCGTGGTGACCATGAAGTAAATGAAGTCGCTGTACAACATGCCGTTCTTGGTGCTGTAGAGCCTGAGATGGCCACCCCTGAAGAATTGGAAAAAGTAGGTTTAATAGCTGGTTTCATCAGTCCTATTGGTTTAAAACAAACAGAAGAATTTGCTATTGTTGTTGATGAATCTGTTATGGAAACTTACAATGTTTGTGGTGGCGCTAATAAAAAAGATGCTCACTACGTTAATATCAATCCAAAACGGGACTTTAATGTAGAAGATATTATTGTTGCTCCAATTCGTTTAATCACGAAGGACGATGTGTGTCCTAAATGTGGGGGTGCTTTAGAACATGCTAAAGGCATCGAAGTGGGTCAAGTATTTAAATTGGGTACAAAGTATTCTGAAGCATTACAAGCTACATTCTTAGATCAAAATGGTCGTCCTAATCCAATGATTATGGGTTGCTATGGTATCGGTGTATCTCGTACACTAGCTGCTGCTATTGAGCAATATCACGATGAAAATGGTATTATTTGGCCACGTTCTATCGCTCCATTTGAAGCAGTTATTGTTCCAATTAATGCAAAAGACGAAGCATTAATGTCTACTAGTCAAACTATTTATACTGCATTACAAAATGCTGGTGTAGATGTATTGTTAGATGATCGTAAAGATCGTGCAGGTGTTAAGTTCAAAGATGCTGATTTGATTGGTTATCCACTTCGCATTACAGTAAGTAAAAATACTCTTGAGAATAACGAAGTAGAAATTCAAATCCGTAAGTCTGGAGAAGCTCTTCCATGTGCTATTGATTCTGTATCTGATAAAGTAACAGAATTGCTTCAAAACTTATAATAGAATTGCGATTCTAGTGAATGTTCATTAGGGTCGCAATTTTTCTTTCTAAACTTGAATTAATAGATTAAATAAGTCATAATTAAATGATAGAATATTTGGAATGAGGTGCTATATGCTTGTAGATTTTCATATGCATTCCATCTTTTCAGATGGTGTTGAAACACCTAAAGATCTATTGCAACATGCCATAGACTGTAATGTATCTATGATGGCTTTAACCGATCATGATGAAATAGACGGCATTCAAGCATTGCGTGCTGCTCAAAAGAAGTTAGATCCTAATGAATCTATTAAAATCGTAAATGGCTGTGAATTTAGTGCTGATTATAAAGATAAGTCAATTCATATTTTAGGATATTGTTTTGATGAAAATAATAAAGATTTAATCGATTTTATTACGTTTTTTAAAGGAAAACGTGAAGAACGTATCGATGAAATTATCCGTCGTTGTAATAATGAAGGATATTATATTACAAAAGAAGAGCTCATTAAACAATTTCCTGATACTAAAGCTTATGGTCGCCCACATATTGGTAAACTTTTAATTGATGGTGGTTATGCCAAGGATATTAATGATGTATTTAAAGGTATTCTTCGAAAAGATAGTCCTTGCTATGTTCCTAAGGTAAAAGTAGAGGTTCCTTATATTATTGATATTATACATAAAGCTGGAGGACTTGCTGTTATGGCTCATCCTAAATTGGTTACTAGTGATGAATATGTGTTGGAAATGTTAAATTATGATTTTGATGGTATGGAGGTATATCACTCAAAGCATAATGATGATGATGTGGAGCGATATAAAGAATTCGCTAAAAAGCATAAGCTATTTATTACTGGTGGTTCTGATTACCATGGTATTGTAGGTAAGAAACCTGATAGATTTGGTGATTACTTAGTATCTGGTAAGGATGTATCAGAATTTATTAGTTTGTTATAAATGACGAGGTAGGCTATGGAAGTCGTTGCTTTTGTAGGTAGTAGTGGCACAGGTAAAAGTCATCGTGCCCTCGTAGTTGCTCATGAAAATAAAATTGAATGTATCATCGATGATGGTATTTTGATTCATGATAATAAAATTGTAGCTGGCTTTTCTGCAAAAAAAGAGTCTAGTCGTTTAAAAGCTGTTCGTCGTGCTATTTTTCAAGACGAAGTACAAGTTAAATCCGTACGAGAACAATTAGATAAGATTAAACCTAATAAGCTTATGATTATCGGCACTTCTGATAATATGGTTAAGAAGATTACTAAAGCTTTAGGCTTACAAGAACCTGATCGATATATTCGTATAGAAGATGTTGCAACACCTAAGGAAATTGAAAAGGCACAACATGCACGTCTTAAAGAGGGTAAACATATAATTCCTGTGCCGACTATGGAATTAAAGCCACACTTTAGGGGGTATTTGATTGATCCAATCAAAACCATGTGGCGCCGCAGGACTTTGAAAAAACAAGATCAAGATACCTTAGGTCAAATTGGTTCTGAAGGATTTGAACGTTCTGTTGTACGGCCTGCTTTTAGCTACTATGGTCGACTCACTTTTGACGATGAAGTAATTATTAAATTGATTAGAAATGGGTTAAAAAAAGTAGCTGGTGTCGATGAGACCAGTATAATTTCTTTTAAAAAAAGCGACAAAGGTCAAAACGGTCTTGTTGTTGATATGGCTGTAGTTATTGAACATGGATATCCTGTTAAACCGTTGATGCAACAGGTACAAAAATCTGTTCGCAATGAAATTGAATATATTACCGGCATGTCTATTGAACGCATGTCCATTAAAGTTAAGAATATTATTGAAACAAAACGTAAGATTGTTAAAGTGTAGGAGTTAGAATGAAGTCTTATTATATTTACACCTATGGTTGTCAAATGAATACCGCCGACTCTGAGCGATTATCGCATCAGCTGGAATCTGTTGGGTATATACCAACAGAGAATGTTGAAACTGCAGATTTAATTCTGCTAAATACTTGTGCAGTGCGTGAAAATGCAGAAACTAAAGTTTATGGGCGTATAGGTGAGCTAAAAAGACTAAAACGTAATAATAAAAACTTGATTATCGCCGTCACAGGATGTATGGCTCAAAAAAATCAAGCAGAAATGTTTAAACGAGCTCCTCATATTGATATTGTATTGGGTACTCATAATATTCAACATATTAACGAGATGATTGAAGAAGTACAACATGGACATACGCATCAAATCAGCGTAGATATGGATAACTCTGTATTGCCTGAATTAGAGGCAAAACCAAATGGCTCTTTTTATGCATGGGTACCTATTATGAATGGCTGTAATAAATTTTGCACCTATTGTATTGTTCCCCATGTACGTGGTAGAGAGATTAGCCGTCCTGTAGAGGCCATTGTTAAAGAGGTTACAGACCTAGGGGTTAAAGGATTTAAAGAGATCACTTTATTGGGGCAAAATGTAAACTCTTATGGCCTAGATTTTAAAGATGGTACAGATTTTGGTACATTAATTGATGCTCTTGATGGTATTCCTGGTATAGAACGTATTCGCTATATGACAAGTCATCCTCAAGATATGAGTAAGTCTATGATTGATGCTCTTGGTAGGTCATCCAATATTGTGACGCATTTACATTTACCTATTCAATCTGGTTCCAATCGTATTTTAAAGAAAATGAATCGTCATTACACGGTAGAGCATTATAAAGAATTACTTTCTTATTGCCGTGAAAAAATAAAAGATGTGGTGGTGACTACGGATATTATTGTAGGTTTCCCAGGAGAAACTGAGGAAGATTTTCAAGCTACATTACAATTATTAAAAGATGTGCGCTATGACATGGCGTATACGTTTATCTACTCTAAGCGATCTGGAACGCCAGCAGCAACTATGGATGATCAAATTCCAGAAGAGATTAAGCGCGTTCGCTTACAAACATTGATGGATGTACAAAATGAAATCTCTTATGAATTAAATAAACCTATGGAAGGACAAGTATTTGATATTATTGTAGAGGGACCAAGTCCTCGTGATGAAGACATGTGGTTCGGTCGTACATCTGGTAATAAAATGGTTTTATTCCCTAAGGATGACTCCCTATCAATTGGTCAAACTGTACCAGCTCATATCGATAAAGCTCAAACATGGGTTTGTTATGGTAGTATTGTAAAATAAACTATTAGAATCAAAAAGAACTCGTCACTATTATGTTAACTCTAAGGTTAGAATTTTTATCTAAAATTAGTTTGCTAAACATGTGGTGGCGATGTTCTTTTTTACCATAGATGCTGATTAGAAATCATATGTGTTATAATAATAAAATAATATAAAAGTTGTATATTGAAGACATTCATAGGTATGAACACCATTTACATTTTGTATTTTTACAAAGAAGGTGTAACTATGAAACTTGATTTAAACGCTGTAGGCGAAACGGCATTATTGACACTATATGCAAGAGCGAAAGATTATGAGTCAGATCAATCTGTATTAAAGGATCAGAAATCCTGGGATATTTTAAAGCATATTGATTATGATTTTGATCAATTTAAAGATGTTAAGATGTCTTATTATGGAATTTTAGGACGAGCAAAAGTAATCGATGAAGAGATACGAAACTTTATATCTCTATATCCAGATTGTATCGTCGTATCATTAGGTGCCGGTTTAGATACTATGTTTTATCGAGTCGACAACGGTTATATTGATTGGTATAATATCGATTTTGCCGGAGTGATTGAAGCACGTACACAATTTTTTGAGCCTCATGAACGAGTCCATAATTTAGTGAGTTCTATAACTGATGAATTGTGGACTAAAAATATTGAGATAAATGGACGAAAACTACTGCTTGTTAGTGAAGGTGTAGTTATGTATCTTACATTGGATGAAATGAAGCAGTTTTTAGGCTTGCTGACTGATTCTTTTGAAGAGTTTACGTTATATCTTGATATGATTTCTCCATATGTGGCGAAACGCACTAAACAACATGATATGCTTAGTAAAATGAATGTTTCTTTTCAGTGGGGAACTAAGGACGGTCATGAAATTGTAGTTATGAATCCTAAGCTTAAACAGACTGGATTGATTAATTTTACAGGAAGTATGTTGTCCTTAGCACCTATTGTTTATAAATTATTATACCCGTTTATATATTTGTTTAATAATCGTATGGGAATATACGAATATAAGCGGAATCTGTGATATGACTCATAATATATGAGGTGAATATGAGTAAAAAGCAAACACCTATGATGGAGCAGTATTTAGATATTAAATCTAGATACTCTGAAGAATTATTGTTCTTTCGATTAGGTGATTTTTATGAATTATTTAATGAGGATGCTTTAGTCGCATCACGTGAACTTAATATTACCTTAACAGGTCGTCCTACAGGAGATGAGGAACGCACACCGATGTGTGGCGTTCCTTTTCATGCGGCTGAAAGCTACATAGAAACGCTTGTAAAAAAAGGATATAAAGTTGCTATCTGTGAACAACTAGAAGATCCTAAAGCAGTTAAAGGCATTGTTAAGCGCGATGTCATTAAAGTTGTTACTCCTGGTACAGTGATGACAGAAAATGGTAACGATGCACGGTCAAATAACTTTTTATCATTATTTTATATGGTAAAAGATACGTGGATTCTTGTGTTTTCTGATGTATCTACAGGGGAAGTTATTTGGCACCGCATTACTGATTGTGAAAAACGCAGTGATATGTACGATGCACTCAGCATGTATAGACCAAGTGAAATCATATTGCCTGAAGGAACGATATTACCGCAAGATATTCAGGATTTTATTGAAAATCAATTTAGTAATGTCGTATTTTCTCCTTTTTCTACATACTATACACAACGTGAAGTAGCTGAAAAAGCTGTAACTCATTTCGGTGATTTAGGCCTTATGGAAGAGGATGTATGGGAAGCATTAGGTTATATGCTTTTATATTTAGAGGATATCATTAAATCTGAAATTTCTCATATCAACTATGTACATCAATTAAGTGTAGGTAATCGCCTTATTCTTGATACATCTTCTTTGCGGCACCTTGAAATTACTCATAATTTACGCGATGGTGGACAAAAAGGTACTTTACTGGATGTACTAGATCGTACGTTGACACCAATGGGGGCACGCCTTTTAAAACAATGGCTTGAAAGTCCATTAACTGATATAAATCAAATACAACGTCGTCAAGCAGCCGTTTCAGAACTTATTACACGCGGTGCTGAACGTTCTCATATTCGTAACTTTTTAGATTGTATTTACGATTTTGAACGCATCGTTGGTCGTGTTGAAACCGGATCTGTGTCTCCCAGAGATTTAACGGCTCTTCGTGAGTCATTAGCAGTTCTACCTGATATTAAGAATGTATTAGGTACATGTTCAAGTCTAGCTTTAACATCTATTAATGAGCGCATGCAAGATCATAAAGATATTTATGACTTATTATGTCGAGCTATTGCAGAGCAACCAGCGTTGACATTAAAAGACGGTCGTGTTATTAAAGATGGATTTAATGCTGATTTAGATGAGCTACGTTCTTTAGCGACTAATAGCGAGCAATGGCTTGCTAAGATGGAAGCGGATATTAAAGAAGCTACAGGGCTTTCAAAAATTAAGACTGGTTACAATAAAGTGTTTGGTTACTATTTCGAGGTATCCCATAGTAAATCAGAACAAGTACCAGACTATTTTATTCGAAAACAAACCTTGGCCAATGCTGAACGCTATATTACGCCTGAGTTAAAAGAGTTTGAAATTAAAATTCTCAGCGCAAAAGATAAAATCATCGCTTTAGAGCACGAACTATATCAACAATTGCGTAATGATATTAAACTCGTTATCAAAGATGTGCAAGAAACGGCTCGTGCTCTTGCAGACCTTGATGTATTATGCTCATTAGCATTAGTTGGATACGAAGAAAACTATATTTGTCCAACTATTGTGATGAATGGTCAAATCAATATTCGTGATGGTCGTCATCCTGTTATTGAAAAGTTCTTAAAACGTGAGGTATTCGTACCAAATGATATCGTTTTAAATCATGATGAAGAAGAATTTTTACTCATTACAGGCCCTAATATGGCAGGTAAATCTACTTACATGCGTCAAGCGGCTATCTTAATGATTATGGCACAGATTGGTTCCTTTATCCCTGCTCGTGAAGCGTCTATCTCACCTGTGGATCGTATTTTTACACGTGTCGGTGCTAGCGACGATATTTCTACTGGTCAAAGCACGTTCATGGTAGAAATGAAAGAGGTAGCGTATATTTTAGAAAATGCTACTCATAATAGTTTAATTATTCTCGATGAAATTGGTCGGGGTACGAGTACCTTTGATGGTTTGAGTATCGCACAAGCCGTAGTGGAACATATTTGTAAGCACATTCATAGCAAGACTTTATTTGCAACGCACTACCATGAATTGATTTGCTTAGAAGAAAGCTATAGTAAATTAAAAAATTATACCGTTGCAGTTAAAGAAAAAGGGAAAGATGTTGCTTTCTTGCGTCGTATCATTAAAGGTGGTGCAGATCGCAGTTATGGTATCCATGTTGCCAGACTGGCGGGCCTACCTAACTCTGTATTAAAACGAGCTGAAGTGATTTTAGAATCCTTGGAAGATCAAAGTCATGATGCAAGTGACTTAAATAATCGAGTTATGGGTGCTCAACTTACTAATGTGGCAAAACCAGCGGTTAAGCAAGTTAGTGATTCTCCACTAGGCAATTTATTTACCCATTCCGTAGTAGATAGCTTACTGGAAGTCGATGTAATGAGCATGACTCCAATTGAAGCATTAAATAAATTATATGAACTACAAGAGGAGGCTCGTAAAGGAGGCGGGAAATAATGGCAACCATTCACGTATTGGATGAAACGACAATCAATAAGATAGCTGCCGGTGAAGTTGTTGAACGTCCCGCATCAGTTATTAAAGAGCTCATTGAAAACTCTATTGATGCGTCTGCCACTAATATTGAGGTTGAAATTGGTGAAGGCGGTGTGGCCTATATGCGGATTACTGATAATGGTATCGGTATGACGGAGGAAGATGCTCGCTTGGCGATTCTACGTCATGCAACCTCTAAAATTCAACAAGTAGAGGACCTCTTTGATATTGCGTCCCTAGGCTTCCGTGGGGAGGCTTTGGCTAGTATTGCCTCTGTATCTCATTTCTCTTTGACTACTCGTAAAGCAGACTCTGATTTGGGGACTCGTATTACTGTTGATGGCGGCACTTTTACCGATTGCATTCCTTATGGTGCGGCACCTGGTACAACTATCGAAATTAAAGATTTATTTTATAATACGCCGGCTCGTCGTAAATTCTTAAAAACGGAGCGTACAGAAGCCTCTAAAATTCAAGATATTGTAGGGAAATTAGCTCTAAGTAATCCACATATTTCTTTTAAGCTTATCATAGATGATCGGGTAGCTATTATCACACCAGGAAATGGCGATATTAGTGATACTGTAGCTGCGCTATATGGATATAAAACCAAAGATGATATTTTTACTGTTGCTTATGAAAGTGATTCTATCTATATCGATGGCGTAGTGAGTAAGCCCACACTTCTTAAAAGTACAAGGATATGGCAGACCATTATCGTCAATAATCGCGTGATTTCTGATAAAACCATAATGAAGGCTATCGATAATGCATACCATGCACTATTGCCGAAAAATGGTCATCCTTTAGTGGTACTAAATATTACTGTGCCTGCGAGAATGGTTGATATAAACGTACATCCTCGCAAGAGTGAAGTTAAATTCTCAGATGATAAGATTATATTTAAAGCCGTATATCACGGTATCTTAAATGCTTTAAATAATCCACTCCATGAGAGATACGAACGAGAGTCATCATCTTATATGACTGGTACAGTTGCTAACATATCCGATAAATATGGTAATGATATTGCTAGTAATAGTAATAGTAATAGTAATAGTGATATTAAGAATTTTAGTTCTAATAGTACATTCTTAGCTGGTAATACTACTTATGATTCTTATCAAGCACCTACTGTTGTACACGATTCGATGCAGTCAGCTGAACATATAGCAACAGCTATAGATTATGATAAGGTTTTTGGTGGACGCCGTACAAAAGGCTATGAAGTCATGCGCGGTGAAACTTCGCAGTTTGTGGAAAATCTTAAAACAAAGGAGTATACACCACCTGCACCTAAGGCTACTTATGAACAATCCTCTTTTGTAGATGAAAGTTTTGAAGCTGTTCCTACTGCATACACTAGTTATACTTCGGAAGATGTAGAGAAGTTTAAATCCTTGTCTCACGATATTCGTAACGAAGAGATAGAAGAACGTACAATTCAAAACTCGGGCTTTTTACCAATGGGTCAAGTTGCATCTTGTTATATATTAGCTAAAAAAGGTGATGATCTATATATCATAGATCAACATGCTGCACATGAGCGTGTGCGTTATGATAAGTTGTGTAAGTCTTCTGAATCGATTCCTATGCAATCTATTTTGGTTCCTCAGTATAGTGAGGCCACAAATGATGAAATGAATTTAGTAGAGGAAGAACGAGAAACATTACTTGATCTTGGCTTTGATGTAGAGTTAGGTGGTCCTACTAAGATAAAATTAGTAGGGGCTCCAGTAGATTTAGTAGAGTCAAAAGCATTTGAAATTCTGCAATATATATTCTCTTACTTACATGATCATCAACAGCCTACTAAGGCCCAATTACGACATGAAATGTTAGCTTATGCATCTTGTAGAGGGGCCATCAAGGCAGGTCATAATTTAAATATGTATCAAATGACTACCTTAATTGAGGACTTATTTAGTACCGAAAAACCATATGTATGTCCTCATGGTCGTCCTACGATTATCAAATTTACACCTGATGAATTAGGTAAATTATTCTTACGGTCTTAATATGAATATATTAACTACAGCTCAAAAATCTAATGAGGCCATTCAAGAGGAAGCCAAAGCTTTGGCTTCCTCTATGCATATGGCCTATACAAAAAGAGGAAAATTATCTATACCAGCATTATTTAATGCTCATCCATGTGATTTTATTGCTGTTCTTTCTGGTAATGGCTTAACTATTCATTTTCCTGATAATCAGCAACATAGCTTTCATTTATCCATGGCTCAATTACGTATACTACGTTTGCAACGTGGAGAAGGAGATCATTTAATTAATGCTGTTCAGACAATACTAAGTACTAATGAAATAACTGATAAAGAAGAATTTTCGTTTCTTGATTGTACAATTGGTCTTGGTAGTGACAGTATCGTCATGAGCTATGCTTTTCCTCAGGCTAAAATAAAAGGTCTAGAAGGTTCTCTATCTATATGGCTTGCCACATCTTATGGTTTATCTCATTATTCGCATAATGTGAAAAGTGTGACGGACGCATTACGTCGTATTGAGGTAAGTTATGATACCTTTGAAAACTATGTACCTAATCTACCAGATGAAAGTATAGATATTATTTATTTTGATCCTATGTTTGAGGTCCCTGTAGAGGATAGTCCTCAATTTAAACCACTTCGTGGACATACTGTGGAAAGTCGTATTGATGATAAAATTATGGAGGAAGCTATGCGTGTTGCCTCTTATGGTGTTATTATTAAAGAACGACCATTTAGTTCTGTCTTTCAGAAATATCCACCTCACCAATGGGTGGGGGGAAAATATAGCCGTATAGGTTATGGAATATATATGAAGGAGTTATTGTGAATCCCTTAATTACCATCGTTGGACCTACTGCGGTAGGCAAAACAGATCTTACCTTGGAATTAGCAGAACAGCTACATGCTGAGGTTATTTCTGGTGATGCTTACCAGGTTTATAAACAACTTAATATTGGTACCGCTAAACCATCGGTGGATGAACTTAATCGGGTGAAACATCATCTCATCGATATACTGGAACCAAATGATTCATATTCGGTATCTATTTTTCAAAATCAAGCTAAAGAAATAATTGCAAGATTAAAAGATAGAAATATTCTTCCTATTCTGTCTGGTGGTACAGGACTGTATGTCCAATCATTATTGGAGAACTACAACTTTAATGATGTTAAACCTGACGAATATTTGCGAGCAGAACTCGATGAGATCTATAGTACAAAAGGTATTGAAGGCTTACGAGACTATGCTTTCACATTAGGTAAAGAGCATAATATAGAGATACAATATAGCGACAAACATCGTTTGTATCGAGCTATTGAGATATTACATCATGGTGATGTAGATTCGTTGCGAAATCAGACAAAAGATGGTGTATCCTATAAAGGACCTGTTATCGGTCTTATGAGAGATCGTGATAAACTATATGAGCGCATCAATTTACGGGTTGATATGATGTTTGATGCAGGCTTGATTGAAGAAGTGGAACAACTCATAAAATTTGGTGTGAAGCCAGATTGCCAAGCATTTAAAGGTATTGGCTATAAAGAAGTTGTTGACTATATAAATGGCAATATAATATTAGATGAGTGTCGTGACTTAATTAAGAAGAATACACGTCACTTTGCTAAGCGCCAAATTACATGGTATAAACGTATGCCATATATAGAATGGATACATATTGATAGCAATACATCTAAAGATTTTATATTTAATAAAGCTATGGATTTAATCCGTAGAGAAGGATTAGCATGACATTAGAAGAAATACGTAGTAAAGCCCTAGAAATGGCTGAACCAGAATTTAAGAAATTTGAACCTATTGCATTGGCCAATACAAAAAAAGTATTAGAAGCCTTTAAGGAATGCCAAGTATCTGATTATCATTTCACTGGTACTACTGGTTATGGATATAACGACGTAGGGCGTGAAAAATTAGATGAAGTATTTGCCTATGTATTTAAAGGTGAAAAGGCTATCATTCGTCCTCATTTTGTTTCTGGTACACATGCGTTAGCTACTACATTAATTTCTTTGATGGGAAATGGCTCTAAAGGGACAGAGTTTATCTATGCCGTAGGGGCTCCTTATGATACGATGCAATCCGTTATCGGTGCCGCTCGTGAAGTACGTGGTTCTTTAGTAGAAAAAGGCTTTACCTATACTGAGGTACCATTGAAAGATAATACTTATGATGTTGAAGCTATTGCTAACGCTGTTAACGATAATACGCGGGTAGTAGTCATTCAACGGTCTAGAGGCTATAGCACTCGTGAACCTTTATCTATTGCAGATATTAAGATTATTGTAGATGCTGTAAAAGCTAAAAATTCTAAAACGATTTGTTTCGTAGATAATTGTTACGGTGAATTTACAGAGCTGCAAGAACCATTAGAAGCTGGTGCTGATATTATGGCTGGCTCTCTCATTAAAAATGCAGGTGGCGGTTTAGCACCAACTGGTGGTTATATTGTTGGTAGAGAAAACCTTGTAGAGGATGCAGCGTATCAATTGACAGCTCCTGGACTTGGCGATCATATGGGTTCATATGCTCCTGGTTATCGCTTGTTCTTCCAAGGTTTATTTATGGCACCTCACGTAGTATTACAAGCTCTTAAAGGTGCTGTATATACGGCTGCTGTAGGTGAGTTACTAGGCTATGATGTATTCCCTAAGGTAAATGCTGATCGCTATGATTTGATTCAAGCCATTAATCTGAAAAATGGGGAAGAAATGGAGCATTTCTGTGTAGGTATGCAAGCCTATTCTCCTGTAGATGCTCACGTACATCCTATTCCTGGGGATATGCCTGGGTACGAAGATAAAATCATCATGGCTGGTGGTACCTTTGTACAAGGTTCCTCTATTGAACTCAGTGCCGATGGTCCTATACGTCCACCATATACAATTTTCATGCAGGGTGGCCTAGTATTTGAACATTCCATGCTTGGTATTTTAGGAGCTGCTGAAGAACTATTAAAACATAGATAATATTTAGAATCTCTTTCTTTTGTGAAAGGGATTCTTTTTATTTCAAATCTTTTCAATATACCTATTTCTAGGCTATAATATAAGTTGCTATAATTTTATAGCAATACTACTCGGACTTTTACACCGAACTAGTGTTTTACACGTCAGGCTTTCACCCTGATTAGTTTTATGATCAAGAGATCATTAAAAGGAGAAAGTATGGAAAAAGTTATCGCTGTAGCTATGAGTGGCGGCGTAGACAGTTCTTTAACTGCTGCAATGCTATTAAAACAAGGCTATAAAGTATTTGGTATTACCCTATGGTTATGGGTGAGTGGTACGCCCTATGATGAGGTGCCTCTTGCCGTAACTGATGCTAAGAAGATGTGTGATTTTCTTGGTATCGAGCATCATGTTATCGATGCTCGTGATGTATTCTACGAAAACGTAGTAGATTACTTTGTAAAAGAATATGCCTATGGTCGTACGCCAAATCCTTGTGTATTTTGTAACAAGAACATCAAGTTTGACTTGATGCTCAATCGTGCTCTTGAATTAGGTGCCACACATATGGTAACTGGTCATTATGCACAAGTAAATTATAATGAAGAAACAGGTCTATATGAGTTACATAAAGGTGTTGATCCTACAAAAGATCAAAGTTATGTTATGTACAATATGAACCAACGTATTTTGAGTCATCTTATGTTCCCATTAGGTGGTCAATGTAAGACTGAAACACGTAAATTAGCTGCTGAATATGATTTGCCAGTCGCTAAAAAACCAGATAGCGTGGATATTTGTTTCTTGCCTCATGGGAACTATCAAAAGCTAGTGGTCGAAGAAATGAAGGGTAAACCAGAGTCTGGTAATATCGTTACCGAAGATGGTGAGGTATTAGGTAAGCACAACGGCTTATTTAATTATACGATTGGTCAACGTAAAGGTCTTGGTATTGCATATAAACACCCTTTATATGTTATTGGATTTAATGGGGATCGTAATGAGGTCATCGTGGGTCCTAACGAACGTCTCTTTACAAATCGCATGATTTGTAAGTTCTATAACTTCTTAGATGATACAATTCATAAGGAATTGAAGGCAGAAGGAAAAATTCGCTATGCAGCTAACCCTTCTCCTTGCATAGCACGTATTTTAGATGACGATACAATGGAGGTTATTTTTGAAGAACCACAACGGGCTATTACCCCAGGTCAGTCTGTAGCCTTTTATAATGGCACTCAATTATTGGGAGGTGCTGTTATCGATCGCGTATGTTAGAAAGGAGAATACAAGTTCTTTGAACTTGTTTACATAGTATGTCAACGAAAAAGATTCGAAACTTCTGTATTATAGCTCATATCGACCATGGTAAATCAACCATCGCTGATAGATTAATTGAATATACTGGTACATTACAAAAACGTGAAATGGAGGCTCAAGTTTTGGACTCCATGGACCTTGAACGTGAACGCGGCATTACTATTAAAGCGCAATCTGTTCGTATTTTGTATAAAGCTCAAGACGGTGAAGAATATATTTTGAATCTCATTGATACTCCGGGCCACGTCGATTTCAGCTATGAAGTATCTCGTTCTCTTGCAGCTTGTGAAGGGGCATTACTCGTAGTCGATGCTGCACAAGGTGTGGAAGCACAAACGTTGGCAAATGTATATCTCGCTTTAGAACATGATCTTGAAATCATTCCTGTTATTAACAAGATTGATTTGCCGTCAGCAGATCCTGATCGCGTTAAACAAGAAATTGAAGATATTATTGGTTTAGACGCTTCTGATGCTGTATTATGCTCTGCCAAATCAGGTATCGGTATTCCTGATATTTTAGAAGCTATTGTAAATAAAGTTCCTGCACCACCAGATAAATCTGATAAGCCAACAAGAGCCTTGATTTTTGATAGCCGTTTTGATGCGTATAAAGGTGCTATTGCTTATGTCCGCGTAAAAGAAGGGTCTATAAAAGCAAAAGATACAATTCGCATGATGCATGATAAAAAGGACTTTGATGTTACAGAACTCGGTATTTTTACTCCCAATCTTGTACCTGTGCAAGAATTACCATGTGGCTCAGTAGGTTGTATTGCAGCTAGCATCAAAAATGTAAAAGATTGCCATGTAGGCGATACTGTAACATTAGCTAATAATCCTGCATCAGAACCATTGCCTGGTTATCGTAAGGCTGTATCTATGGTGTACTGTGGCCTTTATCCAACAGAGTCTAAAGATTATGAAAACCTTCGGGATGCATTAGAAAAGTTACAGCTTAATGATGCTGCCTTAGAATATGAAGCAGAAACATCATTGGCATTGGGTTTTGGTTTCCGTTGTGGGTTTCTCGGTCTTTTGCATATGGACGTAATTCAAGAACGTTTAGAACGTGAATATAACTTGACGCTTATTACGACGGCTCCATCTGTAAATTACAAAGTGTACAAAACAAATGGGGAAATGCTCGAAGTCGATAATCCTGCTAAATTACCACCTCCAACGGAAATTGACTATATCGAAGAGCCTTATGTAAAGGCTACAACAATTGTACCTAAAGATTTTGTTGGTACTATCATGGAATTATCTCAAGATAAACGCGGTGAATATCAATCTATGGAATATTTGGATGAAACACGCGTATCTGTCGTTTATCACTTGCCATTGAGTGAAATCATTTATGATTACTTTGATAAATTAAAATCCGCTACAAAGGGATATGCATCTCTTGACTACGAATTGATTGGATATAAACAATCTCCAATGGTTAAGATGGATATTCTCTTAAATGGAGATCCTGTAGATGCATTATCCATTATTGTACACAAAGACCGTGCAGCTACACGTGGTCGTGCATTAGCTGAGAAATTGAAAGAATTGATTCCTCGTCAAATGTTTGAAATTCCTATTCAAGCGGCGGTAGGTACAAAAATTGTGGCTCGTGAAACTGTAAAAGCTTGGCGTAAGGATGTTTTGGCAAAATGTTACGGTGGTGATATTTCTCGTAAGCGTAAATTACTTGAAAAACAAAAAGCCGGTAAGAAACGCATGAAGTCCGTCGGTTCCGTAGAGATCCCGCAAGAAGCATTCATGGCGATTCTCAAGGTTGAGGACTAATAAAATGAAAACAGATTCTGATATTCTGAATCTGTCTACGCTGAGGGATATGGGGCTGTATGTCCATATCCCTTTTTGTAAACAGAAATGTATGTATTGTGATTTTCCTGCTTATCAAAATTTACAAGATTATTACGAAACCTATGTATATGCTTTAGTTCAAGAAATCGATTTATGGGTCTTTGAACATCCAGAGTCTACATCTAAAGCTATTGATACAATTTATTTTGGTGGAGGTACGCCTACAGAATTATCGATTCAACAACTACAGATGATTCTTGATAAAATCAAAAATACTTTTACAATTTCTGACGATTGTCATATGACTATTGAATCAAATCCTGGGGAAGTAGATCTATCGTATTTAACGAAACTTGTTAAACTAGGATTTAATCGTATAAGCTTTGGTGTTCAAACATTTGATGATAAGGCGCTTACATTGCTTCATCGCAGTCACAACGGGGAACAGGCAAAACAAGCCGTTTATGATGCTAAAGAGGCGGGCTTTGCTGATATTAATATTGATTTGATTTATGGATTACCAAGACAATCCTTAGACGATATTAAACGTAATTTAGCAGTCGTAGAAGAGTTGCCTATTAATCATATTTCTACTTATGGATTACAAGTAGAAGTGGGGACCTATTTATATCATTTAGTACAAAAGAACCTTATTTCTATTCCTAGTGAAACCATTGATGAATCCATGTATGACATGATGATGGACGGATTAAAAGATTTAGGCTTTGAACGATATGAGATTTCAAATTTCGCCAAGGCTAATTCCTATAGTCGTCATAATTTAAAATATTGGCACTATATAGATTATTTAGGCTTTGGTGCTGGTGCTCATTCCTTCTATGACGGAGTACGCCGTAGTAATAATCGTAATGTAATGCCCTATATACAATCTGTTGACAGATATATTATGCCTACTATCGATACGGAGACGATTACTTTAGAACGAGCTCAAGAGGATTTTTGTTTTTTAGCTCTTCGCACTAAATGGGGCCTTGATAAGCAAAAATTCGAAGATAAATTTGGCGTATCTATCCATGATTTGTTTGCTACTACTTTAGAGGATTTAGTTAGTAAAGGTCTATTAGAGTATCAAAATGCAAGTTATCATTTAACCGCTGAAGGTGCCAAGCATGGGAACTATGTATTTAGTCAATTTATTCGTGAGTAATTTCTCACAGTTTCTCAAAATCTAATATGTTAGTATAAATAGGATGATGGTGAATAAGCATGCTAGATTTGAGGAGGAGCGATGAAGACATCTGTAATATTACACGGTTTACATAATGAATTTACTTTAGATCAAATGAAAGCATGCATAGAACTTGCTGAAAAATATGGTGGATCCTTCCGTCATGTTGTAACAGGTATACAAATTACAGGTATTGAAAAAGATGATAAGGAACAGTTTATTTCTGAATTGCCTGATGGCGTGACCACTGTTATTCATAGAGGTGTTAATTCCTTAATTGCTTGTGTAGGTAAAGGCCATTGTAAAAATGGACAAATGGAAACTAAAGAATTGGCTGATTATGTAGAGAGAAAACATTACGGCCGAAAAACCTCTCACAAGTGCAAAATCGGCATCAGTGGATGTGGACGTAACTGCCCAGATGCAATGGTAAAAGATATTGCCTTTATCGGTACATCTCAAGGTTTTATGTTGGCTGTTGGTGGTAATACAGGCATGAGACCTGAAGCAGGAAAAATTTTAGCAAGAAAACTAACTATTGAGCAATCTAAAAAAGCTGTAGATATTTTGATTGATTGGTATGCTAAATATGGTGAACCTCGTGAACGTATGGGGAAACTGTTAGAGCGTCTCGGCAATCCATTAGAAGGGGTAGAACTATAAATCAATTAGTACATTTTAGTTCTAATTGATTTATAGTTTATAGTCCGTAAATTCTTGGGCCAAAAAAGTATTTTAACTAAGAGTTTATTGACAACTAAATTATTATATATAAACACTTATACTATTTCAGGTTTTAATAATAGAAATTTTATTAGAACAACATATTCTACTCTTTAATTTTTAGGATATGTCATAAATGTAGATAGTATAAGTGTTTTCTTATTGTTGTACTTTGATTTTTTGACTAATTAATCAAAAATATTGAATTGTCTTTTTGACTAAATAGATATTATTTGACTTTTTTGGCATTTTTTAGCTTGACAATTTTTTTTAATATGGTAATATTATACATGCGATTAGCACTCAAAGTTAATGAGTGCTAACAAGAGGTGTCATTATGGATGAAAGAAAACAGCGCATCTTGCGAGCCATAATTGAAGACTATGTTAAGTCCGCAGAACCTGTAGGATCTCGAACGATTGCTAAAAATTATGATCTTGGCATCAGTCCTGCTACGGTGCGGAACGAAATGTCCGATTTAGAGGAATTAGGCTATTTAGAGCAACCTCATACATCGGCTGGACGTATTCCTTCAGCTAAGGGCTATCGCTTATATGTTGATTCTATGCTGAGTCGACAACCTGTTCCATTACAGGATGCTGAAAAAATTGAAATGTTATGGAAACATTCCAATGGATCAACGAGTGAACTCTTTCTCAATATGGCTAAACTACTTTCACAGGTAAGTCATAGTATGAGTTTATTCTTGGCACCAGCCCATGATAGAGCATTAATCAAATACATTCATGTATTACCGCTAGATAGTCATCAAGCCATTATGGTAGTTATTACTGAAACAGGAGCACTAGATAATGAATTGATGTACTTTGGTGAAAGTGTTTCACCAGAGCTTTTACAAAGTCTAGCCATACAATTTAGCAATGCACTACAGAATGTAAGTATTGGTCATGTAACGGCTGAGGCCTTAGGATCTATATTGGTCCATATGGAAGGACCGCAGGGAATTTTATTAATCCTTTCGGAGACATTATTACGAGCTATTAATAAACGTAAGTTGTTCTATTCGGTAGGTACCACAGAGTTATTAAATCAACCAGAGTTTAAGTCTGTTGAGAAGGTACAACCCTTGCTTTCCTTAGTGGAAGAACAAAATCAATTAGGACAATTATTAAAAGATGATTCTCCAACACCTGTTAAGGTCAAGATTGGTATTGAGAATGAAACTGAAGCGCTACATTCAATGAGTGTGGTACAAGCTGATTTTACAAATCAAGATCAGCCTATTGGAACTCTTGCTATTCTTGGTCCAACGCGGATGGAATACGGACGTATCATCGGCATGTTGTCCCATATGAAACATATAATGGAAACTATGGTAAAAGAACAAAACAGAAAGGGCATATAATGGCTGAAGAACAAGACATTAAACAAGAAACAGTGGAGGAAACAGAGGATACTACGAATGTAGAGGAACCAACTGTTGAAAAAACTGAAGAAGCTGTGGCTGATGCTGCTCAAGTGTTAGAAGAACTTAAAGCCGACTTTGATAATCGCTATAAACGGTTACAAGCGGACTTTGAAAACTTCAAACGTCGTACTAACCAGGAAAAAGAGCAACTTGCTGGATATGTAAAAGGGGATGTATTAACAGACCTTCTTCCTGTATTGGATAACTTTGAACGGGCCGTTCAAAGCCCTGCAGAAGGGGAAGCAAAAGTATTCCTCGATGGATTCATTATGATTCATCAAAATTTGATGGCTATGTTATCTAAACATGGTTTAGCTGTTATTGAAGCTGTGGGTAAACCATTTGATCCAAATTTCCATCAAGCGATTATGCGTGTACCGTCAGATGAATATGAATCCGATACGGTGTGTGAAGTTTTGCAAACTGGCTATACTGTTGATGGTCGTTGTATACGTCCAGCAATGGTAAAAGTTGTTGAATAGATTATAAAGTTTTAGGAGGTATATATTATGGCAAAGGTAATTGGTATTGATTTAGGGACAACAAACTCTTGTGTTGCTGTTATGGAAGGCGGCGAACCTACGGTTATTACAAATCAAGAAGGTGCACGTACAACTCCTTCCGTTGTTGGGTTTGCAAAAAATGGAGAACGTTTAGTTGGTCAATTGGCTAAACGTCAAGCTGTATCCAACCCAGAAAACACAATCATTTCTATTAAACGTCACATGGGTACAGACTACAAAGTAACTGTAGAAGGTAAATCTTATACTCCTCAAGAAATTTCTGCAATGATTCTTCAAAAAATCAAAGCTGATGCAGAAGCTTACTTGGGCGAACCTGTAAAACAAGCTGTTATTACAGTTCCTGCATACTTTACAGATGCTCAACGTCAAGCTACAAAAGACGCTGGTGCCATTGCAGGTCTTGAAGTACTTCGTATCATCAACGAACCGACAGCAGCTGCTCTTGCATATGGTGTAGATAAAGATGAAGACGGTAAAGTTCTTGTATTTGACCTTGGTGGTGGTACATTCGACGTATCTATCCTTGAACTTGGTGATGGTGTATTTGAAGTATTAGCAACATCTGGTAATAACCACCTTGGTGGCGATGACTTCGACCAACGCATTATGAACTACCTTATTGAAGAGTTCAAAAAAGAAACTGGTATCGATTTATCCAATGATAAATTAGCTGATCAACGTTTAAAAGAAGCTGCTGAAAAAGCAAAAATTGAATTGTCTGGCGTAGCTAGCACAAATATCAACTTGCCATTTATCACAGCTGATGCTACTGGTCCTAAACATTTGGATGTAACATTGACTCGTGCTAAATTTGAAGAATTAACTGCTGATTTGGTACAAGCTACTATAGAACCTACTCGTAAAGCTATGAGTGATGCTGGTTTATCTGCATCCGATATCGATAAAGTATTGTTAGTTGGTGGTTCTAGTCGTATCCCAGCTGTACAAGAAGCTATTAAAAAAGTATTGGGTAAGGAACCAACAAAAAACGTTAACCCTGATGAATGTGTAGCTATCGGTGCTGCTATTCAAGGTGGCGTATTAGTAGGTGAAGTAAAAGACGTATTGTTACTTGACGTAACTCCATTGTCTCTTGGTATCGAAACAATGGGCGGTGTATTCACACGTATTATTGATCGTAATACTACAATTCCTACATCTAAATCTCAAGTATTCTCCACTGCAGCAGATAATCAACCATCTGTAGATATTCATGTATTGCAAGGTGAACGTGAGTTCGCAGCAGATAATAAAACATTGGGTCGTTTCAACTTGGATGGTATCCCAGCTGCTCCTCGTGGGGTTCCTCAAATCGAAGTAACATTTGACATCGATGCTAATGGTATCGTACATGTAAAAGCTAAAGATTTAGGTACTCAAAAGGAACAAAAGATTACTATTACTTCTTCTAGCGGCTTGAAAGAAGAAGAAATTGATCGCATGGTTAAAGAAGCTGAAGCTCATGCAGCGGAAGATAAAGCTAGAAAAGAAGAATTAGATATTAAAAATAATGCGGACTCCCTAGTATATCAAGCTGAGAAAGCATTGAAAGACCTTGAAGGTAAAGGCGACGCTTCTTTGATGAAAGAAGTAGAAGAAGCGAAAGATAAATTGAAAAAATCTATCGAAGCTGGCAATATCGAAGATATCAAAAAAGATAGTGAAGCTTTGGAACAACCATTACATAAATTAGCAGAACAAATGTATGCAGCAGCTCAACAAGCTCAACAAGCAGCTGGCGGTGCTGAACAAGGTCAACAACAAACAAAAGCTGATGACAATGTTGTTGATGCTGATTACACAGTAGTGGATGATGACAAGAAATAAGAAGGGTTGGTAACGAATGGCACGAGATTATTATGACATCCTAGGGGTTAGTAAAAATGCCTCTCAAGATGAAATCAAAAAAGCCTTCCGTAAAAAGGCACGCCAATACCACCCAGATGTAAATAAAGATAATCCAAAGGAAGCGGAAGCAAAGTTTAAAGAAGCTAACGAAGCTTATGAAGTCTTGTCTGATGAAACTAAAAAAGCTCAATATGACCAATTCGGCCACGACGCCTTCAAACAAGGAGGCGGCGCTGGTGCCAGTGGTTTCCAAGGCGGCTTTGGCGGTTTCGGTGGTCAAGCTGGAGGCTTTGGTGATATCTTTGGCGACATTTTTGGTGGCATGTTTGGTGGTGGACGCCAACAACAAGGCCCTCAAAAAGGTAATGACTTGCGTGAAGATATCGATATTTCCTTTGAAGATGCAGCCTTTGGTAAATCTATGGAAATTGAAGTGCATCGTCATGAAGAATGTGATCACTGTCATGGTACTGGTGGTGAACCAGGCTCTCGTGTCGATACTTGTCCAAACTGTCATGGTTCTGGTCAAGAAGCGGTTATTCAAAATACTCCATTTGGACGTATGCAGTCCGTTCGCACTTGTTCCCGCTGTCATGGTACGGGTAAAAGCATTGAAAAACCTTGCTCTAAATGCCGTGGTACTGGCGAAATGTTGGCTAAACGGAAGATTTCCATTAAAATTCCAGCTGGTGTAGATAGCGGATCTCGTTTACGTGTAGCCAATGAAGGGGAACCTGGTATTTTAGGCGGTCCTAAAGGGGATCTCTATGTATATATCTTTGTTCGTCCTCACAAGGAATTTGAACGAAATGGTAATGACGTTATTAGCCGTGTAAATATTAGCTTTGCTCAAGCTGCTCTTGGTGCGACTATACAAGTTAACACTTTAGATGGTAAAGTAGAGTTAAAGATTCCGGAAGGTACTCAAACGGGAACGGCATTCCGCGTAAAGGGCAAAGGTATACCATATTTGCGTAACCCTAACCAAAGGGGTGACCAACACATTGTGGTAACCGTCCAAACGCCTAAGAAGTTGACAGACACTCAACGTGAGCTATTGTTACGCTTTGCAAATGAAAGTAATGAAGATGTAAATAACTTACAAGTGAGCAAAAGTCTCTTTGAAAAAATCAAGGACTGTTTGACTAAATGAACAGCTCATGTGAAGGAATGGTTTGTTCCATCACATTCCCTATAAAGGAGCATATATGCAATGGATAGAAGTATCCATTGTCTGTGAAAGAGTAGCCACCGATGAGGTGACTACTCTTTTTGACGATTATGCAGACAATGGAATTATAGAAGAAGATGTTGAAAATCAGCCTAATTTAATAAAATTAACTATGTATGCTGATATATCACTCGATATGAATATGATTAAGGCGGATTTAGTAAAACGGCTTACTGAGGCCAATATCAAGGTTATATCAATAGATACAGATATTTTTGATGAGTCAACTTGGTTAAACTCTTGGCAACAGTATATTGAACCTACAGAAATTTTACCTAACTTAATCATTAAACCAGCATGGCAGGAATACAATAATGTAGATAATAAAATTATTATTGAAATTGATTCAGATATTTCCTTTGGTACCGGGTCTCATGAGACGACACGGACTTGTGCAGAGCTATTAAAATCCTATAGTAAATCTATGGATCTTGATACAGTTACTTGTTTGGATATTGGTACTGGCACAGGTATTCTTTTATTAGTAGCAGCCCATTTAGGTATTAAAAATTTAGTTGGTATAGATATAGAAGAGTATGCTGCAAATCAAGCTAGAATTAACTGTGAGAATAATCATGTATCTGCTGAAATCATTTGTGGTAATTTGGATAGTGATTTCAATGGTACTGCCCAATTAATTTTAGCTAATCTAACAGTGGATCCCCTTAAAATACTATTACCTCAAATTGGTAAGAAACTGGATGATAGGGGCATTTTGATTATTAGTGGCATTATTGATGATCGTTATGATGAAATCATGCCATATATTGAGGCTCATTGGCATATTATTGAGGAGCGCGTTGCAGGGCCTTGGCATACGTTTGCGCTAGAAAAACGATGAAAAAGATTTTTATTCCTACACCATTAGATGAAATAATAGAATTACCAAAAGATGTAACCCATCATGTACTACATGTATTTCGCCATAATATGGAGAAGCCTATAACTGTAACCGGCAGCGACAATCGTTGTGGTACATATCAAATTACAGCAGAAGTAGATGGTAAAGCTCAAGCAAAACTGATTGAATATGTAGAAGGAAATCTAGCATCGTATCGTACTATTCTAGTTCAATCATTATTAAAAGGTGAAAAGCTAGAATGGGTGTTACAAAAGGCGACGGAGTTAAATGTGGATACAATTTATCTTGTGCCCACAGCTAACTGCGTAGCTAAATATGATGAAAAAAAGCTTCAATCAAAAGTAAATCGTTGGGAAAAAATAATGCTAGAAGCAGCTCAACAATGTGGACGAAATCACTTGCCTACACTAGTAGTAGGAGAGACGCTTTTACAAGCATTAGACATTGAATCTGAGGCGTTGAAATTGGTAGCCTATGAAAATGAAGCAGGTCAGACTATCAAAGATGTACTTAAAACTTTACATTCCGATAAGTCTGTAACTGATGTTTTAATTTGTATAGGTCCTGAAGGGGGCTATCAAGAGAAGGAAATCAATGCTATTATAAAATATGGTGGAAAATCAGTATCGCTGGGAAATACAATTTTACGGGCTGAAACTGCTGCTATTGGATCGTTAGCGATGATTCGATATGAATTAGAATTATAAATTAAATAAGAATAGAGAGGTGCAATGAAAACCGTTGCTTTTACAACCTTAGGGTGTCGCGTAAACCAATATGATACAGATGCCATGAAAGGTTTATTTTTACAAAATAATTACGAAGCGGTAGACTTCGATGAAAAAGCTGATATATATGTAATTAATACCTGTTCTGTAACGAATATGGGGGAAAAGAAATCCCGTCAATTAATCCGCAAGGCAAAGCGTCAAAATGAAGATGCCTATGTTATTGTAACTGGTTGTTATGCTCAGCTTGATCCAGATGCGATTGCCGCTATAGATGGTGTTAATCTCGTTATTGGTACAAATAATCGCTCTAAAATTGTTGAATTAGTAGAGCAATTAGAATCTACAGAACGACAAATTAATGCTGTTCGGGATATCATGAAGGAATCTAACTTCGAGGAAATGCCGTTATATGGTAATGAATCTGACAAAGCTCGTGCGTTCATGAAAATTCAAGAAGGTTGTAATAACTATTGCGCCTTTTGTATCATTCCTTATACTCGAGGAAAATTAAAATCTCGTAAAGTTGATGATATTGTACAAGAGGCAAAACGTTTAGTAGATCATGGATTCCATGAAATCGTATTAACTGGTATACATTTGGGTAATTACGGTGTCGAATTACCAGGTCGTCCAACATTAGCTGATGTGGTAAAAGCTTTATTAGAGATTCCTAATTTATACCGCATTCGTTTCGGGTCCATTGAATCCGTAGAGGTTTCTGATGAGTTAGTAGAATTAATGGCTACCAATAAACGTGTTTGTCCTCATTTACATTTACCATTACAAGCTGGTTCTGATCATGTATTAAAGTTGATGAAACGCCATTATACATTACAAGAATATAAAGATTTAATTACAAGTTTACGTTCTCGTATTAAAGATTTATCAATTACAACTGATATTATTGCTGGTTTCCCTCAAGAAACTGATGAAGACTTCGAAGAAACATTGAATACAGTACGTGAAATTGGATTTACGCACATTCATGCCTTCCCATACTCCATTCGTGAGGGTACACCTGCAGCCACCATGGCGGATCAAGTACCAGAAGCTGTTAAGAAGACTCGTGTAGCACTTTTAAATGGCCTTAGCCAATCTGGTTATGAACGATACGCAAAATCTCGCATTGGTAAGCCTGGTGAGATTCTAATCGAAAAGGAAGAGAATGGATACTATATGGGCTTAACAAATGAATATATAAATGGTAAAGTTAAGTCTGATGGGACACGTAAAATTGGTGATCTCGTTGGTGGAACTGTTGTAGGTTTAGAAGATAATTATTTAATTATTGAGTAAGGAGTTAGATTATGAGTGACTGCATTTTTTGCAAAATTATCAATGGTGAAATTCCGTCTAAAAAAGTGTTAGAAAATGATAAATTCTATGCTTTTTATGATATTCAACCTGTAAAAAAAGTTCATGTATTAATCGTACCTAAAAATCACGTGTCTAATATTGCACATCTTAATGAAAAGAATGCAGATTATGTTGAAGGGTTACTGCCATTTGTTCGTGATGTAGCAAAAGAGCTTGGTATCTCTAAAGATGGATATCGTTTAATTTTTAATACTGGTGAAAAAGCAGGCCAAACTGTATTCCATATGCATGCACACCTTTTAGGTGGAGAAGAGATGGGCTGGCCAGAAGCCTAATTTTGAGTATTATGCATTCTTTTTATAATACTCATTAAAAAACCTATAAAATATACTTGAAAATATTGACAACATCTATACCTATACATATAATATTATATGTGCGTATGTAAATTATCAGCACTTCCCGAGATTATTTTTGGAGGGAGGGATATAGATGTCTGAAATCAAAGTCGGTAAAAACGAAACGCTTGAAAGTGCTCTTCGTCGATTCAAACGCTCCTGCCAAAAAGCGGGTGTTTTGTCTGAAGTAAGAAAACGCGAACACTATGAAAAACCAAGCGTAAAAAGAAAGAAAAAATCTGAAGCAGCAAGAAAACGCAAATTCAGAGCATAAGATGATTACCCTAATTCTGCCTTTTCATGGCTTTATGAAATCCAGAATTAGGGTTTCTTTATTATATACATAAGGAGGAAATATGAGTTTAAAAGATCAATTAAAGGAAGATATGAAAGCAGCTATGAAAGCTCGTGAAGAAGGTAAAACAGCGTTATCTGTAATTCGTATGGTCAATAGTGCCATAAAAAATACAGAAATCAATGACAAAATTGAGCTAGATGATGCTGGCATTCTTGGCATTTTAGCTAAAGAAATGAAAACTCGTCAAGATTCCTTAACAGAATTTGAAAAAGCGGGACGTGAGGACTTAATTAGTCATGTAAAAGAAGAAATGGCTGTATTGCAAAAATACTTACCAGAGCAATTGAAAGAAGATGAAATTCGTACAATTGTACAAGAAGCCATTGCTGCATGTGGTGATAACGTAAATATGGGCAATGTTATGAAACATGTAATGCCAAAAACAAAAGGGCGTGCAGATGGTAAGGTTGTCAATAATATTGTTAAAGAATTACTTGGATAATATATAGTGATATCAACGACCATTCTATATACAGTTATTGATTAAAGTTGATAGTATTGGATGTGTTAGATGTAACTTTAAAAGAATAATGAAATTCTATAGAAAGTTATTGACATATATTTTCAACATATGATAATATGAACTCAATAAAATAATTGGTCAACGAAGACTCCACTTTAGATATATAGATTTATATATTTATTTGTTGGAGTCTTTTTCTTTTAGGAGGAACAAATATGTCGACAACTAACGAATTATTATATTACATTCCGGCGGGTCAATATGGGAAAGAAGGCGTTCTTGCATTATTAGAACAACATCCTGAAATCAAGTTCGTATCTCTTGTAGGTATTGACTTAGCAGGTAATGATACTGATGAAAAGATTCCTATGTCAGCATTCTTCGATGACTACGAATCTTTCTTTGAAGGTCGTGCTGTTCAAACAGATGGTTCCTCTGTAGTACTTACAAATATTGCTACATTAAATAATGCTCGTGTAGATATGTGGGGCGATCCAAGTGTAAGCTGGTTTGTTGATTACAACTACGAAAATATTGATCCTGTTACAGGATTACCAACTGGTACACTTCGTATTCCTGCATTCTTGATGCATAACTATCGCTATGTAGATTCTCGTTCTATTTTAAAACGCAGCTGCGACTATGTACGTGCTGAATTATTGGCTTTGATTAAAGAACATGGTTTACCTGGTATGCCGCATGTGAAAGCTGATGAAGTTGTAGATATCATTTTCACATCTGCAACAGAACTAGAATTCTGGGTAAAAACTCCATCTAGAACAGTTACCAAAAAAGAATTATCCGTATCCCAAAAATTACAAGAACAATACTGGCAACGTACTCATGGTACAGTTCGCACTGCATTAGAACAAGCTGTTGAACGTCTTGATAGATATGGTATGGTTGCTGAAATGGGTCATAAAGAAGTAGGTGGCGTTAAAGCTAAACTTGATGAAGATGGTCATGAAGCCGTTGTATTAGAACAATTAGAAATCGACTGGAAATTCTCAAATAATCCATTACAAACAGCAGATAATGAATTACAAGCTCGTATCATTGTTCGTGAAGTATTCCGTGAAAATGGTCTTGATGTAACATTTAATGCAAAACCAATAATTGGTGTAGCTGGTTCTGGTGAACATACTCATTTTGGTGTTATGGCTAAATTAAAATCTGGTAAAGTTGTTAACTTATTTAGCCCAGAAGATATGCGTAAAGAATCTGCTAGCTCTTTAGGCATTGGTGCAATTATGGGACTTTTAAAACACTATGAAGCCATTAATCCATTCATCAGCTCTACAACAGATTCTTTAAACCGTTTAAAACCTGGGTTTGAAGCGCCAGTATGTATTGTTACATCTTTAGGTACTGATCCATCTGAACCTAGCCGTAACCGTACAATCCTTTGCGGTTTAATTCGAGATATCGATAATCCTATGGCGACACGTTATGAATTGCGTTCTCCAAATCCTTACACCAATACATATACTGCTTTAGCGTTGATCTTTATTTCTGCATTTGATGGTATGAAATATGCCATTACATCTGGTAAAACACAAGCTCAATTGGAAGCAGAGCTTTCCAAAGAAGTAGGTGAAACATCTGATTATCTTGCTACAAATCGTGCATACCGTACTGAAAAAGATGTGTTTGATGATTTCACACAAGAAGAACGTAATCAAATGTTTGGTGTTGCTCCAGCTACTGTATGGGAAAACATAAAGGGTTACCAAAATAATCCTGAATTAGTAGAAACATTGGCTCAAGGCAATGCATTTGCTAAAGATTTAATGGACTCCTTTATTGCCTCCATTCTTAAACGCTGGAAACTAGTATTGGCTAACCGCTTAATCCCAAACAATTTGGATACAGTTCGTAGCATGGTTGCAATTCATACTGACAGCCGAAATAGTGTAGATGATAAACGCTTTGCAGAAGTTAATGACTTACGTTTCTACCTTGCTAAAGATAGTGATGATCGTAAATCCTTATTCACTCGTTTAATTGATGCACTTAATGATGGTGAATATGATTTAGCATCCCAATTACAAATCGAAATGAATGATAAAATGGAAGAATTAGAAGCTAAATACGCTAACTACGCTAAAAATATCTTCTAATAAAATCAATTTATTAATAAAAATGGCCTCTACTACGGTAGAGGCCATTTTTCATTTAAATATATCTAAATAAATTAGATATATTCAAACAAAACGATTTAAATTTTATTCGTTATGTCCAATAAATTTTTCTACTAATACTAAGCTACATACAAGTACAAAAATTGCAACAGACCAAATTAAATTATCAAATGATGATTCATGATTGATAATTAGAAGTCTTACAATTGCAGTTATGCCAATGTATAAAAAGAAGTTAAGTGGAAAGTGGAAGTTATTTTTAAAGTATTTAACGATGAGTGCAATAAACTCAAAGTATAGAAAGAAGGTAATTAGTTCTTCAATCAATAAAGAGTATGTACTATAACCTTGAATATTCGCCCACGTAACATAGACAAGACTAATCAATGTATTAATAAGTGCAATACAAAGTGCAATACCAACGCCTACAAGGGCTATATTTTTTATCGTTAATAATAGTTTAGAAATACGAATCCACATATATAATTCACCTACAATAAAAATCTAAATATTATACTACATAAAAAAGACCGTACACCGTACGGTCTTTTTCGATTACATTGTACTATAATCAAATGAATATCTACGAATTAGATATCAGCTTTAATAGCTTCTAATGCAGCATCGAAGTTAACTGCTTGAGTTACTTCAGGTACATATTCAACATAAGTTACTTTGTTATCTTTGTTGATTACTACAACGCCACGAGTTAAAAGACGAAGCTCTTCAATCAAGAAACCATAGTTTTCACCGAAGGAAGCATCTTTGTGGTCAGACAAAGTAACAACTTTATCTACGCCTGCAGCACCACACCAACGTTTTTGAGCGAATGGTAAGTCCATAGAAATTGTCAATACGACTACATCTTCGGAAAGTGCTGTTGCATCTTGGTTGAACCAACGAGTTTGAGCATCACAAACACCTGTATCAAGGGAAGGAACAACGGAGATAACTTTTACTTTACCTTCGAAGTCTTTTAAAGTTTTAGCTTGCAAGTCATTGCTCAATACAGTGAAGTCTGGAGCTTGTTGACCTACTTTAATTTCTGGGCCAACTAATGTGATAGGGCCACCTGCAAATGTTACTACGCCAGTACGTTTTTCCATGTTGTATTCCTCCTAAGAGTTTTAATTCTAATTATGTAAAATATAATTTCTTTATATGCATAGTATAACATTTACATTACCATAAGTAAACTAAAAAATTCGATATAGTATTAATTAAAAAGATCGTTACGATTGATTACTGTAAAAATTTAAAGAGGCCATTTAACTAATATTAATATTGATGAAATAGAACTACTACTGTAATAAAATATTTAATCTAACTGTTATACGTATAGGTGTATTAATGTATCATAAAAAATGTGTATACTATAAAGAGAAAAGTTAACGTAATAAAATTTGTTGATTTAGCTTTTACAGTATTGATTTAAATTCATTTACAATATAATGATACTAGTAATTATATAGGCAATGATTTTGATTAGACTTAATAGGATATGTTAGAGAGGACCTATGAAACCAATAGATTTATTTATGCAGTTTTTCCGGCGTGAAGGCTGGATCTATGCCATTGGCTTAACTATGTTGATGGCAATTGACGTGGCTTTTTTATTTGTTCCTCAATTTATTGGTAATGCTATAGATACGTTGAGCAATAATAAGGAAGGGTTAGTCACTTATATTTTTTATTTCATTTTATTATTTATTATTATCACTATTTTAAAAGTTATCTCACGCAGAACCCTATTAGGCTCTATTCGTCGCATGGAGTATCTTTTTCGTGAGATTTTGTGTAGTAAAGCATTACAAGTAAAAACAACGTACTATGAGGCTAATGGACCTGGTAAGGTTATGGCGCTCATGACTAACGATGTAACATCGCTACGTGTTGCCCTTGGTCTAGGTGTAATGATTATAGTGGATATTATTTTCTATTCCATTGTGGGCTCCATAATTTTAATTCAAAAGATTAATACTGTATTAGCTTTTAAAATTATGACACCTGTATTCTTAATTATTGTGGCTATATTTGTACTAGGCAGAAAGCTACGTATTAAACAACGTAGTGCACAAGCTACTTATAGCGATTTAACAGAGTTTGGACAAGAGTTATTTCAAGGGATGGATGTTATTCGCGCTTTTAATCGTGAAAGCATTATCTCTAATTCTTTTGAAAAAATAAATAAACTTAATTATAAGAAGAATATGGATGTTGCACTACTAGATGCAATATTAACACCGTTGACAAGAATTGCACCCTTTATTTGTATCAGTATTAGTATTTTTATTTGTGGACATTTAGCTGTAGAAGGCAAAATGACTATAGGCGAATTTGTTACTATTAATTCATTCATAATGTTAATTGTGGGACCTTTAATAGGGTTTGGTGGCCTTATTTCTATTGTACAAAAAGGTCTTGCTTCTTTAGATCGTATTATGGATTTCTTACATTTGCCTACAGAAACAATAGATGATACCGATGAAGTACTGCCGCTTGAGGATATTCATATTCGATACTTAGATTTTACTTATGAAAACTCTAAAGGGCATGCATTATCTCAGTTGACAACGACAATACCAAAAGGTTCTTTTATTGGTTTAGTTGGTAAACCCGGTTCTGGCAAAAGTACATTGTTTAAATTGCTTATTGGATTACAAGAGTGTCCGGAAAAATCTATTTATTTTGGCAGTCAAGATTTAGCTACTGTTTCTTTATCAAAGCTTAGAAACTCAATTGCTTATGTGCCGACACAATCTTACCTATTAAGTACGACCATTGCTGATAATATTAAATTTGGTAAAGATTTATCCATGCATGAAACTGTAGAGTTGGCAGCACAAAAGGCAGACTTATATAGAGATTTAGGCGATTTGTTAAACGATGATTTACATGAGCTTGCTGAAGAAGGTCATGATTTATCAGGTGGACAGAAGCAGCGAATCAATATGGCTCGCGGCTTTTATAAAAATGCGCCATATGTATTACTAGATGATTGTTTTTCCGCTTTAGATGCAGTAACAGTTACAACCATATTAAATTCATTACATAATGTAAAAGATCAGACGATTCTATGTATTTCACAACGATTAGAGGTTGTAGAGAAAGCAGATAAAATACTAGTATTTGATGAGGGGCGTATCGTAGAAGAAGGTACTCATGAAGAATTATTAGGTAACAATGGTTTATACCGTACCTTATATGAAGCGCAGAATGGAGGGGGCCATCATGAAGAAGCGTGATCTAAGAAATGACTGGGCTCTATTCTCCTATATAACTGGCTACATTAAGCCTTATTTAGGTATTCTATTTTTAGCAACGGTTGCGCTCGCAGGAAATTTAGTACTATTACTTTTACGCCCATATTTAACTAAGCAAGTTATCGATCTTGGATTTGCCACTAATGATATCGCTGTTATTGAATACTATGCTCTAATGTATGGACTTACTATAATTGGTAGTGTTTTATTTATTTTTGTAGAGAATTACTTTTTAAAAAGTTTTGGTCAAAAAATAATTTATAATATTCGTAGTATTGTCTTTAAAAAGATTCTTAATAAACCACATGATGAATTCTATAAGTTGCCAATCGGTAATTGGGTAACTCGCATCACTAATGATGTAGAGTCATTACGTACATTATATACAGATGTAATTTTGAATTTAGCTAGTAGCGGTTTGATGATTATTGGTATATTAGGATTTATGTATGCTATTAATGTACCCCTAGCTATTATCATGACAATTTTATTACCTATAATGGGTGGAATTATTTGGGTGTTTCAAAAGTTTTCCCGTAAAGCATTTCGTCAGGTAAGACGTTCTGTAGCTGCTTCTAATGCAAGCATCAAGGAACTGTTAAATTATATTGTAATCGTAAAATCCTATGGTGGCGAAAGAGCAATTGAGGAACGTTATAATACTGTTAATAAAGGTTTCTTAGAAGCAGGTCTTTTTGAGGTTACCACATTTTCTATTTTTAGACCGCTCGTAGATGGTCTATTCTTTGTTGCGTTAATTGTTATTTTTACAACTACGAATTTAATAGACTCCGTAGCTGATGCTGGTACAGTATTTGCCTTTATACAATATATGGACCGATTCTTCCAACCATTAAAGGAAATTGCAGATAAATATAACTCTCTACAAAGCGCATTAGCTGGTGCTGAAAGATTAGTTCCCTTATTAGAGGAAGAAGAGCGTCAGATGGCTAATGAAGTTCCTGATGAATTTAAATATATAGAGACGATTGAATTCGAGCATGTATGGTTTTCCTATGAAAATAACGACGTTTATGCGCTAGAGGACTTTACATTCACTATTAAAGCTGGAGAATTCATAGGTATTGTAGGGCCTTCTGGTAGTGGTAAATCAACACTTTTGTCATTGTTGATGGGAGTCTACAAACCAACAAGAGGGGCTATCTATATTAACGGTATAAATATTGCCCAATATGATAGTTCTGTACTTCGTCATTTAATGGGATATGTTTTTCAGCAAGCTTATCTATTTAAGGGTTCCATTAGAGATAATTTAACACTTTTTGATACATCAATTTCTAATGAGGATATGGTCAATGCAGCAAAACAAGTTAACTTGCATTCTATGATTGAACACCTTCCGGAAGGGTATGACACACCGGTTGGTTATTTAGGCTCCTTACTATCTGATGGGCAAAAGCAATTGTTGGCTTTTGGCCGTACCTTGATTAAAAAAACACCTATTCTATTGTTAGATGAAGCAACGGCTAACATTGATAGTCATACGGAGAAGCAAATTCAAGCAAGTATTGAAAATATTCGAGGTAGTAAAACAATTGTAAGTATTGCTCATCGCCTTTCAACAGTAAAAGATGCCAATAAAATAGTGTATATGGAATATGGTAAAATAATAGAAATAGGATCTTTTGATGAACTTATCAACTTAAAAGGGACCTTTTATAATCTCTGGAATAATCAACACAGTGGGAGTTAGTATGGAATGTATCCAATCTAAAGATAATAAGACCATTAAGCGAATTATCTCATTAGGGCAGCGTAAAAATCGCCAAAAATATGGAGAGTACATTGTTGAAGGTATTCGATCTATTCGAGATATTGCAGCTATGGGGGCAGTAAAAACAATTGTTATACGTGAATCTAAAGCGCAAGATAAACATGTATTAGATTTATTAGACTTAGATACTGTTCAATTTGTACCTAAATTTATTGCACAAGATCCAATATTTGATAAGGTGGATAATACCGTAAATGGACAAGGTGTAGTTGCTATTGTATCAAAACCAAAATACGATATGGAAAGCATTCACATTGATGATGGCTTATATATTACATTAGATGGAGTTCAAGATCCTGGCAATCTAGGTACCATAATTCGTACAGCAGTTGCAGCAGGTGTAAAAGGTATATTTTTGATGAAAGGAACTGTGGACCCTTTTAATGACAAGACAGTGCGCAGTACTATGAGCGCCTTACATAAAATACCTTTATATGAGGATATTACCTTATCTCTGTTACATGATATGGTAACTGAGTCTAATATGACTACCTATGTAACTGCTTTAGAACATTCCAATCCTTATCATACTGTACGTTATGCTAAGCGAACTATGCTAGTATTAGGAAACGAAGGGAATGGCGTAACACCAGAGGTTATGAATCTATGTACAAATCGTATTATGATTCCTATGTATGGTGATATGGAATCCTTAAATGTAAGCGTAGCTGCTGCATTATGTATGTATAAAGTACAAGAACAATTGATGCCTTAGTATATATGATAAAAATTTATGACCTTATAAAAAGTCCTCTACTAGTATACAAGTAGAGGGCTTTTGTATTGATTTTTTAGTTGTGTATTTGGTACAATAACATATATCCTTTGTGGGAGAACAAAGTTCTCCCTTTTTTTCATGAAAAGGAAGATAACTATGTCCAAATTAATTGTAAATGCAGACGATTTTGGCCTTCATAGTGCAGTTAATGCTGGTATTATTGATGGTCATCGTAGGGGTATTATTACCAGTACCTCTTTAATGGCAGGAGGAGAAGCTTTTACAGAAGCCGTAAGTATGGCAAAACAAAACCCTAAGTTGGGCATTGGTATTCATATTACCTTGGTAGGTGGGGTGAAACCAGTATGTGATCCATCAGAAGTTTCATCACTTCTCACACCAGAAGGTGTATTTCCAGAGAACTATGTAGAATTTATTAAACGTATTTACTCTGGCAAAATCAATTATAGTGAATTACGTAAAGAGATTCATGGACAAATAGCTCAAATAATGGATACCGGCTTAAGGGTAACTCATATTGATGGACATCAACATATGCATGTTCTACCAACGGTATTGCCAATTGTGATTGAACAGGCAAAATCCTTTGGTATACATGCTATACGTATACCCGATGAGTCTACTGGTTTTATGAATTATATGTATTCCCCAATTCGATTTCTTGGTAAAGTTGGTTTATCAACGGTTGCGGCTAATGCGCGACCAATCATACGAAATAATTGTATGACTACAACCCAATATTTTTGGGGCATGGTAAATGGAGGCCATATAAATCAGAAATCTCTAATGGGTATCCTAAAAGCGGTAAATAAACATTCTGGTACCCATGAATTGATGGTTCACCCAGGTAGTAATAGTAGTATTCTTAGTAAGCTTTATAATTGGGGTTATCATTGGGAAGATGAGTTGCAAGCACTCTGTTCCAGTCATACGCGATTATATATAAGTCAACATGATATAGAGCTCATTAATTATGGAGACTTGGTATGAGTAAAATGATGAAGAGAGGCATCTTTATGTTTCTCTTGTTGTTGGCTGTATCAATTGGTATCATTTACTATACTATTGATTTAGATGCATTGAAAGCCATATCATCTTTTAATAGTATTTCCTTATTATTAGCTGTAGTTGCTTTAGTAGCAGGTATGTATTTTGATGGATTACGACTTCAAAGGCTCGTAAAAATTGGTGGTTACAAGTTATCGATACGAGCAGTGCTACGAGTTATTTTTAGTAATTATTTTATGGCTATGTTGACACCTGGAGCTAGCGGGGGTGCTGTCGCGCAAGTACTGGTGTTGAGAAGTTATGGCGTACCTATATCTAAAGGTACACCGATTGTATTAATACGTACCGTATTTTCCATTATGTTTTTGGTCATTATGCTGCCATTAGTATTCTTACGAGATGCTATTGAAATTCCATATATCTCTCGTGATATGCTTTTGATTTTTGCCGTGCTTGCTGTTATAGCGGCCTTAGTGGGAACTTATATATTACAGACTAAATATATGCGTCAATTTGTCTATAATCTAGCACAACGATTTAAAGCACATAACACTAAAGATTGGCTTTCTAAATTAGAAACATTAAATCAAGGTCTTGGTTTACTTTATAAACAACCTGTCCAATCTTTAATAGTTTTTATTGAATCTGGTTTGAGTTTATTATGCTTATATTGTATTGCACCCGCTTTAATGTATGCTTTCACACCAGATATTCCTATTATCGATATTTTAGATCGCATGATTTTATTAAATCTTATTTTGTATTTTGCACCAACCCCAGGGGGAACAGGCATTGCAGAAGGTCTATTTGTAGTATTATTTAGTGCCTTTGTACCTAATGGAACAGTGGGCATCATCGCTGTAGGATGGCGTGTTGTGGCTGAATATATGCCATTCTTCATCGGTATGTATGCAGTATTAACATTATATGGACGACAATTCGTTGCCCAAGAAACTTCAAGAGAACAATAAGGGAGTGTGCTCTATGTCTAAACCAAAAAAAGATAAATTTTATCTGGTTCAAGAAGATATTTTACCAGAGGCTATAAAAAAGACGATAAAAGTAAAAGAAATTCTAAAACTAGGTGAGGTTAAAACAATTAACGAAGCAGTTGAAAAAATGGATTTAAGTCGATCTGCGTATTATAAATACAAGGATTATGTTTTTCCATTTTTTGAAATTGCTCAAGGGAAAATTGTTAGTATTTATGTTTCTATGTCAAATGAATCTGGTATGTTATCAAGCGTTTTGAAAGCCATTGCTGAACGTAACGGTAGTATTTTAACGATTAATCAAGATATTCCATTACAAGGCATTGCGAATAGTAGCATTTCTTTTGAAACCAAGGATTTACAAGGTTCATTAGAAGATTTATTGCTAGATATTCGCTCTATGAAGGGTATTATCAAGGTAGAAATTTTAGGCCAAGCATAGGCTAATTAAGAGAGTAGGACGATTATGACCACTATAAAAATTGCTTTATTAGGTTTTGGTACTGTTGCACAAGGTACTTTTAACTTATTGCAAGACAATGCTGAATTAATTAAAAATCGTACAGGTGTCAATGTTGAAATTTCAAAAATTTATGTACGAAATCCAGAAAAATATAGTCATATTACATTACCAGAAACAGCTAAATATGTAACTGATATTGATGAAGTGTTAAAAGACGATTCCATCCAAATGGTAGTGGAATTGATGGGTGGTACAAGCTTTGCTAAGGATTGCGTAGAAGGAGCTTTAAAAGCTAAGAAGAATGTGGTAACTGCCAATAAAGACTTATTAGCAGAAGCTGGTCCATACTTATTAGACTTAGCGAGTAAAAATGGGGTAGATCTACGTTTTGAAGCATCTGTTCTAGGTGGTATTCCTATAATCCGCACATTATATGAATCGTTAGCCGGTAATCGTATTACTGAAATCATTGGTATTATGAATGGTACTACAAACTTTATTTTGACTAAAATGTCTGAAGAAGGTTTAAGCTACCAAGATGTATTAAAAGAAGCACAAGATTTAGGATATGCAGAGGCAGATCCTACAGCTGATGTAGAAGGCCTTGATGCAGCTCGTAAATTGGCAATCCTTGCATCTATTAGCTTTAACCGTCGTATTTTCTTTGAAGATGTAACTGTAGAAGGTATTACTTGTATTGATACTGAAGATATAAAATTTGGGAAAGAGTTTGGTTACAATATTAAATTATTAGGTATTGCTAAAGAAACTGCTCAAGGATTATCTTTAAATGTATATCCTGCATTTATTCCTACGACACATCCATTAGCATCTGTTCGAGGACCCTACAATGCAATTTATGTTAAGGGCAATGGTATCGATGATGTCATGCTATATGGTCGTGGTGCAGGTAGCTTACCGACAGGTAGTTCTGTAGTATCTGACATAATGGAAGTGGCAAAGAATGTCTCTTATAATGAAACAGGGCGCTTGAAACCGTTCTATTATGATCAAAAAGATATTTATTCTCCAGGTAAAATCCAATCTAGCTACTACTTGCGTTTAGCAGTGGATAATAAAACAGGTGTTCTAGCAAAAATCTCTGCAAAATTAGCAGAACAAAAAATTTCTGTTTTATCCATCGTTCAACGAAATATGGATCCAGAAACTGCAGTTCTTGCCATTGTTACATCTAAATGCCCAAGATCTTATATTTTAAATCTTATAGACTCTTTTAATAGCTTGCGCTCCGTTAAGGCTGTTAATAGTGTTATTCGTATTATGGAAGCTTAATTATGAATACTGTTCGTGTACAAGTACCTGCCACTAGTGCAAACTGTGGCCCAGGTTTTGATTGCTTAGGATTAGCACTAAATCTTTATAATATATTCAGCTTTACACCAGATGAAAATGCTACAGAATATACATATACTTTTGAAGGTTTTGGTGCAGATATTTTACGCGCTGAAGATCCTAAAAAGAATCTAATTGGTTTCGCTATGGATCAAGTTTTTGCTACTGCTCAAGAACCAATTCGATATGGTCATATAACTTCTGAAACCTTGATTCCTCCCTCTCGCGGACTAGGTAGTAGTAGTACGGCTATAGTAGGGGGACTTTTACTGGCGAACGCATTAGTAAAGCATCCACTTTCAAAAGAAGAGTTACTGGTTATAGCAAATCGTATGGAAGGTCATCCAGATAATGTAGCGCCAGCTATTTACGGAAATTTATGTTGTGCTACAGGTTTAAAAAATAAGGTACTAAACACGGTCATTTCTATTCCTCCGGAGCTACATTTTGCTGTTGTAGTACCAGAAGTCATGGTATCTACTGAGTATGCTCGTTCTGTGCTACCAAATCATATTCCATTCAAAGAAGCTGTACAAAATGTAAGTCATGCTTCATTATTTGTAACAAGCTTAATTACGCATCAATTAAGTAATTTATCTGTTGCCTTAGATGACAACTTGCATGTACCTTATCGTAAGACATTGATTCCTCATTGTGATGAAGTTTTTGAAGCCGCAAAAGTTGCTGGAGCTTACGGTGCAACTATCAGTGGATCGGGTTCTACTCTAATTGCATATGTTGATAAAGCTCATGTACAAGAGGTAGCAAAGGCTATGGGGGCTGTATTCACAGCAAATGAGATTGAAAATAAAATATATTGCTTAGAAGCTGATACAACTGGAGCGTTAATTATATAGTTTATGGTATAATTATAGTGTTAGGCATAGTCCATAACAATAATTGGAGGAAACTATGAACAATATAAAAACAACACTTTTGTTAGCTACGCTAACGGCCATTTTAGTGGTTATTGGTGATATGATTGGCGGCAGAAGCGGTATGATTATGATGTTTGTCATATCCATGGGTATGAATTTTATGTCTTATTGGTACAGCGATAAAATCGTTTTAGCCCAATACAATGCTCAACCTGTTACTGCACAGTCTAATCCAAAACTATATGCAATGGTAGAGAAATTGACTAAAAATGGTAATTTACCAATGCCAAAGGTTTATATCATTCCCAGTGAAGTACCGAATGCATTTGCAACAGGTAGAAATCCTAGTCATGCAGCAGTTGCTGTTACAGAAGGTATCCAACGTCTATTAACTGATGAAGAATTAGAAGGTGTGCTTGCACATGAATTAACACATGTTAAGAATCGAGATACATTGATTAGTACAATTGCAGCTATGATGGCTGGTGCTATTTCTATGATAGCCAATATACTTCAATTCACTGCCATATTTGGGCGCTCCGATGATCGAGAAGGCACTAACCCTTTGGCGCTTCTTGGTACGATCATTATTGCACCTATCGCAGCTGGTCTTATTCAGATGAGTATTTCCCGTACTCGTGAGTTTTTAGCTGATGAGGGAGGCGGAGATATGTGTCGCAACCCATTAGCACTGGCTTCTGCACTTGCAAAAATTGACTACTACTCTAAACATGGTGCATTGCCTAATGCAAGTAATGCTACAGCCCATATGTTTATTATTAACCCTATGATGGGAATTGGTGAAAGCTTGAGCAATCTTTTTAGTACACATCCTCGCACGGAAGAACGTATTCAAAAGTTAAAGAAACAAGCTATGAATCCAAAGTATAAAGAAAAGGTAATATTATAATTAGTATCTACTGGAGGGTATCATGCAAGAAACATTAGTTTTAATTAAACCAGATGCAGTTAAACGTCAATTAAGTGGTGAAATCCTTAGCCGTTATGAACGTAAAGGCCTTGTTATTAAATCATTAAAACTCTTACAAGTACCTCGTGAATTAGCGGAAGAACACTATGCAGAACATAAGGAAAAGCCATTCTTTGGTGAATTAGTTGATTTTATTACATCAGGCCCAGTTCTTGCTTTTGTGTTAGCTGGTGAGAACGCAATTGTATCCGTACGTGCTTTAAACGGAGCAACAAATCCTGTAGATGCTGCCCCTGGTAGTATTCGTGGTGACTATGCCCTAACAATGGATGCTAACGTAGTACATGCTTCTGATTCTCCAGAAGCTGCTGCTCGTGAAATTCATCTTTGGTTCCCTGAATACAAATAATCTCAAGGTTGGGATCATTTAGCTTTTATTTCTACATCCATGTATATCTATAGGAGGTAATCATATGGCAAGTAGTGTTTATACAAAAACAGGTGATGCTGGTACAACTGGTTTATACACGGGAGAACGTGTACAGAAATCATCTTTACGCGTAGAAGCTTATGGTACAATCGATGAATTACAAGCTTTTTTAGGATTGGCTCGCGCTTATGCTGAAAATCCACGTGTTGCTGCTGAATTATACGATATTGAGCGAAACTTATGGACATTAATGGCTGATATTGCAAGTTTAAATACTGCTCCGGTAATTACTGAGCAATATGTAAAGCATTTAGAAAAAGTTATTGATCGCTTTGATGCAAAGTTAGAACCTTTATCTAGTTTTGTCATTCCCGGTGAAAAACAATCTTCTGCTTATTTACATGTAGCTAGAACGATTACTCGACGTGCGGAACGCGCTTTATGGCGAGTATTAGACGCTGGTGAAAGTGTTCACGAATCTAATTTAAAATACTTAAATCGTCTATCCGACCTTTGCTTTATCTTGTGTCGTGTAGAGGAAGAACTTGGAGCTGAATAAACAAAAAAAGCTATGTATTTTACATAGCTTTTTGCTCGTTATAGACCTATTGTGAAATTGTTTGGTTTAAAACATCTTGAGGGCTAGGATAGTAAAAGAAGATATGAGGAATTTCATAACGGAATTTTTCTCTTAATAAATTGGCTAATGTTGTTTCAAAGTTTATAATTTTATCAGCGCCGAAATCAAAGTCTTCAACTAATACTAATAGTTGTGCTTCAACTTGCGGTGCATTTTCAGGTAAAGCTTCTGGTGGTAGAGGAACATTCACTACTACTCGTGCAGTACCAATATATTTACCTTGTCCGTCATCGATGGCAACACGATATGTATTATCCCATAGCGTAGCCATCATTTTTAGTTTTATATTCATAATTTCCATAGTATCGCTCCTTTGTTATACTTATAATGATACTGAAATTATAAATTCTTGTATAGGTGCATTATGAAATCACAAATTATATTGTGTTCCGGTGGGGCACGCAGTGGAAAAAGTGAATTTGCTGAACGTTTAGCATTGGCTACAAAGGGGCCAAAAGCTTATGTAGCTACGGGCCAAGCTTTTGATGAGGAAATGGTGGATCGCATCAAAAAACATCAAGAGCGACGAGGAAAAATATGGAATAATTTTGAAGTACCTTTACATTTAGCTGATGAATGGGAAAATATCAGTCAATCAGCAGATGTAATTCTTATAGATTGTTTAACCATGTTCACTACCAATCACATGATGGCTTATGGCTCCATTCGTGGTCAAGAAGATGCTAATAGATTAGAACAGACAATACTTTCAGAATTAGACACTTTATTAGACTCGATACAATCATGTGAAGGTAAAACAGTTATATTTGTGACCAATGAAATTGGGTTAGGTATTGTGCCGGATAATAAACTGGCTAGATATTTTAGAGATATTGCTGGTCGTGTGAATCGAGCAGTAGCTTCTGTTGCAGATAAACTCTATTTAACAATTAGTGGTGTTACCATTGAATTGAAATCACAGGAGGTTCATATAAATGGCTAAGAAAATCATGTTTCAAGGAACGAGTTCTAATGTAGGTAAAAGTATTCTTTGTACTGCATTATGCCGTATTTTTTATAGAAAAGGTTTTAAGACCGTTCCTTTTAAAGCACAAAATATGGCCCTCAATTCTTATGTGACAAAATGGGGCGATGAAATTGGCCGTGCTCAAGTCGCTCAAGCCGAAGCCGCTGGTATTGATCCAATTGTTCAAATGAATCCTGTGTTATTAAAACCTACAGGAAATCAATCGTCTCAAGTTGTATTGATGGGGAAACCTGTTGGCGTATATAGTGCCAAAGAATATCATACAAAATATTCACTAACCGCTTTAGATAAGGTTAAAGAATCTATTGATTTCTTAGACTCAAATTTTGATATGATGGTTATCGAAGGTGCCGGTAGTCCTGCAGAAGTTAACTTAAAAGCAAATGATATTGTAAATATGCGTATTGCCAAGATGACTCAAGCTCCAGTTTTTCTCATTGCAGATATTGACCGAGGTGGTGCTATTGCGTCCATTGTTGGTACCTTAGAATTATTAGAACCAGAAGAACGCGATCTTATTAAAGGTATCGTTATCAATAAATTCCGTGGTGATATCAAACTATTAGAACCAGCTCTTACATTTATTGAAGAAAAAACAGGTAAAAAAGTGGTAGGTGTTATTCCTGCCATTGAGAACCTCGATATTGATGAAGAAGATTCTGTTGCATTAGAGAACAAACGCAATAGTGGTACTAAAGATATTCAGGTCGTAGTTATGCAAACACCTAAAATCTCTAATTTTACAGACTTTGATGCACTTAATTATGAGCCAGATGTATCTGTCCGTTTTGTAGGCCCTGGAGATGTTATCGGTACGCCAGATTTAATTATATTACCTGGTTCTAAAAATACATTGGCTGACTTAACATATTTACGTGATACAGGCTTTGCTGATGAAATCAAAAAATTGGCTGCTCAAGGTACACCTATTATCGGTGTTTGTGGCGGTAACCAAATGTTAGGTAAAACTATTTATGATCCGCATCATATGGAAGGTGATATCGAGGAAATTGAAGGACTTGGCCTTGTTGAATCCTCCACGACTATGAAGGCTCAAAAAACTACCCATCAAGTACAATTCAATGTATCTAATTTACAGTTTTTAAATGGTACTTTCAGGGGTGAAAAATTAGTAGGCTATGAAATTCATATGGGGGATACTACGCCACTAGCAGATTCGGTGTCTCGTTGCTTTACAATTACAAGTCGCAGTGAAGAGGCTGTCAATGTTATTGATGGTTTTATTGATGGTAATCATCAAGTAATGGGTACATATATTCACGGTGTATTTGATAATGACGAGTTTAGACGTTTTATTATCAATCAATTACGTGAACGCAAGGGATTACAACCATTAGATGTAGTATTCCATTATTTTGACCATAAAAATGCGGCATATAATCGCTTAGCTGATATTGTGGAGGAACATCTAGATATGGATTATATTATGTCTACCTTGGGATAGTAGAGGAGATATATGGAACATTTAGCAATTTTTCACTGGTTTTCAAAGTATAACTTTGTGTGCATACCAGTTTTAGCATTTTTATTGGATTTAATTATTGGAGATCCCAATAGTAAATATCATCCAGTGGCCATTATTGGACGTATAATATCTTTTTTTGAAGCCGTTCTTTATAAAGACACTGATAATGATACGAAGAAATTGTGGTACGGTGGTATTGCAGTAGGTTTAATTCTTATATCGGTATATATCATAGTATCTTTATTGTTATGGCTAGGTGGAGTAGTAGACGAATGGGTATACTATGCTTTCGAAGTAGTGATCCTCTACATTGCCATTTCTCCACGTTCATTGGCTGGCGCAGGTTTTACCATTAGTCAGTTAATAAAACAAGGTAATATCGTAGATGCTCGCAAACGTTTATCATGGATTGTGGGACGAGATACGGAAGACTTAGATGAAAGCGAAATCACTCGGGCTACAGTGGAAACGATTGCGGAAAATACGGTAGATGGTATTATTGCGCCTTTTTTCTTTTTTATTATCGGTGGCCCTATGGGGGCTATTCTTTATAGAACTGCTAATACTATGGATTCTATGTTAGGCTATAAGAATCAAAAGTACTTGTACTTTGGTCGCGTAGCTGCACGCTTTGATGACATATTAAATTGGATTCCTGCCCGAATTACCTTTGTATTATTTGTAATTTCTGCATTCTTTTTACGCTTTGATGCTAAAAAGGCAATAGAAATCGGTTTACGTGATGCAAAAAAACATCCTAGCCCTAATGGAGGGTATGCAGAAGCACCTGTGGCAGGAGCTTTACATATCCGTTTAGGTGGTTACAATCAGTATTTCAAAAAAATGACCTTCCGTGAATATATGGGTGATCCTATTGAAAAGCTAAACCGTAACCATATTACTCGAACAATTTATATGATGTATGTTACGACTATACTAATGGTCATCATTAGTACAGTCATTACCTATGGGATGAATGTATAATGACACCTTTTTTTATAGCACTACAATTTTTAACGCGTTTAAAAATTGTAAATCAAACTGAATGGTCTGTAGAGGACTTTGGTAAATCTGTTGTAGCCTTTCCTTATGTGGGCCTTATTATTGGTCTCATATTGGCTATATTATATGGCGTATTGTCGCCATTTATTCCAATTATGCCATTGATGTTAATTATCGTTGTGGCTGAGTTTTTAATAACTGGTGGCCTTCATGCTGATGGTTTGATGGATACAAGCGATGGTTTGTTTTCCGGCCGTGAAAGAGAACGTAAACTAGAAATCATGAAAGATAGTCGTATAGGCTCCTTTGGAGTTGTTGCTTTTGTATTTGTTACACTTTTGAAATGGCAATTATTAGCTTCGATTCCATCGGCTGAATTTATACCTATGGCACTCATTATGATGCCTTTAATGAGCCGTTGGTCTATGGTTTTTAGCATTCGATCCTATCCATATGCTAGAGAACAGGGGATGGGGGCAGCATTTGCTAATTTAGCACCTAAACATGTTATTACTTATAACACCATATCTACGTTCTTTATGCCTATTCTATTACTATTAATCGGTTTAGTATTATATACACTTTTATATGGTGCTTATGCAATTTTATCAGCACCTGATGTAGGATATTTGGTAGGATTAGGTGTGTTAGTATATGCTACTATAGGTATTTTCCAAATCAATATTGTTAGCATGATTATTACGTATATTATTAACCGATTATTAAACCGCTATATTGTAAAAGCGTTAGGTGGCACTACTGGTGATACATATGGATTTGTTGTGGAAGTAACTGAAGTATTATTGATACTGGTATATAGCATAATTTTATCTATACTATCAGCTACAGTAGTTAATAATCCAACTATGTTCTAACTCTAAATTTTTGATTTTCAAAGTTTTAATATTTTTAGAACGTATACTTTATTTGATGTGAAAGGAGTTTAATGTGACCTATTATGTAAGAGCCCCAGGTACATGTGGGGAATTTCTACAAGGTTCTATTGATGGTCAGTCATTTTTAGTGACATGTCCAATTAATCGATACTCCTACGCATTGAGTAATGTAATACAACCTTTTTCTAAAGAATTTTGTGCACTTCAACCAAAATCGGCACAAGCTCGTAAATTAGTACAAGAGTTGGTCCAAGAAAAAAAGAAAAATCAAATTTGCCCGCCTGTGTATGTAAGATCCGATATTCTACAAGGAAAAGGCATGGCTTCAAGTTCGGCAGATATTTCTGTAACAGCTATGGCTACAGCTTTGGCCATGGACTATGATTTATCATTAAAAGAACTTGAGCAAATTTGTCTATCTGTAGAGCCTACAGATGCCTCTTTTTATCAAGGTGTAACTCAGTTTGATTATATTAAAGGGACTATCTCTAAGCCATTAGGTATGTGCCCACCTTTAAAAATCCTCGTTTTTGACGAAGGCGGTAGCATTGATACAGTTAGCTTTAATAAACAAGCAGATTTACAAAATAAAATTTTAGAAAAAGAATCTATTATACAAGAATCCTTTGATTTGTTTAAACAGGGTCTTACAACGCATGATATAAAGCTCATTGGCCAAGCTGCTACATTGAGTGCCTTTGGCAATCAGCGTATTTTATATAAACCTAATTTATATGACTTTCACGATGTAGGTAATTCTTATAATAGTGTGGGAACAATCATCGCTCATAGCGGAACCATTATGGGACTATTATTCCCTGTTGATTATGGTCGTATTGATGATTGTAAGAATGAGATTTTGCGTAAGTTGCCACAATTAACCTATGTAGATACGGTTGAAACTACGAATGAAGGATTAACTTATATTAAACGATAAAGTATTTCATAGAAAGAGAATAGTATGTCTAAAATACATGGGGGCAATATTTTTCAGTTTGCCCATGAACAACGAATTGAACCATACGAGGTTATTGACTTTAGTGCTAATATCAATCCACTAGGCCCTAGCCAACGTGGCTTATCTGCATTAGAATCTCAATTGCGATATATATCACATTATCCGGATGCTACAAATGATGATATATTAAATGCCATTGCTGATATCTATGGGATGAATAAAAATCAAATTGTAGTTGGCAATGGAGCGGCAGAGCTATTATATGCAATTTGTCGGTTACCTGGCTATACGGGCGCTTTTGTTCCCGCACCAGGTTTTTCTGAATATAAAGCAGCTTTAGAAGCAAGTAGAATTCCAGTACGCGATATTTATTATCGACCACGGGAAGATGAACATGGAAAACCTTATTTTGAGGTTCCTTATTTAGCATTAGAAACTTTTGCAGCTGAGTTAAAGGGGCAAGATGGTCGTATTATTGTATTTCTAGGTAATCCCAATAATCCAGATGGTACGTTACTTGATAAGAACCATATTCGTACTATTGCAAGCATGCTGAAAGATGCTAATAGTTTACTTGTTATAGATGAGTCCTTTATCGATTTTGTTGGTAACGATACCTTACAAGATAATGAATACTCCATGCGCTCCCTAGTTAACGAGTTTGATAATATTATCGTGGTTCATTCTTTTACAAAATTCTATGCCGTGCCAGGGCTACGAATTGGTGCTGCTTTCAGCAATCCTCTTATCATTGAGCAACTAAATAGTTTTATTCCCACTTGGTCTGTTAACACATTAGCTCAATCCTATACAGAGGCGGCTTTGAATGATGTAGAGTATGTGAAACGAACAAAACAAGTATTACATGAAGAGCAACTTTTTATGTATAACTCATTAGATACTATAGATGGTATTACTGTATATCCGCCTTCAGCTAATTTTATGTTGTTCCACATTGAACAAGAAGGAATAACAGCAGAGTCGATTAATGAAGCGCTTAAAAAATATAATATGATTGTTCGCAACTGTGATTCTTATATGGGATTAAATAATCAATGGGTTCGCGTTGCAATAAAAGATCATGATACTAATGTTAAGTTAGTAGAAAAATTAACAGATATTTTGAAAGTATAGGAAGACTATGAAGACGTTGTATATTGTGCGCCATGGTGAAACTGATTGGAACAAAATGGGAAAATACCAAGGCATCACAGATGTTCCACTTAATGAAAATGGTTTAAATCAAGCAAAGGCATGTGGTCAGGCTCTTAAAGATGTTAAATTTGATCGCATATTATCTAGTGATTTGAGTCGTGCTTTAGTTACAGCTGAAGTCATTCGCGGTGAACGTACTACTCCTATTACAGTAGATAAACGCTTACGAGAACTTAATTTTGGCGATTGGGAAGCTATGTTATTTTCAGATATCGAAGATCGTTGGCCTGGTTTGATAGATGAAATGTATTTGCGACCACATCTAGTTAAGGTTCCTAATGGTGAAAGCTTTAAGAATTTACAAGACCGTGCATGGGCAGGTCTAGAGGAATTCATCAATGTTAATAATGAGGAGGAAACACTTCTCATTGCTTGTCATGGTGGGACTATACGAACATTATTGTGTAAATTATTAGATATTTCCATTAGTCATTGTTGGAATTTTAGTCAAGGTAATACAGCAATTAATCGTATATTCTATAATGGCATGGGAGAATTTGATCATAATATTTTAAACTTGCTCAATGATACAGCACACGTAGATGTATTACAAGGTCATGCATAATGCGACTAGATAAATTATTAGCCAATAAAGCTTATGGTAGTCGAAAAGAAGTCCATCAACTCATAAAGGATAGAAGAGTTACCATCAATGGCAGTATAACAACGAAAAAAGATACTCATATTGATATTGATGTTGATATAGTTGCTGTTGATGGTAAGGTTGTTAGTACTACTCAACTATATTATGTAAAATTTCATAAGCCAAAGGGCTATGTTACAGCGGTAGAAGATTCTAATCACCCTGTTGTTATGGATTTACTCCCTCTAGAATTCATAAAAATGGGAGTTGTTCCAGTAGGCAGATTAGACAAGGATACAGAAGGACTTTTATTATTAACTAATGATGGTGTGTGGGGACACTCTATCATCAATGGTAATAAACATGTGCCTAAAGTTTATTACGTAGAATTTGAAGGAACGCTATCTGATGAAGGTATACAACGTATTAAAGAGGGAATTCTTCTTGGAGATGGTACGCAATGTAAACCGGCAGAAATTGAATTTGTATCGTTACATTCAGTACATGTAACGATTGAAGAAGGCAAGTATCATCAAGTTAAGCGCATGATTGGTGCTGCAGGTGGTACTGTAACATATTTGAAACGTCTTACGATTGGTCATATTGATTTAAGTGGCATTGAAGAGGTTGGTTCTGCAATGGAATTGACCGTTGAACAGATAGAGGGCTTTAAAAAATAGCATAAAATTCTATTCAATATAGGTATTTTATGGTAAGATTAATTGTACTTTATAGACTAGGAGCAAGATTATGAATGGATTAAATCTGCTACAACAGTATATTAAAGAGCAAGAATTAACAGGCGTCATTTTAATAAGCCCTATAAATCTACATTATTTTGCAGGCTTTACTGGTACTACAGGCTTTGCTATCATTACTCAAGATAAAGCCTTTATGATTACTGATTTCAGATATACTGAACAAGCAACAAAACAATGTGAAGGGTACACAGTTATTCAATATGAAACAACTGTTATGGATACTCTTGTAGATATATTCAATGAACATCATATTCACGAAGGTTTATTCGGTATAGAAGGCAAACAAATGCCTGTGGATACGTATGAAACTTTATGTGATACATTAGATGAACGCTTTAAGTTTACATCTATCAATTTTGCAAAACTACGTGCGGTTAAGCGTGAAGACGAATTAGACTTATTGCGTAAAGCTGCTAAAATTGGTGATGATGCTTTTGCTGCCTTGCTACCACAACTAAAGGTAGGGATGACAGAAAACGAAGCGCGCATTATATTAGAATCAGAAATGTTAAAACGTGGATCAGAGGAACCTTCCTTTGCAACCATTGTTGCTTCTGGTAATCGTTCTAGTATGCCTCATGGTGTAGCCAGTGATAAGGTCATTGAAGCAGGTGATTTTGTTACCTTTGACTTTGGTGCGGTATATAAGGGTTATCATTCTGATATGACTAGAACTATTGTAATGGGGCCTGCCTCTGAATTACAAAAGAAGCTGTATGGTATAGTTTTAGAAGCACAAAAACGTGGCGTAGCTGCAGTTCGGGCTGGTATTACTGGTAAAGAACTTGATGCAGTTTGTCGTGATTATATTAAAGAACATGGATATACCAAGGAATTTAATCATGGTACTGGACATGGCGTAGGTCTTGAGATTCACGAAGAACCAGTAGCCAATACTAAATCCGATACGGTATTTACAGAAAATATGATCATTACGGTAGAACCTGGCATTTATATAACAGGTACTATCGGATTGAGAATAGAGGATAGTGTCATCGTCAAATCTGACGGCTATGAGGTGTTGACACATAGTCCAAAAGAGTTAATTGAAATAGGTATTTAGAAGGAGAAGAGTTAGATGATTTCCAGTAATGATTTTCGTCCAGGTGTAACCGTTGAAATTGACGGTAATGTATGGCAAGTAGTTGATTTTCAACACGTTAAACCAGGTAAAGGTGCTGCATTCGTACGTACTAAAATGAAAAACTTGCAAACTGGTTCTGTAGTTGAGCGTACATTTAATGCAGGTGAAAAAGTGCCTAAAGCACATGTTGATCGTCGTCGTATGCAATACTTATATGAATCTGATGGCTCTTATACATTCATGGATAACGAAACTTATGATCAAGTTGAACTTACCCTTGAACAATTAGGTGATGCTAAAAACTTCCTTCTTGAAAATATGGAAGTATCCATCATGTTCTTCCAAGGTATCGTAATCGGTATCGATTTACCTGTAGCTGTTGAACTTCGCGTAGTTGAAACAGATCCTGGTATCCGTGGCGATACTGCAACTGGTGGTAATAAACCAGCCGTATTAGAAACAGGCTACACTGTAAAAGTACCTCTCTTCATTGAAGTAGATGATGTACTTCGTATTGATACTCGTACAGGACAATACATCGAACGTGCCTAATACTCATTGATATGTATTGGGGCAAGATCTTTTCAAGGAATCTTATTCCCCATATATCGTAACATTTGCATTGTAAGCACTTGTCGTCTATGTAATTATATATAGGGACAGGTGCTTTTTTTGAAAGAGGCCAGTATGACCAAGAAAAATACTGAACTAGAGTCGGGTAAGATTAAGATTAATGATGATGTATATGCTACAATTGTAACAATGACAGCGCTTGACACAAAGGGAATTCATCATATGAGTTCCACCTTTAATGATGGCGTTAACACTTTTTTTAGACGTAAATCCGATCATGAAGGTGTTAAGATATCCTTTAACGATGAAGGAGCAATATCAGTTACACTATATGTGTGCATTCAGTATGGATATCGTATTCCTGATGTTGTTTTACGTCTACAAGAGCGCATTAAAACTGCTTTAGTCTCTTATACAGAAATTGAGGTTCAAACTATTGATGTAGTTGTACAAGACATTATTTTTGATGATTTAGTAACACCTCAACAGCCATAGGAGGTATCTCTATGAGTTCAGATAATCAATTAAATTATGGTTTAGACACGGATACCATTGATATTGCAGATTCTGTCATCATTGATGTAGCAACAAAAACTTTAGGAACCATTCCTGGTATTCATTCTTTAAGCCCACGCTTTTACGATGAGTTGGTAGAGGGTATTACCCATGCTTTTGGTCAGCGTAGCTTACCTGGTATCAATGTAAAGCATCGTAAAGGTTTTATTGAAATTAACATTTATATTAAAGCATTGTATGGATATAATCTCATTGAATTATCGAAACAAATGCAATTAGAAATCAAACAAACCTTAAAAAATATGCTAGATCTTGATCATATTAAGGTTGATGTACATATTGAAGGTATTGTAAAAGAAAAGGAGCCAGTTTTACATGGTAACTAAGCGAAATCGGCGAGAGGCTCGTCAATACGCATTCCAAATGTTATATGCCAATGAATTTCATACTGATCAAAATGATGTTCAATTTCCCGAAGGAAACATTCATAAAGCAATGGATAAGGCATATGCAAATAGTATTATAGAGGGTGTACTATCAAATGTTGAAGCAATTGATGCTACATTACAGCCATTCTGTAAATCTCGTAAAGTAGCAAATTTAGATAAGGTGGATCGTTCTATCTTACGTATTGCTGTTTGGGAAATGACCAATAAAGTGGAACCTTTAGAGCCATCTATCGCTATTAATGAAGCCATTCAATTAGCTAAAGATTTTGGCTCTGATGCATCTTATAAATTAATTAATGCAATCTTAGACGCATATAATAAGAGTAAATGATGAAACGATATTACTTAGGCATTGATACGAGTTGTTACACTACAAGTTGTGCCATTGTAGATAGCGACTTTCACATAGTAGGGGAAGCACGTAAAATCTTAAAGGTAAAACTAGGTGAGCGAGGACTACAACAATCAAATATGGTCTTTCAGCATACAAAGGCATTACCTAAGCTAATGTCAGAATTACCTCAGGTATCGATTAGCGGTATCGGTGTTAGTGGCTTTCCACGGCGCGAAGAAAATTCGTATATGCCAGCCTTTATGGTTGGGTTAGGCCAAGGAGAAACCTTGAGTCATCTTATGAATGTACCTTTACATATTTTTGCACATCAAGAGAATCATATATTAGCTGCTTTGAGGGATTTAAAAAATATTCCTAATGAGCCATTTTTGGCATTACATCTATCAGGTGGCACGACAGAACTAGTATATTGCCATTATCAAGGAAACGGTATTTTTGAATCTCACATCGTTGGTGGTTCTAAAGATTTACAAGGGGGGCAATATGTTGATCGTATAGGTGTCGCATTAGGCTTACCATTTCCTGCAGGTAAATATTTAGAGGCATTAGCATTACAAACTACAGAATATGAACCATTGCCATCATCTGTAAAAGACGGATGGATTAGCTTTGCCGGTCCTTGTAGTGCTGCTATGCGACGTATAAATAACGCTATGAGTGAAATGGATAAATCTAAGTTAGCTAGAGCTGTTTTTACTTCCATTGGAAATGCTCTAGAAAAAATGATTACTTATCATACTAAAGAGAAATCTGTACGTGCACTCATTGCTGTAGGTGGTGTGATGAGTAATAGTTTACTTCGTAAGCGGATGGAAACCTATTGTAAACGAAATCATCTCCAATTACATGTGGCGCAACCACTATTCTCTGTTGATAATGCCACAGGTAATGCTTTTGGTGCTGCTTATTTACAAGAATCTAGAGGATAATCGTGAATGTATTAACCATTACACAATTAAACAATCTCATAAAACGTACCTTAGATCGTGAATATCTATTAAAGAATGTATATGTAAGTGGTACCATTATTAATGCAAAACGTCATAGTAGTGGTCATATGTATTTTTCTTTAAAAGATGAGGAATCTGCTATTGATGTGACAATGTGGTCTAGTACAGTCATGCAAAAGGGACTAGCTAATGCCATTCAAAATGGTTTATTAGTAACTGTAAAAGCATCTGTTAACTTTTACAATAAAATGGGCCGTTTAAATCTCATTGCATCAGATATGCTGATAGGTGCTAAAAGTCCGTTACAGCTTGAATTTGACGCTTTAAAACGAGAGTTAACTGCTTTGGGGTACTTTGATGATAGCCATAAAGTAGGTTTACCCTATATGGCGAGTTGCATTGGTATTGTTACATCCCAATCTGGTGCTGTATTACATGATATTCTACATGTTAGTAAACAACGCAATCCACTAGTTCAATTTAAATTGTTTTCCGTTCCTGTACAAGGTAGTACCGCAGGCCCAATTATAGCTAAAGGAATTGCTACGGCAGATGCTGATCCAGATGTTGATGTCATCATTGTTGGTCGTGGCGGTGGATCTATGGAGGACTTGTGGTGTTTCAATGATAGAGCTGTTGTAGAGGCAATTTATAATGCTCATACACCGATTATTTCGGCGGTAGGTCATGAAACAGATTACACCTTATGTGATTATGTAGCTGATGCACGGGGGGCTACGCCTAGCCATGCTACAGAAATGACAGTACTTCCAATTACTATATTACAAGATCAGCTGACAGAAAAAGAAGAGTATTTACACGAATATATACGCTATACACTACAACAAAAACGTACAGATTTAACATTGCTCTTTAATCGAAAACTTGGCATTCCAGCTCTACAATTTTTACATAAGCAAAAATCACACTTACAAGAGCTTTCACAAACTCTAACTAATGCAACTAAAGAACGATGTAATGCAGAGAGACATAGCTTAGCATTATTGGCACAACAGTTAGAGTCGCTAAATCCATTACAAATGATGATTAAAGGTTTTGCAAAGGTTGAGCATGATAACAAACCTATTACATCAGTTGCCCAATTACAACCAAATGACGATATACGAGTTACACTAGCTGATGGTTATATTACTGCTACGGTAAAGGAGGCGCACAAGGATGGCCGCATCACTAAAAAGTTATGAGAAAAAATATAAGGCCTTAGAAGATATTGTTAAGCAATTAGATGATGGGGATATGACCATTTTTGAGCTTTTATCACAATATAAAAAGGGCTTAACTTTGGTAAAAGAATGTGCTGAAATGCTTGACTCTGTTGAAGATGAAGTACAACAAATTATCGAAGAAGTCCGCATCAGCGAATAAGGAGATTCTATGTTCAAAGATTATTTAGCATCTAGCAAACAAAATATTGAACAATGGTTAGGCGAAGTACTTAATAGCCCAAATCAAGAATTTGAACAACTGTATGAATCTATGAATTATAGTTTAATGCAAGGTGGCAAACGAATACGACCTATTTTAACTAAGGCTGTGTTAGAAATGCTTCATAAAGAGCCGGCTGATTATAAGGAATTTCTATGTGCTATGGAGTGTATCCATACGTATTCATTAGTTCATGATGATTTACCAGCTATGGATAATGATGATTATCGCAGAGGTAATTTGACCAATCACAAAGTATACGGTGAAGGACTTGCTATTTTAGCCGGTGATGGGTTATTAACATATGCCTTTCAATTGATGACTTCAAATACAGTTGCTAGTGCACAGCAAAAACTAGATGCTATAAAATGTGTTGCTACTGCGGCTGGTCCTGAAGGTATGGTTGGGGGACAAGCCTTTGATTTGCTCAGTGAAGATAAACATATTCCTTTAGAAGAATTAAAGGTTTTACATACTGGTAAAACAGGTGCACTATTTAACGCTTCTGTAGAATTAGGTCTTATTCTTGGAAGTGCTAATAATACTACGCGAACAGCCCTTATGGAATATTCTAATTGCCTGGGATTATTATTCCAAATTACTGATGATATTTTAGATGTAACCGGTACTATTGAAGAATTAGGGAAAACACCCGGTAGTGATATTCGCCAACATAAATCTACCTATGTATCTTTACTAGGTTTAGAGCAAGCAAAACATCAAGCCTACTTAGTAGGTAGCCAAGCTCATGATGCGTTAAATTTGGTTTCTTATGATACAACTATACTATCAGCATTAATTGATTATCTTTTAGAACGTACGAATTAATGGGTATTACCTGTAGAAGGTATAAACAATGATTGATATATTACCACAAATAGCACATAATTATATCGCACAAGCTGCATTTTGGGGCTGGTTTACGGCTCAAGCTATCAAATTTGTATGGCAACTCTTAAGACATGGTAAATTCCGACCAGAGCGCCTTGTTGGATCTGGTGGTTTTCCAAGTTCACATACATCATTTGTAATTGCTACAACAACAGCGATTTACCTTAAAAATGGTGTAACGGATCTATTTATATTATCCTTAGTATTTTCAATTGTTGTTATGTATGATGCGTCTGGTGTACGATTAGAGGCAGGACGACAAGCTCAAATACTTAATCAAATTGTAGATTATTTTACCAAAAAGAATATACCTGTTGTCATTACACGTAAAGAAGCATTAAAAGAGTTGTTGGGACATACACCTATCGAAGTATTTGGTGGTTTAATTCTCGGTATTCTTGTGGCCTTTATTCAGTTTTATTGTATTTATCATGGTGTAATATGAACAATAAAGAACGATTAGATATACTCCTCGTTAATCGAGGCCTTTTTGAAAGTAGAGAAAAAGCAAAAGCAGCTATTATGGCGGGGCTTATCTTTATAGATACTACGCGCATAGATAAAGCAGGCACCAAGATTCCTGCGGATGCTAATATTATTGTAAAAGGCAATACCCTACCTTATGTAAGCCGTGGAGGACTTAAATTAGAAAAGGCTATTCAAACTTACCCTATCGATTTACATGGGGCTGTGATGATTGATATAGGAGCTAGTACAGGTGGTTTTACAGATTGCGCATTACAAAACGGTGCGTCTAAGGTCTTTGCCATCGATGTAGGATATAATCAATTAGCTTGGAAATTACGCCAAGATTCACGTGTGATTAATATGGAGAAACAAAATATCCGTACTGTTACCGCTGAACAAATAGGTGAACTTGTTGATTTTATTTCTATTGATGTAGCATTTATTTCTTTAGACAAAGTTTTACCAGTAGCTACTAATTTATTAAAAGATACGGGCTCACTTGTGGCCTTAATAAAACCACAATTTGAGGCTGGTAAAGAAAATGTTGGTAAGGGCGGTATAGTGCGAGATAGTGAAATCCATAAAGAAGTTTTACATCGTATTCTACACGTTGCGTATGATTGTGGATTGTATACACATGGCTTAACTTTCTCACCAATTAAAGGTATGGAAGGCAATATAGAGTTTTTAGGTTATTTTAAAAAGTACGAAGAAGGGGCCTTAACCATTGATGATACTTTGATTGATACAGTGGTTGCAGAAGCCCATTCATTATAGGAGATTACTATGCGTATCGGATTCTTCCCCAATATGGGGAAAAGCAATATTATGGCAGTTCTAAAAATGGCTGCACATATTTGTAAAGATGAAGGTATCGAAGTATTTTTGCCAGATGATCTCGAATCAGATGCACCTGCACGAGTACTTAAGATTCCTGAAACTCATATTTTAAGTCGTCCAGAAATCTTCAAACAAATAGATATTGCCTTTAGTTTTGGTGGTGATGGTACCATCATCCATCTTGCAAGACAAATTTATCCATATAATGTACCTGTTTGTGGTATTAATCTTGGCGAACTAGGTTTTTTAAATCAAATTGAAATTCATCAAATGCAAAGTCATATTAAACGTATTGCTAATGGTGATTATAATATTGAAAAGCGTGGACATTTATATGCTTATATAGAACGTCATAAGGGTAAAGAGGAAGAACTAGTTCCTATCATTAACGAAATTGTTATCACTCGTGCTGAGCCTGCTAAAATGGCGCGAATTAATATGTCTATTAATAATCAACACACGCAAATGTATCCATCGGATGGTTTAATTATTTCCTCTGCTACAGGTTCTACCGGCTATAATCTATCGGCTGGTGGTCCAATCATGAAACCAGATAATCGGTCCATCATTGTCACCCCAGTAGCGCCACACTTAATTCAAGGTGTAAGCCTTGTTTTAGAGGAACATGATACGATTCAAATTACAATGCCGGAAAGAGAACCACAATTACATATTTGTATTGATGGTACATTTGACTATACTTTTACAAATAAAGAAACCTTACATATAAGCTCTAACCCTGTATATTGTTTATTTGTACGATTCAAGGATCAATGTTTCTTTGGTACACTATTTAAAAAGTTAGCATCTCGTCGAGATGAATTGTTATAACCAAATCTCAAGTGGGGTGGTTTTGTGATTAACATTAACAATGCTGTTCAATTCCAACATTTAATCTGGGATCGATGTATGGAAAATGCCAAAGTGGTAGTAGATGCTACTTGTGGTAATGGCCATGATCTTTTATACCTTTCTAAACGGGCACAAAAAGCATGCCATCTATATGGAATTGATATTCAAATGAAAGCTATTAAAACTAGCAAAGAGCTTTTACAATCAAATGATATTGCACCAGAAGTAAGTTTAACGTTTATTCATGACTCTCATGATTTGGCAGTAGCTCATCAATTAAAAGATGAAGTTATTGATTTAATGATTTTTAACCTTGGATATTTACCTGGAGGAGATCACCAAGTTGTAACAAAACCTCACCAAACCATTGATGCCATAAATGAAGGTTTACACAAACTTTCCAAGTCTGGAGTTATTACAATAGTTGCTTACCCTGGAACAACAGAGGGATTTGAAGAAATGCAGTCTCTTAAATCGTATTTATCAGATTTAGATCAGAAAATATATAATGTATGCCATTGGCATCCGATGAACCAAATACATAATCCACCTGAGTTATTTATATTGCAAAAACGATAAAACGAAATATATCTTTATTCATTATGAATAAAACTCATACTCAGTTAGTAAAACCCCCTTTATAGGGGATTTTAATTATACATGTATATTTTTCTATTTTTAAATTATTAATTCCCTATAAATAGATGAACCTTATGAGCTATGAATTTGCACGTTATCAATATATAGAATATTAACAATATTTTAAATATTAATATAATATGCATAAGACGTATAATATATGCGATTTATACCATATATTAATTATGAATATATGGTATAATATTATCAGAAAGATACTATTCTCTTTTATGTGCAAGGTTTAAAAAAGGGAGTTCAAAATGAAACGCTATCGCTATAACAAAATTAAAGAGATCGTGCAGTCCAAGGCGATTGAAACACAAGAGGAATTAGCTGCGGCTTTACTAGAAGAAGGTATTGAAGTTACACAAGCTACAGTTTCTCGTGATATTAAGGAATTAATGTTAATCAAAATTCCTACAGGCGATGGACATTATCGTTATGCATTATCTCCAGAGGAAAATGTAGTTTTATCTCGTAGTCGTATTAACCGACTATTCCAAGATTCTTTGATTAAGGTTGATCACAGTTTAAACCAAGTTGTATTACATACAATCCCTGGTTCTGCTCAATCTGTAGCATTTTCTATCGACCATGCAAAATGGACTGAAATTATTGGTACATTAGCAGGGGACGATACTATTTTGTTAATTGCAAAATCCGAAGCTGAAGTTCCAGCAATTTTAGCGAAAATTCAAGATTTAATGAAGGACTAATAATATGTTAACGCAAATGAGCATTCGCAACTTTGCGTTGATTGAGCAAATGAATATTTCATTTAATGATGGCATTACTATCTTTACCGGCGAAACTGGGGCAGGGAAATCCATTCTTATGGATGCCTTTAGTATCCTATTAGGAGAACGCGCAAGTAGCGAGTTTATTCGTCACGGTAAAGATAGTTTTGTTATTGATGGAATATTTGATATTGCTAATCACCAAAGTATTCAAGACCTATTAGAGTCTAAAAATATCATGATAGAAGAAGGCCAGTTAATTCTATCAAGATCTTTTAACCGTAATGGCAAATCTAGTATATTGGCTAATGATCAACCAATACCTTTAAAAGCTTTAAAGGAGATTGGTCAATACTTAGCAGATATTCACGGACAATATAGCAACCAACGTTTACTAGACGCTGATACACACCATGAATATTTAGATACTTTTAATAAAGAAGGAAAGGAAGCCTATAAAGCTTATACTGATGCGTATAAAATTTATAAGCAAGCAAAACAAGATGTAGATCATTTACAAGAAAATATGTCTGAGCGCGCTCGAGAGCTCGATATGTTAAGATATCAAATCGACGAAATCGAAGATGCTGGGTTAAGCATTGGTGAGGATATTTCTATTGCGGAAGAACTTAAGCGTCTAGATAGTTTTGAACATATTGATAAGGTATTAGGTTCTTGTTATGATGCCTTTTATAATGGCCGACAACCATTACTTGATACGATTAATTCGATTAAGGTAGAGGTTAATGATCTAGTAAAATATGACAGCGAGTTAAAAGAAGTCTCAGAAATGGTGGACTCTGCTTATTTCCAACTAGAAGAAGCTGCACAATCTTTAGATCGTTATAGGGATACTATCAGCTACGATGAAGAGCGTTATAAGTATTGCCAAGACCGAGATACCACAATTTATAGCTTAAAGAAAAAATATGGTGAAACCGTAGAAGATATTCTAGCATACGAAGAAAAGGCGCAATCTCGTTTAGAAGAACTAGAAGGCCTTGTATTTGCTCAAGATGAATTAGAAACACGTCTTGAAGAAGCAAAAAAGGTAGCAGAAGAAGCGTTAACAGTTTTACACGAGGTACGTCAAAAAAATGCAAAAGAGATTGCTACGGCCTTACATCAAGAATTAGTGGATCTAGGGATGCCCAAAGGGGATATTCAATTTCATATTGAAGAGGGGACTGAGTTATCCTCATTAGGTGCAAAGTCTATTGAAATGTTATTCTCTGCGAATAAAGGGGAACAGTTATTACCTCTACATAAAGTAGCATCTGGCGGTGAGTTAGCTCGCATTGCATTAGCCTTTAAATCAGTATTCCGCAGTGACGCTTTTAAAACGATGGTATTTGATGAAATTGACGTTGGTATCAGCGGTGATATAGCACTTAAGGTGGCAGAAAAAATACTTAATTTATCTAGAACAAATCAAGTATTTTGTATTACCCATTTGCCTCAAACTGCAAGTATTGCGAAACAACACTATCATCTATCTAAAATCGAGCAAGATGATCGTACAATCTCTACATTAGTAGTCTTAAATGAGGAAGAACGAGTAACACAAATCGCGTCTATGATGTCTGGTAAGGAAATGTCTGCTACAGCACTTGCGGCGGCGAAAGAACTTATTGACCATTTTAATTGACTAAAATCGCATAATTACTTATACTAATAGTATTAAATGAATATGTTGATAGAGGTGCGAGTATTAAGAGTAATCATGAGGAGTAGGCATGCATTGATCCATGATAAAAGGGATGCTTGCCGAAGTTCGATGATTGCGACTCATCGTTCTGGTTGTCTATTTAATAGATAGACAACTGTCATCAATCTTGTATTGGTGGAGTGCTATCATTGAGCTTTTCGTAAGAGTATATATAGTTATATAATCTATAAGGCCAGTGGATGCATCCACTGGCTTTTTTGGAGGTATATATGATTCGAGTAATGGTAAATGGCGCTGGCGGCAAAATGGGTCGTGAAGTGGTCAAAGCAGTATATAACGATCCTGATTTAACATTAGTTGGTGGTATTGATCCGACTAAGGCAGGGGAAGATGTAGGCTCTGTAGCAGGAATCGAACAATTAGGTATCAAGATGAATGCCTCCATCGATGAGGTATTAGATACAAATAAACCTGATGTGATTGTAGATTTCACTAATCCTGCAGTTATTTATGAAAACGCGAAGAAAATGTTATCCGCTGGTATTCATGTAGTCATCGGTACTACAGGATTGACCGCAGAACAACGTGATGAACTCGATACAATAGGTCGTTCCAATCAAGCGAATTGCTTAGTGGCTCCAAACTTTTCTCTTGGGGCGGTAATGATGATGAAAGTGTCTGCAGAGCTCGCTCCATATTTCCCTAATGTAGAAATTATAGAATTACATCATAATCACAAATACGATGCGCCTTCTGGCACAGCTATTTTAACAGCTAAATTGATTAACGATGCTAAACAAGCTGCTAAGGTAACTGCTGATGAGGATTTAACTCGTGAAAGCTTATCAGGTGCTCGTGGTGCTAAGGTTGACGATGTAACAATTCATAGTGTACGCCTTCCAGGTTATGTGGCTCATCAAGAAGTATTATTTGGTGGTTATGATGAAACATTAACCATACGTCATGATAGCTTAAGCCGTTTATCTTTTATGCCAGGCGTAGTATTAGCATGTAAAAAAATTAGTTCTAAAACTGGCTTAACATACGGTTTAGAACATTATTTATAATATTTGTGCAAGGAGATGTATCAATGAAAAAACCTAATGTTGCAATTCTAGGTGCTACTGGTGCAGTAGGTGCTGAATTTATTACACTTATTGAAGAACGTAACTTTCCTTATGAAAACTTAAAACTATTAGCTTCCGCTCGTTCTGCAGGTACAGAACTTACTGTGAATGGTAAAACATATATTGTAGAAGAAGCAAAACCTGAATCTTTTGATAATATTGATATTGCGCTATTTGCAGGTGGCTCTATATCTAAGACATTAGCGCCAGAAGCCGCTAAACGCGGTGCTATTGTAATCGATAACTCTAGTGCATTCCGTATGGATCCTGAAGTTCCACTCGTAGTACCAGAAGTTAACCCAGAAGATATTTTGAAACATAAAGGTATTATTGCAAATCCTAACTGCTCTACAATTATCATGTGTTTAGGGTTAAAACCTCTTCATGATCTCTCTCCAATTAAACGTGTAGTTGTAAGTACATACCAAGCTGTATCTGGGGCAGGTAAAGAAGGTATTGAAGAACTTGAAAATCAAGTAAAACAATATACTGCAGGCGAAGAAATGACAGCAAATCTGTTACCAACAGGATCTGCTCCTAAACACTATCCTGTAGCATTCAACTTATTGCCACAAATTGATGTGTTCTTAGAAAATGATTATACTAAAGAAGAAATGAAGATGGTTTACGAAACGCAAAAAATTCTTCATGACGAAACTATTCAAGTAGTTCCAACTACAGTTCGTGTTCCTGTATATCGCTCCCATTCTGAATCTGTCTTGGTAGAAACAGCAGAACCTGTATCTGTAGAGGCTTTCAAAGCAGCATGTGAAAAATTCCCTGGTTTACAAGTTAAAGATAATCCTGCTGAACAAATTTACCCTATGCCATTGTATACATCTAATCAAAACGACTGTGAAATTGGTCGTATTCGTAAAGACTTATATAATGACAAAGGTATGAACTTCTGGATTGTAGGGGATCAAATTCGTAAAGGTGCAGCTCTTAACGCGTTGCAAATTGCTGAGTACTTGGTGGAAAAACAAGCATTTTAATCTATCAAGGGGAGGACATATATGAAAACCTTTGGTCGAGTGTTAACAGCTATGGTGACATCCTTTAATAATGATGGATCCGTAAATATTGAAAATTGTGTTGCTATCGCCAATCATCTGTTAGATAATGGCTCTGATGGTCTTGTAGTTTGTGGTACAACGGGTGAAAACCCAACTATGTCTAGAGACGAAAAATTAGCTTTATTTAATGCAATTGCAAAAGAATGTGGACATAAAGGTTCGATTATTGCCAATGTAGGTAGTAACGATACAATGGCTTCTGCAGAATTTGTAAAGGAAGTTTCTAACATCGATGGTATCGATGGTTTGCTAGTTGTAGTACCTTATTACAATAAACCGAACCAACAAGGTCAATATTTGCATTTTAAAACTATTGCAGAAGCTACTACATTACCAATCATGGTGTATAATGTACCAAGTCGTGTGGGGACAGGTATTTTCCCAACTACCTTAGTTCAACTACATAACGAATATCCACATATTTGTGCTATCAAAGAGGCAAGTGGTAATTTAATGATTGCTTCTGAAATTAAGCGTTTAATGCCTGGAGATGATTTCATGGTATATAGTGGGGACGATGGTCTTACATTACCGATGTTATCTATTGGAGGATGTGGAGTCGTATCTGTAGTATCTCATGTAGCAGGCAAAGATATGAATGCTATGATTCAAGCTTATGAATCTGGCCATAACTACGAAGCGATTCGTATTTATCAAGCTTTATCAGAAATTATAAAAGCGATGTTCATCACCACAAATCCGATTCCTGTTAAATATGCAGCCCGTAAAATTGGCTTACCTGTGGGAAAATTTAATTTACCAATGTGTGAACCAACGGCTGATGAAGCAGCATATATTGATAAAGCATTAGCAGAATATCTAAAATAAAATATCAGTATAAAATAAAAAACCAGTAACTACATTGTAGCTACTGGTTTTTATTTTATACTACAATCTTACTGTTATTTTTGATTAGAGTGACATTATTTGTATTATATTAATTGTATTTTAATGTAAAAATTTATAATTATGGTATAATTTCTCTGGAGATAGTATTTTTAACTATACTCTAGTCTACTGTTAATTCATGATAAACAGACAAATTGTGAAAGTTCGAACCGACCAATATGGCGGGTACATTTAAAACACAAGGAGTTTAGCATGATACTAACAATGTTAAAAGGTAAAATTCACAGAGCTACTGTGACACAAGCAGAGCTTGATTATGTAGGGAGCATTACAATTGATACAGATTTATTGAATGCATCCGGAATACGAGAATATGAACAAGTTCAAATTGTAAATATTAATAATGGAGCACGTTTTAGTACATATACTATTGCCGGAGAAGCAGGTAGTGGTGTTATATGTTTAAATGGTGCTGCTGCACGACATGTGCAAGTACATGATAAGATAATTATCATGTGTTATGCACAGCTTGATGAAAGCGAAGTTGAGAGCCATAATCCTCTCGTTGTATTTGTAGATAATAATAACAAGATAAGTCATATAAAAAACTATGAGAAACATGGTTTATTAGTTGATCAAAAATAATTGTCATTGATCGAATTACAGTAGACTGTATAGGACTATCTTCGTATTTACAATATAACGGAGGAATATAATGGAATTTATAACAACTATCGAAAATGTACGGAATACAGTAAATAGCTGGAGAAAAGAAGGTTACACAATTGGTTTTGTACCAACCATGGGATTCTTACATGAAGGACATGCTGCATTAATAGATCAAGCTAGAAAAAATAACGATAAGGTCATTGTCTCTATATTTGTAAATCCTATTCAATTTGGAGAAAATGAAGACTTGAGTACTTACCCTCGTGATATTAATAGCGATAAAAAGTTATGTGAATCACATGGTGTCGATCTTATTTTTGCTCCAAATCCGGAGGAAATGTACCAAGATAAAAAGGCATTTGTAAACATTGCGGATTTATCTGATACATTGTGTGGTATTCGCAGACCAATTCACTTTAAAGGCGTTTGCACTGTGGTGGCAAAATTCTTTAATATTATTCAACCAACAAATGCGTATTTTGGTGAAAAAGATGCACAGCAATTAGCCATTATACGTAAAATGGTCTTTGATTTAAATTTTCCTGTCAATATTATTGGTGTTCCCATTGTTCGTGAAGAAGATGGTTTAGCAAAATCTTCTCGTAATACATATTTGTCTAGTGAAGAACGGAAAGCCGCTACCATATTGTATAAAGCTATTCAATTGGGAAAACAAACTACACAATATGGTTGCTCTACTAAATGTATCATTGATACTATGACAGACACTATACAAACCGAACCGCTTGCTAAAATAGATTATATTTCAGTTGTTGATGCTAAGACTATGCAACCTGTACAAGAGGTTACTGCCCCAGTATTAGTGGCTATGGCTATATATATTGGTCCTACACGACTTATTGATAACTTCTCATACGATCCAAATTAAGGAGAGAAGTTATGAATCATTTACTTACACTCAACAACGTTCTTTCCAAATACTTAATTTTTACAATCCTAGGCTTTTCATGTATTGCTTATATAGTACCAGAATACTTTACTTGGGCAATCGCTTATACACCTTTTTTACTTGGTATAGCCATGTTTGGAATGGGGCTTACTATTAAGTTTGAAAGCTTATGTAGTATCCTTAGGCATCCAAAAGATATTTGTATTGGTGTACTTGCACAATATACGATAATGCCTCTATTAGCCTGGGGAATTTGCCATATATTCACATTATCACCAGATATTGTTATTGGTGTAATATTAGTAGGTTGTTGTCCTGGCGGGACAGCCAGTAATGTTATAACCTATATTGCCAATGGTGATGTCCCTTTATCTGTAGGAATGACAATTACTTCAACATTAATAGCTCCCATAGTTACACCATTATTAATCTTATATATCGGTGGCGCATGGGTAGATGTTCAAGTACTACCTATGATGATTACTATGGTAAAAGTTATTATTGTGCCAATCTTATTGGGCGCAGTAATCCAATATGTATGTAAATCACATATCAATACTTTAACCAGCATTAGTCCGATCTTCTCTATGATTGCTATTATACTGTTAATAGCAGCCATTATTGCTATCAACAAAGATAAACTATTGATTTCTGGGCTTGAAACACTTATTGTTGTTGGTATACATAATATACTAGGTCTACTACTAGGATTAGGTGTAGGAGCACTGCTTAAATTAAGATATGATAAAACTACAGCGCTAGCAATAGAGGTAGGAATGCAAAATAGTGGTTTAGCCGTAACATTAGCAGCAACAAATTTTGCATTAAATCCATTAGCAACGCTAGTAGGGGCTATTTTTAGTGTATGGCATAATATATCAGGTGCTATTTTTGCTACTCTACGGAGAGAAAATAGTTTACATTAAAAATAAACTTTATACATGCAACAAAAAAAACGGCAACAATATGTTGCCGTTTTTTTTTTGTTGCTTATATTCTATCTCGTACAAGACCGATTACAAGGCCCTCAATATGACAATCATCTACAATGATTGGATCAAAATCATCATTTTCAGGTTGTAAACGAATATGACCATTTTCTTTATAAAAACGTTTTACTGTAGCTTCATCATCAATGCGAGCAACAACAACATCGCCGTTATTAGCAGTATTTTGATGCCGCACGATAAGCATATCACCTTCATACATACCGATATTCATCATAGATTCGCCTTGAACACGTAATAAGAAACAGTCAGAATCACCAGTCAATTGAACTGGCAATGTAAGCGTGGACTCTAGGTTTTCTACTGCAGTAATAGGCATACCTGCTTGTACAGTGCCGATAAGAGGTACTTGTTTAAGTCCAGCACCTAAAAATTCAAAGTTATCAGAGCTAGACGTTTCATTACCGGCTACTGAAATAGACGGTTTAGTATCTTCTAACACAGTAATAGCACGATTTTTATTTGGATCACGTTTAATATAACCAAATTTTTCTAAAGTATTTAAGTGAGATTGAACGGTGGAAGTAGAACTTAGCCCTACATGTGTACAGATTTCACGAACTGTAGGACAACGATATTCATTATGTAATGAATCTTTTATAAATTCTAATATACGGCGCTGTTTTGTATTGATATCTGTAGCAGGGCGTCTCACGATAAACCTCCAAAGCAATCTAATGTAAAAATAATGTTAACATTTCTATGCGTAAAAAATAACTCATATCATACTATATAATAAAAACATAAGGTATTTATTTAACTTATATACCTATTATAGGCAATTTTAAAAGTTTTTGCAAACATTTGTTCTAAAACGCTTGACCGAACATTCGTTCGTGTGGTATTATAAGCATGTAAACAAACAAATGTTCTCAGATATTATGTTCGATGTAAATGTGAGGTATGAGATGAAAAATATATTGATGATGGTAGGAATGTGCTTAACAGTATTATTTGGTTATAATATGTCAAATCCTACAACAGAGGTAAATACACATAATATACGTGAAGTAAAGGTTCAAGCAGGCGATACAATGTGGGATATTGCAGCACGTACAGCTCATAAAGATATGGATGTTCGTGAAATGGTATATGCCATGAAGGAACTCAACAATATTAACGATTCTGGTGCTCTTGTACCTGGTACAGTTTTAAAGGTACCAGCAAAGAAATCTGATAGTCCAGTTAGAGCTTTGGACTATATGGCTCAAAACTAAATATATATGGGTTAATCCCACGCAAAAAAGCAGCTACTCTAACAGAGATAGCTGCTTTTTGTTATCTAATGTATGTTATTAAACGATTTATAGTTATTGTCTAAATCAACTGATTTATGATTGTTATCTAAATCGCTTTTCAAAAATTGTAGAGATAGGATTATCTACAAACTTATTTGCTTCATTGATATAACGACGAACCATATTTACACTATGATGACGAGTTTGTCGCATAATATTACGTTCTTCAACACCATAAGCTGCTGCAGTCGTTGCAAAGCCATGACGTAAACTATGAGCGCCATACATGGTCGGATCTAGACCAATAAGAGAAATATATTTCTTTACGATTTCTGCAATCATCTTATCGGATATAGCTGTTTTACGTAAAGACATATTTTTTGTAAACCCTCTAAATACAGGTCCCTCAGTAATACCAGAAGCACGTAACCATTGTTGTAAGGCTCGTACTGCATCTAACGGAGAACCAGATAAATGTGGGATAGCTACCACTGCACCTTGACCTTCTTGATCGGCCTTAGAGGATGCTACAAAGATTTCAACACCTTGTGGTGAAAATTGAAGATTTTCTACTGTAATAGCTGCAATCTCACTGCGCCGGAAAGCACCCATAAAGCCAATCAAAAGAATAGCTTTATCGCGCAATAATTGAAGTTCCGGTACATCTAGCTTAGTCATACAGTCTATAATATCTTCAATATCTTCTAACAAAACTGGGGTTTTTCCTTGTTGGAATGTTCCTTTTAATCGTCTAATACCACGTAAGGCCTGTTTAACGATAGGAGCCATACATGGATTATCGCTTTGGCCAGAAGCATTAAAATTTTCAGATATAGCACTAATACGACGTGAAATTGTATTTGCCTTTGCATAATCTGCTAGATCGTTAATATAATTTACTATTGTTTCTGGTGTAGCTGGAAAATAAGATACCTTTTGATAAGTACACCAATCTACGAAATCGTCCCAATCCGATTCGTAAGCATCAACAGTATTCTCAGCCTTAGATAACAATATGCTTTGTTTTGCTTTCATAGACAACTTTGTACTATTCATAAGCGCATCATTATTGCGCAAATAAAAATGCTTTTGTTGTTTCTTAGACTCTGACATAATTCACCCTTACCCATAAAATATTAATATAATTGTACCATAGATTAGATCTTTATATGCTATAATTAGAGAATATAATAAATAATTCGGGAGCGTTTACGAATACATGACGAAGAAATACATATTAGTAGGAACAGTACTTGTTCTTTTGGGTACAAGTGGTTGCTCATACATTCCAACAGAAAATATTTCTTATGGTGTATATTATAATGATACAGATCTATCAAATACACCAAAGAACGAATTACAAGCACGTTTACAAGAGGTGAATGATAAGATACCTCAGACTATATCTATCGATATGGGAAATAATAAAAAACAACAGGCCACATATCATGATTTAGGTATTCAATTCGATACAGAGGCTATGGTAAAAGCTATTTCCACATACGGCTATGAGGATGATATGTGGACAGTATTGTCACATAGATTTAATGGTTTATTTTATGGTCATCATTTTAAACCACAATATAAGTTAGACGAAGTAAAAGGCAAAACATATCTCACTGAGTTAGCAAAAACAATAGATACACCTGGTCATGATGCCTATCTTACTGTTGAAAATGGACAAGTAGTAATACATCCGTCAAAAGAAGGCAAACGTATTGATATCGATGCTACCTTGAAAAAGCTAAAAGATGATCTACAGATTAGCGATAGTATAAATTCTCTTTCTATGGTATTTACTACGCAGAATACGGTAAAAGTTACTGATACTGATCTAAAACCTTTAAATACTGTATTAGCATCTTTCACAACGGAGTATAATCCAAGTAATGAAAGCAGAACACATAATATCCAATTAGCTTCTGATAAGATAAATGGTACACTCATTAAGCCCGGTGCACAATTCTCTTTTAACGATGTTGTAGGCGAACGTACTGCAGAAGCTGGCTATGATGATGCGCCTGTTATGATTGATGGCAAATTAGTTCCAGGCATTGGTGGCGGTATTTGCCAAGTAAGTTCTACTATTTTTAATACAGCTTTATTATCTGGTATGAATATTGTTGAACGTACACCTCATTTTGAACCAGTTGGATATATTCAAGCTGGTAGAGATGCTACGGTAGCTTGGGGCTATTTAGACTTTAAGTTTAGAAATCCGTACCAACATTCTATTTATATCTTAAGTGTTATGAATAATGGAACCTTAACTATTTACATTATAGGTACAGCTGAAGATAAACCAAAAAATGTATCTATCTCTGTAGGCGATTATGGTGAGATTCCAAATAAAACAATAACTAAGGTAGATCCATCTTTAAAAGAAAAAGAGGTACAAGAGGGCCATGTAGGCTTAAAAATGAATACGTATAGAACCATTACATATGGTAACTGGGTTACTCAAACTGATTCCTTTGAGTCTGTATATGACCCTGTAGATACGATTATTACAATGCCTGCAACACCTGAAGCGCCACCTAAGAAAACAGATAAAAAGAAATCATAACTATAGCTTTTATGAAATATAGCCTAAACTATTGACCATTGTATATAAATAGTTTAGGCTATTATTTGGGCTGTAAATGAGAAATCATTATATACGTAAATAAATTAGTATAGATTAATTATTAAAATAAAAAGCATAATAAGACATTCTCAATAATTATCATTTAGGAAAAAGTAGACTAGAAGAGGAATTTATGGACACAATTTTACAATTTGATCACTCTTTAATTTTCTATGTACATGAACATTTTGTATATAGTTTTTTAACACCAATTATGGCATTTATTTCAAAAATTACAAGCAATGGCGCATTATGGATTATTATAGCATTATTATTAATGCTACAAAAAAAATACCGTGTTTTAGGCGTAGCGATTATTATTGCTTTAGGATTTGTATTTATAATTGGCGACCAAGGTTTAAAACCAAATGTAGCTAGATTAAGACCATTTGTTGATTTTCCAAATGTAACGGTACCGTTGGAATCTGCACTACCAAAAGCTACAAGCTATTCATTCCCATCAGGTCATAGCTTTGGTTCATTCGCATCAGCCATGACTATTTACCTAGGCTTAGGCCAAATAGCACCTCAGAAGCGATATTTAGGGATTTTAGCATTGTTAGGTTCAATAGTAGTAGCATTCTCTAGAGTTTACTTATTTGCACATTATCCAACAGATGTATTAACAGGTTTAGTATTAGGAATCATCGTAGGATTCATTGCTTGGAAGTTAGCAAGAATCGGCTGGAACTGGTGGACTAACCGCCATAATGATGTAGAATATGAACCATACACATTTAAACGTAAATAAGCAAAAAACTATATAACACAAGAGATTGGGCCATTTAGGCCCAATTTTTGGCATTAAATTACTTCCGATAATATATCGTTATCGGAAGTAATTTGTGTTCAAAACAAAAACTAGCCTATAAGTCTATAAGCTAGTTTATTTTAGTTAATCAAAATAATCAGTAAAAAATTAATTATTTATCATATGAATCTATTTCTTTTATATATTCCGCTAACTCAGGTTCATCAATAGTAACTTTATCAAACTTAGGTTCAATAATTATATTACCGTTATAATCCATTAGGCCATATTTCCCTTTAGATTTATAAACAAATAAAGCTTTATAAAATGATGTTATATCGTCATCATAATGTGGTAATTTAAATAATTTATAACCTGAGTTTGTATCAATTACATATTTTATTTTATCATAAGTTGCTGTAGTAACTTTATTTAATACATAATTAGGCTTTGATGTATCTATACTATCAAAAACATCAGCATAAAATACACCTGAACTAGCATTAAAAATACTATTACCATATGAATCTTTCAAAATAAAGCTACGATCACTTAATCTTTCATAAGAATAGTTATTCGTAGCAACTATAGTTTGATCTAATGAGTCTACAATACCATACCTATTATTTTCATCAGTCACAACAAAGTACTTAAACTCTTTACCTAAATGTTTTATAGATTTATATTTAGGAGGAATAACGATTATATTATCCTTTGTCTTCATACCATATAAAGTATTACCTTTATCATCTACTTCTGAAAATAAATCATAAACATCTGATGGAGCTCTACTATAAAAATTCTCATCAGAATATGAATCACCTCCCGCACCATCATTATTACGTATTTCTATATAATCATTACTGTTAATAAGGTCTATAGCTTCATCAACACTAAGTAAAACACCATTTTCTGTAAGATATTTTGTATAATCATCTATAGTATATAATTTATAAAGATATTTTTTATCTTTTCTAGACCAATATTTTGTAATACTCTCTTTGATACTTCTAATAGGACTATCAATAATTGGATTGCCGCTTACTCTATTATATACATACCAATATTCTCCTTTTTTACCTAATATTATAGTATCACTTAAATCATCATAATCAGTAATAACATCATTAATAGCATATGTACCATCTAAGTTTAATAATTTAAAGCCCCCATTAGTGAAAGCTTTAGCAAATTTATAATAGAACTCATATTCATACCCTACTGGTAAATAGGCTAGTTCAACTAAATTTACATATCGTTTTTGACCATTTTCATAAAATGATCCATATACATAGTTATTATTATATCCTTTTATATACTCCACATGTAAGTTATCATATGGGCCCAATATCCATTGTCCTTTTTCATCAACAATGGTATTGCCAGTTTGGGATTCTAATGTAATATATTCTTTTGCAGCTATTATATTACATGCAACCAATGCTATTGCAAAGCTTAATATAAACTTTCTCATAAAGCACTCCATTACACAACACATCAATAGTTGATTTCATATTAACATATTTATATTCTTTAAATAAACTATACTTTTCATATTCTTAATTATTCTATATGCCAATAAAGTATTATTATTACATAAAATTTATATTGAATTTTTTAGAATCAGATTGTAAAATAGTAATATAAATTATCTGATTTACTCATACTCTTATGGAGGAATTTTATGTGCTGGTGTGATATTGTAAGTAAAGCCAAAATTGGCGGTTTAAAACATTTAGGAAATGGCATGGAGAGTTCTTTAAGATTTCTTGCTGAAATGGTTGTTGGTTTAAGTATTATTCGCGTGTTAGTTAACTGGGTTTTTGGTATCTAATTTCTCAGATGAATATAAACATATTAATAGGCGCTTAGTTATCTAAGCGCCTTATTTTTATATATTTTGATTTATAAAATTAGTTCCTTAACTATACACCCAGTGTATTATTCATATGCTTCGCTACAATCAATGTATTCCATAATAATTTGACAGATTTGACCATCTTTATCAAATGCCCAGTATACTGGATATAAACCATCACCAAATCCAGATTGAATCATCGGTACTGTCAATTCTGTATCAGGAATTGTAAAGTTAATCCAATCACCTTTAGAACGTTGGTATTGTGGATAGGCCATAGCATTTAATTGGAATAAATCACTATAATAGTCATCGTATATATTTTTTTCAGGATAGTTTATATGCCATTGTTCATAAAACTTATTATATGTTTCAATTGTTTGTGCATCTACAATTGTAGCTAAACCCGAATCTACAGGAAATCCAATATAGGTATCTCCATCATCTAAATCGGTTAAGTCCTCTGTCCCTTTTAATGCTAATTCATAGTATACAGGCTCATTGCCACTAAAAACAACTCGACTAGCTACATAACGATACTCATTTGGTTCCATTTCAATTATCTTAGTCTCTAACAAATACGTACCTGGTGTTACCTGTCTAAGATATGTATCTGGTTTGCTTGGCAATGTTACTAGAGGATCACAACACGTAATATAACCTGTTGGAAAATTTACCGTCCACATAGGTAATGTGTGTAACGGAAATCCTTTTAACTCCTTTCGGTTAAATAAATCGTGATATGGTACGGTAGGTTTTAATTTACCTTCAGAACCTAATCTGTTAAAGGTTTGAATCCATTCGCTAGTTAATTTAGATTGTTCCATATTACTCCTCGGCTTCGTATTTACAATGAATATATTCGCCTTCTAATACTTCATAGGCTGCGGTTTTACGAATAATTTGCTTCACTAAGGTATCTAGTTTTGAACCATTAGAATAGTCTGCAGGTGCATAATAACGGATACGATGATGACGCATCATCTTATATACCTTTTCTTTATCCTTCTTAAATGGATCATAAACACCTATAGAATGACCTCCATTAGCGTTCACAAGACTCATACAAGGAATATCTGTATCGCTATCCCCAATATAAATCATGTTACGGAACGGCACACGTTGATTTTCAGGCTTAATGTAATCATTAACACCAGTATCATTAATATCGAGAATTCCTTTTTGAATGCGGAACAAAAATTGTGTCTTATTCGTATAGTTAATGGCTTGTGCGGGCCAAACAGCTACACCTTTATCATCGAACATAAATGCACTGGCATAGATTTTGGTGAAAGCCCCCTCTTTTGCCATTTCAGTGCCTTCGATCATTTCTTTTAAGCCAGACGAAATAATATAATGTTCAATCTTAACGCCTTGTTCTAAGCCATATTGACAAATGCGTTCAAACCAAGTCCGTACCCCTTCGTATAATTCTACTTGATTGCCGTATTCCATGAGCTTATCTTTTGTTACATAGAAATGGCCTACTGCTTCTTGAATCATTTTGTACATATAGGCTAAGTTATTATCCATATCATGTTTTTTAGCCAATTGATTTGATTCATGCCAAAATTGTTTGATTTGCTCTTCGTTATAGCCTACCGATTGAATAAAACCTTGTGCCTGCATATCGTCAGGGGTTAATGTCTTATCAAAGTCATAACACATTGCTAACACGGGCATAGACGAGTCAGGTGATAGTAAATTATCTTTACTATCTTTCTTATACGTTATCATAAATGCACCTCCTTTTAAACTAAACAAAAAATACATTTACACTCTCTTATATTCCTGAGATACCTGCTTGACAACCCCTTTGGTATCTATTTTACACGATAAGTCAATTCATTTAATTTAGTAATTCCTCGTAATTCTCTCTAAAATAAGCTATCCTGTGTTACAGTTTCGTTTATAATCCAGCTCTTTTCCGTACTTTCTTTAATAATTTCTCTTTTTGAAAGTCTTCCAATAAGTAAACTAGAATTTGGATCATGATGTAAACGATTATATCGAACCACCGCTCGATTAGTATTAGCATAACAATAACGACAAAAGTGGCTACAGCTATCGTAGGCACCAATATCACCATGTAAATAACAATTACATTCTGGTCGTGCTGGCGCGCGTTTAGGTGCTTTTAATTTTATATTCCAGGCACTTTCATAACAATCTAAGGTTAAACACCCCTCTGTATCAGCACCAAGCTCTTTAAAGATAACTCCTTCTCCACAGGTTTTAAGATTCATATGATTGGAATGAGCTATGGAAACAAATTCTTTAATGATCTTAGTTTGAATATCTAAACTTGGTCTATATCCTTCTGGAAAATTCTGAACCACCTTATCAAATATATCTAAAAAGCTAACAACAACTGTATCTGTATAACCTTTAAGGGCTTGAGCCATTTTGTAAAAGCTTTCACAATGAAAATCAACGGTATATTCATTAGTTAAAATGATAGGATCATAGCGCCACACCATAGATTGAGAATTAAGCTGTTTAGAAATATGTTTAAATCCTTCTATAACAGACGCATAAGTTGGCACGTAGGGTTCAATATCGGTTCCATAAGGCGTTATAGTCATATGCCAGTATTGTCTGTAATCAACAATTTCATTTAGTAGTGGAATAAACGGTAAAGGATTCTTTGTACAGAATGCAATACCATCTACCACCTCTTGATTAATTGGATACCGTGTCACCTGTAGGGGATTATAAGGGTTACGAACATCTACAAAACCTTCACGTATACGATTGATTAGCCATTGCCCATAAAAAGCAGGAATATCTGTACGTTGTCCAGTCTGTAATATCATAGCCCCTGCCCTTTCAGTAAAATAAAAACATAGGAGTATTATATCATATCTAATAGTAAGTATTTATGGAGTTAATGTGATTTTTGCTGTATAGTTCATTATTATTTTATGGTACTATACATACTATAGAATATGAGGAGAACTAAATTATGAATGATACTTTTGAACGCAACCATCCTATGAAGGATGATAAAGAATTTATTACAGCCTATTGGGCAGATCGATCTCACGATTTTGGCGCTTTACGTGCAAAAGAATTAGAAAGTCCCAAACTAAAATTATGGAGAGAAGAATTAACTTGTCATATATTTGATTCTGATAGATCTTTACGAATATTGGATATTGGATGTGGAGCCGGCTTTTTTAGTATTATACTATCTCAGCTTGGTCATACAGTGCATGGCATTGATATTACACCTAATATGATAGATGAGGCAAATCAACTAGCAGAGTCCCTCGATTGTGATGCAACCTTTTCTGTGATGGATGCAGAGAATCTAGGATTTGATACTAATACCTTTGATATCGTTGTGGCCAGAAATGTAACGTGGAATTTACCCCATCCTGACAAAGCCTATGCCGAATGGTTTCGCGTCATTCGCCCAGGCGGTTTGATTTTAAACTATGATGCGGAACATGCTCGTAATCATCATAATGTACCACAATCTGTTCATCATGCCCATGAACATGTAAGCAACGAATTAAAAGAACGGTGTCATACCATTTATCATATGCTCGACATTTCGTCTTATACACGACCTCAATGGGATAAAGAACTACTTACTAAATTAGGTGCTAGTTCTGTTACCATTGATCTAACTGTAGGTCCGCGTATTTACAATGAGGAAGACGAGTTTTATATTCCTGTACCCATGTTCTTGGTGAAAGCAATTAAATAAATCTATATAATATATAACACAAAACCCACTCTATGATTATCATGAGTGGGTTTTGTGTTTAGATTGACTGCTAATTACTAAAATATACCTGAGCTTTATCAATCTCTGCCCGTAGTTTTTCTTCATCAATTGTAAGCAGTTCTTTGTCTTTCATAAGAACTTTACCACCCACAATTGTAGTATTTACATCGGAGCTATTAGCAGAGTATACAAGAGCTGCTAAATCATTGTAACGAGGCATCCAGTGCATACCAGATACATCATATAGCACGATATCTGCACGATAGCCTTTATCTAATACACCAAGATCTGTATATCCCAATGCTTTTGCACCTTCTACAGTGCCCATGTTCCATGCGGCTTGAGCAGGAATAGCCTTTGGATCATAAAGACGTGCTTTATGTAATGTTGCTGCAAGACGTACTTCTTCAAGCATATCAGCATTATTATTAGAAGCGGAGCCATCTGTACCAAGACCAACCGTAATACCTTTGGCAATCATTTCAGGTACTGGTGCAATACCGCTAGCTAATTTTAAATTAGATTGTGGATTATGCGCTACGGCTACATTATTTTCAGACATAATAGCCATATCTTCGTCTGTCACATGAACGCAGTGTGCGGCTAAGGTAGTATTCCAGAATAAACCTAAATCATGCATATGCGCAATTGGTGTCTTACCAGTAGCTTTCATAACAGTCTCCACTTCTCCTTTTGTTTCGGACAAGTGCATATGAATACCACAATTTAATTCATGAGATAAGGCAATCACCTTTTCCATATAATCATCAGGGCAAGTATATGGTGCATGTGGTCCAAGCAATACTTTGATGCGGTCATTATCAAAGCCGTTCCAAGTGCGGAATAAGTCAGCATTTTCAACTAATGCTTGATCTGCTGTTGGGGATACACCGGCTAAGCCACGTGACAATACAGAGCGAATACCTGTTTCTTTTACCACCTCAGCAGTAGTATTCATAAAGAAATACATGTCGCTAAATGTAGTGGTACCAGTGCGCAACATTTCAGCAATACCGAGTTGTGTGCCGTACCGTACATAATCGTCATTTAATTTTGCTTCTGTTGGCCAAATAGCCGTTTCAAGCCATTCCATAAGCTCAAGATCATCTGCATAGTTTCTAAATAGACCCATCGCAATATGAGTATGTGTATTTACAAGACCTGGCGTAGCCAATTGACCTTTACCGTCTAGTACTTCCTTAGCAGAGACTTTTACCTTTTCAGCTTCACTATCGTTTAAAATAGCTGTAATATAACCATTATTAATTGCAATGGCATGATTTTTTAGAACCCCCTCATCGGTGAGGACGTCTACATGAGTAATCAATAAATCAGACATAGTCTTCCCTCATAGGTATAACCGAGCCATGATAGCTCGGTTATATTTGTTTAATTTGAAAGCTAGTATAGTTTAGATACAAAATGTATTACAGAAACCATTATATTTCAATACAGTATTAGTTTACTTTTGTTAGATAATCGATTTGTTCTTGTGTTAAAGAATCTAAGTCATAGCCCATGGAGTTCAACTTAAGTTTAGCGATTTCCACATCTAATTCATGAGGCAATACGTATACTTTTGGATCCATTTCTTTACCGTTTTTCAAGATATACTCTGCAGCAAGGGCTTGCATAGCAAATGACAAGTCCATAATTTCTGCAGGGTGACCATCGCCAGCTGCAAGGTTTACTAGACGGCCTTCAGCCAATACATAGAGTTTACGACCATCAGACATAGTATAGCCTTCGATGTTTTGGCGAACCCTTTCGTGGCTTACAGCAAGTTCAGTAAGATCAGAAACATTCACTTCGCAGTCAAAGTGACCAGCATTACATAAGATAGCTTTATCTTTCATCACTTTGTAATGCTCTTTTACAATAACATCTTTACAACCTGTTACAGTACAGAAGATATCCCCAACCTTAGCGGCTTCAATCATAGGCAATACTTTGAAGCCATCAAATACAGCCTCTATAGCTTTAATTGGATCTACTTCAGTTACATATACGTGTGCACCAAGGCCTTTTGCGCGCATCGCAACGCCTTTACCACACCAGCCATAACCAGCAACAACAACGTTCTTACCTGTTACAGTCAAGTTCGTAGTGCGCATGATACCATCCCAAACGGACTGACCTGTACCATAGCGATTATCGAAAAGATATTTACAGTAAGAGTCATTTACAGCAATCATAGGGAATGTTAATTGTTTAGCGTTCTCTAATGCATATAAACGATGTACACCTGTTGTAGTTTCTTCACTCCCCCCTAACAAACGTTCTTTTGCATCTTGTCGTGTAGTATGCAATAGATTTACTAAATCACCACCATCATCAATGATAATATGTGGTTTATGATCAAGTGCTTTATGGAGGAAGTTAAAATATTCTTCATCAGTACAATCGTACCAAGCATATACAGTAATGCCCATATCTACAAGACCTGCAGCTACATCGTCTTGTGTAGACAACGGATTGGAGCCCGTTACAATTACATCTGCACCACCGCGTTTTAATACAGTCGCAAGGTATGCTGTTTTTGCTTCCAAGTGAACACTAACAACAATTGTTTGGCCTTTGAAAGTTTGTTCTGCTTCAAAACGGTCACCTAATGTGTTTAATGTAGGCATAAAGTTAGAAACCCAATCAATTTTTTTGCGACCTTCTGTTGCTAAATTTATGTCTCTAATTAAAGATTGCATAATATCTCCTTTTACTCATACAAGTAGATACAATAAAATAAATAGTTGATAGTAAATCTACTTAGATTTATTGATATTATATAATGTTGTTAATATCGTTGTAGATACTTACTTATATAGATAATATATTGCTTATATTTTGAATGCTTAATAAGCTAATCATTAAGATAATAGATTATTTAGATTCTACGATCTGGCGTAGCTTACCGATTGATTCTTCATAATTTGGAGTCAATACTCCCTCTTCGGTGATAATCGCTGTTACAAGTTCATGAGGTGTTACATCAAATGCAGGATTAAGTACATCAATACCACTAGGGGCTGTTTGAACACCGTGTAAAGCTGTTACTTCATCATCATTGCGCATCTCAATAGGAATATCTCCACCATTTTCCAGAGTAAAGTCAAATGTACTATAAGGAGCGGCTACATAGAACGGAATATTGTGGAATTTAGCTAGTACGGCCACACCATAGGTACCAATCTTATTGGCTACATCCCCTTTTGTAGTGATGCGGTCAGCACCGACGATAACGGCATCAATTAATCCATGTTGCATCGCATAGGCTGCCATATTATCTGTTTCAAGAGTAATAGGAATACCATCCTCGTAAAGTTCAAAGGCTGTGAGTCGAGCACCTTGTAATAATGGACGTGTTTCATCAGCATAGACGCGTTCCAGTTGTCCATTTTCATGTAATTTACGAACAACACCAAGTGCTGTTCCTAGACCACCTGTAGCTAGTGCACCCGCATTACAATGAGTTAAGATGCGAATATTCTTTTTACCTTCAAATAATGTAGAACCTGCTTCGGCCATACGTCTATTCAAAGACACATCTTCTTCGTGAATGATAATAGCCTCTTTTGTAATGAGGTCTACTACTTCACTCATTGAGGACATACTGTCAACATTAGTTTTCACAAGAGAAATGACACGATCTACAGCCCAAGCTAAGTTGATTGCCGTAGGGCGAGTTTCTTTTAAGATCTCACTAAACTCATATAAGCTTGTAAGTTGTTCACTAAATGGCGCCTCTAAACGTCCTGCTTCCATAGCAGCTAAAATGAGACCATAACTAGCAGCTACGCCAATAGCAGGTGCGCCACGAACGCGAAGCATTTTAATAGCTTCGGCCACTTGGCGCCAATCTGTACAGTGAACGTATGTAATTTCAGTAGGCAATTTAGTTTGATCTAATAGTACCAGCGTATCTTTACGCCATTCAATATTAATCATAACTTCTCCTTCGATAAACTATTGTGTATCATTATGAGTTGATTATAGTTTAAAACCACCATATTCATGCATGCGATTATGAGCATCATAACGAGCATCCACATCGATTGCATCAATAGCTCCTAAGATAAGAGATTTTAGTTGAGCCGCCATATTGCCCATCATTTCTACAACTTCCGCATGTGTCAAAGCAGATTCAGAAATACCTGCTGCATAGTTGGTAATCATAGAGATCGTAGCATATGCCATTTCAGCTTCATTCGCTAAATTTACTTCCGGTACATTTGTCATACCTACTGTATCGCCACCGAGCATGTGGAACATTTTGATTTCTGCAGGAGTCTCAAAACGAGGGCCTTCAGTACATACATAGGTACCGCCATTATGTATCGTAAGGCCTTGTTCCGTACCTACCTTTTGAAGAATATCACGTAATTCAGGGCAGTATGGATTTGTTACATCAAGATGTGCCACTGGACGGTCCCCACCTTCATAAAACGTAGTGATGCGGTTCTTTGTAAAATCTAAGAATTGGTCAGTCAACACAAAATGACCTGGCTTAAAGTTCTCATTTAAAGAACCTACTGCTGTCGTGGAGATAATAAATGTAACGCCTAGTTTTTTGAGGCCCCAAATATTAGCACGATAGTTAATTTTGTGTGGAGGAATTGTATGATCTTTGCCGTGACGAGCTACAAAGATTACAGTTTTCCCATGGTATGTACCTTGTACATAATCTATTTCACCATATGGTGTCATTAAGGATTCTTCATGAATATTTTCAAAGATGGACGGATCATAAACACCAGTACCACCAATTATGCCAATTGCACTCATTGTGACCTCCTATTATTAATAACTCTATCTTTTATTTTCTCATAGAATAGAAAAACAGGCTATAGGAAAAACCTAGTAGCCTGTATTTTTTCTACATATTATAAAGTTTTTATTGAATTGGACCTTTTGGGATGAACATATCTTGTAACTCTTCACGTGTGAAATGATATTTTTCATTACAATAATGGCAAACAAGCTCTGTTACGTCATCTTCCAAAATAGCATTCTTATCTTCTTCACGTAATGTCATTAGCACACTGGCAAAGCGATCACGACCACAACGACATTGGAAATGAATTGGTTCATTATATACTTCATTCACAGTTAAACCATCGAGAACACGTTCCATAAGACCTTTACCATCTGGGTTTGCTTTCAAATATTCTGTAATAGGACCAAGTTCATTAATATTCTTTTCTACTTGTGCTAATGCTTCATCTGTAGCATCCGGTAAGGCTTGTACGATAAAACCTCCAGCTACAACCGTATGGTAATCTGGATCTACTAATACACCTAAACTAATCGTAGACGGTACTTGTTCAGATGCATATAAATAATATGCCAAATCCTCTGCTACTTCACCACTTTGAATCGGGCTTGTAGAAGTATAGTCTTGCGCTAACTGCGTGAAACGAGTCACTTGCACTTCCCCATTATGACCTACGGCAGAACCAACATCAAGCTTACCAGCATGCTTTAAAGGTACATCAACATGTGGATCATCTACATAGCCTCGAACCGTATTATCAGAGAATGCATCTACATGAACTACACCTAGTGGACCATCACCTTTAATACGAAGACTTACGTTTTCATGGTTTTTAAAATCCCCAGCTAATAAAATAGCTCCCGTCATAGCACGACCTAAAGCAGCTGTTGCTACAGGCCATAAATCATGACGTACACGAGCTGTTTCAACTGTATCGGTTGTTACAGCTAAAGACATACGAACCCCTTCTCGGGTTGTAAAACGTTTTATATAATCCATTCTATCATTCCTTATTTCTACTGATTTTATTAAGGTATTACTTTTATATTGCTTATATAGTATATCATGTCAAATATTTAACTTTCAATAATAGAGAATATATGTTCGTCTAGTCTTATTTAAATTTAAAAGAACATATTTTCGATGATATAAAAACACCCAGTACCATAAGATACTGAGTGTTATATATACAATTCTTAGATTTGATCGATAAGGTTAACCATTTCGATTGCACCCATCGCACAATCATAACCTTTATTACCCGCTTTTGTACCTGCGCGTTCGATAGCTTGCTCAATGTTTTCAGTAGTTACTACACCAAACATAACAGGAATACCAGTTTCCAAAGATACATGTGCGATACCTTTGGCTACTTCGTTGCATACATAATCATAATGAGTAGTGGCCCCACGAATAACAGCACCTACACAAATAACTGCATCATAACGACCAGATAAAGCTGCTTTCTTAGCAATCAAAGGAATCTCATAAGCACCTGGAACCCAAATTACTGTAATATCCTCTTGTTTAACATCGTGACGAAGTAAACAATCTTCAGCGCCTCCGATTAATTTAGATGTAATGAACTCGTTGAAACGAGAACCGATAATAGCAAATTTCTTACCAGTACCTAATAAGTTACCTTCTTGAACCATCATTATATTGACCTCCTTTATTCCATCTAAGGAAATATATATGTAACGACCGAGTTATATGGTGAAAGTTAATTAGTCTTCTAACATATGACCCATTTTCTCTTCTTTTGTTTTTAAATAGCCTGCATTAAATTTATTTGCAGCAATGATGAGTGGTACACGGCTAGTTACATTGATTCCCCAATGTTCTAAGCCATGACGCTTTTCGGGATTGTTAGTTAATAAGCGGATGCTTTTAATACCCAAGAAACGGATAATTTGAGCCGCTAAGGAGTATTCACGCATATCTGCAGGGAAGCCTAATTGTTCATTTGCTTCTACTGTATCAAGGCCCTGTTCTTGTAATGCATAGGCTTTAATTTTATTGGTCAAACCAATGCCACGGCCCTCTTGTCGCATATATACAACAACGCCTTTGCCTTCTTTTTCAATAGCGCGCAACGCATTGTCTAATTGTTCGCCACAATCACAGCGCTTAGAACCAAATACATCGCCTGTTAAACATTCAGAATGAATACGTACAAGCACATCGCTACAATCTTGAACATTGCCCTTTACGATAGCTAAATGCTCTTTATGATCTAATTCATTTTTAAATACAAAGATATTAAAATCACCAAATTTAGTAGGCAACTTAGAACAAGCACCAAGCTCAACCATATCTTCATGTTGTTTACGATATTCTATAAGTTCTGCTACAGAAGCAATTTTCAAGTCATGCTCCTTAGCAAATTTCATAAGATCTGGCAAACGGGCCATATCGCCATTGTCTTTAGTAATTTCACAAATAACGGCAGCCTCTTGTAACCCTGCTAGGCGACAAAGGTCGATAGATGCCTCAGTATGACCTTGACGTACCAATACGCCGCCCTCTTTATATACAAGTGGAAATACGTGACCTGGACGACGGAAATCTTGAGGTTGCGCATTAGGATCTAATAGTTTTTGAATTGTATAAGCACGCTCTGCAGGAGATACGCCTGTTGTAGTATCTACATGATCCACAGTCACAGTAAAAGCAGTTTCATGGTTATCAGTATTTTTGGTAACCATTGCAGGAATGCCAAGTTTTTCTAACGCTTCGCGGCGCATAGGCGTACATACGATACCGCGAGCGTATTTAACCATGAAGTTAATGTTTTCTTGCGTCGCAAACTCTGCAGCAATGATAAGATCGCCTTCGTTTTCACGGCTTTCATCATCAACGATAATAACAGGTTTACCAGCTTTAAGGTCTTGTAAGACCTCATTAATAGAATGTAATTGTTCGCTCATAGGAACGCTCCTTACTTATATAAATCCATTCTCTACTAAGAGGGAATGCATAGATTTTTTAGGCTTTTCTTCGGTAGGTTCACTACCAAGATTCATAAAATGACGAATATATCGTCCAGCAATATCCGTTTCTAAATTGACCTCTGTTCCAATATGAGCAAAACCTAAAATAGTTTCACTCAAAGTGTGAGGAATGATAGAGACGGAAAAACTGCTGTCTGTTCGTCGCATAATAGTGAGGCTAATCCCATCGATGGTAATGGAGCCCTTATAGATAACATAATCCATAACAGATTTTGGAGCCTCGATAGTAAAGATAATGGCATTATCGGTTTGTTCACGATTAATAATACGACCTGTACCATCTACATGGCCTGCCACAATGTGACCACCAAATCTACCATTAGCAAGCATAGCTCGCTCTAAGTTGACTGGTTGATGGACTTTCAAATTAGTTAACGTAGTCATCTTAATGGATTCTGGCATCACATCCGCTGTAAATATACTATTGCCAATGGTTGTGGCCGTCAAGCACACCCCATTAACAGCTACGGAATCACCAACTTTTAAATCGCTAAAAATTTTTTCTCCTCGAATTGTTATGGCTAAGGATTTAGGGCCCTTTTTAATGTTCTCGATGCGGCCGATTTCTTCAACGATTCCCGTGAACATAAGTGCCCCTCCTTCCTTGACGATACGCTTCAATGCGAATGTTATTATCTAATACTTTAGTCTTGGTAAAAGTTAATTGCGGTGAAACCTCTAAACTTTCAAAACCTCGACCTCCTACAGCAGGTGTTGCATCGTTACCACCAATAATGGTATTTCCAATATATGTTACGACCTTATCAAAGTTCTTCGTTTCCACAAAGGAACTGATAATTGCAGATCCACCTTCAACAAGAATAGATGTGTAACCTAGTTCACCTAGTTTTGTAAGAATATCATCGATAGATAATTTCTTAATATCTATGACAATGTCTGTGCTCTTGCTTTTACGAGTAGAAATAGATTCTACTACGGTTACTTGAGCACCAACTTGTTCTAAGGCTTGTATCCGATCCTTAGGACAACCTTTAGATACGAATATATGAATCTTGCGATTATTTATTTCAAAGACACGACTAGTAGTAGGTGTTCTACCAAGACTATCCAAGATAATTACATTTGGTTGATGAATCGTAATCGGTTCATCAAGTATGCTTTTATCTAATAACGCATCTGATAATTCACTATCCGTTAAACGACAATTTAACTGTGGATTATCTGCCAAAATTGTACCAATTCCAACGAGCATGGCATCATGCGTGGCACGCAACACATGTCCATCACGACGAGAGGACTCATTTGTAATCCATTGAGATTGTCCAGTAGATGTAGCAATTTTCCCATCTAGTGACATAGCACTTTTTAGAGTGACAAAAGGCTTACCTGTCTGTATATAGGTAAAGAAATGCTCATTTAGTTCAGCACATTCATCACTACATACGGGGCAAACAACCTCAATACCTGCTTCACGAAGTAACTCCATTCCTTTTCCAGAAACTAGTGGATTTGGATCCGTACTACCTACTATTACTTTAGCTATACCAGCCTCAATGATACGAAGCACACAAGGTGGTGTTTTTCCATAATGGGAACATGGCTCTAATGTTACGTATAAAGTAGCACCTTTGGCATTATCACCTGCTTGATTTAGTGCATGCACCTCAGCATGAGCTGTACCAGCTTTATGGTGATAACCTTCACCGATTATTGTATTATCTTTTACCACAACAGCACCAACCAAAGGATTTGGTGAGGTGTGACCTGTGGCTAATTTTGCCAGTTCAATGGCGCGCTTCATATATACTACGTCATCCACCATATCACCTCAATAAAAAAAGGACTATTACATAGTCCTTGGGTCATCATAAATGCGCACAACAAACGTGCCTCGTCTTTTCTCATCCAGACTCTACTGTCGGTATCGGAATTGCACCGATTCATACCAAAAAGGTTCGCGGACTTTACCGCCGGTAAGGAATTTCACCTATCCCCAAAGACTTATCTATTTTGTTTATGAATTAATAGTAACACTTTTATTAATGTTATGCAAGAATAATAGTTTTGTATTGAGAAAGAATATTAAATAATTTAATTAAATTATAATTTTTAGAACACAAATACTAGAACAATATAAATAATAATATATATTTACTTTTAATATAAACATATATAAACTATGTATACAGTAAATAGTAACTTTTATCACATAATTACAAGTTAAACAAGTCTAATATAGTATATATGGTTTGGATAACCATATTTTAATGATAGTAATTATTAAATATAGGTGATAATATGGCAAAAAAACGAATTTCTGATGTACTTATAGAAGTCTTAGCCAATGCGGGCATCGAACGCATTTACGGTATCACTGGAGATAGTCTAAACTCTGTAAATGATAGTTTACGCCGCAATGGTAAAATTGCTTTTGAACATGTACGACATGAAGAAACAGCAGCCTTTGCTGCCGGTGCAGAAGCATCCCTAACTCATAAACTAACTGTATGTGCTGGTAGCTCTGGTCCTGGCAACTTACACTTAATTAATGGTCTCTTCGACTGCCATCGCAATCGTGTTCCAGTATTGGCCATTGCTTCTCACATTCCTCAATCTGAAGTAGGTTTGAACTATTTCCAAGAAACACATCCAGAAAACTTATTTAAAGAATGTTCTTGTTTCTGCGAACTTGTATCCAATCCTAAACAAATGCCGGAAATTCTATTCCGTGCTATGAACGCTGCTGTTGGTAACCAAGATGTTGCTATTATCGTTCTTCCTGGGGACGTTGCAGTTATGGAAATGGAAATTGATGAATTACCTGTGTGGAACCCACCTCGTTTACCTCATATCGTTCCACAACGAGAAGATATTGAAGAAATGGCGGCTCATTTAGAAACAGGCAAACGTATTACCCTATTCTGTGGTGCCGGCTGTGAAGGTGCTCATGACGAAGTAGTAGAATTAGCAAAACGCTTACAAGCACCGGTTGTACATGCTTTCAGAGGTAAAGAATGGGTTGAATGGGATAATCCATATGATGTAGGTATGACTGGCCTATTAGGCTATACATCTGGCTACCGTGCTATTGAACAATGTGATACATTGGTAATGCTTGGTACAGACTTCCCTTACCGTCCATTTTATCCAGAAAATGCGAAAGTAATACAAGTAGATAGAGATCCTAGTGCTTTAGGTCGTCGCGTACCTCTTACACAAGGTATCATTGGTACTGTAAAAGATACGTTAAAAGAATTATTACCTCTTGTAGGCCAACGTGGTGATACTGAATTTATCGACACAGTGCGTAAAGCGTACACTAAATTTAGAGGTGATTTAGATAGTTATGCCGTTGCCGAGCCAGATGGTGTAGCAATTCACCCTCAATACTTCGTAAATCGCCTCAATAAACTAGCAGCAGAAGACGCGATCTTTACCTTTGACGTAGGGACTCCGGTTATTTGGACTGCTCGCCATCTAAAAACAAATGGTAAACGCCGTATTTTAGGATCCTTTAGCCACGGCTCCATGGCTAATGCTATGATGCATGCTATTGGCGCTCAAAATGCTTGTCCAAATCGTCAAGTCATCTCCCTCTCTGGTGATGGTGGCTTTACAATGATGATGGGCGAAATGTTAACATTAAAACAACTTAACTTACCTGTTAAAATCTTTGTATTCAATAACGAAGAACTTAGCTTTATCGCTATGGAAATGAAGGCTTCCGGCTATCTAGACTACGCTACAGACTTTGTAAATCCAGATTTCGGTAAACTTGCTGAAGCTGCTGGTATCAAAGGTGTGAGCATTCATAACTCTAGCGAAGTGGATGAAAAAATCATGGAAGCCCTTAACCATAATGGCCCAGTCATCGTTAATGTTCGCGTAGATAAACAAGAACTTGCTATGCCTCCTAAAATTGCATATCAACAAGCTAAGGGCTTCAGCAAATACTTGATCAATGCAATCCTTGATGGCCGTGGTACAGAGCTTAAAGAAATGGCCAAAACAAACTGGATGAAATATAAATCCCTATACTAATATTGCCAATTTACAAAATCTGCCAAAATAAATAAACTGCAAAACTTTCAAAAAGAGGCGTCATCAAATGATGACACCTCTTTTATTGCATAATTTTAATCATATACTGTTATAAAACCTTCAGTCCAGCCCCTTAAATTGAGAGTAATTGTATCAATTCCTAAACAATCTAAACCATATACATTAAATATATCCCAGGTCTTATACCAATCTAATGCTTTCTCTGCATATTCTAAAATGCTAAATAAACCTATGTATCCAGAACTGGAATAATATGGATCTATATCGTAATCATACCAAACACCATAAATTTTGTTATTTACTATTTCATAGTTAATATCATCACCTATATGAGTACAATCATTTAAATAGTGAGTTTTTATAGAAAAGGAATCATCATTTAACTTAGAAAATCCAGACAATATTTTAGATTCAACTAGAGCCTCTTCAGCTAATGATATATCAGAAAAAAATCCTAATCCAAAATATTCTGTATAAGGTAGCTCTTCATTTTTTTTATAGTGTGCTAAAGCTTCATATATTGGAACTCTCATAATTCACCAACTTACTTTAATATAATAACAAGATAAAAATTACACTTTAATTATTTCTATCTATAATAGTCATCCTCGTAATCCTCTTTATACCGTATCGCATCGACCTCTGATGGAGATAGTACATTCCCCTCTTCATCTACATATTCCATGAATTCGTTAATGTATACACCTGGAATATCTGATTCTTCTAATTCAATAGTATCTTCAGGTTCAATCTCCCAAAATTCTATCTCATCAGCATGATTTTGAAGTTGCTCAATCATATTTCAACACTCCCTAGTATCAAAGACATATCTTAAATATATTGTAGCAAATTACATAAAAATAAGCACTATATCCACATTTGAGATATAGTGCTTACTTTGTATTTAAATCTTATCTTGTATTTTATTATGCTCCAAATAGTGACATTTGTTCGTCTTCAGGAAGTTCACCACAGCATTTGAGGTCTTTCATAAGATCAATGATGGTATTTGATACTTTACAACGGCGTTGTAAGTCTTTTAAAGATGTAAATGGACGTTCATTTCTTTCCTCAACGATAGCATCAGCCACTGTTTCACCTAGAGAATCAATAGCTAAGAATGGTGGCAATAAAGCGCCATCCTTAATACTAAAGCGTCTAGCTTCGGAGTGTTGAATGTCTACATTGATAAAACGATAGCCCCGTTGATACATTTCCATAGATACTTCCAAGGCACTCATAAGGTCCTTATCTTTAGGACTGGCAGCACGATCTAGAGCTTTGATACGGTTAAACTCGGTCAATTGTGTTTTAAGGTCTCCTGTCATGATTCGTAAGTCGAAGGCTTTCGCGCGAATGGAGAAATATGCTGCATAGAATGCCAATGGATGGTATACCTTAAACCATGCAATACGGAAGGCCATCATTACATAGGCTACCGCATGGGCCCTTGGGAATAAATAGGAAATCTTTTTACAAGACTCAATAAACCATTCAGGAATATTATTTTCACGCATTTCTGCTTCAAATTCCGTTGTAGCTTGACCTTGTTTATTTCGTTTTTCAATCCCCTTCCCTTTACGTACGTTTTCCATAACGAAGAAGCTGTGCTTTCTATCCATACCACGATGAATCAAGAAGTTCATTACGTCGTCACGGGTGGAAATAGCTTCGTTTAACTTACAAGTTCCATTTTTAATAAGGTCTTGCGCATTATCGAGCCATACATTCGTACCATGAGAGAAACCAGAGATACGTACTAAGTCAGAGAAGGTTTGCGGACGAGAGTCTTCCAACATGCCCCGTACAAACTTCGTACCACATTCTGGTACGGCTAAGCTGGCTACCTGGTCACCTTGCAATTGTTCAGGTGTTAAACCAATCCCCTCTGTAGAGGAAAACAAGCTCAATGTCTTTGGATCATCAAATGGTATTGTCTTAGCATCGATACCTGTCAAATCCTCTAGCATACGAATAATTGTGGGATCATCATGGCCCAGAATATCAAGCTTAGTCATACGACCTTCGATGGAGTGATAATCAAAGTGTGTCGTTAATACGCCACTTTCCTTTTTATTCGCTGGATGTTGTATGGGCGTAAAATGATGCACATCCATATCTCGAGGACATACCATAATACCACCAGGGTGTTGTCCCGTAGTATTCTTTACATTTGTAAAGCCTTTCGCTAAATGTTCAAAGAATCCATTGCGGGCTTGTATATCTCGAATTTCGGCGTATTTTTTAACATAACCAAAAGCAGTTTTATCAGCTATAGTACCAATTGTACCGGCTTTAAATACATTGTCACGACCAAATAGTTCTTCCGTATATTTGTGAGCTTTTGCTTGGTAATCACCGGAGAAGTTAAGGTCAATATCTGGAACCTTGTCACCTTCAAAACCAAGGAAAATTGCAAATGGAATATCATGTCCATTTGTTTGTAAAGCATGACCGCATTCAGGACAGTCTTTACGAGGCAGGTCAAAGCCACCTGCATATTCGCCTTTTTCAAAAAATTCTGAATATTTACAGTTAGGACATACATAATGAGGCGGTAATGGGTTTACCTCTGTAATCTCAGACATGGTTGCTGCAAAGGAAGATCCTACGGAACCACGAGAACCTACGAGATACCCATCATCAAGAGATTTTTTTACCAATTTATGAGCGATATAATACAATACACCATAACCATTGGAAATAATACAATCCAATTCATAATCGAGACGTTCTTGTACGACACGTGGCAATGGATCACCGTAAATAGCCTTCGCATTTCTATAGCACATTTCTGTGAAAGCTTCGTCAGCACCTTCAATCTTAGGTGAATATGTACCATCAGGAACGGGCTTAATATCTTCAATGCTATCATTAATAGCACGTGTATTAGTAACGACTACTTCGTATGCTTTCTCTTCGTTTAAGTAAGGGAATGACGCAAGCATTTCATCCGTAGTACGTAAATGTAAATCTGGTTGTTCGTCTGCATCTGGATATCCACATGCAGTTAGCATGATTTCACGATATATTTTCTCTTCTGGTGTCAAATAATGAACGTCACAAGTAGCACATACAGGTTTATTCAAGGCTTCCCCTAATTCGATAACGGTCTTATTCATATCGATGAGGGCTTGCTCATCTGGCATGAGACCTTTACGAACCAAAAACATATTGTTAGTATGTGGCTGAATTTCAAGATAATCGTAGAAGGATGCTATTTCCAAAAGCTCTTCTTTTGTAGCTCCACGAACAATAGATTGCATAAGTTCCCCTGCTTCACAAGCAGAACCGATGATAATACCTTCACGATGTTCTTCAATAACGGAACGAGGCAAACGAGGACGAACCTTGTAATGTTCAAGGTGAGAAATAGAAATCATTTTATATAAATTACGTAAACCAACCATATTTTTAGCTAATAAAATAATATGATAGCGTTTATCTTTTTCCTTCTTCTTCTTTTTATCTAGTACAAGTTTCTCATCTTTTGTTACCGTTTCATCTTCAATAAGATAACCTTCTACACCATAGATAACCTTAACACCTAGCTCTTTGCCAAGGGCTTGCGCTTCAGGAAAGGCTTGTACAACACCATGATCAGTAATAGCAACCGCAGGATGACCCCATTTTTTAACTGTTTTAAATAAATCCTTAACAGATACGAGAGCATCTTTATCACTCATCTTAGTATGTAAATGAAGCTCTACACGAGAATCTGGACGGTTTTCAGTTCGCTCTACACTTGTAGTTTCCACTGCTTCAATACTGCGAATCGATAAGATATAATCTTTATCAAAACGATCATCAAAGTTGACACTACCTTGTACACGAACGCGTTGTAAGCCTTTTAATTGTTTAAGTAGCGCATCCCCTTCTTCAGGGCTATTCGTAAACTTGATAAATTTAATGCTGTTTGTATCATCTACAATGCTGCCATTAACGATACTTTTACCAGTCTTAGTATCACGTTTATCTAAACCTACAAAGACACCTTCAAAAATTACACTAGGTGTATCCACGGTGCCCATGATTTTAGAGGTGACCCCTTGAATTTTTGGCCCTAAAATCATGCCTTCATCAGTAGGTGCATCCTTTGGTGCACGACGAGGATATTTGCCATCCCCTTCACTTCCTTTAGCCGTAGATTTTGTAGTTTTTTTAGGTCCAAAGCCTTTGCTTGCTTTAGGTGTACTGCTCACAGATACGATAGTATCGCTACTGCTAGATTCGGCAGCCGTATGATTAGAACGAGACACAACAACTGGACTATTGTTGAAATAGCCTAATTCAACAGCTTCTACAAATGGGGCAAAATCATCTTCGTCTACATCATCATATTCATCTCGTTGATCATAACCTGCAAAAGACTTACCTCTAGGTACTTGATTTTTAGCCTCTTCAGCTTCACGTTGTGCTTCAGCCGTTTCAATCCATTCACCAGCACCACAGCCACCGCCATAATAATAGGTATCTAACCCTTCACCCATTTCAGTATCTATCTTCCACGCAAAGCAACAAGCTGTATCTGTATTTGTTGGAATATCATCAAAAGAGATATTTTTTTCCTTGTACCATGCAGACAACCTTTCACGTAGACTAAGCAATGTGGAAAATGCAGAGTCCGCTGCTTGAATCGTCACATGTTGGCTATGACAGTTCACATAGAAAGATGATTTCTTATTCCGTTTTGGTACAACACGATAACGTACTTTCATTTTTATCCTTTATACCCACAATAGGTAATACATAAATCTCTAAATCGCCAAATATCGCCCTTACTACTACGACTATCTAAAATAATCTCATAGAGCCCTTTTAATAAAGCTCGCAAGGCCTTAACTGAAATTCTAGGACTTGCTTCGTAAGCCAACTTAATCGGATATGGTTTAAATGACGAATCATGGTCCTTACATAAGTTTTGTATGGCTTGAACAGACATTCCCGCTTGGCGACATTCGCTAACCAGTAGCTGCAAACGTAACTGCCCCTCAATATAGCTCATAGCACGATCTAATTCTTTATAGCCGAACATAAACGGAAATAATTCAAGCAATGTATCAATATCTCGTTTCAACAAAGCCTCTTTAAAGGTGAAAATATTTTTAGCACCATAGTCACTACCATTCTCTTCAAGGAACTCTTTCGTAATGACTTTATCACCTGTTATCTGTAAAAAATAACGGTCAAATTCGGTTTTCATAAATGAAACCGGTACATCTTGCCACAAATCGATGAGATGAGCTACATATTCTTGTGCATCAGGAGTCATTTTAAATCCATTAGATGTACAATATTGACGAATCCACATCACAAGGTCTGCCCCTTCAAGGCGCTTGCATTCACGATTCGATATTTTATTTAAAAGCTCTTTATTCTGCTTGATTCGTTTATCTATCATGTTATGATAAATCAAAACAATTGGATTATCCCCATTATATTCCATGATGAGCTCATATAATGGGACCCAAGCATCACTATTTTTACCGCTTTTACGAATAATGGGCAAATTAACTAAACAGAATACCTTTTGATCTCCAAAGAGTGAATCTTCACTGAGCTTTTCACTAATCTTCTGTGGGCCCGCCTCATCGTCTAATACGGTCACTGGAAGGTCTGGATAGGCACTTAAAAATTTGCGTTTTTCTTCTTCAATTAATTGTGGCTCATCGCCATAAATGAGTTGAATATGTGCCATGTTTTCTCCTTTCACAGATAGATATCTTTGATATAGCCGTATCCCATTATATACATATGTTCTGTTGATGGATCCACATCGCGTAACGCACCGTGGGGACTGCCAAATAGAATTGTACTATGAGGTGAAATACGCCCTATTTCATTCATTACACTGGATCGACTCGTTATATATAACACATTAGTCTTATCATTTAATTTTAGATTTTTTTCTCTACTTTGTCCATTATATACGACGATTTGGTTCATACCATTTTTATATACCACCTGTACAGAACTGTTACTATGAAAGTACTCAACTTTTACATCTTTAGGCTTTACACCATATGCCCTTATGGCCTGATTAATAAGTCTTTCATTAGGTATAGTTTTAATATAATCTGGTGCATCGATTAATAGATATGCTCCTCTATGGTTTGGGTCTATGCAAAGTAACACATTACACTGTTTCATAGGAATATAATGGATTATTGTGTCCTTGTGATGCTGAGTCACATAGTATGAAGCACCAAAGGTTGCAACCATACATAATAAGGACATCACTATATATACAGTATACTTATTCTTATGTGTCAAAAAATACGTAAACAAACCTAATAGAGCATAATATATATAAACACAATAAAGATGCATCATACCAAGCCAAAGTAGACTATAACTACGTCCTAACACATGATTTAAATATAAAGATATTCGCAATAGTAGATCTACTAAAGACCATATTAACGATATAGGGAATACGTAACTGACTAAAGTACTTACAAAAATTAAAACTATGGATATATCTAATAGGGGCGCTACTATACAGGCTGCTAGCAAACTAGCAATGCTAATATAGTGAAAATAATAGAGTTGTAATGGCAATATGAGTAACTGTGCGGATACACATAATACAAAAGGTGTTTTTATCCATCTTGGTAACCATTGTATCCGTTCATATAATACTTTTCCCCATATGAGTAAACCATAAGTCGCCCCGAAGGATAGTTGAAAGCTTACATCAAATAAGGAGAATGGATCATATATGATACATAAAATAGCGCATATACATAACGCTTGTTTAGCTTGATATAATCGCCCTTTAACATAAGCTATGCACATGAGCATACTCATCATCGTTGCACGTACAACTGGTGCATCTCCACCAACGATACAGCAATATATACAAGCTACTAATATACCCCAAATTAAACATGTACGCTTCCGTAATTTAACAAGCCTTCCTAGACCATAAATTAAAGCTAATAATAAAGCAATATGCGAGCCAGATATAGAAAGAATGTGGATGAGGCCAGTATAGGCAAAATCTTTCATCCGTTCTTCTCCTAGTTCACTATAATGACCACCTAAAGCTAACGCTTGAGCTAATACCTTTTGTGGACCATCTAGATTACTAGCAATATTTTTTTCTATAGATTCTCGTATTTGACCACATAGATATAAACTTCTCCTATATATTTCTTCATAAATACTCTCTTTATATGAAAATGTTTGTAAATCTTTAGCACTGGCAGGTCGATAAACTCCATCGTAGATTCGTCCTCTTGTGTTAGAACTCATATATCTGCCTCGAAGATTGATCCGACCTTCCTCTTCAATTAGAAATAAAGGCTTTGGAGTTCCTTCAATAATGGCTTGTTCTCCCAATCTTATTTTGTTATTTGTAGCTGATACCTTAGAGTATACTTGTAAACGTCCTTGAGCCTTTATATAGGAGTTTTTTGCGGTATCTTTATAAGGATATAATCCATGAAGAGTAACATTATATTTGTAATATTCCTGTCCATCTAGATTTACTATTTCAGGGGATGATACAACAGTACCTAGATATTCTCCTTCTTGCTGTAAATAGTATGATGTATAGCTATTATAATTAATAATTTGTAAATCTGTTTGATAATAAGATAAACCAACTAAAACAAAGACTAAGATGATTAACTTGCTAAGTGAATGCCATCTTTCAGACGATTGTAATGCTTTGAAAATACCCACAACTATAATAGCTAACCCAATAGCAAAGATGTAGTGCATCTGCATAAGTACAGGATAATACTGACCATAGCCTAATATTGTACCCATAATTATAGAACCCAATATAGTATGTGCCCATTGACTATGGGTTAAAACCTTAGTGTTCCAATTAACATCATTTGCATCAAAGAAGGGTTCATCATTCTTGCTATCTTGATGACTAAATTGTAATTTTGTCTTTAATCTTCTTAAATACTCCGTCACCAATGCCCTTCACCCCCTTAATACCTTCAATGGATGTAAAGGGACCCTTTTGCGAACGATATTCTTCAATTCTCTTCGCCATAGCTGGACCAATACCTGGTAATGAATCTAATTCCTTTGCAGTTGCCGTATTGATATTAATCTTGTTACCGCGCAATAAAACCTCTGGATTACCGTGAAAGTTAAATACTATATGGATATGATCTCCCGCATTTACTGGTTTTGCCATATTGACTGATTCTACATCAGCATAAGGTAGTAGCCCACCTGCAAGCTTTACCATATCTCCATAAGTAGCTGAATTTTCATATTCATACAATCCTGGTGATACAACAGCACCTGTAATATACGCAATTGGTTTATTGGGCAATTGTTCTACATTTGATATAGAAGAATTTCCATCTATTGCCCCTTCAGCTAGGACAGAATCGCTTTCATCTGTTATAATAGGCCATAGGAAATAAATTCCTACTAAAATACATAGGATTAATATAATTGTCATATATGGCTTCAATTTTACTTTCATAGTGCACCTCCTACTGAAAGATTTCCCTATGAAAGAGTAAACTCCTACCGTTGACTCTATTGGTCACACCAGCAGGAGTTTCATAATTGATGTCGAATATAAGGAGATACAATGAATCAAAAAACATTAAAAAAATACGCCCATACCTTGTTAAAATATGGCGTAAATTTACAAGAAGACCAAACTCTTGTTATTTCTGTAGATGTAGAAAACAAAGACTTTGCAGTTATCGTCACAGAAGAAGCATATGAATTAGGTGCCAAAGAAGTTGTCCTCAACTGGAGATGTTCTCCAATCGCTCGTCAACGTTTATTACATGCTAAGGAATCTGTATTAGAAAGATCGGCTAACTGGATTCCTGAATTCTACAAGCAATACATCGATGATAAGGCCGCTTTCTTATCTTTAATTAGTGCGAACCCAAAAGCGTTAGAAGGTATTCCAACAAATCGTATTTCACTACAATCTCGTAACTTAAATAAAGCTTTATCCTTTTACCATACAGCGATTATGAACTCCTCTGTTACCTGGTGCGTTGCTTCTGTACCAACTGTTCTATGGGCAGATTTACTTGGCTATGAAGGTACAGATGAAGAGAAAATTGACCAACTATGGGCTACCCTATTAAAACTTTGCCGTATTGAAGGTGTAGAACCGAAAGACACATATCGTCACCACATGGCAAAATTGCGTCACCGCTGTGAAGCATTGAATAAATTAGACTTAAAGGCATTGCGTTATACTTGTGAAAATGGTACTGACCTCTTATTAGAATTACCAGAAGGTCATATATGGCTAGGTGGTGAAGAATCTTCAAAGGATGGCACTATTTTTAATGCCAATATTCCTACAGAGGAAGTTTTCTCCGCACCCCAATATAATGGTGTTAATGGTATTGTATACAGCACAAAACCTTTAATTTACCATGGCAATACTATTTCTGATTTCTCCTTTACTTTCAAAGAAGGTAAAATCGTTGATTATACTGCAAAAGAAGGTTATGAAGTATTAAAAGAGTTAATAGAAACCGATGAAGGCTCCCACTACCTCGGCGAAGTTGCTTTGGTGGACCACTTCAGCCCAATTAGTCAATCTAACCAAATCTTTTTCGAAACATTGTTTGATGAAAATGCATCCTGCCATCTAGCAATTGGTGCTTCTTATCCAACATGCCTCAAAGATAGTGATGGTTTATCTGAAGAAGAATTAAAAGAACGCGGCCTTAACTACTCCTTAACACATGTAGACTTTATGATTGGTCATGAACATATGAATATTAAAGGCTACACTCGTGATGGCCAAGAAAAAGACATTATGATTGATGGCCGTTTACAAGTATAAACAAGTAAAAGATTCCATAAAAACTGGACTTCGAATCTAACTTGTTTATTAGATAACAATTTATAATTGAAAGCTACATATAAAATAGCCCCTATATACGCTTGTATATAGGGGCTTTTATTAGTGGCAAAAAATTATTATATCACAATGTAATATTCAATGTGCGGCCTGTAGATTGGTATTCAATAATGTCTACACCTGCGGTTTTCAACATCCGTTTGGATGCTTTTACTTCTTTTGTATCCTTATAGAGATCATCGCGATAGATAACGGCTTTAATACCACTTTGAATGATGGCTTTCGCACATTCATTACATGGGAAAAGCGTTACATATATTTTAGATCCCTCTAGAGATCCTCCGCGATAATTTAAGATAGCATTGAGTTCGCTATGTACAGTATAGAAATATTTATTATCGTCTGCTGTATCACGTTCCCAAGTGAAATCATCATCGCTACAGTTTAAAGGCATACCATTATAACCAATGGACAAGATTTTATTATCATTACTAACAATACATGCACCAACTTGTGTATTTGGATCCTTAGAACGTTGTGCTGCTAAAATGGCAACACCCATGAAGTATTCATCCCAGGAAATATAATCGCTACGTTTTGCCATAATTACCTCACTTAAAATAAGCCCCCTTCTACCTATGTAGTTGGGGGCTTACAATATTAAACAAATAGAATATCCTTATTTAACAACGATATTTACAAGTTTACCCGGTACGTAAATAACTTTTACGATATTCTTACCTTCTATAAATTCTTGAACACGGCTAGATTCTTTGGCCAATGTTTCTAATTCTTCTTTTGTAATATTTACGGAAACAGTAAGTTTATCACGAACTTTACCATTTACTTGTAATACTACTTCTACTTCATCTACAACGAGAGCTGCCTCTTCGTATACAGGCCATTTTTCTGTGTGAATGGATGTAGTTTCACCCAATTCATGCCACAATTCTTCTGTAATATGAGGCACAAATGGCGCTAAAAGAAGCAATAAGGAATGTGTCAATTCATTAGCTAATGCGCTATTGATTGTTTCAGCTTTGTCCTTATAAGCGTACATAGCATTTACAAGTTCCATAATGGCAGAAATGGCAGTATTGAAGTTGAAGTTGTTATCGAGGTCTTCTGTTACCTTTTTGATAACACGGTGTAATTCACGACGTAATCCGAATTCGTCTTTTGTGAGTTCACCAGTTACATTTTTCTTAGCCTCTTCGTTGTACGCATCAACAATACGCCATACACGGCCTAAGAAACGATAAGAACCTTCAACACCTTGGTCAGACCAATCAAGGTCACGATCTACAGGCGCTGCGAATAGAATAAACAAGCGAGCAGTATCTGCACCATAAGTATTGATAATTTCTTCAGGAGAAACTACATTACCTTTGGATTTAGACATTTTGCTGCCTTCTTTAAGAACCATACCTTGAGTCAACAAGCCACGGAATGGCTCATTAGCTTCGATAAGACCTAAATCATGAATAACTTTCACAAAGAATCGAGAGTACAACAAGTGCAAGATAGCATGTTCAATACCGCCGATGTATTGGTCAACGTTCATCCAGTAATTAGCAATTTTTTTATCGAAAGGAGCTTGGTCGTTTTTAGCGTCTGTATAGCGCAAAAAGTACCAAGAGGAATCGATAAATGTGTCCATTGTATCTGTTTCACGACGTGCAGGACCGCCACATTTAGGACATGTAGTATGTAGGAAGTTTTCAGATGTAGCTAATGGAGATACAGCACCAGATTCAAATTTAATATCCTCTGGCAAGCGTACTGGCAACTCTTCTTCAGGAACGAGTTGTTCACCACAAGTTTCACAGTATACTACAGGAATTGGCACGCCCCAGTAACGTTGACGAGAAATCAACCAGTCACGAAGGCGGAAATTTACTTTACCTTCACCAATACCGCGTTCATTAAGAGCTGCCGTGATATTTTTACGAGCCTCTTCAGATGTTTGGCCATTATATTCGCCAGAGTTAACGAGGGTACCATCTTCATGATACCATTCTTGCCATTTTTCAAGGCTGTATTCTTCACCTTCACGAGTTACGACTTGTTTAATAGGCAAATCATATTTATGAGCAAATTCCCAGTCGCGTTCATCATGTGCAGGGGAACCCATTACAGCACCAGTACCATAGTCTACCAATACATAGTTTGCAATCCACACAGGAACTTGTTCGCCAGACATTGGGTTTACTGCATAAGACCCAGTAAACATACCTTCTTTAGGTGCCTCTGTAGATGTACGGTCGATATCGCTCATATTGCGCATACGCGTAATGAAAGCTTCTAATTCAGCTTTATTAGGAGCATTTTCAATGAGGCGTTCCACATATGGATGTTCAGGAGCCAATACTACATAGCTTACGCCGTAAATAGTATCAACACGTGTAGTATACACAGATACGCGTTCATTGATGGATGGAACTTCAAAGGAGAATTCTGTACCTTCAGAACGGCCAATCCAGTTCTTTTGCATCAATTTAACACGTTGTGGCCAATGATCTAGAGTATCTAAATCAGCTAACAAGCGATCTGCATATTCAGTGATGCGTAAAAACCATTGCGACAAATCTTTTTTCTCAACAGGGTTATCACAGCGCCAACAAGCACCATCGATAACTTGTTCATTTGCCAATACAGTATGGCAGGTTTCACACCAGTTTACTTTTGCTTCCTTTTTATAGGCTAAGCCTTTTTTATAAAACTGTTCAAAAAACCATTGAGTCCATTTATAGTAATCTTCTTTACATGTTGCTACTTCGCGGTCCCAATCATAGGACAAACCAAGTGCTTTTTGTTGCAATTTCATGTTCTCGATGTTATCAAGAGTCCATGTTTTAGGTGCTATGCCATGTTTAATCGCCGCGTTTTCTGCAGGCATACCAAAGGAGTCCCACCCCATTGGATGCAACACGTTGAACCCCTTCATTTTCTTAAAGCGAGCTACTACGTCACCAATGGAATAGTTACGCACGTGCCCCATGTGTAAATTACCAGATGGGTACGGGAACATTTCTAATACATAGTATTTTTCTTTAGATTCATCATATTCTGTTTTAAACGTATGGTTATCTTCCCAATACTGTTGCCACTTTTTTTCAATATCTTGGGCTACATATTTTTCGTTCATGTAGGGGCCTCCTCATATGGTCAACCTCATAAGTTGCCATTTTATAATTAATGTTTTTATTTTACTACGTACTGTAAAAGCAGTCAAACACTAGCGTTTTACGACTTGAATAGTTTTTGTTAAATCATTTTTAGGGCTTGTATTTTGATCCGAACTATTACCAGTATATAAGTCATTTTGCTCTTTAACTGTTTGTTTATTATGCTCTTTTTTAGCTTTAGCCTCTTCTTCTAAGCGTTTTTTCTCAGCTTTTACTTTTTCAGCTTCTTCTTTTGCTTTGCGTTTAGCAGCCTCTTTCTCTTCTTTAGCTTTCCGTTTTGCTTCCGCTTTAGCTGCTTTTTCTTTTTCTTTTTCTTCTAAGCGTAATTTGTATTGTTCAAGCTTTGTTAATGGTTTAGCTTCTTGAACTACAGGTTCAGGAACAACTGCTGTAGGAGATTTAGGAATACCACGTCCTAAGTCTTTTTCTTGAATCATAGTAATCGTAGAAGAATCTTCAAACCCTTTACGCCATGCAGCAAACCCACCAAGGTGTAATTCTTTTATTAGATCAAGTTTTAAGCCTAACGATGTATTATCTTCAAACCAAATTCGATCTGAACCAGAAGCTGTTGGAATAGATAAATAGTATAACTTTAATCGATCGTCCCAAGTCATTTTATCCCTGTAATTAGCAAAGTAATTACTTGTATTCTTCATAGCCAATGTTTCGCTTTTAGCATAACCATTCGTGTCATGCCATAAGCGCATATAGAATGGTACCCCTAATATTAATTTTTGAGAAGGAACTTCAGAAAGCATTCTTTCTGTATGGCTACGAACCCAAGGATAACTTGCAACAGGACCTGCAGTAGTACTCTTAGCCCACGTTTCGTCATACGCCATAAGAACTACATAGTCTACTTTATCTGCCAAAGCTTTACGGTTATACACTAATGACCATTCTGGACTATCAGAATAGCCAGTTACATCGATAGAAGTTTTAATATTATATTGATGTAAATGATTAGACAAATATGCTACAAATGTTGTTAAACGATCGCGGTCAGCATAATCGATGTTTTCAAAGTCAAAGTTATAACCATCAAACCCATATATATAGGCATATTGAACAAGATTATGAGCATATTTCTTCCATACCGATTGGTCCGCCAAAATACCACTTGTAAAATTAGAGTCAAACCGATTAGTAATCAACGGCCAAATGTGATAGCCTTTATCCTTATACGCTTTCACATAATCAATATTAATATTTGGACTTGCTTCTAAACCTAAGCTATGTAATTTAAACCAACTTGGAGAAATGATATTATCACCACTCGTATTGAGTTTTGCCTGATATGGAGCCCCCTCCGCTGTCCATGGATCAAAAGCCCACGACAATGGTGTTTGCAATGTATAAGGCGCTTTCACCGTAGATGCTTCTGGTGCAGGGCTTAAAATAAGTTGACCATTATTTTTTGTATAACTAACACCCAGCATAACTGGCTCAAACTCAATATCTACATAGGATATACCATCTTTTTTAGTAATGGGCAATTTAACAGGTTCACCTACAGCTGCAGGATTTAAAACAACCTTATCACCTTGTAATTCACTTTGTGGAACATACACAGTATATGCTGTTTTATATTGATTTGCTTCGTAATGACGTGTAGTAGTGGCTAAAAACTGATCTAATGGAACCAATACCTCTGCATGTACGAATGTACTTGATAATGCAGACATTACTAAAGCTGTTAACGATTTTATAATAGTAGATTTATGAATCATGTACTCTCCTAATTCTAGGTCCCATACTGGGATACAATACTAATCTCTATATTATACCATATCATGTAGAGTTCATCTCTTTTCTTGCATGAAGGTTGGATGTAATTTATAATTTAATTTATATACTTAATATAAAATATTACATAAGGAGTTTTGTATGCATCAATATTTATTTTTTATTGGAGACTTTCCCATTAGAGCCTACGGTGTCATGTTAGCTTTGGCTATCATCTGTGGCGCTTCTGTGGCGTACGTACTGTTAAAGAAAGATGGTCGTGGATGGCACGAGCACATCATCGACTTTTCCATTACTGTAGCCGTAGCTGGTCTTATCGGCGCTCGCCTATGGGACGTATTCTTCTTTGATTGGGATTATTACGGTAATCATTTATTGGAAATTCCCTTTGTTTGGCAAGGTGGCATGGCCATTCAAGGTGGCGTGGTACTAGGCACAATTGCTGGCTATTGGTATCTTCACAAAAACAAAATCGACTTTTGGACTTTTGCCGATTTATTTGCCCCTGCATTGATTTTAGCTCAATCCGTAGGTCGTATGGCAAACCTTTTAAATGGTGATGCTTTTGGTCATCCTACAGGCGGTAATTATGGTATTATCTATCCTGAAAGTACTCTTGCCTACCGCACCTACGGTAATCAACCGCTTTGGCCTGCCGAAGTATGGGAAGGTCAAATCGATATTCTTATCTTTGTAGCGCTTCTTTTATTTGGATCCTTCAAGCATGCTAAGGGTCAAGTGTTCGTACTATATGCCATTCTCTATTCTACGGCTCGTTTCTTCTTAGAGTTCTTACGTGGTGACTACGTAAACTTAACGCTAGGTTTAAAATCTGCTCAAATGACGAGTTTAATAGCTATCATTGTCGGTATCTGTGTATTTATCTACCTAGGCTATCTAGAAAAGAAAAATCAAAAAATAATTGTTGCTACAGAGCCAACAGTTAAAACTAAAAAGCGTAAATAAAACAGTAAATAAAAAAATCCTTCATTTCTAGGTATGCCCTTTGAATGAAGGATTTTTTATATGTAAGCTATAATTGTCGATTGAACTATCAAATACGATTGACCTAGCAAGATAGATCAATACATAAAAAAACTTGTCTTACAAATTTTCTTTAGATTTTAAAGCATCCAGTTCTTCTAAAGCACGATTTGCAATCAGTGCATTTTTTTCTTTTTTCTTGCGTACTTTTTGAGGCCATGGATCCATGATGCCAAAGTTGACATTCATCGGTTGGAAATTAGAGCCTTCGTAGTTAGAAATATAGTGACTAAGGGAACCGATAGCCGTCGTCTTAGGAAATTCAATAAATGGTTGTTCCTCTAAGTAACGGTCTACTTGTAGGCCTACCATTAGACCACTAGCAGCAGATTCCAAATAACCTTCAACGCCAGTCATTTGACCAGCAAAGAATAAACGCGGTTCCTTTTTAAGCTGGAATGCATGATTCAATAACTCAGGAGAATTGATATACGTATTGCGGTGCATAACACCATAGCGGATGAATTCAGCATTTTCGAGTCCTGGAATCATACCGAATACACGCTTTTGTTCGCCCCATTTTAAATGAGTTTGGAAACCTACCAAGTTAAACATGGTGCCTTCCTTATTTTCCTTACGCAATTGTACCACTGCGTAAGATTCCTCATTGGTACGTTTATCCACTAAGCCTACAGGCTTTAATGGTCCATAACGTAATGTATCTTCACCACGGCTTGCCATGATTTCTACGGGCATACAGCCTTCAAAGTAGATTTCTTTTTCAAAATCCTTTGGCTGTACGGCTTCAGCTGTTGTAAGCTCATGCCAGAACGCTTTATATTCCTCTTCTGTCATAGGACAGTTAAGATAATCCGCATCGCCTTTGTCATAACGAGAAGCAGCAAAAACTTTATCGTAGTTTAAAGATTCAGCCGTTACGATAGGTGCAGCAGCATCGTAGAAGTAAAAGCCTGTTTCACCAGTTAGGGCTTTAATCTTATCTCCTAATGCTTCAGACGTAAGTGGACCAGAAGCAAAGATAACAGTTCCCTCTGTAGGAATCTCAGTTACCTCTTCGTGATGAACTGTAATATTAGGATGGCTCTTTACCTTCTTAGTCACCATTTCACTAAATAAATGACGATCAACGGCTAATGCACCACCGGCAGGTACAGCAGTTGCATCGGCACATTCCATAATGATAGAACCTAAACGACGCATTTCTTCTTTCAAAAGGCCTACCGCATTCTCAATATTACCAGCGCGCAACGAGTTACTACATACGAGCTCTGCAAATTGATCTGTTTGGTGCGCCGGAGAACTCTTCACAGGGCGCATTTCATATAAGTCTACATGAATACCACGGTTAGCGAGTTGCCAAGCCGCTTCGGAGCCTGCAAGGCCTGCACCAATAACAATAACATTTTTATTATTCAATTGTAGTTTCCTCTTTTTTAGCTTTACTAGACTTTTTAGATTCTTTTACAGGTTCTTCACTAGCTTCGCTCTTTTTCTTTCTTGTTTTCTTTGGTGGTCGAGTCGGACAAGTTTCATTGGAACAGAACTTTTTAACTGTACCATTTTTATATGTCTTTTCAACCATTATAGAACCACATGTTTCACAGAAATCATGGGTTGGCTTATCCCATAGTGTAAAGTCACATTGTGGGTATCGATTACAGCCATAGAAAATGCGTCCACGACGAGACTTACGTTCTACGATTTCCCCTTCTTTACATTTAGGACACATTACCCCAGTTCCCACTGTAATAGGTTTTGTGTTTTTACATTCTGGAAAATTAGAGCATGCTAAGAACTTACCGTATCGACCAAATTTATATACCATTGGACTATGACAAAGTTCACATATCTCATCGCTTTCCATAGATGCAATTTCAATGCGCTCTACATCACTTGCATCCTCTAGTTCTTGCGCAAAGACCTCGTAGAAATCAGATAATACTTTTACATACGTATCCTTACCAGATGCGATAGCATCAAGTTCTTCTTCTAAATCACGGGTAAAACCAGTATTGATGATTTTTTCAAAATATGTAATCAAGAAGTCTACCACTACAAAGCCTAGCTCAGTAGGCACGAATTGTTTATTCGTATTTTCCACATAGTTACGGCTTACGATAGTATCTAGAATTGGTGCATATGTACTAGGGCGACCAATGCCAAGTTCTTCTAATGTCTTAATGAGACTCGCCTCGGAGTAACGTGGAGGTGGTTGTGTAAAATGTTGTTCAGGCAATACCTCTACCGTATGGGCAGCATCATTTTTTTTCAGAGCTGGCAATTGAGGTGCATCCTCTTTTTTCACATCTTCATAAACGGCACTGAAACCTGGGAAGATAACACGAGAGCCAGTTGCTTTAAAGGTATAGTCATCTTTAACATTCAGCTCAATCGTTGTGGATTCATTTTGTTGAGGCGCCATTTGGCTCGCCATAAAACGATTCCAAATCAACGTATATAGCTTAAGTTCATCGCGACTCAAGAATGGTTCCACCATTTTAGGTGTTAACTCGAGAGATGTAGGACGAATCGCCTCATGCGCATCTTGTGCAGAACCTTTAGAACCGTACACATTTGGTTTAGATGGATAATATTCCTCCCCATAGTTACGAAGAATAAAGTCCTTAGCCATAACTTGCATCTCTTTAGAGATACGCGTAGAATCTGTACGCATGTACGTAATCAAACCTACGTGTCCATAGGAGCCAATTTCTAAACCTTCATATAAATGTTGGGCGATCATCATCGTACGCTTAGCACCAAAGTTCAATTTACGCACACCATCTTGTTGCAAGGTGGATGTTGTAAACGGGGGTGCCGCTTTACGAGAACGTTTACGCTTTTCAATATTTTTCACTACTGCATCTTCACCGCCAATAGCATCAACCACAGCTTGTGCATCGCTTTCAGTAGTAATATCGATTTTCTCGCCTTTAATATGTGTCAACTCCGCTTTGAAAGATTCTTTTTTAGGTGTTTCAAAATTACCTTCAATGGTCCAATATTCTTGTGGTTCGAAGGCTTGGATTTCGCGCTCTCGTTCACAGATGAGTCGAACTGCTACAGATTGTACACGACCAGCGCTGAGACCCTTACATACTTTTTTCCAAAGTAATGGACTCAATTTATAGCCTACGATACGGTCTAATACACGGCGCGCTTGTTGAGCATCTACCATATTCATATCGATGGTACGTGGAGTCTCCAAAGCCTCTGCTACGGCATTTTTAGTGATTTCATTAAACGTAATACGACATGTAGACTTAGGATCTACATTGAGAATGTACGCTAAGTGCCAAGAAATGGCTTCCCCTTCGCGGTCAGGGTCAGTTGCGAGCAATACGGCGCTGCTTTCATCTGCATAAGAAACTAGTTCATCAATAACCTTTTTACGTGTTACTAAATTGCTGTAGCGCGGTGTAAAGCCATGCTCTATATCGATGCCCATTTGAGATTTAGGCAAATCTCGTAGATGGCCCATACTTGCTTTTACAACGTAGTTGGGACCTAAGAATTTTTCAATTGTTTTAGATTTAGCAGGAGATTCTACAATAACCAAGACTTTGCCGTCCGGATTATATACGCGAGGTTCCCGTTGCTCCGGTGGCACAGAAGTTTGTAGTACAGATTTATCCCGTACAATCCCCATTGGAGTAAGGGCTTCTTTAGTAACCTTACGCTTTATAGTAGTACTCTCTTTCTTAGTATTTTTCTTTTTTGTATCTTTACTAGTACTAGCTGCTTTCGGCTCGCCAATAACGATAGATCGTTTAATGGACAAGTATATCACTCCTAGTCATGTTAATATAGCCTCTCGGCGGATGATTCTCTATAGCCCCTTCCATTTCTAATGTTAGTAATAAGGGCTGTAGTTGTTGTAATGGAATACGAGTCGCTTTCAAAATATCACTAACCGTAATACATCGATCATGAGGTATTTCATTCAATATTACACTCCTATCCACATTAAAGCTTAACATAGAGCACCCTTTTCTATCAACACTTTGACTATGATTCCCTATTTGAACGCTAGCTTTTACTCCTTTATTACCTTTATTATTTGTTGGTAAAAGTTTATGTTCACTAGAAAAATATTCCCGCATTGTTAAATGGTATTGTTCAACTATATCCTCATAACCAGTAAGTACATATGCACCATTTTTCATTAAGAATTTATTTCCGTCTGCCGTATGGTCTAATAGATTACATGGTACCACAAATACATCTCGACCTTCACTAACCGCCATATCTGCCGTAATCAAAGAACCACTACTAGACTTGGCCTCCACTACGATAACACCTCTACATAATCCACTAATGATACGATTCCGTGCTGGGAAATGTTTTGCGGACGGCGGTGTACCTGGCGGGTATTCGGATAGAAGTAACCCATTATTTTGTAACATACGATCAAATAATTTTGCATTTTCTCGAGGATAGGTAATATCTAAACCACAACCCATAACAATGATTCCATACCCCTGACTAGCTAGAAGGCCTTCATGACCATGTGAGTCTATACCACGGGCCCCACCGCTAACAATAATGGTACTGTATTTACCTAATTCTTTGCCGAGCATTCTCGCCACATTCCGGCCATATAAGGAGCAACTTCTTGCTCCAACAATAGCAATACGATTTAAGCGTCCATCTAAGAGTGCCCGATTACCTCTCATAAATAAAATGGCCGGCGGATTATATATATGATTTAAAATAGACGGAAAGTCTTTGTCTAAAAAGGTAGTAAAATCCATCTGGTATTCGTCTACTTTATGGATAATATAATCTAATTTTTCATCTTTAGCCGATGCTGAAATGGCACGTTTATCAGATGCAGAAATATGTGTATAAGATTTTAAGTTTTCTACATTCTTAATAGCTTGCCACGCATTATAAGGGGATCCAAAATCCTCTATAAATCGCCTTACATATGTGGCTCCAACATTGTATAAGCTTTGTAATCCTGCAATATAAATATTGTCATTGTATCTAATCATATAAACACCTAGTAATTCTTTCTATGTATATAAGCCTTAGTTTTATATAGAATTAAACAACTACTTTTAGCAAATAAACAACTACTAAATTTATAAGATACTTACTTTATTTGCCAGTTCTAAATAACATTGCTTCAGAAATATGATGTGGTTCTACTTTTGGATTTTCTTCTAGATCAGCAATTGTACGAGCCACCTTTAATATGCGATCAAAAGCTCGCCCACTTAAATGAAAATGGTCAAATATATTGCCTAAAATACTCCAAGCCTTATCTGTAATATTGCATAGTTCACTAATTGCCTTATGAGGAACTGCTCCATTCGAATTAAAGTCAAAACTTTCATATCGTTTCTGTTGCATAGCAGTGGCCATGATAACTTGTTGTCTCATACTTTCACTCGTCATATTTGAAGATGATGTATCTAACAGCTGTTCAAGGGTCGGTCTCTCAACGGGAATATGCAAATCAATACGATCCATAATCGGCCCTGATAACCGTTGCTGATAGTTTTTAACCATCTTTTCTGTACAGACACATTCCTTATGAGGGTCATGGTAATACCCACAAGGACAAGGATTGGCCGCAAGAATACAAATAAAATTAGCTGGATATATATAATTTCCTTGAGACCGATTTATAGTAATCGTCCTAGACTCTAAAGGCTGTCGTAATGCATCGATGACTTGGCGTTGAAACTCAGGCGCTTCATCCATAAATAATACACCTCCGTGAGCCAGTGTTATTTCTCCAGGGCGCCCCTGAATCCCTCCACCGACCATACTAGCCAAAGTAGCCGTATGATGAGGATGTCTAAAAGGTCTAGATATAACTAGCCCATTATCACCTAGTAAACCTATTACATCTTGTATCCGACTTACTTCAACAATTTCATTCCAAGTCATAGGAGGCAATATGGTCGGCAATCGTTCGGCCATCATCGTTTTACCCCCACCTGGAGGCCCTATCATAATACAATGATGATGACCTGCAGCACTGATGAGCATGGCTCGTTTGCCTAACTCTTGACCTTGTACATCGCCAAAATCAACTGTATATGGTTGATTAGTCTTTATAGTTATACTTTCATCCGTAACAGACGTATCAACACAATTATTACTAATCATAGTTCCTTGTGGTTTACTGATTGTATCTAGATTTTCATTGCTTCCGGTTAATGGCATAGACTCTAAAGGCCCTAGAATTGATTTATTGGCATTGTGTTTATCTACTTTTCCTTTTTTGATACTTATTTGTTTATTTTTATCAACTACCTTTGGCTTAATTTGTTCCTCTAAAATAGTAATAATTTCTTGTAGTGATGATCCACCATATATAGTTAAATTAGGAATAGACTGTAGCACTTTACCATTTTCAATACTTGTATAAATTTTTGAATAATTAGCATCTAATCCTGCTAGCGACATAGCTAGAGTCCCAAAGGTCGGTAATAACGAACCATCTAACGCTAACTCTCCCATAAACAAACTCTTATCAAATAAAGCCGAAATTTTAGCTTTACGCCCATTTATCTGTCCTGATGCAAGCAGAACCCCTAAAGCGATTGCTAAATCGAGCCCAGCGCTACTTTTACGAATTGTAGCCGGGGCTAAATTGACTACGATGCGTCTCATTGGAAATTCGTATCCACTATTTTTAATGGCCGCTCGTACCCGTTCACGAGCCTCTTTAACAGATTGATTAGGTAGTCCAACGATATCAAAGACCGGCAAACCTTGTGATATATCAACCTCTACAGTAATGATACATCCATCAATGCCGTGTAAGGTGGCTCCATTTAATTTTGCGTACATAAACTGACCTCACTAAAAGCACTGTGGTAAATAATGAATAGAACTTTGAAAGTCTTCGTGTAAATACACCTCTATTACATCAAAGGATATTTCCTTCCAACGGCGCTTTTTTTGATTTAAATCATATAGAAACAACATAGCAGCTCGTTTAATATGCTTTTGTTTTTTCTTGGTAACTGCCTCACGTGCTAGTCCATGTTGCATACCTCGGCGAGCTTTAATCTCTATAAAATGATAGACTAAATCACGTTTAGCAATGATGTCGATTTCCCCTAATCGGGTTCGATAATTTGTATCTACTACAGTAAGTCCCATTTTTTCAATATAGTTAGTGGCTACTCGTTCTCCCCATTTGCCTAATTCTTTTGAATCGAGTTCATTAAATGCTTTACCAGTACTAATCGTTTTCATATATACCTCCTAATAAGGTGTATCTGCGACAATAACTCATAGAATTTTAATATCTATACTATATTAATCTTTCAACAGGTAATACTTACTTGTAGCGTAAATTATGGAGGTAACAAAAGTAAATACAAAAGAGGTTCCTAATAGTCACATAGGTGACCAATAGGAACCTCTTTACGGTTATAAACTATATGCAATTTATAATGATAATACGAATAAAACTAATAAAACTAATCTAACTAATACAACTATAAGACTTAACTTAATAGTCGAATCATAAAATAAATTTATTATCCATATATAAATAACTAAAATTTAGTCAGGTTTAACCCAACGCACAATAGATTTAATAGGCTCAAAGCTCTTACGATGAAGCGGTGTTATCCCTTGTTGCTCGATAACTTCTTTATGTAATTCCGTATAGTAACCTTTATGAATACCAAAGCCATAGCCAGGGAACTCATCATCAAGGCTCTTCATATATCGATCTCGCGTAACCTTTGCAATGATGGATGCAGCAGCAATATTAGCGCTTTTACTATCGCCCTTAATAATGGATTCAACAGGAATCGTTAAATCAGGCAATTTCATAGCATCAGCCACTACTGCTTCAGCTGGTACGCTGAGCGTACGAATAGCCTCATACATCGCTTGTCGCGTTGCTTCATAAATATTGAGTTCATCAATCTTTTCTGGGCCGTAGGAAATACAGCTAACAGCAACAGCTTCGTCCATGATGATATCATAGAGCGCTTCACGCTTTTCTTCCGTTAGCTTTTTAGAGTCATTAAGGCCTGGAATTAATGTCATAGGTGGCAAGATAACAGCAGCTACCGTAACAGGCCCCGCAATAGGACCACGCCCCACTTCATCGACGCCAGCCACATGGTAGATACCTTGATCATAGAACATTCCTTCATAGTCATACATACCCATGAGGCGTTGCTGTTCTTTTAACTCTTTTTCTTGACGCTTAATATAAGAAGTCGCCAATTTCTGTACAGAACTACGAGTATCCTCTTGAGCAAAAGACAAAATTTCTAAGGCTTGTTCAGTTTCAAAGAGAGCTTTAATATCTGCTACTTTTAACTTAGAAAATACATCTTTATCCATTATGACTCTCCTCACCATCTGTAGAATAGTACGGTTCTTCATCAACTTGATCGAGAGTAATTGTACCTAACTTAGTATTGCGGTAATCTTGCAAGATAATACGGCGAGCCTTGTCAAAATCTACAATGCCACCGCTTACAAGACAACCTCGACGACGTCCGATGCTTTCAAGAATCGTATCAACATCGGTCATCTCTTCTTCTTTTAATTTATAACGCTCTACCAAAATATTTGACGTGTTCGTCAATAAGTAATTTAATAGCTGTTTTATAACATGCTCTAAATCATAAACATCATCGGAAATGGCACCTGTCATAGCGAGGCGAGCCGCTGCACGTTGGTCCTCTAATTTTGGCCATAATACACCTGGTGTATCAAGCAATTCAAGATTTTTACCGATTTTAACCCACTGTTGACCACGTGTATGACCTGCCTTATTAGCTGTACGCGTTGCAGCAGAACCAGCTAAAGAGTTAATCAATGTAGATTTACCAACATTAGGAATGCCTAAGATAATAGTCCTAACAGAACGACTGCGAATACCTTTCGCTACCCAACGATCAATGATAGGTTTACTTAGACGTTCTACGGTAGATAGTAATTTTTTATTGCCTTTGCCAGATTTAGAATCGATAGCCAATACTGTAATGCCTTGTTTAGTAAAGAATTCAGTCCATTCCTTTGTGGCTTTAGGATCTGCTAAGTCAACTTTATTTAACAGTACAATATGTGGTTTTTGACCAACGAGTTCAAGGATTACAGGATTCGCACTAGAGCGAGGAATACGCGCATCTAATAACTCGATAACAACATCTACCTTCTTGATGTACTCTGTAATCATACGAGTAGCTTTCGCCATATGCCCAGGGAACCAATGTACGATAGGTGAATCTGCCATTTTATATCCTTTCTACATACTTTATATACATCTCATAGAGATACTTAGTATATTTTATATTTATCTTTTTACAGCTCTATATTCCTCTATTATAACTCTTTAATTCATAGAATAATAAAATAGAACTATTCATATCCAATTTTAGCAAAAATAAAAGGCTGCCAACGGCAGCCTTTTATGAACATTAGCGTTTTTCGCGAATACGAGCAGCTTTACCAGTAAGGTTACGTAAGTAGTACAATTTAGCACGACGAACAACACCACGGCGCATAACTTCGATTTTAGCTAAACGTGGGCTGTGAAGTGGGAATGTACGTTCTACACCTACACCGGATGCAATACGACGAACTGTAAAAGTTTCACGTACGCCACCGTTTTGACGTTTGATTACCAAACCTTCGAACACTTGGATACGTTCACGAGTACCTTCCACTACTTTTACGTGTACGCGAACTGTGTCACCAGCGCGGAAAGTAGGGATGTCTGTACGAAGTTGTTCTTGTTCAAGTACGTTAATAATGTTCATTGTTTCCTCCTGTTTGCAGACATTCAATACCTACACCTTATAGGCAGCGGACTGTCTCAAATTAACAGCAATATAGTATCATAAATCACGTACTGTTAGCAAGTATTTTCTATATTATTTTAATAATCCAAATATTTACGTATTATTTACGTATAATTGGTCGTTTTAACTTACCTAATAAGCGGTATAAATTCTCCTGTTCTTCATCCGATAAATCAGAGAACATTACATTAAGAAATTCGTTATATGTATGTAAAAGAGTTTTGCCTAACCGTTTCCCCTCATCTGTTAAAGTAACTACAGATATACGTTTATCCATATAATCAATATGTTTTGTAACATATCCCAATTCAATGAGAATATCTGTCTGCTCCGACACAGTAGCAGGACGCATATTTAGAGCATCTACTAACTGCTTCTGTGATGCTCCTTGGGAACGCATATATAATTCAATAATAATTCTATCACGAGACTTTTCTTTGCCGCTTGGCACCTTACATAAGGCTTTATATAATTCATCATGATTCATAATCATCTATCTCCTCATACAACTTTGTATATTATAAAGTATTCGCCATAGTCTCTAAAAATCCTGCATAAAATTTGCATATTCTTCGTAAAAGCAAAAAAGAGGTACACACGGTACCTCTTCTCTTGTATATCATTGTAAAATTTTTAAGTTTTACTGAAATATGTTATTTTAATGCGCTAATATCGCCAATAATAGCCATTACACTGTATGCTAAACGAACGAGTTGTAAACGGTTAGCTTTAATAGCTTCATCTTTATCCATAACCATTACATCTTCAAAGAATTTGTTGATGGCTGGAACTAAAGTAGCTGGAACTGCCACGACTGCATCATAATCGCCTGCTTCCCAAGCAGCACTACTTGCTTCAGATGCTTTAGAAGCAGCTTCGAACAATTCTTTTTCAGCATCTTCTTTCAATAAATCGCTATTAACACCAGTATATTCCACATCTTTTACAAGATTGTACATACGAGTATAGGCTTGAACAAGTTCAACGTTTTCATCGATGCGGTTAGCTAACAATGCATTTACAAGACCTTCAGCATCAGCAACGGACAATTCGTTGTTAGATAACAATAAGTCGATTACATGATGAGGAACTTCGCGATCAAGGAAGATATTTTTCAAACGAAGTGTGAAGAACTCTTCTACTTGGCCAAGCAATTCGTCTTGTTTTTCAGTTGGTACATTAAGCAATTCCATAGATGCTTTGAAGATTGGACGTAAGCTGATATTCCATTCGCTACCAAGCAAGATGTTCAAAATACCAATTGTTTGACGGCGCAATGCATATGGATCTTGAGAGCCTGTAGGAATTAGGCCACGGCTGAAAGTGGCAACGATGTTATCTACTTTATCGATGATGGACAATACTTTACCTGCTTCAGTTTGAGGCAATACATCGCCTGCAAAACGTGGTAAATATTGTTCGAAAATAGCTTCTGCCACTTCTTCGGACTCACCATCAAGTAAAGCGTACTCTTTACCCATTACACCTTGTAATTCAGTGAATTCTGTAACCATACCAGTTGTAAGATCAGTTTTAGCAAGCTCTGTAGCACGTTCTAACACAACAGCTGCATCTTCGTGTAAACCACATTCTTCACCAAATACACGGCCCAATTTAAGTAAACGTTCAGTTTTATCTGCTAAGTTACCAAGACCTTCTTGGAATACGATTTTAGTCAAACCATCTTGACGGTCAATAAGAGGTTTCTTGCGGTCTTCATTGAAGAAGAATTTAGCATCATCAAGACGAGCGCGCAATACACGTTCATTACCAGCTTGAACTACTTCGATGGAATGATCGGATCCGTTACGAACTGTTAAGAACATTGGCAATAATTTGCCGTTTTGGTCAACCAATGGGAAATAACGTTGATGGTCTTTCATAGGTGTAATAATAGCTGCATCTGGAAGTGCCAAGTAGGACTCTTCAAAACCACCACACAATGCTGTAGGCCATTCAACAAGATAGTTAATTTCTTCTAACAAATCATCATCCCAAACGATGGATGCGTTTTTAGAAGCTGCAATATCATGTAATTGTTTGGAAATCAATTCACGACGTGCGTCTTGATCAACCATAACAAAGTTTTCTTTTAATGTGTCTACATAGGATGCTGCATTTTTGATAGTGATTTCATCAGCCCCTAAGAATCGATGACCACGTGTTACATTACCAGATTTTACAGTAGCAAATTCTACAGGAATTACCTCTTCATCAAGTAATGCTACAAGCCAACGTACAGGACGTACGAACTTAGCATCTAAATTACCCCAATGCATGGATTTAGGGAAGTTAAGACCTGTAATCAATTGAGGCAACATTTCACTTACGATATCTTTTGCAGGTACGCCTGCAGTTTTAGTTTCTGCGTAAATATAGCCGTCTTCTACAATGAGATCAGCTACATCTAGACCTTTACCACGAGCAAAGCCGATAGCTGCTTTTGTGGCATTACCGTCAGCATCGTATGAGATGGACGCAGATGGACCTTTATGACGTTCGCTAATTTCAGCAGATGCGTCAGCGAGACCTTTCACGATAAGAGCCAAACGACGTGGTGTGCCGTATGTTGCGATGCTTTCAAAAGGAAGATGGGCATCATTTAATTTTGTTTCAGCCAATTGTTTCAATTGACCTAAGATATTTGGCATAAAGCCGGCAGGAATTTCTTCTGCACCGATTTCAAATAATAAATCTTTTGCCATCTTATTTATCTCCTTTCAAAAGTGGGAAACCTAATTCTTCGCGTTTAGCAAGGTATTGTTGTGCACAAATACGAGCTAATGCACGTACGCGGCCGATGAAAGCTGTACGTTCGCTGATAGAAATAGCGCCACGGGAATCAAGCAAGTTGAATGTGTGGGAACATTTCAATACATAGTCGTAAGCTGGTAATACATAGCCCGCTTCGCAAACGCGTTTTGCTTCTGCTTCATACATATCAAACAATTTGAATAGCATATCTGTATCTGCTAATTCAAAGTTATACACGGATTGCTCAACTTCGTTGGCATGCCATACATCACCGTATGTAACGTTTTCATTCCATTTAAGATCATATACGTTTTCTACACCTTGAATATACATAGCCAAACGTTCTAAACCGTATGTAATTTCAACGGACACTGGTTTACAGTCGATAGAACCAACTTGTTGGAAATATGTAAACTGCGTTACTTCCATGCCGTCGAGCCATACTTCCCAACCAAGGCCCCAAGCACCTAGTGTTGGAGATTCCCAGTTATCCTCAACGAAACGGATATCGTGATCTTCAGCATGAATGCCTAATGCAGCCAAAGATTGTAAGTACAATTCTTGGATATTATTTGGAGATGGTTTCACGATAACTTGGAATTGATGATGTTGGAACAAACGGTTAGGGTTATCACCATAACGACCGTCTGCTGGACGACGAGAAGGTTCTACATAACATACAGCCCATGGTTCAGGACCAATAGCGTGTAAGAATGTAGCAGGATTCATTGTACCTGCACCCTTTTCGATGTCATATGGATTTTGAACGATACAACCTTGATCGCTCCAGAATTTTTGTAGATTTAAAATAATCTCTTGAAATGTCATTGCTGCCTCCACTTTACACAACCGACATAAAATCAACCATTTCGTTACAAACAAAAAGTCCCTGTAACGAAAAACGTTACAGGGACGAGTATACCCGCGGTTCCACCCTATTTGGCTTGCGCCCTCTTTTTTCTATGTTGGCCTTTACTAACAGATGCTTGCGTTCCTGCCAATGCTCTACAGCGCCTTCAACCAAATGTGAGCTTACACCATCCTCACTCGCTAGAGAGGTTTACTACTCTGCTTCATCGCATATATTATACACAATATTGTAGCAATACAAAGGGAAGAATGTCAATCACTCAAAAAATATAATTATTCTAAACTAGAGTATCTAAGATAATAAAACTAATTCTAAGTATATATTAAAAGTACTTTATAAATAAGAAAAACGATAAGAGTAATAATACGGATATTATAATCAAAACATCTAAAGTACGTATCAAACGCCATCCTCTTTTTTCATAATCAGTTAGTGTTCCTGCTTTACTTTTTCGCCACAAATTATAAGTACCTAAAATACATATTCCGAACATAAAAATGGCATTAACTATCTCAATAAATTTAGGTAAACCAATATATGATTTTATGAAAATACATATAAAGAAATAATTTCCAATTACTGTTAAAAGTGTAACCTTCCGAGTACCCCAACTTTTAAACATAAGATAGTTAAAACCTAATAGAAAAAATAGATTTACCATTTGTTCTTCCATTCGTCTTCCTTCTCCTTGATATACTCTTTTATCTTCTTAGTTGTATTATCTGTATATTCGCCTATAGTATTGCTTATGAAGAGATAGATCAATATCAATCCAAGGTTTTGATGCAAGACCCGGCACCGCCGTGAAATTAACATGGTCGATTCTTTGTGTAACTGAACCTAATTCGCTTTTTATAGAAAGAGCCACCTTTTCATAAGTTTCAGTCCATGAATTATCATATTCCACTACTTCGACTGTGTCTATCGGAGGTTTTCCATCTGTAAATAAGCTGTCCTTGGCATCTGCAATATAGAAATCCATAATATTCTTAGAAAAGTATATTTTTTTTGACTTTCTTTTCCATACAGAAATTTGTAAGGAAAATCCCTTGTCTTTCTACCTGTTGTTCCTTAACAACTTGAAAACCTCTTTTCTCAAAAAAAGGCTTCGCCGTAATAGAGGCATGAGTAGTAATATCTCCTTGAACAGCCTGCTCCAGTTGATTACATATAGCGGTCGCAATCCCTTCACCTTGATAGTCTTTATGAACAAACAGACTATCGAGATATCCAGTTTTATCTATATCCCCAAAGCCTACAATGATTTCATCATCAACCGCAACAACGCTGTAATGTTCTTGAAGCGACTGATTCCACTTTTCTAAATCTACTTGCCCTGTCGCCCATACATCTAATTGCTCTTTTGTGTAATCTTTTGCATTGACAGTATGAACTGTATTATAAAACAGTTCAGTCAACTCTTTGCAATCTGATGGTTGATATTTTCTAATCTTCACCTTCTCTTCCTCCAAATTGTTAGTTATCGCTATATAAAAAGTTTCATTTCATTATTCTTCTGACAAAGCCTTTTTTGATATATAAATGGTTTCCTCATTCACTACTGCTAAGCTATAATTTTTTTATCTTATCCCGTTCACTGTATTCAATTATGGTATCTAAAATTTTGTTTAGTTACCGATTCAAGTTCAGATGTATCCATATTTTGAGAAATTTCTCCTAATTCTTCAAACAGCTCTTTTCTCAAAAGCCAAAATCATCTACAAATTTTTCATCAAGTTGTAAGATGTTATCATCCATGATACAAATTTTCATTTAATATTATATTAGAAGTCCTCTGCTTTATCAATTACGGACAACTTCGACTATACTCGCAACTTAATAACTTCTTGAATATTTCCCGAATAAGAAAAACTGCTATCAATTTAGACAGCAGTTCCTTTTCGGCTGGTATGCTATTAGGAATACACAATATCGTTGAATACAATCTCATCTGCACAGGCTAGGATATTATTCATCAAACCGACCCATTTCATCATATTCTCCGCTTTCAGTTGTTCTGTTTCACCTTGTTTTCTTGCCATTTCCTCTATCAGATACTCCGCCATATTACACGCCGAAGTATCAATTTCAGCAAGGTGTTCATATAACTTTCCTGCTTCTACTTCTTTAATCAACTCTTGAAAACTCGGTCGATTGAAATTCACACCCGAAAAACCATCGTCAGTAAAATGGCGAATTAGACTTAAATAAATCATTATAGTCATATAAATAAATTGTAAACCACCTATCAAAGATAATCAAATCAGCTTCAATAGGTGGTTAATTTTATTCACCCTTAGCAATACGATCTAAGAGTTCAATATAAGTTTCTTTGTTTAAAGCTGGTGTAAAGTGGTCTAATACATCTTTAGCGCCTGCTGCGTCATCATATAGTAAGTCTACGATTGTCATAGCCAATGCTTGTGCTGTTTTAATGTATGCTACATCAGGTACAGAGATTTCATATTCCGCACTGTGTAGTACACCACTGATACAACCAACCCACGGATGGATGACCGGCATCAAGTGAGATACATCCCCCATGTCTGTACTAGCTGTTATATGTGGGCCTTGGTATACATTGGCTTCACCAAAGATAGGGTTTGAATTTTCTCGCAATAGAGCATTCATACGTTCATCATTACGCATTGGTAAATAACCAGGTAGGTCCTTGATAACACATGTGGCCCCTACTGCATCGCCACCGGCTTTTAATGCTCTGTTAACACGATGATTGCCATCTACGATAGCTTGAATATTAGAGGCACGAACGTAACTTTCAACTTGAACATAATCAGGCACACAATTTACCAATGTACCACCTTGATTAATGATTGGGTGGAATCTGAAATAATCGCTTTCTTTGAAAGTTTCACGAATGGAGTTAACCCCCATAACCCCCATCAAAGCAGCATTAAGAGCATTGATGCCTTCATGGGGTGCTTGAGCCGCATGAGCTACCTTACCGTGATATTCAATCAATTTAGATACAAAACCATTAGAGGTACTACCAAGCCCCATTTCACCAGCTGGTGTTTTGGCTGTCTCCACATGCATTTGCATAGCCATATCAATATCGTCGAAAGCTCCTTCATAGATGAGCTGTTGCTTACCACCCATATACTTGAGTTTTCCTTGCTCACGCAATTTATTGCGGTAATCAATTTCAATCATTTCCTCTGCAGGGACAGCAAATAATACGACATCCCCAGCGAGTTGATCCATCACAGCTTGTAGGCCCATAGCTACGGCAAACATATTGGTAATTTGTACATTATGACCACAGCAATGAGCAGCCCCTGTTAAATCATCGGCACGAGGATGGCGAGGACAGAGAATGGCATCTAATTCCCCAACCATGGCAACCGTATATTTACTATCTCGGCCTTTTATTCTACCCTTTACACCTGTCAGTGCATGGCCAGTAGTATAAGAAATGCCAAGTTCATCAAACATAGCTTGAACTTTTTTAGATGTTTTTACCTCTTTAAAACCTAATTCAGGTTCAGCCATAATAGATTCTGCTAATTCTCGTAAACGCGGTTGTGCATCAACAATAGCTTTATAAACACGTTGTTTTACTTCTTCCTTTGTCATACGGCTCATAATATCTCCTTTATAAAATCGACCGTATAAAATACGGTCGATCATGTGATTATAATGTATAGATATCTTATGAAATATAAATCTATATGTATATCTTAACATAGTTTAGATATCCTAACATTACGATATAGTATTAAATTAAACCTTCTAGGTGAAGTACGAATTGTGCTAATGCTGTTGCACAGATGAAAGTACCGGCTGTTACAGCTAGTGCAACAGGAATAATACGCCAAGATAATCGACGGAATGCACCAAGGTCTTTGCCCAAGGATAACCCTGCATAGGCAAGTACAGGTGTTGTAGTGGCAAGGAATGTTACTTGGCTAGTTTTAGCTATAATCCATTCTTGCCCAGGCATACCTGGTAAGGATGCAACAACACCGACTAAAGAAACCCAGAATACCATAGGTAATTTATTAGCATATGGCAAGAAAGAAATCATAGCCCCAATAGTAGCAAGACATGCTAATACAGCAACGCCGATTAAGCTATCCCCAAATAGGTGTTTACCGTCCATTACGTTACCTACTGCAGTAATGATAGCAGCAATACAGATAACCATGACAAATTGTGTAATTTTTTCACTTTTACTCATGATGTGCTGCCTCCTCTGCTAAATCTTGTTCTCGGGTACGACCAGTGAAGAAGTTGTATGTTTTCTCCATAACTGGTAAGGAAATAAATAGACCGAAGTATACGCCTAATACTGTAGTCAACAAGTTTGCTGCCCCAGCGAGAGCCATAATTTGTTGTTCAAATTCAGGGTATACCGCAACGATAGGCGCTGTAGCAGCTGCCATCATACTAGCACTACCTACGCCAGCACCCATAGCAAGAGCCAATGGATGGAACCAACCAGATTGCGCTAACATGCCAGCCAATACGGAAGACCACATAGCACCAATGAGAACGCCACAGATATACATCCCCATAACACCACGGCCCTCTGGAGAGCTAAAACCGAACTTATCGATAATGATCGCTACGTTTGGCTCACGGTCTACGGAGTAACAAGCACCTACTGCTTCTCGACGCATACCAACTAATAATGCCACAGGTAAGCCAAATACAATAGTACCAAAGAAATGGCCAAGCTCTTGTAATAATAATGCCCAGCCAGCACTTGTAAGAATCCCAAGATTTGGACCGATACCAAGACCGACTTTTACCATCAAGATCATAACGGCAATACCGATATAATCAGCAGATTTTTCCATTTGTTTAATTGTAAGAATCTTAAACTTAGGAATAGAAATTAATAAACCTAGAATCAATGTGTACAATAATGGTAATAGTACAACAGGACCTAGCTTTTTTATGCCTATAAATTCAGCGACTACAGTTAGTACGAGCGCGAGAAAATGTATTTTGAGATTTCCCAAAAGCTGCATAATGACCTCCTATAAAAAGATATACTATAAATATTATTTCATTATATATAATCTATATTTATAGAGTCAACATTATATGTATATCTATGTATAAAACTAAACCTTTTTAATTAGAACAATTTTTAATATGCTCTAATTCTCTCATTAAGTAAATATTTAAAACTCTCTTTTAAATAAAATATATTAATTTTACTTTATATAGTTCTTAGAATTCTAATTGAATAAATCATTATAATTATATAGATAAAAATATAAACCACCTACAAAAGATAGGTGGTTTATAAATTAACCTCTAAAATAGAATCTAATAATTCAATCTACTGATGTAAATCAAGATTTTACTACAACAGATACACCATCAGGAATGACTGTAATGCTTGCATCTTTACCTTTTAATGTCAAAGCTTTATTCAATGCTTCATCGAATGTATCAGCATGTTGCAAATGCATATCTATAAGCATCTTAGGATCACATTGGTCTGTTACAACAATAACTGTAAATTGATCTAAAATACGAGCCAAGATTTGCATTTCCCATTGGTCTGGAATTGTTTCATTACGAGGAACCTTAGCAATGCGATCTAGTAATTCACGAGGTGTTTTCGCATTTTTAAGATTTTCATATAGAGATTCCCCACCATGTCCATCATTACATGCAGCAATCATGATAATAATACCATCTTTTTTACAAGTTTCTTCTGCGGCAGTCATACCTTTTACAGCTTGATATACGTTTTGATCTAATGGGTAACCACCATTTGTAGTAATAACGATATCTGCTGGTACAGCTTTCACACTTGCTAATTCAGACACAAAAGCACAACCAGTTTCATGAGCGTCTTCCATATCACCAGCAAAGGCATTGATAATATGTTTTTTTGCATCAATGACTACATTTAAAATAAAAGCTAATTTCACAGTACGACCAGCATATACCATATCCTTATGAATTGGATTATTTTCGATAATACCTGTACGAGCATAAGGACTGTTAATAAATTCAGCACAGTGATTTGCCATTACAGTCACTTCGGAAGCAATACCTAGTAATACGCTTTTTCTACCACCAGAGAAACCAGCAAAAAAATGTGGCTCAATAAAACCTTCAGAAATTAATAGCTCAGTTTCTACAGCTAGTTTATTGATAATACACTCCCCACCGGATGGCAATACACCAATTTTTGCCATTTGACTAGCATCGCCAGAAATATGATTTACAATCTTTTCATTCGCTACGATTTCAGGGCCAAATTTATCTACCATTTCTTCATAAGTAGTAGGACGATGGAACCCAGTTGCCAATAAAATGGTAATATCGATAGACGGATTGGCTTCACGAATACGGCGAAGTAGAATTGGCATCGTAATTTTACTAGGTACTGGACGCGTATGGTCACTTGTAATAATGACCATGTTGGATTTCCCCTTAACCAACTCTTCTAAGCGTTGGCTACCAATAGGGTTATCTAGCGCATGTTCTACTAATGCTTCTTGTGATAGCTCAGCCTTATAAGAATGTGCTTTAGATTCTAATATACCTGCTATATTTTGATCAGGAATATTGATATCTACAAAACCTTTTGAATAGGGTACTTTAAATGTTTTCATGAAAATCACTCCTTAACTAAAAACTACCAAACTATAAATAGATCGCTACGACAAATCAATCCTCCTTCTTACCCAATTGTCGTTTAAGGTCTAATAAACTCATATCATTACGCTTAGCAATAGCAGCTAATGAATCATATTCATATTTATTTCTTATTACACCAAAGCCACTGCTTTTTTTGAAAGCAATCGTACTACCTTCCCAGTCTATTTCTCCTATAGACCTATTCAAAATATATCGTTCACATCGATAGTATCGAATACCAAGGCTAGTAGTATGCTTGAAAATTAAATTTCGTATGATCTCAATATCTTCAATCTTACATAGAACAGTTAGCATTGTGCCTGGACGTTGTTTTTTCATCATAATCGGTGTTGTAAACACTTCTAGTGCTGGTGAAAGTAGTAACTGTTCTATACAAAAGCCAATTTCTTCTGGTGTCATATCGTCGAGATTACAAGACAGTTCAATGATTGAATCTTCTGAATCATTTATCATTTCTACAAAGGCGCGAATACAATTAGGTCTTTCAAATTGTTTAGTACCAAATCCATAAGAAACTATAGTTGGTGTCATAACAGGCATTTCACTAAATGATGTACCAAAATACTTTGCTAATGCAGCGCCAGTAGGCGTGCATAACTCACCCTTAATCTGATAATCTGCGTACAATGGTATGCCAGCTAATAACTCCATCGTTGCTGGTGCAGGTACTGGTAGTTCTCCATGAGCACTCTGAACAGTTCCAGTGCCTACATGTATAGGCGATATAATAATCTCATCAAACTTCAATTTCTCTAAAAGAACACAAACGGCCACAATATCTGCAATAGCATCGAGCATGCCTAACTCATGGAAATGAATTTGTGTCACTGTCGATTTATGAACCTTGGCCTCCGCTTGAGCTACTAAATAATATACGTTTATAGCATTTTGTTTACAAATATCAGAAATAGATAAACCATTAATTATATTTGTTACCTCCTGTAGGCCTCTGCCATGCATATGCTCTTCGCTATGAGCATGCTCTCCATACGTATGTATCTCACTATGTTTGTTATGTTTATGATGAGTACCATGATGGTGATTATTATTATTATTATTATTATGATTACTATTATGATGATCACTATGATACTGATTATTAGGACTACCTTTATGGTTTTCAGATTCTTCTATACCATTAATGGTAACCACGACGCGATAGCCTTCTACTCCCTTATCTTCTTTAGATATTAGTGAGTAAGTAACATCAGGTATTCCTATTTGATTGAGTAGATTTATCCATGTTTGAGGATTATCTACTAAACCGAGTAATGTAGCGGTCAACATATCTCCTGCAATGCCCATTTGGCAATCTAAAAATAATCGTTTCATTTATTTTCACCTATATGATTAATCATGTTTGCCGTATAGGCAGCACCAAATCCATTGTCTATATTGACAACCGTAACACCACTGGCACAGGAATTGAGCATTGATAGTAGCGCTGTAACGCCACCAAAGGCTGTTCCATACCCAACACTGGTAGGTACGGCAATGACAGGAACATCCACAAGTCCCCCAACTACACTAGCTAAGGCCCCCTCCATGCCAGCAATGACAACGATAACTTTTGTAGACATAATAGTATCTAAATGTTGTAATAATCGATGAATACCCGCAACGCCTACGTCATAAATTCTATGAACGGTATTACCATAAAACTCTGCCGTAATAGCACATTCTTCGGCAACCTTATAGTCACTTGTACCGCCAGTAATAACTGCTATAGCGGATTCAGTTTTTTGACTTGGAAGATCTCCAATATATCCAATATGAGCAGCATTTATATAGGTCAATTGGTGCTGTTCTTGAACCTCTGCGGCCACATTCGGTGCTAAACGTGTAATCAATATTTGCTTTTGCCCATAAGATAACATAGAGGAGATAATGCCAACGATTTGTTTTGTGGTTTTACCAGCGCCATATATGACCTCTGGAACACCTTGTCGTATTTGACGATGAAGATCAACATGAGCAAATCCTAAGTCTTCTATAGGTTTTATCTTTAGCTTTAATAAGGCTGCATCCACATCTACTTGTCCATTTTTTACTTGCTCTAAAAGAGTTCTAATATTATCATTCATGAACGCACCTCTAAATCTAATACAACATCACTAAACATAGATTTAAAATATGTGAGAATCTCACTCCTATTTTTAATAACTATAACTATTTCATTTTCTGGAACTTGAATTTTAGCATTATTTCCAATCAAACGAACCCGAAAATCAGATAATCCTAGCGAGAAAAGATATCCCTCAGCTCGTTCTATATGAATCAAATCATTAATAGTAATTTGTTGTCCTGGTTGAATTCTTGTAGCCAAGCAAGCATAAGATGGTTTATCCCAAGTAAACAAATCAGCTTTATGAGCTAATTTTCGGATCATAGTCTTAGTTAGATTACATTCTTGCAGAGGTGATTTAACAGATAGCTCTGCAATAGCTTTCATTCCTGGTCGATCATCTATATCATCACTAGCATTAGTGCCATCACATAAAATGGTAAAACCATCACGTCTAGCATGTTCACTAATAGTTGTGAACACACGATGTTTACAGTAATAGCATCGATTACTTGGATTACTCGTTATGTCATCATATTCAAGCACATCAATATCTATTATTTTTAATGGAATATCTATAAATTCTGCAATTTGCTTAGCATCTTCTAGTTCAAATTGTGGCACAAATTGAGATTTCACAGTATATGCTTTGCATAAAATTCCAGATTGTTTGGCTGCATATGCTAAATAGGTTGAATCTACACCACCTGATAGGGCGATTGCGATCTTACCAAAACTCCTTAAATACTCTATCAAATTCATAACTTATATAACCTTTATCGATATTCTATACTCTATAGTATTATATATAAAAATAAAAATAGAGTCTCAAACAAGGACTCTATCAACACACTTTCTTTTAAATTCAATTAAACAACTTACTTCTGTATGTAGTATAAGCTTTTTGATTTAATATTTCTAACGCATAAATAAGATAAATATG